>Ga0209062_1000019_pt1 | contig 720963 bp, 647 predicted proteins | sample Coa_R2_2_FD_187158 | JGI IMG/M metagenome (GOLD analysis project Ga0209062, IMG submission 187158) | Surface soil microbial communities from Centralia Pennsylvania, which are recovering from an underground coalmine fire - Coalmine... | ecosystem: Environmental > Terrestrial > Soil >... | reverse complement strand
AACGTGTACAGTGAGGGGAAGAAAAAAGAGAAGCTGAACTACATGCACGCAAATCCGGTGAAGCGCGGGTTGGTGGATCATCCGAAAGATTGGGCGTGGAGCAGTTGGAGATTTTATTTCAGCGAGGAAAAATCTCTGATGCGGATGGATAGATGATCGGGAAAGAAAAATCAACCCAGGACCCAGGTTCCAAAAACCGGAACCCGGGGCACCCTCCGCACTATTGTGGCCTAGCTCAGCAGCTAAGACCGGGATTCCGATCGATACCCGGGCCACCCGCCGACTGCCTACACTGCTATGTTGGATAAGCTCTTGCAAGGACAGACTGTAGAACAGGCAAAAAACTATGCAAACAGCCGTATCCCCAATGGCACGCCTTTCGTGGTTCTGGGAGACCACAATGTCAGACTCGTCAATCCAAAACCGTAGGCTCCGAAGCGAGATCCGAGCCTGGCTTGTTTTGTTCCTGTTCCTATGCGTTTTTGTTTCCCGAGGAAGAGGGCAAGAGTGCAGCGACAAGTCTTACCTTGAAGCAATCAGGCTCGTGCGTGCGCTATATCCTGAACTTGCTGGGAAAGGCATTATATTGGATTTTGCATCTCGGCCTCACCTTGATTCGGACAACTTTCCAGCGGTCTTCGACTTGGCCGTTTCGGAAACACCGCCTTCCCCTCTTCCTCCTGGTACGTATGAGGAGTCTGATGCCGACCGAGTCGGGCACCTTGGAGCTCGATTCCAATTTGATGCTACGGACCGCCGCTTCATTTCTATGGAAGCGTCGGGATCGCTCGTAGCGACGGAAAGGCAGAACGTGCTTAACAAGCTTGTGGAAGAACATCCCGAGTGGACCGAAGCCCAAATGACAGATGCACTCTTATCGTCTGGCGCGATTTTCGGGCCCGGCCAAAGAGAAAGAGTGCTGGCAAAATTTCCTGCGTCCCAATTGGAGCCCATCCTGGGCAAAATTCAAATCGTATCGGCCCAGTTTGACTTTCGGGGAAACAAGGAGCCACCCTTTTATCCAATAATGCACTGGACGGTCTATTTCCGTGCCGCAACCAAAGGACGAAATCATGGGTACTTTGCTTGGATAGAGCCGTTTTCGGGCAAGGTTGTGGGAGTGGGAGCGCGCTAGCCGCGTCGGTGACGGAATGGCGTGCAGTGAATGCTTGACGACCATGCGAATTGTGTATGGTCGGATCGCAATCTGGAATTGCCGACCAGTGAGAGTGCCAAGTTTGGAAGTCGACATGCCACCCGTACCGCGAGATTTGAATTAAAGGGTCGACTCGCCGTCGAAAAGTTTGGGTCACGAAACGAGGGGCCATTGAGGGGCCAATAAGGATTCCTTTGGGTTCCTCACCGTTCCTTTTCAATGACTTTGTGTTTCCCAGCGTTCCCTCTAAGTGCTTGAAACTCCGTTCGGTATTGTTTTCGATCCCCACCGCCCCTACCAATATCCGCCTCTCGCTTCAAATAGAGACCAACCACCTGCTCATGCCTGAGCGCCTTGCGCGCCCCCTGCATGGATTGCCGCGATGTAAGCGGGTTACTTCGTGAGCTGCGGGAAGGGGTATTGCTCGAGGAGTTCCTTGCGAATTTTCGCTGCGACGCCAGGTTTGAGTTCTTCCGCGGGCATACTGCGCAGCTGCTCGATGGTGGATTCAAGGCTGGCGAGGAATGCTTCGCAAGGTGCGCAGCCAGCAAAATGCTCCTCGAGTTTTTCGCAGAGCGAATCGTCGAGTTGCTCATCGAGATAGTCGGAGAGCTGCGCAAACATGGCCTTGCAGGATGCCGGGCGGCGTTCCGCATTCTTCGCCACCTTTGCAGTTCTCGTTGAAAGAGCGTGATGCCGCGCACGCCGATGGTCGCCATCCCGCGCCAGCGTTTGCCGCACAAACAGTCGCGCGCGATGCAACCGCACGCGGACCGTGCCGGGGCGCAGTCCGGTGATGTCGCCCACTTCGTCGTCGGTGAGTCCTTCCATGTCGCGCAAAACCAGCACGATGCGGTATTGCGGGGGCAGTTGCTGAATGGCTTCGCGCAGCCTTCGCGCTTGCTGGCTGCGGATAGCCAGCGTTTCGGGATTGACCGGACGCTCTTGGGCGAGGTGCGCAAGCGCAAGCCGGTCGGGCATGAGTTCATCGAGCGAAAGCTCCCGCTTGGGAGCGAATTTGCTCTTGCGGCGGCTCATCAGGCAGCGATTCTTGGCCACTTTGTAAAGCCACACCAGCAGCGCCCGCGGACTTTCAAACTTTGCCAGGTACGGCAGGGCTTTGACGAGCACCTCCTGCATGGTGTCTTCGGCGTCTTCCCGCTGGCCGCAAACTTTCATGCTGAAGGAAAAAACCGTGTCTTGCAGTAGTTCCAGGGCTTCTTCAAGTGACTTCCCGTCTTTTTGGGAGAGTAGCGTAATCGCCTGTTCGATTTCCTTGCGCATTCCTCCTCGCAAATCTGGCCGAAGCCATCGGTGGGAACGGCGTAAAAAATGCCTGTAACAAACCGAAAGATTCTGCGTTTGTTCTGAAGGTCAGCATACCCGAGATGGCCATGAAGAGTGAACCGTCCGCACCGTTTCGTTGCAACGAATTATGGGCAGGGAACGAACCCGTTCAGCGATCGGTGGAGTTCGCCGGGCTCGAGGCGAGCATTATCGCCCGGCCGTCCGGCGACAAGGAAGGCGGGGATCTTTGTGCCTTATTTTCCTGCGGCGACGAGCATGCGCGCGTGGTGGTGGCCGACTGTGTTGGCCACGGATACGAAGCCAGCAAGGTGGCCAAGCATGTCCACGCGCTGCTGCACGAACTGCGCGACCTGAAAAACAGCGCCAGGCTATTGACGGCCTTGAACGACGAACTCACAGTGGCCGGGGAGCGTGCTGGCGGTCCTCTGCGGCTGACTACGCTGGTAACGGCGATTTTTCACCGGCGAACCGGCGAGTTCAGCTTCGCTTATGCAGCTCATCCAAGGATGTTGTTGTGGCGGGAGACGGCCGGGCGCTGGTCGGAAGTCGGCGAAGGTCTAACCGGTCTGCCAATCGGCTTTGTGGCGGGCGAATCCTACAGCGAACAAACAGTGCGAATGGCCGAAGGTGACATCGTGCTGGTGTTTTCCGATGGATTAACCGATGTGTTTGATCCCGGCGGCGAGCAACTCGGAGCGGCTGGCATCCTTCGTCTTGCGGAACAATCCATGGCGGAACTTCAGCGGCCTGTGAGGTTGGAACATCTGGCTGGCAGGTTGGTCGAAAAAATCCAATTGTTCGGGGGAGCCGCCGACTTCGAGGACGATTTCACCTTACTGGCCTTGCGGCGGCAGGGGAAGACCTCGAACTCCGCATGTTCTTCGCGTTGCCACGTTTCTAACCAACTGAATAATAGATAGTTACAAAATGCTGCCGCCGGGCTTCTCCTCGACATTTCCCTGTAACAACCACAACTCAATTGCATTTCTTCGAGTGCACACGGTCACAGACATCTGCGTGAGAAAGGAGCAAAAAATGACCAGCAACGTGGAAACCCTGGATCGGGCCATTAGCTTGCCATCGGGGATTGCCTGGGCTAGTTTGGAGCTGGCGCGGATTGTGAGCGGCGGACTCGCCATTGCCGCTTACTGCGTCGGCGGGATCGCGTTGCTGACCGGGGCCCTTGATTTTTGCCCGGCTTGGAGCTTGTTCGGCATCAGCACTTGCCCGTTGAAGCCGACGGCTTCCGACGAGAAGCTGTCTCATAAATAACGGTACGGGGGCGGAGCTTTAGCGCCGACAGTAAGGCCCAGAAAAAACTGGGCTTTAGGCCCTGAGGAAACGGGTTCTTCCTCCGTTCCCATTGATGCGATGGGCTGCAGTCTTCCGGGTTTTTCATTTCGTGGCTGGAAAAAAGATGGAGCGTCTCATGATTCAAGCAAAAGTAACTCTCGCACAACCCTTGAAATCGCAGCGGCAATTCGTCGCGGAAACCGGCAGCGGGCACCACCTGATTCTGGATGATGCCGCGGGAGCCACCGGCGCAAAACCCATCGAATTGGTTGCGCTGGCGCTGGCGGGCTGCACGGCCTTTGATGTGGTGACCATGCTGCGCCAGAAACATCATCAGAAATTGACCGGTTACGAAGTCTTCGTGGAAGCGGACCAGGCGGAACGGCCGCCGCAAGTGTTCACCGTCCTTCGAGTGCGCCATGTGTTGACGGGAATGGGCATCGACAAACAGGCCGTCGAGCAAGCGATTCATCTCTCCGAAGAAAAGTATTGCTCTGTCGGAGCGATGTTGAAGGGCAACGCGAAATTGGAAACCGCTTATGAAATCAACGAAGAACCCGTTGAGTGGCTGAAGCCGGGCGCCGCGCCGGAGAAGGTCTGCGCTTGAGGATCGCGATGGGCTCCTGGGCGCGCAGTAGAGGGAAGTTTTTTCTGGTTGGTTTGGCTTCGCTGACCATCCTGCTTGCGTCGCGAAGCCAAGCACAAGAAGCCAATGTCAATCGTTCGATCACTCTCGAGGAAGCGGTGCAAACCGCGCTGCAGCAAAATCCGGCGCTTCAGACCAGCAAAGACGACGCCGATGCCGCGCGTGCCCGGTTGAAGGAAGTGCAATCCACCTGGTATCCGCGTTTTGATTTCAGCCAGGACTTCACGCGCGGCAACAATCCGGTCTACGTGTTTGGAACAAAGCTGACACAACGGCAGTTCACCAATGCGGATTTTGCGCTGAATTTTCTGAACACGCCGACCCCGCTGGACAATTTCCAAACGCGATTCGACGGCGAATGGCGCGTGTTCGACTCCGGGCAAACGCTTTTCCGCCAGCGCGGCGCGCGGCGCTTGGTCAGCGCCTCCGATTATGAAACGGAACAAGCGAGACAGGACCTGATTTTGGAAGTGATGCGGGCCTACTACGGCGTGCTGGTGCTGAAGGAAAACCTGAAAGCGGCCGGCGGCGCAGTGAAAACCGCCGAGGCCAGCGAGCAGCGCATGGAGGCGATGCACAAAGCGGGCTTACTGGTGGATTCGGATTTGCTGAGCGCGAAAGTCTTCGTTTCGCAAATGAAGGACCGTCAGATCCGCGCACAAAACGATCTGGCGCTGGGCGAGATGCAATTGGCGCGGCAAATGGGGGTTGCTCTCGAGAATCCGGCCGAACCGATGGGCGCGCTGGCGGAACCCGCCGAATCGGGCAAAACCGTGCAGGAATGGATTCAAACGGCGCTTCTTGAACGCCCAGGGCTGCGCGCGGCGGAACTCCAGCAAACGGCTATGGGCGACGAACGCAAGGCGGCCAAAGCCGAATTCGGGCCAAAAATCGGGCTGTTTGGAAGCACCGAGCGGGACGCGATGACCCTGGGCGGTCCTTCCGGAACGAACTGGACGGCGGGCGCACGGTTGGATTTCAATCTGTTCGCCGGCGGCGCGCAGAAAGCGCGCCTGGCGGAGGCGACTGCGAACGAGAACAAAGCCAAACATGATTTGGAATGGTTCCGCTCCGGGGTGCAGATGGAAGTGCGCAAGGCATACCTGGACGGACAGGCGGCGGCACAACGCGCGGCGGCCGCGCGCGACTCCGCGGAGCAGGCCAAAGAAAGCTTGCGCATTATTCAGAACCGCTACGACGCGGGGCTCACCACCATTACGGAATTGTTGCGGGCGCAAACGGCGCAACTGGACGCGACCACAGGATATTTGGCGGCTTTACAGGATTGGCATGTCGCGCGCGCTCAGCTCGAACGCGCCGCCGGAGTCCTCACGCCGCAGTCCGCGCTGATTACAGGAGCAGGGAAGCCATGAGCAGGCAGAAACGAATCCGAGGCACGCTGCGACAGGGAATTGGCACAGGCACATTGCTCGCCGCCATGATTCTCGCTGGCTGCGGCGGAGAAAAAGCGCCGGCTCCGCAAAAAGCCGAGTTGGTCCCCGGCTTGCATCTTCAGAGGGTGCACTTGCAAAACCTGACCGACGAATTGGAAGCGCCGGGCAGCGTGATCGCCGTCTCCACCGCACAGATCGCCGCGAGAACGACAGGCACGGTAACGCAGGTCCCGGCGAGAGAAGGCGACCGGGTAAAGCGCGGGCAGTTGCTGGCGCAACTCGACGAGCGGGAATTGTCCTCCCGCCGAAACGCAGCGGTTGCGGCGTCGCAGGGAGCAGACGCCGGAGTGGCACAGGCGACCAAGGCGGTTGCGGCCGCGCAGGCGCAGGCGGACGTGATGCAAAAAACGTTTGACCGCTACACCTTCCTCAAAGCACAGAAGTCCGTGAGTCCGCAGGAGTTCGATGAGATCTCGGCGAAATATCAGGCGTCGCAAGCCGGCCTGGAACAAGCCAAAGCGGGATTGCAGCAAGCGCAAGCCGGCGCGGCGCAAGCGGAATCGGAGCTGCACGCGGCGCAGGACGTGGCCAGCTACGCGCGCATCGTGGCCCCATTCGATGGCCGCGTAATCCGGCGCAGCGTGGAACCCGGCTCGCTGGTTTCTCCGGGAATGCCGCTGTTTGTCGTCGAGGATACCAGCCGTTACCAATTGGAGGCGACGCTCCCGGAGGAAGCCCTCACCAAGGTGAAGAAGAATTCCGCGGTGCGCGTGCAGCTCGATGCGCTGGGACAAAAATCGCTGGCGGGCAAAGTAACGGAAATCGAAGCCGGTGCGGATCCTGTTTCCCATACTCTGAAGGCGCGCATCGATCTGACAAAGGATTTGGGCGTACAGTCCGGCATGTTCGGGCGGGCGTTTTTCGCGCAGGGAGAAAAGCAAGCGCTGGTGGTGCCAGTTGAAGCGCTCGTGACGCGCGGACAACTGCGCGGATTGTACGTGCGAGGCGACGATCAGGTGATGCACTGGCGCGTGGTGGCGCTCGGCAAGTCGATCGGCGACCTGGCGGAGGTGCTGTCGGGCTTGAATGACGGCGAAGTCGTCGTGCTGAACCCCGGAACGCAGGAGCTAGACGGCAAAATGTCTGACGCGATACCCGCCGGCGGGGAGAAGCGCCCGTGAAACGCGGTCTGGCCGGAAAAATTGCGCATGCTTTTATCACCTCGCCGCTCACCCCGCTGATGATCATTGCCGCGCTGTTGCTGGGTGTGTTCAGCATCTGGCAGACGCCGCGCGAGGAAGAGCCCCAAATCGTAGTTCCGATGCTCGATGTTTACGTCAACATGCCGGGGGCGTCGGCGGCCGAAGTCGAGCAGCGGGTAACCATTCCGATGGAGCGGTTGCTGCACGAAGTCCCCGGCGTTGAATACCTGTATTCCACCAGTCAGCCGGGCGGCGCGCTGGTGATCGTGCGTTTTTACGTCGGCGTCCGGGAAGAAGACGCGATTGTCCGCACCTACAACAAGCTCTACGCGAATTTCGATCGCATCCCGCAAGGAGCGGGCCAGCCGCTGATCAAGGCGCGTTCGATCGATGACGTGCCTGTGCTGGCGATGACCTTCTGGGGCCAGAACTATGACGCGGCGGCGGTGCGGCGGATCGCCGCCGAGGTGCAGCAAAGCGTCAAACAGGTGGAAAATGTTTCGGAAACCAACCTCATTGGCGGACAAAGGCGCGAACTGAGAGTCACTTTACACGCGCAGAAGTTGGCTTCGTTTCATCTGAGCCCGTTGCCGATTGCGCGAGCGCTCGAAAGCGCCAATCAGCGGACGCAAGCGGGCTCCTTCGCCCTGGCAAATCAGGAAGTGGCCGTGGAGGCCGGAGACTTTCTGCGGTCTGCCGACGACGTAAAACAACTCGTCGTGGCGGTGCAGAACGGACGGCCTGTGTATCTCGGCGACGTCGCCAGCGTCAGCGATGGGCCGGAAGAGCCGGCGAATTATGTGCTTTTTGGGACGGGTGGCGCGGCGGCCGGGGTGAACGGCACGTATCCCGCGGTAACTCTTGCGGTGGCCAAGCGGAAAGGCGCCAACGCTACGAATGTTTCTCGAGATGTTTTGGCCAAGGTCGCCTCCCTGCGCGGCTACGTCTTGCCCAACGATCTGCAAATGACCGTCACTCGGAATTATGGCGAGACCGCCAAGCATAAATCGGACGAACTGCTGAAGCACCTGTTTTTGGCCACCCTGTCGGTGACCCTGCTGGTAGCGCTGGCGTTGGGCTGGCGTGAATCGGGAGTAGTGCTGCTGGCCATTCCCGTCACGCTGGCTCTCACACTGTTCATTTTCTACGCCTATGGCTACACCTTGAACCGGGTCACGCTGTTCGCGCTGATTTTTTCCATCGGCATTCTGGTGGACGACGCCATCGTCGTCGTGGAAAACATCGTCCGGCATTTTCGCTTGCCGGAGAGTCATGGTCGGCCTTGGGTCGACGTCGCCGTGGAAGCCGTGGATGAAGTCGGGAATCCCACGATCTTGGCGACCTGCGCCGTGATTGCCGCGATTCTGCCGATGGCCTTTGTGCGCGGATTGATGGGGCCGTACATGCGGCCAATCCCCGTGGGCGCATCCGCGGCCATGGTGTTCTCATTGTTGGTTGCGTTTGTGGTGTCGCCCTGGGCGGCGCTGCGGCTCTTGCGCGGGCACACGGGAAAACACGCCGAAGGCGAAGCGGAAGGCGCGACCACCAGACTGTATCGCAAGCTGATGGGTGGCATGGTGGGGCATGCGGGGATGCGCTGGGGTTTTCTCGCAACGGTGGCCGTGTTGTTCCTGCTGGCTTGTTCGCTGGTGGCCTTCAAAGCTGTGCGTGTGAAGATGCTCCCGTTAGACAACAAAAGTGAATTTCAGGTGGTCGTCGATATGCCGGAGGGCACGCCGCTGGAACAAACGCTGGCCGTGGAACAAGAAATCGGCGCTTATCTTCACACCCAGCCGGAAGTCCTCAACTATCAGATCTACGCCGGCACTTCCGGCCCCTATAACTTCAACGGATTGGTGCGGCACTACTATCTGCGGCGCAACGCAAACCAGGGCGACATTCAGGTGAATTTGCGGTCCATCGACGAACGCAAGCGGCAAAGCCACGAAATTGCCAAAGAGATTCGCGGACCCGTCCAGGAGATCGCGAAGAAATGGAATGCGCGCGTCAAGGTGGCCGAGGTTCCGCCAGGGCCGCCGGTTGTGGCCACGCTGGTAGCCGAGGTGTATGGGCCGGACTACCCGCGGCAGATCGGGCTTGCGCGGCAAATTCGCAAGATATTCGATGAAACGCCCGGCGTGGTCGATGTGGACTGGTATGTGGCCGCGGACCAGCGAAAAGTGGATTTCCAAGTGCAGCAAGACAAAGCCGCCTTACGCGGTATCTCAGCTGCGGACGTTGCACAGTCGGTGGCCATGGCAGTGAGCGGCGCGCAAGTGGGCCTCATGCACCAGCCGTCCGAGCGCGAGGATGTGCCGATTCGCGTGCGGCTCTCCCGCGCGGACAGGTCTGGAGTGGACGCCTTGCGCGGTTTGTATCTCAACGCGCCCGATGGAGCAATGGTTCCGCTCGGTGAACTTGCGAAAGTCCAGGACGGAACGATCGACAAAAATATCTACCGGAAAAATCAGCGCGAAGTCGTTTACGTGATTGCCGATGTGGCGGGAGCGGAGGAGAGCCCCGTCTACGCCATCGGAAAGCTGGGAGATAAAATCGATGCATTGAAAGTTCCGGAAGGCTATCGGATCGCGCAATTCACGGCCATTCAGCCGCCGGACTCGAAAAAGCTGGCCATCAAATGGGACGGCGAGTGGCACATTACCTATGAGGTGTTTCGCGACCTCGGCCTCGCGTTTGCGGCCGTGCTGGTGCTGATTTACGTTCTGGTGGTCGGATGGTTTGGTTCCTTCAAAACGCCGCTGGTAATCATGGCTCCCATCCCTCTCACGCTGGTGGGAATTCTGCCGGCCCACGCCCTGATGGGCGCCTTCTTCACCGCAACATCCATGATTGGTTTCATCGCTGGCGCCGGAATTATCGTTCGCAATTCCATCATCCTTGTGGATTTTATAGAACTCCGCCGGGCTCATGGAATGCCTCTTGAAGAAGCGGTGGTCGATGCCGGGGCCGTGCGCTTTCGGCCGATGCTCCTGACCGCGGCGGCGGTGGTTGTCGGCGCGGGCGTCATCCTCTTCGACCCCATTTTTCAAGGTCTCGCGATTTCCCTGATGGCGGGGGAAGTCGCTTCCACGGTGATTTCGCGCATGGCTGTGCCGATTCTTTATTACATGTCGCAGCGCCGCGGCTTCCATCCGGCTTCCGCGGCAGTTGGTTCTGCAAGTATCGATTCTTAAGTTTGGGAGGAACATCATGACGGTTGAACGGTATCTGCGGTTGATTGCTGGATTCTTCGTACTTCTTTCGCTTGCGCTGGGATATTGGGTCAGCCCGTACTGGTTTCTGTTCACCGCATTCGTCGGGCTGAACTTGTTTCAGTCCGCCTTCACCAATTGGTGCCCGATGATGACGATTCTTCGGAAAGCCGGAATACGACCCTGAGTTCCGCGCGGAAACCCTCCTGAATTGGCAATTTCGCTCGCAGAGCGCCGCCGGCTCGGCGGCACAGTCCTGCCACGGAAATACATACGGATGTTTGCCTATAGCCGGCGACTTCGCAGATCACTTCGGGAAATATTGAGAGCTTGCGCGTCGGCGCGCTAGCCCGGCGCCGCGACTTGTCGTGCCGTTGTGGCAGGTGTGGTAACTTCGCCCATACGGTGTTCTGACCGGTCACAGGGCACGCACTAGCCTCGGATGAGCGACCGGTTTGAGAGGAACTTTCCGCGAAGGTGTGTATGAAGTCACCGGCCAAAGGCCAGAACCGGTTCGAAGGGGATGTGAGCCGGTATGCAGCCTATCTGGAGACTCCGGCAGGCCGGCTGCGCGCAGACCTGAGTTTTGCGAACCTGCAGGAATTCCTGCCCGCACCGGCGGGCGGGGAGCCCCTTCGTGCGCTCGACCTCGGATGTGGAACCGGAGCCGCCGCTGTTCGCCTGGCGCAACTTGGCAGTCATGTCACCTTGCTCGATTCGTCAGCGTCGATGCTTGAGCTGGCGGAGCGGACTATCGCCGAAGCTGGAGTCCGCGGGAATGTCGCGCTCCAGCTTGGCGACGCCGCCCAGATGACCAGCCTGTTTCCCTCTCGCTCGTTCGACGCCGTTCTTTGTCATGATGTTCTGGAATTTGTCGATGATCCCGTGGCCGTGTTGCGCGGCGTGGCACAGCTTCTGCGCAATTCGTCGTCGATCCTGTCGCTCCTCGTGCGCAATCAGTCCGGCGAAGTGCTGAAGGCGGCGCTGCTGACAGGTGATTTGGTCGCGGCGGAGCGCAACTTGACTGCGGAATGGGCATCAGATTCCCTATATGGGGGCAAAGTTCGCTTGTTCGCTACGGAGACTCTCGAAACGATGCTGAAAGCCGCTTCTCTCGCCATTAACGCCCGGAGGGGAGTGCGCGTGATCGCGGATTACCTGCCCGCCCAAATTTCCAAATTGGAGGAATTCTCGCGAATTTTCGCTCTCGAGCGCAAGCTTGGCCAGCAACGGCAATTCCTCGAGGTCGCTCGCTACTCGCAGTGGCTGGCAGGTTGTGCGTCGCCCGTATCGAAAGGAGAAGCATGAGCGAAGTCAAACCGGCGCTTTCCCCCGCCATGCGCAAGCTTCCCAGTCCGGAAATTGGCATTTCCCTCGGCCTCGGCCTCACCAACGAGTGCAACCTCACCTGCTCCTTCTGTTACCGCGATCCCACGCGTGCCGATCGCCTCTCGCTTGCACAGGTGAAATCCGTGATGGAAAGCCTGCCGGTTCGCTCCGTGAATTTGGGAACGGGCGAAAACGGAATGCATCCGGAGTTCAAGGCGATTCTGAACTACCTGCGGACCCGGCCGGTGAAGCTCACCATCACTTCCAACGGTCACAGCATCGCCGTTCTCGAAGACGATGACCTGCGCGCCTTCCACGACATCGAGTTTTCTCTCGATTACGCCACCAGGGAGAAACAGGATGCCCAGCGCGGCCCGGGGAACTGGGAGTTAATTCATCTGCAGGCCGGGCGCTGCGTGCGCCTGGGCGTGCCCGTGACCATTATCGCGGTCATGATGAAGGCCAACTATCTCAGCCTGGCGGCCGTCGCGCGCGTTGCAAAACGATTTGGCGCACCCTTGCGGGTTAACGTCTATCAGGCCGTGCGCTCCGATCTCTACGCGCTCACCTACGAGGAGTATTGGCAAGGCTTTCGCCGGCTTTTTGAGCGAACCGATGTGATCGCCATTGGCGAGCCGCTGGTGCGGGCGATGGCGGGCCTGCCGGCACTCGCGGGAGGATGCGGCGTCAGCACCGTGCGGGTGACACCGCGCGCCACCACGCAGCCTTGCGTTTACTGGCCAGGCTCCGGCGAGCCGCTGCCAGGTTTACTCTCCGCAGGGCCCGGGATTCTCAACACGGTGCCATTTGAGCAGGCTCGCACACTTCCACAAGCGTGCGAGTCCTGCGAATATCGAGAAGCATGTCACGGGGGATGCGCCGGCCGGCGCCGTCTGCAAGGAGCGCTGGCGCAGCCGGATTTCTATTGTCCTATCGTTCGGGGAGAGCGGCCGCGGCTCGAATTCCGCTTGGCCGCGAATCGCGATCTGCCTAAGTTTGGAAGCTCTTGCACTACCATTGTGATGGCACGCGACGCCGATTCTTGAAGCTCGAAGCCGGCGGAAGGGAATCCCCGGCTTGCCCTTACTTCGCGTCCACCCAGGCGTCCGAACCCTCCAGCTTTACGGCTACGTTGGAAAACGAGATGCGAACCGGCTTGCCATCCGCGGTCCCGCGATGGTCAGTGGAGACAAGCAGTGGACCGGCCTTTTTATAGCCCGCCCAGGTGGCGGTTACGTTGCCAGGCTTCTTGGTCCCTCCACGGAGATAAACGAATTGCGTGATTCGCCCATCCGCCCCGACGTAAAGATTCCAGGTGTCGCCCGGCGTGTAGCCGCCAACCTCCGCCGGATATTTTACTGACACGAGCGTTGCCGTGCCCTTGCCGATCGGCAATTTCTCCTTCTCGTTCACGGTCACTCTCGCGCTGGTGTCCCAGTCCGCATGGAACGGGAAGATGAACCAATAATTGTCGTTGACGAAGTTCGGATCGATCTCATCTTTCACGTTGGCCGGCGCGGCGTTGATCTGATTCCGGTTGTAAGTGACCTTCACCGGCTTGCCGTCCTTGTCCTTGCTTTCGTACGTGACTTGCCCGCTCTTCGGCTCCCAGGTCCACGTCCGCGAGAGACTTACCTTCTGCGCGGGCAGATCCAGATTGAACGTATAGCGAGCCGCCTCAATCTGCCCATACGAATCAAGCCCATAAGTTTTGGCAAGCTGCTCAACAATCAGTGGGCGCGTCTGTGCGTGGGACCTGCTCGCAACGATCATCACACCAAGTAGCACCCCAAGGATCTTCATGGAACACCCCAACTTGGTCATGTAAGTCCTCCTGAGTGAGTGGGACGATCGACGTTTTGGATGCCCTTCAAGCGCTTGCGGGTACAAAAACTTCTCCTGGCCCCATGGATCTCTCTGCCCTGTCGGCTAAACGTCTCTGGATGTGAGCTTCATTTTCCTTCTACACCTTCTCCAAGCTCCGCGATCGTCTCCCGCCATTCCCTGAGCCAGTTCGCAGTACGGGGCGCCTTCGCGGGAGCGAGTCGCAGTTCGCTCGCCAGCAGCCGCAGATCGCTGGCCACGTCAATATCGTAGAAGGGCTCCGTGAAGCCGGTGGATAGCTGTAGGCTCTTTGTTCGCGACAACAGTCGCTCCAGCGCGCTCCGCGTTCCCATGCCGTCGTTTTCGAAGAGCGTCGGATGAGCGGCCTTGGCCCCCACCAGATAGTAGCCCCCGTCGTGCGTTGGCCCGACCACGACGTCATGGCTGCAGAGAATCCCGAAGGCGCGTTCGAGGACGAAGGGAGAAAGGTGCGGGCTGTCGCTATTGAAGGCGATGACTTGCTGGCGGCCGGCAGCGGTGAAATGTCGAAAAGTATGGGAGAGACCTGCGGCGAGGCCTTCTCCCTTTTGCTTTACAATTTGCACTGTATCACCGAACAACTGTGCCAACTCCTCTTGATCCTGCTCCGGGCACATCACGGCGATCTCCACGCTCACCAACGATTTTGCCAACGCGAGCGTGTCCTCCAAGAGGCAGCGATACAGTTCCGTCACCGCCGAAGCAGGCAGGCTTTCCGTCAGACGCGTCTTGACCCTCCCTGGCTTTGGGGCTTTCGCCATAATGACCAAGGTTCGGCGAGTGTGAGGAGAAGGCGCGATCGTCAGTTTGGAAGTAGCCATGGATTCTCGATGGGGCCTCAGGCCGGGCGCGGCGTTTCCGCCTTCTTGTTCCGGAAACAATAGCGCACAATGCGGCTCAGAATGAACCACCCGGCGCCAAGCGTCCCTTTCACCGTGCCGCTGATTTTGGACTTGCCAATACGCGGATGGTAGCTGACCGGTACTTCCGCGATGCGATATCCCGCAATGGCTCCCTTGAGGATCATTTCCACCGCCCAACCGTACGTTTCCTCTTCCAGGTCGAGCGCACGCAGCACTTCGGCCCGGCTCGCGCGAAACGGACCAAGGTCGCTGAGCTTCACCCCATACAATATCCCGATCAGGCCAGCGGCCAGCCGGTTGCCAAATGCCTGGTGCCACGGAAGCGCGCCGGGCTCGTTGTTTCCGCCAAGGCGCGATCCCAGCGTTATGTCCGCGCGCCCCTCGAGTATCGGAGCCAGCAGAATCGGCAGCTCGGAAGGGCGGTCGCTGTAGTCCCCATCCAGGAAAACGACCACGTCCGGTTTTTCCGCGTTGGCAAGCCCGGTTAAACAGGCGCGTCCGTAACCACGGCGCGGCTCGAGGATGACCTGCGCTCCCATCCTGCGGGCAACATCAGGCGTTCCATCGGAAGAATTGCTGTCGACAACAATGACCTCGGTGACCAGCTCCGAAGGCAGATCCGCCAATACACGGCCAATGGCCAGCGCTTCGTTATGGGTGGGAATAATGACCGAAACTCGCACGAGGTTCGCTCGTCACCACCACAGGGATGTGGGACTCTTCCGCGCCAGAAATGCGTCCATGCCCCAGCTGCGCCCACCGCGGCCGATGGCGAGTGCCAGCGATACCATCACCGGAACCAGCAGCTCCCAAATCCAGGCCGTGCCCCATTCGGAGACCCACAAACTGCCGAGAAACAGAAACGCGACAAAAGCAGCGGGCCGCGTCAACAGGCCGATCAATAGAAGGATTCCGAGCGTCGCCTCCGTCATGCCCTGCATCGGAGCCGCCATCGCGGCATGGCTTGCCGCCAGGCCCATCACCATTTTCCAGATAGCCGGCGCATGTCCGGACTTGATGTAATAATTGATGAGCCCCGCGTATCCTGCCGGCGTGTAGAGATGCTTCCCCAGATTTTCAAAAAATACCCAGATAAACATGGAGCCGATCGTTAGCCGAGCCAGTGCCAGGCCCTTCGCGGCATCACTTTGGCCGGAAACGTCCACCGCCCCATTCTGTAATCGAGTTGCGTTTGTCGTCATCCTGAACCTCGGCGTAAAGTGGTTGTGCTGGTGACGGGAGACCGCGAGTTTTGTCTGTTTGCCCGTTAGAGCCAAATGCATGCCATGAGGTTACAGAAAGTTAAGGTATTCTAGCCCCAGTTCATGCGCATCACACACCTGAGCACCACCGATCTTGCCGGCGGAGCGGCGCGTTCCGCCTTTCGACTGCACCAGGGCCTGCTGCAAATCGGATGTGAATCTCGCATGCTGGTGCAGCGCAAGCTCTCCCCCGATCCCACCGTTTTGCAATTCGTGCCTCCGAACGATCCGATTGCCCGCCTTCGCCGCGCCATTTACGGTCGCTATCTTTCCCAAAGCCGCCGCGCGCTGGAAGCTCTACCCCCAGGCGCATCCATCCTCACCGAGGACCGCAGCGAACATGGCGCGGACATCCTCCACCAGTTGCCAGGGCAAGAAATCTTGCATCTGCACTGGGTAGCCGCCCTTTTTGACTACGCCGAATTCTTTCGCCGCCTGCCGGCCAATTTGCCTGTCGTCTGGACGCTGCATGACATGAATCCCTTCACCGGCGGTTGCCACTTCGATGACTCGTGCGGCAAATTTGCGCAGGGATGCGGTTGCTGCCCGCAACTCGCTTCGCTGCTTGCGGACGACTTTTCCGCAAAATGTTGGAAACGGAAGATTACGGCGCTGGGCAACATCGCCACGGATCGGCTTCATGTGGTTGCCCCCAGCCGGTGGATGACCGGGGAGGCGCGAAAGAGCCCCATCCTCGCAAAATTTCCCATCAGCACCATTCCGTATGGCCTCGATACCGAAAAGTTCAAGCCTCATGACAAACGTCAGGCCCGGATAGAGTTCGGGATCCCCGCGGACGCAAAAGTCATCTTGTTCGTTGCTGATTCCCTCGAGGAGAAGCGAAAGGGGCTCCACAAACTGATGGAGGCTGTTGCGGAACTGCCTGGCCAGACTGGCGCCTGTCTTTTGAGTCTCGGCAGAGGGATTGAGACTCCGGCTTCCGGGATTCCCCTGAAAAACCTAGGATTTCTCTCCGAGGACGACAAACTGGCGGCTGCCTACAGCGCCGCCGACGTGTTCGTGGCTCCCTCGCTCCAGGACAATTTCCCCAACACCATTCTGGAGGCAATTGCATGCGGCACGCCCGTGGTGACGTTTTCGGTGGGCGGCTGTGCCGAACAGGTTGTCGAGGGGGAAACCGGCCTGCTGGCAAAACCCGGCGACTCACTTGCGCTCCGAAACGCCATTGTTGCACTTCTTCAAAACTCCGCCTTGCGCGAGAAAATGTCGCAACTTTGCCGCAGAGCGGCGCAAGAAAACTTCAGCCTGATCATCCAGGCGCAACGCTACCGGTTGCTCTACGAGAGCTGTCTTTCATGAAGGCCGAGAGAAAAGTGGGAGAACCTCCTTTTCGGGAACATTGGGCCCGGAGGCGGCCTTGCGATAAACTTCTCAAATCGTTTTCAGGGGCAAAAATCCTCCTAAGGTAGATTCATGACGGATCTAGCGATTGTTGCCCGCGGCTTGGGGAAAAAATACTCCTTGCGGCAGCGCGAAACTTCAACTTTGCTGCGCGACCAGATGGTTTCGTTTTTCCGCTCACCGTTGCGCCATCTGCGGCGGAATCCGCAGGAAACTTTCTGGGCCCTGAAAAACGTGTCCTTTGATTGCCGCCCCGGCGAGGTGATCGGTTTGATCGGCCGCAACGGAGCGGGGAAATCCACCCTGTTGAAGATTCTTTCGCGCATCACCCGGCCCACCGAAGGCTGGGCCGACCTTCGCGGACGCCTGGGAAGTTTGTTGGAGGTGGGTACCGGGTTTCATTCCGAGCTTAGTGGACGCGAGAACACCTATCTCAGCGGCGCAATTCTCGGCATGTCCAAGCAGGAGATCGACTCCAAATTTGACGCCATCGTGGAATTTTCCGAATTGAGCCAGTTTATCGACATGCCGGTGAAGCACTACTCCAGCGGCATGTACGTGCGCCTGGCCTTCGCCGTTGCGGCTCACCTGGAACCTGAGATTTTGCTCGTGGACGAAGTCTTGGCCGTTGGCGATTCCGCCTTTCAGGAGAAGTGTCTCGGCAAGATGAACGAAATATCCGGCACCGGCAGAACCATCATCATGGTCAGCCATAATATGGGGGCCATCACGCAACTCTGCAAACGCTGCCTGTTGATTGACAAGGGCAGAATTGTCGAGGACGGCGCCACCCACGCAACCGTGTCCAAATATCTGGCTTCGTTCACCAGCGACAGCACGTCCGTGGAATACCCCGCGGACAGTAATCCCGCCTCGCCGGCCGTCACCCTCCGCATCTGGATTGCCGACCAATCCGGACAGCCGATTGGCTCTGTGGACGTCCGCAAAGGCTTTCAAGTGGGCATCAAGGTCCTGGTGCGCAAACCGTCCACGGGGCTTGATGTTGGCTTTCGCATTGATAATTCGCTGAAGATCCCGATTTTTACTTCCAATATGTCGCAAGCGATGGGACGAAATGATCTTCTGAACCTGGGGGAAAACACCTTTCTCATCCCCGTCAAAGGCAATTTTCTGGCGCCCGACCTTTATTCTCTTACGGTGGGTCTGCATCGGCCCAATCAGGAAATCTACGAGATGCGCGAGCACGCCTTGAATTTTCGCGTGGAAGAGGCGGGCAGCGATATGTGGCAGTATCACGGCGCCAATTACGGAAATATTCTCGTGGATTTCCAGTGGCGTCGTCTTTGAGACCCAGCGGTTCCGCCTTGCCTTCCGGAACTTACGGGAACGAACGAAGGATTCATGAGCCACCCTGAGGAGTGCACGCTTTGCCGGTCCAGTAATACACGGCGAGTGCAGTCGTTTGATACTGCACCGATCGTCGAACGATGGCGGGAACTCTATGAAGTGGAGATTGCTTCCGAGTTTGCCTTGCTGAAGCAGTTTGAACTGTGGACTTGCGGAGACTGCGGTTTGCAGTTTTTCCTGCCGGCCTCCATCTGTGGTTCTTCAGCCGTGTATGAAAGACTGGATCGCTTCAGTTGGTATTACCTCCCGCAAAAATGGGAGCATTGGCAGGCGCTGGCAGATATTCGGGGATTCCGTCCGGTGCTCGAAATCGGATGTGGCTTCGGGGATTTCATCGAGCTTGCTCGCACCAAGGCTGGAATCGTGGTCGATGGCCTGGAGCAGAACCTTCAGGCCATCCAAACGGCGCGCGGGCGCGGCATCGTTCTGAAAGCCAGCAGCCTGGAGGAAATGGTCGATTCTTCCCGGGCGAAATACGGCGCCATGTGCAGTTTTCATGGACTGGAGCACATGGCGCGGCCGGGGGAATTCCTGCGCCAATGTTGCGAACTGCTTGCGCCAGGCGGCCGGTTGATTCTCGGGCTTCCGAGCGCCGATAGTTTTTTGCGGCTCGAATCGAATATTCTGGATTTGCCTCCGCACCACATGTCCCGCTGGCCGCTGCGAACCATCCAATTTCTGCCGCATCTTTTTCCGCTTCGCTTGCTTCGGCTTGCGGTCGAGCCGTTGGCGGAGATTCACGTTTCGGGCTACGTGGACGCGCATTGCCGCCGCATCGCCCGCAAGCTGTTCCCTCTCGCCAATCATCCCGCCCTGAAAACTCGCCTCAAGAAATTCCTGCTGCGCACGGGATTCCGCAAATTCCTCAAGGGGATGACCGTCTATGTCGTGTTTGAGCGGACTTGAAATGCCGTTTCATTTCTTTTCGCATACGATATGCTCAAACTTGAAGCGCCTTACTTGGGAACGCGAGTAGCGTTGTGACCAATCCAATTCCGGCACAGAAACTCCCATACCTGAACCTCGGCTGCGGCAGCCGCTTCCACCCCGCCTGGGTCAACCTCGACTTTGTCTCCAGCGATCCTTCGGTCCAGGCCCACAATCTCCGCGAAGGAATTCCTTATTCCGATGCCTCGTTCGACGTGGTCTACCACTCCCATCTGCTGGAGCATTTCCCCAAGGATTTCGCACCCAAATTCCTTCGAGAGTGCCGCCGAGTTCTTCGCCCTGGCGGGCTTCTGCGCATCGTGGTTCCCGACCTGGAAGTCATCGCCAGAAATTATCTCGAAGCACTGGAGGCGGCGCGGCAGGGAAGAGCCGGCTGGGATGCAAATTACGACTGGACGATGATCGAATTCTACGATCAGACGGTGAGGGAAAAATCGGGTGGGGGCTGGCTGGACTATCTCCGCCACGACCCAATTCCAAATTGGGAGTTCATCCTGCAGCGAGCCGGCACCGAAGCTCGGCGCGCTCTGCTGGCCATTCGCTCGCAAGCTCCTACCGGCTCCCAGGAGATGCCCCAACCTTCCGCAAGGATCAGGAGTCGCCCTGGTCCCACGCGGGGCAATTGGAAAGATATACTGGCAAGGGCGCTGCTCGGAAAATCCGATTTCGAGGCGCTTCAACTGGGCCGCTTCCGCCGCGGCGGAGAGATCCACCTGTGGATGTACGATTCCTATTCCTTAGCCCGTCTGCTGCAAATGGAGAGTTTTATCCAGCCCCGGAAGGTGGCCGCATCGGAAAGCTCCATCGCGAATTGGAGGTCGTATGGTCTGGACTCAGAGCCCGACGGCTCGACCTATAAGCCCGACTCTCTCTTTATGGAAGCGAGAAAGCCGGGTGGGACCTGAATACCCGGAAGGATGAAGGCCGGCCTCTGAAAGCAGTTGACACCCGATGGTAAGGAAGGTATGTTCAGAGCGGGTGGTCTACCGTATTACGAGAATATGGTATGACACCATCCTTCTCCCGAGGTGACCCTATGGCCCGTATCAGCTATCTCACTCCCGACGAGGTTTCCGATCCTCAGGCCCGCAAATGGCTGGAAGACGCCATTGCGGCCGGGCGCCCGGGACCCGAAAATCAGGCCATTCGCGCCCACCAGCCAGACGTGATGCGCTCTTTCACCCAGACCTTCGACATGCTGTTCAAACCGGGAAAAGGTACGGTCGAATGGGAGCTCAAGGAACTTCTTCGCGCTTACATCGCCATAAGCATGTCTTGTAGTTATTGAGCGGGCCAGGGAATCGCGCAGGCTGCGCGATCAAAAGAAGACCGCATGTCGGAAGTGACGAGCCACGAAACTTCCCAGCGCTTCACCGCCCGGGAAAAAGTCGCCCTCGCTTATGCGGACACCATCATCTGGGCCCCCGAACGCGCTGACGATGCCCTGTGGGAGCGTCTGCATGCGGAGTTCACCGAACCCCAGCTGGTTGAAATCGGTTACTGGATTGGTTTCATCTCCGGCGGACAGCGCTGGCTGAAAACGCTCAGCACGAAAAAGGGGGAACTCGCCGCGGTGCTGGCCGAAAAGCAAGGTCAAAAAGCATAGCCGTGAAGCGGCGCGCCTGGTACACCAGCCTGTATTTTCAGGTGCTGGTTGGTATAGCTTTGGGCGTTCTGGTTGGCCATTTCATTCCGAAAACCGGCGTTGCCCTGAAGCCCCTCGGCGACGCCTTCATTTCCCTGATTCAAATGATGATTGGCCCCGTAATTTTCGGGGTGCTGGTGCAGGGAATTGTCTCCATGACGGACATGAAGAAGTTGGGCCGCGTGGGATTGAAGACACTGGTGTATTTCAGCATCGTGTCGGCGATTACCCTGATCGTGGGGATGCTGGCGGCGCAGATCGGGCATCCGGGCATAGGCTTGAGCGCGACAGGTTCTGCCGCGCATGTCCAGCAGGCGGCGGGTTTTGCGGAAAAAGCAAAGCAAGAGGATCTTGCCAGTTGGCTGGTGGGGCTCATTCCCAAAACCTTTGTCGGCGCTTTTATTCACACGGATGTTCTCCAGGTGGTTCTGTTGGCGCTGCTTTGCGGGTTCGCCATGGTGCAGCTCGGCGAATTTGGCCAAAAAGCGGGCGCGGCGGTGGACATCGCCACGAAAGTGGCCTTTGGCATTGTGCGTTTCATCATAAAGTTGGCTCCCATCGGTGCGTTTGGGGCCATGGCTTACACCGTTGGACAGTATGATTTGAGCTCGCTATCGAATCTCGCGGAACTCGTCATCGCTTTCTTCGTCGCTTGCATTTTGTTCGTCATCATCGTTCTAGGCATCATCGCCAGGCTTTCCGGCTTTTCGCTCCTGCGCTTCATCGCGTATATCAAGGACGAATTGCTCATCGTCCTCGGCACCAGTTCTTCGGAAACGGTAATTCCAGACATGATCCGGAAGCTCGAAAATCTCGGCTCGCCGGGATCCACCGTTGGCCTGGTGTTTCCTATGGGCTATAGCTTCAATAATGCCGGCGCGAATATCTATATGACCCTGGCCGTGTTTTTTCTCGCGCAGGCCTGCAATGTGCAGTTCACGTTTGGGCAGATGGTGCGCGTCCTGCTGGTGGCCATGGTCGCTTCCACGGGAGGCGCCGGCGTGCCGGGAGGAGCATTCGTCAAAGTGGCCGCCATGATCAGCATGGTGCCCGGGATTCCCGTCACCTCCCTGGCGCTGCTGCTGGGCGTGGACAAGCTCATGAGCGAGTGCCGCGCGATTACCAACGTGATTGGCAACGGGGTCGCCACCATCGCCATCAGCCGCTGGGAAGGCGAACTCGACATCCCGACGTTGCAGCGAAAATTACGCGGCGACCCTGGTCCGCAAAACAACGCGACTCATTAGCCGCTGCGGAATCCCCCTGCGACCTTCGTCACCGAAAATCGGGGACAGGCAGTCAAAACTGGGTCATTGTTCGACCTCAGCGGGGATGGGAGTGAGTTGAAGGGAGTTTTAAGCTACATGCTTTGAGCTTTTTGGTTCACCCAACAGGCGCTAGGATGCGCAGGAAGAAGGGTAAACCATGGAAGAGGGACTGAGGAAGAGGCCGGAGCAGGACGAAGAGCAAGGGGAGTATGGAAGTGAGGAGAGAGGGCCAGCCCTGCCCGAGGGCAGGGCTGGCGAACGCCGTGGAGAGACGGCGCGGCAGTTGATCCGCCGGGCCAAGCAGGCCAGCCGCAGGAGATTTCCCGCCGAGGAAAAGATCCGCATCGTGATGGAAGGGATTCGCGCCGAGGTGTCTGTGGCTGATCTGTGTCGCCGCAAGGGTATTCATCCGACGATCTACTCCAAGTGGCCGAAAGATTTCATGGAAGCTGGCAAGTGTCGCTTGCGGGGAGATGCGAAACGCGATGCCACCAGTCAAGACGTCCATGATCTGCGGCAGGAGAATGAGCGGTTGAAGCTGCTTGTGGCGAACCTGAGTCTGGAAAATCTGACACTGAAAAAAAGCCGGTATTAGGGCTACTGGACGGGAAGCCTTACAGCCGGATGAAGCCCGACAGGAAACGCGAAGTGATTGAATTGGTGCGGTGGTCGCTGGTGACCAAGAAGGAGACGCTATTGGGATTAGGAATGTCTCCCTCGACGTGCTATCGCTGGCAGCGTCGCTTTCGAAGTGAGGGCGAAGCAGGTCTGGTGGACCGGCGACCGCAGCCAGGAACGATTGGGAACCGACTACGGCCGCAGGAAACGGAAAGAATCTTGGTGCCGGCGGGAGCGGAACCCCACAAGAGTCCGCGCGAAATCGCTTGCTGGATCAGCGATCATGGGGGTTCAGCGTTTCGGAATCGAGCGTGTTCCGGGTGCTGAAGCTCCACGGCCTGGTGCGGGAAGTGAACGTGGAGAGATTTCCGGCGGGCCCGGCGTACACCGTGAAGACGACTCGCGTGAACGAGCAATGGCAGAGCGATGCGAGTTATTTCTTCGTGATGAGCTGGGGCTGGTATTACCTGATCTCGGTTCTGGATGATTTTTCACGGTACATCCAGGCATGGCAGTTGAAAGGAGACATGAAGACGGAGCCGATCAGCGAAGTGGTGAAGCGAGCCATCGAGTGGACAGGCATGAAGCGCTTACCGGTGAAGCTGCGTCCCCGTAGAGAAATAAAAAGCCTTGGACCTTCCTGGCGCCACCGTGAACGTTAAGGATCTGCTGCCCGCAAATCTTGGCTATTACACGTATGCTGGTTCGCTCAACATTCCGCCGTGCAGCGAGGGGGGCACCTGGTTCGTCCTGAAGTCGCCGGACACCCTTTCCGCCGAAGAAGGGGCCGCCTTCGCGAAGCACTATCCAATGAACGCGCGGCCGATCCAGCCGACCAACTGCCGGGAGATCCGCGAATCGAAGTAAGGGGAAATCGACAGTCGTCGAGGGTACTAGACCTGCTATGAGTCGGGAAGGTTTCAGTCTGGAGCAGCGGCCCTCCTCTATTAAAACACGATGTTGCCGTACCCCGCGTTCCCGTAGTAGTGTGCCCGAATGGCCAGCAAGCTGAAGTTTCGCTCTAAAGGGGGCCGTAAGACCATGCCAGCCGATCATGACGAAAAAAACGGTACCAATGGTGAACTGCGCGAAGGCGCAAATGTAGACAAGATTCGAGACATCCTTTTCGGCAACAACATGCGGGAGTACGAGAAGCGCTTCGCCCGCCTCGAAGAGCGCCTCACGAAATCCTCCGAAGCGCTTCGGGACGACCTGAAAAAACGCTTCGATTCTCTGGAATCCTATATGCGAGATGAGCTTGAAGCCCTCGGCGCACGTTTGAAAGCGGAAAAGGCCGAACGCACCGAGGCTTTGAAGGAACTCACACGCGAGTCGCGCGACAACGCCAAGGCCCTGGAAAAGAAGCTATCGCAGCTTGAAGAGCACTTGGATTCCGCACACACCGAGCTGCGCACCAAAATTCTCGAGCAATCCAAAACCCTGGGTGCGCAAATCCAGAAAACAAAGGACGATCTGGAAGCCGCTCTCGATCGGGAGGCCGAAACTTTGCGCACCGACAAGACCGACCGCCTCCAGCTCGCTAACCTGTTCACCGAAATCTCCCTGCGCCTGAAAGACGAACTCGAGCTCCCTGAGAAATAGGGAGATTCTTCACCAATGGGAACATCCCCAAAAAGTTCGCGCGATCCGCTTGAGTTTCGGAAGCCGGAGAGCTCGTCCGTGCCGGAACCTGAGCCACCGCCGCGCGAGGATGCGGAACAACTCTACGAGGAGCTGCGCGAACTGATCCTCGCGCCGGAGCAGCAGGCCCTCAAAGAGCTGCATCATCGCGTGGACGATCCGGCTTCGCGCACCGAAGACGTCGGCAGCGTGGTCGCCGAAGCAATCCAGTTGCGCCGCAAACAGGGCGGCGACCAGGCGCTAAGCGCCGCGCTGACGCCCACCATCGAAACGGCCTTGCGTGAGTCCGTTCGTAGCGATCCCCACACGCTCGCCGACGCGCTGTTTCCTGTGATGGGCCCGGCGATTCGCCGGTCGATCCTCGAAACACTTCGATCCTTTCTGGAATCCTTCAATCAGGTCCTGGATCAAAGCCTTTCCGTAAAGGGTCTGAAATGGCGGCTGGAAGCGCTGCGCACGGGACGCACCTTCACCGAAGTCGCCCTGCTGCACAGCCTGGTCTTTCGCGTAGAACAGGTTTTCTTGATTCACAAAAAGACCGGTCTGCCGCTGGGCCATGCCGTGGCGCCGGCTGTGGCCATGCAGGATCCTGGCCTGGTCTCTGGCATGCTCTCCGCCATTCAGGATTTTGTGCGGGATTCCTTTCACACCCCTCAGGAGCAGGGAATCAACCGCATGAACGTTGGCGACCTCGACGTGTGGATCGAGCAGGGGCCGTACGCGATTCTTGCCTGCGTGATTCGCGGAATTGCGCCGCGCGACTTGCGCGACCGCATGGCCGAAGTGCTCGAAAACGTCCACCGCGATTATCCCGAGCAACTCGACGCTTATGACGGCGATTCCTCTCCTTTTGCGAGAGTGAACTCCCAACTGGCCCGCTGCCTGGAGCATCGCTATCGCGAAGAAGCGCAACCCCGCGGATTTGGTTTTGCCTACGCGGCCGGCGTGCTCCTGATCCTTGTTCTCGCCGGATGGTTTGGCTGGCGCGCGGTCCAGTACGCGCGCTGGGAGCGGCTGGTGAGCGCGTTTCGCGAGCAGCCGGGTTATGTCATCACCTCGTTTGGCCGCGAGAACGGAAAATTCCTGCTGCGCGGCATGCGTGACCCGCTCGCCGCCGATCCGGCGCAGATCATTGGCGCTTCGGGTGTGAATCCCGCTTCCGGCGAGTTTCATTGGGGTGGCTATTACGCGCTGGACGACAGCATCATGCAGCAGCGGGCTGCGGCGCTGCTTGCTCCTCCCTTGGGGGCCAAATTACAGGTGAAAGACGGTGTGCTGCACGTTTCCGGAAGCGCTTCCGCCAATTGGGTCCGGGAAACGCAAAGCAAGGCCTTGCTGCTGCCCGGCATTCGCGCCGTCCAATTCGCCCCGGAATTGGAGCCGGATCGTCTCGCGTTCGCGCAGGCAAAAGCCACTGTGGAGGGCGCCGTCATTCGATTTCCGTTGGCCAGCGCCGCGCTTTCCTCCTCCGAACTCGCATCGATCCGCATATTGGCGGAAAACATGCAATCGCTTGTAATCGCCGCCCGCGTATTACACCGGGATGTGGCCTTCCAGGTTGTCGGGCACACGGACTCTACCGGCGCGGAGACTTCCAACCTGAACCTGAGCCAGCGCCGCGCCGATCGCGTCGCCTGGGATTTGGGCCGGAACGGCATCCCTGAAAAGCTGCTGCATGCGCAAGGCGTGGGCATCACGCAGCCGCTGCGCAACGAAGCCACCGAAGCCGATCGCGAATTCAACCGCAGCGCGACGTTTCAAGTCATGGTAACGGATCACTGATACTCCCGGCCATGCTCCAGAAAAAAATCTGCATGCTGGGATCGTTTGCCGTTGGCAAAACCAGTCTCGTTCGGCGTTTTGTGGAAAGTATCTATTCGGACGTCTACCAGACCACTGTCGGCGTGAAAATTGACAAGAAAAACGTGCAGGTGAACGGCGCTGAACTCTCGCTCGTCCTCTGGGATATTTATGGCGAAGACGATTATCAGAAAATGCGCTGGACGTACTTGCGCGGCGCTTCCGGCTATCTTCTCGTTGCCGACGGCACGCGCAAAACCACGCTCGAGAAAGCGTTTCAGCTCGAGCAGCGCGTCCGCGAAGAAGTGGGCGCGATTCCTTTCGTGTTCGTGATCAATAAATGCGACCTCCTTCCGGATTGGGAAGTGGACCCGGCGCTGGAATCGCAAATCGCCGCGAAGAACTGGAACGTCCTGCGGTCCAGCGCGAAAACCGGAGAAGGCGTGGAAGAGGCTTTCGCTCTGTTGGCGCGAAAAATGCTGGGGTAAGATGCCCGACGTGCTGCAAACATTCCTCGCGGAAATGGGCTTCGCTCTGATCGAATACCGGGGCGAAGGGGACTTTCTTGCCATGACTCCGCCTCCCGCGTGGTTCGTGAGTTTGTGGAGCGATTTGCAAAGACCAAACGGCCGGCTTCCGCTTGCGGGAAAATCACCCTTCCTGGAAAATTTTCTTTTCGAAGCGGAAGCCTTTTGGACTTCTCCCAATTCTCCCGGCTGCCAGTCCGAGACGTGGATTGAGAAAGCGCTGGACGGCCGCGAGATTCCTCTGCAAGCGAAGGCGCTGCTCCTTGACGGCAAACGCGTGCTTGCCATCTTCAGCCCCGTTTCCGAATTTCATCAGCAGGTGAAGATGCTGCAAACCGCGCGCAACGCCTTGCTCGATCACGAGCGCCTGGCGCGCGAAATTCAGAAAAAAGAGATCTTGTTGCACTGCATTGTGCATGACCTTTCGCAGCCGCTCAGCGTGATGCACGTGGCGATGGACTGCCTCGCCGATGAATCCGTCAGCGAGCGCTCCCGGCAGTTCCTTGCTCTGGGAAAGCTGGCCAGCCAGCAGCAGGAAACAATGATCCGCGACATCTTGCACACCTTTTCCGCGGACTTGCGCGCCTCGCTCGACGCTGGCGCCGAAGAAAGCGCCTCCGCCGATCTGCTGGAATGCGCGCGCAAGACCATGACCGCGCTTGGTCCAACGTTTGACGCCAAGGGCGTCCGCCTGGAAATTGCCACTTCGCTGGATCAGGCCTCGGCGTGGCCGGTGCGCGCCGAATCGTCGCGACTTCAGCGCATTTTCTCCAACCTGCTGGAAAACGCGCTGCGCTATACCCCGTCGGGCGCGCGCGTCACCGTGGGCCTCGAAAGCGAAAATGGATTTCTGAAGGCCTACATCGAAGACGAAGGCCCCGGCCTGCCCAGGGATTTGCGCCCGGATCAGATGTTTGGCCTGTTCATGCAAGGCAAGCAGAGCGGCGGCAAAGCGGGGCTGGGCCTCTATTTTTGCCGCATCACCGTGGAGCGCTGGGGCGGCAATATCGGCTGCGTTACGCTGCCCGGAAAAGGTTCACGATTCTGGTTCCGCTTGCCGCGCGCGGCCGGCCATCCAGCGGTCCCAGCCGCGGGCAAACCGGGAGCGCCGACAGGTCCGGCAGCCCCTCTGCCTGCGAAACCCATACGCCCGCTGCGAATTCTCTTTGCCGACGACCAGAAAGACATTCGCACGCTCATCACGTATCAATTGAAACGCAGCGGCCACAAGGTCACGCCGGCAAAAAATGGCCAGGAGGCCTTGCGACTGTTCCGCGAAAAAAAATTCGATGCCGTCCTGCTCGACCAGGAAATGCCGGGCCGGACCGGCGACGAAGTGGCCCGCGCCATCCGCAAGAGCGAGGCCGGCAGGCATTCGCGCGCGTTTCTCGTGGCTTCCACCGGCAACACCGGCGCGGAAGATATTCGCCGCCTGAAAGCGGCTGGCTTCGACTCCGTGCTCAGCAAGCCGTTTCGCCTCGAAGATCTGCACGCTCTGCTGGCCGCCGGGCCGAACATCGCTGCGGCATCCGCGTCCACGGGCGGCGCGGCCGCTCCGCAAAAGATCGACTTCGCGGAGCTTTTGAGTCGCGTCGGAGGCGACAAAAAACTCCTGAAGCGCATGACTGCCACTTTCTTGCGCGACACGCCCAAACGCATCGCCGCGATCGCCGCCGCCTTGCGCCGCAAAGACGCGGCCACGCTGGCTTCTCTCGCGCACGCCTTGAAAGGCTCCGTGAGTATCTTCGGCGCTGAGGTGCCGCGCCTTCACGCGCAGGATTTGCAGCAACTCGGCCGCGCCGGCGATCTTGCCGCCGCCGAGAGCCTGTTCGCTTCGCTCAAGGAAGAGATTGCGCACCTGCTGGAAAACCTGAGAGGATACGCAAATCAAACCCCCGCCAGGCCGGCGTCGAACCGCCCCCAGCGACCCAGGCCATCCCGGAACACGGGAAAACACCGGCGGTAAGGGTCCCGCGGCTTTCTCGCGTACGCAATTCGGAGATTTGCGCATGTCCCACATTCTGGTAGCGGAAGACGATGCCACAACACGGGAGATGATCCGTGGCATCCTGAAAAAGCAGGGTTATACCGTCAGTACGGCCGGAGACGGGATGAGCGCGCTCCGCGCGTTGAAGAAAAAGAATTTCGATCTTTTGCTGCTCGATATCTGGATGCCTAAAATGAGCGGCTTGGGCTTGATTGGCACGCTCCACGGCGAAAAGCACATCCCCAAAATCATTGTGATGACCTCGGATAAGGCTTCGGACACAGTGCTGAAGTCGCTGATCGGCCAGGTTTATCAATTCATGACCAAGCCCATCGAAGCCAACACCCTGATCAGCACCGTGGAAAACGCGCTTTCGCTGGATCCTGCCGTTCCGCCAATCGAGGTGCTCTCCGCCAACAAACATTGGGTGGAGTTGCTCGTGCCTTGCGAGCGCTCCGTCGTCTCTCGCGTCCAGAGTTTCCTTTCCCGGCTCGAAACGGATCTCCCTCCCGACGTTCTCGAAAAAGTCGGCTACGCGTTTCGCGAACTCCTGAACAACGCCATCGAATGGGGCGGGCACCTTGATCCCAACTTGAAGGTGCGCATTTCCTATATCCGCACGAAAAAGCTGCTGATGTACCGCCTCGACGATCCCGGGCCGGGTTTTAAGCTTGAAGAATTGAAGCACGCCGCGGTCAGCAATCCTGCCGACGATCCCATGGCGCACATGGCCGAGCGCGAGAAGAAGGGGCTGCGACCCGGCGGACTCGGCCTGATGCTCACGCAGCAACTGGTCGATGAACTGGTTTACAACGAAGCCCGCAACGAAGTCGTCCTGATTAAATACCTGTAGTTGCTTTCGCGGTTTTGTAGCGGCCGCTCATCGAGGCTTGCGATTTTCTGCGACCTCGTTTCACACCTCGCGCGTTGGTCAATTTCCCACCAGCGCCGTGCCTTGCTTCCGCTTTTTCACACGCCCCGGCTTTCGCCGCCGCCTCTGTTCTAGTACACTTGGCGATTCTGTTTGCATTTAATTTTCTATAAGGAGCGATTCCCATGGCTGCAGGCACCCTCAGCGGCGCCGAATTCAAGAAACAACTGCGTGCGGGCACACCGAAACTCGGCCTGTTTCTCAACGCGCACAGCCCCACCGTCGCGGAGCAACTCGCGCACAGCGGCTACGACTGGCTGCTGGTTGACTCGCAACACGGTCCGATGGGCTACGAAAAGCTTTCAGCGATGCTCAGCGGCATTTCGAATGGCGGCGCGAAATCGCTGGTGCGTGTTGGAGGCTACAGTGACCGGCCCGGCATTCAGCAGTCGCTGGATATGGGCGCGGATGGCGTGCTGGTGCCCTACATCAACACTGCCGAAGAAGCGCGCCAAGCGGTGAGTTGCGCGCGTTATCCCACCGCGGGCACGCGCTCGGTCTATTTTCCGCAACGCAGCATGAACAAGGATGGCCTGCTTGGCTACGCCGGCGCCGCCAACAACAACGTCATTGTCGCCTTGCAAGTGGAAACCGCGGATTGCATCAAGAACATCGACGATATCGCCGCCGTTCCCGGCGTGGACATCCTCTTCCTCGGGCAAAACGATTTGTGCATGTCCATGGGCTTGTATGAAAAGTACGAGTTCCCGCACATGTACACCTCACCGGAACTTGGCGCCGCCACGGAAAAGCTGGTCAGCGCGGTGCGCAAGAACAACGTAATCCTCGGCCTTTTCCTTTTTGGGACGGCCCGCGTCGGCGAATTTCTCGACAAGGGTTTTCCCTTCATCAGCATCGGCAACGATTTGCATCACATCCTGACGCAGGCGGGAGCCTACGTAAGGGACGTCGAAGAAATTGCCAAGGCCAAAGGGAAGAGCTGGGCACGCCGCCCGACGGCGCTCTTCTAAATCAAATCCCGCTTCCATTCTTCAAAGCCTCGCGGCGCCCGCCGCGAGGCTTTCTTTTGCCGCTTGGCCGTTCATTCCGATCATTTCGAAGAGCCGGCCAGGCGCACAATGTACACTGAAAGTGGGAAGAATCGACCGGATCATGCCAGCCAAAAATTGGGGCAACCGTCCCTGGACAATCGAATTTCACGCCAAGCCCCAGCCGCTGCCGCGGGCGGTCGATTTCGCCGTAGTCGGCGGCGGCTTCACGGGACTTGCGGCGTCCGCGTGGCTCAAACGCCTCGCTCCGGAAAATTCTGTAGCCCTTCTCGAAGCCGGCCATTTCGGCGACGGCGCCAGCGGCCACACCGGTGGCATGGCGTTGGCGGAATCCGCGGTGGGCGATTTGCCCGGCCTTGGCGATGTACTTTCCGGGTATACGAAGATTCTGCGACAGTTGAATGTCAACTCCGAGCTCCAGCTGCCGGGCGTTTATGAACTCGGCCGCAGCAAACCGCTGCCGCATTCACCGATCCGCTGGAAAGATTCCGGCGAACTCTGTGCGGTGAAGGAAGTCCCCGGCGGCACGATCAATCCCGGAAAGGTCGTCAGTGGACTCGCCGCAGCGGCAGATCGCCTTGGAGTTCAGCTCTTCGAAAATGCAGGCGTCGAATCCTTCGACGCCGGAGAACCGCTGCGCCTGCACGTCGCTCGCAGCACACTGCTGGCCAAGAAGGCGCTGTTCGCAACCAACGCATTTGGCCTGGAATTGACTGGTTGGACCCAGCGCGCCGAAGCTTGTTTCACGATCGCCGTCGCGACCAAAGAAATTTCCGATTCGGCGCGAAATGCCATGGGTCTCGGCGAAGGAAAACCGTTTTACACCGTCGACCTTCCGTATCTCTGGGGACGCCTCCTTGGCAAACAGATTATTTTCGGCAGCGGCCTGGTTCACTTTGCCGGCTGGCACGAAATGCACGCGCTCGATATCGCCCAAGGCGAAGCCGCGGAACTCTTCGCCCGGCTCGAAAGCCGCATCCGTTCTCTGCATCCCGCCCTGTGTGAAATCGAGTTCACGCACCGCTGGGGAGGGCCCATCTGCATTACCCGGGACTGGCGGCCTGTCTTCGAACTTCATCCGAAAAGTCCGCACGCCGTTGTGTTGGGAGGATTTTCCGGCCACGGCGTCGCGCAATCCGTCTATCTCGGGGCCTGGTCCGCCGAAGTGCTCCTGGGCAAGCGTGGCTTGCCCAGTTGGAAATAACGCTGAGATAAAAAAGTCGCCAGCCCCGGTGAGTGGCCTTATCCCCCGTGCCCGAACGCCGGCAAGGTCTTCAGCATTGCCGATATGCCGTTCCACATGATCTGCGTGCCGATGCACACCAGCAAAAACGACGAGAGCCGCATCACCACGCTCATCCCCGTTGCGCCTAATGCCAACGCCAAACGATCGGAGAACGCGTAGCAGAGATACACACTCGCGGCGATCAGCACGGAACCAATGACGGCTCCGATCATCGAAAGCAGGAGCTTGTGAGCCGAGTGCGGCTCATTGGCGCCCAGAGTGATGGCAACGGAGATGGAGCCTGGGCCCACCGTCAGCGGAAGCGTAAGCGGATAAAACGCCTTTTGGAACAGGTCATTGGTGTCCACGCTGCGGTGGACGCCGGCTTTTGTTTCATCCTCGTCTTTTTGCTTCAGCATCGCCCATCCCGTCGCCACCACCACCATCCCGCCGCCCACCTGCACCACCGGAATGGAAATTCCGAAAAAGTCCAGAATGTAGGTGCCGATGAAATAGGAGCCGACAATCAGAAGGATGGAGTTGAGCGCGATGCGCCTCGAAAGCAGCTTGCGTTGCTCCGTCGAGTAATACCGGGTCAACGAAAGAAAGATGGGCGCGCCCCCCAGCGGATTCACAATGGGGAAAAGAGCGGTGAGCACCAATAAGGTCGACTTAAACAGTTGGCCCATGAGCAGACAGCGAGTATAGCTACAAAGCTTTCGAAGCCGAAACGAGTTTTGCCGTCGTGATGGCTTGGCCAACGTGGCGCTGCGTGTGCTCGGCGACGTGCACCAGCAAACCGCCCAGCGTGGTGGGCAATTGTTTTCGCCCCACCAGGCGAGGCGCCGAATAGTCCTGCGAAGAGAGATCTCGCACGCGCTGGAATGCCCGAGACACCGCCGCATCCAGCGCTGCCAGAATTTCCTGCGTCGAACCAGTTGCCCCCGCTTCCAGCTTCAGCGCTTGCTGCTGCGCCTCAGTCAATGCTTGCCCCTCCGCATACGTCAACAGGCGGTCGATGCTTCCAGCGATATGCCGGATTTGAAACCCCACGGAGGGAAGTCCCGCCGGGCGCGTGTGAATTTGCTCCGCTCGGAGGCCGCCGCACCAGCGATGCAGATCTTCCTGAGCCAGCTCCAGCGCGTGCAACACTGCGCGTGCGACCGCGGGAACTTCCGTCAACGTTCCGCGCAGCCACGGTTCCGGAAGCGCGCTTCTGCTTTCCGCCATGAAGAAATCCTCAGAACCTTCGCGGCGTGAATTGACACGCCACAACGCAGCCAATAGGATGGAAAACTTCCCGCAAAGATACAACCATTTCCTTGCGGCCAGGGGCACGTTCAACATGAGATCGCCACGCCGAAATCTCCGCGCGGCCGCATTTTTGTTTTTTACCGCAAGTCTCTGCTTTGCCGCGCCAACGGCAATCGGCCCCGCGGATAGCCAGCGCTACCTCAACGACATCAAGGTCCTGACGCGGGACAATATGGAAGGCCGTGGCGACGGTACCAACGGACTGACCCGCGCACAACATTTTCTCGAGGCTCGCTATAAAAGCCTTGGCCTCGAACCCGCCGGTGCCAATGGCTTTCTGCAGCCCTTTACCGTCACCATCGGCGCAAAAATCCATGGCAAAAATCACCTGCACGTGCAGAACGGCGCGGTGAAATCCGAACTAAAGCTCAATCAGGACTACGTGCCGTTCAGCTTCTCCGAATCCGGCCCCGCCAATGTGCCGCTGGTGTTTGCTGGGTATGGAGTGACCGCGGATGAGTTTGCCTACGACGATTACGCCGGCCTCGATGTGAAAGACAAACTTGTGGTGGTGTTGCGCTATGAACCCGCCGGCTTCGCCGCCAAATCCGGAAACCAGGGGCTCACGCATCACGCGCAACTCGTCACCAAGGCTATTAACGCGCGGAATCACGGCGCGAAGGGTCTCATTCTGCTGAACGGCAAGCTAAATGAAGGCGAGGAAGATTTACTCACGCGGTTCGGCAGCGTCAGCGGCCCGGAAAACGTCGGCGTTCTGTTCGCCCAAGTGAAGAACGATATCGCGGACGGCTGGTTTAAGGCGGCAGGAAAGACTCTGAAGGATGTGCAGGAGCAAATCTATTCCACGGACAAACCGGCGTCGTTCAACTTTCCGGACACGCTGCGCGCCTCGCTTGCCATCGACATCGAGACCATCCACGCCAAAGTGAACAACGTCCTCGCCTATCTTCCCGGCAAATCCGGCGAGTATATCATTCTTGGCGCGCATTATGACCATCTCGGCCGCGGCAATTTCGATTCGCTTGCGCCCTCGCAAATCGGGCAGATCCATCCTGGCGCCGACGACAACGCTTCCGGCACGGCAGGCTTGCTGGAACTCGCGCGCCTGTTTGCTCCCCTGAAGGGCCAATTGCCGCGCGGCATCCTCTTCGCATCGTTCGCGGGAGAAGAGTTGGGGTTGCTCGGCTCGGAAGCCTGGGTGAAATCTCCCACCAAGCCGCTCGACAAGGCCGTGGCCATGCTCAACATGGACATGATCGGCCGCATCAAGGACGACAAGGTTTACATCGGCGGGGTGGGCACGGGTTCCACGTTCCAGAAAGTTCTCGATCAGGCGCGCGGCGATTCGCACTTGAAGTTCGAGTATTCGCAGACTGGTTATGCCGCCAGCGACCATACCTCCTTCATCACGCAAAAAATTCCCGTGCTCTTTTTCTTTTCCGGCCTGCACGCCGATTATCACAAGCCTTCGGACACCTGGGAGAAGATCAACCCGGAGGCGGCGGCGCGCCTGGTAAATGTGGTGGCGGCGGCGACGATGGCAATCGACGACGCCCCCGAGAAGCCCGCCTTTATCAACGTGGTCGAAGCGAATCCTCATGCCGGAGGCGTGCCCAGCGGCGGTGGCTACGGCCCGTATTTTGGTTCCATTCCCGATTTCGGCCAGACGGAAAACGGCGTGCGCTTCTCCGACGTCAAACCTGGCTCGCCTGCCGCCAAGTCGGGATTTAAGGCCGGCGACGTGCTCATCAAGTTCGGCGACATGCCCATCAAGAATCTGTATGACTTTACCGACGCCTTGCGCCGCAGCAAGGTGGGCCAGGTCGTGCACGTCCTCGTGTTGCGCGACGGCCAGGAAGTCTCTGCGGACGTGAAGCTGGAGCAGCGCAGGTAGCCGCTCGAAAATTCTTTCATCGGAGTCTGGAAACTGTGTTTACCCGGAAATGGATTGGCCTTTCGCTCGCGGCACTCCTTTCTCTCTGCTTCCTTTACGGCGATCGCTTCTCGCCAATTGCCGGTGGAGTCTACGCGGATGGCGCGCTTTTGCTCCCGCCGGAGCAAAAACACCTGAAGAACGCGCGCCAGCTCACCTTCGGCGGCCAGAATGCTGAAGCGTATTTCTCCGCCGACGATAAGCAGCTCATCTTCCAACATCAGGGCGGGGATGTCCCCTGCGATCAGATTTACACCATGCTTGTCAATCCTCCGGACGGCAAGCCCCCGGCGCCGAAACTCGTGAGCACGGGCAAAGGGCGAACGACTTGCAGCTATTTCTTTCCGGCCGGCGACAAGATTCTTTTCTCCTCCACCCACGCCACCAGCCCCGATTGTCCGCCGAAGCCGGACTATTCCCGCGGCTACGTCTGGCCGATCTACAACACGTATCAGATTTACACCGCGAAGCCGGATGGCTCGGACTTGCAGCAGCTCACCCACGCCGCCGGCTACAACGCCGAAGCCACCATCACGCGCGACGGCAAGCACATCGTCTTCACCTCCACGCGCAACGGGGATCTCGACATTTTCACCATGGACGCCGACGGCTCCAACGTAAAGCAACTCACGCACGAATTGGGCTATGATGGCGGGCCGTTCTGGTCCTATGACGGCACCAAAATCGTTTACCGCGCGCAGCACCCAGGCACCCCCGAAGAAATTAAGGATTACAAAGACCTGTTCGCCCAAGGCCTGATCCGTCCGGGAAATCTCGAAATCTGGGTTATGAACGCCGATGGCAGCAACAAGCACCAGGTGACCCGTAACGGCGCCGCGAATTTCGCGCCCTACTGGTTTCCCGACGGAAAACGGATTATCTTCGCCTCCAACCTGGCGGATCCAAAAAATGGCCGGGACTTCGATCTTTACGTGATCCATGAAGACGGCACGGGCCAGGAACGCATCACCTATCATCCGGATTTCGACGCGTTTCCCATGTTTTCTTCGGATGGCAAGCGTCTCGTGTGGGCTTCCAATCGTCTCGGCAAGGCGCCGCACGAAACCAATATTTTCATTGCCGACTGGGTCGAATAGAAACTAACTGCCGCTCACCAAAGGAGGATTGCCCTTGTCCACAAAGGCCGCCAAGCGAAGCGCCAAGCAGAAGCCCGGCCATCGCGCCGAGGAAACCTTTCGCGTACTGATCTCCCACCAGCGCATCCGCACGCGCGTCCGCCAGATGGCGCAGGAAATTCGCCGCGATTTTCCCAACGACCAGATTCATCTCGTTGGAGTGTTGAAAGGCTCCGTCCTGTTCCTGGCGGATCTGGCCCGTGAACTCGGCGGCGAGGTTTCCTTCGACTTCATCTCCGTTTCAAGCTACGGCAAGGGCATGGACTCGACCGGCGAAGTCAAACTCATCAAGGATCTCGACGTCAGCATCGAGGGCCGGACCGTCCTCGTGGTCGAGGATATTCTCGATACCGGCCTGACGCTGAAATATCTCCTGCGCCTGTTTGAAGAGCGCAAGCCGAAGCACCTCCGCGTGGCGGTTTTGCTCGACAAGGTCGAGCGCCGCATCGCTGACGTGAAGGCCGATTACACCGGCTTCGTTATCCCCAACGAATTTGTGGTGGGCTATGGCCTCGATTTTGATGAGCGTTACCGCAACCTGCCCGATGTTTGCGTGGTCCGCCTGGGGCCACACGGCAAAACCAAGGTGGATGCGTGATGCCCACTTTTTGCCCCGGCGTGCAAGCATAATTCGCCTGTTATACTAGTTGCATTCATGGACGCTACCCAATCGAATTCAGAGGCACAAACCAGCGCGGAGCAGCTCCAGGTGTCGTCGGAAGTCCTGGCGACGCTCGCGGAGATCGGCGAAGAGGTCAACGCCTCGCTCGATCTCGATGAAGTGCTGGCGCACACCGCCGTTCTCATCAAGCGCTACATCGACTACGAATTTTTTGGTGTGCTGATGCTCGACGACACGGGCTCGTACCTGACGCATCGCTTCGCCATCGGCTATCCGCCAGGCCTTGCGGAAAATCTCCACATACCTGTGGGGCAGGGAATCACCGGCACGGCCGCGGCCACCGGCTTGCCCGTGCGCGTCAGCGACGTCTCACAGGATCCCCGCTACATCAATGCCATCGAAAGCGTGAAGTCGGAGTTGGCCGTGCCGCTAATCTTCCGCGGCAAATGCGTCGGCGTGCTGGACATCCAAAGCCGCCACCTCGATTATTTCACCAGGGAACAGCAAAAGGTCATCACGCTGCTGGCCAGCCGCTTGGCGGTGGCCATCGAAAACGCGCGGCTGTTCCAGAAAGTCCGCGCGCAGGCCGAAACGCTGCTGGTGCTCAACGAAGTCAGCCGCGAAATCAGCTCAATTCTCGACGTCGAAGAGCTGTTGCGTCGCGCGGCGGAGCTCGTCAAGCGCGTAATCGACTACCAGATCATCAGCATCATGCTCTACGACGAGGAGCAGAAAATCTTCCGCCACCGCTTGGACGTGAAGCATGGCCAGCGCGTGCAAGGCAAGCTGCGTGTGGCGGCAACGGAGGGCATTGTTGGCGCAGCGGCTACCTTGCGCGAGGCGGTGCTGGTGCCCGACGTCACCAACGACCCGCGATACCTGATGGTGAATCCAGAAACGCGCTCGGAGCTCGCCATTCCGATGATTTACAAAAACAAAGTCACCGGCGTGCTCGACCTCGAAAGCCCGCAACTGAATTATTTCACCAAAGAGCACGTCCAGACGCTCACGATTCTTGCCGCGAACCTCGCCGTGGCGCTGGAAAATGCGCGCCTCTATGAACAAGTCGCCCGCGACGAAGCCCGCATGGAGCGCGATTTGCAGGCCGCGAAACGCATCCAGGGCGCCCTGCTGCGCGCGGTGCCCGCCGACGATTACGGCCTCGATGTGGCCGCGCGTTACATCTCCGCGCGCGAAGTCTGCGGCGACTTGTACGATTTTCTGCGCTACGGTCCGCAACAGCTTGGCGTTGCCCTCGGCGATGTGAGCGGCAAAGGCACCGCCGCCGCGCTTTTCGGCGCCGTTTCGATCGGCATCATGCGCAGCCTGGGGCCGCAGAAGCTGCAACCCGCCGAGCTCCTCCGCCAGATGAATCAATTGATTGGCGAGCGCCGCATCGAAGGGCGTTTCATGACCGCCTGCTTCGCCACCTGGCAGAAAGGCCGGCAGAAATTGCGCGTTGCCAATGCCGGGCAGTCGCAGCCCTTGCTTTATAAGCGTGGCCGGTGCGATCGCATCGAGCTCACCGGATTTCCCTTGGGCATTTTTGAAGACGTCACCTATGATGAGTGGAGCGTAACGCTTGAAGCCGGCGACGTTCTCGTTTTCCATTCCGACGGCATCGCGGAAACTTCCAACAGCGAAGGCCAGCTTTTCGGCACCGAGCGCCTCCGCCGCTTGATCGAGCAGCATCACCAGCTCACCGCCGCGGAAATAGCCGACCGCGTCCTGAACGAGGTGGAGTGGTTCTCGCAAAGCGCGCCACTTTCGGATGACCGCACGCTGGTGGTGATGAAGGTGAAATGAGCCCCCACGTGAAGGCCCGGCGGGGGCTGCCCTATGTGGACCCCGCGAAACACTTACCCCATTTTTCCTGGAAAAAGAGGGGCGGTGCCGCCCGCGAGGTTTATTGCGAACAGGTTCCCCTTTCGCAAATTGCGCGGCGCTACGGGACGCCCGCATTCGTGTACAGCCGGCAAGCCATCCAGGACGCCTATCGCGGAATTGAGCGCGGCCTGGCAAAGGTGCCGCACCAGGTGTGCTTCGCCGTTAAAGCCAATGGCAACCTTTCGATTCTGAATTTTCTGGCAAGCCTCGGCAGCGGCTTCGACATCGTTTCCGGAGGCGAACTCGCGCATCTCGGCCATCTGGGCATCTCCGGCCGCCGTATCGTGTTTTCCGGCGTGGGCAAAAGCCGCGAAGAGATTCGCGAAGCGCTTCGCTATCGCGGCAATCGCAGGGATGCCCGTGGCATTTTGCAGTTCAACGTGGAATCTCCGGCGGAACTTGAAATGCTGATCGAAGAAGCGTCTCGCGTTTCGCGGGCCGCTGAACGGGCCCCGGGCGTTTCGGTTCGCGTGAACCCCGACGTGAAAGCGGGCGGCCATCCGCACATCGCCACGGGACTCGAAGAGCACAAATTCGGAATCGCCTGGCCGGAGGCGAGAAGACTTTATCTCGCGCATCGCGGAGCGCAGGCAATTCGCTGGCAGGGAATCAGCGCGCACATCGGCTCGCAGATCGTGGACCTGCAGCCGTTTCGCCGCGCACTCGAACGCCTGGCCAGCTATCTGCTGGATCTTCGCCGCCAGGGAATCGCGCTGGAATACCTGGACGTGGGCGGCGGCCTGGGTGTGCGCTACACCAGCGAGCACCCGGCTTCGCGGTCCGACTACGGCCGGATGATTGCGGAAATTGCCGGGCCGCTTGGCGTGAAGGTTTTGCTCGAGCCCGGGCGGTCCATTATCGCGGAATCCTGTGTGCTCCTCTCCCGCGTGGTGTATACGAAGTCGAACTCCCGGAAATCGTTTGTGATTCTCGATGCGGCGATGAACGACCTGATGCGCCCGGTGCTCTACGACGCGCCACATCCGATCACGCGGGTCGTGCAGGCTTCCTCAAGGAATGAAAATTCCGCCGAGCGATCAGACATCGTCGGGCCCGTCTGCGAAACCGGCGACACCTTTCTTGTGGATTGGCCGCTGGGAAGCGTTTCACAGCGTGATCTAGTCGCCATCTGGCTGGCGGGCGCCTACGGATTCGCGCAATCTTCCAATTACAACGCGCGAGGCCGTGCTGCCGAAATCCTCGTTTACGGAAGAACCGCGAAGCTCATCCGTCGCCGCGAAACCTATCGTGACCTGCTGCGCACCGACGTACTCGGCTGAGGCCTACGCCTCGCCCCACTTCAATTTGTTGCGCAGGATCTCGAAATACGTCTTGTTCGGCGGTTGAATGAGTTTTAACCGCTCCTTCGAACGCGCAATTTTTACGCGGTCGCCCAGTTGCATGGGTACGCCGGTCTGCCCGTCCAGGGTAAGAAAGACGGAATCGGAACTCTCCGAAAGATGCAACTCGATCGCCGAGCTGTCCTGGATCACCACGGGACGGTCGCTGAGCGTGTGCGGGCAAATCGGCGTCACCAGAATCGCCGCCACACCCGGTTGCACGATCGGCCCGCCGGCGGAAAGCGAGTATGCGGTCGAACCCGTTGGCGTGGCCACAATCAATCCGTCGGCGCGATAGCGGCAGACGAACGCGCCGTTGATATGGAGTTCCACTTCAATCATGCGCGCCAGCGTGCCCTTGTGTACCACCGCATCGTTCAGCACGCGCTGCTGTGTCAGCAATTCGCCGTTGTGCGTGCGCTCGACGGAGAGCAGCACGCGCTCTTCAATTTTTGCCTGGCCCGCCAACGTACTTTCCAGAGCCGGATACAGCTCTTCCACGGTGAAACTGGTTAGAAATCCCAGGCTGCCCATGTTTATGGGCAGAATCGGAATGTCGTGATGCGCGGCCTCGCGCGAAGCGGCAAGAATGGTGCCGTCGCCGCCCAGCACCAGCAGCAAGTCGGATTCCTGCGCCACCTGGTGCCGCGTTTTCCCAACCGAATTCCCGTGCAACACCGTGGCGGTTTCAATGTCATAGGCGGCCTGCAAGCCGCGCTCCTGCAGCCAGCGCAGCAGCGGCGGCACCACTTCGGCGATGTTCGAGCGCCGCGGGCGGGAGATAATGCCAATTCGTTTGAAAGTGGGTTCGGGCCGCATGGACTATCGGGATTCTACCCCAGCCGGTTTTCGCGCGTGAAGGAAATACTCCTGATTGCCCTCCGCCCCGGGCAAATGGCTGGGCGCCGCTCCAGAGGCGGTTAGTCCCAGCGCTTCGGCCGCTTGTCGGACGCTCGCGATCGCCTTGTCGTGCAATATTTTTAAGCGCACGATACCTCCTTTGCCGACATCTTCGCGCTGCAATTCGAATTGCGGCTTGATCAGGATCAGCAGTTCGGCTCCGTCCTTCGCGCAAGCCACCGCGCCTGGAAGCACTTTGCTGACGGAAATGAACGAAACATCGGCCACGACCAGGTCCACGGCTTCGGGCAGATCCGCGGCACGCAGGTCGCGCGCGTTCTTTTTAATCCGGAGAACGCGCGCATCTTCCCGCAGTTTCCAGCTCAACTGGTCCGTATTGACGTCCACGGCATAGACGTGCGCCGCTCCGCGCTGCAGCAAGCAATCCGTAAAGCCGCCGGTCGAAGCACCCAGGTCAAGGCAGACTTTTCCCGCCGGGTTCACTTGAAAATCTTCCAGCGCACCTTCGAGCTTGAGCCCGCCGCGGCTGGCGTATCTCTGCAGCCGGCTGTGGACTTCGATATGCGAGCTTTCCGGCAGCAGCGCACCCGCCTTTTCCGCGCGTTTCCGGTCTACTTCCACTTCGCCCGCCAGAATCATCGCCTGCGCCTTGTGGCGCGACTCGGCCATCCCCCGTTCGACCAGCAGCACGTCCAGGCGCTTGCGCTCCGCTTTTGCGTTCATGGAAATGGGTGTTAGGTGCGCCGAAGGACCAAAAATTCCGCGATGGTGCGCAACCGGCTGGCGCGTTCGTCGTAGGGCGCCAGCTCCGCGATCGCCTTGCCGGCGAGTTCCTTCGCAATTTGTTGCGAGCGTTCCAGGCCAAACACCGCCGGATAGGTCGCCTTCTGCTGCGCGATGTCCTTGCCCGCGGTTTTGCCGAGCGCCGCGGAGGATTCCGTCACGTCCAGGATATCGTCGGTCACCTGAAACGCCCAGCCGATGGTTTCGCCAAAGCGCCGCAATCGCGCCACGTCGTCAGCGGGAGCGCCCGCGCAAAGAGCGCCAGCGGCGATCGAAGCTCGAATCAGCGCGGCGGTTTTCGACCGGTGAATGTATTCGAGCGTCTCCGGCCCAACCGCACGGCCTTCCGCTTCCAGGTCCGCCACCTGTCCGCCGACCATGCCGTTCACCGTGCCCGCAGCGGTGGAGATTTCCGTCACCATCGCGACGCGGAGGTCTGCCGAGACTGGCGTGGCAGCAATCGTTTCGAATGCCAGCGTCAGCAGCGCATCGCCGGCCAGGATCGCGGTGGCCTCGCCATACTTTTTGTGGCACGTGGGCTTGCCGCGCCTCAAATCGTCGTTGTCCAGCGCGGGGAGGTCGTCGTGAATCAGCGAATAGGTGTGGATGAACTCGATCGCGCAGCCGGGATAAAGAGCGGGCGCAACGTCCGGCGTGAAAATTCGTGCGGCCTCCAGACACAGCATCGGCCGGATGCGTTTTCCGCCGGCGAATACGGAATACCGCATCGCGGTGTGGATCGAAGGCGGCTGCGCGCTTTCCGCGGGCAGCAGGGTTTGCAGTTGCGCATCCACGGCCAGGCGGTCTTCTTCAAAAAAGGAAGGAAGTTTCATCGGAGTGGGAGAAGGTCCAGTCTGCATCAGCGGATTGCGCTCATGATTCGCTTTGGCCTTCGCCTTCGAACGGCTCGGCGGCCATTTTTCCATCGGCCTTCTTCAGCAAAATTTCCACGCGGCCTTCGGCTTCTTCGAGCTGTTTCTGGCATTCGTGCGACAACCCAACGCCCTCCTCGAACAGCTTCATCGCTTCATCCAGCGAAAGCTGCGGGCTTTCCAGCCGGCGCACCACTTCCTCCAGTCGCGCCAGAGATTTCTCAAAATCGGGCTTCTTCTGCGCCTCGGGCTTCTTTGCTGCCGGTTGATTCACGCCGTCCCCTGTGATGTTCAATTCGAGTGCGCCCCAAATGCCGCGCCACAAACTTATTTCTGGCAATGTCTGCAAAAATAGGTCGAACGCCCGCCCTGCTCCACGCGCTGGATCGGCCGCCGGCACCGGCGGCACGGCAAGCCCTCCCGCTGGTACGCGCGCAGGATCGCTTCCAGTCCCTGGAACCACCACTTTGGATCGCGAAAGTCGGGCGGCGGGTCCTGACAACATTCTAGAGCACGCCGGAGAACGTACACAATCGCTTTATGGAGCCTCGCCGATTCGCGGCGGCCCAGCGAATTCGCCGGCTGCCACGGATTCAGCCGCGCGTGCCACAGCGCCTCGCTGGAATAAATGTTGCCAATTCCCGCGATCCGCGACTGGTCCAGCAGGAATTCCTTCAACGGCCGCTTGGACGCCGAAGCGCGTTCGTGCAGCAGAACTGCCGTGAACGCGCGGTCAAACGCATCGACTCCCAGCCTGTGTAGCGGCTCGCACGCCGCTTCTGTTTCCCACGCATGCAAGCGACCGAAATGCCTTTGATCGGCGAACCCCATCGCGCCGGTGCCAAACTCCAGCGCCAGGTCGACGTGGATGCTATCCGCTTCCGCGGTGGCTTTCGCCAGCAGCTCCTTCGCGCCGGAAAACCAGATCAGTTGCCCGTCGAAGCGGAAGTGCATCTCCACCAGCCCGCGATCCAGCCGCAGAAACAGATACTTCCCGCGACGAAACACTTCCGCCACGCGCCGCCCCTCCACCAGCCGCGCCACGTCCGCCGGAGACTGGGGCTTGCACGCGATGGCGTGAAACACATGCAGGCAGCGGATGCGCTGCCCGCGCACCAGCGGGCGCAGCGCCCGGGCGACAGCTTCAACTTCAGGAAGTTCCGGCATGGCAGGGAAGTGCGCTCAATTTTCTTAATTCGCGGGCTGCAGTGTCAGCGTGTGCTTGGTCACTTTGGCTTCGGCGGCATCGCTGAATGGCGCGTAGATGGCCTTGCCGTTCAGCCAGTAGGAAAACTGGTCCGCGTAGTGCTCGCTGCCCGGTTGCCCGGATTCGCCCGCCGGCAAAAGCAAAATGGACTGATCCCAATCGGCCAGGTTGGCCACAAAACGCTCCGAGGGCCCGTGATGCGGCGAAGCGGCGCGCGGGCTAAAAAGCGTTCCCGATTGCGGCTCGCCCGATTTGCTCAGCAGCTTTTTCAAAATCCCCTCGCGGCCAATCGGATGAAGCATGTCCAGGGAATTGAAATTTTTCCAGGCCCAATCGTCCGGGTTTTTGCTTTCGCTTGCTTCTTCCAGTCGTTTCACGGCGCGATCCGCCGCCGCGGCCAGGAGTTCGTCGTAATTCTTGTATTCCGCGGGAAGCCATCGCGCGGGGCGTTCCGTCAAAATGCGCTGCAGAAAGTTAATTTTCCGCCAGGAATAGAGTTTCGTGTTTTTGCCTAGATGCGACTCCAGAATCAGGTCCAGCGCGGAATACATCGTGGCGTCCAGAAACGTAACCACCGAAGAGCTGCTGTCCGCGATCCCGTTCCAGTCCTTCGCCTGCTGAACCAGTATTTGCGCGCGCGCGTCCTTCGGCGGCGCCACCTTGGCCGCCGCCACCAGTTGTTCGGCGAGGAAAACGTGCGGAAAGCTGTAGGTGTCTGCCTCTACCTTCAGCATGTCTTCAGGGCGCAGATCGTGTTTGTCGTGCAGCAAATCGTAAATGCGCGCCGTGCGGTACGGCTCTTCCCATCGATCGGTCAGATACGGCTTGTAATCGGGTCCGGCGACGCGCGCGTTTGCCGTCACGATAAATCCGCTCTCCGGATTGAAGCTTTGCGGCAGCTGGTCGAACGGAATAAAGCCGGTCCATTCGTAGTCGTCCGTATCTCCCGGCACGGGCACTTCGCCGTGGCCTTTCTTGCGAATGGGCACGCGCGCCGCCATGATGTATCCAATGTTTCCGTCTACATCCGCGTAGACCGCATTCTGTGCCGGCCCCCACACCGCTTTCATCAGTTCGCGAAACTGTTTCCAGTTGTGCGCGCGCCCCAGCCACGAATAACTGTTAGCCAGTCCCCCGGGCTCCAGCGCGGTCCATTTCACCGCATACGATTTATCCGCCGCGTTCCACAGCACCGGGCCGTGTCGCGTGACCACCAGGCGCAGGTGTTCGGCGGGCGCTCCTTTTACACGAATCACTTCGTTGTAAACGTCCGCCTTCTGCCAATTGCCGTTGACGCGATATTCGTCGGGATTTGCGGGATTGAACGTCTCGATGTAGAGGTCCAGCACGTCCGCGCCATTATTCGTGAAGCCCCAGGCGATGCGATCGTTGTGTCCGATCACTACCAGTGGCGCCCCGGGAAACGTGATGCCTTTCACGTTCCAGCCGGGAGCCGTGATGTGCAGCTCATACCAGATGCCCGGAATCGTCAGCTCCAGGTGCGTGTCGTTGGCCAGCAGCGGTTTTCCCGTGGCCGTGTGCGCGCCGCTGACCACCCAATCGTTGCTGCCAAGCGTGCCGCGAATGTCGTGCTCGCTGGCGCTCAGCCACTTCTTTATCTGTGCCGCGAAATAAGTGGTCAAATCCGGCGCGGCGAGTGCTTGCGGCAAGTCCGGCTTCTCCAGGACCGCTTTCAGCACGTCCTCGGGATCCATCTGGTCTTCGTCGTCTCCATCGTCGGTATCCGCGTTCGATTTTTCCTTCACGTTTGGATCGCCCACGACGAAATGATCCATCGAGGACTCTTCGTTGTAGAGATCCTTCGCGAGCTCCGGGCCGGCCTTTTCTGTAACGATGGCGCGCTGAATTTCACGCTCCCGGGTGTCGGTCAAGGTGCGGTACATGTAACCCGTCAGGACAATCGTGTCGCTCGCCTGCCACGGCTGCGGCTTGTATTTCAGCAGCTTGAATTCCATGGGCAGGGCCTCTTGGTGCTGTTCGATGAAGCGATTCACACCGCGCGCGTAGGCTTCCAGCAGCCTGCGCGCTTCCGGGTTCATTTGTTGCAGGTCGCGCTCCGCGGCACGGCCGAAATTCAGATTGCGGAAGTCTTTGTCGATCTTCAGCGTGGCCTTGCCGAGAATCTCAGAAAGCTGTCCGCGTGAAGCCCGCCGCAGAATATCCATTTGGAACAGGCGGTCCTGCGCCACAACGTAGCCTTGTGCCTCTACCGCGTCTTCCAGCGAGGATGCGCGAATGTGCGGCACGCCCCAGTTGTCGCGCTCGACTGTCACCTCGCCTTGCAGTCCCGGCAGCTTGGCCTTCCCGTCAAGTTGTGGCAGCGGCCGATACACCAGCCACCATACGGTGAGGCCAAACAGGATGATGAGGATTGCAAACAGGGTTAGGAGGACACGCAGGAGAGTGCGCAAAGCGAGTTTCACCTCGTGAGCTCTAAGTCTGGGTCGGCCCCATCCCGCCCATATAGGGGGCTTTACGCCGCCTTCTTCCGACGCAGAAGTTTCAGTGTAGTGGACCAAGCCACCCCGCGCAACCAGGCACCTATCGGGCCCGCCTTCTCAGGCGGGCGGCTCTAGGAATTCTTTGGGCCCCAAAAGGGCGGACGGCCTCAGAAGGCCGTCCCTGCAACCGGCCACATTGCTTCCCGCTCGGCGCAGGCGCAGTGAATCTGCTGCTACAATGCCGATTGGAGGGCATTCTGCCCGCATGCTGCTGATCCGCTTCATTGGCGTGTTCGTGCTGGTCGCCCTGAACGGCTTCTTCGCCGCCGTGGAGTTTTCGCTGGTGGCCGTGCGCATGTCGCGGGTGCGGCAATTGGTGGCCAAGGGGAACCCCCAGGCCCGCATCGTCGAGCATCTTCTGGGTGACCTGCATCGTGTCGTCTCCGGCGTGCAACTTGGCATCACCCTGTGCAGCCTGGCCATCGGCGCTCTTGGCGAATCCATGCTGGCGAATTTCGTCCGCGACATTCTCCCCGCCTCCGGCAGCGTTCGTTCCCTGATTCTGGCCCACGCCGTCGCGGTTGCCATCGCGTTTGCCTTCCTAAGCGCCATTCACGTCGTCTTCGGCGAACTGGTTCCCAAAAGCGTCAGCCTGGCCCGGGCGGAGCGCATCGCGTTGTTAATCGCCCGCCCGTTCGCGTGGTTCCTCAACTCTTTTCGCTGGGCCATCGATCTTCTCGACGGCGTCTCGGGTGCCATTGTGAGTGCCCTGGGCGTGGTGCATCCCGCGACGCACGGCGTGGCTCACTCCACCGAGGAATTACAGATCCAGATCCAGCAGGCGCGCGAACGAGGTTTGCTCGCTCCCGGGGAAGAGCAGTTCATCCTCAGCGCCATCGAGCTCAGCCAGTTGCAGGTGCGCGAAATCATGGTTTCCCGCCCGGACATGCACACGCTGCCCGTCGAAGCCTCGCTCGAGGAAGTGATGAAGCTCTTCGCCACCACGCAGCGCTCGCGTATTCCCGTGTATCGCGGCACCGTCGATCACGTCCTGGGCTTCGTGCATATCAAGGACATGATGTGGGTGCTGCTGGATCGCGAGCGGCGCCTGGAGGAAAAGCTTCCGCCCGGCCCTGCGTTCGATTTGCGCCGCGTGCTGCGCGAAGTCGTAATCGTCCCGGAAACAAAACCGGCCAGCGAACTGCTGATGGAACTCCGCGTGCGCCACGTGGGCATGGCCATGGTCGTGGATGAATTCGGCAGCATCCTCGGCCTGGTGACCAAGGAAGATTTGCTCGAACAGCTCGTCGGCGAGATTCATGACGAGTTCGACGTGGTGGAAAAACCGCTGACGCTGGCCGACGGCGCGGTGATTTTCGACGCCAGCCTTAACGTGCGCGACCTGGACACGCAATACAACATCACCCTTCCCGAAGATCCCGCCTACGCCACCGTGGGCGGCTTCGTCATGGCGCAGCTCGGTTTCATCCCGCGCGGCGGCGAGAGCTTCGAGTTTGGCAGCTACCGTTTCTCCGTCGTCGAAATGGATGGCCGGCGCGTGGCGCGCGTGAAGATCCAGCGGCTCCCCGATGCCGAAGGAAAAAAGAGTGGAGCGGCCGCGGCGGGGGCGCCCGTGGTTGCCGTCAAAGCGAATCTTCCGGAAAAAGAGCGCTGAGTTTCCCATCGGATTGCCCCCGGCTTCTTCCCATGGGCTTTACGCTCGTAGCGCCTTGCGCGGCGACTGGAATGGTTGCCGGCACCCGGAAGAGTGTCAGGATGGACAAGATTCCAACGTGCGAGCGTTGAGTTCCGGAAGGCTCCCCTAGGACAATGAACGCGTGACCCCGCGCAAGCACCGCATTGCCGACTATCTGCGGCCCAAAACGCTGACTATGTTGCTGCTCGGCTTTTCTTCCGGCCTGCCCTTTTTTCTGGTTGGCAACACGTTCGGCTACTGGCTCCGCGACGAGCACACCTCCCTGACGGCCATCGGATTTCTCTCCTGGGTGGGCATTGCGTATTCGCTGAAGTTCCTGTGGGCACCCTTGATCGACCGCATGGACCTGCCGTTGTTCAAGCGCCTTGGACACCGGCGGGGATGGATGCTATTCTCGCAGATCGTCGTCGGGCTCGCGCTGGCTGCTATGGGCGGCGCCGGCACGAAAGCCGGGCTCGGCCGGCTGGGCGCGTTTGCGCTCGTCGTCGCCTTTGCCTCCTCAACGCAAGACATCGTGGTCGACGCCTGGCGGATTGAATCGGCCGACGACGGGGAAGAACAAGGCCTCCTCGCCTCCGCCTATCAGTTCAGCTATCGCCTGGCGCTGCTGACTACGGATTCTCTCATTCTCCTCATAGCGGCGGCCGTGGGCTGGCGCATGTCCTACGGCATCTACGGCGCGGCAATGGCCGTTGGAATCATCGCGACCTTGTTTGCGATGGAACCGAAGAGCGCGGATGTGGTGATGGATAAAAAAGAGTCGCCGCTCTGGACGACACGCGGTTTCCTCGACGCCGTTGTGGGACCGTTCCTCGCGTTCTTCCGCGCGCATGGCTGGCTCGCGCTGGTGATGCTGGCCGCCATCAGCCTTTACCGCTTGCCGGACTTCATCATGGGCCCGATGGCGAATCCTTACTACCATGACCTTGGCCTTTCCAAGCAAACCGTCGGAGCGGTGCGTGGATCCATCGGGCTCATCGCTACCTTCGCGGGCATCGCCGCGGGCGGATTCTGCTCGCTGAAGCTCGGCTATATGCGCGCGCTCATCATCGGGGGCATCGTGCAGGCGGCCGCGATTGCCGCGTATGCCGCGCTCGCCTTCGCGGGCTTGAGCATTCCTCTCTTCGCCCTGGTCATGGTGGGAGACAACTTCAGCATCAGCTTTGCCGGCGTGGCGCTGGTTGCGTACATGTCGAGTCTCACCAATCTGGGCTATACCGCCACGCAGTATGCGCTCTTGAGTTCCACGTATGCCTGGCTGGGAAAGATCTTGAAGGGATTTTCTGGTGCCGCGGTCGAAAGCCTGAGCCACACCCACGGCCTCATTCACGCCTACGGCATTTTCTTTATCGTTTGCGGCCTCACCGGCCTGCCCGCCGTCCTTCTCTTCGGCGCATTGGGTTATTGGCACAGGCGAAAGCAACCAGTTCCGGCGCCAGCCTAGGTAGCGCCTGCTTCCAGCAGGCAAGCGTGCTTGCCGCCAAGATGGCGGCGCTACCAACTTCCCTCGCCGATCGGGAGATCGGTGTTCCCGGGGCTACCCCTTGTTCAGCAGCACCGGGGTGCCGCGGCCCAGGCCCAGAGTCTTTGCGGCGCTGCCCTTGTTCACGCCAATCTCCAGCAGTCCGCTCGACCCCACGAACGCAAACGCTTCGCCCGCGTTTCCCCCGGCAAACGTCGGCAGCAATTTTCCGATGGCGTGGTTGCCCACCTGCAATTTGATCTCGCCTTTTTCCAGGATGCCCGCGGGCAAATCCTCGGCGCGGAAATTCGTGATCAGGTTGCCGAAGGAATCCACCTTCAGCACCACGCCCTTCAGCATGCCGTCGGCTTCCTTGGGCCGCGGCAGCCCGAACCGCTTGAAGTCGGTAATCTCTTCGCCCATGCTGCCGGGCTGCCAGTTTTTGGAAAGCCAGCCGGCCACGGCGGCGAACACGTCGCGCCCATGAAACGTCTTGCTCACCGGATGCAGGAAGTAATGCTCCGCGGTCAGGTGCCGGACGATGAAATTCTGTTCCTTCTCGTAGACCGCGGAGAGCACTCCGTTGTCCGGCGCGATGAAATACTGGTTTTGCCCGCTCACGAGAATGGGCCTGCGCTCCGTGCCCACGCCCGGGTCCACCACGATCACGTGAATCGTGCGCGGCGGAAAATAAGGGTACGCGTTGGCGATGGCCAGCGCTCCGTCGAGCAGGTCAAACGGCGTCACGCCGTGCGTGATGTCCACGATCTGCACTTCGGGATTGATCTTCAGAATGACGCCCTTGAGCACGCCCACCAGGTGGTCGTTGGTGCCGTAATCGGTGGTCAAGGTAATGATCGGATTCGCCAAGTCGCTTCCCCTGAGTCGTAATCGGTGTCATTCCGAGGGTCGTGTCTGTCCGAGGAATCCGCTCATCGTGGCTTGAAGCAACACGGATCTCTCGCTTCGCTCGAAATGACAACCTTGCATTACCGGCGGGAAGGAGAGGCCTCCCGCTCTTTCGACGCTATCCGACGCTGCCCCCGGAATCAAGAACCCCGGCGTCCTCCGCTGCGCAAGTGCCAACCTCGGTATTCAGCCTGCGAGCTGCGGCTGAAACTATTTGCGCTAATCAATCGGGAAAGCGACCAGTCCCCCTTTGATATTGCAATTCTTGCTGCTCCGCTTCGCACACCTATGGTCGGTTACTAAACCGACGGCAATCATGTCTTGTTCTTCTGCACCCGAACTTTCCACGATACGCACGAAAATCGCACTGTCTTTGTGATTTACCCACAGGTGGGTCCGCCTTTCTACAGACTTGCTCAGCAGTAACCGGGGAAATTCAGATGAAAAGACTAAATCTCTTTCAGGCAAGCAGGTTGGCTCGACAGCTAGCTTCAGTGTCCAGTCTGGGCCATGTAATACTACCCGTCGCGTCATATCGTTCACAAGCGCTGACGAATTTACGCATGAGAAATCGACGGCCCGAGGAGAATAAAGTCTGGGAGTTATCACGTAAGACGACAAATCAAGGTGGGATTCTAGGAGGTACCCAGCACATATCAGAGCAATGAATGTAGCGCATGCAAAGCAGCAAAGACAGAGAGGGGGCTTTCTCACACCTCACCTCCAGCGGCCGCCCGACACCCTTTTAGACACCGTTTCTCATTCAAGGTTCCCTCGTCCGCTTGGCAGAGCCCGCTCTTGGGTACTTGCTTGCGTTCGCGCGGTGCCCATCGTACGATTTGAAATTGGCGTGTCTCGCGGATTTTGCACTGTGATTTGCGTGTCGTTCCGGCAGTCATGGACCGGGTGTGCCGCGGCACCGAAGCGTTGCGGAAGAGAGGCTCTGCATGAAATCGGTCGTGGTGGTGGGCGCGCAGTGGGGCGATGAAGGCAAAGGCAAAGTTGTCGACTATCTAGCGGGCTCGTTCGATTACATCGCCCGCGTCGCCGGGGGCCACAACGCCGGGCACACGGTCATCATCGGCAAGGACCGCTACGTCCTCCAGCTCATCCCCTGTGGCATTCTGCGGCCCAAACAGCATGTGATCATCGGCCCGGGTGTAGTCGTCGATCCCACGGCGCTGGTCAACGAAATCGAAATGCTCACCAAAGCGGGCATCAGCGTGGCCGGACGCCTGCACGTCAGCAACCGCGCGCACCTGATCTTCCCCTATCACCGCGAACTCGATAAAGCCGCCGAATCGGCTCGCGGCGAAAATAAGATTGGCACCACCTCGCGCGGCATCGGCCCCGCCTACGAAGACAAAATGGCGCGCCGCGGCCTGCGCGTGGCCGACCTGCTGACGCCGGACCTTTTCCGCGAAAAGGCCGCCCGTGTGGTGGCGGAAAAAAATCGTCTCGCCCGCGGAGCCTACGGCGCGGATCTCGATTTCACCCACGAAGTGGAAGAAACGCTGCGCCTTGGCGAAAAAATCAATGCGTACATTTGCGATACGGCGGAATTGGCCAACCGCGCGCTCGACGAAGGCAAGTCCGTGCTCTTCGAAGGCGCGCAGGGCACCATGCTGGACATCGACCATGGCACGTACCCCTTCGTCACCTCGTCCAGCGCCACTTCCGGCGGCGCCACCACCGGCATGGGGGTGCCTCCCACGAAGATTCGCCACGTCCTCGGCGTTTCCAAGGCCTACACCACGCGCGTCGGCGGCGGCCCGTTTCCCACGGAGATGCTCGATCTGGAAGCGCAGGAAGTTCGCGAGCGCGGCAAGGAGTTTGGCGCCGTCACCGGACGTCCGCGGCGCTGCGGCTGGCTCGACCTCGCCGAATTGCGCTACGCCAAAATGATCAACGGCATCGATTCGCTGGTGATCACCAAGCTGGACGTCTTCGACACCCAACGCGAAATCCGCGCCGGGGTGGGGTATACCTACAAGGGCTCGCCGGTGAACGAGATGCCTGCTTCGGCGGAAGAGTACGAGCGCGTCACGCCGGTTTATAAGAGCCTGCCCGGCTGGTGTCAGTCCACCTACGGCGTGAAAGAAGCTGGCAAGCTGCCGAAAGCCGCGATCGATTACCTGAATTTCGTCTCCGATTATTTGCAAGTGGAAATCGGGATGATCTCCACCGGCCCGGAGCGCGACGCCACCATCGTCCAGCCCGGCACCCTCCTCGCCCGCTGGCTGTAGCTCTGGAGTGCGGCGGCTGGACGCCGCTCTCCTCATCTCGGCCTTTACATACTTAAATAGTTAACTCTATACTAAACGCCGTCATGCCCGGCTGACACCATAGCCCCGTTCATTGGTTGGATCGGGGCGGCGCCTACATGCTCACGAGTGGAACCTATCGCAAGGAGCCGTTTTTCCGTTCACCAGCCCGCTTGACGTTCCTCTGCGATCAACTGCTTCGTCTGGCGGCGCATTACGAGTGGCAGCTCCAGGCATGGGCCGTCTTCCCCAATCACTATCCTTTCATCGGGGCAACGCAGGGAAGCGGTCAGACGATGCGCCGCTTCCTGGGACATCTTCATGCTATGACAGCGAAAGAAATCAACTTTCAGGACCGTGCACCCGGCCGAAGAGTATGGTTCCAGTATTGGGATTCACATTTGACCCTTCATCGCTCGTATCTGGCCAGGTTGCGCTACGTGCACGACAACGCGGTTCATCATGGCCTTGTACGGAAAGCCACTCAGTATGCGTGGTGTTCAGCGGGATGGTTCCAAGGGGAAGGAGCATGTTCCTTTGTCAAAACGGTGATGGACTTTCCTGTCGATCGCGTCAAGGTTCTGGATGAGTTCACCGTGGATCCCAAGGAGATTCAGTAATTGGGGCCGTTGGGTCGTTAAGCAAAGATGAGGCGGCGTCAAGCCGCCGCACTCCAGAGCTTGCTACAATACGCGGATGCTCTCCTACCTTGAAGCGCGCGCGTGTGTGATCGAGCAAACCGGCAAAGCCGCGCGCAAACGCGCCTCACTGGCAAAAAACCTCAGCGACGCCCTTGGCGACGTGCTCGCGCAGGACATTCGCAACGACCGCGATTATCCCCCGTTCGACCGTTCCACGCGCGATGGCTACGCCGTGCGCGCCGCGGAGGCCGCGGCCGGCGCGCAACTCAGATGCGTTGGCGAAATCAAAGCGGGTGACACGGTCACGCAACCATTGCCCGCCGGCGCCTGCATCCAGATCATGACCGGCGCCGCCGTTCCTCCCGGCGCGGATGCGGTGGTGATGATCGAATTCACCGAACGCGCGGGTAATATCGTCGCGTTTCAGCGCGCCGCATCCGCCTGGCAAAACGTCGTGAAAAAGGGCAGTGAAGCGCGTGCCGGAGAGCTCGCGCTGAAGTCCGGCGTGCGGCTAGGTTTCGCGGAACTCGCTCAAGCCGCGCAAGTGGGCGCGGCGCGGGTTCAGTGCCACCAGCGTCCGCGCGTCGCCATTCTCTCGACAGGTGACGAGGTCGTCTCAATCGGCGAAACTCCCGGACCTTTTCACATTCGCAACAGCAACAGCGTTTCGCTGGCCGCGCAAGCGCGCCTGGCCGGAGGCGAACCCATGCCTCTTGGCAACGCCCTGGATCGCGCGGACGACCTTGGCGCCAAAATCGAGCTGGGCCTGAAGGAAGACATCCTCGTCCTTTCCGGCGGAGTTTCGATGGGGAAATACGATCTGGTCGAATCGGTCCTGAAAAGCCTGGGCGCGGAATTTTATTTTGATGCCGTGGCCATCCGCCCGGGCAAGCCCGCGGTCTTCGGTCGCTGCCGCGACACGTTGGTATTCGGCCTGCCGGGAAATCCCGTCTCCACCATGATCACTTTCCAGTTGTTCGTGATTCCCGCGATCGACATCCTCGGCGGCGCGCCGCCGAGGCAGCTCCCCCTGCTTGAGGCCTCCCTCGTCAAAGCTTTGCACGAAAAGCCGGGCCTCACACACTTTCTTCCAGCCCGTTTCGAATGGACCGGCATCTCGCCGGAGGTGAAGCCGCTGCACTGGCAAGGTTCCGGCGATATCGCCGCCTTGACGCAGGCCAACTGCTTCCTGGTGGTGCCCGCTGACCGCTCGGACATCCCCGCCGGCGAGAAAATTTCCGTTCTGCCGCGCCTCGACGTAATCTAGCAGAGCCGTGACCCGTGACTTGTGTCCTGTGATTTGACACAGAATAGGGCCACCTGAAGGTAGTCGCTACGGATCGCTCAACAAGGGCGGCGGCATAAAGCCGCCCCTACAGGATCACACTTGGCAAAACTCTCTCACTACACCAAGCGCGGCGAAGTCAGTATGGTGGACGTTTCCTCGAAAGCCTTCACCACGCGCACCGCCGTGGCCCATGCGTTCGTGCGCATGTCGCCGAAGGTGCTGCGAGCCGTCCGCAGCCTGAAAAATCCCAAAGGCAATCCGCTGGAGATCGCGCGGATCGCAGGAATTGCCGCGGCGAAGCGTACCGCGGAGTGGATACCTCTTTGTCATCCACTGCCGCTGACGCACATTGATGTGACCCCCCGGCTATGCAAAGATGGGGTGGAGCTTCAGTCTCGGGCCACGGCAACGGCGCAGACGGGGGTAGAGATGGAGGCGCTGGTTGCGGTCGCTTGCGCCGCGCTCACCGTCTACGACATGTGCAAAGCCCTCGATAAAGGCATCGAAATCGCACACATCCACCTGCTGGAAAAAACCGGCGGGAAGAGCGGCGATTACCGGCGCGCGGCCGACCGTAAACCGAAGCGGGGACGCCAATGAGCGCTGCAGCTACAAAATCGGTGAAGCTGCTGCTGGCGGACGACAATCCGCTGATCCGCGACCTTGTTTCCAAATCCCTCGAGCCTTTTTGCGAAGTGATGATCGCCGCCGACGGCGCTGACGCGCTGCTGAAAGTCATCGACGAACCTCCCGACGTGATCCTGTGCGACTACAAAATGCCCGGCCTCGACGGGCGCCAGCTTTTTGAGAAGTTGCGCGGACGCGAAGCCACTCGCCACATTCCGTTTCTCTTCATGGCCAGCCGCACCGATATCGAGGAAAAGCTCCGCCCGCTGGTGGATGGCGTGGAGGATTTCATTTCCAAGCCATTCCTGGCGAAGGACCTGGTACGTACCGCCAAGAAAATCGTCGATCGGCTGCATCTCGAAAAGCTCCAGAAACGCGCTTCGCGCCCCGGCGTCATCCAGGGCCGCTTGGAAGAGATGAGCATGATCGATCTGCTGCAATCGCTGGAAATGGGGCAGAAGTCCTGCCGCCTGGTGGTGCAGAAAAACGGCGAGACCGGCGAACTCTATTTCGCCGGCGGGCAGTGCCGCGACGCCAGGATCGGCAAAATTGTCGGCGATGACGCCGTCTACAAAGTGCTTCTCTGGACCGAAGGCGAGTTCGAGATCGACTTCAACGCCGCCAACGCCTCCACCAACACCACCACCACGCGCAGCACCACCGGCCTGCTGATGGAAGCGATGCGCTTGATGGACGAAGCCAACCGCGACGCGGTTCCTTCGAATTGATGGCCATGCTGCGCGTCGCGGTCCTCACCATCAGCGATACCGTGGCCAGCGGCGAGCGCGTGGACCTTTCCGGCCCCGCCGTCGTGCAGCGCTGCCGCGAACTCGGATGGGAAATTTCCTGCTCGCAAAAATGCTCCGATGATCCCGAACAGGTGCGCATGCACCTGCGGAAGCTTGTCGACTCGCGCCAGGCGGACTTGATCCTCACCACCGGCGGCACCGGCCTTGGCCCGCGCGACAACACGCCGGAAGCGACGCTTGAAATCGGCGAAAAAGTGATTCCCGGCCTCGCCGAAGAGATGCGCCGCAAAGGCGCGAAGCAAACACCCACGGCGGTGTTGTCCCGCGGAGTCGCCGTAGTGCGCTATCGCTCGCTGATCCTCAACCTGCCCGGCAGCCCCAAGGGCGCCGTCGAGTCGCTCGACGCCCTGGCCGAGTTGCTGCCCCACGCCGTCCACGTCCTCCATGGCGCGCGCCACGACTGACGGGCGCTTGCTGATTCGTCCCACCAGTACCAAAGCTTCCGCAGCGGAGAATTGCGTTTTGTGATACTGGAGCTTGCCGTCACCACGGGGAGGCTGGGTATGGCGTTTCACTTTGCCTATGTGAGCCAGGGCAAGCTGTTCCTCAAATCCGGAGATGCGCCCGAAGCGTTGCACGAGAGCGCCTTCGCGCGCGGCATCCGCGACCGCGCGGTCGAACTCCTTCGACCTCACTAGCCATCCCGTATGCGCCAGCCGGCCGCTCGAGCGTTCGCGCAACTCCATGATCTCGCTGGTCATACCCTTGGCCACTTCCAGCGAGGAAATTGGGAAGTTCAGTTGATCCATGCGCCGGCTGATGAATTCCACCAGCAGCCACAACACGAATTTTCCCGCGAAGTAGACTTCGCTCCACACCTCCAGGTGATAGAGCGCCGCGTGTTCGTAAAAATGGCGGATGCGCGGATGAACCGCGCCGGGATCAAATGAAGGGCCGCGCAGCGCGGAAAAATCGGGAATCAACCCGGCGTCCGGGGACATGCTTAAGTTGAGACCCTGTTGATCGGCGATCTGCTGGTAGACGCCGGTGCCGATCAGTCCGGGTTTTCCCAGCACGCACTCGAGCCATGGCGCGTCTTTGCGTTGCACCTTGCGTCCCGTGAGGCGCACCAGCCACTCGATGCCGAGCTGAAGGCCAACGCCGATGGCGGCGGAGATTGCCGCGCGGATGCCCGAGCGCTTTGTGTCTCGGCCACAGGGGCGCGGCTATCCGGCGGAAGTCCTTTGACGGGAAGGGAACTCATCTTGCGACCAGTATCCCACGCCTAGTTGAGCGCGCTTGTGGGACCCTGCTCGATTGTGCCGCGAATGGCATCGCGGATGAGAAGAATTTCCCCGGCGAAATTTTCAAAACGGACGCCCGGTTTGTTCTAAGAACCAGGCACGATGGGCAGAACGATTCTTGAAGGATGCTGTGCGTCCAGCCGCACCGAGATGTGCCCGATGCGGCTGGCTTTCGAGGCGATCTCCGATTCGCCCGTTTGCAGATTGCGCGAGAAATGCGGATAAAATGCGCCGGTGATCTGCACGCGGATGCGATGGCCTTTCAGAAATGTGTTGCTGGTCAGCAGGCGATTCAGGGAGAGCTTGTAGATCGTCCCCGGTGCCAGCAACTCCGGCTTCAGCGTTTCGTCGCGGTAGCTGGCGCGCAGCACGTCGAGGCCCGGACTCATCAGGTTGAGCGAAGTGCCGTCGGGCGCGACGTCGAGCAGCCGCACCCACAGGTCGAAGTCCTTCACGTCGGCCGAAACGTAGATTTCCGCCGTGATCGGGCCGGTGACTTCTGTGTCTTTTTCCAATGGCGCGGTGTCGAAGACGAGCACGTCGTCGCGCCCGGCCAGGGTGCGGTAATCATGCGCTCCGAGAGAATCATAGGGATCGGTGACCGGATGCGTGGGGTCGGAAACGAATGAAGCGGCCTTGGCTTTCCACGTGCCAACCGAATCCAAGAGCGCCCCTTTTCGATCCGAAGCCGAATCCGCGGCAAGATAAAAGCTGCTCGGCTTTGCCCGCCGTAGCGGCCACTCCCGCTCGTCGCGCCACGCATTCGTTCCCATCACGAATATCCGCACCGGCGCTTCCTTCTCGATGCCGTTATCGACGCCCTTCAAGTAGTGTTCCATCCAGCGGATAATCAGTGCGTCGTAGTCGATTGGCGCGGTAGGGCCGAAGTCGCGCTCGCCGCTTTTCTGTTTGTCCTGCTCGCCGTGCATCCACGGGCCAATGACGGTGCGTGTTGCGGGATCGCTCCATCCCTTGCGCGCGGCCAGCAAACCGTTGAAATTCGTGGTTGCGCCATCGGGACCGTAGGTTTCGTCGTACCAGCCGGAAAAATTCAGCACCGCGCAGTGCACACGGTCGTATTTACCGCGAAGCTCCGCCCAGTCCCACCAGGGATCCGCGGGCGGATGCGCCAGCCAGTCGTAATAAAACGGAGCCACCTGCTTTAATTCCGGCAGGTCCCGCAGCGGCAGAAAATCTTCCATCCGAGCATGGTTCTGCTTCCAGGCCGCTGCCGCCTCTTCATACGTCTTCGGCCCGTCAAGATGCTTCTTCGCGCGCACGTCGGGCGCGATGTTCATCCAGATCCATTCCAGCCAGGAGCCGTCGAACAAGCCGCCGGAATAAATGAAATTCCGCGGGGTAGAAAAGGTCATCGCCGGAACCATGGCTTTCAAGTGCGGTGGATTTTCAACGGCAGCGAGCCATTGCACCGCGCCGGGATACGACAGCCCGAACGTGCCGACGTTTCCATCCGACCACGGCTGCTGCGCCGCCCATTCGATCGTGTCGTAGCCGTCTTTGCCCTCGTTTTGATAGGCCACGAATTCGCCGCCGGATGCATAGCGCCCGCGCACGTCCTCGATCACCACGGCGTATCCTTGCCCCGGCAGCTTTGCGAATGTCGTCCATTCCTTCGGCGCGTCTTCCTTGCCGTACGGCGTGCGATAGACCAGCGTCGGATACCGCCCAGCGCGCGGCGGCAGCCACAAGTCCGCGCGCAAGACCACTCCGTCGCGCATGGGTACGGCGACGTTCTTCATGACCGTGTAGTTCTTGGGTTTGCTTTGGAAGGATGACTTCGAGAGGCGGATGTAGACAACGATCACCGCGACCAGAAATAGCAGGGCTGCAACGCGTCGAAGGGTTTGCCAAAACATGCGCTGGCATTCTACCCGAAGCGCTCCGCAAACGCTTGTTGACCCTCCGTCGCTCCTCCGTAACAATGAATGCATCATGACCAATAAACTCTCCGGCAAGACACTCGCCGTGCTGGGCGCCGGCAAGCTCGGCGGCATCCTGCTGCGCGCGTATCTCGATCAGAAACTCTTCGTTCCAAAGAATGTCAGCGCCACGGTGCGCCACGAAGAGAAAGCAGTTGCGTTGGCCAAGTCGCTGGGCGTGAATGCCACAACCGACAATGCCAAGGCCGTTCGCGAGGCGGACATCGTGCTGCTCGGCGTGAAGCCACAAGTAGTCGGCGAGGTTTTAAACGTGATCAAGTCCGAAGTTGGCCGAGATACCCTGATCATTTCCGTGGCGGCTTCTGTTCCCACCAGCCACATCGAACAACGGTTGGGAGACAAAGTTCCGGTGGTGCGCGCGATGCCCAACACGTGTTCGGCGGTCGGCGTCGGCATGACGGGCATCTGCAAGGGCGCGCACGCCTCGGCCGAGCATCTCGAAATTGCCAAAGCGCTCTTCAATGCCGTCGGCCGCACCGTAGTGGTGGACGAAAAGAACATGGATGCGGTGACCGGCCTTTCCGCCAGCGGGCCGGCGTTCGCGTACATCATTCTCGAATCGCTGGCTGAAGCTGGCGTCAAAGTCGGCCTGCCACGCGATATCGCCACCCTGCTTGCCGCGCAGACGATGAAAGGCGCGGCGAGCGTAGTGCTGGAAACCGGCGACCATCCGGCGCTGCTGAAAGATTCAGTGACCACGCCGGCGGGCTGCACGATCGACGGCATTATGGAGCTGGAAGAAGGGAAGTTACGCGTGACGCTGATCAAGGCGGTGGTTAAGGCTACGCAGCGCGCCGGCGAACTGCTCTTTGAGAAATAGGGGCCACCTTGCCTTGCGGCTGGCCCGGTCATTTGTGCTAGGATTCGCTTGAGGTGCTTCGATGCCTCCAGCCTACATCCCGCTGCTGCTTTTCTCGCTCCTGGTCTTGTCCTTCCCGATCATCACGCTGATCGTCTTCAATTACATTCGCCCCGGCTCGCGGGGCGGACCGGCAAAATTCCAGCCCTACGAGTGCGGCATCCTTCCGGAAAGCAGCGCGCGCGGCCGGTATTCGGCGCGGTTTTACATTATCGCCATGCTGTTTGTGGTGTTCGACGTTGAAACGATCTTCCTTTTTCCCTGGGCGGTGCTGTTCCGGACCTGGCTGGCGGCGCACCTGGCGGCGTTCGCGCTGCTTTCCATGTTCGTCTTCCTGGGCATCCTGCTGGTCGGGTATATCTGGCTGTACAAAAAGGGCGCGCTGGATCTGGCCTGACTTTCGCCTTCGCGCCGGTTTGCCGCTCTAACTTTTTCTAATCCGTTGGATGTGCGGCACCGCATTGACGCCACCCCATGCGTGTGTTAGAAACCTTTGAACGACCGGATGAGCCGCCAGGTCGCGGCGTTATCTTTTTCGCTTTTGCGCCCGCTCTTCGCTCCTTTCCATAGCGGGTTGATTTAGGCGGCACTCACGGGAGAAAGAAGTCCCTGCCTGCGTCTGGTTCGCAGCCAGGCATTCCCAGCAGCACCCAAGGTTCCAGGGTCCATGGCAGACGAGTCCAAGGCACCCCAATCGCCTGAAAGCCCGAAGCCGGCCGCTCCCGGCCCTTCGGCCGCGCCGCCTGCCGCGGGCGCTCCCGCATCTTTAGCGACAAAACCCGTTGCGCCGGCCGCGGCCGCGTCTCCGCCGGTGCAGGTGCCGCTGGATAACGAACTCTCTCGCAGATACCGCGAACGGTTCGGCGCGGCGATACTTGACGCGCTGGAAGACCGCAAGCAAGCGATCCTGGTGGTGGAAGCGCTGCAATTTCGGGAAGTGGCGCGCTATTCGCGCGACGCGGAAAAGTTCGATCTGCTGGAAGATTTCACAGCGGTCGATTGGCCCCGCCGGGAAAAGCGTTTCGATCTGGTGGCGCAACTCTATTCATTCCCCAACAACACGAGATTGCGGCTGAAGTGCGCGCTGCGCGCGGAAGAGCAGGCGGATTCGCTGTTTTCCGTCTGGCCCGCCGCGAATTGGCTGGAGCGCGAAATTTTCGACATGTACGGCATCGTCTTTCGAGGTCATCCGGAATTGAAGCGCATCCTTCTGCCCGACGAGTGGCAGGGCCATCCGCTGCGCAAGGACTACGACATTCTGCAGCAGGACACCGCCTGGGTCCGGGAAAATCTCGGCATCGAGAGCGGCCAGTAAGGTGTGAACGATTTGGCGAACACAATCGACGATCGCACGCCGCAAAGGCCGGACACGCTTCTCGGCGCCGACGAGCTTGTCATCAACATGGGACCGCAGCACCCCTCGACGCACGGCGTGCTGCGCGTGAAGCTGAAGCTCGACGGTGAGCGGGTGATCGGCTCGGAGTGTGTGATCGGCTACCTGCACCGGGGCGTCGAAAAAATTGCGGAGAATCGCAGCTACCAGCAGTTCGCGCCGTATGTCGACCGCATGGATTACGTGGCGGCTGTCAGCAACGGTCTGGGCTATTGCGAGGCGGTGGAGAAGCTGCTGATGGTGGAGGCGCCGCCACGCGCCCGCGTGATTCGCACCATCCTGACGGAGCTGCAGCGCATCGCCAGCCACCTGCTCTGGCTGGGCACGCACGCGCTGGACATCGGCGCGCTGACGCCGCTTTTCTATTGCATGCGCGAGCGCGAGGAAATTCTGAAGATTTTCGAGAAGTATTGCGGCGCGCGGCTGACCACGCACGCGTTCCGCATCGGCGGGCTGCAATATGAAGCTTACGACACGCTGGAAAAGGACGTGGAGCGCTTCTGCCGGGGCTTCGAGGCGCGCATCCAAGAATATTCCGACCTGCTTACCGGCAATAGCATCTGGCTGGGGCGCACGCGCAACGTCGGCTTGCTGAAGGCGGAGGACTGCATCGCGCTGGGAGCCAGCGGCCCGGTGCTGCGCGCCAGCGGCGTCAAATGGGACCTGCGTAAGGCCATGCCCTATGCCGCATACGACCAATACAAGTTTGAAATCCCAGTGGGCGCCAATGGCGATACCTATGACCGCTATCTGGTGCGCATCGAAGAGATGCGGCAGTCTCGCCTGATTTGCCTGCAAGCCATCGAAAATATTCCCGCCGGACCGATCATGGCGCGTGTGGGCAAGGTGCTGAAGCCGCCGCCGGGCGAGGTCTATCACGCGATCGAGGCGCCGAAGGGCATTCTGGGCTACTACATCGTGAGCGACGGCGGCACGCAGCCCTATCGAGTGCGCATTCGGCCGCCTTCGTTCATCAATCTGCAAGCGCTCGACAAAATGATTCGCGGACATCTGGTGACTGACGTGGTGGCCATCATCGGCACGCTGGATATCGTTCTGGGCGAGGTGGACCGGTGACGATGAATGCCGTGCTTCAAGGCGTGCTGGCGTTTGTGCAGACCTGGTGGGTGGAGCTGCTCTGCGCAGTGCTCATCGTGCTCGTCGTGCCCTTGATCGCCGGCTACATCGTGCTGGTGGAGCGCAAGGTGATGGCGGACATGCAGGCTCGCCTCGGCCCGATGCGCGTGGGCCCTCACGGCTTGCTGCAGCCTATTGCCGATGCGGTGAAGCTGCTGATCAAAGAAGACCTCATCCCGGACAACGCCGACCAGTTTATTTTCTGGTTCGCGCCGGTGCTTTCGATGACCGCGGCGCTGACGTCGATGGGCGCGATCGCGTTTGGCCCGTGGTTCCAGGTGGCGCGCGATATCAATATCGGGTTGCTCTTTGTGGTTGGCGTCAGCGCGCTCGGGCCGTTCGGCATTGTGCTGGGCGGGTGGGCTTCCAACAACCACTATTCGATTATTGGCGCCATTCGCAGCACGGCGCAGCTCATCAGTTACGAAACCACGGCGGGGTTCGCGCTGGTCAGCGGCTTTTTGCTGGCCGGGACGCTGAAGGTCAGCGACATTGTCCAGGCGCAATACGCCGGCCATGTCTGGTACGTGTTCCTCACCCCCGTCGGATTTTTCACGTACCTGATCGCCTCGATTGCGGAGACCAACCGCGCGCCGTTCGATTTGCCCGAGGCCGAGTCCGAACTCGTGGCCGGCTACATGACCGAATACAGCGGCTTTCGCTGGTCCCTTTATTTTTTGGCAGAATACGCCAACATGATCGTGGTCGGCGCGGTGGGCACCACGCTGTTTCTGGGCGGATGGCTGCGGCCGTTTCCGCATGTGGCGTGGCTGGGCTGGGTTGATGCGCTGCCCGCGCTTTTACTGGCGGCGGTTGGCGTGTACTGCGTGATGCGGGCAGGGAAGCAGCCTGCGCGCGTGCAGGCGATGTTCATGTGGGTTGTGGCGCTGCTTTGCATCGTGGTTGCACTGATCTTCGGACTGGTCGAAGTTGCCCACGCAAGCAATTTTGCCGCGCTGCAGGCTTCTCATTCGTTTCTGCTGCTCCGCTCCATGTATCCCGGGCTCTACGGGGCTTTCTGGTTCCTGCTGAAGGTCAGCGCATACATCTACATTTTCATGTGGCTGCGCTTTACGCTGCCGCGCTTTCGCTTTGACCAGTTGATGCGCCTTGGCTGGCACATCCTGATTCCGCTGTCGCTGGTGAACGTGATTAGCGTCGGCGTCGGCCTGGCGCTGGAATCGAGCCTGGGATGGAACCGCTGGCCGGCCATGATTCTGACGTCAATCGCGACGCTGTTTGTGGGCATGCTGCTGATCCGCTGGAACGACAAGCACGCGGCCGCCGCTTCGGCATCGATTGCGGCCGATAACTCGCAAGTGGAGGACTCGTATGCTGGATAGCATCGTCTTCTACTTTTTTGCGGGGATTGCGGTGCTCAGCGCCGCGCTGATGGTGACGCGGCGGAACGCAATCCACAGCGCCGTCTTCCTGATCACCACGCTTCTTTCGACGGCGGGAATCTTTCTGCAACTTCGCGCGGAATTTCTGTTCATCGGGCAGATCATCCTGTACGTCGGCGGCATCATGGTGCTGTTCATCTTCGTGATTATGCTGGTGCGGCTGGACGTGCCGTTGCCGCAGATCCGCTCGCGCGCGCGGCAGTGGGTGGCGTGCATTGTCGCGCTGGTGGTGTTCCTCGAAGCCGCCTTCATCGTGTGGATGTCGCAGAAGGTGCCCGGCCAAGGCCTGCTGGTGCTGCGAGCGGCGCCGGCGGAAAAGTTGCCGCCGAACACCGAAGACCTTGGGAAGAGTCTTTTCGGCGCGTACCTGTTGCCATTTGAAATTGCCAGCATTTTGCTGCTGGTTGCGATGATCGGGGCTGTGGTGATGGGGAAGAAAAGGACCGACGCGCCATGATGCCCATCGGCCATTACCTGTTTCTGAGCCTGGCGCTGCTGCTGATCGGCGCAGTCGGGGTGATCACGCGGCGCAACGTCATCATCGTGCTGATGTCCATCGAGCTGATCCTCAACGCGGTGAACATCAACCTGGTGGCGTTCTCGCGCTATTACGGCGACGTGGCCGGGCAGGTGTTCGCGCTGTTCATCATCGCGGATGCGGCGGCGGAAGCGGCCGTTGGATTGGGCATCATAATCGCTTTTTTCCGCAATCGGGAAACCGTGCTGGCGGACGAAATGGATCTTTTGAAATGGTGAATGGGTATTGCCAATTCGCACCTGAGGAGCGGCCATGAACGCGCCGGGGTATTTCCTGACGCATATTTGGCTGATTCCACTGTTCCCGCTGATCGGCGCGGCCCTGATGTATTTCTTTGGGCGGCGCATGCCGAAGGAAGCGGTCAATCTGTTTTGCGTGGGGAGCGTTTTCCTCTCGTTTGTGTACGCGCTCGGGGCCGTACTGACTATGTTCGCGCTACCCGCAAACGAGCGCTTCTACCAGCAGATTTTGTATCAGTGGGTAACGCCCGGGGCCATGCCCACGGCCGCGGGCACGGTGAACTTCGTCGCCGACTGGGGCTACCTGCTGGACCCGCTTTCCTGCGTGATGATCATCGTCGTGACCTTCGTCGGCTTCCTGATTCACGTTTATTCGATGGGTTACATGGCGCATGAAGGCGGCTACTACCGGTTTTTTGGCTATCTGAACCTGTTCATGTTTTCGATGCTCACGCTGGTGCTGGCCAACAATTTGTTGCTCTTGTTCGTCGGATGGGAAGGCGTGGGGTTGTGCAGCTACCTGCTGATCGGTTTCTACTTCCTCAAGAAATCGGCGTCGGACGCGGGTAAGAAAGCGTTCATCGTGAACCGCATTGGCGATACGGGATTCCTGCTTGGGCTGCTGTTGGTGTCCGCGACGTTTGGTACCGTGCGCTTCACCACGCAGGGGCTCGGCAATCCGGCGGGCTACGCCGGCATCCTGCAAACCTTGAGCGGCATGATGGAGCACCATCAGCTTGCCTTCGGTGCGCCGGTTTTCACGGCGATGGCGTTGCTGCTTTTTGTCGGCGCGACGGGGAAGTCCGCGCAGATTCCGCTGTACGTCTGGCTGCCGGACGCGATGGAGGGGCCCACGCCGGTGAGCGCGTTGATTCACGCGGCCACGATGGTCACCGCGGGCGTTTACATGGTGGCGCGCATGAGCGCCATCTACCAGCTCGCTCCGGAAGCGTTGGACGTCGTCGCCATCGTCGGAACCACCACGGCGATTTTCGCCGCCACGATGGCCATGGTGCAGACCGACATCAAAAAAGTCCTGGCGTATTCCACAGTCAGCCAGCTTGGCTACATGTTTCTTGCGCTCGGCGTCGGCGCGTTTGCCGCGGGAATCTTCCACCTGATGACGCACGCATTTTTCAAGGCGCTGCTTTTCCTTGGGGCCGGCAGCGTGATCCACTCGCTTTCCGGCGAACAGGACATCCGCAAGATGGGGGCATTGCGGTACGCAATTCCGGCAACCTACTGGCCCTTTCTGATGGCCACCCTGGCGATCGCGGGAATCCCGCCCCTCTCCGGATTTTTCAGCAAAGACGAAATCCTCGGCCACGCGTTCAATCGCCACCTGACGGCGGACCGGTATCTCGCGCTCTGGGTGGTGGGCCTGGCCACCGCGGGCCTGACGGCGTTTTACATGTTCCGGCTGTTGATGGAGGTGTTTTACGGGATGTCCCGTGTGCCCGTGGAGCTCGAGGGCCACATCCACGAATCGCCGAAGACGATGACGGTGCCGCTGTGGATTCTCATGGTCTTTACAATCATTTCCGGGTGGCTCGCGCTGCCCGTGCTTTGGGGAGAAGAGAGCCCGTTCGAACGCTTTCTGGAGCCGTCGCTGCGGGGTGTAGAAACGGACACGCAAGCGATTGTCTTCGCCCATCACGGCATGCTGGTGGAAGTTGCTTTGATGGGTGCGTCGGTCACAATCGCGGGGCTGGGCTTCTACCTTGCGTACAAGCTGTACCTGGAAAATCCCAAGCTGCATGGACGCATCGCGGCAACGTGGCCGCGGCTGCATAGCCTGCTGGTTCACAAATATTACGTGGACGAAATTTACGACGCGCTGTTTGTGAATCGCGTGAAGGACCTCAGCACGGCGCTGGGCGTTTTCGATTCGAAGGTCATCGACGGCCTCGGCGTGGACGGCACGGGATGGCTCACGCGCTACTTCTCCCGGATTTCCATGTGGTGGGACAAATGGATCGTGGACGGCCTGGTGAATCTGCTCGGCTGGTTTCCGCGCATGCTCAGCATGCCGGTGCGCATGTTCCAGACCGGCGTATTTTCCACGTATGCCGTCTTCATCCTGGTCGGTCTGGCGATTTTGCTGGGATATTACGGCCACCACGTGCAGGTTTTCGTGCGCAGTCTGCACTGAAAGGCGATTTGGCATGGCGCTTTATTCGAATCATCTGCTCAGCGTGATCCTGTTCACGCCGCTTGTGGGCGCGCTGCTGCTGTTGCTGGTACCGCGCGAAGCGGAACTGGCTCACAAGCTCGTCGGCAATTTGTTTGGCGTGCTCGGCTTTCTGGTGTCGCTGCCCCTGATCCTGCATTTTCAGGCCGGCAGCGGCGACTATCAGTTCAGGGAAGTTGCGGACTGGATTCCGTCGATCGGCGCGAAATACGCGTTGGGAGTGGACGGAATCAGCATGCTGCTTGTGATGCTCACGACTTTACTTGGCATGATCGCCCTCACCTCTTCCTGGGGCGCGATCCACAATCGCACGAAGGAATACTACATTCTGCTGCTGCTCCTGCAGACCGGCATGATCGGCGTGTTCGTATCGCTCGACTTTTTCCTTTTTTACGTTTTCTGGGAAGTCATGCTCGTGCCGATGTATTTCCTGATCGGCGTTTGGGGCAGCGACCGGCGGTTGTATGCGGCTATCAAGTTCTTTTTATATACGCTGGCCGGATCGGTGATCATGCTGCTGGGCATCCTGGCGCTTTATTTCAACTATGCGAAGATGCTCCCGGCGAACACCACCGCCACGTTCGATATTCCAACGCTGCTTGCGGCGGCGCAGAGCTTTCCCGATTCGCTCAAGGTCTGGCTGTTCTGGGGATTTTTCTTTGCGTTCGCCATCAAGGTGCCAATGTTCCCGTTCCATACGTGGCTGCCGGACGCGCACACTGAGGCGCCGACGGCGGGATCCGTTATCCTTGCCGGCGTTTTGCTGAAAATGGGCACGTACGGCTTCCTGCGTTTTTCGCTGCCGCTGCTGCCGGCGAATCCCCTGCTGCGGTCGAAGATCGTGAACATCCTCATCGTTCTTTCGCTCGTCGGGATTATCTACGGCGCGATTGTCTGCCTGATGCAAAAAGACATGAAGCGCCTTATTGCTTACTCGTCGGTGAGCCACCTGGGCTTTTGCACCTTGGGCATCTTTGCGCTGACGCCGCAGGGGCTTTCCGGCAGCGTGCTGCAACAGATCAATCATGGCATTTCCACCGGCGCGCTCTTCCTGATCGTCGGCGTGCTGTATGAGCGGCGGCATACGCGCCTGATTTCGGAATTTGGCGGATTGGCCACGCCGATGCCCGGCTTTGCGGCGATCTACCTGATCATCAGCCTCAGTTCGCTGGGCATGCCGCTGCTCAACGGCTTCATCGGGGAATTCACCATCCTGCAAGGCACATTTGTGGTGAGCAAAGCATGGGCGGCCTGGGCGACCCTGGGAATCGTGCTGGGCGCGGCCTATCTGCTTTGGCTCTACCAGCGCACGATGTTCGGGCCGGTGACGCACGAAGTGAACAAGACGCTGCCGGATCTGAATTTTCGGGAATACGCCGTGCTGGTGCCGCTGGTGGCGCTGGCGTTCTGGATCGGCATCTATCCGAAGCCGTTCTTCAACTACCTGGAAAAACCCGTGCAGCGCATCGTTCAGCAGGTGAATCCATCGTTCTATCAGAGCGCCTCATCCACATCCTCCTCCGGCGCCATTGCTTCCTCGACTTCCATTACCTCGCCTGTGCCGGCGGCAAATTCAGCGGAGACCAAATAGTCCAACCCCATGCACTCCGTCCTCGGCTCCATTCTTGACTACATCCACGGTGACGGCCTCACCGTGCTGCCGGAGCTGGAACTCCTGCTTTTTGCATTGGGAATTCTGATTTTCGATTTCCTGCTGGAGAGAAAGGAAAAATCTTGGAATGCATACGTGGCGCTCGCCGGCGTGGCCGCCGCGGCCTATGGCCTGTTTGAACAGGGACTGCGCTTCAACGGGTTGCGCGAGACTCGGCCGGATATGCCGGCCCTCTTCGGCTTTCGAAGCACGGTGGCGATTGACGGCTTCGCGCTGGTCTTTTCCGCGCTCTTCCTTGCGGCCACAGGGCTGGTGATTCTTCTCTCCATTCACTTTCTGGAGATCGAACGCGAACAAGAGGGCGAGTTTTACGCCCTCACGCTGCTGGCGTGCATCGGCATGATGTTCATGGCGTCGGGCAGCGACCTGATCGTGCTGTTCCTCGGCCTGGAGACGATGACCCTCAGCCTGTACGTGCTTTCCGGCTATCTGCGCCGTGACAAGCGCTCCAACGAAGCCGCGCTGAAATATCTGCTACTCGGCGGGTTCAGCACGGGCATTCTCGCGTACGGTTTTTCGCTTCTCTACGGCCTCACCGGCAGCACGAACATCTGGGAAATCGGCAACATCCTCGACCGGCGCTATCAGTTCGTGGCCGGCAAGGGAATGATCGACTGGCTGGTCGTGCTCGCCTTCGTCACCGTGGCTGCGGGGCTTTTCTTTAAAGTGGCCGCCGTGCCGTTTCATCAGTGGGCGCCGGACGTTTATGAGGGCGCACCGACGCCGATTGCCGCGTATGTCAGCGTGGGCTCAAAGACGGCGAGCTTTGCGCTGCTGGTGCGGTTATTTATCTGGGTGTTTGGCGGGACACAGCCGATGTGGCAATTCATGGTGGCGGGTGTGGCCGTCGCTTCGCTAACCTGGGGAAATATCGCGGCGCTCACGCAATCGAATTTGAAGCGGCTGCTGGCGTATTCTTCCATTTCCCATGTCGGCTATATCCTGCTGGGGCTTGTGGCCGCCAACCAAACCGGCGTGCTGGGCATTCTGTACTACCTGATTGCCTATGGTTTCATGACCATCGGCGCGTTTGCGGTTGTGGTGGTGCTGCGGCAGCGAGGATTGATTGGCGACGAACTGGACGATCTCGACGGCCTCTACCAGCGCAGCCCGGCGGCCGCGGTGCTGCTGCTGATTTTCATGCTGTCGCTGGCGGGTATTCCGCCGACGGCGGGTTTCATGGGAAAATATTTTATTTTCCTCTCACTGATCGAAACGCATCATCCGGTGCTGGCCGTTTTCGCCGCTCTGTATATCGTTCCCGCTCTGTACTACTACTTCCGCGTGGTGGTGCACGCATGGCTGAACAAACCGGGCGAAGCACCGGCGCCGCACATGAGCAGCGGGCAGGCCATTGCGCTGGGCGTGACTCTGTTTGTTACGCTGGCCGCGGGGATCTATCCGGAGCCGTTCACGAGACTGGCGCACTATGCCTTCGGACAATGATTCCAACACCGGGCAAAAACTCACGCCTGCCGAAAAGCAGGTGAAGAGCTTTTCGCAGCAGTTCGCCATGGCGATGGAGTTGCCGTTCGTTCTGGTGGCGGCGATCCTGGTGGGCGGCGGGATCGGATATCTGCTGGACCGTTGGCTGCACACCAAGCCGGTGATGATGCTGATCTTTGGAGCCATCGGCTTTGCCGGGGGAGTGAGAGACGTGCTGAGGAGACTGCCGAAGGACTGAGAGAAAGAAGCAATGAAGGAATGAAGTAAAGAAGCAAAAAGGGCCGGCGGAATAAGCGGCTCGCCGAGGAATACGATTCGGGGTGCCAGAGGCGCGCAGGAAAACTCCGACGGGGTATATCAGCACTTTGGTTTCATGGATGGGATGCGAGATTGACGGACAAGTCCGGCAACGGATCGGGATTTGAGAATTCGGAGCAGTGGATTGCGCGCCTGACGCTGGTGCTTGGCGTTTTGGCGGCCGCCGCAGCGGCGGGGTTGTACCAAAGGCTCTGGGGCATTGGCATCCTGATTGGCGCGGTGCTGGCTTGGCTGAATTTCCGGTGGCTGCGGCAGGGGATGGACGCGCTGACCGAATCCGCCACTGCTCAGGCCGGGCAGCGGAAACCGCAAGTGCCGCTCACGACGTACTTCACTGCCGCGTTTCGCTACGTGTTGATAGGGCTGGCCGTCTATGTTATTTTTAAGTATCTGAACGTTCCCGTCTTAAGCATGATTTTGGGTTTGTGCGCGCTGGGAGCGGCCACAATTGCGGTTAGTGTGTACGGAATCCTGCGCTCCCAGGAATAATCGATAGGAATCGCCGATGGAAGAACACATCAGCCAAGTCACACTGTGGTTCAATCACCTGTTCGGGCCGCTGGCCCTGCGGCTGTTCCATGCCGTGCACGTGCAGCCCGCCGATTACGAAAATCCCATTCCTGAGTACATCGTGATGTCGTTGATCGTGTTCGCGCTCTGCACGGTCCTGGCGCTGATATTGCGCTCGCGTTTGTCCGTGGAGCGCCCTGGCGGGATGCAGCAGGTGGCGGAGATGCTGCTGACGAATCCGCTGGGCTTCGGCATCAAGGACCTGCTGGAGGAGAACGTGGGTCACGGTGGGGAGAAATTCATTCCGTTTGTCGGCGCGATTTCCGTTTTCATCCTGTTTTCGAACCTCCTGGGCGTGATTCCGGCGTTCAGCTCGCCGACGGGCGGCGCTATGCCCATCGTCCCTCTGGGCTGCGCCATTCTTACGTTTCTCTATTTCAACTGGCAGGGCATCCGGCATCACGGCCCGGTCGGATACGTGAAGACGTTCACGGGGCCGGTCTGGTGGCTGGCTTGGCTGATTGGTCCGGTGGAAATGATCAGCGCCACGGCGCGTATCCTCTCCCTCACCGTCCGTCTTTGGGCCAACATTTTTGCCAGCGACCTGATCTATGTGATCTTCCTGGGGCTGCTGATTGCCCCGGCGCAGTGGGGCTGGTCCAAGAATCCGGCGCTCGGCGCGTTTCTGGGAATTTTTCCGCTGGCCATTCCGTTTTTGTTCGTCGGCCTGCACATTTTTGTTTCGATCATTCAGGCCTACGTGTTTACCGTGCTGCCGTCCATCTATCTGGGACAGGCCGTGGCCGAAGAGCACTGAGCTTCGTTTTTGCCGTTTAGCGTGAGACCGGTTGCAGGGCGCTTAGCCGGGAACCACCCACTGGCGGCATTCCAAGGAGGAAGTCATGAAGAAAGCAGTCTGGTTGTTGAGTGCACTTACCGCAGTATTGCTGGTGGCGCCGGCCGCCTTCGCTCAGGAAGCGGGTGCGGCAGCCTCGTCGGGAAAAGGACTCGCCGCATTGGCCGCGGGCTTTGGCATGGCCCTGGCGGCGTTCGGCGGCGCATTGGGGCAGGGTCGCGTGGCCTCGGCCGCGTGCGAAGGCATGGCCCGGAATCCGGGAGCCAGCGGCGCAATCCGCACGGCCATGATTTTGGGCCTGGTGTTCATTGAGACCCTCGCGCTGTTCACCCTGGCGATCATCTTCGCCAAGGTGTAAGCGGCGGAGCGATCGTCAAATCATCGGATTTTCACGAACCGCCCCGGTTGAGCCGGGGCGGTTTTGTTTTTGGGCGGCGCTTCCGAGTGACAGCTACTGGCTCCCATTGATTCCGATCTGCCTCACCTCTTTTCCGTCTTTATCCATTAGCACAATTCTCGGATCCCCTGCCGATGGCACCTCCATTGCCATTCGCTTTCGTCCCGCGGCATCTCTCAATTCGATCACCGCCGCACCGTCTTCGCTTCGGCCAACCCAAATGCGCCGGTGCGAGTTGCCGCCCGGGGAGCTGTCGGCAACCATCAGACCGGCGAATCGGTCTGCCTTGTCGTTCACTCCCGCAAGCTGCACGATCTGGCTCGCATCGTACCTGTCGAACGAGAGGCTCCCGCCGGAATCAACGACTTCCCCTTTGGAGTTTTTCCTTCCGCCAAAAATCAGGCCGCCGTTTTCTGAGCCCTCGTCGTTGTAAAAAATCATCCCCGCTTGCGGGCGATCCGCCGGCTGTTCCTTGCCTCGCACGATCACTCCCGGGAGCCGTGCATGATTGGAGATCACCATGCGCAGCGTTCCGTCAGGCTCGACGATGTTGATGCGATGTACGGTGATTTCCTCGAAGGTCTGTTGGCGGGGGCGCGCAAACCCCGTGGCAATCACGGTCACCAGGAGCAGGGAACACAGGACGGAGTAGAGGGCCATAATTCGCTGGGTGAAAGCAGTCATGAGGTTTTCCTCCTTGAGATCCGCATTCCATCGGGTTCTGGCGGCGCGAGCGAGCAAACCTTACCATGCCCCCGCGCGGACTAGCGCGAAATATGTCGCTGGGCATCTAGGGGGGACACCTTACGTTGAAAGGTGCGAATTCTGGTATGTGTGGCAAGGAAAGGAGTTATGGGCGGTATGCCGAAATGGCACGCAAGGAATTGAGTGCCGATTTGGGAGGGCGGGCACACATTCTCCCGAAGTCTATTTACGCTAGAAGTAAATTATTGCCAAGCAATAATTCTGGTGCAGGTGCCCGGAAGCGCACCTTTCCGCGGGCGGCAGCTGCACTGGCGGAGTTAGCGGGAGGCGAAGAGGTTCTGGGAGAGGACGATGCCCAGGATGTGGTTGGGGAAGAGCCCCAGGTAGATGGTGGCGGCGACAGCGACGGCTACGACCATGGAGGCGGTGGGGCTAAGCGATCCTGCGATGTCTGCGGGAAGCTCACCCTTGTGCTCGCGCATGTACATCACGACGATGACGCGCAGGTAATAGTAAGCCCCGATGACGCTATTGACGGCCATCAGCACGGCCAGCCAGATGAGCTTCGAATTGATGGCGGCCTTGAAGACATAAAACTTGCCGAAGAAGCCGGCGGTGATGGGCAGGCCGAGCAGCGAGAGCAGGAAAACGCTCATCGCGGCGGCGGCAAAGGGCTGGCGGGTGCCCAGGCCGGCGAAGTCGTCGAGGGTGAGGTGGCGTTCACCCGTGCCGCCGATTTCGGAGACGATGGTGAACGCGCCGACCTTCACGAGCGCGTAGCCAAGAAGATAGAAGAGAATCGCCGCATAGGCGGGCCAGGGGCCATTTTCGGGGTCGCCTTTCAGGAAGGTGACGGCCGCGAAGGCAACCAGCGTGTAGCCGGCGTGCGCGATGGAGCTATAGGCCAGCATGCGCTTCACATTGGTCTGGACGATGGCACCCAAGTTGCCGACGAACATGGTGACGACGGCGAGAATCCAGAAGGCCCAGAACCAGAAATCGGTGGCGGCATGAATGGTGGTAAAGATGCGCAGGAGCAGCGCAAAGGTGGCGGCCTTGGGGCCGGCGGCGAAGAGCGCCGTGACGGGAGTTGGCGCGCCTTCGTAGACATCCGGCGTCCAGATCTGGAAAGGAGCGGCGGCGACCTTGAAACCGAGGCCGACGAGCATCAGGGCCAGGCCGAGGCGCAACAGATTGCTCGTTGGATCGGCGTTGGCGATCTCCGCAAGATTCGTGGAACCCGTGACGCCATAAACCAGCGCGATGCCATAGAGGAAAAAGGCGGTGGCGAAGGAACCGAGGAGGAAGTATTTCACGGCGGATTCGCTGGATTTCACGGAATCCCTGCGGTAACCGGCCAGGATATAGCTGGAAATGGAGGACATTTCCAGTCCGATGAACGCGGTGAGGAGTTCCTGCGCGGAGGCGAGAACACCCATGCCAGCGGTGGCGAAGAGGATCAGGGCGTAGAATTCGGCGGGATCGAGATTTTCCCGCTCGAGATAGGAATCCGCGGCGAGAATCACGAGGAACGCCACCAGGCCAAGCAGCCAATGGAAGAAGAGGCTGAACGTGTCGAATTGGATGAGGCCGAAGAAGCCGCTGCCGCCCTTGCCGAAGAAGGTGCTGAGCGTGCCAAGCGCCGTGCCGAGCATGGCGAGCAGGGTCAGCGCCTGGCGGTTCTTCTGATAGGGCTGGAACAGCATCAAAAGCACGCCGAAACCACACCAGAGGATTTCCGGCAGTACGCGGACGATATCGGCGGATTGGGGGACTTGAGGAACCATCTATCGGGAAACCACCCTTCCGTGAAGATCTCGAAATCCGGCGGCGAGGCTCGCAGCGCGGAATTCAGGGGCTAAACCCCCGTGTTGCTCGGTGCCATGATGCGGCGGCTGAAGCCCCCGCCTCCCCGCTTCTTCGGCGAAGTGCGATCTGGTCTGCTGGATCAGGGCGTCGACGGGAGCGGCGATGCGGCGCGTGAAATACGGCGAGCCGATGCCCATCCAGAGGATGACGACTGCAAACGCCATCAAGCCCCAATATTCGCGAGAATCGGCGTCAGGGAGTTCGCGGTTTTTCTGGCGGGTGATTTCGCCGAAGAAGACGCGCTGATAGGCCCAAAGCAGGTAGCAGGCGGAGAGAATCACGCCCGTCGCCGCCCAACTGGCCCAGGTCCAGTGCACCTGGTAGGTGCCGAGGAGGATCAGGAACTCTCCCACGAAGCCGTTGAGCATCGGCAAGCCCATGGAACTGAGCGCGACGAAGCAGAAGAAGGCGGCAAACTTCGGCATGGGCGCACAGAGGCCGCCGTACTCGCTGATTTCGAAGGTATGGCGGCGATCGTAAAGCATACCGACGAGGAAGAAAAGCGCGCCGGTGGAGATGCCGTGGGCGAGCATCTGATAAACCGCGCCCTGCATGGAAATCGCATGGAAGGTGAAGATGCCGAGGACGACGAATCCCAAGTGGCTGACGGAGGAGTAGGCGACGAGTTTTTTCAGGTTCGGCTGCACAAGCGCGACGAGCGCGCCATAGATGATGCCGATGATGGCCAGAATGGCGACCCAGGGGGCCGCGCGATGCGAAGCCTCGGGGAAGAGCGGGAGGCAGAAGCGCATCATGCCGTAGGTGCCCATTTTCAGGAGCACGCCGGCCAGAATGATGGAGCCGGCGGTGGGCGCCTCGACGTGCGCGTCAGGGAGCCAGGTATGCAGCGGGAAGAGCGGCACCTTGATGGCGAAGGCCAGGAAAAAGGAGAGGAAGAGGAGCATTTCCGCGCGCGGAGAAAGATGGTACACGCCGGTTTGCAGCAGCGACTGAATCGCCGGCAAGTCGAGCGAGCCAGTGAGGTTATAGAGCCACAGGATGCCGACCAGCATGAACGCGGAGCCGAACATGGTGTAGATGAAGAATTTTACAGCGGCGTAGATGCGGCGGTCGTGGCCCCAGATGCCGATGAGGAAGGCCATGGGGATCAGCATGACTTCCCAGAAGAGGAAGAAGAGGAAGAGATCGAGGGCGAGAAAGACCCCGATGATGCCGACTTCGAGCAGAAGGAGCATCACGTGGAATTCCTTGATGCGGTGGTGCACGCCATTCCAGGAAGCCATGACGCAGAGCGGCGTGAGGAAGGTGGTGAGGATGACGAGGAAGAGGCTGATGCCGTCGACGCCGAGGTGATAGTTGATCGGCGGGGCGGTGATCCAGGGTTTGTATTCGACGAGCGAGTAGCCAGGAGCGCCGATAGTGACGGGTTTCAAGAGGATCAGCGAGAAGAGGAACTCGACGACCGAGACCACGAAGGTCAGGCGGCGGATCCAGAGTTGGTCGTCGGCGCGGAGGAAGAGCAGGGCAAGCGCGCCGAAGGCGGGGAAGAAGATCAGGATGGAGAGGAGATGTCCGCTCATTGCCATTAGCGCACCCCTCCGAAGAGGGCCGGATGCAAGACCGGCCAGAAGATGATGGCGAAGACGACAATGGCGCCGACCACGACCCATACGGCGTAGCTGCGCGTGTTGCCGGACTGTGTGTGACGGACGGTGTCACCGATGGCTTGCGCGCCGTGCGCGAGGCCGTTGACGGTGCCGTCAATGGCGCCGGCATCGATGACCTTCCAAAGCACGCTAGTGGAGAGCCAGACGAGCGGGCGAACGACGGCGGCGAGATAGAGTTCGTCCACGTAATACTTATCGTAGAGCAGTTTGTGGAGGCCGGTGGAAGTGCCGCGTTCGACTTTTTTCGAATACATGCGCCAGGCGACGATCAGGCCGGCCAGGGCCGCGACAACGGCCACGCCAGAAAGCGCGAGTTCGAGGGAATGAGCGGCTTCGCCGGTTTCGGCAGCCGCGCCGAACACGGGCGAGAGGAATTCAGAGAAGTAGTCCTTGCCGCCCCAGAGAGGGGGGGCGGCGAACCAGCCGCCGGTGAACGAGAGGAGGGCGAGGATCATCAACGGGACAGTCATGCTTAGCGGCGATTCGTGCACATGAACGTGATGCTCGTCGTAGCGCTGCTCCCCGAAGAAGGTCAGCCAGATCAGGCGGAACATGTAGAAGGAGGTGAGAACCGCAGCGAGCAGGCCGACGGTGTAGAGCGCTTTGCCACCCGCCTGGGAGTTATAGGCGGAGAAGAGAATCGCATCTTTGGAGAAGAATGCGGCAAAGGGCGGAAAGCCCGCGATGGCGATGGTGGCGACGAGCATGGTCCAGAAGGTGATTTTGATTTTCTTGCTCAGGCCGCCCATGTGCCACATGTCCTGCTCGCCGCCCATGGCGTGGATGACGCTGCCGGCTGCGAGGAAGAGCAGGGCCTTGAAGAAGGCGTGAGTCATCAGGTGGAAGATGCCTGCGCTGAAGGCGCCGACGCCGCAACCGAGGAACATGTAGCCAAGCTGACTGACGGTGGAGTAAGCGAGAACTTTCTTGATGTCCGACTGGACGAGGCCGATGGTGGCGGCGAAGAAAGCGGTGGCGCAGCCGACGATGGCGACGACGTACATGGCGGTGGGCGCGTGCGTGAAAAGAACGTGTGAACGAGCGACGACGTACACGCCGGCAGTAACCATGGTGGCGGCGTGAATCAAGGCGCTGACGGGCGTGGGGCCTTCCATGGCGTCGGGCAGCCAAACGTACAAGGGAAGCTGCGCGGATTTGCCGGTTGCGCCGACAAAAAGCAGCAGGCAGGCGACGGTCATGGTGCCGAACTGGCCCATGGCATCGGGCTGCCAGGTGGCGGCGGCATCGAACACGGTCTTGAAATCGAGCGAGTGGAAGGAACGGAAGAGCAGGAACATGCCGAGCATGAAGCCGAAGTCGCCAATGCGGTTGACGATGAAGGCCTTTTTGCCGGCGTCCGCGGCGGATTTTTTAAGGAAGTAAAAGCCGATCAGCAGGTAGCTGCATAGGCCCACGCCTTCCCATCCGACAAAGAGCAGCACGTAGTTGGCGGCGAGGACCAGGATGAGCATGAAGAACATGAAGAGGTTCAGGTAAGAGAAGAATCGGTAGTAGCCGCCTTCATGCGCCATGTAGCCGGTGGAATAGATGTGGATGAGGAATCCGACGCCGGTGACTACCAGCAGCATGACGACGGTGAGCTGGTCGAGTTGCAGGTCGAAGCCCGCGCGGAAATTGCCGGCGACGATCCAATCGAAAAATTCCTTGCGGAACGGCAGGCTGCCGCCGGCGAGGAATTCGCGGACGGCTTCGAGGGCGCAGAGGAAGGAGATGCCCGTCGAGCCGAGGGCGATGCTGCTGACGATCTTGTTGGGCCAGGCTTTCCCAAACAGGCCGTTGATAGCTGAGCCAAGCAGCGGCAGCAGCGGAATAATCCAAAGAGAATTGAGTATCGGATTCGGCATTAGAGTTTCAGCAGGTCCACGCGCTCGACGTTCAGGGAACGCCGGTTGCGCGCCGTCAGGATGATGATGCCCAGGCCCACGGCCGCTTCCGCGGCCGCGACCACGATTACGAACAGAACGAAAACTTCACCATCGGATTTGTGCAGCGCCTGGCTGAAGGCGACGAAGGCCAGGTTCACGGCGTTGAGCATCAGTTCGATGGCCATAAAGATGGTGATGATGTTGCGCTTGAAGACGAAAGCCAGCACGCCGAGACCAAACAGGACGGCGCTGAGGATCAGGTAGTAGGAAGTGGGAACCATATCAGTGGCGCTCCCGCTGGGCCAGAACGATGGCGCCCAGGATGGCGACGAGGATCAGGAACGAAGTGAGCTCGAAGGGATAGACGAATTGGGAGAAAAGGAGCTTCGAGAGCTCGCGCGTGGAAGTGAGCTCGCCGGTGGTGGCGGCGGGCATGTGGACGGTGGAACGCGCGATGGCGGCAGCGATGAGGCCTGCGAGGGCAAGCGCCAGGGGAACACCCGCGAAACTCGCCAGCTTCGAGAAGTTCGTGCGCTCTTCCTCACCGGCATTGAGCAGCATGATCACAAAGACGAAGAGCACCATGACCGCGCCGCCATAGACGATGATCTGCACCGCGGCGACGAACTCCGCACCCATGAGGAGGTAGAGGCCGGCGAGGCAGAGCATGACGAGGATCAGCGACAATGCGCTGTGAATCGGGTGGCTTTGCACAATCAGGGCCACGGCCCCGAAAACCGCAAGCCCCGCGAGAATGAAGAAAATTACGAGGACGGCGCTCATCCGTGCATTCTCCAAAGAAGAACCGCGCTGGTCAGCACCACGTTGGCGATGGAAACGGGCAAAAGGAATTTCCAGCCGAATTCCATCAACTGGTCATACCGGAAACGCGGCAGCGTGGCGCGCATCCAGATATAGAAGAACAGCGCCGCGAAGACTTTGATGAAAAACCAGAAGGGGCCCTGAATCAGTTCGTTGACGGCGGGGAAGAGGAAGAGCGCGGCGCCAACAACGGTGAGCACGGTGCCAATGCCCGGCAGAACGATGCGGCCGAAGATGGTTTCGTAGCGGATGCCGTCGAAGAAGACCCACAGGCCGAAAGGAACCAAAATGACCGATGGCAAATAGTGCGTGATGGTCCAGGAAGCGGGAAAGGGCGAGAGCCAGCCGCCGAAGAAAAGGATCGTGGAAAGGGAAGAGACGGCGATCATGGCCGTATATTCGCCGATGAAGAACATGGCGAACTTCATGGAGGCGTATTCGGTGTGGAAGCCGGCGACGAGCTCGGATTCGGCTTCGGGCAAGTCGAAGGGGACGCGGTTGGTTTCGGCAACGGCGGAGATGAAGAAGCAGATGCAGCCGATGATTTGCGTGAAGCCGAAGCCGTCCTTGCTGATGCCGATGATGTTCCAGCCGAAGAAGCCGAGGTTGCCGTTGTTCTGCATTTCCACGATTTCCTTGAGGCTCAAGGTGCCGGCCATGAGCAGAACGCCGACGACGGAAAGCGTGAGGGAAAGTTCGTAGCTGATCATCTGCGCGGAGCTGCGCAGTCCGCCGAGGAGGGAGTATTTGCTGTTGGAGCTCCAACCGGCAAGGGCGATGCCGTAGACGCTGAGGGCGGTGATGGCAAAAAGCGCGAGCAGGCTGATATTAACATCGGCGATGCCGAAGTTGGTCTTATAGCCAAGGATGGTGATGTCCGGTCCGAAGGGAATCACGGCCAGGGAAGTGAGCGCGAGCATCAGCGTGAGGAAAGGCGCGAAGAAATAGGCCTTTTTGTCGACGCCTTCGGGCAGCGGATCTTCTTTCAGGATGAACTTGATGCCGTCGGCGAGCGGCTGCAGCAAGCCGTGCGGGCCGACGCGATAGGGTCCCCAGCGGGCCTGGATGTGGGCGATCACTTTGCGCTCGAGCCAGGTGAGATAGGCGTCGAGCGTGAGGACGATGAAGACCAGCAGCGCGATCTTGACGAGCGGAACGATGAGGAACAGATATGGGGCGAGGGCGCTCACGGTTTTGCTTCCGCCTCCGGCAAGGATTGCACTGTGGTGCAGAAGCGGCCCAGGGTGCCGCTGGTAAAGAGATTGTCGTTCGCGGAGCGAATCAGCTCGACGGGAACATCGTAGGGGGCGTGGCCGTTGCGAGTAAACTGTGTTTTAGAGGGCTCAGCGCCTCCGGTAAGCAGACCGGCGGGATGCACGTTGTAGCTGGGCACGGTCTTGCGCATTTCCTCGAAGACGGCGGCGGGGGTTTTGAACTGGAAGGCTTTGCCGAGGCCGAGCTTTTCGAGTTGATGCGAGAGGATGCGCAGCAGGTCGAAATCGCTGCGCGCGCCCATGACTTCGGCGGCCTTGTGGAGCAACTGGATTTCGCCGGCGGTATTGGTGACGCTGCCGTCTTTCTCGTAGGCCGAGGCAGCGGGGAAGACGACGTCGGCGAGCTGCGCGGTTTCGGTCATGAACATTTCGTGGACAACCAGGAAGCCAAGCTGGCCGCGTCCCGCGCCGGATTTTCCGAAGTGCCGGAAGGGATTGGCGCCGATGACGTAGAGGGCCTTGAGCTTGCCGGACTGCGCGGAGTCGATCATCTGCGGCGCCGTGAGGCCGGGCTTGGCTGGGACGGGAGCGCCCCAGAATTTGGTGAAAGTTTCGGCGGCGGATTTGTCGTCGAGCCGGGCGTAGCCGGGCAGACGGTCGGGGAGGAGGCCCATGTCGGCGGCGCCGCGCGAGTTGACGTAATCACCGAGAGCCATGTAGCGGACTTTGCCCTGGAGCTTAGAGCCGAACGCAACGAGGTCGTGGATTGCCGCGCCGGTGAGTTCGGAGCCGAAGACGATGGCGAGTTCGGGCTCGGCTTCGAGAGCGGTTTTCAGCGCGGAGAGCTGCTCGGCGACGCCGGAGGCGAACTGGCCTTCGCCAGTGGCCAGCCAACGAACGGCGGCAGCTTCCTGGCCGCGAGCGACGTGAACGAACTGCGCGGCCTTGCGCTTGAGTTTGATGTCCCGCGAGTTGAGGAGGAATAGCTTCGTGCCGAAATGGCGAATGCCGGCGCGAATCTGCCAGGCGACGAGCGGATTCTGATTCGTGGGATCGTTGCCGACGATCAGGACGGTTTTGCTCTGATAGAGCTGCTCCATGGTTAAGGAAGCAGCAGCCGCATTTTCGCCCAGCGCGGTGACCAGACCAGTGTAATCGGCGGTGCGGTGGTGATCGATGTTGTTGGAGCCGAAGGTGCCGCGGGCGAGGCGCTGGAGCAGATAATTTTCTTCGTTGGAGGTGCGGTTGGAGCCGATGAAGCCGATGGCTTCGCCGCCGTAGGCGGTATGCAATTCGTTGAGCTTGGCAGCGGCGGCTTGCGCGGCTTCTTCCCAGGAAACAGGATAGAGCTTGTCGCCCTTGCGCAGCAGGGGCTGCTTGATGCGGCCGGGGTGCCGGGTGAAATCGAAACCGAAACGACCCTTCACGCAGAGGAAATCCTTGTTGATGCCGGAAAGATCGCGATTGTTGGCGCGCAGGATTTCGTGGTTGCGGACGCTGAGGGTGGTTTTGCAGCCGTTGGAGCAGTGGGTGCAGATGGTGGAGACGTAAGTCATTTCCCACGGGCGGGTTTTGTAGCGGTAGGTGCCGCTGGTGAGCGCGCCGACGGGGCAGATGTCGATGCACATGCCGCATTCCTCGCACTCGAGATGGTCTTCGCGGTTGGGGATGATGATGGAGTGCGCGCCGCGCATGCCTACGCCGAGAGCCTTCACGTCCATGCCTTCGTCGCAGACGCGCACGCAGCGGTAGCAGAGGATGCAGCGCGGAGCGTCGTAATAGACAACGTCCGACCACTTTTCTTCCGGCCGGTGAATCTTTTCCTCGACGAAGCGGCTGGCGTCCGCGCCGTAGCGGAAGGTCATGTCCTGCAATTCGCACTCGCCGCCCTTGTCGCAGACGGGACAATCGAGCGGGTGATTGCTGAGGAGGAATTCCAGCATCATTTTGCGGGAGGCGCGCACGGCGTCGGTGTTGGTGCGGACGACCATGCCTTCGGTGGCGACCAGGGTGCAGGCGGTCTGCTGCTTGGGGGCTTTTTCAACTTCGACGAGGCACATGCGGCAAGCGGCCTGAAGGGTGAGGCCGGGGTAATAACAGAACGAGGGAACTTCGATGCCGAGGCGGCGAGTGGCTTCAATCACCAGCGTTCCGGCGGGAACTTCCACCTCGCGGTCGTCGATTTTCAGCTTTACAAGTTTCGTTTCAGCCATGGGTTCCTATCGCGTGCCGAGCAAAACTTCCGCGGCCTTGTTGTGCGCGCAGCGTCCTTGCAGATGATCTTCGAATTCGTTACGGAACTTCTGCACGATGCTGATGGTGGGCATCGCGGCGGCGTCGCCAAGCGGGCAGAAGGTGCGGCCGAGCATGTTTTTGGAAAGCTCGCCGATGAGGTCGATGTCTTCGGGACGGCCGAGGCCGGCGTGGAAGCGCTCAAGCATTTTCTTTAGCCAGTTGGTGCCTTCGCGGCAGGGGATGCACCAGCCGCAGGATTCGTGCGCGTAGAAGTGCATGATGCGGCGGGCCATGTCCACCATGCAGGTGTCTTCGTCGATGACCACCATGCCGCCGGAGCCGAGCATGGAGCCGGCCTTAGCGATGGTGTCATAGTCCATGGCGATATCGATTTCTTCGGCTTTGAACACAGGGCAGGAGCTGCCGCCGGGGATCACGGCCTTGAGCTTTTTGCCGCCACGCATGCCGCCGGCGACTTCCTCGATGAACTTTTTCATGTTCATGCCGAGAGGAATTTCATAGATGCCGGGTTTGTTGACGTGGCCGGAAACGCAAAGGAGGCGCGTGCCGCCGTTTTTCGGAGTGCCGCGGCTTGCATAGGCTTCGCCGCCCTCGAGGATGATGGAGGGGACAGCACTGAGAGTTTCCACGTTGTTGATGATCGTCGGGCAGCCATAGAGGCCGACAACGGCGGGGAAGGGTGGCTTGATGCGGGGGTTGCCGCGTTTTCCCTCAAGCGACTCCATCAGCGCGGACTCTTCACCGCATTCGTAGGCGCCCGCACCGGTGTGGATCAGCAGGTCGAAATCGAAGCCAGAGCCGAGAATATTCTGGCCGAGGTAACCGCGCTGGTAGGCTTCGGCGATGGCGGCTTCGACGACGTCGAGCACGTAGCGATATTCGCCGCGGATATAGATGAAGCCGCGATGGGCGCCGATGGCGCGGCCGGCGATGATGATGCCTTCGATGAGCTGGTGGGGATCCATCTCCATCAGCGGGCGATCCTTGCAGGTGCCGGGTTCGGATTCGTCGGCGTTGCAGATGACGTACTTGGGTTTCTGTGAATCCTTGGGCACGAAAGACCATTTCATGCCGGTGGGGAAGCCTGCGCCGCCGCGGCCGCGGAGGCTGGATTTTTTGACCTCGTCGATGATCTGGTCCGGAGTCAACTGCTTGAGGGCCTTATCGAGGGCCTGGTAGGCGCCGAGTTGCAGGGCGACGTCGATCTTGTGGGAATCCTTGACGCCCCACTTTTTGCTGATGAGCGGGGTTTCCAGCTTGTTGCGCTCGTGGAGAGCGCCGCTGATGACGCCTTGGGGTTCGGGCTTTTTGCCTTTATCGAGGTCTTCGATCAGGCGGTCGAACTTCAAAGGCGTGACGTTTTCGTAGAAGTCGTAGTTGACCTGCACGGCCGGCGCGCCAGTGCAGGCGCCCATGCATTCGACTTCCTCGAGCGAAAAGACGCCATCTTGAGTGACTTGCTTGTGACCGATTTCTAGGCGCTTTTTGGCGTGTTCGAGGAGTTCCTCGCCACCGCGCAGTTTGCAGGCGATGTTGGTGCAGACCTGCACGTGGTGCTTGCCGATGGGCTTGCGGTGCAGCATCGAGTAGTACGCTAGCGTCTCCTCGATCTGAACATTGTTGAGCTCGAGGCGGCGGCCTATTTCGGCGATGAGTTCGTCGGTGACGCAGCCGAGTTCATCCTGGCCGAACATGAGCATGGGGATTAGCGCGCTGCGCTTCACCGGGTAGGCGGTCTGAAGCTGGTCAAACTTTGCGGCGAGTTTCGGGCTGAGTTCCATGTCTACCTGTCCACTTCTCCAAGCACGATATCGATGGTGCCAATGGAAGCCACGGTATCGGCGATCAACTGGCCCTTGACCATGGAGGGCAGGGCCTGCAAGTTCACGAAGGACGGGCTGCGGAAATGGACGCGCAGCGGTTTGGGGGAACCGTCACTGGCGATGAAGCAGCCGAGTTCGCCGCGCGGCGATTCCACGGCCTGGTAGACTTCGCCCACCGGCGGCGAAAAGCCCTCGGTGAAAATCTTGAAATGGTAGATGAGAGCTTCCATTTCCGTCTTCATTTTTTCGCGCTGCGGGGGAATCACGCCGGGAGCTTCCGCCTTGATGGGGCCCTGATCGGTGATCTTGTCCATGGCCTGGCGGATGATTTTGAGGCTCTCGCGGATCTCCTGGACGCGGATCAAGTAGCGAGCGAAGGAATCGGATTCGGTGCGCGTTGGGATGTTGAACTCAAATTCTTCGTAGGAGCAATAGGGGAATGCCTTGCGGTTGTCGAAGGGGATTCCAGCGGCGCGCAGGCCGGGGCCGGTGGTACTGAGGGCGATGAGCGTTTCGGGGGGCAAATAGCCGACGCCTTTCAGGCGCGCCATCCAAATGCGGTTGTTGGTGAGTAGTTCTTCGTATTCATCGACGCGAGAGGGCATCATGTCGATGAAGCGCTTGACCTGCTCGCGCCAGCCCGCGGGAGGCTCCAGCGCCAGCCCGCCGATGCGAATGTAGCTGGTCATCATGCGCTGGCCGGCGAAGCGCTCGAAGATCTTGAGGATCTCTTCGCGCTCGCGGAAGCAATAGAGCATCACCGACATGGCTCCCATATCGAGCGCGTGCGTGCCAAGCCAAACGAGATGGGAAGAGATGCGCTGCAACTCGACCATCATCACGCGGATATATTGGGCGCGCTTGGGAATCTCCAGGCCAAGGAGCTTCTCGACGGCCAGGCAGTAGACGAGGTTGTTGCCGAGAGGATTGAGGTAATCCATGCGGTCGGTGAGAGTGATGGCCTGGGAATAGGTCTTGTCTTCGCAGCTTTTTTCGATGCCGGTGTGCAGGTAGCCGAGATCGGGGACGGCGTTGACGACGTTTTCGCCGTCGAGTTCCAGCAGGACGCGGAGCACGCCGTGAGTGGAGGGGTGCTGAGGTCCCATGTTGAGGACCATCGTTTTTGCAGTGCCGATTGCTGTTTCAACCGTTGTCATGGGTTTCAGTCCGCTGGGCGGAATCTAGCGCGGGCCCTCCACGGGATAGTCGCGGCGGAGCGGAGCGCCTTCAAAGCCTTCGGGTAAGAGGATGCGGCGAAGATCGGTGTGGCCCTCAAAACGGATGCCGAAGAGGTCGAAAATCTCGCGTTCCATCCAATTGGCGCCAGGCCAAACGGGTTCGAGCGAATCGACGACGGGCTGCTGGCCGCCGATGGTGGTGCGCAGACGGATCCGCTGGGAACGGGACATGGAAAGGAGCTGATAGTTCATTTCGAAGCGCGGCTCGGCGGGGAAGCGATCGACGCAGGTGGCGTCGCTCAACTGGTTGAAGGCGAGCTCCGGGTCTTCCTTGCACTGGCGGGCGACGGCACGGAGGAGCTTGTGCGGGACGACAAGGGTGATTTCGCCGCGATGCTCAATTACGCCGGCAATGGCTTCGGAATTCCATGCACGGAGGCGGTCAACCACAACAGGAGCGTTTGCGTTGGCGAGTTCCGACACGTTTTCGAGATCCTCAAAAGGGCGCTGGTCTACTTCGTTGGCTTATTCCAATCGAGCGCGCCCTTCTTCAAGAGATAGAAATAACCGACCAGGAGGATGGCGACATAGATCATCATTTCTATGAAGCCAAACCACCGCGTTGCGACATTGCGAACCAAGTCCTTGAAAATGAATGCCCAGGGGTAAAGGAAGATGGCTTCGACGTCGAACAGGATAAACACCATGGCCACGAGGTAGAATTTGACGGAGAAGGGTTCGCGGGCATCTCCGGTGGGCGTGATTCCACACTCGTACGGCTGTTGTTTCGCCTTGTTGGGACGCTTCCATCCCACCAAGGTCGAAAGGGTGATGAGCACTCCGGCGAGGAACGCCGCCACCAGCAGGTGTATTACTAGGGGAACGTAGGCTTGTAGGCCAGTGGGACTCATGTGTAAGGGGCTATAATAACGAGTGGGACGCCATGCGGTCAAATCTTCTGCGAAAAATTATTTGCGCCGCGCGGAGCTGGTCGATGGAACTCGATCGGGACCAGACAGGTGAAGAGAATGGTTTTCGGGCACAACAGCAATATCAAGTTCGGCGCGCACACGTTTCACGTGCAGACCGAGGACCGTGGTGAGTCCCACGCGCTGATTGATACGACCGTGTATTACCAGGGCCGCGTGCTGCACCGGCGGACGAACAACTATCTTGATCTGCTTCCACTCAACGAAGATTCGCAGCAGGCCCTGAAAATGCGCGTGGATGAACAGCACCGCACGGTGCTGGAAGAGATCCGCAACGGCGAGTTGGCGCTGGCCGTTCCCGCCGCCGCTGAACCAAAGCCCGCCGAGCGAGTTGAAAAACCGGTGACCGCGCCTGCCAAGGCCGATTCCGCCGCCGGGCCCGAGGCGAAGGAACGCAAATTTTCGCTGGAGCTATTGAACGCTCGCAATTGGCTGGTGGGCAAGCAGGCGACGCTGCACGTTGCCGTGCAGGAAGCGGGCGGGAAGCCGGCGGAAGGCGTGAAGGTCTGCGCGGAGATTGAGGGAAGCGCCACGCCCGCCGTTCATTCCAGCCGGACGGGCAGCATGGGGCGCGCGACCATTTCCTTCGACATGCCGAAATTGGCCGGCGGCGACGTGGCGCTGGTGATTCGCATGGACGGCGGAGGAGTTTGCCCTCCGTTGCGGTATGCTTTGCGGGCGAAGCCTCGCGTTCCGGCGGTGTGACGATGAATCCGGGGCAATCGATCCAGGTGCAGGTGAATGGAGAGCGGAAGGAATTGCGCGCGGGAATGACCGTGCGCGAATTGCTGGATCATTTGGGATTGCATGCTGGGCGCGTGGCCATCGAGCTCAACCTGGAAATTTTGCCGAAGGCGAAGTGGGAAGAGACAAAAGTTGTGGGCGGAGACCGGTTTGAGATTGTGCAGTTCGTGGGAGGAGGATGAGCGGAAGGAACTAACGAACTAACGAAGTAAAGAAAGGCGAGAAGCGTGCGGCCAGTGGGCCGCATTTTTTTCTAGGGACACGTATTCGTTTTTTGGGAAAAGGCGATCGTTACGCCGCCTGATTACCTGGTTACTTCTTGAACTGCCGGTCTAGAGTCCGGCCACTACACAGCCGAGAATCCAAGCCACGCACGAGTCGAGAAGAGTTGAAGAGAGGCTAGACGCCTTCGAGCAGGTGGCCCATCTTGCGCTTTTTGGTTTGCAGGTAGGCGCGGGAGGTTTTCGAAAGGCGCGGTTGGCAGGCGACGCGCGCAACGACACGAATGCCCGCGGATTGCAGCTGGCGAATTTTGTCGGGATTGTTGGAGAGCAGGCGAATGCGCGTGGCGCCGAGGGCTTTCAGGATTTTCGCGGGAAAGTCGTATTCGCGAGTGTCCGCGGCGAAGCCCAGAGATTCGTTGGCTTCGACCGTGTCCATGCCGCCATCCTGCAGTTCGTAGGCGCGGAGCTTGTTCATCAAGCCGATGCCGCGGCCTTCTTGCGGAAGATACAAAAGGATGCCGGAGGGGGCTTCGGCAATTTTCCTGAGCGAAAGCTCGAGTTGCGCACGGCAGTCGCAGCGCAAGGAGTTGAGGACGTCGCCGGTGAGGCACTGCGAGTGTAGGCGGACGAGCGGCGCGACACGGCTCCTGAGATTGCCGCGGACCAGGGCGACGGCCTCTTCCCGCGGGCCGTGGCCCTGGAAGCCATAGACTGTGAAGCGGCCGAAGCGGGTCGGGAGGGCGGCTTTGGCTACGCGGCGGACTGCGCCACCTTTAGCGGGGTTCGGTTTGGTAGTGCGGGATTTTGGAGTCATGGGAAAAGTTCAGTATAGCAGGGAGGGGAAGCGAGGTACGAAGAGGAGGCGCAGGCGTCGCCACTAGTGAGCTAAGGATTGTGCGCATTCGGCAGAGCGCGGGGAGGAACGACTGTGCTCGATCGAGTAGAGCATGAGATAAACTTGGGGATGCGCCGGTCTGAAGACCGTTTAGTGCAAACGGCAATATGCCTTGGCGGGCTAAAGCGCGGCACCTGCAACCGGCGCGAAGAACCGGCGCGAAGAACCGGGGCGTAGAAGGGGCACTCTGGAAATCGGTGCATAGAGGAAGATGGATACGACGCTTTCCATTCGGGAACTGCTCTTCACGCTGTTGTTGAAGGTGGGCGTGGCGTCGTCGATTGCCGCGCTGCTGGCGCGGTGGAACACGTTCCGGCGAGTGCTCTTCACCGAGGAACGCGACGCCGACCAGAAGTTGAAGTTGATGCTGTTCATGACGCCGCCGCTGATTGTGGGCGTGACGCTGCGCCTGGTGAGCCCGGCATACCGCTTCGCGGATTTGGCCATTGAGGGCGCGTTCCTGATGGGGCTGCTTGGCGGGCGCGTGGTGGGGCCGATTGGCGGCGCGATCATCACGATACCTGCGCTGATGGCACATGAGTGGCTGGGAATGCCGGCGGCTTCGACGGCGGGGCTGCTGGGCGGGTTGATTCGCCAGGTGATTCCAGACAAGGAGACGCTGTGGAACTTCGGGCCGTTCACGTTCTTGAATATTCCCAAGGCGCTGATGCGCATGATCAGCAACGCGGAGATTATGTGGGAGATGCTGCCGCTGCTGACGTGCGTCGGGCTGGAGATGGCCCGGGTGGCGCTGGTGCTGGCGACGAAGCCGAAGTGGCTGTTTGCGATCGACCCGCAGTGGAACTGGCAGTTGTGTCTGGTGGTGATCGCCACGCTGATGTCCGTGGCGGCGCCGCTGAAAATCTGGAACAACACGCGCATCGAGATGAACCTGGAACGACACCAGCAGTTGCTGCTGCGGGCCAGGATGGACGCGCTTTCCAGCCAGATCAATCCGCACTTTTTGTTCAACACGCTGAACACGGTTTCCGCTCTGATCCGCATCGATCCGGACACGGCGCGCACCGTGGTGCTGAAACTCAGCAATATCCTGCGGCGATTGTTGCGGAAGCATGAGACTTTTGTGCCGTTGCGCGAGGAGTTGTCGTTTATCGACGATTACCTGGACATCGAAGTGGCGCGCTTCGGCGAAGACAACCTGGACATTGTGAAGGAGATTGACGAGAGCACGCTGGAGACGTTCATCCCAAGCATGCTGCTGCAGCCGATGGTGGAAAACAGCCTGAAACACGGGCTGGCGCCAAAGCTGGAAGGCGGGCGGATCCTTTTGCGCACGCGGAGCAGCAAGGGACGGCTGATTATTGAGATTGCGGACAACGGCGTTGGCATTTCAGAAGAGAAGATGCCGCACGTGTACGTGGAGGGCATCGGGCTGAGCAACGTGCGCGAGCGTTTGCGCGTGCTTTATGGCGAGGATTTTCACCTGGAGATCGAAAGCCGCGAGGGGCAGGGAACGACGATCCGCATCGAGGTGCCGGAACTGGCGCCGGCGATACCGGAAGTGAGCGTGTTTTAGGGGAAGGAAACAAGTAAGGAAGCAAGGAAGTAAGGACAAGGCAGGCAGTTTTAAGTTTTAGTTTTGGGTCAGAGTCAGGAGCAATTTGTTGGCGGAGATTGGGGGTAGTTGGTTTTCGCAGAGTTGAAACAAACCCTTTATTCATGACAACCGGGCGGGATGGTACGGCTTACGAGCTCGTAAGTACTTGCAAAAGAGGAAGTTGTGGAAGGGCGAGGAAGGCCCTTAACGGTACCGCTCGCATATGCGGTAATTTCTGACATGACAGAAATCACTGATACGCCTAAACCGTCACTCACTCCTGTAGCACAGAAATTCATTCTCCACTGGGGCGAAATGGGCACCAAGTGGGGCATCAACCGCACCGTGGCGCAGGTCCATGCGCTGCTGTTTCTTTCGCCGAAACCACTTCCCGCCCATGAAATTTCCGACACGCTTTCCGTGGCGCGCTCCAACGTGAGCACCAGCCTGGGCGAACTGCAAGGCTGGGGCATTGTGCGGCTGGTGCATGTGCTGGGCGACCGGCGGGACCACTTTGAGACGACGAAAGACGTTTGGGAGATTTTTCGCACCGTTTCCGAAGAGAGGAAGCGGCGGGAGATCGATCCGACGTTGCGCGTACTGGCGGAGTGCGTGCAGGAGTTGACGGGCACACCGGCAGGAGATGTGCATACACGCGAGCGGCTGGAGAGCATGCTGGAATTTTTGAGCACGATGAGCGGGCTGTTCGAGGAGATCGTTCGGATGCCGGCGGGAACATTGAAGGGAGTTGGGAAATTGCGCGGGAAGGTGATCACGCTTTTGGGAGAGATGAAGAAGGCGGTGTGAGGAGGAATTGGCGAGTGGAATAGAAGAGGCCTACTGGGAGGCGGCTTGGTAACCGGTAGTGGACGGGAGAGAGCAGCAAGCAGCAAGTAGCACGCAGCAAGTAGGAAAGAGCGGCATCGGAAGGCGAATTTAGGAAATTTCGGATTTCGCTTCTAGCTGACGGCTAATGGCTAATGGTTGCCGCTTCTAACGCAGGCTTACGACCCATAGCTTATGGCTCATAGCTTAGGACGAATGGCTGAATGGAGCGCCCGATGAATTCGCTAGCAGATGATTACACAGACGGCAAGGGGCGGCACACCCGGGGCTGGCTGTTTTTCGACGCGGAGTGCAGGTTTTGCACGCGACTGGCGCGGTGGATCGCCCCGATCCTGGCGCGGCGCGGCGTGGCGACGGCACCGCTGCAGGATCCCCGCGTGGGCGCGCTTCTGGGCCTCGGCCAGAAAGAACTTTTGAGGGAATTGCGGTTCTTGTGGTCGGACGGCACCCAGTCCGGAGGCGCGGACGCCGTGGTTGCGGTGGCGCGCGAAATCTGGTGGGGCCGGCCGCTGGTGTGGTTCTCGAAACTTCCCGGCGCGATGCCTATGCTGCACGCCGGATATTGCTGGGTGGCGGCGCGGCGAAGTTGCACTGCGGCTCAATGTTCGGTTGAGGTTTCTCCTCCTAGATGATCGCCGGCAAAACTGATTCACGTTCCGCGGAGAAAACGGGAGGTGTGTCGATGCGATCCACCAGGAAGCGAAGGTTCACGGAGGAGGCGCGGCGTGTAGGGTGGATTTACGCGGGTGTCTGCGCGATTTTGGCGTCAGCGGGCTTGTGGGTGGGAAGTGCGGCCGGCGGGCTCAGGGGCGTCTTATCTTATTGGTCTATGCGTTATTTCCGACCGCACTCGAATGCGTGGCCGCAGGAGCGCAGAACTTTCATCGTTGGCATAGTTTTCTTGAGTCGATGGAGGCGTGGCGGGCGGCAGTGGCGGCGGTCAATACCTATAAGCTGCTCGGCGCGATGGTCTGCATCTAACTATGCCTTTTGATATTTTTCGGGCCGGTGTTTCTGTACTTGCTGCTTTTTCTCATTTTTGGTCGCTCTACCTTGCGTTCTCTCCCGCCGTGTTCTTCCTCATCGGAGCGTCGGTGGCTTGCGCGGCGGGCGCGACGTTGTACGGGTTGTTACGGCTGATGCGCTATGTCGGGGAACTGGGGCGAGGTGTGGAAGGCCAGAAGCATGAGGCGCCAAGAGGGTTACGGATGGTGGTGTAGCGGTAGGAACTTGTGGCCCCCTATGGTACCCAGTTCGGAAGCCGGCCCCGCGTAAATCCAAAGTGGTGCAGCTTGGAATTGTAGGATGTGCGTGCTGAGCTAGCCGACGGTGTCCGCTCCAAAGACCGGCTGGCTAAAGCCCGCGGCCACCATGGCGCTACATTAGCGGGCGGCGCGGGCGGAGTAGGCGGATTCGAGGACTTGCTCGTAATATCGTTCGTACATGGGGATGACGTCGTTGGCGCAGAATTTTTTGCGGGCGTGGATGCGGGCAAGTTGCCCCATTTCGCGGCCGCGGTCGTGGCGAGAGAGCAGGTCGATTGCGTATTTCGCGGCGGTTTTCACGTCGCCGGGTTCGACAAGATAGCCGTCGACGCCGGTTTCGATCACTTCGGGCACGCCCCCGGCGTTGGTGGCGATCACCGGGACCTCGCAGGCCATGGCCTCGAGAGCGGCAAGGCCGAAGGATTCCAACTGAGAAGGAAGCAGGAACAGATCGGCTTGCCCGAGCTTTTCCTTGATGCCGTTTTGCTTGCCGAGGAAGAGCACATCGTTGGCGATGCCGCGCTTTTGCGCCAGCGCCTCGGCAGGAGCGCGGTCGGGACCGTCACCGATCATCACCAGCTTCGCAGGCATCCTCTCGCGCACCAAAGCAAAAATCTCAATTGCGTCGAGGATGCGTTTCACCGGACGGAAATTGGAGAGATGCATCAGGATGGGTTCGCCATTGGGGGCCCATGCGGCGAGTAATTCGGGATTGGGATTGCGGGTGTAGAGGTCGCAATTCACGAAATTGGGAATCACTTCGATGGGCCGCTTGATGGCGAACTCTTCGACGGTGCGGCGCAGCAGGTAGCGCGAGATGCAGGTAACGCCGTCGCTTTGTTCGATGGAATAGCGCGTCATGGGCAAGAAGTTCGGATTATTGCCGACGAGGGTGATGTCCGTGCCGTGCAGCGTGGTGATGAACGGCAGGCGGCGCGGGGCAAACATCTGGCGGGCGAGCAGGGCGCTGACGGAGTGGGGAATCGCGTAATGGACGTGGAGGATGTCGAGGGATTCTTTTTCGAAAACCTCGAGCATTTTCACGGCGAGCGAAAGAGTATAAGGGGAGTGGTCAAAGAGCGGGTATTGGACCACCTCGGCCTGGTGGAAATGGATGCGCGGATCGTTGGGGTTCATGCGGATCGGCGGGGCGTAGGTGATGAAATGGACGTCGTGGCCGCGAGCAGCCAATTCCTGGCCCAATTCCGTGGCCACGACTCCGGAGCCGCCGTAAGTGGGATACCCTGTAATGCCGATGCGCATTCGCGACCTGTTTGACTAGGACTCCGCCGAAGTGGCGTACCATGGTCCTAGCGGCATGGTACACCGATTAGACGCAGGGGAGATAGATATCGTGACACGGCTGTCTGGGAAAGTGGCTGTCATCACGGGAGGTGGTACCGGCATCGGGCAAGCCATTGCCTTGACGTACGCAAGAGAGGGGGCCCAGGTGGCCGTGGCGGGACGCCGGAAGGACAAGTTGGAGGAGACGATTTCCCTTTTGAAACAAGCGGGGAGCGAGGGGCTGGCGCTGGAATGTGACGTTACGAAGGCGGCGGATACGGAGCGGCTGGTGAAAACGGCGGAGGAGCGTTTCGGCAAGGTGAACGTTTTGGTGAATAACGCCGGGGCGCTGAGCGTTTCGACGGTCGAGACCATTTCTGAAGAAGATTGGGACCGCGTGATGGCGGTGAATGTGAAAGGGCCATTCCTGATGTCGCGCGCGGCGCTGCCGGCGATGCGGCGGGCGGGCGGCGGGTCGATTGTGAATATTGGCTCGGTGCTGGGAATGGCGGCGATCCAGAATCGCGCGGCGTATTGCGCGTCCAAGGGCGGCGTGGGGATGTTGACGAAAGCGATGGCGCTGGACCATGCGAAGGACAAGATTCGCGTGAACTGCATTTGTCCCTCGATTGTGGAAACGGCGATGACCGAAGCGTTTTTTTTGGAAACCGAAGCCGCGCGCAGGACTCGCGAAAACCGGCTGAGCACGATTCCCTTGGGCAGGTTTGGCAAACCCAATGATCTCGCGGGGATCGCGGTCTTCCTGGCTTCAGAGGAATCGTCGTGGATGACCGGAACGGTGATCCCGGTGGATGGCGGGGTAACGGCCGCGTGAAAGAGGCGAGGCGAATGTCGCGAAAAATGACGGCGGAAGAGAAAAAAGTCACCGAGATGGTGCGGCAGCGAATGAAGGAGAGCAAATCGTCGGAGCTGCTCGGGTTTGACGTGGAAAGCGTGCACGATGGCCGTGCGATTTTCCGGCTGGACGTGCGGCCGCGGCACAAGCAGATACACGGCATGGTGCACGGCGGCATCCTGGCGGCGCTGGCGGATACGGCGGCCGCGATCGCGGCGTACACGGTGATTCCACGCGGGGTGGAAATCGCCACGCTGGAATTGAAGATCAATTACATGGAGCCGGTGCCCGGAGGCCGCGTGAAGGCGGACGCGAAGGTGCTGCGCAAGGGCCGCAATTTTATCGTGACCGAGTGCGAGATTTTCAACGAAGACGGAACAATGGCGGCGAAGGCGCTGTTGACGTTTTCGGCGGCGAGAGGGCACACGCTGACGCAGGACGTAAAACAGCCCGTGATCCGTGACCCGTGTTCCGTGCCCCGAAGAACCAAGAAACTCAAACGCAGAGACACAGAGTGTGCAAAGGGCTCCAACGTCCTTGTGGAATAGTGAAATTTACTCGTCGCCGCCGAGGGCGGACTCTTCGCCGTCCTTATATACGTACTTGATGTAACGCTTGAAGATCATCAGGTTGGGCGCGCCGGTGCGAGTCAGCTTGATGCAATCGCGATCGTACCATTCGACCGCGCCGTGAAGTTCCTCACCATTGGAAAGCACCACGACCATCGGGGTGCGGCCTTGCATTTGCTTGACCCAATAGAAGTTTTCCGCGTGGGTCACTTCCGGTGGGGCGGGTTTCTTGCTCGGCACGGGCCCGTTGTTGCCGTGAGGTGGGCGGGGCGGCGGGGCTTCTTTCAGTTCCGCAAAGCCGGGACGGTACATGCGGCGATTCACCATGACTGCTCCTTCAATAAATTGGGGATAATCCTAATCTTGTGATGCAAGGAAAGGAGTTTGGGTTTCGTTAATTATGACGCGCGGCGAGCAAAAAAGATAGAAGGACTAGCGGCGAAGGGTTGGCGAGGCGGCAGGAGGGGTTAGCGAGGCGGCCAGGGCGTCTAGGCCAAGTTGGCGGTTGAGGTTCCGGCGCGCGCCCGCGGCCAGTTCGTCGATACCAGAGATCGCGCGCATCACCCATTCCGAACCGACGGTGCGGGCGAGCGCCTCGAGTTCCTTCGCGAGATTCGCATTTCGCAATTGTGGCGATTTCAAGCCGGCGGTAAGCTCCAGAAGATCGGAGAGCAAGCCATAGAAATCCGCGAGCAAATCCTGGAAGGAGGCTTCGCGATCTTTCGCGAGTTGGCTGGTGTCCGCAAAGAGCTGGGAGAAGCCTTGGCCGCGGGCGGCGCGATCCAGGATGCGCAAAAGGGCGCGGCGGCGTTCGATGACGGCGTCCACGTTCATTTCCGAGGCGAGGCCCGGGCTGCCTTCGGAAAGTTGTGCGGCCAGCTTGATTTCGGTGGGCTTCCGAGTGCCTTGGGATTTGAGAATGCGTTCGACTTCGGTCTGTGGCAGTGGAGCGAAATGGAACTGCATGCAGCGCGAGACGATGGTAGGGAGTAAGTTGAAGGGGGAAGGCGCGGTGAGAATCAGCGTGGCGGAGCCGGGAGGCTCTTCCAGGATTTTCAGGAAAACGTTGGAAACGTCGGTGCGCATGGTTTCGGCACCATCGAGGATAAATACGCGGCGCTTGCTCATGGGCTGGAAGTAGGCGGCGCGCTGCACGGCACGGAGCTGGCCGATGCGAAGCACCGGGCGGGCGACGGGGCTTTTCAGGCGGACGGGATCGGGGACGAGGACCCATACGTCGGGATGCGTTTGCAGAATTAAAGGCGTGCGCTCGACGGCGGCGGCGTCGGCGCTTTCGCCGCGCTCGGCAAGACCTTGCGCGATCAGATCCTGGAGGTTCGCCAGCTTGCCGATCTGCCGGCAGGGCGAACATTCGCCGCAAAAATCGTCGTTCAGGCGCTCGCAATTGGCGGCTTGCGCAAGCATGCGCGCGAGGGTGAATTTGCCGACGCCGCGCGGGCCGGTGAACAGCATTGCATGCGGGACGCGGCCGGCGCGCATTGCGCCGCGGAGCGCTGCCACCATTGCTTCGTTGCCCAGAAAATCGGAAAAACCCATGCGTCAGCTCTTCTGCCAGGTGCCCAGGAGCGATTTCACGGCTTGCAGGCATTCGGCCGCGATGTCTTCCGGAAGGCGGAGGCTGGTGGTCTGGGCATCGTAACACTGAATGGTGGCCCAGGGACGACTGCGGGAGAGCATGTCGTACATTTCGGCGGCGTCCTCGAGATGGCGGAGGCTTTTCTCGAGGATATCGTGTTTGGCCGCGGTGTAACTGCGTTCGCTTTTCAGAGCGACGAGTTTTTGCGCCTGGCTGGGAGGAACGCGGAGGTAGAGGATGAGGTTTTCGCGCGGCAGGCCATAGATGTTGTACTCGAGGTGCTCGATCCAGCGAAGGAATTCGGCGCGCTTTTCCGGAGCCGAGCGCGCGACCTGATGGGCGAGGTTGGAGCCGATGTAGCGGTCGACGAGAACGATTTTTCCGGCGTTGAGCGCGGATTCCAGGCGCGCCTTTGCTTCGAAGCGGTCGCCGGCATAGAGAAGTGCGGTGAAGTGCGGGTCAACACTTTCGAGCGGGCCAAAATCTCCGTTGAGAAACTTTCCGACCATCGAGCCGAACCACGACTCGTATTGGGGAAAAGCGGTGGAATAGACGGTGTGGCCGAGGCTCTGGAGCGACTGTTCGAGGAGTTTGGCCTGAGTGTTTTTTCCGCTACCGTCAATGCCTTCAATGGCGATCAGCAAACCGTGCGTTGTCATTGCGTCCTGGGGGAGCGTGGGCCGACTATCAGCGCCACCAGTGTAGCGAGGGAAGGAAATCCCCGCAATGGGAGGATGGTTTGCGGGGAGTGGTACGGTGGTTCGCGTGGGGCTGCGGGTGACGTGTTAGCATTTTGAGGGAACTCCCATGATCGCGAGTCCGAACATTCAGGCGAACGTGCAGCGCGTGCGCGAAGCAATTGCGGATGCGGCGCGGCGCGCGAACCGCAAGCCGGAAGAGATTTTATTGATTGGCGTTTCGAAGACGCACCCGGCGGAAGCGATTCGTGAGGCGTACGAAGCAGGCCTGAGGCATTTCGGGGAAAATCGTGTGCAGGAATGGGAAGGGAAGTTGCCGGCGCTTGCCGACTTGCACGGCACATGGCACTTGATTGGAAATTTGCAGAGCAACAAGGCGGCGCGGGCGGCGAAGGCGTTTCATTCGGTGGATTCCGTAGACGATTGGCCGCTGGCGCAACGTCTGGATCGTGCGCAGGCAGGGAAGCACCCGACGGAGAAATTGCGCGTGTTGATTGAAGTACACCTGGGCGGGGAAGAGTCGAAGAGCGGTGTGAGCGAAGCGGTGCTGCCGGAGTTGGCGGAGCAAATCGCGCGCTGCGAGCATCTGGACTTGGCGGGACTGATGTGCATTCCGCCGTTTCGAGAGGAACCCGAGGAAGTCCGGCCGTATTTTGCGACGCTGCGGAAGCTGAGGGAGGGGTTGGAAGTGCGGGTGGGAAGAAAACTGCCGGTGCTGTCGATGGGAATGTCGCATGATTTCGGGGCGGCGATTCAGGAAGGCGCGACGGAGATTCGCGTGGGCACGGCGATTTTTGGTACCCGTGAGAGGGGGGAGTGAATCGAATGGCGCGTGGTTCGTGGTGCGCGTGGTGAGGATGAAGAGAAGAGTGAGAAGAGCCACCGAGTGGACAGAGGAAAGCAGAGGGAACGGCTAGATTGGCGCAGGAAGTGACGGGCACGATTACGGAACCGAGGAGCGACATGACACTGTTTGCGGCGTTGCGATTGCGGGAATTGGAATTGAAGAATCGAATTGGCGTCTCGCCGATGTGCGAGTACTCGGCGAAGGACGGGCATCCGACTTCCTGGCATTTGGTGCATTTGGGTAGCCGAGCCGTGGGCGGTGCGGCGCTGGTGATGACGGAGGCGACGGCGGTGCAGGCGAGTGGAAGAATTTCTCCGGCAGACACGGGGATGTACCTCGACAGCCACGTGGAATCGTGGAGGCCGATCGTGGATTTTGTCCGCGAACAGGGCGCGGTGCCGGGCATGCAACTAGCGCACGCGGGGAGAAAGGCGAGCACGGCTGCGCCTTGGCAGGGAGGTTTGAAAGTGGCTCCCGGCGAAGGAGGGTGGGAACCGGTGGCGCCGAGCGCGGTGGCGTTCGATACGACCTACGCGCAGCCGAGAGCGCTGACAATCGCAGAGATCGATCAGATCGTAGAGGACTTTCGGGCTGCGGCGCGGCGGGCGCTGGCGGCGGGATTTCAAGTGGTGGAGGTACACGCGGCGCACGGATACCTGGCGCATGAATTTTTGTCGCCCCTCTCGAATCTGCGCACGGACGAATATGGGGGGAGCCTGGAGAATCGCATGCGGTTCCCGCTGCGCGTGGCGAAGGCTGTCCGTGAAACCTGGCCGGAAGAATGGCCGGTGTTCGTGCGCATTTCGGCGACGGACTGGAAAGAAGGCGGCTGGGATCTGCCGCAGAGCATCGAGCTTTGCAAGCGATTGAAGGCACTGGGCATCGACTTGATTGACGTTTCGAGCGGCGGGTTGCTGCCGGGAGTGAAAATCCCGCTGGGGCCGGGATACCAGGTGAAATTTGCGGAGGCGATCCGTCGCGGGGCGGGGATTGCGACCGGCGCCGTAGGATTGCTGACGGATCCCGCGCAAGCGGAGACGGTGCTGGCGACGGAGCAGGCGGACATGGTGTTCCTGGCGCGCGAGCTATTGCGCGATCCTTACTGGCCGAGGCGCGCGGCGCAGGAGTTGGGAGTGAAAATCAAGGCTCCGGTGCAATACGAGCGCGCGTGGTAAGCGATGAGCTTTCTGGAAATCTTTGAGGATGCGGCGCGGGGCACGGTGACGTTTCCCGTGCGCGTGCAGCCGCGCGCCAGCAAAGATGAACTTGCCGGAGTGATGGACGGCGCATTGAAAGTACGGTTACGCGCGCCGGCCCTGGAAAACCGGGCGAATGAGGCGCTGGTGGAGTTTCTTTCCGATCTTTTGAAAACGCCGAAATCGGCTGTTAGAATCCAGAGCGGCGAGCGCGGGCGAAACAAGCGCATCGAGATTCGCGGCGTCACGCGGCAGCAGGTGCTTGGATTGTTGCGGGAGGAAGCGTAGAGAATCTCGCGTTCAGATTGAGAGAGGGGGAGAGCATTTCCTCAGTGGCTAAAGCCGCGATTGAAGCGGCTAATGCCGGAGCTGAAGCTCCGGCATCCTTACCCGCGGGCAAGATTTTCGGCAGGAACAGGCGGACGATCACAACATGGGCGTAAATATTGAGGCGATTCAGAAGGAACTGAAAGCGGCGAAGCTGGACGGCTGGCTGTTCTGTGATTTTCGCGGGCGGGATCCGATCGCACTTCGCATCCTGCAATTGCCGGAGGGGATGCGCACGCGGCGATGGTTTTACTTCGTGCCGGCGAAGGGCTCGCCGAAAAAGCTGGTACACAAAATCGAGACGCAGGCGCTGGCGGGCGTGCCTGGCGACACGCTTTATTATTCCGCGCAGCTGGAGTTGCGCGGCAACCTGAAAAAGATGCTGGGGCGCGCGAAGAAAGCGGCGATGCAATACTCGCCGAAAAACGAGATTCCCTACGTGGCGATGGTAGATGCCGGAACCATTGAACTGGTGAAGAGCACGGGCGTGAAGGTGAAGAGTTCGGCGGATCTGGTGCAGAAATTCGAAGCGTGCTGGAGCAAGGAGCAGCTCGAAGGGCACCTGGCGACGGGGCGCGCCATCGACAAAATCGTGCCAGGGGCGTTTGCGCTGGCGGCTCGGTCGGTGCGCGAGAAGAAGGCCTTGACGGAATACGATGTCAAGCAGTGGATCCTGGATCGCTTCGCCGAAGAGGGCATTACGACCGAAGAAGGGCCGGATGTGGCGGTGAATCGAAACGCCAGCGACCCGCACTATGCCCCGACGCGCGAGTCCGCGGCGCCGATCAAGGAGGGCGACCTGCTGCTGCTGGATGTGTGGGGCAAGCAGAAGATCGCGGGAAGCGTCTACTACGACATCACCTGGGTGGGCTATCTGGGCGCAGAGGTACCGGAGAAGTACGCGAAGATTTTCAAGATTGTACGCGAGGCGCGAGACGCTGCTGTGGCGCTGATCCAGAAAAGCGTGAAGGCGGGCAAGCCGCTGCAAGGCTGGCAGGTGGACCAGGCAGCGCGACGGGTGATCGAAAAAGCCGGCTACGGCAAATATTTCTTTCACCGCACGGGCCACAATATCGGGCAGACGGTGCACGGCAACGGCGTGAACATGGACGGCCTGGAGACGCACGACGCGCGGCACCTGATTCCCGGGACCTGCAATTCCGTGGAGCCGGGTATTTATCTTCCGGATTTCGGGATTCGCAGCGAAGTGGACGTTTACATCGACGAAAACGAGGCCCGCGTTACGGGAGCAATCCAAAACGAAATTCTTCCCCTCCTAGCCTAGGTTCCATTATTCTGGAAAGAGATGGACGAGCAAGCCAATCTGACCGCAGCGGGCGGAAACGCGCCGCTGGGGGTTCCGGAAGCCAACTCGGAGCAAGGAATGTCTCGCGAGACGCGCGCGTGGATATTCGGGATTGCTGGGTGGATCGTGCCGGGGCTGGGTCATGCGTTGCAGCGGATGTGGGGGCGCGCGCTGGTGGTGTTCCTGACGGTGGGAGTGCTGGCAGGAGCGGGCGCTTCGATGAAGGGAAATGTGTTTACGCGAGACGGCAGCGACGCGTTCGACACACTGGGGTATGCTGCGGATTTGGGAACGGGATCGTTTTACATGATGGCGAAGTCGATGGAACCGGAAGGATCGGACGTGTCGCACGCGGGCGGCGATTACGGGACGCGGCTGCTGGCCACGGCGGGCGTGCTGAACCTGCTGGCGGCGCTGCACGCGTTTGAGGCGGCGCGAGGACGCAAAGCGTGAGCGGTTGGCCGTCGCTGCAATTGACGCACTTTCAAGCGTTTTTGCTGTTCGCGGTGGTGATTTCGGTGGCGTTCGGATTCCTGGGGCGCCGCCGTCCGAAAGACCGCATCAAGTACATTTTGTGGTCGCTGTTTCTCTTCCTCGTGGTGGGCATTGGCATCGGCTGGGCGATGTTTCCGTTTTCGCGGTGAGGGCAGAAGGCGGCGTAAAACCGCCTCTACACGAGCAGGGCGGGGCACCGTGATTTGGGGCTTGAATTGACAGTGATTTTCGGCGGATGCTATCGTCAAAAGGTAAGCCGAGGTAGCTCAGGGGTAGAGCAGCCGATTCGTAATCGGCAGGTCGAGAGTTCAAATCTCTCCCTCGGCTCCATTTGCTCGCCATAAGTTGTTTCCCTCCCAATGATTCTTCGCGGGCACATCCGGATTTTCAGCTTTTACGACGTGGGAGAAGCATGCAATTTGGAAAAGCTGAGGTCGCTGATCGATCCGCGCGGCGGCCCGGCGCAGACCGATTTCTCCCGGCGCACGCCGGAGTACGTACGGTTTGAAAACCCGCCGATTACCGAGCCCAGCGAACCGCTGACGCTACCCAGCGGAGAGACGGTGGTCTGCTCCATCAAATACTACGAATACGCGATCGTCGAGGTGCAAGTGGAGATTCCGTTCGAAGGCTCGTGGGAAAAGCTGGTGAGCCACGGGGCGCGATGGATGGACGCGCCCGACGTGGAACGCGAGAGCCGGGCGGTGGTGACGCGGCATTTGCAGCGGACGGCGGCGGCGATCCTGAAACCGCGAGAGGACTGGCTGCAGGAGACGTACCTGGTGGTGGACCTGCTTCCGGCGAAGAGTTACGCGGGTGCGCCGCTGACGGCGGAGCAGATTCTCTCAAGCTACGGCGAGCAGATCGGGCAATCGCTGCGCGGGGAGCAGGCCATGCTGGCGCGATCGACGAACGAGCGATTGCTGCAGGGCAGCCTCTCGTATTATTCGACGGATTTGCTGGTGGTGGGCTTCCACGCCGCACTGGTCTATGACCGGCCGGAAGAGTCCGCGAAGACGATTCAGATCCTGGAATATGCGCGGATGCAACTGCTGGAGTTCCGCTATTACGACAATTTCATGACCCGGGTGCTGGCGGATGTGTACACGAGCCTGGACCGCAAACACAACGTGCTGCTTTCGCGTTGGGCGCTGCCGCGCGAAGCGGACCGCCTGAACACCATCCGGCTGGACGTGATGGACCTGACCGAGCGCATCGACAACGCGGTGAAATTCGTCAGCGACAGTTTTTACGCGCTGGCCTACCGGCTGGCTGCGTCGCGCGCGGGGGTGACGGAATACCGCGATCTGGTGGAAAAGAAACTGAACACCGCGCGTGAGCTTTACGATTTCATGATGGCGCAATTCAACGAGACCCGGTTGTTCCTTCTGGAAGCCGCCATCACGGTACTTTGCCTGCTGGATGTTCTTCTTCTCTTGCGCGGCAGGTAGCTCTATCGAAAATCGGAACCAAGTACCCGCCTGCCCGGCCGGGGACGGCTTTGCGCGCAAATCGGTGTTTCCCTCGGGTAGACTATCTACGCCCGGCATCCAATGAAAAAACCTTTTTCCAAAAGCAGCGGTAGGCAGGAGAGGCCTATGAGCAAGCATACGCGGAGGAGTTTCAGAGCGTTGGCACGCACGCTGCTATTCGTGCTGGCTTGCATGCCGGCTTTGCGGGCGCGCGGGCAAACGCCCGAAGGGGTGGAGCATTTCGCGGAGCTGGGGGATTTCAAGTTAGTAAACGGGAAGGTGATTCAAGACTTTCGGCTGGGGTATCGCACATTCGGGAAGCTGAACGACGATAAATCAAACGCCATTCTTTGGCCGACGTGGCTGGGCGGGACGACGCAGGATTTGCTGCCATACATCGGGCCGGGGAAGGTGGTGGATTCCGGCAAGTATTTTGTGATTCTGGTGGATGCGATTGGAAATGGGGTGACAACCTCGCCATCGAACAGCAAACGGCAGCCGCTGGGAAGTTTTCCGGAATTTTCGATCGAGGATATGGCCGAGTCAGAGCACCGGCTGGTTACGGAAGTTTTGCGCCTGCAGCACCTGCGTGCCGTCATGGGCATCTCGATGGGCGGGATGCAGACCTATGCCTGGACGCAGAGGTATCCGGAGTTCATGGAACTTGCGATTCCCATTGTGGGCTCGCCGCAATCGACCGCTTATGACAAATTGCTTTGGGAGTCGGAGATCGACGCCATCGAATCGGATCCGGCGTGGAATGGCGGCAAGCCGACGCAGCCACTCACGGCCGGCTTCGCGCTGAAAGAAGAGATCGATTCCATGAATCTCACGACACCCTCTTACAGGGTGGGGCACACGGAGCCGCGAGCGTTTGACGAATACCTCTTGAAACTGAAACAGGAATCACGAGGAGACGGCGGATCCGCCTGGGACCAGATCCGGCAGAGGCAGGCGATTATCGCGCTGGACTTGCCGGGCAAGAGTGGGGTTTCGCTGGAGCAGATGGCCAAGCAAACGAAATGCAAGATGCTGGTGCTGGCGTCCCCGGAGGATCACATGGTGAATCCCATTCCCTCGATGCAGTTTGCGAATGCCGGCGGGTTTCCGCTGATTCAGATGAGTTCCGCGTGCGGACATCTGAGCCCGTCGTGCATTTCGATTGGCCCGATCGTGGCTGGATTCCTGGAAAACCCCACTTCCGTGAAATCGCGGACGCTGCAAGATTCCGTGAATCCATGACCCCAAACGGAAAACGCTATCCACCGGGGCCGAGAGGGCTGCCGTTACTGGGCCTGGCGCTGGCGCTGCGCAACGACCCGCTGGGCACGCTGGCGGGGATGGCGCGCGAGTACGGCGACATCGTGGGGTTTTCGGCGCTGGGGATGCAGCGCGTGCTGCTGAGCCGGCCGGAGTACGTGCAGCAGTTACTGGTGCTGCAACACGCGAAGCTGAACAAAAGTCCGCTGACCAAGCAGGTGGTGGGGCCGCTGCTAGGGCAGGGACTGCTGATCAGCGAGGGAGATTTCTGGCGAAGGCAGCGGCGGCTGATGCAGCCCGCGTTTCATCGCACGCGCACAAACGAATACGCCCCGGTGATGGTGGAATGCGCGCTGGAGCACGCGAAGCAGTGGCGCGGCGGCGAGATGCGCGACATCGCAGCAGAGATGATGAAGCTGACGCTGGAGGTGGCGGTGCGGACGCTGTTTGGCACCAGCCTGGCTTCGGATTCGGATGGCATCGGCCGCGCGATGACGTTTTTGATGCGGTATTACCTGTGGCGGGCGCGAAGTCCGTGGCGCGTGCCGGCTTCCTGGCCGACGCCGGCGAATCGCCGGGCGGCGCGCGAGCGCGAATTCATGGACGCGATGGTCTACCGCATTATTTCGGAACGGAAGAATGGGACGCAGCCTCGGAACGACCTGCTGACGCTGTTGATGGCGGCGATGCATGAAGACGGCACGCAGATGACGGAGCAGCAACTGCGCGACGAGACAATGACGCTGTTCGTGGCCGGGCACGAGACGACGGCGTTGTCGCTTTCCTGGACATGGTATTTGTTGAGCGAGAATCCTGGCGCCGAGAAGAGCCTGCACGCGGAATTGCAAAATGTGCTTGGGGGACGCGCGGCGGAGCCCGCCGATCTGGAGAAGCTGCCGTATCTGCACGCGGTGGTGAACGAAGTGCTGCGGCTCTATCCGCCGGCGTTCATCATGGCGCGGACGAACCTGGAGCCGGCGCAATTTGACGAGTATGAAATTCCGCCGGGAAGAACGATTCTCTCCTCACAATGGGTCATGCACCGCGACGCGAGATATTTTGCGGAGCCTGAAAAATTCCGGCCGGAGCGCTGGCTGGACGGATTGATGGACCGGCTGCCGGCCGGGGCGTATTTTCCGTTTGGCGACGGGCCGCGGCGGTGCATCGGGCAGGGGTTCGCGTTGCTGGAAACGGCGCTGGTGGTGGCGGCGCTGGCGCAGAGGTTCCAGTTCCGGCTGGAGCCGGGGCATTCCGTGGTGCCGGAACCGCTGGTGACGCTGCGGCCGAAGTATGGCATCCGGATGCGCATAGAAGCGCGGTGAAGGCCGCGGATTAGTCGATACCGAGGTTGTGCTGAAGCTGCTCGAGAGTGACGCCCTTGGTTTCCGGATAGACAAACAAGACCACGAAGAATTGCAGCACCATCATGGCGCCGAAGAGAACGAAAGGAGCGCCGCCGGAGGTCTTGGCAACCTGCGGGAAGATAAAGGCGATCAGCGCGTTCATGATCCAGTGCGAAGAACTGCCCAGGCCCTGTCCTTTGGCGCGCACACGGGTGGGAAAAACCTCGCTCAGATAGACCCAGATCACCGCGCCCTGCGAAATCGCGAAGAACGCGATGTAGCCGACCAGCAGCCAGAGAAGCAATTCATGATGGGTGTTGGCATAAAAAACTCTAGCGACGCCGAACAAGCAAATCGACATGCCGACCGAACCAATCAGCAAAAGCGTTTTGCGGCCAAGCTTGTCGATCACCGTCATTGCCAGGAGAGTGGCGAGGAGATTCATCCCACCGATGGCGACGGCCTGAAGGCTGGAAGTCATTTTGCTGTAGCCGGCCGCGTTAAAAATGTCGTTCAAATAGTAAAGAATGGCGTTGATCCCGGAAAGCTGATTGAACATGCCGATGGTGATGGCGAGGAAGATCGGCAGGCGATACTTCCAGCGGAAAAGATGCTCGGAAGTGGAAAGCTGATCCAGATGGATGGCTGAGACGATTTCGCGGAGCTCACCTTCGGGATCTTCGGCGCCCATAAGCTGCAGGACGCCGCGGGCTTCCTCGACGCGTTTCTGTGTGACAAGCCAGCGGGAACTTGGCGGAATGCCGAAGAGGAGAACCAGAAAGAGAAATGCAGGGACGGCGGCGACGCCGAGCTGCCAGCGCCATTCCGTTGCGCCAAGGTTGAGGGAATCAATGAGGTAGTTCGAGAGATAGGCGAGCAGAATTCCAACGACGATGTTGATCTGAAAGAGACCCACCAGGCGGCCGCGCATTTTTGCAGGGGCGAGTTCGGCGATGTAAACGGGACCCAATACCGAGGAACCGCCAATGCCAATGCCGCCGATGAAGCGCGCGGCGAGCAGGACATACCAACTCCAGGCGAACGCGCAACCCAGCGCGGAGATCACGTAACAAACGGCGAGGAATCGCAGCGTTTCGCGGCCGCCGTATTTTTGCCCGGGAGCGCCGGAAAACATGGCGCTGAGAATGGTGCCGATCAGGGCCATCGAAACGGTGATGCCGAGCTGCTCGGGATTCAGGGAGTAGACGTTGGTGAGCGCCTGCGTGGTGCCGGAGATGACGGCGGTGTCGAATCCGAAAAGAAGTCCGCCGAGCGCGCCAACGGCGGCGGCTTTTGCGAGATTGAAGTTCATTGCTTGCCCTTTCCGATGACGGGAAATGCCTGGTATTTGTGAAGCTGAAACTTCACGGTCTTGATTTCATAGGGCTTGGTATGCACGACCAGCGGGCCGCCTGCGGGCGAAATGGAATGAAAAGGGTGTTCCATCAGGTCGGTCTCCGCCCCATTTTCAAAACGAGTGAAAGGGTTGACCATGATATCGCTTTCCTTTCCGGCCCATTCGTAAAAGCGCAAAACAATTTCCTCATCGTCTTCGGCCTTTTTCACCGCGGTGAGCACGACGTTATCGCCTTGGATGTTGAGGAAGGAAAACCGTCCGGGTAGAGTGCCGGCGTGCTTTTCCGCCTGGTAAGTGAGAAGAGGGTAGTTCAGGTCATAGCCGCGGCGGACGGTGAGCGCTTCTTTCCAATCGCCAGCGTGCGGATAGAGGGAATACGTGAATTCGTGAACGCCCTCGTCGGCGTGCGGATCGGGCCAGGCAGGTGAACGGAGAAGCGAGAGGCGCAGGACGTTGCCCTTAGCATCGTAGCCGTATTTGCAACCGTTGAGCAGGCTGAGGCCATGCCTGGGGTCGGAGAGATCGGCCCAATGAAGCGCGGGGACTTCGAACTTGCCTTTTTCGGCGGGCGTGTTGCGGGTGGTGGGGCGCTCGATGGTCCCGTAGGGAATTTCGAACGTGGCCATGTTGTTGTGGACGCTGACGGGTATGGCCACTTTCAACAAGATGTGCTTCTCGTGCCAGTCGGCGGTCATTTTCACGTCGACGCGAGGGGAGCCGGCGTTGAGGATGATGTCGCGGACGAAGGTGGAATTCTGGAAATGATTCTTGACGCGAAGAACGGCGCGGAGCGGCCCGCTTTCGACGAGCTTCACTTCGTCGGCTTGCGTCAGGTCCCAATGCTGTTTTTCGAAGTCGGCGTCGATGTTCCAGGCGTCCCACTGCTTGGGCTTGTCGACGAAGGTTTGCAGCAGATTGCCGCAGACGGAGTCTTTGGGGCCACCGGTGTCGGTTTCGGCGGGCGCCAGGGATTCCGTGTTGGATTTCTTGTCAAACAGACTGGTCATGCAGCCGGATTGCGGATCGATTTTGACGCGCACGAATTCGTTTTCGAGCGTGTCGCCGGAGGCTTTGAGGACGGCAGAGGTTGCGGAGGATTTGGGGCGTGGAACGATGTAATAGGCCGCATAGCCCATGGGTGGAACGCTGACTTTCAGCAGCACGCGCACTGTGCGCGTGGAGCGATCGGCGGAAAGCAATTGCGAAGGCACGGGCTTTCCTGAAGCGTCCAGTACTTCGACGAAGCCGGCGGGTTCAGGCAGGTGCACCTGCGCTTCGACCAATTCTTCGCGTTGCCAGGAAAGGGAATTGAAGACGACGAGGGGAACCCCGGCGCCCTTCAGATCGATGTTGGCGGCGATGTCGCCGAGCGAACCGTCGAGGATGCCGCGGCCGACGCGCTGCACGTCCTCGAGATTGCGTTTTGCGTCGAGATAGTTCACGGCGATACCGGAGCCGGGGAGGATGTCGTGGAAATCGTCGAAGAGCAGGTCTTTCCAGCCGCGATCGAAATCGGCGGAAGGGTAAGGCTGGCCGAAGAGAGTAGCGAAGGCGGAGAATTTCTCGGCGTTTAACAGGAGTTCTTCGGTGGTGCGGATGCGTTTTTTCGTTTCCGCCTGGGTGGTGAAGACGCCGCGGTGGTATTCGAAGTAAAGCTCGTTGCGCCAGACGGGGACATCCATTTGGGGGATTTGGGGCCGTAATTCGGCGAAAAATGCGCTGGCGGTGCTGAGTTGCAGATTGGGGAAGGCGACGTCGGGCTTCATCCATCGCTCGGCATTGTCAAGCATGGTGCGCGTGGGGCCGCCGCCGTGGTCGCCGACGCCATAGAGGTGCATCATTTCGGCCTTGGGGGGAGGATTTGCGCCGTAGAGCGCGGGCAGCCAGACGGAGGCGTCTTTGCCAAGCTGCACGGGGTCGATGCCCATGGCGTAGTCGTGCGGGAAATAGGTGAGCAGGCGGCTGCCGTCGGGCGCTTCCCACCAGAACATCTTGTAGGGGAAAACGGTAAATTCGTGGGCCCACATAAGTTTCTGCGTCACGAACATGTCGATGCCGGATTTTTTGTAGATTTGCGGCAACTGCCAGTTGTAGCCAAAGGAGTCGGGGTTCCAGCCGATGTTCACGTCCACGCCGAATTTCCGCTGAAAGTAACGCTTTCCGACCAGAATCTGGCGCACCAGCGATTCACCGCCGGGCATGTTGAGGTCGGGCTCGACCCACATGCCGCCGACGATTTCCCAGCGGCCTTCCTTCACACGCTCTCGAATTTCATTGAACAGGTCCGGATATTTTTCTTCCATCCAGGCGTAGGCGCGCGCGGAGGACATAGTGAATTTAAAGTCGGGATATTCGCGCATCAGATCGAGGGCGCTGCGGAAGGTGTTGCGCACAACTTCGACGGTTTCCGTCCACGGCCAGAGCCAAGCCATGTCGATGTGCGAGTTGCCGACGGCGCGAATGGTGAATTGCTGGAGCCATGGTCGGAGGGCATCGAGCTTCGATTGGGCCTGGCGGAGAGAAGCATCGAATGCGGCTTGATCGGAGTGGTCGAGCGCGGCTAGGTCCACGGACTTGGCGGCGGCATTCAGAATTGCTTCGTGCCCGGGCTTGCCATCGGGAAAGGCCGCGACGATGGGCTGCGCGGCAAGAATTTCATCGCGGAAAATACCGGGGTCGGGGCGGCTGGCCGGCGGGGTGATCCAGAGAGCGCTGGAACGGATGACGGTGTTTGTTGCGGCGGCTTGAATGCGGATAGCGATCAGGAATTTTTCGCCGGGCTGGGCGCTTTCAGTCAGCACGATCGGCTGCAGGGTGTCCTCATCCGTACGCGAGACCAAGGAGCCGTTCGAGAAGACGGCGATGGTGAGGAAATCGCCGCTGTCGATGGAAAGGGCCAGGCGGACGCGGGAACCCTGGAGGCTATAGCCGCCCAGGGTTTCGGGAATCTGTATCCAACGGCGCAGAACGCGCGGGCCGGTGTTCCAGGTTTCGCCGGTTTTGAGCGAGGGCCAAGAGGCGTCGTCGAGGGCGAGATCTTCGGGGTGAGGGATATCCTCGTGAAATTTCCACTTGTCCAGGGGGAGGGTGACGCAGGAATCGAGGCGGTCCAGGAGCGCCTGGTAGGGATTCGGCGGAGCTTGAGCCTGCACAGGTGGTAGCGGTGCGAAAGACAGCATTGCCCAAGCAACTACGGCGAAGAAGCGTTTCATTGGTCCCCCGGAGCTGGCCGCGCGGACCACGGACCTTACCGGCGGGTAAGGGCAAACGGAGCGCGGGAAAGTCGCTAGCCGCCAGAGATTCTACACGTTAGCGGGAGATTTGGGCGCGGAGGGTTACAAATTTTTCGGTTGTCAGTTGGGCGGGAACGTGGCATTGTCTCCCCGCCGGGCAACCGGGACAAAACGGAGTTCCGAGTCATCCAAGCAAACAAGGGTGGACGAGTGCACGGCGGACAAGGAGCCGGGAAACCCGGCAAGGGAAACGGCAAGCGGACTGGGGAGCCTGAGTTCCTGTTGAAACTGGAGCTCCAAAGCAATCCGGAAGCGCTGTGCGTGGTTCGCGCAGCTGTGGAGCGCGCCGCAGAAGTGATGCAATTTCGCGAAGAAGATGCGCGGGCGATTGTGCGATCCGTGGACGAGGCGCTGGCCAACGTGATGCGGCATGCGTATCACGGACGAGCGGGGCTTCCCATCGCGGTGCTTTGCAAGAAATTGCCTGCCAACGGTTCGGCAAAGCAGGGCGGCGGGCTGGAAATCGTACTGGAGGATGAGGGTACGGCGCCTGACCCCGCGAAATTCAAGAGCCGCCCGCTGCACGAGATTCGGCCCGGAGGATTAGGGCTTCATTTCATCCGGGAGAGCATGGACGTGGTTGAATTTCGCCGTAAGAAAAGCAAGAATCTGCTACGCTTGGTGAAATATTTGCCCCCCATCAAGCAGCAGACTGGTTCACAAGGAGAATAGAAAGTGCAGATCGCGGCTCGCCCGGCAACCGGTGGCACCATCCTGGATATCACAGGCGATATTGATCTGGCGCATTCCCCGACGGTGCGCAAGGCGCTGCTTCAGGAAATCAGGGAAAAGAAGACCCCTAAAGTCTTTTTGAATCTGGAAAAGGTCCGCTACATTGACAGCTCTGGAATCGCCTCGCTGGTGGAAGGGCTCAAGGCATCGCGCGATCAGGGCACCCGCCTCATTCTCTATGGACTGAGCAAATCGGTTCGCGAAGTGATGGAACTCTCCCGCTTGCAGAAGATATTCGAGATTCACGAAAGTGAAGCGCAGGCGCTCGGATCCTGAGGCCTGAGCGATCGCTCCTCCCCCGCAAAGGTAGCAAAAGGACGTGGAATTCTTAGGGAAAATCGGCGGTTCTGTCGAAGGCGGACTCGCCTATGTAGGCGAGTTGACGACGCTGGCCGGGCGCGCGGCGTATTTTACCTTTATTGGGCCGTTCCGCGGGAAACCGGTTAGGTTTCAGCGCGCGGTCTCGCAGGCCATGGAAGCGGGGGTGCGCGCGCTGCCGATCCTTTCGCTGATTACATTTTTTATCGGGTTGATTTTGGCGTTGCAGGCGGCGTACGAATTGCGGCGCTTTGGGGCGATCAGCTTCGTGGCCAACGCCGTGGCGCTTTCGATGACGCGCGAATTGGGCCCGTTGATTACGGCGGTGATCGTGATTGGGCGGTCGGGGTCGGCGTTTGCGGCGGAACTCGGGACGATGAAAGTTTCCGAGGAGATTGACGCGCTGGAAACGATGGCCATCAATCCGGTGGGATTCCTGGTGGCGCCGAAATTCGTGGCTATGCTGCTGATGCTGCCATGCCTGACGATCTGGGCGAATTTCATGGGCGTTCTGGGCGGTTCGGTGTTTGGGGTAGCGCAGGCGGATTTCACGTTCTGGCGGTATATCCAGGCATCGGTGGATGCTTTGTTTCTGCGCGACATCGTAACCGGCCTGATCAAGAGCGTGATGTTCGGCGCGACAATTACCGCCGTGGGCTGCCTGGAAGGGTTGCGCACCACGGGCGGCGCGGAACAGGTGGGGCGCTCGACGACGCGCGCCGTGGTGATGTCGATTTTCCTGGTGATTCTGGTGGACCTGGTGTTCACCATGCTTTTCTACTTCCTGGGGGAACACTAAAGGCATGAGCGAGTTTCTGGACACGCTGGAGACGCCGGAGCCCTTCGATGGGCCGATGATCTCGCTGCGGAATCTGCGCGTGAGCTATACGGGACGGGAGATCTTGCACGGAATCACGTTCGACGTGCAACGCGGGGAAACGCTGGTGATCCTGGGCGGGTCAGGATCCGGGAAGAGCACGCTGCTGCGGACGCTGGTGGGGCTGGAACGGCCGACTTCGGGTGAAGTGTGGATTCGCGGCAAGAATTTCGCGGCGATTTCCGAGGCGGAGCGGGATGAAATCCGCAAGCGGCTGGGGATGTCGTTTCAAGGCGGAGCGTTGTTCGGTTCGATGACCGTGGGCGAAAACGTGGCGCTGCCGCTGAAGGAACACACGAAGCTGGAAGAATCGACCGTCGAGATCATGGTGCGATTGAAACTGGACCAGGTGGGCTTGTCTGGCTTCGAGGATTTTCTGCCCTCGCAGTTGAGCGGCGGCATGAAAAAGCGCGCGGCGGTGGCAAGAGCGCTGGCGATGGACCCGGAAATTTTATTTTTCGACGAGCCATCGGCGGGACTGGATCCGATTATTGCAGCGGGGATCGACCAGTTGATCCTGGAGCTGAAGAAGGCGTTCCACATGACGATCATCGTGGTGACGCACGAGCTGGCCAGCGCATTTTTGATCGCCGACCGCATGGTGCTGATCAATAAGGGAGACGTGACCGCGTTCGGTACGACCGAGGAGATGAAGAACAGCCAGCACCCGAAGGTGCGGCAGTTTCTGGACCGCATTCCGGAACCCGCGGTGGCGCAGGAATTGGATTATCTGCAGATGCTGACGGAGCCCGCGACGAAATCTGGGGAAGGCCGTCAGGGGAAGAGCAGGTAGAGATGGAAGCAAAACGTGAGCAGGTGTTTGTGGGACTCTTCGTGATTGTGGCGGCGGCGCTGCTGATTGCCACGGTTTTCTCGCTTTCAGGGGCCTTCGCGGGGCCTGCCACGCGATACCACGCGAAATTTCACAACACGGCGGGACTCGAGCGGGGCGCCACGGTGCGGTTTGAAGGCGGGCCGAAAATCGGGCGGGTGGAAAGCATCAAAATCGATCAAGCGGATCCAAGCTTGATGGACATGGAATTCAGCGTCAAAGAGGATGTTCCCATCAAGACGGATAGCCACGTGGCAATACTGAGCTTCAGCCCGCTGGGCGACAATCACCTGGAAGTGCGCGCGGGTTCGTCACAGGCGCCGCGCGCTCCCAATGGTTCGGTGCTTCCCGCGGACGCGTACGTTGGCTTCAATGAGCTGACCGACGAGATCAACAAAGTGATGCCGCAGGCGCAGGAACTGATGGGCACTCTCAACCAGCGCATGAAGGAATTGAGCGTGACCATCACCCGCGTCAACGACCTGCTGAACGACCAGAACCGGGCGAACATCTCCGGCAGCCTCTCGGAATTGCACGGCATGTTGAAGGAAGACCGGCCGGTGGTGAAGAGCACGTTGAACAACGTAAACAACCTAAGCACGAAGCTGAGCCCGCTGGTGGACGATTTGAAAAAGACCACGGACGAGGCCAGCGAGACACTGAAAAAAGTGGACGACATGATCGGGGAAAACCGCGAGGACGTTCGCGAATCGGTGAAAAAGTTGCGCGTCTCGTTGAACAACGTCTCCGACATTACGCGGCGCCTGGATCAGACGCTGGACGTAAACACCGAAACGATCGACGAATTGCTGATGAATCTCCGCGAGGTTTCCGAAAATCTGAGAGAGTTCACTGACATCATCAAGACGCGGCCTTCCGAACTGATCCGTTCGAGCAGTCCACACGAGCACATTCCCGGAGCGAAGCCATGAGCACCAGCCACAACACCACGCGCATTTCGGAAATTCTAAGGCCGTCGGGCCGTCTGGAAAGTGTCCGGCGGCCAAGCCTGGCGGGGCTCGCGCTGCTGGCTCTGAGCGTCGCGGGGTGCGGCAGTTCGAAGCCGGTGCACTACTTCCAATTGACGCACCCTCCGACGACCGCGATTGCGTCCGCTCAGGCACCTCTCGATGCCACGATTTTGGTGCGCTTGTTCCAGACGTCGCATCTCTATCGCGAAGACCGCATCGTTTATGGCAACGAAAACGTAGAAGTCGGTCTGTACGAAAACGATCGCTGGACCGAACCACCGGTGGAGTTGCTACAGGATGCCATGGCGCGCGGCCTTCGTTCTTCGGGAGCGTTTCGCGCGGTCACGACGCTGCGCAGCGACGCAAACGTGGATTATTACCTGACCGGGCAGCTTTATTCGTTCCGGGAAGTCAGCGGCAGCGGAATCGTGGCGAGACTTTCCTATGACGTGGAGCTGATGGACTTGAAAAAAGGCAAGACGATTTGGAAGCACAGCTACAATCACGATGAGCCGAGCGGGGGGAAATCGGTCTCCGACCTGGTGATGGCCATGGACAAGAACGTGCACCAGAGCGTGCAGGAAGCGCAGGACGGCATCGTTCAGGCCCTGACCGAATACACGCGCAAGTAACGTTTCGGTGTGCGGGTGAACGCACCCTAACCACAGAACAACCTCTGCCTCCTGCTAGAATGGAAACAGGAGCAGAACAGATGTCTACGCCAGCGGCACGCGGCAATCAACCCGCCTCGAACCCTTCCACCAATGCGCCGTTTGATTTTCTGGACCTGCGGGCGCAGTTTGCCACGATTCGCGATGAAGTGATGCAGGCGGTGAACAAGGTTTTCGAAAGCCAGCAATTCATTCTGGGCTCGGAGGTGAAGCAACTGGAGGATGAGGTTGCCGCAAAACTGGGTGCGAAATTTGCTGTGGGCTGCGGCTCCGGCACCGATGCACTGATCCTGGCGCTGCTGGCGGAAGAAATTGGCGAAGGCGACGAAGTAATCACCACGCCATTCACTTTTGTGGCCACGGCCGGCTCCATTGCCTACGTCGGCGCGAAGCCGGTTTTTGTGGACGTCGATGCGGTCACCTTCAATATCCATCCGGAGCTTATCGCGGCGGCCATCACGCCCCGGACGCGGGCCATCCTGCCGGTACACTTGTTTGGCTTGCCCTCGGACCTGGATCCAATCCTGGAGGTTGCCCGGAAGCATGAGCTGATTGTGATTGAGGATGCGGCGCAAGCTATCGGCTCCCACTACGGCGGGAAATCCATCGGCACCTTCGGTCAATACGGTTGCTTTAGCTTTTTCCCCTCCAAGAATCTCGGGGCAGCGGGGGACGCGGGACTGATTACCACCAACGACGGGAAACTTGCCGAGCGGCTGCAGATGTTGCGCGTGCACGGGAGCAGAAAACGGTATTACCACGAGATGATCGGGACGAACAGCCGGCTACACGCATTGCAGGCGGCGGTGCTGCGCGTGAAGCTGCGGCACTTGGATGCCTGGCAGAAAGGCAGGCAGGAACGGGCGGAGCGCTACCGCCGGTTGTTTGAGCAAGCCGGGCTCTCCGATGTGATTCGCGTGCCATCACGGCCGCCGGCGAAGTACGAGCACGTCTACCATCAATTCACGATTCGTTCGCCGCGCCGGGATGAATTGAAGGCGTTCCTGCAAACGCGAGGCGTTCCCTCGGAGATTTATTATCCCCTGTGCCTGCACTTGCAGGAGGCGTTCGCGTATTTGGGGCTTCCGGAGGGGAGTTTTCCAGAGGCGGAGAAGGCGAGCAGGGAAGTGTTGTCCCTGCCGATTTATCCGGAGCTTCCGGATGCCCTGCAGGACCGCGTGGTCGGGGCCATCGCAGAGTTTTGCAAGCACGGAGATAGAGGCTATCGGGCGTGAGCAGGGAGCCATGAGATGTAAGCCATTAGCCGCTAGCTGTTAGCAAGACGGAAGAAGTAAAAAAGTAGAGGCAAGCAGAAGGAAGCAAGAAGCAAGGAGCGGGAAGTAGGAAGAAAGTGGAAGGAAGCGGGAACCCGCCGGATCGCGGCGTTGGTTTTGGGGAAGAGGGACGATCTTCTTTTTTCGCGGCCAAGGATGAGGCGGCTGAGAATTTCCAAAAAATCATTTAAGAGAATGCGGCGAAGACGCGCCGCGCGATGAAGTTTGCAACAGGCGCGCAGAGGAATTCATCGCGCAGGGCTGCGGATATAAGCCTTCTATTTTGGGTGGTTTAGCCGTTTATTCGAGGCGTGCTGGATTTTTCTGCGATTAGGAATGCAACGTTTTTGTTTTGCAACTGCCCTTGAAAGATTCCGCGCAAAAGTTTCCGTAGGAAATTCTCTTTGGTTTTCAAAGAGTTGAGAGTGCATGGCGCGCGCTTGCGTCGATCCGCGTGTTTGGCACAGCGATTGCCTTTTAGTAGGGCGAAGTTCAGAAACAAAAAGAAGGTCAGGAAACAAGAGATTCAAAGAAAGGAAGAAATATACACCGGAGGTGCCTTATGACAGTCATTCTGATGCTCGTTATGTTCGCCACATTCCTCACGATCGACTATCTGAGAAAGGGCGGAGTGAAAGAGTTCGAAGAAGCCGAGGCCGAAGCAGCCCCGGTTTCTCCTCGTTTGCATCCGAAGTATGTCGCGGGTTTCGAACTCGCCGAAAACCGCAGCTATCACCCGGGGCACACCTGGGCATTGCAGGAAAGCCCGACCCTGGCGCGCGTGGGACTGGATGATTTCGGCGCGCGGCTGGCCGGAAAGGTGGACGGGGTGGTGCTTCCGAAACGCGGGCAGTGGCTGAGGCAGGGGCAGAAGTTCGCCACGCTGCAGCGCAACGGCAAGCAGGTGGACATTGTGTCGCCGGTGGAAGGCGAAGTGACCGCGGTGAATGAGAAGCTGTTGAGCGACCCAGCCGTTGCCAACACGGATCCTTACGGAGAAGGCTGGTTCGTATCGGTCCTGTCGCCCGACCTGAAAGTGAGCCTGCGGAATCTGCTAAACAAAAGCCTGGCGCGGAAATGGATGGCGGACGCGGCGCAGCAGCTCCAGATGCGGCTGCCCGCAATGGCCGGGGAGGTGGCCCAGGACGGCGGGCTGGCAGTGCACGACATCACGCCGCAAATCCCACACGTAAAGTGGGAAGAGATCACGCGCGAATTCTTCCTGACCTGAAGCACACAGAAGCTCCGGTGATGCAAGGAAAGCAGAAAATCCCGGCTCTCGAGCGAGCCGGGATTTTCGTTTTATAATGCCGATTTCATGTGCTCAAGAAGCACTGAAGAGATGTTTTACTGGCCGAAAATTCAGCGGTTTCAGGTGACAGGAGTCACGCAGAACGGTGATTGAGTTCACTTGAAAATGCAGTGTTTTTCAACATACTGCGCGTGGGCCAGCGAGTGCGAAGAAGGGCTAACGGCCAATGGAGTCACCCTCGCTGAACATTTTTACAGTTCCAGGACATCGGTAAAGAACGTCTGGCCCGGGATGTCCGGGTAACTCAAAGGCCTTTGAACCCTCTCGCGGCAAGGAATCGAACGGCAAGACTCGATCCAAGCCTCCCCGAATTGAACGCTCCGACTTGAATCTGCCAACCGTTGCGGACCTACCGTTGAGGGGCCACCAACCGCGATAGGGAGCGTCTATGAGTAAAGCAATTTTATATGATGCAACGCTCTGTATCGGCTGCAAGATGTGCGAAAAGGCGTGTGCCGAGCACAACGGCCTCCCGTACGACGACTCCATTGCCGCCGAAGCCAAAACCTCAGAGCACAAGTTCACGGCCATTCTGACCGAGAACGACCATTTTATGCGGAAATTGTGCATGCACTGCGACGAACCGGCGTGCGCATCGGCTTGCCCGGTTGGTGCATTCCACAAGACGGCATTGGGTCCCGTGGTTTACGACGTCTGGAAGTGCATCGGCTGCCGCTACTGCATGGTGGCTTGCGCGTTCGCGGTGCCCAAGTACGAATGGGGCTCGCTGAATCCGCGGGTGCGGAAATGCATCATGTGCCCGGATTTGGTAAAGCGTGGCGAACAAACCGCCTGCGCAGCAATCTGCCCCACGGGCGCAACGAAGTTCGGCGAACGCGACGCGTTGCTCATGGAAGCACAGGACCGCATCAATCAGAACCCCGGCAATTACGTGCCGCACATCTACGGCAAGGAAGAAGTCGGAGGAACTTCGGTGCTTTTTCTCTCCGCGGTTCCTTTCGAACGGTTTGGTTACCCGTCGATCGACAAGGTCGGCGACAAGCCGCTGCCCGAATACACCGGCGTGGTCATGAACCGGATACCGGACTTCGTGCCGCTGTGGGCCGTGATTCTGGGTGGAATCTACTGGCTCGCTAACCGAAAGAACGAAGTCGCCGAGGCCGAAGCGATTGAAAAGCACGGAGGTGTGGCATGAAAATCATGAACATCAAGGTGACATTTTGGCGGGCGTTGTTCGTGGTCATCATGCTGCTCGGCGTGTATTCGGCCTGCGTGCGTTATTTCAAAGGCTTGGGCGCCGTCTCCAACTTGAGCGACCAGTCCCCCTGGGGCCTTTGGATTGGGTTTGATTGCCTCTGCGGAATTATGCTGGCCGCCGGTGGATTCTGCATCTGCGCGGCGGTCTACCTTTTCAAGATCGAGCGATTGCACAGTATTGTGCGGCCCACGGTGCTGACCGCGTTGCTGGGCTATGCCTTATTCATCGTCGGCCTTTTGGTCGACCTGGGGCGTCCCTGGTACATCTGGCACCTGACCGTGTACATGAACCCGCATTCGGCGATGTTTGAAGTCGGCTGGTGCGTGATGCTGTATACGACCGTATTGTTGTTCGAGTTCAGCCCGAACGTTCTGGAGCGCTTGCATCTGAACTGGGCGCTGAAGATTGTGAAGGGCATGATGCCAGTGCTGATCGTCGCGGGTGTTTTGCTTTCCACGTTGCATCAGAGCTCACTCGGCTCGCTGTATTTGATTATGCACGGGAAACTGCATCCGTTCTGGTATACGCCGGCGCTGCCGTTCTTTTTCTTCGGGACGGCCATCGCCGCGGGCCTGGCGATGACCATATTTGAGTCCACGCAGAGCGCGAAGGCGTTTGGGCGGCACCTCGAGCTTTCCGTGCTTGTGGAACTCGGCGGGGCCCTGCTGGTAGCCCTGTGGGTCAACGGCTTGCTGCGTTTCTTGGACTACTACCATCGCGACATGCTTGCGAAGATCATTCAACCCAGCTATGAGGCCTATTTCCTGTGGCTGGAAATTCTATTGGCGTTCGTGATTCCCATCACGATGTTAAGTTTCAAGAAGGTGCGGCTCTCGCCCAATGGGCTATACCTTGCTTCGCTGAGCGCGATTCTGGGTCTGGTCACCAATCGACTAAACGTGGCGATTACCGGTCTGGATACCTGGTCCGGGCACCACTACTTGCCGAAATGGACGGAGCTGATGATCACCGTCAGCATCATCGCCTTTGGTTTCTTCCTGTTTGCGATGGCGGTGAAGTATCTGCCCATCTTCGAACAAGGGCCTGCGACGTCCCAGCCGGTCCGGGCGCCACAGAAGATCAGAGCAGAGTTGCCAAAGCCGTCTCATGTCGCGACCTGACGCCAATTCGGAACTCCGCCAGCTGTGGGGTGGTAGTTGGAAAAAGATCTGGGGGACACTCAGCGCAAAAATCCTGGTGCTCCTCGGGTTGTCCATGACCCTGGTGTTCGGGCTACTGGGCTATCTGAACATCCAACTCCACCGCCGGCATCTGGAGCGGGCCGCGGAAAACGAGGCGGCACGGATGAGCAGCGTCATCGTGCGCAACACGTCGTATTACATGTTGCGCAATCAACGCGACGGCCTCTACCACATCATCACGGACCTGGCGAACGAGCCCGGCGTCTTGCGCATCCGCATCATCAATGAAGAAGGGCGGATCAGTTATTCCTCCGAGCCCACGGAAATCGGGCACCTGGCTGATAACGGGCTGTACGCGCAGGCGAAAGCAGGAGTCAACGGGCCGGCGCGACAGGCAATTCGCACGTACCGGACGGCAAGCGGGGAGCGAGCGCTGGCGGTGGTGAATCCCATCGCGAATGCGCGGCAGTGCTCTTCGGCGGAATGCCACGCACACCCCCCGGAGATCGGAACGCTGGGCTTTCTGGATATGAACGTCTCGCTCGCCACTACCGACCTAAATTTGGCGGAAAGCCGCCGGCAGGTGTGGCTCTACACGCTGCTGGCCATTCTTGGCGTGGCGGTTATGAGTGCTGCCTTTGTGCGACATACGCTTCACGGACCGCTGACGGACCTGATCAATGGCACGGAACGCATCGGCGCGGGGGACCTCGGCTACCAGATCCGGCTGGGTCCGAAACAAGGGGAACTTACAGAATTGGCAACGTCGTTCAACACCATGAGCCGCCAGTTGCACGACGCGCGCGCGGAGATCAACGCGTGGACGGAGAGCCTGAAGGACCGCGTGGAGGAAAAGACGCGAGAGTTGAGCGGAGCGCAGGAAGAGATGTCCCGGGTGGAGCGCATGGCATCGATCGGGAAGCTAGCGGCGGTGGTGGCGCACGAGATCAACAATCCGCTGGCAGGGATCCTCACGTACGCGAAACTTTTGAAAAAGCGGCATGGAAAGGATCCGGAGGCGAACCGCGAAAACATCGAAATGCTGGACTTGATCGAATCGGAGAGCCGGCGCTGCGGAGAAATCGTGCGCAATTTGATGACCTTCGGGCGGCCGTCTTCGATGAATTACGAGCCTGCGAACCTGAATTCGGTGATTGACCGCTGCGTGCGGCTGGTGAAGCACCAATTGGATCTGAAGAACATCGATCTGGCGTTGAACCTGGCGAAAGACCTGGCGCCGGTGCGTTGCGATCCGGGCCAGATCGAGCAGGTGCTGCTGGCGCTGGTGATGAACGCGATCGACGCTATGTCGAGCGGCGGAACGCTTACGCTGTGCACGCGGAAAGCCGCTTCGGGATCGGACGTAGAAGTGGAGGTGCGGGACGACGGCGTGGGCATGCCGCCGGAGATTCTGAGGAACATGTTCGAGCCGTTTTTCACCACCAAAGAGCGGGGCCGGGGCCTTGGCCTGGGCCTCGCCATCAGCCGGCAGATTGTGGAACGCCATCAGGGGCGGATCGAAGTGAAATCCGAACTCGGGAAGGGCACCCGGTTCACGATTACCTTGCCGATGCAGGCGAAGGCCGCTCCAGCCGCGGCGCCCGCCGCAGTTGCCCGATGAGGAGCGAATGCCATGGCCACAAAAGCGAAATTGCTGGTTGTCGATGACGAATTGATCGTGCGGGACTCGCTCGACAAATGGTTCCGCGAAGAGGGATACGACGTCACGACGGCGGACAGCGCGCAGGAGGCGTTGACGAGAATGGGGGAAGGGCGCTTCGACCTGGCGCTGGTGGACATCAAGATGCCGGGCGTAGACGGCGTGGAACTTCAGCGGCGCATGCACGAAATCGATTCGGAAATGATCGTGATCATCATGACGGGTTACGCCTCAGTGGAAACGGCGGTGGCCGCGCTGAAAAACGGGGCGTACGACTATGTTTCAAAGCCGTTTGACCCCGACGACATGGCGCACACGGTACACAACGCACTGGCGCACAAGCGCGCGGAACAGGAAAACGAACGCCTGCGGCAGACGGTGGCCTCCGTGGTTCGACCGCAGGAGATCGTCGGACAAAGCGCGGCGATGGCGCGCGTCTTCGAGGCGATTCAAACAGTTGGGCCGACCGACGCGACCGTGCTGATCACCGGCGAAAGCGGCACGGGCAAGGAACTCTGCGCGCGGGCGATCCACGCGGCCAGCCCGCGGCACTATAACCCCCTGGTGGTGATCCACTGCGGGGCGCTGGCGGAAACGCTGCTGGAGAGCGAGCTTTTCGGGCACGAGAAAGGCGCGTTCACCGGAGCGCAGTACCGGAAAAAAGGCAGCTTTGAAGTGGCCGACGGCGGAACGGTGTTCCTTGACGAGATCGGCGACATCAGCCTGAAAACGCAGAGCGACCTGCTGCGCGTCTTGCAGGAGCACGAAATTACGCGGGTGGGCAGCTCGCATCCCATCAAGGTGGATTTCCGCTGCATCGCGGCGACGAACAAGGACCTGCATCAACTGGTCGAGGAGGGCAGATTCCGCCCCGACCTTTTCTACCGCTTGAATGTGTTTCCGATCCACCTGCCGCCGCTGCGGGAACGCAAAGGGGAAATTCCGATCCTGGCGGATCACTTCGTGAAGAAGTTTGCCGCTTCGATGAACAAGAAGATCACGCGCGTTTCGCCTGCAGCCATCAACCTGCTGGAGCGGTACCAGTGGCCCGGCAACGTGCGTGAACTGGAAAACGCCGTGGAGCGCGCCATGGTGGTGGGGCAGGAGCCGGAGTTGCGGGAAGCGGACTTCGCGCTGCGCATGCCCGTTACCGAACATCCCGCCCGGACCCTGGAAGAGATCGAAAAAGCACACATCCTGGATGTGCTGGAAGAATGCAAAGGCAACCAGACGCTGGCCGCCGAAGTGCTCGATATCGACCGCGTGACGCTGCACAATAAGCTGAAGAAGTACGGCTGGAAACGAGTGACCGCGGATGTTTCATGAAACGCATTCAGCTACTACCGTTGGGAGGTTTCCCGCAGGAGCACCTCGCGGATCTCGCTGAAGGGCTGGCTCGCGAATTTCTGATTCCTTGCGAGATCCTATCCGCGGTGGCCGAGCCTTCCTTTGCCTTCAACGTCACCCGGCAGCAGTATTCGTCCACGGAAATCCTTGCGGAACTGGCAAGGCGCGACACGCCGGACACGTGGCGGGTGATCGGCGTCACGACGCTCGATCTCTACATTCCGATTCTGAAGTTTGTCTTTGGTGAGGCGCAGATGGGCGGCACGGCGGCAGTGGTGTCTGTGCACCGGTTGCGCGACGAATTTTACGGATTGCCGCCCAATCTTCCCGCGCTGCGCGAGCGGCTGTTGAAGGAAGCGGTCCATGAACTGGGACATACGCTGACCTTGTCGCATTGCGAGGATTACCAGTGCGTGATGTCGGCTTCCCACGGGATTGAGCTGGTGGATTTGAAGAGCAGCCGATTCTGCAAGGCGTGCCGGAGCGCGGTGCCGAGCCGTGCGGAAGTGAAGGCGTTAAACGGGAGCCGGTTTGTGCCCGCCGGGCGAAAGGTGTTTTAAGCGATAGCGTCGCGGGATTTCTTGCGTGGCACGATGGTGCGCACCACCACATAGAGCATGGGAATAAAGAGAAGGTTCAGAGAGGTGGCGGCGATCATCCCGCCGAACACCGTGGTGCCGACGGAAACACGGCCCGCCGCACCGGCGCCCGAGGCGATCACCAGCGGAATAACACCAAGAATAAACGCCAGGGAAGTCATCAAAATCGGGCGCAGGCGGATGCGTGCGGCTTCGATAGCGGCGTCGATGGTGTCCAACCCCTCGTCCTGCAACTGTTCGGCGAATTCCACGATGAGGATGGCGTTTTTGCTGGCCAGGCCGATGAGCATGACCAGGCCAATCTGCGCGTAGACGTCGTCGGTGAGGCCGCGCAGCCAGATGGCCCCGAGCGCGCCCAGCAGCGCGACGGGAACGCCGAGCAAGATGATGAACGGCAAGACGTAGCTCTCATACTGGGCGGCCAGCGTCAGGTAGACGAAGACAAGCCCGAGACTGAAGAGGATTACCGCTTTGCCGCCGGACTCGATCTCTTCGAGCGAGAGTCCGCTCCACTCATAGCTCATGCCGCGGGGAAGGATCTTTTTCGCCAGCGCTTCCATTTCCGCGATGGCGTCCCCGGAACTCAGGCCGGCTGCGGCGGATCCGTCGATTTCGGCGGAGCGGAACAAATTATAGTGCGTGATGACCTGGGGATTTTGTGTCTGCTCGATTTGCACGACGTTGTCGAGCGGGATCATCTTCCCGGCATCCGAACGCAGGTAATAGCTGCGCATATCTTTCGATTCGGAGCGGAATTTCTGGTCGGCCTGGACGTACACGCGATACGAGCGGTTGTTGAAATCGAAATCGTTCACGTAGACCGAGCCCATGAAAACCTGCAGCGCGTCGGAAATCTGGCTGAAGGGAACCTGGAGGCTCTTGGCTTTTTCACGATCGATCCTCACCAGCACCTGCGGGTCGTTGGCGGTGAAGCTGGTGAAGAGTCCGGCGAGCTTTCCGGTCTGATTGCCGGCGGCGGAGAGTTGGTTGGCGCTGTCGGCCAGCGTTTGCAGGGTGTTGCGGCCCAGATCTTCCAGTTCGAAGGTGAAGCCGCCGAACTGCCCCAAGCCCTGCACCGAGGGCGGATTGAAAGGAATCACCAGGCCGCCGGGAATGGACATCAACTGGTTGCGAATGCGCGCGACGATTGCCGGGCCCATGTGCTGGCTGCCCTTGCGGTGCTTGAAGTCGGCCAGGTTCAGGAAGATCATCGCGCGGTTGGAAGCGCTGCCGCTAAAGCTGAAACCGACGACGGTGAATGCGCCGGTCACTTCGGGGACATGGGACACCATCTCCTCGACCTTTGCGCAAACATTTTGCGTATAGCTGAGCGAAGCGCCTTGCGGCGTTTGCACAACGACCATGAGGTAGCCCTGGTCGTCATCCGGAATGAAACCCTGCGGAATGTGCAGGTAAAGATATGCGGCGAAGCCGAGCACCAGCGCGAAAGCGGCCAGGGAAAGGAGCTTGTGCTGCACGACGCGGCGGACCGATTCGCGGTAGAAGGACGCGCCGACGTCAAACACGCGGTTGAACCAGCGGAAAAACGCACCCTGCGCGCGCTCGCGATGATGCCCCAGGAAAATCGCGGAAAGAGCAGGAGTCAGCGTCAATGCGTTAAAAGCGGAGATGGAAACAGAGAACGCGATGGTCAGCGCGAACTGGCGGAACAGAATGCCCGTGGTTCCCGGAAACAGCGCGACCGGCACGAAGACGGAAACCAGCACGAGCGAGGTGGCGATGACCGCTCCGGCGACTTCTTTCATGGCTACGCTGGCCGCGTTGTGCGGCTCGGATATGCCTTCGGTGATGTGACGCTCGACGTTTTCGATGACCACGATGGCATCGTCAACGACCAGGCCGGTGGCCAGCGTTATGCCGAACAAGGTGAGCGTATTGATGGAGAAGCCGAGCAACTTGACGAAAATGAAGGTGCCGACTAGCGAAACCGGAATGGTAATGGCGGGAATAAAGGTGCTGCGCCAATCCTGGAGGAAAATGTAGATCACCAGAACAACGAGGAAAATGGCTTCGAGCAGCGTCATTAACACGTCGCGAATGGATTCGCCGATGACTTCGGTGGTGTCGAACGCGACGGCGTATTTAAGGCCCGGTGGGAAATTTTGGGAGAGGCGTGCAAGCTCGGCTTTCGCGGCGCGGTCCACGTCCAGCGCGTTGGCGCCAGGAAGCTGGGTGACCGCAATGCCCACTGCGTCGTGGCCATTGAAGCGAAGAATGGAACCATAGTCCTCGGCGCCGAGTTCGGCGTGGCCAACGTCCTTGATGCGCACCAGCGTGCCGTCCATGCCGGTTTTCAGGATGATGTTTTCGAATTGTTTGGGATCGGAAAGGCGCCCGACGGCGCGCACGCTGATCTGGTAGGACTGGTGCGAATCGGCGGGGGGTTGGCCAAGCTGGCCCGCGGCAACCTGCACGTTTTGCTCGTTCAGGGCGTTGAGCACGGAAGTTGCGGTGAGACCGCGCTCCGCGAGCCGCGCGGGATCGAGCCACACGCGCATGGCGTACTTGCGCTCGCCGAAGATCATCACATCGCCGACGCCCTTCACACGTTTCAGGGAGTCGCGGACGTAAACGTCGAGGTAATTGCTGAGGAACAGGCTGTCGTACTGACCGTTTTCAGAGTAGACGCCGGCGCCGAAAACGAAGCCGGAGGTTTGTTTGGTGATGATGATACCGGTGTTTTTGACGGCGTTGGGAAGGCGGCCGAGGGCCTGGTTGACGCGATTCTGGACATCGACCGAAGCTAGGTCCACGTCGCGCGTAACGTCGAAAACGACGGTGATCTGGCTGGTGCCGTCATTGCCGCTGGAGGAGGTGATGTACTTCATGCCGGGAACGCCGTTGATGGCCTGTTCCAGCGGGATGGTGACCGCGGTTTCCACGGCTTGGGCGTCGGCGCCGATGTAGGAACTGGAGACGACCACTTGCGGCGGCGCGAGGTCGGGGAACTGGGCGATGGGCAGCGTGGGAATGGCGATGGCACCGCCCAGCACGATGAAAATTGCGCAGACCGTGGCGAACACCGGACGCCGGATGAAAAAGTCGACAAACAAAAGGGTCCCTTGCCTTTCCCTTATGAAGGGCCAATCCCGAAAGAACGTTCGATTGCCGAGTGGGTGCTAGTTTCCGGTCTTGGGCGCGCTCTCCGTCTTCGCTGGCGTTGCCGGCGTTTCCATCTGCTCCGTGACGGGAGCGCCATCCTGCAGGAACTGCGTGCCGGAGACGATCAGATGATCGCCGGGCTGCAAGCCGTCGAGGACCGCATAGTCGTTGCCGACCGTGTCCCCCACCTTCACCACTCGCTGCCGCGCAAAAGTGCCTTTCGCTTCCTTCGAGGCCACGAAGACAAAGAATTGGCCGTTGATGCGAGTCACGGAAAGGACGGGAACGACCGGGCCCGGGGCGGTGCTCCAGACGATCTGGGCGCGGACCTGCTGAGCGATCCGCAGATTGCCTTTGTTATTCGGCACGGCGGCCTTGGCGAGCACCGTCTGCGTGTCCATATCGACCTGTGGCGAAATGAACGTGATCTGCGAATCGGCACGGAGATTGCCCGCTTCATCCAGCAAGTGAACCGGCAATCCCAGGCGCAGTTGGTGGGCACGGGAGGCGGGGACGTAAATGTAGGCTTCCAGCGCGCCGGGTTCGTCGACGGTGGTGAGCAGCGAGGAGACGGTGACGCGATCGCCGACATGGACGGGGATATCGCCGACGATGCCGGACATCGGAGCGCTGACCTTGTAATAGCGGAGCTCCACCTGCTGCTCCTGCACCTGGTGCTCGAGTGATTTGAGCTGCGCGACGGACGTGTCGTAAGTCGACTGAGCGTTGTCGAGGTCGGACTTGGGGATAACACCGGCGTCCCAGAGCTTTTTGGCGCGGTCGAGATTGATGCGTGCCAGGTTGACGTTGGACTCCTGGGCCGCGCGCGACGCTTCCTGGCTGCTGACCGTCGCTTCCTGCTTGAGCGGGTCGATCTGGATCAGCGGGGTTCCGGCGGCGACGGAATCGCCCGAGTTGACGAATATTTTTGTAATGTACCCTTCCACCTGCGGATTGATGGAGGCGGAATGGCGCGACTTCATCAGCGAGAGATATTCGGTGGTTTGCGCGATCGGTTTGGATTCCACTGGCTGAACTTGCACGGGGGTGGCCCCGCCTGTGCCGTTCGGCGCTTCGGCGTTGACGGTGCTGGTTTTCGCTCCGCATCCGGCCAGAGACACCATGGTGAGGCACGCGCCGAGGGATGCGGATAGGGAAGTTCGGTTCAGGGATATTCTGGTCAAGCGCGGATCCTCAAGGTCGGCGAGCGCGCGGCTCGCAACCCTGTATTTTACGTGAATCGAATACAAATCGAAACTGGTAACGCGGTGCTCACTTAGACGGGCCGCAAGGCAGTTTGTTAGAACATCATCCGGCTATCCGGGGTGCGGGTTCGCCAGCGCCCGAACTCAGGAAAGGATCTGGCCGTGCATGCCGCCGGCTTGTCTTCGGGCAGCACTTGTTGGATGCCCCGGCGAAAAGGCGGTTATACGCCGATAAGACCTAAGGGCCATGGTAGCGCCTGCTTCCAGCAGGCCAGCGTTCTTTCAAGATTCTCCCAGATGGCAGCCTTGCCGCGAAGATGGCGGCGCTACCTGGGGCAGATCGCTAGTACATGTCGGTGGGATCGATTTTCTTGCCAGAGAGGCCAAGTTGCAGGACTTCGATGTTTTCGGGCCGGTCAAAGACCTTGCCGGGGAAGAGGCGCTTGATGATGACGCGCAGGCCGCCAAAGGCGACGCCGACGGCGGTGGCGATGCCCAGGAACAAGCCGGTGAAAATGAAAATCTTGAACATGATGAGGACGAGCGGGGGATCGGTGGCCGTGTGGCCGGGTTCGTTCCAGGTGACTTCGGTTTCGTAGTTCACTTCATCGCGAATGGCCTGGGCGTGCTGCGGGGAAGTAGCGGCAAACACCAGCGAGAGCAGGGAAGCCTTGCGTTCGACGGTGACACCGGTGCGCTTGAGATCCGCGGGGAGGGCTTGTTCCAGGTGATGCAGGTGCTGCTCGGCGAGCTGCGGTGTGGGATATTCCAGCAAAAGCAAGGTGCCGCTGCCATGTTCACCGCGATAGCCTGCGAACATGGCTTCCACGCCGTTTTCAAAGCCGACTTCGTTGGCGAGTCCCGCGCCGGCATCGATGCCGAGGGAATTCATTGCCGCCCGGAACGCTTCCGGGCCGAGCGCGTATTTTTCCGAACCGAATATTTTCCAATGCTCTGGCAGATAAGCCTTCAGTGGAGGCATTGGCGTGGGATCGGCCTTTTGCCGCAAAGCAGCAAAGAGATCCTTCAGGCTATCGGGCTTTGCGGACGAAGGAAGTTTCGCCTGCACCACGAAGTTGCCAACCAGGAACTGAGCGATGGTATCGTTTCCCGCCGAGTCCTTGCCGATTCCAAGGTCCTTCATTCCCGGAGCCAAAAGGAAGGTGTAAAGCTCATAGGCGCTGCTTGGATCATGCAGCACAAATGCGCGCAGGGTGATTTCGCCGTCGCTGCCGCGGAACGCGCGTTCTTCGATGCCTTCCAGGCTCGCCTCTTCCAGTACGCGGTCGCGATCCGGCCACTTTGCCCAATCCGCGCCCAGGTCCTGAACATTCAGCTCTTTGGGGGGAGCTTCCGCCTGCCACGGTCCGAACTGGCTGGGCAGCACGGCGGAGTTCGCGGCCAAGCCGGCCGCGCAAAAGATCATGGCAAATGCGAAGGCAAGAAGAGTGCGATGCATACCTGCTCAGTATATTAGATGCCAGAGGCTTATTGTTGGTTCCTGGACTGCTCGACCGCCGCGGTGGGCACCACGCGGCCGGGTTTTGCGGAGCGGTTCACGGCCACGCTGTTCAGGCTTTGCAGGTATTGGGACACGCCGGAGTAAATGCCCTCGGCCACGCGCTGCCGGTGTTCCGGCTTTTTGAGGAGCTGCTCGTCGGACGGATTGCTGAGGAAGGAAATCTCGGTGAGGATCGAAGGCATGTCCGCGCCGATGAGCACCACGAACGGGGCCTTGCGCACGCCGCGGTTTTTCACCGGCCGGGCGGTTTTCTGAACGCGCCTGGAAAGGGAATCCTGCACGTCCTCGGCGAATTCTTTCGACTCGTCGATTTTTTCGGTGCGCGTAATCTTTTTCACCAGGTCTTCCAGGTCGTGGACGCTTTCCTGCGAAGTGGCATTCTCACGGGCCGCCACGGCCATCGCATCGGGTGAGCCCTTCAGGTTCAGGTAGTAGGTCTCGATGCCGCGCGCGCCGTGATCGGGGCTGGAATTTGCGTGGATGGAAATGAACAAGTCGGCCTTGGCTTCGTTGGCCATGCGGGTGCGCTCTTCCAGCGGAATGAAGGTGTCGTCGGAACGGGTGTAGACGATCTCCGCGCCGGGGAGCTTTTGCTGGATGATTTTGCCGAGGCGAAGAGCAACGTCGAGGCAGAGGTCCTTTTCCATCAGGCCCGTGGGGCCGATGGTGCCGGTGTCGTGCCCCCCGTGGCCGGCGTCGATTACGATGCGGCTGATTTTCAGGCCCAGAGTGCGAGTGAGGGTGGACTCTCCATCGCGCGTGGGAACGGGCGCGGAAGGCGGTTGAATCAGGTCCGGCTTGGTGGGCACGGCGCGGTGCGTGGAGTGGGTGACGGCGACCTTTGGTGGAGGCTCGGGCTTCGCGGAGGCTGGCTGAATTTCCGCGACAACCACCGGATCCGAATCCGCTACGGGCTTTTCGGCGGGAGCTTTTGCATCCGCGACCATGGCGGGATTACTCGCCGCGCCGGCAACGTCAGCGGAAATACGCGGGCTCCGCACGGAGGGAGCAGCCGCGGGCACGGAAGATTTCGCCGTTTCCACCGGCGCGTGCGACCCCTTGGCGCCGTAAAGTTCGATGACCAGCCGCCAGGGCTTCTGCATCAACGAGGCAGCGTAATCTTGCACTCCGGTGACGTCGAGCACCACGCGGACCACGCCGCCCTGATTCTGCGCCACGCGGACTTTCGTGAGCATGTCGCCGGAGACCTTGATTTTGCTGCGGGCCAGCGCGGGCGTGAGCCTGGCCGCGTGCAGATCGAAATAGATGCGGTCGGGATCGGCGATGCGCCCGGAGAGAAACTGGACGGAATCCTCGAGATCGATCACTACTTCGGCGCCACCGGGGGTGGCGGTGCAGTGGATTTTTTCGACGCGCGGCGTCTCGCCGGAACGCGCCTTTTCGCCGCCTTTTGCCGCGCCGGAAACGAGGGCCACGGGCTGGACTTCCTCGTCACCCTTGGCGGCGGATTCTTTCGGAGCGGGGGCGGGCTTTGCGGAGCTTGCGTCGAGCGTGCCATCCTGCGCGTTTTTCATCAGCGCAAGCTCCGCCAGCGCTTCCTGGACATCGCGCTTGTGCGGCGAATGAGGAAACTTTTTCAGGTAATCCTGATAAGTCTTCGTGGAAGCCGAGAGGTCGCCCAACTGATCCTTCTGCAACTGCGCCAGCCGCAGCATCGATTCGCCGACATGCTTGCTGGCCGGGTACTCGCGCATCAAGAACTGGTAGTTTTCGGCGGCCGCCTGATAGTAGCTGCGGCCGAAATGATCGCCCATTTCGACGTTGAGTTCACCCATGGCGACGATGGAATCGGGAGCTTCAGCGGCGCGCGGCGTGATCAGATAGACGCGCTGATAGGTAGCGAGGACTTTCCGGTACTCGGCGAGCGTGCGCTTGTCCGCGGGTTTTTCGTTCAGGGCGGCGCGCATTTCTTCAGCTCGCGCGAATTGCGCGGCGGCGATTTCGCGCTTATCGGGAGAATTACTTGCGGCGGCGGAAACAGGGAGGGGAAGGGCGCAGGGCAGGAGCAGCACAAAACCCAGCGAAACGCCGGCGAAATTCGCACGCAATAAATTAGCGGACTTCCTCATGCTTCCCCAGTATTCCCCAAACAACACGCCATCACAGCCACTACCTTGGATGCTCGAATTTATTCGTTCGTGAAGACGACGCGCCCATCGGCCTCAACTTCCCGATGAATCTGGCTGGCTCGCGAATAGGCGTCTTCCATGCGGCCCGAGCCGGGCCGGAAATAGGCGTCCTGCACGCGCTGGACGTAATTCTGCGTTTCGCGATAAGCCGGCACGCCGCCGGCGCGATCCACGGCGCCTTCGCCCGCGTTGTAAGCCGCCAGCGCCAGGTCCAGGTTGCCGTTGTAGCGCTGCAGCAGCGTCTTCAAGTATCGAACCCCGGCTTCGACGTTTTGTCGCGGATTGTAAGCGTCGTTGACGCCAAAACGCTGGGCCGTGGAGGGTATCAATTGCATCAGACCAACCGCGCCCTTGCGCGAACGCGCCGCGGGATTCCAGTTGGATTCGGTTTCGATCACGGCGCGGACCAAAGCCGGGTCCACTTTGTGGCGCTCGGCGGCTTCGCGAACTAGTTTATCCGCGCCGTCGCGATCCAGCGACATCGCCGGGCGATCCTTGCCCATGAAGGAAATCTCACCCTGGAGATAGATCGCTTTGGGAGCGGGAGGCTTGGCGGAAAGCTTCGCTGCGGAAGGTTCGGCGTTCACAAACAGGCGACGCCCGTCCGAAGCCGTGACGCTGGCAATTTGTGCGTGGGCGGGCTGCGAAGTAACCAAGGCACCGCCAATAGCCGTTGCGAACACCAGGATGGTCCTCAGGTTCATGAAATTCAGGTCGCCGAATTTGCGCCTTGGGGAAGGCATGGGTATAAAGATCCGCCTCGCGTAGCGAGCTGCCTCGAAGGGGGCCAGGAGCTGGCGCGATAGGCCTATGCGAAGCTCTGCCCTGCGAACAAGTGGAGCGAAATGCTCGACTTGCGAGGCAACGCTTCTGACGCTAGGGAGGATTATAGCAAGGGTTCGAGCAGGCCGGGGACACTCTGCAAGGCACTTTTTAGGGCCGATGTGTCCTTTCCGCCAGCCTCCGCCAAATCGGGCCTACCGCCCCCGGAACCCCCGACCTGCTTGGCCAGGGCCTGTATCAGCTTGCCGGCATGGACTTTGGCGGTGAGGTCCTTGGTGACGCCGGCGATCAGGGCCACTTTCCCGTCCTCGGGCATGCCCAGGGCGACGACTCCGGAGCCCATCTTTTGGCGGAGGGAATCCACGAGCTGGCGGAGGCCTTCGCGGTCGACGTTGGAGACTTCGCCGACGACCACCTTTACGCCCTTGATGGTTTTGGCCTGGCCGAACAGGTCGTCGAGCTGGTTGAGCGCGCCTTTGCGCTTTTGAGTTTCGAGTTCTTTTTCGAGATGGCGAGCGGTGATGCTGAGTTTTTCAATACTCGCGAGCAGATCGTCTTCGCCGACGTTGAGGCGGCCGGCGAGCTCTCGGAGCGTCTGCGCCTGGTGCTGATAATGTTCGAGCGCGCCGATGCCGGTGACCGCTTCGATGCGGCGCACGCCGGCGGCGACGGATTCTTCGCTGACGATTTTGAGGACGCCGATGTCCCCGGCGCGGTGGACGTGCGTGCCGCCGCAAAGCTCCTTCGAATAAAAGCCGCGGGGGGAGCGGGCGTCGGGGATGGTGACCACACGGACGTTGCTTTCGGGATATTTGTCGCCGAAGAAGGCCAGCGCGCCGGAGTTGAGGGCTTCTTCGAGGCCCATAACACCGGTTTCGATTTGCGAGTTGTAGCGGATTTCGTCGTTGACCTGCTGCTCGATGTCGCGGAGTTCCTCGGGATCGACGGGGGCGAAGTGCGTGAAGTCGAAGCGCAGGCGCTCGGGCGAATTGAGCGAGCCGGACTGCTTGACGTGGGTGCCGAGGATGTTGCGAAGCGCGGCGTTCACCAAGTGCGTGCCGGTGTGATTGCGCATGATGCGAGCACGGCGCTCGGCATCGGCAACCACGGCGACGCGATCGCCGACGTGGAGCGTTTCTTTGGCAATGACTTTGTGCGCGATCAGGCCGGCTATAGGATAGAAGGCGCCGGTGACGTCGGCGAGAACTTGCGACTCGGACGGATCGTAGAACCAGCCGGTGTCCGCCATTTGTCCGCCGGATTCGGCGTAAATCACGGTGCGGTCGAGAACGATTTCGCCAGATTCTCCGGCTTTCAGTTCGTTGACCGGGCCGGATTTGGTGAGGATGGCTTGAATCTTGACGTCCTTCTCGCGGGTGGAATGATAGAAATCGGGAGCAGTCTTGAAGGTTTCGGCCAGTTTGGCGAACGCGGGGTTGGCCGCTTCCTTGTGCGTGCCTTTCCAGGAAGCGCGGGCACGGGTGCGCTGCTCCTGCATGGCTTTTTCGAAGCCTGCTTCGTCGAAGCGGACACCCAGATCACGAGCGGCGTCAAGGATGAAATCCATCGGCAAGCCGTAGGTATCGTACAAGCGGAAGGCGCTTTCCCCGGGATAGACGGCGCCAGACTGGCCCGCAAGTGGACGAAGCTCGTCTTCGAGTTTGCGGAGGCCGATGTCCAGGGTTTGCTGGAAGCGCTTTTCCTCGGCCAGCACAATTTCCGGGACGCGGGAAGCGCTCGGCCCGGTCAGTTCCGTATACGCGCGGCCCATCAACTCGCGGACGGTCTTTACCATTTCGAAGAGAAAAGGCTTTTGCGCGCCGAGGAGACGGCCGTGTCGAATGGCGCGGCGCATGATTTTGCGCAGGACGTAGCCGCGGCCTTCATTGGAAGGCAAAACTCCATCGGTGATTAAAAACGTTGTCGCGCGAGCATGGTCTGCGATCACGCGCAGGGAAGCGGCGGTGCTTCGCTGAACCTCGGCTTCTTCTTCCTTTTTTTCATCGAATCCAATCAACTGCGCCGCGCGATCCAGTAATGGCAGGAAGAGGTCGGTGTCGTAATTAGAGATGACACCTTGGAGGACAGCGGTGGTGCGTTCGAGGCCCATGCCGGTATCCACGCAAGGTTTGGGCAGCGGCGTGAGCGTGCCGCTGGCGTCGCGGTTGAACTGCATGAAAACGAGGTTCCAGATTTCGACGTAGCGACCGCAATCGCAGGGGAATTTGCAGTCCGTGTGGCCTTCCTCAGACGCCCCGGGCCCCATGTCGTAGAAAATTTCGCTGCACGGGCCACAGGGGCCGGTGTCTCCCATGGCCCAGAAATTGTCTTTCAGGCCGGGGATTTCGAAAACTCGATCGGCCGGAACGTGTTCCAGCCAGAATTGTTTGGCTTCTTCGTCCACGCCGAGCTTCGTGGTCGATGCCGCGGCTTTGGCAACAGCCGCACCTGCCCTTCCTTCGTCAGGGTCAACAGGAGTGCCGGTGCCACCCAGTTCGGCTCCGCCAAACACCGTGGCATACAACTTGTCTTTGGGAATGTCATACCATTCAGGTGAAGTGACCAACTCCCAAGCATAGGCAATCGCTTCCTTCTTGAAATAGTCGCCAAAGGAAAAATTGCCCATCATTTCGAAGAAGGTGTGATGGCGCTTGGTGAAGCCGACGTTTTCCAGGTCGTTGTGCTTGCCGCCGGCGCGCACACATTTCTGCGCCGTAGTGGCGCGAGTGTAATCGCGTTTTTCAAGGCCCAGAAACACGTCCTTGAACTGGTTCATGCCCGCGTTGGTGAAGAGCAGCGTGGGGTCGCCGTGCGGCACCAGCGAAGACGAGCGCACGCGGCGATGCCCCTTACTCTCGAAAAATTGCAGGAATTTTTCGCGGATTTCGTTCCCCGTCAACTTGTTGCCATTCGGCGCCACGTCGTCCTCGCAGTGAACTGTAGGTTCGATTATCGCAGAGGCGGGAAGGAGTGACTAGTGACTGGTGATTCGTAGAAGAGCGGCCGGTGGCCAGCGTCCGGCGGCCGGTGAGATAGCGGGGAGAAAGAGAGGATAACGCAGAGACACGGAGGGCGCCGAGTTTCACGGAGGCCACAGCCGCTGCGGGCTTCCGAGGAGCCAATTTTGCGCATGGAATGGTTCTCGCCTTTGCTTTAACTGAGTTCGTCTTGCGATTCGGCTTCGGGGATTTCTTCGCGGGTGATGCGGTGGAGTTCCTTGCGGATCAGGTCGGAAGGGAAGCCTGCGCCGACGAGCGAGCGATACAGGGATGCCAGCTTCCTATCGTCGAGTTCCCCGCGAAAGAGGCGCAGCTTGCGTTCGATGCGCTGGCGGATTAGTGCGGCTACATCGGTGGTCGAGGCCATTTCTTTGGCGGCGGCTTCAATGTGGCGGTCCGGGACGCCGCGGGCGCGCAGGTCGCGAGCGATGCGGAACTCGCCCTGCTTGCGGGACTCGGCGCGCAGGCGCGTGAACTGCTTGGCGTAACGGGCATCGTCGAGCAGATTTTCCCGCTTCAAGCGGTCGAGCACGGATTTAACCAGCATTTCGTCTTCGCAGCGGCGCGCCAAGGCCCTTTTCATTTCGTAGACCGAGTGTGCCCGGCGCATCAGGATTTTGATGGCGGCCTCATAGACCTGCGCTTCGGATTCGAGAAGGCGAGGCTTGGAGAACATGGCAGAAGGATAGAGAGCGAGGTGATGGAAGTAAAGGAGGTAAGCGAGCAAGGGGAGCAGAGGGGGTAGAGAACAGGGACCGCTAATGTCCACAAGACACGGCCTGTGGGTTTTTTGAACACCCAGGATGTGGGCTAGATCACGCAATTTGGGTTGAGGCGAACTTTGCTCAAATTCAGAACTCATTGAAAATGAAGTCTTTCTCAGAACTGGAGTCTTGGCAGGGCGGTTGCGACGATCGGTCTAGGGGAGAACTTGCCATGGCCTACGTAATTACCGATACCTGCACCAAGGACGAGCATTGCATCGAAGCTTGCCCGGTAAATTGCATCCATCCGACCAAGGATGAGGGGGGATTCGCCGACGTTCCGCAGCTTTATGTGAACCCTACGGATTGCATCGATTGCGGTGCCTGCATTCCGGTTTGCCCGACGAACTCGATCTATCCGATCGAGGAACTTCCAGCCACGCAGCGGGCGTTTATCGAGAAGAACGCAGAGTACTACAACTAAGTTTTTTTGAATTCGCGCCAAAGCCCGCCGGGACCAGGTACCCGGCGGGCTTTTTTTGTAGCGCCTGCTTCTAGCAGGCAAATCTTGTTGGCGCTGCTTGCCGCAGCGGGCCGTTACGGGGGCAAACCGGCCCACCCCGTAAAGCCTTTCGGGGCGCATATACCGCGCCTCAGAAGGCGGGCCGTACAAGAAACGTATGCGAATTCGCCCTCTAGAAGCAGGCGCTACCGTTTGCCGGTGATGGGCGGCAAATCGATGGAGCGGTCGGGGTAAAAGATGCGCAAGAGCAGAAAGATGACGAAGGCGTAGCCGGCGACGTTCAAGGCGAAAAAGACGAGCAGCTCCGAGATGAGGTTGTCGCCGAGACCCCAGGGTACGTAGCCGAGGATGCGGTCTACTCCAGCCTGCATCAGATACGAGCCGGGGTACGTGAGATAGGGGACCGGCCTGTAGATCCCCAGGGCGCGCAGCGCCAGTGCCAGCAGCGTGATGAATACGCCGCCTGAAACAGAAATCCAGATAAGTCTTTTACGCACGCGGCATTCCAGTCGAGCAGCGTCCAGCGCAGTGAATTGAGCTTATCGGAAAATGTCTGGTCGCGCGAGTTACTTGCGGGCGAAGCGCTCGAAGTCGGCCATTTGCGAAGCCATTTCCTCGCGGGCGGCGTCGGCGGCGGAGCGGATGCCCTGAATGCGCAGCTTGAACTCGTCCGGGTTGGAGGCACGGGACAACGCCTCGTCCAGGGTGATGAGTTCCTTGCTGTAGAGATCGAAGAGCGATTGGTCGAAGGTCTGCATGCCGTATTGGGAAGTGCCGGCAGCGATGGCGTCGTGAATCAGGCGGGTCTTGTCGGCGTTGATGACGCAGTCCTTAATGTACGCGGTGGCGATCATGACTTCGACGGCGGGGACGCGGCCCTTGTCGTCGGCGCGGCGCACGAGGCGCTGGGAGACAACCGCTTTCAAGGTGGCGGCCATCTGCAAGCGAATCTGTTTCTGCTCCGGGGGAGGGAAGACGGCGATAATACGCTGAATTGTTTCCGTGGCGTCCAACGTGTGCAATGTCGAGAAGACCAAGTGGCCGGTCTCGGCGGCGAGCAAGGCGGTGGAAATGGTTTCCAGGTCGCGCATTTCGCCGACCAGAATCACGTCGGGGTCCTGACGGAGGGCGGCGCGCAAGGCCGAGGAGAAGTTTGCGGTGTCCACTTCGACTTCGCGCTGGTTGATGAAGCTGCGCTTATCGCGGTGGAGAAACTCGATCGGATCTTCGATGGTGATGATGTGGTCGGCACGCTGCGCGTTAATGCGGTCGATCATGGCCGCCAGCGTGGTGGACTTGCCGGAACCCGTGGTGCCGGTGACGAGGACCAGGCCGCGCTGCTCTTCGCAAATTTTGCCGATCACCGATGGAAGGTTTAGCTCCTCAATGGTGCGAATCTTGGTGGGAATGACGCGCAGCACCATACCGACGTTGCCGCGCTGCTGAAACACGTTGACGCGGAAGCGTCCGAGGCCAGCGACGCCATAGGCCATATCCAACTCGGCGGTTTCCTTGAACTTTTGCTTCTGGCGGTTGGTCATCATGCTGAACGCCATGGAGAGCATTTCTTCCGGCGTGATGCGAGGCACGTCGGTCATGGGCGTCAGCAGGCCGTCGACGCGGAGATAGGGGTGGTTGCCGACTTTCAGGTGCAAGTCCGATGATTTGTTTTCGACGGCGCGTCGAAGAAGATCGTCAATGCTCAGTGCCATGTGCACACACCCCGCAGGAATTCCTTCCTCGAAGCTAGCACCCGCAACCGGGGCCAACAAGCAAGCCGCCACCCGTAGTTGCGCCTTAGTTACCTAGACCTGGGGACAGGTGTTGGGAGCGCGAGAGCGAAGCTCCGGCAGTCCAGACTAGGCCTCGGAGGGTTTCAGGAAGACGGAGTCGTAGAGCAGGCCGGCGAGGAAGCCGCCGCCGAGGGGGCCGACCCAATAGATAAGTTGATTCAGCCAGTGGTGCGAGGCCAGTGCCGGGCCAAAGGCGCGAGCAGGATTCAGCGCGCCGCCGGTGTACGGACCGGCGACGATGATGCCGAGCACGATGGTCAGCCCAATCGCAAAGCCGGCGATGGAGCGGAAGGAGCTCCGCTCGTCCACTGCCGTGGCAAAGACCACGAAGACGAGGAAGAAGGTCGTTGTGGCCTCTAGCGCCAGGCCGGCCCAACTGGGAAAATCGCGCAGCAATTCCGGGGCGCCGAGAGCGACGCTGCGCCAGGTTTCTTCCGGAATGACCACGCGCAGCAGAAAGGCCGCCGCGGTTGCGCCGGCCACTTGTGCGATCCAATAAAACAGGGTGTCTGGAGTCGAGAGGCGCTTGGTGACCCAAAAGCCGATGGTGATCGCCGGATTGAAATGTCCGCCGGAAACGTGCCCCAGCGCGGAAACCATGACAGCGATGGCCAGTCCGTGGGCTAGCGCGACGGTCAGCAAACCGATGCCGCCGGTGGCGTTGCCGCGAAGTTGCATATCCACGCAAACCGCGCCTTCGCCAAAGAAAACCAGCGCGAACGTGCCGATAAATTCGGCCGTCAATTTCTGGGAGAGGTTGTACATGAGCAGGGATTCTAACTGGAAATTTTTGCGGGGGCTAGGCCTGTGAAGTTTTCTGAAGGATAACAGATAACAGCGAGCCTCCGGCAGTTGGAAGGAAAGAAGCACACCGAGTCACGCGCTCCTTCGCGCTTGCTGCTCGCTGATTACTGATTACTGATTGCTTGCTCTACCGCGAAGCCGCCACCGGCGCGTTCACCGGCGTGAGCCAGCCGTGGGCGTCGGGTTTTTTGCCGCTCGTGACGGCGAAGAACTCCTGTTGAATCGCGCGGGTGATTGGTCCGGCGGAGCCCTTGCCGATCACGATCTTGTCCACCGAGCGGATGGGCGTGACCTCCACGGCGGTGCCGACGAAGAACACTTCGTCCGCAATGTAGAGCATTTCGCGCGGGATGGCCGATTCCTTCAGGGGGATGTTCAGGTCGCCGGCCAGCTTGGCTATCGCGTCGCGGGTGATGCCCGGCAGGATGCTGGTGGCGAGCGGCGGCGTGTATAGCGTGCCGTCCTGGACGAGGAAAACGTTCATGCCAGAACCTTCGCTGACGTGGCCGTGCGTATCGAGGGCAATGCCTTCCGCGAAGCCGTTCAGGGAGGCTTCCATGCGGATGAGCTGCGAATTCATGTAATTGGCCGCGGCCTTGGACATGGCGGGCAGCGTGTTGGGGGCGATGCGCGTCCAGGAGCTGACGCAGACATCGACGCCTTTCGAAAGCGCCTCCGGACCGAGATAGGCGCCCCAATTCCAGCAGGCCATGTAATGTTCGAGCGGCGAATTCAGCGGGTTCACGCCGACTTCGCCGTAGCCTCGCAGCACGATGGGCTTCACATAGCAGGCGCCCATTCTATTGAGGCGAACCAGTTCGCAGGCCACGCTGCTGAATTCGTCGACGGAGTAGCCAAGTTCCATCCGGTAGATCTTTCCGGAGTTGATGAGGCGCTGCATGTGCTCGCGGAGGCGGAAGATGGCCGGGCCTTGCGGTGTTTCGTAGCAGCGAATGCCTTCGAAGATGCCCGAGCCGTAGCTGACCACGTGCGAAAGCACGTGCAGCTTCGCGTCATCCCACTGGATGAATTTTCCGTTGTGCCAGATTTTTTCGCTTTTCTGAACAGGCATGGGCGCCTCTCCCTTGGTTGTGATGCGTGCGGCAGCTTGCAAATTCAGAATAGAGGAGGGCTTGCGAAGCGTCAACGCATTCGCTGCGGGAGGCGGGGAGGGAATTCGGCCATATTGGCGCGGTGTGTCTCCGCAGCCGCGACAAATTGGATGCCGATTAATGCTTCGCGGGCGGGGCGGGAGGTTGCGAGGAATCGGCCGGGCGCTCCTCCATCATCGAAGCCGAGCGCGCGAGTAGCTTGCCGTTGTGATTTTCCCAAATCCCCAACAGAACGAAAGGAAGGATGGTGGACGCCGCCCAAAGTTTCGCGTTGCGGGGCAATTTGGCTTCGGGCTCCCAGCGGAACAGCTGCGAGGAGATGAAAATCGCCAGCAGCGCCCACACCAACAAGCAGCCGATCTCCGCCCAGAGCGCGAAGACGTTGGCCTGATCGACCATGGCGCGTTGCAATCCGCTGACCAGATACGTGGCGGGCAGAAAAAGGGCGACGTGCTGGGCCACCTTGGGGAGGTCGGGGAGAGGAACGGTGGCGCCGGAAACGAAGATCAGCGCGAACCAAAGCAATTGATTGATGATTTGCGTTTCCTGCATGGTGTTGGTAACGCTGGCCACGATCAGCCCCAGCGAAGCGAACGAACCGATCCCCGCCAAGGCCAGCAGGAATACGCTGAACAGATTGCCGAGGTGCGTCACGTGATAAACCTCGCGCGCCAGCAGCAGTTCGATAACCACCGTCGGCAGGATCATGATCATGTTGGCGAGGATGCTCGACGTGATCATGCTGAACGCGGAGACCGGGGAAAGACGGAACCTGCGCAGGATGCCTTGCTCACGCCAGGTGACAATCTGCGCGCTTAATCCCCAAAACGTGCCCATCACCGACATGGCCACCACCGGCCCCATCAAGTAGCGCACCACAACCGGGTTGCCCTTGGCGAAGATACTGCCGTAAAGGAAGAAGAACACCATGGGCATGACCAGGCTGAAAAAGAGGAACGCCTTATTCCGCATCGTGATGCGGATGCGCATGGAAACCAGCGTGAGGATGGTTTTCAATCGCGTAGTCTCCGTCCGGTAAGTTCGATGAACACATCTTCGAGCGAAGGCGTGGAAATTTCGAGACTCACGAGTTCGTTGTTTTCCGCTTCCAGGTGTTTCACCAGGGCGACGATCGCCGGGGCGGTCTTGCGGCAGTGCAGGACGTAGGTGCCGTCGACTTCACGGGCGTCGTTCACCCCGTCGAGGCCCTTCAGGGTGCCATTCGACGCGGGTCGGGCGAAGCGCGCTTCGATGCGCGAAGTGTGTTCCGATTTTTGCTTCAGTTCCCGCGGACTGCCGAGGGCAATCACCTTGCCGTGATCGACGATGGCCACGCGGTCGCAGAGCCGCTCGGCCTCCTCAATGTAGTGGGTGGTCAGCACGATAGTTTTCTTCTCGCGCCTCAGTTCCTCGATGATGTCGTAGATTTCGCGGCGCACCTGCGGATCAAGGCCGGAAGTCGGCTCGTCAAGGAAAAGCACCTTGGGATCGTTCACCAGCGCCATCGCCAGGGCAAGGCGCTGTTTCTGCCCGCCGGAAAGCTGGTTGTAGAAAGCATGGCGTTTTTCCTGCAGGCCAAAGCGCTGCAGAAGCTCGTCGACGTTTCGCCGGCGCTTGTAGAAGCCGGCGAACATGCGGATGGCTTCGTTCACGCGCAGCTTATCTGGCAGGGAAGTGGCTTGCAGCGTTGCGCCGATTTCATTTTTCAGCGCGATCGGGTTTTTTTGCGGATCGAGGCCGCAAACGGAAATGGTGCCGCCATCGGGCACGCGCAACCCTTCGAGAACTTCGACCGTGCTGGTTTTTCCCGCACCATTCGGCCCGAGCAGGCCAAACACTTCGCCTTCGGCAACGGAAAAGCTGACCCCGCGCACGGCTTCGACGTCGCCGTAGCGCTTGACAAGGTCTTCCACCTGCAGGATGGGACTGGCCATGGTTGCGAAGCTTCTATGGTACCGCAGGTGGCGGCCGGGCTCTAACGCGACTTCTTCTTTTTCGGGGAGGAGCGCTTTTGGGATTTGACGCTGGGCTTGGTCGTGCGCTTGGGCGCCCAGCCGTGATGCGCGTAGTCCACGCGCATCTCGATGATTTTCACGCCTTCACTTTCCAGGAGTTTTCTTTGGAGGGACGCGTATGGTTCGGGAATAAGGAGCTTGCCGCGTTCGCCGACTACCCGATGCCACGGAATGCCGCGGCCGGAAGGGGTCGCTGCCAAGGCCCTGCCCGCGGTCCTCGCCCCGCCGCGCAAATGCAAAACCTTGGCGAGCGTCCCGTAGGTAGTAACCCGTCCGCGGGGAATTTGTTGCACGAGTTTGTAGACGGGATCCCAACTCATGGAGGAACAGCATGGTAGTGGGGAAACGTCGCGGGCGCAAGCGACCTTTCCGGCGGAAGCGGGTTAGATAAGGTGTATGAGTTGGCCGGAAACAACGGAGCGCGCGCGTAGAGGAAACTCCGATGAAACGCAGCGAAAAATCCGATGGGGAAATCCGCGCGGCTTGCGCCAACCTGGTCGCATCCGGGAGACGGGCAACGATTACTCATTCGCCGCATCCAATCTTGCCAGATGTAGTGGAAGTATCTTACACTACGCCGAGGTTCAGTCCTGGACCGCTTGTAAGATACAGGCTGCAGCCAAACGCCATGGCCTTTGTCCGCCGCAAGGGAAATGCCTACTACCTGGTGCACAATGTGCGCCGCGGCGGAAAAGTGCGGCAACTGCATCTCGCCCGGCTTGGCGAACGCGCCCGCATCACCGACGCGGTCGTCAAGCAGGTCTCCAAGAAGCACCCCTTCATCGATCTCAACTGGCGGTCGCTTCGCGAACAGTTGGACAACCAGATCGATCTCGCTGACCCCGAGTCCCCAGCCGTTCAAAAACTCGTTCAGAGCCTCCGCAATCTCAATCTCGATCTGGCGGATCTGTATCCCCAGATGCTTCGGCTTTCCGAATCGCCCGCGGTGGCGCAGGAGCTGCTGGTACAACTGCGGCTGCTCTACTCCACCATCCAGGTAAAGCTCGATCAGTTTGGGGGCAGGGACCATCTGAAGAGAATGAACCGGGCAGGCGGCCGGTACGGAACAGCGGCTCCGGATTTCCGGAGACGCTAGGGAGGCGGTCATGGCGACAGGCGACGTTTCACTGAATCCGAATGTGCGCAGCGCGGATACTATCGAGTTTGAGAAAGCGCTGCGGGCAAAGATCGTCGGCCAGAATGACGGCGTGCAGGCGTTGGTCGAATTGTTCCAGGTTTTCACCGCCGGGTTGAACTCTCCCGGCCGCCCCGTTGGGAACTTGTTGTTTCTAGGGCCGACGGGTTCCGGCAAAACGCGCATCGTCGAAGCCGCCGCTGAAATCCTTTTTGGCAGCCCGCGTGCGGTCATCAAGATTGACTGCGCCGAGTTCCAGCACTCCCACGAAATTGCGAAGTTAATCGGCTCGCCGCCGGGATATCTGGGGCACCGGGAAACTCATCCATTAATTACGCAGGAAGAGCTGGCAAAGAACCACACGGACAATCTGAAGCTTTCGTTTCTCCTGTTCGACGAGATTGAGAAGGCCAGCGACGCCCTCTGGCAACTTTTGCTGGGCATGCTGGACAAGGCCACGCTGACGCTGGGCGACAATCGCCGCGTGGATCTTTCGCAAACGGTCATCTTTATGACCTCGAACCTGGGAGCGCACGAAATCACCGATTTGATGGACGGCGGCTATGGCTTTGTGAAGTCCACGGACAAACCGCAGACGAACCTGGATCAAAAGGTGGAACGCACGGCGGTGGAGGCGGCGCGGCGCAAGTTTTCGCCGGAATTCATGAACCGCCTCGACAAGCTGGTCGTCTTCCGCCAATTGAAGAGGCCCGAACTGGAATCGGTTCTCGATATCGAACTCGGCCTGGTGCAGAAGCGCGTGCTGGATACGGCCACCCACAAGTTTCTATTTCGCGTCACCGATTCGGGGCGCGAGTTCCTGCTCCAGGAAGGCACAGACCAGCGCTACGGCGCCCGGCATTTGAAGCGCGCCATCGAGCGCTACCTGGTTTATCCGCTGGCGAACTTGCTCGCCACGCAGCAGGTCAATCTGGGCGACCTGGTGCGCGTGGATTGGGACGGCGTACATAAGGAGCTGACGTTCGTGCGAGAGAAGGAAGGCGCGATCGTGGCGCAGGAGAATCCGGAGGGGCTGGTTCCCGCCGCTGGAGCGCCTCTGGAAGACGGCTTGAGCAAGGACGCACCTGCGGAAGCGGTGGCTGATGCGGCGTCCGCGCGTCCGGCGTTGCCGACGGCGACCCCGGCGGTCGCGAGGCAAACGTTGCAAGGACGTAAGAAGGAACTCCGCTAGTCACGGCGGGCAAGTCCGCTTGATGACGGGGTAACTGGTTCATCGAGAGAGCCATGCAGCGATTGTGTCACTTATAACCCAACGGCTGTGAGCTTTGACACAAATTGTTTCAAGGCTCTCAATATTTGACACAATCGGCACAGCTTTTGGGCGAATGAGACAGTTTCCACTGCAGCAACACACCTATCTTGTTGAACTTCCAGTGGTTTCCGTTTTTGTCATTCTTTTCTCACATTGGCATTTCCCATGCTCTTGAGCAGTTATCTTCCGGGTTGAGACGCGCAAACGTCTCACCTGTGAAATCAGAGCGGTGAGGCGAGGGGCCAGCACCGTTCGGAGAAGGCTCTATGAAAGCAGCGGCAAGGCAACAACTGGATCCCACCATCCGCAGCAACGATACGCGCGACTTTCACCAATCGCTGCGCGCGAAGATCGTCGGCCAGGAAGAAGGAGTGCAGGCGCTCGTGGACCTTTATCAGGTCTTCTGCGCCGGCTTGAATTCGCCAGGCCGCCCCGTGGGCAATCTGTTGTTCCTGGGGCCGACCGGTTCGGGCAAGACCCGCATCGTGGAAGCCGCCGCGGAAATTCTCTTTGGGGACCCGCGGCTGGTGATTAAGGTGGATTGCGCGGAGTTCCAGCACTCCCACGAAATTGCGAAACTGATCGGTTCGCCGCCAGGTTATCTGGGGCACCGGGAAACTCATCCGCTGATTACCCAGGAAGAGCTGGCGAAGAGCCACACGGAGAAGTTGAAACTCTCGTTCCTGCTGTTTGACGAAATTGAGAAAGCCAGCGACGCGCTCTGGCAACTGCTGCTGGGGATGTTGGACAAGGCCACGTTGACGCTCGGCGACAATCGCCGCGTAGACCTCTCGCAGACGGTCATCTTCCTGACGTCGAATCTCGGCGGCGGGGAGATTACGGAATTGATGGGCGGGGGTTTTGGTTTCGTGAAGGCCGACGACAAGCCGAAGGCGAATCTGGACGAAAAAGTGGAGCGTACCGCGGTGGAAGCGGCGCGCCGCAAGTTTTCTCCCGAGTTCATGAATCGGCTGGACAAGGTGGTGGTGTTCCACCCGCTTCAGCGCAAGCAACTCGAACAGGTTTTGGACATCGAGCTGGCGATGGTGCAGCAACGCGTGCTGGAAACCGCCAAGGGGCAGTTTCTGTTCCGCGTGACCACCAACGGACGCGATTTTCTGCTGCAGGAAGGCACGGACCAGCGCTACGGCGCGCGCCATCTGAAGCGCGCGATTGAGCGGCACGTGGTGTATCCCATGGCCAACCTGCTGGCCACCGACCAGGTGCGCATTGGCGACATGGTTTGCATCGATTGGGAACCTTCCGAGGATCATCTGGACTTCATCCGCGAAGGCGAGAACGTGGCTATTCCGGTGCGCCGCGTCGAACCCGCCACGGCGACGAAGGCCACGCAGGCCAAGGGTGGACGTCCGGTGGAAGCGCCCGGCGTGCAGCTACCGCCGGAGCCCGCTCCGCGCTTCGCCCGCTAAACATTACCCAGTTCCAACCGAAGGCCCGGACCAACCAGCGTCCGGGCTTTCTCTTTTCCCTCCGAGACGTATAATTTCGGGTAGCCGCACGCTCGCGGCCGTTCCTCCGGAGGATTTATGTTCGCCAAGTCGCGCGCCCGCTGCGTGCTTCTGCTTTTCCTTTCGGCCGCCCTTTCGTTGATTTCTTCCAGTGCACACGCCCAGCGCACCAGTCTGAAACCCGGCATGAACGCTTTCTCTCCCCAGCAGGACATTTCGATGGGAGCGAAATACGCCTCCGAAGTGGAGAAACAATCTCCCCTCTGCAACGATCCAAAGGTGGATGCGTATCTCACCAAACTCGGCATGCGGCTGGTGGACCACCTCAATACCTTCGGGGTGAAGTATCCCTGGGAATTTCACTGTGTGAACGACAAAGCGATCAATGCTTTTGCGCTTCCCGGCGGGTACGTGTTTATCAATCGCGGCGCGATCGAAGCCGCCGATTACGAAGCGGAACTTGCCGCGGTAATGGCCCATGAACTTTCGCACGTAGCCTTGCGCCACGGCACCAATCAGGCCACCAAGGCGCAATACGCGCAAATTGGCAGCGGCATCGCGGGCATTGCCGGCTCGATCTTCGGCGGGCTTGCGGGCGCGGCCATATCGGGCGCCGGGCAATTCGCCACCGGCAGCGTGCTGCTGAAGTATTCCCGCAGCGCGGAAACGCAAGCGGACGTGATGGGCACGCAGGTGCTGTACGATTCGGGGTTCGATCCGCGCGCCATGGCGGCGTTCTTTGAGAAGCTCAACAGCGCGCAAGCCCCGCCGGAATTTTTCTCCGATCACCCGAACCCGGAAAACCGTGTCGAACGCGTGTCCGAGGAGATCCGGAAACTCGGGGGCGCGCCGCCCGACGCGCAAAAGGATTCGCCGGAATTTGAAGCCATCAAAAGGGAGGTGATGGCCTTGCCGGTTGCGGCCAAGGCAAAGCCCGCCGCTGCTGCCGCGGCAGTTTCAGGGATTCCGAAAGCTGGAACCGTGAAGGTGTCGCCGCCTTCGAAGAAATATGCCGGACTGGACGTGGGCGCCGCCAAACTGAAATATCCAGACGACTGGAAGAAGTACGGGGATAGCAACAACGTGACGCTGGCACCCGATGGCGGCGTGGTAGACAACGGCCGGGGCCAGGCAGAGGTGGCCTACGGCATGATGGTGAGCGTGGCGAAACTCGAGGGGACGCCGCCTGCAGGCCAGGACGCGCTGCAGGCGGCAACAGAAAAGCTGATCACCTCGATGGAAGAGGAAAACGCGAACATGAAAATTACGCGGGATCCGAAAGAGGTCTCGCTGAACGGCGAACGCGCGCTTTCGACCTTCCTGACCAACGATTCGCCGAACGGCGGGCAGGAGACCGACTGGCTGATCACGGTGATGCGGCCCGAAGGGCTGGTGTATTTCGTATGCGTTGCGCCGCGCGAGGATTACAACAGCTTCAGCGGGGCCTTTACCAACGTATTGGACAGCGTGCGCTTCAAGCGCTAGGCGCTCGGCGGCAAAAAAATGGGGCGCCGGGATGACTCCCAGCGCCCCGTTTGACTTTCAAGGTTGGGTCAGTGCCCGTCGTTGAATTGGATCGCCGGCAGCACCGGTGTGCCTTCGACCCGGACGGCGTCGAGCGCCTCCGGATCGAGGCCAAGCAGCTTGAGGATTGTCGGGGCTACCTGGGCGGTTTCCACGAAGCTGTTGACGGTTTCGGCCTTGAGAGCTGGATTCGAAACCAACAGCATCACGTTGGTGTCATCCCATGCATAGCCGCCGTGCTCGGACTGCTTTTTCAGACCGCCGGTGTAGACGACGCCGACGTTGGGAATCACGACGATGTCGGGGGTGCGGGGGTCACCTCCCTCGCGAAGCTTGCAGCAAGGACCCGGCTGGTTTGGAACGCCCGGGGTGTTGAACAGGTTGCTCAGCGAAGCCCCATAGTAGATCTGGCCGAGGCCAATCGTCGAAGCGGCATTTTCCAGATCCGCCACGGCTTCCGCCGTGCGGCCGGAATCTGCCAGCCAAATCTGGGAAATGTCGTCTTCGGCAAGTCCGAGGCCGTTATTGGGATCGTTGTAAACGGCTGGAAGAAGGCTCGCAATGATTGCCGAGGGCGGTTGGCCGTTGTTGCCGGTGCTGCCGGGAATGGGGAAGAAGCGGTTCGGGTCGATCGGCGACTGCCCGTGCTTGGCGGTGACGATGATGGTGGTGGAATCGAGCAAGCCGTTGGCCTTGAGCGCGCTTACCATTTGACCGATGGCCGCATCCACGAACTGGATCTCGGCGAGCATCTTGGGCCTGGGAGTACCCTGGGCATCCTCATAACCGCCAGAGTTTGCGTCAGTTCTGGTAGCAGACTTGGGTGAAATCAACTTTTCACCAACGCTCACCGCCTGGAAGTTCATGCCGAAAATCGCCGGGACTGGAGCCTTGTGGTCTCCGAGGTGAGTCTTGCCGTTGATCCAGTTGACCACCGCGTTGACCTTGAGCTGGTCATAGCACTTGATGGAGTCGAAACCCGTGGTCCAGTCATCGCCATTGGGAACCAGTTGGCCGCAATCCACACTTGCGCTGGGGTTGAGGGCAGCCGTTTTGATACCGGGCAGGGGAATCTGGAGAGAGTTGACCTCCGGGGAATAGTAGTCATCGACGTTGCTGGGCTGATTGGTTCCGGTGGGTCCGGAAACGGCAGCGTAGGCAGCGTGCTTGTCGGACCAGGCAGTGTATCCGCCGTTGGAATGGATCACGCCAAAAATGGTGTTGGTGCGAATGAAGTTCCAGGAGTAAACCGGCTTACAGTTGTTGAAGGGATCGCGCACCAGCTTGTTGGGATCGATCGATTGGACGCCGCCGTCGATCGTCGAATAGCCGGAAAACCCGCCGTTGAGTTTCGACTGGTCGATTTCGTTGCCTTCCTCATATTCGGTCTGCGTTCCGTTAATGGCGCCCATATTGCAAGGTCCCGAGGGCAGGCCGTTGCCGGTGGTTACCGCCGGCGGCGCCAGGACGCGGTCGTAAGCGACGTCGTAATACGCCCCGACGGTCCTCGGTGAGCCGCCGGTGACGAGCGCCATCAGACCTGGAAAGGAGTCCGAGGGGCGCGAGGTTGTTGTCCGGGTGTAATGCACACCGGTCTTGCCAAGCGCGGCAAGGTTTGGACAGGTGTTGGACGCGACGCAGTTTGCATAATCAACGGCGTGCATACCATCGATGCTGAGCAACAGGACGTGTTTGATGTGGGAGTGCCGGTCGTGATCCTCATCCGCCCGCAAAGGGGAGGGCAAAGTGGTCGCGACCAGGCCGAGCAACAATGCGGCTGCGGCTAACTTCTTGATCATGGAGTTCTCCTCATGAAGTTGTGAATGGAGTGTGGGCAATCCTCCGTCATTGAATTGCCTCGTATCAGGCTAAGAGGCTTTTGTTACATCGATGAGACGCGCAGATGTGCGGGAAGTTAAACGCGGCGAATTTTCAGCAAAACAACGGCGGGGGATGAGAAAACTGTTATTGCGCTCCGATCGGGGAAGCGGTTTATGAACGAGTTTTCAGGCTTGGCAAGGGGGGCTCAGCGCTGGTGGACTGCCGCAGGCTGGCTCGCGCCGCGCTGGTGAATCTCTTCCGCGCGCTTGAGCGCTTCCTCGATGTTGGCGCAGATATTTTCCGCGCCGATGTGCCGTTCGAAGCCCGCTTCGCGCATCAACGCCGCGGGCTGGGGACGCGCGCCGCAAACGAGCATCGAGCGGCCGCTGGCCTGAAGTTGCGCGGCAAGTTCCTCGAGGGCGGCGATGCCGGTGGCGTCAATGGCCGTCATATTGCGCAAGCGAACGATCACGATCGGAGGAAGGGAAGCGAGATTTTCGGTGATCTCGGCGATCTTGTCGGTCACGCCGAAAAGAAAAGGCCCGTGGATGCGGTAGACCGCGGTGTAATCGGGAATGTCTTTGTCCTGCAGGATATGCGCGCGGCCGCCTTCGATGTATTCGTCGGTGACCTTGGAAACCGTGGTGGTCATCGAGATTTTCCGGACAAAGCTGAACGCCGCCAGAATCATGCCCACTTCGACAGCTAGGGTGAGATCGGCAACCACTGTCAGCGTCATCGTCAGCAGCCAGACGCTGATGTCCATTTTCGAGAGCTTCAGGATTTCCGGAATTTCCCCCCAATCGCCCATGTTATAGGCGACCATGAAGAGAATTCCCGCCAGCGCGGCCAGCGGAACATTTTTCACCAACGGCGCGGCGAATAGAATCACGGCGAGCAGCGTGAGAGCGTGAATTATTCCCGCGATGGGACTTTTCGCGCCGGAGCGGACATTTGTGGCTGTCCGGGCGATCGCTCCCGTGGCAGGCAGGCCGCCGAACAAAGGCGAAGCGATATTCGCCACGCCTTGCGCGATCAATTCCACGTTGGGATTGTGCTTGTCGTTGCTCATCTTGTCGGAGACGACGGCGGAGAAGAGCGATTCGATTGCGCCCAGCATCGCCACGGTGACCGCGGGCGAAAGCAGGTGCAGCAGCAACTGCGGTTGCAAGTGCGGCACGGCCAGGTGTGGCAGGCCGCTGGGAATGCCCCCGAAGCGCGTCCCGATTGTCTCCACCGGCAATTGAAACAGCGCCACCGCCGCGGTTGCGCCAAAGCAGACCACGATGGCGCCGGGCACACGCTTCAGAAATCTCGCGCAGAAAATCATGACCGCCAGCGAAACGAAGCCAACCGTGGTTGCCACCCAATTCAACGTATGAAAATTGGCCGCGATGGCGCCCAGGCGGTGAAAAAAGTCGCCCGGTACATGCTCCATGCGCAGGCCGAATAGATCTCGGATCTGCGTGCTGGCAATGAGAATGGCGATGCCGTTGGTGAAGCCGACCACGACCGGCCGCGGGAAAAACTTCACCATGCTGCCAAGGCCGGTGACACCCATGATCACGAGCAGAACGCCCGCGAGCATCGTGCAAGTGAAGAGGCCATCCAGCCCATACCGCGTGATAATGCCGAGCACGACGACAACGAACGCGCCGGTGGGCCCGCCAATTTGCGTTTTCGAACCGCCCAGCGCGGAAATCAGGAAGCCCGTGACGATCGCGCAGTAAATCCCCGCCTGGGGTGATACGCCCGATGCAATCGCAAAGGCCATCGCCAGCGGCAGAGCCACCAGGCCGACGGTGACGCCGGCGATCAGGTCCGAAATAAATTTTTGTGTGTTGTACTCGCGAAGAAGGATTACCGATTTCGGTAACCACGCATCCATTGTCGCACTCATGTTCCTGCTGACTTCCCTCCGTGTTTACTCTAGAGAGTCTACCAGCAACGGAGCTTGGAACCGTGTGATGTCCGCACATGTGTGCGCGTGGTACCACCATGCACGCTGAAGACATCCTGCAATTTTAACGAGGAGCGCGTCAGCAATTCCCGGCGCTGTTCGCGAGTGGCACAGGCGCGCCTGCCCCTGCGCCGGATTGAAGGAGTTCCCACTAATCCGCGGCTTCGCTGCGTTTTCCGGACGGCTTCCAGCGCAGGATCGGTTTGCGCGCCGCGCCAACCTCGTCCAACCGCCGCACGCGCGTGGTGTGCGGAGCGGTTTTCACCAGGTCGGGAGTTTCCGTCGCTTCCAGGGCGATCGACTTCATGGCATCGATGAAGAGGTCGAGCTCCTCGATGGATTCGGACTCGGTAGGCTCGATCATCAGGGCGCCCGGCACAATCAGCGGGAATGCCGTGGTGTAGGGATGAAAGCCATAGTCGATCAGTCGCTTGGCGATATCCATGGTGCTCACGCCGTTCTTTTTCTGGATGGCGTCGCTGAAGACGACTTCGTGCATCGAAGGCTTGGTGTAGGGAAGATCGAACGCGTCTTCGAGGCCCTTGCGGATGTAGTTCGCGTTCATCACGGCGTCTTCCGTGGCCTGACGCAGGCCGGGGCCGTAGGCCAGAATGTACGCGAGCGCGCGCACGAGCACGCCGAAATTGCCGACGAAGGCGCGAACGCGCCCGATGCTGTCCTTACGCTGAAAATCCAAGGCCAGCCGCCCGCCCTCTTTTTCCGCCAGCACGGGCACCGGCAAATAGGGTTCGAGAATTTTCTTCATGGCCACAGGACCCGCGCCGGGTCCGCCGCCGCCGTGGGGCGTCGAAAACGTTTTATGCAGGTTCAAGTGCATTACGTCGACGCCGAGGTCGCCGGGCTTGGTGATTCCGGCGAGGGCGTTCATGTTGGCGCCGTCCATATAAAGGAGCGCGCCCTTGGCGTGCAGGACTTCCGCGATTTGGGGAATTTGCTGCTCGAAGATGCCCAGCGTGCTGGGATTTGTGAGCATCAGCGCGGCCACATCCGGCGTCACTTGCTCGCGCAGATGTGCCAGATCCACCTGGCCTTCGGCGTTGGACTTGATGTTTTCTACTTCATAGCCGGCAATCACCGCCGTGGCCGGATTGGTGCCGTGCGCGGAGTCTGGAATCAGGACTTTCTTGCGCGGATTGCCGTTTTTCGTGTGATGTGCGCGAATCAGCAGCAGGCCGGTCAGTTCGCCTTGCGCGCCGGCGGCCGGTTGCAGAGTGATGGCGTCCATGCCGGTGATTTCGAGCAGGCATTTTTCCAGCAGCTGCAAAACCTTCAGGCAGCCCTGCGAAAGTTCCTGCGGCTGGTAGGGATGTTCCGTGGCGATGCCATTGAGCCGCGCCACAAACTCGTTCACGCGCGGGTTGTACTTCATGGTGCAGGAACCCAGCGGATACATGCCGAGATCGATGGCGTAATTCCAGGTGGAAAGCCGTGTGAAGTGGCGGATCACCTCGATCTCGCTGACCTCGGGGAACCCTTCGACGCCGCCGCGGCGATGCGCTTCGCCCAGGGCTTTCGCCGGGTCCGCCGCAGGCACATCCAGGGGAGGCAATTCAAACGCCCGTTTGCCCGGGGAGGATTTCTCGAAGATCAATCCTTCATTCTGATTCGTTTGCCGCGTCGCCTTTTTGATCCGCTCGCTCATTCTTTTCCGTCTCCGCGCACTTTGCGTCTCTGCGCGAGGATTTTCATGACCGGCATCCTCAGTTCGTTACTTCCCTACTTCGCTTCCGTGATCGACTTCCTCACTCCGGCCACAAACCGCTCGATCTCCCCTCGCGTGGTTGTCTCTGTCACGCAGACCAGCGCATTCTTCGAGAGTTCGGGATACGCGGTTCCCAGCACGTATGGACCGACGATCTTCTCCCGCAATAAATCGGCGTTCACAATGCGCACCGACTTCGGAAACTCCACCGCGAACTCATTGAAGAACGGCCCGGGGAAAGTGCGCTTCACGCCGGGGATCTTCTCCAGTTCGGCAAGGGCGAAATGCGCCTTGGAAAGATTCTGCTCCGCTTGTTCGCGCAAGCCCTCCTTGCCGAGCAGCGTCAGATGCACGGTGGCCGCCAGCGCGCAAAGGGCCTGGTTCGTGCAAATATTCGAAGTCGCCTTCTCGCGGCGGATATGTTGTTCGCGCGTCGCCAGCGTCAGCACAAAGCCGCGGCGTGCTTCGCGGTCCGTGGTTTGTCCTGCAAGTCTCCCTGGCATCTGGCGGACATATTTTTCGCGCGAAGCCACCACGCCCACGTAGGGCCCGCCATAACTCGGCGCCAGACCGAAGCTCTGGCCTTCCATGGCGACAATGTCTGCTTCCGCGGGCGGCTTTACGGCGCCCAGCGAAACTCCTTCGGCGACGGCCACCACGAGTAGCGCACCGGCGGCTTGCGTGATCTTCGCCAGCGCGGCGGGCGACTCAATGACGCCAAAAAAATTCGGCGACTGCACCACCACCGCGCACACATCTTCCCGCAGCGCGGATTGCAGAGCTTTTTCGTCCAGCGTGCCCATGGCCGTGTAGGAAATCTCTTCCACGTGCAATCCCGAATTCTTCGCGTAGGTCCGCAGCACTTCGCGGTATTCGGGATGCACCGAGCGGCCCACCAGCACGCGCCGCCGGCTGGTGACGCGCTCGGCCATCAGCACCGCTTCGGTGGTGGCGGTCGAGCCGTCGTACATCGATGCGTTGGCCACTTCCTGCCCGGTCAACTGGCACATCAACGTTTGAAATTCGAAGATCGCCTGCAGCGTGCCCTGGGTGATTTCGGCCTGGTACGGCGTATAGGAAGTCAGGAACTCGCCGCGCTGGATGATCGTGTCGGTCACCACGGAACGCAGGTGGTTGTAGACGCCGGCGCCGAGAAAACTGGTGTAGCCTGCGGAATTTTCCGCTGCGCGCGCCTGGAAATATTCGATGATTTCCTGTTCGGAGTACGGGCCCGGCAGGTTCAGCGGCTTTTTCAGCCGGTAGGCTTCGGGAATGGAAGAGAAGAGTTCTTCAGCGGTTTTGATGCCAATCGCGGCCAGCATCTGCTGCCGTTCGGCAGGGCTCTTCGGGAGATAACGCATCAGGCGGACGCCTCTTTCTTCTTTTCGGCGATATAGGTTTCATACGCCGCGGCATCCATCAGCGCGGCGACTTCGGCGGGATTGGCGAGCTTCATCTTGATCAGCCACCCGGTGCCGTGGGGATCGGTGTTGATGGCCTCGGGCTTGTCTTTCAGTCCGCCGTTGGCTTCGACTACCTCGCCGCTCGCCGGCGCATAAATGTCGCTGACGGCCTTCACGGATTCCACCGAGCCGAACGATTTGCCGGTGACGACCTGTGTTCCCACGGCCGGCATTTCCACGAAAACCACGTCGCCGAGTTCGCTCTGCGCGTAATCGGTGATGCCCACGGTGGCCACGTCACCCTTTACCTCGATCCATTCGTGGTCTTTGCTATAGCGGAATTGCGTTGGATAACTCATGGAGCGCCTCTTTCGTCCTCAGATTCCTATTTCCGAAATCGAACCACTCAAATCGTTGGCCGCAGGGGCTAAATCCCCGCATTTCCTTAGCACTTATGGCGCGGCGGAAACCGCGCCATCTCGAAATGCCTTTCCAGGACCGTTTGCGGCCTTTTCTCCCCGCGTGTCACTCGCCATTCGCCACTTTCTTCTTCTGGCTATTGGCTAACGGCTAATGGCTTCTTCGCTCTCTTATAAAACGGCGTCGCCACCACCTGGGCTTTGCAGCGCTGCGAGCGAATCTCCACGTAAATCGGCGTTCCTAGCGCCGTCATGGAAGGCGGCAGGTAGGCCAGGGCGATATTTTTGCCAAGCGTCGGGGATGGCGAGCCGCTGGTCACCAGGCCGATCTCTTTCCCATTTTCGTCGACGCAGGGGTAGGTGTCGCGGGCGATGCCGCGATCGACCATTTCCAGGCCCACCAGCGCGCGCTTCAAGCCTTCGGCTTTCAGTTTCACCAGCGCGTCGCGGCCGATGAAGTTGCCTTTTTCGAGGTGGCAGTAGCGGTCCAGCCCCACTTCCCACACGTTGATCGTGTCGCTGATCTCGTGCCCGTAAAGCGCCATCTTTGCTTCCAGGCGCAGTGTGTTGCGCGCCCCAAGGCCACACGCGACGATGCCGAACTCCTTGCCAGCGTCCATCACGGCGTTCCAGACACGCTCACTGGTGGCTGTGTCCGAAGGGATGTAAATCTCGAAACCGTCCTCGCCGGTGTAGCCCGTGCGGGCAATCAGCGTATTGGGCAGGCCGCAAACGGCGCCGTGCGTGAACCAGTAATTCTTCACCGTGTCGAGCTTCGCGCCGGTTAATTTCTGCAAAGTTTCCGCGGCGCGCGGCCCCTGAATCGCCAGTTGCGTGTAAGCGTCGCTGAGGTCCTCCACCTGGCAGTCCATCCCTTTGGTGTTTTCGCGCACCCAGTTGATGTCTTTCTCGCGGGTGCCGGCGTTGATCACCAGCAGGTAATCGTCTTCGCCCAGGCGGTGCACGATCACGTCGTCCACAAATGTGCCGGCTGGGTAGAGCATCGCCGAATATTGCGCCTGCCCGATGGCTAGCCGTGAAGCGTCGTTCATCGTCAGGTGCTGTACGGCGGCCAGCGCGCCACCGGGATTTTTTGCGCTGTGAATGCGGATGTCGCCCATGTGGCTGACGTCAAACATGCCCACGCCGCTGCGCACGGCGCGGTGTTCGCACAGCAGATTGCCGCTGCACGGGTATTCGACAGGCATGTCCCAGCCGCCGAAATTGACCATTTTGGCGCCCAAGCGCTTGTGCAGCGCGTTGAGTGCCGTTTTTCTGAGAATTGGAGTCGACGGCGAGTTTCCGGAGTCCATTCGGGTTACTCGGGCAGCACGCGATGGTAGCACGCGTTCCAACCGGGGGTCAAAAGCAGGCGAATCGAGACAGGGGGGCGAGCGAGCGGGGGGCGAAGTTTTCTCCGCAAGGGCTCTTGTTGGATGCGCAGCAGGGAAGTTGCCGCACGCTTGCTGGCGGGGCGCCGCTCGGTTAGAGTTTTTGGGGAGGCGCGCATGGCTGCCCGTCAACAAGTTCGCTGTTCCCAGTGCGACAAAGCCGAGGAATACTGCACCTGCGAAAAATACTGCGCCATTTGCAAGGGCCAAACCAACGTGCGCTTGTGCGTGGATGGGTTATATTATTGTCCAGACTGCCGGGAAGCGTGCGACGTGGCCCTGGCGAATGAACGGTAACCGTGACTAAGTATCCTCTACACCTGCTCCTTTCGCTCGACCATGACGAACGCCTGGCCGCCGCGGCGGGCGGGGCGATGCGTATCTTCGCCGATGCCGCGGGGCTTTCCAATGAAAACATCGAGCAGCTCAAAGTGGCGGTCGTTTCGGCCTGCAAGCTCTGCTTCGGCTTTCATGACAACAGCACCACGCCCTGCCAGGTGAATTTCCGGCGACTGGATGACCGGATCGAGGTGGAAGTGTGCGTCCCCGGCGTCGCGGCCCCTGGCGAACGGCTGCAGGTTGCCTGGGATGGCGTCGATTCGGTGCAGTGCGAAGATCGCGACAATTGTGGCGTGCTGCGTCTCACCAAGTTCGTCCCCGCCACCGCGTAAACCGTGACATGTTTTCCGTGACGCGTAATTTGGAGAGCAATTTTGCCGTGCGGACAGGCGCACAGGCAAGAATGCCTGTGCCACTCGCCTCAGAGAGTAAAAATGTAGCTTCCTGCAGGCAAGGGTGCTCTATCCAGATTTTTCTTGCTTGGTGTTGACAGCGAAAAGGAAACAGGCTCGCCGCCAGGATGGCGGCGATACCAAAGGCCGCCTGAGGGTTCACCGAGGATTCGCTTCGGGGCACGGAACACAGCCCGCGAGCCGCGGCTCATTACATCTTGAAGGCGAAAGTATTCTTCTTGATCAGGTCGGTCATCTGGTCGTCGGTTACGGCGATGCTGATCAAAACGCGGTCGCCGGACGGGGCAACGCTCGCCTGATCCAGCAACTGGCCGAGGTCCGGATTGTCTTTCGCGGTCTGGTATTTCTTGTACATCAGCCCCGCGGTTATCAACTGGCTCAGTGTGTTGGCGTCTTCCGTGGAGCCGCAAACGGCCTGGAATTTCCCGGCCATGCCGCTGTCCGCGGTGGCGGTGATGACCATGGCCTGCATGCGGGCGACGAGCTTCGCCGCTTCGGGGAACTGCTGCACTTCCGGCGCCAGTTGGGCCATCGCGAGTTTCGTGTAGCCCTGATTGAGCACCGCCCAGACCACGCCGTTGCCGTTGGTTTCGTTAATCAAGCCGAACATTTTATCGTTGCGCAGCAGGCTGTCTTCCTCGCCATAGCGCACGGCGATCATCTGCTCCAGCAATTGCCGGTGGCCGAAGGCAGCCTTGTTGGAATCGACGAAAAAGAAAAAGAGGTCATCCGGGCCGACGCCGGAGCCAAAAGCGAACAGGGTGTAGCCGTGCGATTTGGCCGTCGGGAGCTTCTGCGCCTTGAAATACGCTTCGGTGGAATCGGGATTGAAATTGCCAAGCGCGATGCCCACGATTTCTTCGCTGGAGGGCACGGCCGAGTCCGCCGTCTTGCTTATGGAGGGGTCCTTGCTTAGCGCCGCTTGTGGGACGAGGCCCCAGGTGAGTTCATCCACCTGCGAATTGGTGTCGATGCCTGCGGAAGCGAGGAACTTCTCGAACTGCCGGAAGCGTTCGGGGAGCATCTGCTGCTCCAGCGCCGGATACCATTTCATCGTGCGCGCCTTCTTCAAGTCCGCGTACGCAAATTCGCCGACGTTCTTGGGGAACATGCCGATCGTGTCCGCCCCCAGGCTGCCCGCCTTCGCGGGCTTCGCCGATGCCGCCACCAGGACCAGCAGGGCGCACGCCGCCGTTACTCTCGTCGCCAAGATCTTGCACTTCCTCATGCAAAGCTCCTTTCAAGGGGCCGGGTGGAAACTTCAGTGTACGCTACTCGGCGAAGATCGGCCTTTTGCCTAGCCAAGCCGCTTGCGCAGTTCGTCAACCTTGCTCCGCATTTGCGCCACGTAGGCTGGGTCTTTCAAGCCTTCCAGATTGATTTCCACATTGGCGAGCGCGCCTTTCGCCCCCGCTACGGCCATTAGACGCGCCACCAGCAGGTCTGATTTCATGGATGCCGCCGAGATTCCATCCAGTTGCACGAGGCGCTCCAAAAGATCCGCGGTCTTTTCGGCGACCTGCAGCGGCACTTCGGATGCGCCTTTCGTCGCCGATTGAATTGCCGCTTCGCGCGCTTCTTTTTCCTCCGGCGTGCCCTGCGGAAGCTTGTAGGCGGCCAACACGGTGTCGTACGAACTGGCGTCGCGGTCGATCGCGGCGGTCAGTTCATCGGTTATCTTCCGCAGCGTTTCGAGGTGCTCCGAGAGCTTGTCCACGTGCAGAATCTGCGACTTCTTCTTGCGCGAAAGCCCGGCAACCATTTGCCCGAGCGCCGCCGCGAGCGCCGCCGCGAAGGCGGATGCGCTTCCGCCACCCGGGGTGGGGGATGCCTCAGCAACAGCCTCGACGAACGGACGCGCGAGCTGCGCGAGCTTTCCTTCTCTCGCTTCCAGCGGAGCGCCGCTCAATGCCGCTGCCAGCTTGTTTTCAAACACCTGCGAGGGCGAAAAGTTTTCGAGTTGCAAAAAATAATCGGCGGCCATTTCGATGGCCTTTTTGGGCACCAGGCCCACGATTTCGCTGCCCACCGGCATCACGCCGTAACGCTCCGCTTCGCGCTTCACAGCCGCGTAAACACGATGCATGGGCGTCTGCTCGTAGTCTGTCAGGTTGATGGAGACCTGCGCCAGGTTGCGCGCTTTCAGCTCCACGCCCATGGATTTGACATAGCGGAAGCCGCCATTGGAAAAGCGAATTGCGCGGGCGATTTTGTTGGCGATATCGATGTCGGATGTGTTCAGATTCACGTTATAGGCGACCAAAAACTTGCGTGCGCCTACGACGGTTACACCGGCCGTGGGATGCAGCTTTGGTTCGCCGATGTCCGGCTGCCGGTCGTGATTTTTCTTGAGCTCTTCGCGCAGCCCTTCGAACTGTCCTTTGCGGACATTCTCCAGGTTCACGCGATCCGGCCGCGTTGCGGCGGCCTCGTAGAAGAAGATCGGGATGCGATAGCGCTTCCAGATCTCGTTGCCCACGCGCTTTGCCAGCGCCACGCAATCTTCCAGTGTCACGCCTTCCACCGGGATAAATGGCACCACATCCGTTGCACCCACACGTGGATGCGCGCCTTTATGGACGGTCATGTCAATCAAATCCATGGCCTTGCCGGCGCCCAAAATGGCGGCCTCCGCCACCGCGTCGGGTTCCCCCGCCAGGGTAATCACGCAGCGGTTATGGTCGGCGTCCATTTCGCGGTCCAGCACATAAACGCCCGGCACGCTACTCATCACCTGCACCAGTGCGTCGACCTTGGCCGGATCGCGGCCCTCCGAAAAATTCGGCACACACTCAATCAGTCGTTTCATCGCTCTCCATCCCGCTTCTTAAACTCTGTGGTCCCTGTGGCCCTCTGCGGTCTCTGTGGTGAATCTTTATTCTGATTTTCAGTCCTTCATCCAGACAATAGCGCCGCGCTTCATGGTCATCCAGCAGAGGTTCATTCCAAAATGATAAGGAATTTCCCGGTAATCCTCCACTTCCCACACGGAAAGGTCCGCTTGTTTGCCGGGTTCCAGCGAGCCGATCGAGGCGTGGCGGCCCAGTGAATACGCCGCATTGATGGTCGCCGCGCAGATCGCCTCCGCCGGGGTCATACGCATTTGATTGCAGGCCAGCGAAAGCACCATGGGCATGCTGACCGTGGGACTTGTGCCTGGATTGTAATCCGTGGCCAGGCCGACGATGGCGCCGGCATCGATCAATTTTCGCGCGGGGGCGTAGGCCTTCAATCCCAGATGGAAATCGCAGCCTGGCAGCAGGGTCGCAACTGTATCGGATTTTGCCAGCGCGCGAATGTCCGCGTCGTTCACCTGCTCCAGGTGATCGCAGCTTGCCGCTAGGAGTTCCACCGCAAGCCGCGTCGCTCCGGTGTGTGACAACTGCTCCGCGTGCAGGCGCAGCCGCAGCCCGTGTTCCTTGGCTCGCGTCAGCAATCGCTTCGATTGGCTCACCGTGAATGCGCCGCGATCGCAAAAAACGTCGCAATATTCCGCCAGGTCGCGCACGGCCACTTCCGGCAAAAGCTTGTCGATGAGCAACGCAAGATACATCTCCGCGCCGCCGGGCTTGCCGCGATATTCCAAAGGCACCACGTGCGCGCCGAGAAAGGTCGAGATAATTTCGACGGGTTGTTCCTGGTTTAACACGCGGTGCAACGTCAGAATTTTTAATTCACTGGCAACGTCGAGCCCGTAGCCACTCTTGGCCTCGATGGTGGTTGTGCCGTGCGCCGCGAATTCGCCCAGGGCTGCAACCGCGCGCTTCTTCAATGCCTCGCGCGTCGCCGCCCGCAACTTCTTCACCGAGTTGAGAATCCCCCCGCCGTTGCGCGCGATCTCTTCATAGCTGGCGCCCTGGATTTTCAGTTCATACTCTTCGGCGCGGCTGGCGGCATGAATCAAGTGCGTATGCGAGTCCACAAATCCGGGCAAGATCACGCGCCCGCCAACGTCAAATTTCTCGGCGCGCTTCGCCTCCGGCCGGCGTTCCACGTCCCTGCGTGTTCCGGCACCGACGATCTTACCGTCGCGCACAAGCATCGCGGCGTCTCGGACCAAGCCCACCTTGGAGAGGGAGCTGCCGCGCCGCGGTGCGCCGCCGCGCAGAGTCAAAATCTGTGATGCACCTGTAATGAGAAGACTATCGCTCAATGCCTAAGCATTATGCCCAAGCGGGGCGGCGATTGCACCTACGCCCCAATGGCCTTTCCCTGATAGGCGGGAACGAAAACTTCCTTCACAAACGTATCAATCGACGTGGGCGTTGCGTTTGTTGCGCTGCGCGGCTTGATTCCTGTGACGAGGCCGGTGTTGAATCCCTTGAACACTTCCACAAAGTATGAGGCCGATTTGCCCGGGATACCCATCTTGGCCATGGCGTCTTCCACCTGCTCGTAGGAGAACTGCACGTAACGCAGCTCTGGCCTGCCGATGCCTCTGGCGATCGCGGAGGTCACTTCGATCATGCTCAAATCGCGTTCGCCCAGGAGCTCCTGCGCCTGCTTGCCGTTGAAATCGAGTTTCAGCAATCGGTCCGCGGCGTAGGCGCCAATGTCCCGCGTGGCAATCATGGGAATCCGCAAGTCCGGCTTCAGGGCCGCGCCAAAGTTCCCATCACGCGAATCATTTCAATGGCGCCCAAATAGTTTTCCATAAAAAAGGCGGGGCGCAGGTGCAAGATGTTCAGGCGTTCCAGCCCATCCAGCTTCTTCTCGAATTGTTGCAGCCCGGCGATCGGTTCGATTCCGGCGGGAATCTGGGCGCCAATGCTGCTCAGGTTCACGGCGCAGGCCAGGCCCGCATTTTTAGCCGCCGAGACGATGGCTGTGGAGTCCGCTTCGTGTTCGTCGCGGTAATCCGGCGAGGCCAAGTTCGGCGGAATCATCAAGAATGCCGCGCGCCCGGCTAGCGCTTTCGTAAGCGCGTCGGCGTGGTTCACGTCGGCGACAAACGCTTCCGCTCCGCGCTGTACAAACGGCCGCAGCCGCGAGGCGCTGCGACCGACGACCCTTACCTGCTCGCCTTTTCCCAGAAGTTTTTCGTTGATGAACGAACCGATATTTCCTGTAGCGCCCAGGATGGTATACACGATAGCTGCTCCTCGACCGCGGGTCCCCGCACCGGGACGTCAGCGAACCGCGGTTGCCGCTATCCTATAACATTGGGACTTTAACGCCAGTTTTTCGCGCGAAGGCGACGGCCTCCGGATAGCCCGCATCGACGTGGCGAACCACGCCCATGCCGGGATCGTTGGTCAGCACTCGTTCGATGCGCTTGGCCATCTCCGGGGTGCCATCGGCGCAAGTGACCTGCCCGGCGTGCTGGGAATAGCCAATGCCGACGCCGCCGCCGTTGTGAATGGAAACCCAGGATGCGCCGCTGGCGGTATTGATCAACGCGTTCAGCAGCGCCCAATCGGCCACGGCGTCTGAACCGTCCTTCATCGATTCCGTCTCGCGATAAGGCGATGCCACCGAGCCGCAATCCAGATGATCGCGGCCCATCACGACTGGCGCCTTCAAATCGCCCTTGGCCACCAGTTGGTTGAGTGCCAGGCCGAATTTGTCGCGCTCGCCGTAACCCAGCCAGCAAATGCGCGACGGGAGTCCCTGGAACTTCACCTTTTTCTGCGCCATGGTGATCCAGCGTTTCAGGTGTTCGTTCTCGGGAAACATCTCCAAAACGAGTTGATCGGTGCGCGCGATGTCCGAAGCTTCTCCCGAAAGCGCGGCCCAGCGAAACGGCCCTTTTCCTTCGCAGAACAACGGCCGAATGTAGGCCGGCACGAAGCCGGGAAAGCCGTAGGCGCTTTTCACGCCGGCTTCGTAGGCAAAGGTGCGGATGTTGTTGCCGTAATCGAATGTGATCGCGCCGAGTTTTTGCAAATCGAGCATGCCTTGCACGTGCTCGCCCATCGCGGCAACGGCACGCTTACGGTATTCCTGCGGATTGCTCCTGCGCAATTCCAGCGCTTGCTCAAGCGTCATTTTATTGGGCACGTACCCGCCAATGGGGTCGTGGGCGCTGGTCTGATCGGTCAGCACGTCGGGCACCACGCCGCGCCGCGCGAGTTCGGGAATCAGGTCCGCGCAGTTGCCGACCAGCCCGACGGAAGTGGCTTCGCCCTTGCGAACCGCGTTTTTCAAAATGCGCAGCGCCTCGTCGAGCGAAGTTACCATCACGTCGCAATAGCCGGTCTTCAGGCGCTTCTTGATGCGCTCCGGATCAACGTCGATGCCGAGGAAAGCCGCGCCGTTCATCGTGGCGGCCAACGGCTGGGCTCCGCCCATGCCACCCATGCCGCCGGTCACGACGAGTTTTCCCCTCAGGTTGCCGCCGAAGTGTTGGCGCGCCGCGGCGGCAAACGTTTCGTAGGTGCCCTGCAAAATCCCTTGCGTGCCGATGTAGATCCAGCTTCCCGCGGTCATTTGACCGTACATCATGAGTCCCGCGCGATCCAGTTCATGAAATTTTTCCCAGGTGCTCCAGTGACCCACCAGATTGGAATTGCACAGCAACACGCGAGGGGCATAGTCATGGGTGCGAAACACGGCTACGGGCTTGCCCGATTGCACCAGGAGGGTCTCGTCAGATTCCAACGCGCGCAGCGATTTCACGATGGCGTGAAAGCAATCCCAGTTGCGCGCCGCTTTGCCCGTTCCGCCGTAGACCACCAGGTCTTCCGGCTTCTCTGCCACGTCGGGATCGAGATTGTTCAGGAGCATGCGCAGAGCCGCTTCCTGCTGCCAGCCTTTGCAGGAAAGCTGCGTGCCGCGCGGCGCGCGAAAGGGACCGCGGCTGGCGGCTGGATCGTTCATCGCTGGCGTCAGTGCGCTCATTTTTCTTGCTCCTTCGGCACTATTTTAGCTCAGCGGACGCGGGCTTTGCATTTTGTATGGAAAGTCTCACGCGGCCGGCTGCGTGGCGGCTATGCAGGCTGTTCCGATTTTCTTGCCGCCACTCCGCGCGTCACCGCGACGGCTAGCAGCAAACTGCCAACCAGCAGCACCGCGCCGAGGAAATACGGCGCTCCTGGCAGATACATCTTCGTGCCTGGAGCAATCGCGGCGCTGAAGACTTGCGTGAACAGCAGCGGCCCGGCCATGCCGGTCATCGCCCGCAGGGAATTGATCGCGCCCTGCAGTTTTCCCTGCGTGGAATGATCCACCATCTGCGACATCAGCGATTGCATCGCCGGCCCCGCCACGCCCCACAGCGCGATGAATGGCACAGCCGCCACAAATCCCCAACCTTTGGCGGCCATCGCGAAGCCCGCAAACCCAATCGCGCCGAAAAGCAACCCGGAAATGAGGCTCCAGCGTTCGCCAAATTTTTTCACGAACGGCCCCACCATTCCTCCGGAGACGCTGGCGATACAGATCCCCACTGCGCCGAGCACCAACCCGACCGTTCGCTCATCCCAGCCGTAGCGATACTCCGTGTATAGCACGAATACGCTCGGCAATGCCTGATGCGCGAGATAATAGAGGACCGTTACCACGGACAATCCTGAAAGCACGGGATGCGAACGCAGCAGCGTCAGCGAACCAAGTGGATTCGCCATGTGCCACGCGGACTTGGCCCGCTTTTCCTCCGGCAAGGATTCGGGCAGAACGAGCATTCCATACAGGAAATTTGCCAGGCTCAGTAGGGCGGCGGCCCAGAACGGCGCGCGCAAGCTGTAATGACCGAGGACGCCGCCCACCGCCGGACCGATCACGAAGCCCATGCCGAACGCCGCGCCCAGCATTCCGTATTTCTTTGCGCGCTGTTCCGGAGGCGTCACGTCCGCGATGTAGGCGAAGGCCGTGGAGACATTGGACGTGGTCAATCCGGAAATGACGCGCCCCAAAAAAAGCCAGTGCAAATTGGGCGCGATGGCCATCAGGATGTAGTCGAGTCCGAGGCCAAGGCAGGAAATGAGAATGACCGGGCGCCGGCCGAAACGGTCGCTCCACGCGCCCAGCACGGGGGAAAACAGAAATTGCATGGTGGCCCAGGCGAAGGAGAAGTAGCCGGTGACCGCGGCCGCGCGCGCCATGTCCCCGCCCTCAAACTGGATAATGAGGTTGGGCAAAACCGGAGCGATGATGCCGAATGCCAGAAAATCCAGCGTCACGGTGATGATGATGAATGCAAACGTGGCCCGCGAGGCCGCGGGAGTTCCTGGCTCGGCTGCGATTTCTCGGCGCTGCCCTTGGTTGGCATCGAATTCCATAGGGGTTTGATTCTAGCCTACTCCCGGCCCATACCCACCAGTTCTGCTAAACACGTCGCAAGGAAGTACCATGGCCAAGGATTACGTCGAAAAGCGCGGATCGAGCGACTACGTCGTAGATAGCCGGATCCCCATCGACACAATTGTTACGGCCTTCCTCAATGACGACACTCCGGAGACGACCCGGAGTTCCTTTCCGACCCTGGCGCTACAGCAGGTTTACGGTGGCATTCTTTTCTATTTGGAAAATCGGGAGGCGGTTGAGAACTCCATGAAGGTGGATGAGGAAGCCCTCACTAAGCTGAATGAGGAATTCCGCGCCAAGAACCCTGCTCTGTTTCAAAAACTCCGGGAAACGAAGCAAGCGTCACAATTCGAAAAACAGCGATAAAGGTTCGTTTTTTGGCGGATGTCATTTTCGATGAACGCATCGTGAGTGGGGTACTCCGACTGGAGCCTGCCGTTGACTTCCGAACCGCCGCAGAAGCGGGCCTTCATGGGCTACCAGACAGATAAAGTTCTGGAAATTGCCGCCGAGCAAGGGAGAATGCTTGTTACACATGATCGCAAGACGATGCCCTATGAGTTTGGAGGGTATGTCTTGGAACGCACCAGTCCGGGGGTTGTCATTGTGCCGCAGGAACTCCCGGTTCCTCAAGCCATGTACGAACTCCTGCTGATGTGGTCGGCTTCGACCGCTCAAGAATGGGAGGATATGCTTGTGCAAATCAATCGGCCGCCGCTTTCAAATCCCTGAATCCTCATACCTCTAAAATCACGGGGAGGATGAGCGGACGCTTCGAAGTCTGCTTGTTGATGTAGCGTTTTAGATCCACGCGAATTTTTTCCTTGATCACCGACCAATCCGCGCGCTCCTCCATGTTGGAGAGTTCCACCGTCTTGGCCACCACCTCGCGCGCGCCGGCCAGCATCTCATGGCCATTCTCGCTCATTAAGCCGCGCGTCACGATTTCCGGCGACGATTCCACGCGGCCGGTATGTTTGTCGATGGCGATGATCGGAATCACGACGCCTTCTTCGGACAAATGCTTGCGGTCGCGCACCACGATTTCTTCGATTTCTTCCAGCGAGCCCGAATCGACCAGGATCCGGCCGGTGGTTACCGGGTCGCGCCGGAATACGCGATCCTCGGTGAATTCCACGCATTGCCCGTCTTCCAGCAGCAGAATCTCTCCGCGCACTGCGCCCAACTGGTGCGCCAGCGCCGCGTGGCGGAACAAATGACGGAACTCTCCGTGCACGGGAATGAAATATTTTGGCTTCACCAGTTGCAACAATAGCTTCTGCTCTTCCTGGCTGGCGTGGCCGGAGACGTGAATGGGCCCGGCGGAATTGTCGTAATAAACCAGCGCGCGCCGGCGGAACATGTGGTCCAGCATGCGGAAGATGGCTTTTTCGTTTCCGGGAATGATGCGCGCGGAGAGAATCACGGTGTCGTTCTCGTCGATGGTAACGAACCGGTGATTGTCCACCGCGATTCGGGACATCGAGGACATCGGCTCCGCCTGCGAGCCGCTGGCCAGCACGATCAGTTTGCGCGGCTCGAAGCTGCGGATGTCCTGCGGCCGCACGACCATCCCGTCCGGGATCCGCATGTATCCCAGGTCGTGCGCAATTTCGACGTTGTCCACCATGCTGCGCCCGACAAAGGCCACCTTGCGCCCCACGCGCTCGGCGATGTCGATGACCTGTTGAATGCGATGAATGGACGAGGCGAAGCAGGAAAGCACGACGCGGCGCGGCGCCGAACGCACCAACTCCTCAATCCTTGGCGCAACTACGCGCTCCGACGGAGTAAATCCCGGGCGCTCCACGTTGGTGGAATCGCTGAAAAGCGCGAGCACGCCTTCGTTGCCGTAGCGCGCAAAGGCGTGCAAGTCGAACTGGTATTGATCCACCGGCGTCTGGTCGATCTTGAAGTCCCCGGTGTGGATCACCACGCCCAGCGGCGTGCGAATCGCGAGCGCCACGCAATCAATCGTGCTGTGCGTAACGGGAATAAATTCGATTTCGTACGGCCCGAGCTCCACCAGTCTTCCGGGCGTGACTTCAAACAGTTGTGCGGTCTCCAGCAGCCCCGCCTCTTCCAGCCGCTTCTTCACCAGCGCCAGCGTGAACCGCGTTCCGTAGATGGGCACGTTCAGGTCGCGCAAGATGTAGGGCAGCGCGCCGATGTGGTCTTCGTGGCCGTGCGTCAAGATGATCGCGCGTACATACCGCCGATTCTGCTTCAAAAAGGAGATGTCCGGGATCACCAGGTCCACGCCCAGAAGTTCGGACTCCGGGAACATCATGCCCGCGTCCACCACCAAAATATCGTCGCCGAACCGGAACGCCATCATATTCATTCCGAATTCGCCGAGTCCGCCCAGCGGGATGACCGTCAATGTTGCGTTGATTTTGCTCAACCTTTTTCGCGCTCCCTCGACTCCGCTGCAAGCGTATCACACTGCGGCAGTCCACGCTCTCCGCGCGGCTGCCGGCTCCCGCCGGCGGGTGTTGTGACGCGCGTCACGAAGCGCTCGCCCCCGGAAACTTCCCGGCAAACGTTTGGTTCGCCCTGCCGTTGCGCCAAGTTTGTGTCTGGGGTACATTCAAATTTCCGATGAACTATGGCACTCTTCCTTCGCGCTTCCTCTCTGCCGTTGAGGAGCATCCGTCTCCACGCGCTCAGATGTTTCGCGGTCCTGAGCGCTGGGAAGCCATCTCTTCGCAGGAGATGATGCGCCGCGTCGCGGGCCTCTCCAACGCGTTCGTGGAGCTCGGCGTGAAGACCGGCGACCGCGTCGGCCTGCTGGCCCCGAACTGCCCCGAATGGCATACCGCCGATTTCGCCATCACCGGCTCCGGCGGGGCCACCGTTCCCGTCTATTTCAACGAATCCCCCGACCGCATGACCTACATTTTGAATCATTGCGGAGCGCAGGTGGTTTTTGTCGCCGGAGCCAAGCAGCTGCAGAAATTTTTGGAAGTGCGCGGCCAACTCAAGGAGGTGCAGCAGGTGATCGTTGCCGGCGCGGGCGACGCGCTTCCCGCCGAGTTTCTCCGTTACGAGACGCTGATCGCGTCCGCCGGCCCTTCGGAGATCGCCGCTTATCGCTTGCGTGCGGCGAAGGTCTTATCCAGCCAGCTTTCATCGATCATCTATACCTCCGGCACCACGGGCGAGCCAAAAGGCGTGATGTTGACGCACTCGAATTTCTGCTCCAACGTGAGCGATTCCTGCCGCGACCTGGTGCTGCATCCGGCCACCGACCTTGCGATTTCCTTCCTGCCGCTGGCTCACGTCTACGGGCGCATGCTCGACTATCTTTACATCTTCAACGGCTGCCCGGTGGCGTATGTCGAGGCCGTCGAAAATGTGGCGCAGGCGCTGGTGGAAGTCCATCCGACTGTATTGGCAGCGGTGCCGCGCTTCTTTGAGAAAATTTATGCGCGCCTGATGGAGCAGGGAAGCAAAAACACCGGCGTAAAGCGCAAGATTTTTGATTTCGCCATGCAAACGGCGCGCGAAGCCGCGGCCTGGCGCAGCGGCGAAAAAGATGCCAGCCCAGCCTTACGCCTGAAGTGGGCCATCGCCGATAAGCTCGTTTACTCCAAGATCCGCGCCGGCACGGGCGGCAAGCTGCGCGTCGTCCTTTCCGGCGGCGCCCCGCTTTCCAAGGATCTTGCGGAATTTTTCTGGGCCATCGGGATTCCCATCTATCAGGGCTACGGCCTGACGGAAACCTCGCCCGTGCTCACCAGCAACTATCCGAAGAACCGCATGGGAAGTTCCGGCCGCCCGATCCTCAACGTGCAGATCCGCATCGCCGAGGACGGCGAGATCATTGCCAAAGGCCCGTGCGTCATGCAGGGCTACTACAAATCTCCGGAATCCACGCGCGAGGTGCTTTCCGAGGATGGCTGGTTCAGGACCGGCGACATCGGCTATCTGGACAAGGACAACTATCTTTTCATCACCGATCGCAAGAAAGATCTGCTGAAGACCGCCGCCGGAAAATTTGTCGCTCCGCAGCCCATCGAAAATTCTCTGAAAAACAGTCCGTACATTTTGAATGCCATGGTGGTTGGCGATCAACGGAAGTTCGTGGTCGCGCTGATTGTGCCGAACCACGCCACGGTCGCCGCCAAACTGGCCGAGGAAGGCCTGAAATTCACCTCCAACGCCGAGCTTGCCGCCCACCCGCGCACCTACGCGCTTATCGAAAAAGAGATCGCGCGTCTGACTACGCATCTGGCCCAATATGAAACCATCAAGCGATTCGCCCTGCTGGCCGACGATTTCACCTTCGCCGACGGCAACCTCACCTTCACGATGAAGCTCAAGCGCCGTGTTGTTGAGCGCCAACACCACGATCTGATCGACAAGCTGTACTCCGATGTGGCCGAGCCACGCCCTGTCATTCAGGACTAAACGATTCTGATTCCTCAGCTAGCAGGGGCCGACCGTTCAAGGGCCGCTAGTTTGTCCGCAGGCTGTTTTACGCGCGGCCTGCGCCCTGAGCCAAGACACAATGATGGCCCGCCCGGCCAAGCTGAAAATTCCGTATCCATTCCGCGCCCCGTAACATCTCATAGTCTGGACAATTCTCAAGCGTCGAGAAGGAGGTAACTTCCATGGCAAAAGCAGCAACTGCACCAGCACGCACCTATCCCAGTAGCGTTGGAGTCCCAGAGAATAACCGTCAGGCCCTCATCAGCCTCTTGAACCTACGCCTTGCCGACAGCGTGGATATTCACAGCCAGGTGAAATGGGCGCACTGGAACGTCAAGGGCAAGGATTTTTACCAGCTCCATCTGCTCTTCGATTCCATCGCCACACACCTCGAGGATCACGTTGACACGATTGCCGAACGGGTTGCCGCGCTCGGCGGGACCGCCAACGGCACCATCCGCGAATCGGCCGCCAAATCCAGCATCCCCGAGGCCGACCTGAATGCAGCCGACGGGCCCGCTATGGTGAAGTTCCTGGTGCACAACGTGGGGCATTACACTAACGCACTTCGTACCGCCGTCAAGGAGGCAGAGGGCCTCGACGATGCCGTCACCGTCGACCTCTTTACCTCGATCACGCGCGAAATGGACAAGGACCTCTGGTTCCTCGAGGCCCACATCCAGGCGTAACGGTGGATTAAACGAGTGCTGTTCGAAGGGGCCGAGCATGCTCGGCCCTGCTTTTTTTGGTTGCTGCTCGCCGGTAGAGGAAATTGCTTCTCGAGCGATTTGTCCTAATCCTCGCAACAGGACTACAATTTCCCCGGAGACTCCCAATGCCCGATCAACTCGTCATCGCCGGCCGCGCCTTTCACTCCCGGCTCATCGTTGGAACAGGGAAGTACCGCAGCTTTCAGGAGATGGCCCGCGCGCACGCCGCTTCCGGGGCGGACATGGTCACGGTCGCCGTGCGCCGCGTGAACCTTACCGATAAATCGAAAGAATCGCTCCTCGATTACATCGACCGCGAAAAGATCTTCATATTGCCGAACACCGCTGCATGCTACTCCGCCGACGAGGCTATCCGCACCGCGCGCCTTGCCCGTGAAGTCGGCCTCTCCAACTGGATCAAGCTGGAAGTGATTGGCGACGAAAAAACGCTGTTCCCGGATACCGAACAGCTTGTGCAGGCAACAAAGGTATTGGTGAAAGAAGGCTTTGTCGTTTTGCCGTACACCAACGACGATCTGATCGCCGCGCGCAAGTTGATTGACGCCGGCGCCGCGGCCGTGATGCCTCTTGCAGCGCCCATCGGCTCGGGTCTCGGCATACAAAATCCCGCCAATCTTCGGATCTTGCGCGAGCGCATCACGGAAGTACCCATGATCGTCGATGCCGGCGTGGGCACGGCGTCGGATGCGGCAGTGGCGATGGAACTTGGCGCCGATGGCGTGCTGATGAACACCGCAATCGCCGAAGCCGCCGATGCTGTTCTGATGGCCGAAGCTATGCACGACGCAGTCATCGCCGGCCACAAGGCTTTCCTCGCCGGCCGCATGCCCAAGCGCCTCTACGCCTCCGCCTCCAGCCCCCTGACCGGTGTCGTCCGGTAAGGGCCGCGACGTTCATTTCCATAGCCGGAAATTTGCTCGGTATGCCTTCGGGTAAAAATCTTTGTGTGGTCATCACCGGCCAGGGCGGGACTGACGTGCTCAAGCTTGCCGAAGCGGACCTGCCTGTGCCCGGTCCGGGGCAAGTCCGAGTGAAAAATCTTGCGTCCGGCGTGGCTTATGCCGATATCCTGATGCGGCACGGCCTCTATCCTAAAATCCCCGCATTTCCGTTCTCCCCAGGTTATGACATTGTGGGTGACATTGACGCCCTCGGCGAAGGCGTTCAGAAATTCGTGATCGGCCAACGGGTTGCTGCGCTCACCATGATCGGCGGCTACGCGCAGTACACGATTGTTCCTGAAACGCACCTCGTCCGCGTTCCCGCCTACCTCGACCCCGCCGAAGCCGTTAGCTTGGTGCTCAACTACGTCACCGCTTGGCAGATGCTGCACCGCCTCGCCTGCGTGCGACCCGGCCAATCCGCGCTCATCCACGGAGCAGCCGGAGGAGTGGGCACCGCGGTGCTGCAACTCGCCAAAATCGCCGGCCTGCGGATGTTCGGCACCGCCTCCAAAGCCAAGCACACGATCGTCTCTTCGCTCGGCGCCACGCCCATCGATTACCGCACCGAAAATTTTGCCGAGCGACTTGAGCGGCTCTCTCCCGGCGGCGTTCACTGTGTTCTCGATCCCATCGGCGGGAAGCACTGGCTTGCCTCTTACCGCTGCCTGCGCGCCCAGGGCACCCTGGTGTGTTACGGCGCGAGCTCTGCCGTAGCGGAAGGGAAATTGTCCGCTGGACTCGGCTTCGCCATCCTCGGCATGCTGAAACTCATTCCCGACGGCAGACGCGCCTATTGGTACAACATCAAGAATCTCCGCGACGCCCGTCCGGACTGGTTCCGCGAAGATCTCGCCAGGCTCTTTGAACTCCTTGCCACCCGCCAGATTGAGCCCGTGATTGCCGCGAAGCTTCCGCTTCGCCAGGCCGCCGAAGCCAACCGCCTGCTCGAAAACGCGCAAATCTCCGGGAAAATCGTCCTGCTTCCCCAGGCGTAGGGCATCGCCTCGCGCCTGAAGATCAGCTGGGTTCCTGTCCTCATCCTTCTATTAACTCTTGAGACTTATCCGGTTCGTTGAGCCTTCCTTCCAGTTAAGATTTTTCTAATTGGCGCCGTGACCAGGTTGAATTTCCGCCTCGGTCCTGCGGTTGCCGCTTCAGAAAAGGGGGTCTTGACTTATGACAGGTGGTTGCAAAACAGCTTCTCTCCGCAAATTCGCTGGTTTGTTTCTCTCCGGTTGCCTTCTCGTACTGTTTCTCGCGGTTCCCGCCCCGGCGCAATCCAAAGTTCCGCAGACGGCGGGCGTGGATAACAACAAAATGGGCCCCTACCGGGCATTGGCGCAGCTCGCCTTCAACGCTTCGGAAAAAGGCGATCATGCGACTGCGGCCACGCTTGCCAAGATCCTCGAGCGCACCTGGGACAAATCGGAAGATTACGGCGGAGACATGGCCCTCTCAAAGACCAACAAGGAAGCTTTCGACGAAATCGATAAGGCCATGGACCAGTTTGTCAGCCTGCTTGTGGAGCACGCCAACTCCGCGCCTGATCCCGCGCGCGTGAAGGCTACCTATAATGCTTACTTAGAGAAACTGAAGCTGGCCGACTGACCGTCGGGCGCGCTCGCAGGGTCAGATTTGATTCTCTATTTTCGGATCTGGCGTCTTACTTCATCCAGGTCATAACCCAGAATCCGGTGCCGGTGCTGAGGAACCACGCCACCAGTGTGACCTTGAAGGCCTGAGAAAACGCGCGCAGGCTGTCCACTTTCACCTTGCAGATCATCGCCAGTTCATAGACCTGATCCGTCACGTTCCGAAGCATCTCCTCCGGCGTGACCTTGGCCATCGCCTCAAAATACGCGGCGCTGCTCGGCTGCCGCACCACGTGCTCGTAGTAGAGCAACTCCCTCCCGTCGGAAGGCTTGGCGTGGTGCCTGGCGATGCGCGGCGTCAGCACATGCGAAATGAGGTAAAGGGCCACGACAAAACCTACGGCAAAAATCGCGTAGGTTACGCCATAGAGGCCGCTGGCGAGAATTTCCGCCGTGGTGCGCCAGCGGAGCTTCGGCAGAACCTGCTGGGCCAGGGGAATCGTGCTGGCCCCGAAAAACAATAGAAACGTCACCAAGTAGCCGGCTTTCAGGTCCGCCGCGCGAATAATCGCCTGCTGATCGTCGAAATTCTTCCACGCGAACCCGATGCGCTCCGTGATCAACCCCTGCTCTTGCTCACCCACGCTCTCTGCTCCTCATCGTCCAGGGGCGGCTTCAGGCCGCCTTATTTTAGTTGACGTCACATCATCCGGCCGCCATGGCGTCCGGTTGCTTCAAACAATCCGATCACATTCGTCATGCTGAAGAGTTCGCGAATCTGCTTGCTGGCATTCACCACTTCCAGTTTGCAGCCGCGTGTGCGCGCGGAAACATGCAAGGTCACCACCGCGCCCAACCCGGAACTGTCCATCATCGGCACTTCTTTCAGGTCCAGCACGATCCGCCCTTTTCGGCCGCAGGCCTGGCGCATTTCTTCCTTCAGCAGTGGCACGTTTTCGCTGGTCAGCCGTCCAAAGCACTCCACTATCCAGCCGTCTTCCGTTTCGCGCCGTTGCACGCGAAAGCCCCGCGCCGTGCTCATTCCGTCGGTCAACGCCGCCTCCTCGCCGCTGGTTCAACGGCCCCTGGTGCTAGGCGTTGTACCTCATTTGCGGCGTTTTGCACAACGGTATCGTCTGTCCGATGGCGGTGCATTCGGTCGCCGCCCGCAGTTGCATCCAGATCCTTGGTGGATTGCTATCGCTTGTGGCACAGGCATTTTTCGCCGTGCGCTTCGGCGCGTTCATCCACGCTAGAATGATTCCATGCAGCGCAAGATCTTCTGGCTTCTCTTTGCAGCCCTCGGCTTGGTCGCAGACTTCACCCTGCCGTTTGTCTGGGCTGTTGTAGCCACCGTTCCGATCCTCGCCGTCTCCTGGTGGGTTGCCTACCGCAGCCAGTGGTTCTCCGACTAGTGCGCATCCTTTGTTTGGGCAAGTGATCTGCCATTTGCCGGGGGGCTCCTCCTTTCCTCACTCTGTGGACCCTATGTTCCATCCGTTCACTGTTTCACTTGCCCTACAACGTCCGAAACAAAAAGTGCCAGGTAACGTCCACCGCCGCGTGCACCAGCGCCGACGCAAAGATCGAACCAGTTTTTTTCCAGGCCCACCCGTAAAAAATACCTGCGATCGACGCCAGAATCACGTATCTCCAGTTTGGAAATCCCAGGTTGGTAATGTGCGATAGCCCAAAAAGCATCGACGCGGTCCACCAGCCCGCAAATTCGCTCTTGGAAGTGCGGGCCAGAGAATTCTGCAGCAATCCGCGGAACAACAACTCTTCCGGCCAAGCGGTAAAAAACAAGATGCCCAGCGTTCCCAGCGCTAATCCACCCCAACTGCTCACCCGCGGCGAATACGCGATGAACTTCATCGATATCCCCAGCGGAATCGCGATGCAAGCGAAGCCCACAAAGCTTCCCACCACGTAAATTGTCCAAAGATTTCCCCACCCGATCGAATAGCCGGCGCCCTTCGCGCGCCGCACCAGCAGAAATGCCGCCACCGCCACGTTCACGGCCATCAGCACAGTGAAGACATGCGCCAACCGCTCTCCCGGATACGGCCACATCCAGAAGCGAGGCCCAAACTTCACGAATGCCCACACGCCGGCTATGGTCACAAAATCCTGCCAGGTGCCGGGTGCCGCTCCCTCTGCCGAGGCCGCCAATCCCAGCGGAACAAAGATAAAGGCCGCCATCGCGGCGGCGCGCGAAAACGCAAAAGTTCCGGTCCCGGCGAGATACATCACGAACACGATGAACGCAAAGGCCCCCAACGTGAAACCCGCCGCCGCCCCGCCGCGGCCAGCAAATCGCTCCGCCACCCCGCGCGCGGCGAACGCCAGCATTCCCAGCAGCAAAATCGCGAACGTCGCCATGCTTACCGCGAAGGCGCGCCCGCCGTAGCCCTGCCAGGCCGCATAGAACGCTCCGCCGAGCGTCAATCCCGCCCAAATGCCCAGCACGCTCCAGATGCTCAGTTGTTTCATCGATTGAGAGTCCCCAGTTTCCAAAGCTAGATGGTCCCAGTCAACAGATAGCCGGAAGCGGCAATCGGCAAGTGCGAACAGCTAGCAGCGAACAGCGAGCCGGGAGCGGAAGTCCCAAATCATGCAACCCGGGCCGAACACCCAGCGGCTGGGAACAAACAACGTTTGCTCAGTAAGGACGCCCTGTAAGTCATGGCAGCCAGCCAGGTTCTCAAAACTTAAAACCTTTCCCCCTCTCTGTTATCGCACACAACAACTCCGAAAGCCTCCTGTTCACCGCTCGCGGTTCGCTGTTATCCTCTTTCTGATTGCCGGTCGCCGATTACAGATTACTCGCCATATGAAGCGCCTTACCTATATCGACTGGATGCGCGGCCTTGCCTGTCTGCTGATGTTTCAAACGCATTGTTACGATTCCTGGCTGCGCCCGGACTTGCGCAATTCCGCGGTGTTTCACTGGTCGCAGCTTGGAGGCACGCTTCCCGCGCCGCTTTTCCTCTTCCTTGCCGGAGTCTCCATGGCATTGGTCACGGAGCGTTTGCGCGAGAAGGGAATTGCCCGCAACGCGATCCTGAAACAGACCGCTCTGCGCGGCGCGGAAATCTTTGCGCTCGGCCTGCTGTTCCGCGTCCAGGAATTCGCGCTGGGTTATCGGTCGGCGCCCTGGACCGACCTCCTGCGCGTGGACATTCTCAACATTCTGGGTCTCTCGATGATGTTGATGGCGGTGCTTGGTTGGTTTACTTCGGCGGCGGAAGCGGATATGGCCCGCACTCGTTCCATCGTCGGCGGAATTGCGGCCGCCACTTGCATCGCCATGCTGACGCCGCCGCTCTGGACCAACTTCCGCCCTCTCTGGCTCCCCTGGCCGCTCGAGTCCTACGTCAATGGCGTGCACATTTATCATCAGCCGCAGCCCTGGCTCTTCCCGCTCTTTCCTTGGTCCGCGTTTGCCTTTGCGGGCCTTGCCGTTGGCTTTCTGCTGTACACGTCTTTCGCCCGCGGCCGCGAGGCGTTGTTTTTTTGCCTGCTGGGATTTTCCGGGGTTGCGGCCTGCTTGCTTTCGCTGGTCTTCGACGCATCGCCCGTGCATCTCTACGCGGTTTACGATTACTGGCATTCCGATCCCAATTTTCTGCTGATGCGCTGCGGCATCCTTCTCATAGTTTTGTTCCTGGTGTACGCATGGTGCCGCTGGGGGTTCGCGGAGGCGGGCTTCAGCCCGTTGATGCAACTGGGCAACACGTCGCTGCTCGTCTATTGGGTGCACATCGAATTTGTTTACGGGGGAATGTCGATCATGCCCAAGCGCGCTTGTTCGGTTCCCAAAGCGACGTTCGGATTGCTGGTGATTTTTATGGCGATGCTCGCGCTTTCGATCCTGCGCACGCGCTATAAGAAGAGAAAAATCAAGGTTTCCCAACCGGTGGCTCGGCCGGTTTCGGCGCCGGCAACTTGATTATCACTTCGTGCGGGCCCGCCAGCCCGTATTCCTCGCGGGCGATCTTGCGAATGGTCTCCGGATCGCTCTTCAGATCCTGCACATTTTGTTGCAGTTCGGCGTTTTCCTTGTTGAGCTTTTCCAGGTCCTGCTGGACCTTGCGGATCTCCTGCTGCTTCCGGTGCATGGCCAGGAAGCCGTGCGTGCCGAAAACGTCGTGCACCAGCAGCAGCGCCACAAACGCCGCCATCAGGTGCGGCGCGTAGTGCAGCAGATTGTCTGTGAATGTTTTCTTTAGCTCGATCATCGAACGTTCAATTTCACCCTGCGCCCAAATTTTGCTTCATTGGTGTCGCGTCCCGATACAACTTTTCTGTCGCGAAGTGCCCATCCGTCAACAAGCTGCCGGACTTCGCATTTGCCTTCTCTTCTCCGTGAATCCCGGCACCTTCCGCGCCTCTACGTTAGGTTCTTCTTCTTCAAATCCGCTAAAATGCCGTCGAGCACCCGATGTCCACTCAATTCCGCCTCGTACTCGTCACCTGCGCTTCGCTCGCCGAAGCACGCAAAATTGGCGCCGGAGTGGTCGAAAGGCGCCTCGCCGCCTGCGTGAACATCCACGCCGCTCCAATTGAATCCATTTATCGCTGGAAAGGAAAAGTCGAAACCACCCGCGAATATCTCCTCATCATAAAAACCACCGCCCGCCGCCTCAAAGCCCTCGAAAGGGAAGTCCTCCGCCTCCACTCCTACGACACTCCGGAATTCATCGCCCTGCCGATTTCCCGGGGGTCCGCTGCCTACCTGCGCTGGCTGTCATCGTCTTTGTAGCGGACACCTTCTCGAAGGCGTCCATTACCAGGAAGCTTTCCTAATCCACTTTTCTTTAATTCTTTGCTTCGTCGTTGCAATCTTCAGACGTAGAGCAGCGCCTGATCGAGGTCGGAGATGATGTCTTCCACGTCTTCGATGCCGACGCTGAGGCGCACCAGGCTGTCGGTAATGCCCACGCGGTCGCGCACTTCCTTAGGCATGGAAGCATGGGTCATCTGCGCCGGCAGCGAAATCAGCGATTCCACGCCGCCGAGGCTTTCCGCCAGCGAACAAATCTTTACCTGATTCAGGAATCGCCGCGCCGCGCCTTCATCTCCCAGATCAAAGGCAATCATCGCACCCGGGCCTTTCTGCTGCCGCCGCGCCAGCTCATGCTGCGGATGCGAAGCCAGACCGGGGTAATAGACCTTTCTCACCTTCGGATGCGCGTCCAGGTGCCGCGCCACCGCCAATCCGTTCGCGTTGTGCTGCAGCATGCGCACCGCCAGCGTCTTCAACCCGCGCGAAACCAGGAAACAATCCATCGGCGACAAACCAGCGCCCGCCGACTTTTGCGTGAAATAAATCTTCTCCGCGTCTTCCGGCCGGGTCAGAATCACGGAACCGCCGACGGCGTCGCTGTGGCCGTTCATGTATTTGGTCATCGAGTGCACCACGATGTGCGCGCCCAGTTCGATCGGCCGCTGCAGATAGGGCGTCATGAACGTGTTGTCCACCACCAAAGTGATGCGCCGCTCATTGGCCAGCTTGGCCATCGCCGCAATGTCCGTGATGCGCAGCGTCGGATTCGTCGGCGTTTCGATGTACAGCATCTTCGTGTTCGGCCGCATCGCCCCAAGCACCACGGCCGGATCAGTGGTGTCCACGAAGCTGAACTCGAGCCCGAAGTGCACCAGCAACTGCGTGCTCAGCCGGTAGACGCCGCCATACACCGCTTCGGACAAGACCACGTGGTCGCCTGGCCGCAGCAGCCGGAAGACTGCGTCAATTCCCGCCATCCCCGACGTAAACACATACGCGGCGTGTCCGCCTTCGAGTTTCGCAACTGTGCGCTCCAGCGCTTTGCGATTCGGATGATTTGTGCGCGCGTAGTCGTATCCGCCCTTGGCTTTGCCCAATTCCTCATACACATACGTGGAGGTTTGATAGATTGGCGCGACCACCGCCCCGGTGGAAGGGTCCGGCTCCTGGCCCACGTGTATCGCGTTCGTTGCGAATCCCATGTCTTCTCCTAGAATTTGCCGCTCTCCGTAACCCACCATACTTACAAGAGCGCACCGGACGAGTCAAATGTTCCTGCGCCGGGTTTGCCACGAATCAAATCAACAACTTACCCTTCCTCTTACCCGCGCTTCGCGCCTCCTTCTGCGACTTGACCCTTACGGAGATTCCAGCGAAACTGTTTTGCAGCGGACATGCGTACTGCTCGATTCATCTCCTGGTCCACTCTGGCGGTTCTGCTGGCTGCCGCAGCTCCCAATGTCCTGGCTCAAAAAAATCCTCCAACCGTTACGAGTTCTGAGTCTGTCCGTCGCCTGACGATTGAAGTCACTGGCGGCGAGGACAATAAGCCGGTGGAAAACGCCAGCGTCTATGTGAAAACCGAGGAGCAGCATCTCCTGAAGGACAAGAAGACCGAGGAGAACGTCAAAACCAATATGAACGGCGTCGCGCACGTGCCCGATCCTCCCACGGGACGCGTATTGATTCAGATTGTCGCCGACGGATGGAAACCTTTTGGCCGCTGGTTCGATATCTCCGATCTCAAGCAACCCGTGAAGATTCATCTGGATCGCCCGCCGAAATGGTACTAATTCTCAGGCTTCCCGCCGGCGAAGAGACGCACCTGCCTGCCAGAACAAAAAGGTAAAGCTGCCCTCGCGAGCCGGAATCGTTTCGGAATCTTTGCTTGGAAGATTTTCACTTTCTCTGCAAAAGTTTCCCCACGGGATCGCGTTCCCGCGACAGTTCCGTGCGTTTTTACCCAGGGAAGCTTCATTGGCATTGCTCCTCGCGCAAAGTTTTGCCGCCGCGTGCATCTCCATTCGGGGCAAGTGCACTAAAATTGTGCAATCCGTATCATCGTGTTGAATCGCGCGGAGTTAGTTGCCGCCGCAGCCGTCCTTTCCACAAAGTTTTCAACAATTGTGTTGAAAACTTAACGGGAAATAAATTTTTTCAGCTTCACTACGGCATCGTTTGTGCTAAATACACGCTCGCTTCCTTTTTGACTGCTCACGTTCCGCGATGCTACATTTGCATTCATCCTTATGCAGGAATCCTACGAAGGCCCATTTTCTCTTCTGCGCATGTTTTGGGGCAATCTTGCCGCACGGCCGCTGCGCTGCGCCCTGAGCGTTGTCGCAATCGCCATTCAGGTTGTTCTGGTTTTGATGATCGTTGGCATGACCAGCGGGGTCATCTCCGAATGGGGCAAGCGCGTGGAAGGAGTCGGCGCGGACATCCTCGTGCAGCCGCCTAACTCTTCGATTTTCTTTGCCTTCTCCAGCGCCGTGATGTCCGAATCGCTGGCCAACGATATTGCCAAGCTGCCTGACGTCGACGAAGCCGCTCCCACTCTGGTCGTCTCCGATCCCAAGACGTTGATCATCATCTACGGCATTGATTACAAACGCTTCAACGCGCTCAGCCAGGGATTCATCTTTCGCGCGGGGCGTCCCTTTGAAGGGCCCGATGAGGCCATCGCCGACGACATCATGGCGCAGACGCGCCACGTGAAAGTCGGCGACACCGTCACGCTCATCAATCATCCCTTCAAGATTGTCGGCATCGTCGCCCACGGCAAGGGCGCCCGCTATTTCATCCCTTTAAAAACCGGCCAGGACGTGATCGGCGCGGAAAACCACATTTCCATGGTTTTCGTGCGTAGCAGAGGTGACACCGAAGCGGCCAGGGCGGAAATTCTGAAGATCGACCCACAGAACCGCGTCCGCTCCATGGCCGAGTACGTTTCCCTGATGAACTCGTCGAACTTGCCCGAGCTCAAGCCATTCATCAAGACTATGGTCGGGCTCGGCGTTATCATCAGCTTCCTCGTCGTGCTCATGAACATGCACACGATGATCCTGGAGCGCACCCGCGAAATCGGCATCCTCAAGGCGCTGGGCTTCTCTCGCCTGGACGTCGTCAAAATGTTTCTTGGAGAAACCGCCTTTCTTACGATTGCCGGCAGCGTTCTTGGCATCGGGATCACGTTTCTCGCCAAGGCCATCCTCAAGGAAGCCAATCCCGGCCTTTCCGTTCTGTTGACCCCTGGCTGGGTTTTCGGCTCCATCGGGTTGGCCTTGGCGGGTGCTGCTTTGGGAGCCGCGGTGCCGGCGCTGCGCGCCTCCGGCGTTGATCCCGTCGAGGCCCTGGCGTACGAATAAATTTTGGGTACGCAACATGCCAAGGGCCTCTGCCGCGCGATTTTCACAAGCCTCCACAATCTCGCCATTGCGTCCGCACTTCGAACTTGATATGAACGAGGATACGAAGTCGCCCGAATCCCTTGCCTCGGGCCAGGCCCCCACGGTTCGCTAAGGAGAACGTCATGAAGCGCGGTTTCCTCCTGGTCGCATTGCTTGCCTTGTTTTCGCTGGCGGGATCGGTTCCAGCGCACGCCCAGATGGGCATGGATCTTTTCAAGCGCCCCAGCATCACAAAGGCGTTTCATCCGGTTATCGGCAAAGGCGCGGTTTACCAGGACTCGGGCAAGGAAGCCAAGCCTCGCACCACGGAAATTTCCATCGTGGGAAAAGACACGGCCAACGGCAAGGACGCTTACTGGATGCAGTTCGTTTCCACCGAGAACGATGGCAAAACGTTCGTCGGCAAATCGCTGATCACCATTGATGATTTCCAGTTTCACCGCATGATCGTGCAACCACCCGGGCAGCAGGCCATGGAAATGCCCATGCAGATGAGCGCTGCCAGCCGCCAGCGCATGCAGGAAACAATCAACGACTGGCATTCCGTCGGGACCGAAACGATCACCGTTCCCGCCGGCACTTTCTCCTGTGAACACTGGCACAGCGACAAGAACAACTCCGACGCCTGGACCAGCGAGAAAGTCACTCCGTTTGGCCTGGTGAAATCCGTCAGCGGCAATGGCGGCACGCAGGTGCTCGTCAAGGTCGTCGACAACGCCACCGACCGCATCACCGGCCCGGTCAAGCAATTCGACATGCAGGAAATGATGCAGCAGATGCAGCGCCGCCAGCAGCCGCAATAGCGGGCGCCGGAATTCTTGAAAGGCAAAAACGCAGGTTCCGTACAGGCGGAGCGCCACGGCCCTCCGCCTGAATCGTTTTGCATCGGGCTGCATCGTATGTGTTGGGGGCTTCTTTGGCTGCCATATCCGAAAAATTTCTTCCCGCCCGAATTGTGTATCGTCGCGACATCTCGGAAGATCTGTTCATCCTGAAGGTGGATCCCGGCGCGCCGTTTTCCTATCTCGCGGGACAATACGCCACGCTGGGCGTCGAGCTGGATGGCCAGCGCTTTGAACGCGCCTACTCCCTTTGCTCTTCTCCCTACGAACAGCAACTGGAATTCTTTGTCGAGCGCGTCCCTGAGGGTAAGCTCTCGCCTCTGCTGCACGCCATGCACGCCGGAACGCCGGTGCTCCTCCGCCGGTTTGCCAAGGGCCGCTTCACGCTCGATTTGCGCAGCGGCCGCAAGAATCATCTCCTGCTCGCCACGGTCACCGGCGTCGCTCCCTACGTCAGTTATGTTCGGACCATCTATCGGGATTGGAAAAATGGGGGCGCGCCGATGCCTGGCGAACATCGGCTGTGCTGCTTGCAGGGCGCCAGCCTCGCGCACGAATTTGCGTATCGGGAGGAACTCGAGAAGATCGCCGCCGAGGCGCCGTGGCTCAAGTACGTTCCAACCGTCAGCCGCCCTTGGGATAATCCGGACTGGGGCGGGGAAGTGGGCCGCGTGGACGACCTGATCCGCAAATATGTCGATCTCTGGAAACTGAAGCCCGAAGAAACCACTGCCTATCTGTGCGGGCATCCCGGCATGGTGGAAAATGGCCGCGGCATTCTGCTGCGCGCCGGCTGGAAAAAAGACGCCCTTCAGGATGAAGTCTACTTCCAAACAGGCGCTTAATCCCTTATGGGTGCGCCGTTCCGCCTTCTTCTGAGGTTTTTGTACTGGGAGACCTTCAGGCCGGCGCCTCTATAGGCCAGCCTCTCGACGAAATTTTTTAGCCTATTGCACCGCCAGTTCTGGGCGTGCCCCCTTCCGAGGAAATTCTCGAACTTTTAAACCTTGAACTCTTGAGTCCGGTCGAAATTCACGAGGCCTTCGCCTCCAGTTCGTTCGCGGATTGTGTTGCGCTGCGCGTCCAGCAAGAGGCACCCCAGAAAAAATCCTGTCAAAAAAAGAACCGGGAGCCTGAGCGACGGCCCCCGGTGGAGGGTCACCAGCTTTAGATCAAGAAGCAAACTTCACTCAGAAATCGCGCCACGGGCGCCAGCGCGGCATGCTCGTGTAGCCGGCTGCATCCAGCCAGCCGAGCCGTTCGCGACTTCTTGCATGAAACCGGTCAAACATTCAGCAACCTTGCCTACACCGCGGCCAGAGTTTCCAGCGCTGCCTTGTTCCACACCAGCAGCGTCGAGCCGTTCAATTCCACCAGCTTCTGGCGTTTGAAATCGCTCAGCGTGCGCGTCACGCTCTCCCGCGAGCAGCCGATCAGTTGCGCCAGCTCTTCGTGCGTCAGCGCGAGCTTCACGCGCACCGCACCCGCTTTTTCCTGGCCGTCGGCCGACCAGCCCAGCAGGAACTTCGCCAGCTTTTCCGAAACCGAACTCGCCAGGCCCAGCGAGCGGATCACTTCGTACGCCGAATGGCACTCCTGCCCGAGTTGCCGAACCACACGCAGGCACGCTTCCCCGTTTTCCTTGATGAACCGCAGGAATTCATCCTCGCTGACGTAGGCGAACGTGCAGGGCTGCATGGTTTCCACGGTGACTTCATGCGGCCGCCCGGTTACGATGGAGTTCAGGCCGAACACCTGCCCAGGTTGTGCGATCTTCAGGATGAAGGTCTTGCCTTCGCTGTTGGTGGTCAGCAGCTTCACGCGCCCGGAGCACAGGACGTGCACTCCGCGCGCTACCTCGCCCTCCATACACAGCATCGCCCCCTCGGGATACGAGGTCACGTGCTTGATGCGATCCCATTCCCGTGTAGCCTTCTCGGACATGCGGCAGAAGAAGCCCTCATTTTCCATCCGGCAGGCGGCGCAGTTATCCGCCATCGTTGCATGGGTAGAAAAGGGTCGCCGCACTGCGGGTGCGGGGCCCCGAAAGGTCATCGTCTGGGGTCTTTCCGCGGTCATTGCGCTTGGCATGCCTGGTATCCTTTCCTGACTTGCCCTTCAACTGTCATTGAGAGAACGAGAAAGAGAAGGGCACACGGAGTGCCAATTATGCGCAAACCGATAAGATACTCCGCATATTTGTAAGTGGCTTACATAGAACAACTTAATTCGCGTCTGAAACCGAGTGTCCCCATCTCTAATGTTTCGATTCGGCGAATCCTGCGTCATATGCCACAGCTCTGTGTGACATTCATCACTTTTACTTGTGACTCAGTTTCAGTTTGGTCCGCGTTCCCAATCCGGCCACTCCCGCGTTTTCTGCACCTTCCGCTGCAGTTTCTTATAGGTGAAAGGCGCGGTAGCCCGGCCCGACGCGCATGGAATGGTGCCACGCCATGGGAAACGCCCACCACACCAAAGCGCCCAGAATGGCCTGGCACAATGCCAGTGGCAGAATGTTCCGCTCCCGCGCGAAGAGCCAAGCCATGGCAGTGCCGCCCAGGAAAGTCAGCGGTACCAGCACCGGATTCGGCCAGTGCAACGCAGCAAACATGCAGCCAGCCAGCAGCGACGCCGGCCATGGCCGCTCGAAATAGCTCAGCAGCCGGTTGGTCAGAAACGAATTCAGTGCCACCTGTTGCAACACGCAGAATCCCAGATAGCCCAGGAACTTTCGGGGGTCCACCAGATGCACCGGCATCCGCTTCAGCATCCCCAGGAACAATCCCGCGCCGCAGATGGCCAGGGAAGCCGGCACAAAAAAGAGAAACGCGCGTCGCGTTGCCGGCCAGAGATTATCCGCGCGCCATCCCGCCGTCTTCGGCGTGTCACGGCGCAGCAACGCGCTCAAAACCAGCCACACAAACATGACGGACCAGGTCCAAGGCGCCTCGGCCTGCCACTTCCAGATGTACATGGCCACGAAGGCCGCGAATGCCAGCGCCTCCGCCAAATAGGCAATTTTGGACCGCCCGCGTTCTGGCATCTCTTTAATTAATCGTCGGTTTCTTGCGCCATGCGAATCATTCTGAGAGCACATGCGAACATCTCTTCGATTTCGCTTTCGGTTGCGGTATTCTGACCCAGGAAGTCTCCTAATTCGAAGTCCGGAAATCCCCGGTTGGTGATGCGGGCAGGCAAAGCCTCCCTTAGGCGGGCCGCCGGAAGCGCTCCTGCCGTTTGAATCTCTTCAAACGCCACGAGATGCAAGGCATCTTGAAACAGTGCCGGAGCCAGCAGCTTGCACAGCTCCATGCGCGTCAGCGGTCGAATTAAATTCGAGCAAAGCAGCCGCAGCGTCTGGCGCTCACGTCGGAGATGGTTTTCCGTATCCGGGCCGGCCATCAGATCATCCTTATCTATGGTAACAATGTGGCCCGGGAGTTTCCTAAACGCCCCCCAGGAGGGCAGAAAGGTGCCATGTCTCGAGCGCATCAAGTGGTGATCCTCGGCGGAGGCTTCGGCGGACTGGTGGCCGCGCAAACGCTGAAGCGCGCCAGCGTCGAAATCACGCTCCTCGACAAGCGCAATTTTCATCTCTTCCAACCGCTGCTTTACCAAGTGGCCACCGGGTCGCTCTCTCCCGCGGAAATTGCCGCTCCGCTACGCGGCATTTTGCGCCACCAGAAAAACGTGGAAGTGCTGCTGGGCGAAGCCGTGGACATCGATCCTGCGGCTAAACAAGTGATCCTCGGCGACGGCGGCGTCTTCCCCTACGATTCGCTGATTATCGCAACCGGCTCGCAAACCTCCTATTACGGCAAGGACCAATGGCGCGAGAACGCTCCCAGTCTGAAAAGCGTCGAGGAAGCGCTGGCAATGCGCCACAAGTTGCTGTATGCGTTCGAACGTGCGGAACGCGCGGAGTCCGAGGAAGAGGCGCGCGCCTGGCTCAACTTTGTGATCGTCGGCGCCGGCGCCACGGGACTCGAACTTGCCGGCGCGCTTGCCGAAATCGCGCATCACACCCTCAAGCACGATTTCCGCCGCATTCAGCCTCACGAAGCCCGCATCATCCTGATGGAGGGTGGCCCTCGTGTTTTGAGCAATTATCCCGAAGATCTTTCCGCCAAGGCCGTCGAACAGTTGAAGACGCTGAATGTGGAGGTGATGCTCGGCGCTTTCGTCACCGGCATCGAACACGACGAAATTCACTATAAACACGGCGAGGTCAGCGGCTCGATTCCCGCTCGCACGGTCTTCTGGGCCGGCGGCGTCACCGCCACTCCATTCGCTCGCAAGGTTGCCGAACGCCTGCAAGCCGAGACCGATCGCAACGGCCGCTTCAAGGTCAATCCCGATTTGACCGTGCCGGGACATCCGGAGATTTTTGTCGTCGGCGACCTGGCGCTCTCGCTCGACGATAAAGGCCGGCCGCTTCCCGGGGTGGCGCAGGTGGCCATTCAGGGCGGACGCTACGCCGCGAACGTCATCAAGGCGCGCCTCAAAGGGAAAACACTCCCGCCCTTCAAATATTTCGACAAGGGTGACATGGCCGTGATTGGCCGCGCTGCCGCGGTTGCCAACATCTTCGGCCTGCACGTCTCCGGCTTCCTCGCTTGGTTCATCTGGGTATTCATCCACTTGGTTTACATCGTCGAATTCCAAAGTCGCATTCTCGTGATGATCGACTGGGGCTTTCTGTATCTCACCTTCAGCCGGCGCGCCCGCCTCATCACAGGCGAACTCACGCCGGATCGCCCTCTGCAGGAAGAGTAATCACAGAAGCGCCCGGGGGTTGCGCAATCCGCAAGATTCGATTCTCGCCGGCGTGCGTTTGCATTTCTTTTTATTTACATCGACTGCTGCCCGACGCATAACTTGGGAAAGTAACTGTCCGTGCAGAATCCCCACCGCTCCAGATCCTCACGCTTCCCGGACTTCATTAGAGGAGAAATCCCGTGTCTTCCTCAGAGCTTCGTATTCTGTTTGCGCTCGCTCTGCTTGCGTTTTGACAGGCACTACGCTCCGTCCGGCGTACGCTCAAGACGTCTCCACCAGCTTCATGCCCGGAACCGATTTTTCAAAATTCAATACCTGTCGCTGGGGCAGCATCCAAGGTGGATACGGAAAACTCGCAGTAGGCCGTACTCTGACGCTCTCCTCCGTGCCTCGCGCTTCGCTTTGCCGAAGTCGCCAGGAAGGACGCACTCTGATGTACATCCTCGGCGTCATCGTCGCGATTTCCTTCTTCCTCATCGCGGATATCGGCAGTCCTCTCGGCGACGTTATCCGCGTCCATCCGCAAAAACTGCATGCCTCGCGAAATCGCTCCTGCCATAGCGCGGATTTCTTTGCCGCCCGCAAGGTCAGAGACTCCCGATAAGTCCTGTGCACGGCCCGATTTCCGCTTCGGCGCCAGGAAGAATGGCGCTGTTTCTTGACACTCCGCCGGGCTTCTTCTATCGTCCCAGGCGGAAAGAAAATCTCCACGCTTCTGCGATGCGCACGTGATCTTGTGCCGGGCATGTTCCAGGAGGGCCCATCTTGCTGTCTCGCGCCGCACGTTCTCCGTACCTCATGGCGTTTGCCGTTCTCGCTGGCCTGGCCGCGCGCCTCTTTCTGATCGTTCGCTCCGGAAATGCGCCGGAGAGTTTTCTTGGCGGCGGCAGCGACGCGCCGGCCTAGATTCTGCTGGGCAACTCCATCCTTCACGGCCAAGGCATGACTTACGTTGGCCAGCCCACGGCTCTCCGTGCGCCCCTTTATCCTTTGCTGCTTGCCGGGTTGCGCGTGCTTTTCGGAGGCCAGTCCCTGCTTGCCATACGTTCCTTACAATTTTTCACCGCCATTTTGACCGCTTGGTATTGTGGGCGGACGGCTGCCCTGCTTTGGAGCGAAGACTCCAAATGGCCTGCCATCGCTTTGGCACTTTGCGCTCCCACGCTGATCTTCTTCACTTCGCAAATTCTCACCGAGGCGTACACGGCTCTATGGATCGCCGCGTTTCTCTTCCACCTCTCCCGTTATTGCATTTCCGAAGAAGCAGGCGCCCTGATCGCCATGGGACTTTGCTCTGGCCTTCTGATGCTTTTGCGTTTCAACACGCCATTTGTCCCGGCAATGGCCGCGGTCGCGGCTCTCCGGTTTCCACCGACGGTTTCAAGTATCAAGCGGGCTCTGATTCCTGTTGCGCTGGCTTTGGTTCTGATCTCACCCTGGCTACTCCGGAACTACTTCGTTTTCCACGGCGGCATCCTCTATTCTTCGCAAACGGGCACCACAGCCTTCCAGGGCGCGCTGGCGCCCGAAGGGCGGACACAGCCGGAAGGTCTCCTTGAGCTTCAAAAACGCCAGGGATGGTGGCTGACTAACATCGAGACTGACAAATCCACGCGCCTGCAATACCCCTCCGAAGTCGAACTCAACGCGCAGGCGAGAAGAGAAGCGATCCGCGCCTGGGCCGGGCTTGGTTTCGAAGCGATTCCTCTGCTCGTCAAGAAAGTGGGCTACTTTTGGCTGAGTACAGACCAGCTTTTGGACACGCGCTCGCTGCCTGTCCGGCAGCGCCTCTTTCGCGCCGCCGGTGTGGTGGTCTACTGGTGTATCCTCCTCGCCGCGATCTTCGGCTGGTTTCGCGTGAAACATGTCCACTCCCGCATCGCGAATCTTTTTCTTTTGTATGCGGTGTTTGCCACGCTTCTTCACCTCCCATTTACGATGAACACGCGCCTGCGCAGCCCGCTGATCGAGCCGCTGCTGTGCATCTTGGCGGCCGCCTCCATTTCCGCGATTCCTGCACGCAGGCCCGCGCGCGCCACTCGGCCAGCGGCCAGCGCCTCCGCATAAACGCGAAGGCGATCAGACCGGCTGTCGATTGGGTTATGCGCTGGTTTCTTGCCAACCCGCAGACTCCCTTGCGCTGGCGGATAACCGGAATACAATAACGGGAGGGGGGAAGAAGCATGGCTACCAAGCCTGAGGTTCGCGCGACAGCAGACATGGGAGTAACTTATCCGCGCTTCTCCGCCGCGGATCTTGCCACCTACAATTCCAAAGGATTTCTGATTGCCCGGCAACTGTTTGCATCCGATGAAATGGACTGCATGAAGCGCGAAGCGGAGCGCAACCTCACGGGTGCTGCGGTCCTCAAAAAGGCGGATCGCGCCGGAAATCCGGTGGACCTTGCCATGTGGAACCGCCCTCAGGACGACATTTACGGCATGTTTTCGCGCAACGAGCGCGTGGTGAAAAATGTCGAAACGCTGCTGGGCGGCGAAGTCTATCTCTACAGCGCCAAGATGATCATGAAAAACGCGCGCGAAGGCGGCGCCTGGGAATGGCATCAGGATTACGGCTATTGGTACGACTACGGCTGCCTGCTTCCCAGCATGCTCAGTTGCCTCATCGCCGTGGATCGCGCCACGCGCGAAAACGGCTGCTTGCAGGTGCTTTCCGGGTCGCACGCCATGGGCCGGGTGAATCACGACCGCATCAACGAACAGACCATGGCCAACCCGGAGCACGTCGAAGCCGCGATCGCACGATTCCCGCTGGTCTATCTCGAACTCGAACCCGGCGACGCCGTCTTCTTCCACTGCAATTTGCTGCATCGCTCCGACGCCAACCGCTCCGATCACCGCAGGTGGAATTTCATCGCTTCCTACAACACCGTCGAGAACCAGCCGTACAAGCGGGTGCGTGACTATGGCAATTACGAACCCTTGATGCAGGTCCCCGCGAACGCCATCCGCGAATTTGCGACAAAGTGTGGATTGTAGCACTGGCGAACTCGTGCGCACTCCTCCTCGCGTTACTATCATTGGCAGCTACATCGTCGCCCTGGTCATGGACATGGACCGCCTTCCCATCGAAGGCGAGACCGTCGTCGGCCGCGACTTCCACACCACCTTTGGCGGAAAGGGCTCCAACGCTGCCGTGGCTGCCGCGCGGCTCGGCGCCGACGCCTGGTTTCTCGGTAAAATCGGCCGCGACTCGTTCGGCTCCGATTTTGTGGCCATGCTCGAGCGCGAAGGCGTGCACCGCGAGAAAGTTCTCCACTCCAAAAATCTTCCCACGGGTGTTGGCATCATTCTGTTCAATTCCATCGGCACGAATCTCATTGCCATAGACCCCGGCGCAAACAACCAGCTGACCCCTTCGGACCTGGTCGAAAATCTCGACATCATCCGCACCTCCTCCGCCATCGTTTCGCCGCTCGAAATCCCGCTGGAGACCGCTCTGGTTGGCGCAAGCCTCGCTAAAGAAAATGGCGTCAAGGCCATCCTGAATCCCGCTCCCGCCTGTGATTTGCGGAAAACGGACCTTTCCGCCGTCTTCGCGCTTACCCCGAACGAAACCGAAGCCCGCGTTTGCCTCGGCTTGCCGTCCGGCGATCCGGTCGACGACCGCGATCTCGCCCGTGCCTTGCTCGACCTGGGCCCCGAACACGTCATGCTCACCCGCGGCCCCCAAGGAGTTCTCTGGGCCTCGCGCAGCGGCCTGCAATCGATTCCCGCGCTGCGGGTGAACCCCGTGGACACCGTCGGCGCCGGCGACGCCTTCAACGCCGGCCTCGCCGTCGGCCTCGGCGAAGGCCAATCCATCCTCCACTCCATCGCTCTCGGCGTCGCTGCCGCGTCCCTTTCCACCGAAAAACGCGAAACCCTCGCCTCCTACCCACGCCGCTCCTCCGTCGAGCCGCGCCTCCCCGAACTTCTCGGCCGTGCTGCCCACGAATCGCGCTGATCTGCAGGACCGGGAAGCTATCGCGAGCTAATTTGTGTGCGGGAAAATCTTCAGGCAGGTATGGTGCCGGGGGCCAGAATCGAACTGGCTACGCCCGCCTTTTCAGGGCGGCGCTCTACCAATGAGCTACCCCGGCAATGCAACTTTAGTAGTTTAGAGGCGCCCCGCAGCTGTGTCAATCCGCTGCCAAACGTCCCCAATTTATGCGCGAGTTCCGGATCATCGCGGCATTCGCCGAAAAATCGCCTCCGAACAGGGAATCGGATTGTGCGAGGATAGAAACATGACAACGACCAACCTGAAGCCCAACGACCTAATCCGCGAGCTCGACGCGCTCGCGAAAACCGCAGCTTCCGGCGAAGCACTCATGAAGAGCATCGTCGCGCTGCTCCACGAAAAGCTCACCAAATACAATTGGGTCGGCTTCTACATGCTTGAAAAGGAAGGCGGCGACATGCTTGCCCTGGGCCCGTTCAAGGGCACCATGACGCCGCACACGCGCATTCCGCTGAATCAAGGCATCTGCGGCGCAGCCGCCTCCAGCGGCAAGACCATTGTGGTCGACGATGTCAATTCCGATTCGCGCTACCTGGCCTGTTCCGTCGAAACCAAATCCGAAATTGTCGTACCCGTTTTCGTCAGAGGCAAGGTCGTTGGCGAACTCGACATCGATTCCCACTTCCTCGCCGCCTTTGGTCCCGACGACCGCAAGCTGTGCGAGCACGCCGCCGCGCTCCTTGGCAAGTTTCTCGAGGCTCACGCGCATTGAAGCGCGGATGGGCTGCAAGCCGGAACACTGCGGTCGAAAGCCGCAAGCCAGGAGCTATTCGCCTTTAGAAAGATGGGGAGTGTATTCGTTGCAGGCGAGAAGGAGGCCGCAACAGCCCCCCCGCAATTTGGTTTGAAGCAAGTCCAGCGCGAACAACGAAAAAATAAAAAAAGACCAAAAACTGGTTGCTGTAGCAGGAGTATTGCCCATCGGCAGTTCCAGCTAACGGCTGATGGCAGCCGTCCTATGGCGAATGGCTCATAGCCAATGGCTTGCACCTTATGGCCAATGACGGAAGCCGCCGCGCTTACGGCTTTTTCAATTCCGGCGCAGGATACTCCGGCAGTTTCTCCTTGGTTGTGTCCGCGCGCTTCACTTCCAGTTCATCGAAGAGCAGGGACGGGGCAATAATCGTTTCGGGCAAGCCGGTGACGCGATTGCTCACCAGCGAATCGTTTCCCATCGCCACCAAATCGTTGCGCAGCGCGCGCACATCCAGTTCGTTGAATACCGCGCCGCGCACCAGTTCCTCGTGGCCGTCCGAAGCGTAAATGCGATAGAGCAGCCGCGGCGCATTGCCCGGCCCCAGCGTATCCACCCGATAGCCGTAGGCCTTGTCCGCCGCGCCGGCCATCTCCTTCAATTTTTTCGTCAGATCCTGCGGCGATTGCGGTTCCGAACTGCGGAAAATCAGCGTACCGATGGCCGGCATCGCCGACGTTCCCGGCGCGGCGCGCCCATGGCCATTCGACTCCGGGAAATCCCGGATGGGCTCGCGGCTCGTCAGGTAATTCTCAAGCGTTCCCTCCGCCACCACGTTGACAGCCTGGGCGGCCACGCCCTCACTGTCCACGTCATAGCTGCCGACGAGCTTCTTCCCCGCGAACTCCTTCATCGTCGGATCGTCCACCACGCTCACGAATTTTGGCAGCACGCGCGACTTGTAGCTCGTCGCAAAAACGCCGGTGGTGCGGTTCGGTTTTCCAAGCTGCGGTTTGCGGCCCAGGATGCCGTCTCCAATCAGCCCGAAAAGAATGTCGTCGGAAGCATCCGGCATGAACAGCACCGGCCCGCGATACGACTCCTCGACGATCGGGGCATTTCGCAACGCCTTCAGCGTTTCCAGCGTCCTGGTCATTTCCTTCAGCAGATCTTCGCGCTTCGGCAAATCCTCCACGCGCTCTTCGGTCCAGTAAGGGCTTCGCTGCAGGCGCATGCCGTCGGGAGCCTGCGTGCCGCCCACCAGGGTTATGGTGCCGTTGGCGCGTCCGTCGCGCACGATCGTGCCTTCCGAGTTGACGAAATACTCATTTACCGCGCGAAACCGGGCGGAGGCGGAAACCGACTGAATCTCCGGAAAAGCCCGGTAGAGATTCGTAACCTCCTCGAGCGTTTTCTTCCATTCGCCTTCGTCCACCTTTAGGCGCACCGAGGGCCCGATCTTCGTTACCACCGGCGCTTTGGCGAAATCGTCGACTGGATTGGGGTCCGCCGTGAACTGCTTCAGCGCGGAAAGCTTCTCCGCATACGCGTCCGCCGCGGCCTTGTACGCCTCGTCGGTCATCAGCCAGATCTGCCGGCGCAGCGCGATCGGATCGTCGTCCAGCGGAAGAATCGTGGCGCCGCCCATGCCTTGACCGTAAAAGCTGTCCAGCTTGTAGTCGCCCAGCCGCACCACCACGCGCAGCACGCGCACATGCGCCCTTTGGTCGCCCACCAGCGCGCCGAACGACGCTTCCGTGTCCAGATTCTCCACGTCGTCCACGCGGTACTCAATGTAGTAGGGCGGCTTCACGCCGTCCATCTTCAGATGATCTTTCGAACGATCGAGCTCCGTCAGCAGCGATTCCAGCAGCACGTCGCCCTTGGCCACTTCGTGCGCCTTCGCTGTCGCCGAACTTCCGTCCGGCGCATCGCTGCCGGCCGCGCGGCATGCCGGCGCGTGCGCCAGCCCCCAACTCGCCAGCAACGCCGCTGCGCATATTACTTTCCCTCGGCGACCGCTCACGGCTTCACCCCCGTCGATGTTGTCGTCTTGCCATTGCCCGGTTCCTGGCCTTCCACGCCCGGTGCCTGCAAGATGGGAGGCCGTTCGTGGCCGTGCGCGCGTTTCTGCACTTCCATTTCGCTGAACAGCATCGCCGGGGCCACGGCGGATACCGGAACGCTGCCGCTTTCCGCGCCGCATACCCCGTTGAATACGTGCTGCGTGTCGCCCGTGGCGATGATCCGCGTCAGCGCCGCCAGCGGCGTTCCCACAATGTCCACCCCGCGCACCAGTTCATCCGGCCGCCCGTCCGCGTAGACTTTGTAGACAATCACCGGCAGCACCTGGAACGCCTGCGGCAGCCGCCTTGTCGTCAGCGTAAATCCGCCTTGAATGTCGTCGAAATAGAGTCCATACGGCTTGCCTTGCCTCTTCACTTCGTCGATCAGCATCTGACGCAGCTTTGCTTCCGGCACGCTTTGCGAGGAGCTGACGATCAGATTTCCCTGGCGGCCCGTCGGCATTAGTCCAGGTTGATTCCTTCCGTGCCCGTTTGATTGAGCAAAGCCCTTGATCGGCATGCGCGACATCAGGAAATTCTTCAGCACGCCGTCTTGAATCACCACCACGCGCTGCGCCGGCGTTCCTTCGCTATCGTACTCGTAGGTTCCCGCCAGCTTCACTCCATTGATTTCGCCGAGCGTCGGGTCATCCACCACGCTCAGGAATTTCGGCAGTACTTCTTGCCCGACTTTTTTGGTGAACGTTTGTCCTTCCTCTTCGTCGCGCTGCCGGTGGCCTTCCAGCCGGTGGCCCAGCACTTCGTGGAAAAAAACGGCAGCCGCGCGCCCGCTCAGCATGGCAGGGCCGTCGTATGGCTCCGCCACGGGCGCATTCCGCAGCGCCTTCAAATCCGCGGCCATTTTTTCCGTTTTTGCCAGCAATTCCGCTTCGCCGGGCAGGCCGCTGGCCGTGGGCGCCTGGAACGTCTCCACGCGCAGCAAATCCATGCCGTCATCGGCCCGCGTCATCGCTTCCATTACCAGCCGCGCCGAAGCGCTCGGCGTCTCGATTTCCAATCCTTCGCTCGACACCATGCGCGCGTTCGACCTTCCGGCCTGCAAGATGACCGTCGCGAAATACACATCGGCATATTTTCGGAAAGCCCCGGAGACGCGCCGCACCCGCTCTTCCCAAGTCTTCTGGTCAAACGTCACCGCCTCCGGTTTTTCGCCAAGATGTACGCTTGGCGCTTCCTTTGAAAAATCAGGAGACTTATCCTCTTCCTCCGCCTGCACGGCTTTGTTCGTTTTTACGTTCAAATACGCGGGAGCTGCGCGCTTGTATTCGCGGTCCGTCAACTCCCAAAGAATTCGCGCGATGGCGTCGGGATCGTCCTGCAAAGGCAGGGAACCCGAGCTCATGCCGCTCGAGCGGTTTTGCCCGTGCGTATTGTCGAGGTCCGGCGAGCCCACGCGCATGGTCACATCCACGCTCCGCCGTTTTACCGCGGTGTCCGAAAGCAGCGCGCCATAAGCCGCTGCGACATATATCTGGTCCTGGTCGTAGGCCGTATAGCTGATGTAATACGGCGCGGGGTCGCTCTTCGTCAGGTCCGCTTTTGCGCGGTTCAGTTCATTCTGCATCGCCTGCAGTGCCACATCCGGCGTGGCCTTCGCGGGTTTGTCCGAATCGGCGGGCGCGGCGGCCAGCGGATACGCCGCAAGCTGCGCGGCAATCAACCACGCCAGCGCTTGCACCGCACGCTTGCGCAAAGAAAATCCCTTCCCTCGCGGACTGAGGTTTCCGGCCGGGCTATGCATGTTTCGATTGGCTCCTGTGTGGCGCGCGTTCAATGAGCGTGGGTACAAAGTCCGAGTATGACGCAGGCACTCCCCTTGCGCAAACTAGCGTTTTCCAAAGTGTTCACCGTGCTGGACCCTTGTGCCCCGCAAAAATTCCCCGGCGGAAATCTGCTTACGCCCTTCTTGTTTGACGGACAAGATTTCCAGCAGGCTGCCTTCGCCGCAAACCACTCGCAGGGAATCTTTTCCGGGAATCAGCGTGCCGGGCGCTGCTTCTGCCTTTTGGCCGGCCACGGGCTTCCCCCACAAGTGGCACGTCTGTCCCCGAAACTCCGTGTACGCCCCGGGCCATGGCGCGAACCCTCGCATGCGGTTGTAAATCGACTGCGCCGTCCGCGACCACTCGATCCGGCCATCTTCCCGTTTCAGCATAGGCGCCAGCGACGCCCGCGAATCGTCCTGTGGCCGCCCCGGCAGATCGCCCTTTTCCAGCCGGCGCAGCGTTTCGTTCATCAGCGCGGCTCCCGATTGCGCCAGCCGGGCGGCGAGTTCCGGGGAAGTCTCGTCCCGTCCGATCGGCGTCTCTTCCTGTAGCAGCAACTCTCCGGTGTCCATGCCGGCGTCGATGCGCATCGTGGTGTTGCCGGTCAGCGTCTCGCCATTCGCAATCGCCCAGTGGATGGGCGCCGCTCCGCGATACTTCGGCAGCAGGGAAGCGTGCAGGTTGATCCACCCCAGCCGCGGAATCGGCAGCAGCGGCTTGGGAATAATCTGCCCATACGCAATGATCACAATCGCATCCAGATTCTGATTCCAAAGATGCGACTCCACTTCCGGCGCGCGGATCTTCTCCGGCTGCATCACCGGAATTCCCGCCGTCAGCGCCACCTCTTTTATCGGCGAAAACGAAACGTCCTGTCCGCGCCCCCGCGGACGGTCCGGCTGCGTGTACACGGCCAGAATTTCGAACTCAGGTTGTGTCAGTAAATGCTTCAGGGAAGGAACCGCAAACTGCGGCGTCCCGCAAAATACCAGACGCATCCGCCTCACGGGAGCAACACCCGGGGACGCGCCCCAACTACCACTCGCCCTCTTTACGCATCTTCTTGATCTTGCGCTTGATCAGGTCGCGCTTCAGCATGCTCAGATGCTGCAGGAACAGGATTCCGTTCAGGTGATCGATCTCGTGGCAGAACGCCCGCGCCAGCAGGTTTTCGCCGCGAATCTCAAACGTTTCGCCTTTCAGGTTTTGCGCGCGCACGGTGACAAACTGCGGCCGCATCACGTAGCCGCGGAATCCTGGAATCGAAAGGCAGCCTTCCTCTTCGCGAACTTCGCCCTCGCCGTGCGTCACTTCCGGGTTGATCAGCACGATTTTTGCCTCGGGATTTTTCCCGCCGGTTACGTCCACCACCGCCAGCCGGATGCTCTTGCCAATCTGCGGCGCCGCCAGCCCCACGCCCTGTGCCGCGTACATCGATGCGAACATGTCTTCCGACAGCGTTTCCAATTCGGCGTCGAAATTTTTAATCGTCGAAGCGGGCTTTTCCAGTACCGGATCGCCGTACTTCACAATGGGATAGATCTTGCGCAGAGGCGCGGCGACTGCCGTGGCTTCTGCGGCCGCCGCAAGCTTTTCAGAACTCGTCGATTTGTCGGCCATAGCTCTCGAAATTTCGCCGCGTCTCGGCGAGCGAATCTCCTCCAAATTTTTGCAGAAAAGCATCGGCCAGCACAAGTGCCACCATTGCCTCTCCCGCAACACCCCCGGCGGGCACCACGCACCAGTCCGAACGTTCATACGCCGCCTGCACCGGCTCCTTCGTTACCATGTCCGCCGTGCCCAGCGCCTTGCGCAGCGTCGAAATCGGCTTCAGGTAGCCGCGGATCACCAGGTCCTCGCCGTTCGTGATGCCGCCTTCCAGGCCACCCGCGCGATTGCTCGACCGCCGGAACCTCCGCGCGGCCTGGTCATAGGAAATTTCGTCCTGCACTTCACTCCCATACGAACCCGCCGCCAGAATCCCGGAGCCGATCTCCACGGCCTTCACCGCCTGCACGCTCATCAGCGCCTGCGCCAGCTTCCCGTCCAGCTTTTCGTCCCACTGCGCGTGCGATCCGAGGCCCACCGGCACGTTGTGCGCCACAACCTCAAACACACCGCCGACCGTGTCTCCGGCCTTCAGCGCCGCGTCCACTTCCGCTTTCATTTTTTCCTGCACGGCCGCATCCACGCACCGCAGAGGGGATGCCAAATCCTTGCAGATGTCGCGGATCTCTTCCCAGTTCGCGGCGCGCTCCAGTCGCACATGCCCCACCTGGATGGTGTGGCTGGCGATCTCCAACGCAAACTCATTCAGCAGTTGCTTCGCAAACGCGCCCGCCGCCACGCGCGCCGCCGTTTCCCGCGCTGAAGCTCTTTCCAGTACGTACCTTGCATCGTGGAAATGGAACTTCTGCGAGCCCGCCAAATCCGCGTGTCCCGGCCTCGGCGCCGTCAGCTTCCGCGACTTCGTTTCCGCCGCCTCCGAAGCCTCCACCGGCAGGATTTTTTCCCAGTTGGCCCAGTCGCGATTTTCGATCCGCAGGGCAATGGGCGCGCCGATTGTCTGCCCGTGGCGCACCCCGGCAAAAATCTCCGCCGTATCCTTCTCGATTTTCTGGCGCCCGCCCCGCCCGTAGCCCAACTGCCTGCGGTGCAGTTCGTGATTGATCACGCCCATTTCCACGCGCAGTCCCGCGGGCAATCCCGACAAAAACGCCAGGAGCGCTTGCCCGTGCGACTCACCCGCGGTATAGAAGCGAAGCATAAACATCCAGTGTATCGGCGAACGCGCATATCCGTCCAGCGCGCCGCTTTTGCCGCGTGGCTTTCAGCCGGCGGGCAACGGCTAAGCTTTCTGTGGCAATTCGATTGACTTGCCGTGCAGCGTGTTTTTACCATCCTTTGCCATGAAAACGATCAAATTGGTTTCGCACGTTTTCGCGTTCTTGCTCTTCGCAGCCATTTCCTCGCTTGCGCAGGAACCTCCCACCGCGCCACAAAACGCCCCCGCCATTCCAGGCGGCCCTGTCGGCAGCGTCGAACACATCACCGTCCGCGGCAAATCGCTCGAAGGCAATCTCGAGGGCGATTCGCCAGACCGCGCCGTTTCCGTCTATCTCCCGCCCAGCTACGCCAAAAGTCCTCATCGTCGCTACCCCGTCGTCTACTTCTTCCATGGCTACACCGACAGCGACGACAAGTGGTACGGTCCCATCAAGCATTGGATCAATCTCCCCACGGTCGTCAACAAAGCGCTCGCGGAACCCGGCAATCGCGAAATTATCTTTGTGACGCCCAACGCGTTCACCCGTTACCAGGGCAGCTTCTATTCCAATTCCATCACCACTGGCAATTGGGAAGGGTACATCGTCAACGAGCTTATCCCTTATATTGACGCGCACTATCGGACGATTCCCACACGGGCCAGCCGTGGCCTCGCGGGCCACTCCATGGGCGGCTATGGCGCCATGCGCATCGCCATGCGCCATCCGGAAACCTTCTCGAGCTTCTATCTCCTCAGCGCTTGTTGCATGGCTCTTCCGGGATCGCTGCTCACTGCAAACGGTCCCAAGGCCGAAGCTGCCAAAACGTTTGAGGACGTCAAGGCGCTCGAGTTCTTGCCCAGCCTTCTCTTTGCGCTTTCGGCGGCCTGGGCTCCCGATCCGAAAAATCCTCCCTTTTACCTGGATCTTCCAACAAAAGACGGCAAGCTCGTCGATGAGGTCGTTGCTAAATATCACGCCAACGAACCGCTGCACATGATCGACCAATACATCGTCAACCTCCGTCGCTACAAAGCCATCGGGTTCGATGCCGGAGACAAGGATCACAGCATCACCCTCGCCACCAGGGACCTCGACGCGGTCCTCACCAGCTATTCCATCCCGCATCAATTCGAGATCTACGACGGCGATCATCTCAACCACATCGCCGACCGCATCGAAACTAAACTCGTCCCCTTCTTCTCGCAGAACCTCTCCTTCGACCATTCAGTCGAAAGGAAACCAACTCCCAAGAAATAGTGGGTTTCATGATTATGGCTCGAACCTAAGGTTCTTGGAGGCTCCGCATCCTTGGTGCCTTTTGCGGTCTCTTCTCCATCCCGCGTCCTTCTTGGGATGAACCGTGGGTTCCTACCATCCGATGGCTTAAATCTCTTCTGCTCTCTTCATCCTTGACTTTTGAACTTTGAACTTCTCTGAGTCTCTCCTTGACGCCTTCTCCCTCCCCGGTTAGGCTTTCTTCGAATCACTCGCGAGAAACTTGTGGCAGACACTCCCACTCAGGCGGTTCGTCAGGAAGCCCGCGCCCCCGAGGCGCCTTCGGTCCGCGAAGTCCTCGAGGATCTGACCAAGACCACGGTCCTAAAAGTCCAGGACTACGCCAAGCTGTCCTACCACTCCATCCTCAATCTCGCCACCGGCCCGCGCTACATGCAGGACACCGTCGATCAAATGGACATCATCGGCGTCGGCTCGCTTCCCATCGTTCTGCTTTCCGGATTTTTCATCGGCGCCGTGATGGTGCTGCAGACCGGCGCGCAGTTCGAGCGTTTCGGCCAGGCTTCGCTCACCGGAGACATCGTATCGCTGGCGCTGGTCCGCGAACTGGGGCCTTCGATCACCGGCCTGCTCGTTGCCGGCCGCTGTTCCTCAGGCATTGCGTCGGAACTCGGCTCCATGCAGGTTACCGAACAAGTGGACGCGATGCGCGCCATGGGCACCGATCCCAGCCGCAAACTGGTCACGCCACGCGTGCTCGCCACGCTCATCACGCTTCCTCTTCTCACCACCATTTCCGTCTTCATCGGGCTGATTGGCGGCATGGTCGCCAGCGTTCTTTCTCTTCGCATCAGCGCCACCACCTTCTGGGAGCGCGCCATCAAGATTCTCGAGTTTTCGGACATCATGCAGGGATTTTCCAAGTGCGTGGTTTTTGCATTCATCCTCGCGACGGTCGGGTGTTACCAGGGATTGACCGTCAGGGGCGGTACGCAAGGAGTCGGCCGCGCGACCACCCAGGCGGTCGTGGTTTCCTCCGTCCTCATCATCGTTTCGGATACCTTTCTCACCAAGCTTGCTCTGTTTCTCGCGGATAAACTCTCCTGATCTCTGATGCAGCCCTCGTCCACCTCTTTGACCGCAACTCTTCCGGTTTCGAACCAGCCCGCCATCGAATTCCAGGAGGTCCGGCTCGGCTTTGCGGGTCACGAAATCCTGCGCGGCGTGACGTTTTCCGCGCAGGAGCGCGAAACCATCATCCTGCTTGGGGAAACCGGCAGCGGAAAAACCCTGCTCCTTAAACTCGCCGCCGGACTGCTGCGTCCTGACGATGGACGCATTTTTATTCTTGGAAAAGACGTCTCCGCCATGCATGAGCGCGATCTTCTGGAAGTGCGCCGCAAGATCGGCTTTGTTTTTCAGGAAGGCGCTCTGTTCGACTCCCTCACCGTCGGCGAAAACGTGGCTTACCGTCTGCATGAAGATCGGGTTCCCGAAGAGGAGATCGACTCCCGGGTTCAGGAAGTGTTGCGGTTCGTCGAACTGCCGCATACTAGCGAGATGCTCCCCTCCGAGCTTTCCGGCGGCATGCGGCGGCGCGTTTCGATCGCCCGCGCGCTGATCACGCGCCCGCCCATCGTCCTTTACGATTCACCCACGGCGGGCCTGGATCCCATTACTTCGCAGACCATCATCAGCCTGATCCTGCGCCTTCGGGACGTTTACGGCGTGACCGCTCTGATGGCCACGCATCGCCTGCAGGACGGTTTCGGCCTGGCTCACTATCACTTCGACCCGCAATCCAAAAGAGTTTTGCGCGGCGCCGGGACGGAAGCCGCTCGTCCCGTCACCCATTTCCTCGTTTTGCGCGACGGCCGCATCTATTTCGAAGGCACACCCGAGGAACTTATGCACTCCAAGGACCCGTATCTTCAGAGATTTTTGATTTGATTCCTGTATAGTGTTCGTATCCAGTTCTCCGCGGCACACGGGGGTTTCGCCGGATGGCGCAGCGCAAACAAATTACCTGGTCCGAGTTGCGCGTTGGGCTTTTCGTTCTTGTCGGGCTTTTGATCCTCGCCATCGGGATCTTTTACGTCACTGGCTCCAACTTCATCGGGCCTAAATACCGGCTAAAAACGTTTCTCCCAGAAGTCTCGGGACTTGCCACCGGGGCGCCCGTTCGGCTCGATGGCGTGGACATCGGCAACGTGGAAGCGATTCGCCTGGTCCCGCGGGTGCCCGGCAAGCCGCCGGAACGCATGCGCAACATCGAAGTCGTGATGCGGCTGGACCGTCGCTATCAATCCGACATTCTGACGGACTCCACGGCTTCGCTGGTCACCGAAGGTCTCCTCGGCAACCGTTATGTCACCATCACCCGCGGCTACACCGGCGTTCCGCTCAAGGAAGGCCAGGTGGTTACCGGCACCGAGGAAAAGGCCATCAAGGAAGTGGTTGAGCGCAGCGCCGATGTTCTCGCGAACCTCAAGGCGCTCAGCGAAGAAGTGCAGGACATCATCGCCGACGTTCACGCCGGCAGGGGAAATCTCGGCAAGCTCCTCACCGACGAGTCCGCCTATAACCATCTCAACAGTATTCTCGCCAAAGGCGATCAGATCGCCGGCAACCTGCAGTCCGGGCAGGGAACCGTCGGCAAACTCCTGATGACGGACGAGCTTTACACCAAGGCCGACAAAGGCCTCGACAACTTGAACTCGATCATTTCCGATGTCAAGGCGCAAAAGGGAACTATCGGCAAGCTGCTCTACGATCCTTCGCTGTATGATCAGGCTAAAGCCGCTCTCGAAAACGGCAACAACATTATGGGTGATATCCGCGCCGGCAAGGGCACGCTCGGCAAACTCGCCACCGATGAGACTCTGTACAACAAGGTCCGCGACACCAGCAGCAACTTGGCGGAAGCGACCTCCAAGCTGAATCAGAACAGCAATACCGCCGGCAAACTCTTCACGGATCCGCAGCTCTACGACAATCTCGCCGCGCTTTCCAAAGACATGCGCGAATTCATCGTCGAATTCCGCAAAAACCCCAAGAAATACCTCACCATCAAACTGTCTTTCTTTTGACCAGCCTCAAAAGGAATCTCGGTATCGGCACAGAGAAACTTGCGGACTCATGGGCAAAAGCTTCCCAATGCCGCTTGAAACTTCTTGGCGATCTTGACGAATCCCGCCGTTGAAGGGTGAATCTCGTTTTGCCAATCCGCCGCAACGGGCTGCAAAGTCCCCTGAGTCGGGACCACTACAAAGTGTTTCACGTTGGGATCAGCCGCGACGATTCAATTTTCCGGGTAGCCTTTCGGCACAGCATCGCGGGATTCGCGTTGCCTCGCCCTAGGCTCTCCCCGAAGATGAGAAGAAATGACCCTCCCCTCCATCCTGGAACTCCGCCGCGACCCCACGCGCGCGGCGCTGATTCTTCTCGCTTTGCTCTATGCACTTCTCGCCGGGCTGCGGCTGGTCAGCGAAACCGATCTCGGCTGGCAGATGGCCACCGGTCGCTACATCCTGGAGCATCACACGTTTCCCTCCACGGCGCTCTTTACTTACACCGTGCCCAATGCCGCTTGGATTTACCCTGTCGGCTCGGAAATTCTCTTCTATCTCTGCTTTCTTGTCGGCGGATACGCCGCATTGTCCTGGTTGGGCGCACTCGCTTGTGCCGGCACGATGGCTTTGACGAATTGGAGAGGCTCGCGCGCCACGGCTGCGCTCTCGATCCTGGCCGTGCCGGAAATCGCATTTCGCACCATGCCGCGCGCCGATCTGTTCACTACCGTTTTGTTCGCCGCCACACTGGCGCTGCTTTGGGCTTACTACTGGGGCAAAGCTGTCCGCTTGTGGCTGCTTCCGCTCCTGATGCTCTGCTGGGCCAATCTCCACGAAGGCTTCATCGCGGGGTTCGGACTGCTCGCCGCTTACGTGTGCTTTGAAGTTTGCGATCTCGCTTTTGCCGAACGCAGGAAAGCGTCCCTGGGCCGCTTGCAAACGGCTGCGCCATGGCTGGTTGCGTCGTTTGCTGCACCACTGGCGAACCCCTGGGGAATCGGCTTGTTTCGTGCGATCGCCTCGCAGGCAGGTTCGGTCTACATCGGTGAATGGTCCGCGGTGCGTTGGAATGCGCTCGCGTTGCGCCAAGCCGTGAATCCGCTGGAGCCGGAAAGCGCCAAATGGTGGCTGCTCGCCGTTGCTATCTGCTGCGCTTTCGTTTGCATACGGAAGAGGACGCTTGGGCCTGGCGTGCTTCTTGCCGCCGCCTCTTACGAGGCGTTCCATCACCTCCGCTTCCTCGCGCTGTTTGCGATGATCGTTGTGGTGTTCGGCGGCGCTCTGCTGCCGGAGTTGCCAAATTGCTTTTCGGGCGGAACGCAGCCTGTTTCGGGAGCCGAAAAGCAGGTCCCGAGCGTGGCCCGTACGCTTTCGCCGGCGTGGCGCGGACTCGCCCTCGTTGCGGTCTGTACCACGCTCGTGGCCGTTCGTTCCTATGGCCTGGTTTCCCAAAGGTATTACATCGACGCAGGCGAAACGACACTGTTTGGCGCCGGGGAATCCTCCTGGTTTCCGGAACGCGCTGCGGAATTCCTGGAGCGGCAACACCTCCCGGCCAATGTCTTTCACGATTACAATCTGGGTGGCTTTCTCGCCTGGCGCATTGGAGAGCAATATCCGGTCTTCGCGGATGGCCGCTTTGTGCCCTTCATCGGCCCAATTTTCGATACGCAGAGCGAATTGCTGGCCGCTTCACCAGACACTCCCGCGTGGCGCGCCGCGGCCGATCGTTGGAACATCAACTCCATCCTGCTCTCGCTTTCCCGCTATGGCGGCTTGACCGGCTATTCCCTGGATGCATATTGCAACAGCGCTGCCTGGCGGCCCGTCTATTGGGACGACATCTCCATCCTTTTCGTTCGCGCTATTCCGCAAAACGCGGAACTCGTCCGGCGCCTCGGCTCCGATTGCCGCAATCTGCGCCTTGCCGAATCGCCCGCCGCGCAGGGAAGTTCCTGGCGCGCCCGCGCGGAGCGCTTTACTTTCCTCATGAACTCCGCTTCCGTTTATTTCGTGTTGGCTCGCGACGCGGATGCATTCGCCGCAATCGCGCAAGCGGCAGCCTTGTTCCCAGAGAACGCCAATCTCCATCTGGTGAAGGCGCAGCTCCTTGCCGCGAATAATCGGGTACCCGAAGCGGAGCAGGAATTTCTTCGCGCCATTCGCAGCCGCCCCAGCGACGCCGCCTGGTTTTCTCTCGCGCTTCTTTATAACTCCCAAAAGCGTTACGAGGAGGCGAAGAAATGCATTCAGGAATCGCTCCAATACTCCACCACTCCCTTCGAACGTTGGCGCTCCCTTGGCCTTCTCTACGTTTCCATGGGCCAACTCCAGAACGCCATGACGGCGTTTGATCACGCCGAACGCGATAGCCCTCTGCCAGCCGGCACGCCAGCGGGAAGGGAATTCGCCGCCCGGATGGCCACGGCGCGAGCTCGTGCTTACCGGATGGCCAACGATTTGCCGCATGCGATTCAGGAATTGGAAAAGGCCTCGCAATTGACGCCAAACAACTCCGCGGTCTGGTCCGCATTGGCGCAACTGTATGAAGCTGCCGGTGACACTTCGCAAGCCGCCGCTGCAAAAGCCAAGGCGGAGTCCTTGCAGCCGGATACTCCCCCCGCGCAGCCGACCGTACGCTGAGAGCGCGCCGCTTTCGCAATGAACGCGCGCATCTCGCGTAAAACTTCGCGAATCCATTCCCATTTCCAAGCTGGGATTCTTATTTCCTGACGCCGGACCATCCATTCAGTGCTCCGAAATTGTGCTTCCACTTTGCCGCCACTCTTTCTCTATGTTGTAATGGTTCTGTAACAATGTCAGACTACGCTCAACTTCCAGAAGCACAGCCGTTTAGCTCGCGAATGGACAACCAAGAATCTATTGTCAAAGCGCCTCCTCGGCCCGAGGCGAGCAAAACCACTCTTCCGCAACCGGGTCGCCCGGTTCCCAGCCGCGCCTACCCGGGCGCGCTGATCGTCGTGGAGGGCACCGACGGCTCCGGCAAAAGCACCCAGCTTTACCTGCTCAAACGCTGGCTCGAAATTGGCGGCTACCGCCTCCACTTCACGGAGTGGAATTCTTCGCCGCTGGTCAAATCCGCCACGCGGCGCGGCAAGCAGAAGCGCCTGCTCACGCCCACTACCTTCTCGCTTCTTCACGCCGCCGACTTCGCGGACCGTTGCGAGCGCCAGATCATGCCGCTCCTCCAGGGCGACTACCTCGTCCTCGCCGACCGCTATATCTACACCGCCTTCGCGCGTGACGCTGCCCGCGGCTGCTCGCATCGCTGGCTGCGCAATCTCTACCGCTTCGCTCCGGTGCCGGACATCACGTTTTACTTCCGCGCGCCGCTGGAAGTCGCCGTCGACCGCATCCTCAGCGGCCGTCCCAAGTTGAAATACTACGAAGCGGGCATGGACCTCGGCCTCTCCTACGAACGCGCCGAAAGCTTCAAGCTTTTCCAGGCGCGCATCCTCGATGAGTACGACAAAATGGTCGACACCGATAATTTCGTCGTCCTTGACGGCACGCTCCCGGTGAACAAGCTGCAAAAACAGATGCGCGACATTGTCGCCTCCAAGATCGATCTGAAGCGCTTTGCGTCCCGCGCGCCGGAGGCGGAATAGCCGTGCCCGACCAGGAAAAAGAAAAGCCTGTGCCGAGCGCCGCTCCCGTGGTCCCTGCGCCTCCCGCCGAAGCCCCGCCAAAACCTGCCGCCGCGGAGCCCGAACTCAATCAGTTTTTCTTTGGCGAATCGCTGGTCGGTCTTGACCCCCGCGAACTCAACGGTACGCTCATCGTCATCGAGGGCATGGACGGCTCCGGCCGCTCCACGCAAATCGCCCTGCTCCAGGAATGGCTCGAATCAGAGGGCTTCTCCGTGCAAACCTCCGGTCTGCGCCGCTCGAACCTCGTCGGCCGCGATATTGACGAACTCCTCGCCAAGAACGCGGTCACGCGCCTGACGCTCGCGCTGATGTACGCGACGGATTTCTTCGATCAGCTCGAGCACCGCATCGTTCCCGCCCTCCGCGCGGGCGCCGTCGTGCTCGCCGACCGCTTCATCTTCACGCTCATTGCGCGCGGCGTCGTGCGCGGCATCAATCGCGATTATCTGACCGGGCTTTACGCAATGGCCCTGCGCCCAAACCTCACCTTTTGGCTCAACGTGCGCCCGGAGACCGCTTTTGCCCGTGAATTCAAAAAAGCCCAGGCCATCAGTTACTGGGAAGCCGGACGCGACATGTCGCTCTCGCACGATCTTTATTGGTCCTTCGTGCGCTACCAAACCATGATTAAGCGCGAGCTGGAAAGCATGGCCAAGCGCAACGCCTTCATCGAACTCGACGGCGAAGCCAGCGTGCCCGCGGTCAACAAGCAATTGCGCCAGCGCATCGCCGAACAACTTGGCATTCGCGGCTCCAAGTACGCGCCGTCTTCGGCGCTCGCTCATCTCTGGCGGTAACCCTCCAATGCCCGAGCCGGTTCATATCGCCGCCATCGACGCCGGCTCCAATGCAGTGCGCCTTTCCGTCGCCCGCGCCTATTCTGCTCTGGATATCGAGCCGCTCGTGAACGAGCGGTTTCCTCTCCGGCTTGGCGAAGGCGTTTTCGTCCGCCATCGCTTCAGCGAAGAACTTCTTAAAAAAGGTGTCAAGGCTTTCGTCCATCTCAAGGAAATCATGGACGAATACGGAGTCACGAAATACCGCGCGGTCGCCACCAGTGCGTCCCGCGAGGCCCGCAACGGCGGCACCCTGGTTCACCGCGTAAAGCAAGCCACTGGCATCCGCCTGGAAATTATCAGCGCCAAGGAGGAATCGCGCCTCGGCCGGGAAGCCGCCATCGCCGCGCTTGGGCCCGAATCGCCGCCCAATTGCGTCGTTGATCTTGGCGGCGGCAGCCTGGAAATCAATCTCCTCCGCGACCACACCATTCTGCAAAGCGCGCAGCTTCCCATCGGCACCGTTCGCCTGTTGACCACGCTCGGCATCCACGGCGTCATTCGTCCCGCGCAGGCCGAACAGGTGCGTCGCTATCTTCGCGCGCTGCTCGATTCCCGCCTCCCCAATCGTCCGAATCTCGCCGATCAGGTTTCCGTCGCGCTCGGCGGAAACGCTGAAACGCTCGCGAATGTTGCCCCCGGCCCGCGCCGCGAAGGTCTCCCGACGCTCGAAATCTCTCTCCTTCGCGAGCGCCTGGCCGACGTTCTGCAGCGCGACATCCGCGATCGCATGAAATCCTATGGGGTCCGGCGCGATCGTGCCGATGTTATGGGCATCGCCGCCATCATCTTTGTCGCCCTCGGCCGCTACCTCAACGTCCGCCACTTCCTGATTCCCACCGTCGGGATCCGCGAGGGCATCCTCCAGGAGATCGCCCGCGAAGCGTTTTCGCGCAAGGAACCCCACCGCTATACCGCGGAAGCCCGCCAGATGCTGCTCGGCGTCCGCAGCTTCGCCCGCCGCCTCGAATACGATCTGCGCCATGCGGAACATGTTCGCGAACTCTGCCTGATGCTCTTCGACCACTTGCAGCCGCTGCACCATCTGCCGTCCCAGGCGCGCGTTCAGCTCGAAGCCGGGGCCCTGCTCCACGACATCGGTCATCGCGTAAGCCATCGCGGCCATCACAAGCACGGCGAATATCTCACGCTCAACGGCGACATCCCCGGCCTCGAGGGGCGTGATCGTCACATCGCCGCGGCCATCGTCCGGTATCACAATCGCAAGTCCGCGCCGGATACGGACCACCCCGCTTATTCCGGCCTCACCAACGCCGACAAGCGCACCGTCCGCCGCCTTGCCGCCATTCTGCGGATCGCCGAAGGGCTCGATCACTCCCACCGTCAGCGCATCCAGGATATTCGCACCGCCTTCCAGCGCGGCGCTGTCACCATTCAACTCCGCGTCCGCGGCGACGCTGCGGAAGATATCCGGGACGCCGAGAGAAGTTCTGAACTCTTCGAAAAAGAGTTTCACACCCACCTCTACTTCCGTTCCCTCCCCTCCTCCTGATCCGCTTGACGCAAGAGACCCTGCGCCCACCACCTCGCTTTGTTTGTCTCCATCAGAGGCTCCGTGCCCTGTATGTTCTTTCCCTGTGCTCTCCGGGTTAAATATTTTTCCTCCGGCCGCCAGCTACTGGCTGCCAACTCCCGGCTCCTGACTGATTCACACCCCTCGTCACACGTCATGCACCAGCAACATTTCCTCTTGTAAACTGTCAGCAGGAGATTTTCGATGCAGCTCTACATCGTCCGCCACGGCATTGCCGTCGATCGCGAAGATCCGAAATGCCCGCCGGATCCCGAGCGCTTTCTCACTCAAGAAGGGATCGAAAAAGCGCGCCAGGTCGCCAAGGGAGTCGCTGAAATCGGGGCCGCGCCCGATCTCCTTCTTTCCAGCCCGTACCTTCGCGCGATCCAAACTGCCGAGGTCTTTGCCGACGAACTCGACTACTCCAAAAACAAGATCCGCAAAAGCGATCTGCTGCTGCCCGGCGCCGAACCGCTTCAGCTATTTCGCGAGCTCGCCAAGGACAAGGATCTCTCCGCGGTTTTCCTCTTCGGTCACGCGCCGCATCTGGACGACGTGTTGGCCACCTCCATCGGTTCCCGCCACCATATTTCCGCGTTGAAGAAGACCGGCGTCGCTCTGATCGAACTCAAGCGCGTCGTTCCACCCAGCGGCGAACTCATCTGGCTTGCCACCCCCAAACTCCTCCGCAAAATCGGCAAGTAAGGTCATCCAAGCTTCTGTGTAGGGGCGGGTTCACCCGGCCTCCTGCCGCATTCCCAGGGGCCTGCGAGATGTGCCGTCCTTGGCGGCGCGTGCTTCTGGCGGGCTGGCACTCTTGCCGTCAAGATGGCGGCTCGACCAGCCGATGGCAAAGGCACTCCTGCCTGTGCACCTGCAACTTAATCTCAACCATAAATTGTCAATGGAACCGTCGAGAGATGGGATGGCTTTCTTTGAAGGAACTCTCCCACTCGGCTGCGCCCGCTTCTAATCCGACGCCGCAGCCGCCGGGGGCACGGATTCTTCCACGCGCGGCAATTCCAAAATCTTCGCCAACAACGGCGCCGGCCGCACGATTAACGGCCGTTCCAAACACGTCTCCAGCAAGTGTTTTCCTGCCGCCACCTTCGCCGCTGAGGCTTCGGTATCTTCCAGTCCCGGCACGCGAAGGATGAATGCGCTCTCCGTCCGCTCCGCTTTGAGATCTTTTCCGGAGGCCACGCCAATTTTTCGCAGTACGCGTGCCAGCCGCAGGACACCGGCCATCGCGCAAACCCCTTCTCGTTCTTCTTTGTCCAGCCTCGCGTAAGCTTTGTGCTTCGCTTTCGGCTCTTCGCCGCGGTGGTAACGCACCACCAGCGCCAGCAGCTCCCACTCCTCTTCGTTCCAGCCCACCGGCACGGGCAAACCCCGGAGGAATTTTCGCGCTGCCTTGTGCGCCGGCTTGGCGTGTAGCCCAGCGCCGATTCCGTGCAACCGGGCAGCCGCGCGCATCACTTTCCGAGTATTTCTATTCTTGAAGGCCGCGCCCGCCTCCGCTTCGCCCAGCCGATCGTAGATACGCATCGCCAATTGCGCCACCTGCAGGCTCTTTCCGCCCGCCGCATCCAGCGCCCGCGCCGTGGCGCGCAGCCGCGCCAGCGCCGCTTCTTCCAGCTGCCGTTCGCCCGGCAATCCTTCCTTCCAAACTTGCCAAAGATTGCCGGGTCCCATGCAAAGCTGCCGGTACTCCTCCAGCCGAGCGTGGCGCTCTGCCGCAATGCGTTCCTGCCAGGCCGCCCGAACTTCTTCCGGCGATTCCGCCGCCACCCGCTTCACCGTTTCGCTGAGCACATCCAGGTCATGCACTTCGCCGAGCAAGTCCTGCACATGCTTTAAGTCTTCTCCCCATTTTTCGTAAAGCTCCGGCAGCAAGGCCTCCACTGTATAGCGGAATCGCTTCACCCCGATCCGCAGCGCGTGCCACGGCTCTGGCTTCTCCGTTCGCAGCGCGTGGAGATGAAGCTCCTTCGCCGCCATCATGCGTTCCAGCGCCAGGCTCTCAGCCACCCGGCTATTCAGCGGTATGATGCGCACTCTGCCCCGCAGCGTGCGCTCGTGCTCCTTCCAGGCATTTTCGTCAAATTTCGCGGCAGCGCGCAATCCAGCGTCGCGCTCTTCGCTCTCCGCTTCTCCCAGGTGTCCCAACAGGCGTTCCAGCACCGGATCCCCGGCGCTTCCCAGCTTCTTCACCCAGTCCTCAAGGACTTGTGTGTCTCTCAGTTCGCCCAACTGCCGGAACAGTTTCCGCCCCAGCTTGCGCATCTCCGGCCATGCTGCGTCCGGATCCACCTCTTCCATCACCGCTGCCAGCGAGCGGCAGCGGCGCAGCGCCACGCGTAAATCATGCACTGCGTTCGCGTCAGGCGACGTCCGCACCTGAGCGAGTTCCTTCAGGACACGTTCCATCCAGTAGGACAGGCCCCGATGCTCCGTTGGAGCTCCGGGAATTGTGCCTCCGCTTGCCATTGTTCACTCACAAGGCCGCAACCGCGGATTGCCCGCGGCCCCTGTTGGCCTCGTCTATACACTAGCCCGTTGTCGCAGCCTCGTCCAGTGCAGCGCACACGGCCAAAGCTCCGGCAGCATCTGCGCCAGCACCAAGGCCATCGCCACGCAGGCGATCGCGCAAATCAAAAACACGTGACCCGGGTCGGGATGTCCCAGGCGCAGCATGGCGTATTGCACCACGGGTTGCAGCGCGATCCCGCCAAACGACAGAAAATTCGCAGCTCCGATCACACGGCCTCTTACTTCCGGCCGCGGCCGGTTTTGAATTAGCGCGTTCACGGGCACCACAAAGAATCCCGCGCAAAGCCCGAGCAGAAACAGCAGCGCCATCACCGTCGGGTAGCTGAGTGCCGGCGCAAACAGCGCGCTATTTACCAAGACAATGCCGGTCAACCCTGGCAGGATCATCCCCATCTCTATCCTGCGTCCGGAGGCGTGCCCCGCCAGATAGCTTCCCCCGCCGATGCCCAGGCTCAGCGCCGCCATCAGGTAGCTGCTGTGTACTTCGTCGACCTGCAAGATATCCGTCGCGTAAAGCACGATGTTCAGCAGCAGAATCGCGCCGAGGAACCAGAAAAAGGTATTCGCAATCACCGCTACCCAAAGCACCGCGTCCTGCCGCATGCGCTGAATCTCTTCGAACACTTCCTTCGCCCAGTTCCAGGCAAAGCGCCGCCGGTGGTCCGCCGCAGGCACGCGCGTAATCCCGAAACTCGTCAACAATCCAATCACCGACAGGCTCACCAGAAAAATTCCGGACCACTCCTGCCTGCCATGAAACGCGTGGGCCAGAAAACCTCCCGCGAGCGTGCCGCCAATCGCCGCCAGCAGTGTCCATAACTCGATCACGCCGTTCCCCCAGCTCAATTTCGCCGTCGGCAGGAGTTCGGGAATCAGCCCGTATTTCGACGGCCCGAAGATCGCGCCCTGCGTGCACAGGAAAAACAGCGCCACCGCCGCCAGGTCCAGGCGGTTCACCCACAGCGCATACGTCGCGCAGCCCATCGTCAGCAGCTCCAGGAGCTTGGTGCACACGGTCACATTGCTCTTGCTGAAGCGGTCCGCGAAATAGCCGCCGGGAATGGAAAAAACAAGGAAGGGAATTGCAAAAACCAGGGGAACCACCAGCACAAACAGGAACTCCCGCTGCTCGTGCGAAACGCAGGACTCCAGCACCAGGTAGCTCACCAGCCACTTCAGCGCATTATCGCTGAACGCCACCTGAAACTGCGTCGCAATCAGCGCCCGGAATCCCGCCGCGCCCGCGCGGGGATCCTGTCCGGCAAGCCCTGATTCCGTCGCGCTCTGCACCGATTCCATCGCTGCGCGCAGTCTATCCTTTCAATTCGCCGCCAGCAAGCGCGCTCGCTGCAAATTCACGTAACTGCAACGAAACCGCGTATACTTCATCCAATCTCTGTTGTTCAGGAGGTCGCTTTCATGGCACCCAGACCGTCTCCAACTCCGGACACTCCCGAATCCATCCGCCAGGAATGGCAAGATGCCGCACCCTTCTGGAAGAAGTGGTATCCGCAGCTTGCGCATCAATCGCGCCACGCAACGCGAATCGTGGTCGAAGGCGCCGCGCTTTCGCCCGGACTGCATGTGTTGGATATCGCCAGCGGCACCGGCGAACCTTCACTCACCGTCGCCGAAGCGGTTGGGCCGCACGGCCGCGTGGTCGCCTCCGACCTGGTTTCTGAGATGCTGAAATTTGCCGAGGAGAACGCGGCGTCGCGCGGCCTCCGCAACATGGAATTTCATCAGGCCAACGCGGAACGACTCCCGTTTCCCGATCGCCACTTCGACCGCGTGACCTGCCGCTTCGGCATCATGTTCATTCCGGACATTCCGAAAGCGATGGGCGAATTCCTCCGGGTGCTCAAGCCCGGGGGCCGCGTCTCGTTTGTCACCTGGGGAACTCGCGAGGAAAATCCCCTGTTCGCCACCTTGATCCGGCCGTTTCTGAAATACGTGGATGTGCCCAAGCCCGATCCCGATGCGCCGCACGTTTTCCGCTTCTCCGACGAAAACAAACTCGCGGGCACGCTCTCTGCCGCCGGCTTTCAGGAGGTCCGTGCCGCCAAGCACAAAATCAACTGGCCCTGGCCCGGCTCCGCCGAGGAAGCCTGGCAAGGAGGCAGCGAAATCGCCGCGCCCTTCAAGAAAATCATGGCCGCTGTTCCGCCCGGCCAACGAGAAGAAGCCGTGCGCGAAGCCATCGAAGGCATACGCCAGTTCTCCGACGGCCAGTCGATCAACTTCCCCGCCACCATCGTCTCCGCCACCGCCGTCGCCCGCTAAAACTGCCGGTGCGTTTGGAAACTAGAGGCGGCTTTGCGCCGCCTACTTCAGGTCGCGAAGCCCCGGCTCCGTCAGGTTTTTTCAAATCGCCATCCACCGCTCCACATTCATGCCGCCCCCCAGTCCGGTTCCTCGGGGCTCCCCGGCGTTGTCTGGGGTGAATAATCTCCGTTGTTTCTTTGCTTTCCCCACCTTGTTCGTTCTGCCAGCCTCATGCTATTTTCATTGTAGTTCTCCCGGAGTGGCGGAACTGGCAGACGCAGCAGACTCAAAATCTGCCGGGGATCACTCCCCGTGTGGGTTCGACTCCCTCCTCCGGGACCATCCTTATCCTTGGCAACGCGGTACTTTCCTGCTCTTGACCTGCGCCTCTCTCTGCGAAACACTGAAGTTCGGACGGTCCCCATGAGCGCACCTCCATTCGGCAACGATCCGGCGCACAACCGGCGCCGCAGCCAGCGCGTCCTCTTGCGCATGCCGATTCTCGTCATCGCCCGCGGACCCAACGGCCAGCACGTCTCCGAAAACGCCTTCACCTCTTCGGTCAACGCCCATGGCGCGCTGATCTATCTCGCCTTGAAAGTGGAAACCGGCCAGAAAATCATGATCAAAAACACGGAAACCGGGGAAGAGCAGTTCGTCCGCGTGGTGCGCACGAATCCCGCTCAGGAAGGCAAACTCGAAGTCGCCGTCGAATTCCTCCGCCCCGCTCCAAAATTCTGGCGCATCGCCTTTCCGCCCGACGATTGGGCCCCGCACGCCCCGGAAATCACCGCGGATACCTTCTGAGTGGGCCAGGGGACACTCATCCGTAATCAGCTAACAGTCACAGTCAACAGCTAACAGCTAGCAGCCAGCCGGCGTTTCTTTCCCTCGATTGCTGATGAGTTCGCAACTGCTCGATGGAACCATCGCCCCGCGTCTCCCGTGCCGCGCACACTCATTCGGATGACTGATCACCGATTGCTGATTACTTGCCCGGCGCCGACAGCAACTCCACGAGCATCTTCATAAACCGCGCGTTGTCCAAATCTTCCTGCACGTTCACCAGTTGCTCGCCCAGGCCCGGATGCTCATCTTCGGTCCACACCAGCGTGTTGCCGTAGCCCGCTGTGTGCGAAATGTCCATGTCCATGTACACCTTCTCCTGCTTGGTGATCAAGCTCGGATCCAGCCAAGCCAGCGCCGCCAGTTCGTCCCACAAAAACTCCTCGCCCGAATATTTCCCGATGTAGTCCGCCGATGGCGTCCCGGCTTTCGCGATCTGGGCGATCACGGCCTTGGTCATATGCGTTTTCACGGAAATGTCCACCGTTGTCACCGTGATTTTCCTCCACGGCGCGCGCAGAACGATGTGCACGGCCTCCGGATCGAACCAGAAATTGAACTCGCGCCGGTTCTCCGTCTTCCATGCCATCGGCATGTTTTCCGGCCCGATGCTGCCTCCCATCACCACAAGCTCTTGCGCAAGTTCCGCCACTTGGGGATCCAGGCGCAGCGCCAGCGCGATGTTGGTCAGCGGCCCGCCGGCATAAATTGTCACCTCGTGCGGATATTGGTGCACGGTGCGAATGATGAAGTGTGCCGCATCTTCGTCCTGCGCCTTGATGGTCGGGCTGCCCTCCGGAAGCGGCGGAATCTCATACGGCTCGTGCGGAATCCGTGCGTTCGCTCCTTGCCCGTATTGCTTCCATGTGCCCTGATAGCGCACCACGCCGTAAAGCTTTTCCCACCGCGCGATCTCTTCCTTAGTGTTGATCAGCGGAAAAATCGCGCCGGGATACACCTTGATGTCCCTATGGTGCGTCAGCTCCAGCATGCGAAGCGTATGTGCCACCTCTTCGTCGCGCCACATGTCGCCGCTCACCACCGTAATCCCCAGCACCTCTGCCTGCGGAGCGTTCAACAGCGCAAGCATCGATTGCTGATCGGTAGTGGCCGGGCCGCGCGCATCCTGGTCAATAATGATTTTGCGTCTGGTCTGCCCGTGAACGGCGGCAGCCCCTGCAAATAGCAAAAAACAAACCATGATAACGGCGCGACGATACATTCTGGTCCCCCTGAACCCGGCCTGGTCCGGATGAATTCCCCTGGCGCAAAGAATCGTTTGCACTTCGAACGGAAATAAACGGCACCAGCCTAGCCGCTTGCGGCTGCGGACTCAAGATTGATCCTCGCGCCACGTAAACGTTTCCCACACGCCGGCCGAGATTTCCTCTTGTATTGAATCGGTTTAATGTATGCTAGGGGCTGCCGGCGCATCGCCCGGTCATCTCTTCGGATCTCGAGGCTCCGCATGTCCCAGATTCGCTCCGCGATTCTTCTGTTTGCCGCACTTCTTTCCGTTCTTTTTCTTGCCAATATCCTCAGCGGGCAGGAAGTCCCCAGCGACCGCATTCCTCTCACCTGCGGCTGGCGCATGGAGTCGTCGGCCAAAATCACCGCGTCGCCCGAAGCGCTCTCCACCGCCGGGTTTGATGATTCCAAATGGCACACTGCCGTCGTCCCCGGAACCATCATCGGCACTTTGGTTACGGACAAATCTCTTCCTGATCCGAACTATGGGCAAAATCTGAAGTCCTATCCCGGCGCCTTCAATGACAATAAACATCTCAATGCGGATCTCGACATGCCCGCGGACAGCCCGTTCCGTCACTCCTACTGGTTTCGCGTTGAGTTTGCCGAGCCCAAAGAGTTCGCGAATCGCCGCGTCTGGCTCCATTTTCTCGGCATCAACTACCGCGCCAACGTCTGGTTCAACGGCAAGCAGCTTGCCAATCGCGACGAAGTCGCGGGGGCCTATCGCGCTTACGAATTTTCCCTTGCCGACCACCTGAATAAAAAAGGGAAGAACGCCCTCGCCGTCGAAATTTTTGCGCCCGAGAAAAACGATCTCGGCTTGACGTGGGTGGACTGGAATCCCACCCCTCCCGACAAGGATGCCGGCATGTGGCGCGAAGTCTTCCTTACCTCCAGCGGCGAAGTTACACTTCGCCATCCCTTTGTCGCTTCCAAGCTACGTTCCGATTACAGCGCCGCCGATTTGAGCCTGAGCGCGGAGTTGCACAACGTCGCCGACCACCCCGTGAGCGCCGAGCTCGTGGCGGAAATTGGCACCATCCATCTCACGCAGCCAGTTCAACTCGCCGCCAACGAAACGAAAATTGTCCGCTTCGACGCTGACAAATTCAACGCGCTGAAACTCAACCTCCCGCACCTCTGGTGGCCTTACCAGATGGGAGAACCGTACTTGTACGCGGCAAAATTCCATGTTGAAGCAAATGGGAAGGATTCAGATTCTGCCGTCGTCAAATTCGGCATCCGCGAAGTCAGTTCCGAACTCACCGAATCCGGCGGGCGCCTGTTCAAGGTGAACGGCAAGCGCGTGCTTATCCGCGGCGCTGCGTGGGCTCCCGACATGCTCCTCCGCTGGGACTCCCGCAAGCTCGATGCCGATCTCGCCTATGTGCGAGATATGGGCCTCAACACCATCCGCCTGGAAGGCAAAACTGACCGCGATGAATTTTTTGACAAGACCGACAAGCTCGGCATCCTCGTCATGCCCGGCTGGATCTGTTGCGACATGTGGGAACACTGGAAAATCTGGACTCCCGAAACCCAGAAAATTGCCGCCGCTTCGCTTGTCGATCAGATCTCCCGCCTGCGCAATCATCCCAGCGTTTTCGTCTGGCTCTATGGCAGCGACAATCCTCCGCCGCCCAAAATCGAGAACATGTACCTGGATATCCTGAAAAATCTTGAGTGGCCGAATCCCACCGTCTCTTCCGCCTCCGAGCAATCCACCAAGGTCACCGGCAAATCCGGAGTGAAAATGACCGGGCCTTACGAATATGTCCCACCGGTCTACTGGTTCACCGATAAAAAGGCCGGAGGCGCATGGGGCTACAACACGGAAACCAGCCCCGGCCCCGCCATTCCGCCGAAAGAGAGCCTGGGAAAATTCATTCCCAAGGATCACCTGTGGCCCATCGACGATTACTGGAACTTCCACGCCGGTGGCGAGCGCTTCACCACCATCGATGTCTTCCGTGAAGCGCTCGAAAAGCGTTACGGCGCGCCCGCTTCGCTCGATGATTTCGAGCGCAAAGCCCAGGCCATGACCTACGACAATCAGCGCGGCATGTACGAAGCCTACGGCCGCAATAAATATCTCTCCACCGGCGTCATTCAGTGGATGCTCAACAACGCCTGGCCCTCGCTCATCTGGCATCTTTACGACTACTATCTGGTTCCGGCCGGCGGCTACTTCGGCACCAAAAAGGCCCAGGAGATCGTTCACGTCCAATACGATTGGGACACCGATTCGGTATCCGTCGTCAACGGCAAGTATGAGGATCTGAAAGGCTACAAGGTTTCCGCAAAGCTCTACAACATCGACGCCAAGGAAGCCGGCTCGCAGGAAAAAATAATCGATCTCGCCGCCGATGCCGCCACCAAGGCCTTCGATTTGCCGAAGCCGGCGAACCTGTCCACGACTTACTTCCTAAAGCTTTGGCTTCACGATCCTTCCGGCGCGCTCGTCAGCGACAATTTTTATTGGTTGTCCACCAAGCCCGACACCATGGACTGGAAGCACAAAAAAGACACCGTGTACACGCCGCAGAAGGATTTCGCCGACCTCACCGGCCTGAATTCCTTGCCCCAAATCAAACTTGAAGCCCATGCCAGCTCCATGAGCGATTCCATTCAAGGAATGATTCATGTGCGGCTGAAAAATCCCGCCGGCAGTGTCGCGTTCATGGTTCATCTACGCGCCACGAAAGACACCAACGGCGACGATCTCGTTCCCATCTTCTGGGACGACAACTATTTCTCGCTGCTTCCCGGCGAAGAAAAAACGCTTTCCGCTTCCTTTGCCACAAGTGACCTTTCCGGCGGCGAACTGGCTCTGACCATCGACGGCTACAACATTGCCCCAATCCAGGTCGCAATCGCGCATTAATCCGCGGCCGGGCCTGCATCGAGTTCACCCTGAGCTTCCAAGGGTACGAAATCCGAGAGCCCGCCTTCCGGGCTCAGATATTGCACCCCGGAGACAATTGCACGGCGGGCCGCTCTTTATGTGGCACAAGCCTTCCTGCCTGTGCGGCCACGAGAACTTGGCACCATCTCTGCCTTACGACTCTGCCGTTATAATGCTGCCATGCTTAAACCCTTGTTGCTAACCGCCGGATTGCTTTTTCTCTGTTTTCCTTCCGTCCGCGCACAAAGTCCCAGATTCAATGCCGCCGCCAGGCAAACCGAAAAGCTCATCGCAGACTCCGGCGCCGACGTTGGCATTGCCCTGCACTCGCTCGATGGCCGCACGGAATGGTTTTTTCACGCCGACGAACCCTTCCACGCCGCCAGCACCATGAAGCTCCCGGTCATGATCGAGCTTTTTCATCAGGTGAAAGAAGGGAAGTTGCGCCTTGAGGATCCGCTCGTCATCCGCAATGAATTCCATTCCATCGCCGATGGCTCCGTCTTCAAACTCGATCCTGCCGTCGATTCGGAAACCGATCTCTACCAAGCCGAGGGCCAAACGCGCACCTTGCTCCAGCTTTGCGAACGGATGATCACCGTAAGCAGCAATCTCGCCACGAATCTCCTGATCGAAAAGCTGGGAGTGGAAAACATTCGCGCCACGGTTCACTCTTACGGCGCTAATGGCATGAACGTCCTGCGCGGCGTGGAAGACGACAAAGCGTTTGACAAGGGAATGAACAACACCACCACCGCGCGCGGCCTGGAAGTCTTGCTCGCCGCAATCGCTGAAGGCAAAATGGTCGACACAGCCTCTTCGCGCCGGATGGTCGAAATTCTCGAGCAGCAAAAATTCAACGAAGGCATTCCCGCGGGTTTGCCGCCGGGCACTCGCGTGGCCCACAAGACCGGCGAGATCACCAAAATCCATCACGACGCGGCGATCGTTTACGCGAAACGCCCCTATGTGCTGGTGGTTTTGGTGCGAGGGATTCAAGACGAAAAAGTCAGCGCAAAGCTCATCGCCGATATTTCTGCGACCCTCTATCCGGTCGCCGAATCGCTCCCCGAAGGCACAAAATCCGTGGCGGAAGGAAATTTACCCTAGCTTCTATCTCTTTTAGCGTCAATGAATTGCGGCCAAAAAGCGCCGGCGGGTTACTTTTTCGCTACGCTTGCCCCCCTTTTCCCTCTTGCCGCTTCTACTGTTAGCGACTAAGCTACCATTGCGATTGGGGGAAACCGTGCCTAAAGAGAAACCGCAAGTGAATATCGGCGAAGTCATCAAAACTTACCGCAGCCAGCGCGGATTGTCGCAGGGCGACATCGAACGCCGCACCGGCCTGCTCCGCTGCTATCTTTCCCGCGTGGAAAACGGCCACACCGTTCCCTCGCTTGAAACCCTCGCGAAGATTGCCGAGGCCATGGAGATTTCGCTGGCCGACTTTTTCCCCGGCACCGAAACGCCGCGCGACAAAGAGACCCAGAAAATGCTCGGCGAACTTAGCCAGGACGAAATCCGCTTCCTTGCCGAGATCAAAAAATACAGCACCACGCTCTCGGAAGGCGACAAACGCCTCGTGCTGGCGATGATCCGCAAGATGGCCACGCTGCTGCCCACGCAGGCCGCCGCGCAAGCCAAAAAGCCGGTCCTCCGCCGCCCGTCGCTCTAATTTTCGTGTTTTACTTTGTCGGGGCCGGGCTTGCCCGGCCTTTTTTCTGTGGCAAAGGCTCTCCTGCCTGAGCGGATCTCAACCCACCGCGGATTCGCCTTTCGTTTCCCAACGCTCCCCTAACTCCAAGCGCCTCTGCTAATCCTGTGGTGAACTTCGCCTCTTCTCTGTGAAACTCTGCGCTCTCCGCGTCTCTGCGTTTGGTTCCGCTTCACACAATCCGGTTGCGCAGCGCCTGCAACGCTTCTGGCAATGCTGCTCGGCTTCCGCTAGCCGAACCCCCGTCCTCCGGCTCCCGTTCGATCTTGTCGCCCTCGCCCGGCGCCAGAAAAAGATTCGTCTCCACGGCATGCTGTTTCGTATACAGCTCGTAATACCGCCCCTGCGCTGCATAGAGGGACTCGTGCGTCCCCTGTTCCAGAATCCTCCCGTCCTGCACCACCAGGATCTGTTCGGCGCGCCGAATGGTGGAAAGGCGATGCGCGATCACAAACGTGGTGCGGCCGCGCATCAGGTAGCGCAATCCCTCCTGTATCAGCGCCTCGGACTCCGAATCCAGGCTCGACGTGGCCTCATCCAGAATCAGAATCCGCGGATCCGCCAGAATCGCCCGCGCGATCGAAACGCGTTGCTTTTGCCCGCCGGAAAGTTTTACACCTCGCTCGCCCACCACGGTGTCGTATTTCTTTTCAAATGTCCCGGCAAACTCATCCACGCGCGCGATGCGGCAGGCCTCCAGAATCTCTTCCTCCGTGGCATTCGGCCGCGAATAGGCCACGTTTTCGCGGATTGACCCGTCAAACAAGAACGTTTCCTGCAGCACCACGCCGAGCTGCGTGCGATAGGAATTCAGCTTCACCGTGGATAGATCGACGCCGTCCACCAGAATCCGTCCCTGAGTAGGCGTGTAAAACGCGGACACCAGCCCGATGATGGTTGATTTGCCAGAGCCCGAGGGTCCTACCAGCGCCGTCACTGTCCCCGGCTCCGAAACAAAGCTCACTCCATGCAGCACTTCCTTGTTCGCTTCATAGGAGAAGTGCACGCCCTCAAATTCCAGGCGTCCTGTGATGCGCTCCAAAGTCGCTGACCGCCGCGGGTCCTCGTCTTCCTTCGTCTCGTTCAGAATTTCGCGCGTGCGCTCGAGTCCGGTGATTGCCTCAGTCAATTGCGTGCCGATCGCCACGATCTGAAACACCGGCGCGATCAGCATCGCCAGAAACATCGAATAAGAAAAGAACATGCCGGTGGTCATCTGCCCGGCTAGAATCTTCCGCGCGCTCAGGTACATCACCACCGCGCTGACCATGCCCATCAGCATCGCGCCCGAAAGGCTCATGATCGACGTGGCCGTCAGCGTCTTCAGCACGTTGTCCAGCAGCCGCTGCGCGCCAGTCGCAAATACGCTCTCTTCGTGATCTTCGGCGTGGTACCCCTTCACCACGCGCACGCCCCCCAGCGATTCCGTTAGCCGCCCGGTCACTTCGGCCGTGATTTTGGGCCGCGCGCGAAAGATGGGCCGGATGGTGGCAAACGCCTGATTCAGAAAAAGAGCAAAAACGATCAGCACCGCGAACGCCACAACGGTCATCATCGCGTTGATGTAAATGAGCACGCAGAACGCCATCACCGCGGTCATCAATCCGCCGACAAATTCCACCAGTCCCGTGCCGATCAGGTTGCGCACGCCTTCCACGTCGCTCATGATGCGCGAGACCAGTGCGCCGGTCTTGTTCGCGTCGTAATAGCTCACCGAAAGCCTCCCGATGTGCGCCTGCACCTGCTTGCGCAAATCGGTGATCATGCGCTGCGCGGATTTGGAAAGAAGCTGCGTCAGCGCGAACGAAGAAAGCCCCTGAATCACCGTCGCCGTCACCACCGCCAGCACAATCGGCAACAGAAACTGTTGCTGCCGCTTCGAGATCACGTTGTCGATCAGGTATTTCGTGGAAGCCGGCAGCACCAGCCCGCACACTCGGTTGATGGCCATCAACAGAAATCCCACCGCCAGAATCCCGCGCCGCGGATGAATCAGCGCCCAGATTTCCGGAAGCGAGCTCCAATTAATCTTCTTCTTGGCTTTCTTTGCGCCCGTGTCGTCGGACCCCGCCGCACCGCTAGAGCCCGCCCGGCTCGTTGTCCGCTCCCCGGAAGCGCCTTTGACCGTCGTTGGTGTATACGTTGACCTGAGGCTCATGTTCCCCGCGACTCGTTGGCAGGATACCCCGTTCGATGCAGGCAGCGCCACGAAATGTACGCGCAGCGCTTATGTAGCTGCCGGACCGCAGCCTGGCAACGTGATGGCAGAGCAAGCGCCTGCTTCCAGCAGGCGAGCATCCGGGGAGAACCTCCAGCTCTACTGCCTTCCTTCTCCGCCTCCGCCCCGGGAACTCGCGCTAACTCCCCGGCGTCTCTAGATAGTGGCGCTGCGAGCCACGCCAACAAATCCCGTACCCAATGAGGAGGTATGTTTGCGTGGACGATAATCTTCCATGGTTTTTCCAGATGTGGCGCTATAGCGGTTCGCTGGTGCATTTCTCGTTGCTCACTCTCGCGGGCATGGGATTGTGGACGTTCTTGGAATTCGCGGCCAAGGCCGCCAGTTACGGCTTCGCCGTATGGCAAACGCGACGTTTCGTCAAAACCTGTGCCTCTCTGTTTGAGCAAGGTAACTGGGTGCAGGTTCTGGCTCCGGCGGAAACCCGAAAACAAAGTCATGTCGCAGACGTTGTTGCGCGCGGTTTGCGCACTTATCGAGGCGTTCACGCGGTTCTTTCACTCCAGAAGTCCGCCGAAGTAGCCGAGCACCAGGCCCGCGTCGCCGCGAACCGCCTCCATGAGCAAATGCTGGAAGGACTCGATTCTCTGGGTTCCATTGCTACTACCGCGTCTCTCGTCGTTCTTTTCGGCACCCTCGTGGGCATCCTCGATTCGTTTGTCGGGCGGGTATGGAGCGTGGCACCTATTTATCGTTCATCTGTACTCGGTTAGCCCTGGCGCTTTCGACAACCGCCGTTGGCCTCGTTGTCGCGATCGTGGCGCTCGGTTGTTTCAACTGGCTCTCCGAGCGGTTGTCGATGTTAGATGCGGAAATGAGAGTGGCGTACCTGGAACTCCGCAAGGTTCTGGATCGGCAGTCGTCCGGAGATTCCTCGCTTCTCTGATTCGATTATCTACGCATAATCAAACAGCGTCATGAATCCAAAATCCATGTGCAACTGCTGGTGGCAATGAAACAGGGTGAGTCCGGGATTGTCGGCCACAAAATCGATCTCCATTTCCTGATAGCCTCCCAGCATCACCACATCTTTGAGAATCCCCGCGGTCGATTTTCCCGCCAGCTTGGTCAGTTCAAAGCTGTGCCGGTGCAAATGAATCGGGTGGATATCGTCGCTCGCATTGCGCAGGCGAATGCGATAGCGCTTTCCTTCCCTGAGATGAAACGAAGCCGGTTGCACGCCTCCGGCCATGGGAAACGCCTTCCCGTTGATCGTCCAGCGATTAAATCCTTCTTCCGCCGCATTATCCTTCGCAATAAGCATGTCAAACGTCTCATCCGGCGCAGCACTCACGCCGCTGGGCTTCCCGAATCGCGCGTAGTCCCAGCGAAACGCCGGCGGCGGTAGCCACGCCGCCTTCCCCGTGTGCCCGGCGTACTCGACGACAATTCCCATCCCATGATGCCGGTCGTCATCCGCGGTGTCGCCCAAGATCCATACGCCGGGATGCCGCATCTCCACAATCGCCGAAATGCGCTCCGCCGTGCCAAACCACAGCACTGGCACTTTCACCGGATTCGGTACCGCGTTCCCGTCCAGCGCAACTACCTCAAACACATGCCCCGGCAGCGCCAGGCTGCGAATCTCCGTCGCACTGCCATTCAAAATGTGAAACAGCACGCGCTCGCCCATTCTCACGCGCACCGGCTCGCCGTGCCCCAACTTTTTCCCATTGATGGTGAATGCCGCGTAGCCCACTTCGAATCCGTGCGGCATCCCCTTCGCCAGCGAAGCCTTCATCGCCGCTTCGCCCGCTTCCTCGAGTTCTTTCACCACTCCTTTCGGAGACAAGAAATCCTGCGCCATGTCGCCGCCCTGGCTGAACGACGGCTCAAACTCCTTCATGGTCAGAAAGACTTCGCGGTCATAACGCCCCGGATTATCCCTCGGCTCGATGTACACCGGGCCTACCTGACCCGAATATTGCCCCGCGGCAAGGTCCGCGCCGGCGCGATTGTGCGTGTGATAGAACCGCAACCCCCCCGGCTTGGGCGTGAACGCGAGCCGCCTCATCCCGTGCGCCGGAATGAATGGCGTACCTTCCTCCGCCGCGCCGTCCACATCGGTCGAAACGAATTGCCCGTGCCAGTGGAGTTGCTCGGGCGTGTCGGTGTCGTTGAATACGTCCACCGTCACCTGCTTGCCCTCTTGAAATCGCAGCAGAGGGCCGGGAAATTGCCCGTTGTACGTCGCCGTCGAAATGAAATGCTTCGGTGCGATCTCAATCGGCGCGGCCTTAATGTGCAGCGTGTAATCAGCTGCCGCCTCCGCGGCTCCATAGGTGGCTCCGCTTGCCAACAATGGCAGCTTCGGCGTTACCAGCAGTGCTCCCGCCGCAAGCCCCGCCGTTTGCAAAAAATCACGCCGCGAATTCGCCTTGTTTGTCATCACCCTGCCTTGAGCTTCCAGAATTCTTTCTGGCGTCCAGCGACCACGCGCCGCCGCCCTCCACCATCAGAAAAAGCAGCCCACACAACATCGCAAAATCGGTACGCGCGTCGCTGATCATGAACCAGACGCCTTGCGCCGGGCGCGAAAGCTCCGGCAGCTTGGTCGTGGCGATCGCCGTGCAAATGACGATCAGCAAAGGCAGGCTGGCCAGCCGCGTCCAAAGTCCCAGCAAAACCAGGCCGCCGCAAACCATCTCGAAACTCCCCACAAAATGCGCGGTGAAATAAGGATGCGGGAACCCGATTCTCGCAAACCGCTCCACGCCCATCTTTGGATCGATATATTTCAGGATCCCCTGCGTCAGGAAAATGAGTCCCACGGGCAGCCGGATCAGCAAAAGGCTGGACGGACCTTTTTCCGGCCGAAGCAGAAATTGCAACGGAAATTCCATCAGATTGGGCCCGAGCCGTTCGCTCACTGTATTACAGAAACGATGCCGACCTTATCCACCCCGCTGCACGCGATGTACACGCGACCATCTGAAGTCGCCGCCATGTTGCGCACCACCCCTCCGCCGGAGGGAATCGACGCTCGCGCAAAGGTCTGCGTCTTCGGGTTGAACTGAATGATGGTGTTGGGCTGCACTCCGGACTCGCTGTACCACACCATGCCATCCGGAGTGATGGCGATGCCGTATGGATTCGATTCCGGTCCTCCCGGCGAATCGTACAGCTTCACCGCGCCCGTCGTTGTGTTCAATGTGCCCAGGTGGCCGCTCTTGAAGTCCGTGAAGTAAACGGTGTCATCGGCCGCAATCGCCAGCCGCCGCGGGCGCACCGCGTCCGGCAGCAGATACTCCTTGATCGCAAGCGTCTTGGGATTGATGGTGGCCATCTTGTGCGTTCCGAGTTCGCAGAAAACTGGCACGCCATGGCTGTTGATCTGGATCCCGTAAGGAAGAGCGGCTTCCGTCGGCGCGTCCTTCAAATCCACCTTTCCGGTTTGCGGATCGAGCCGTCCGACCATGTTTCCGCCCTGCACGGTGAACCACAAAATTCCGTGCGCATCAAAGACCGCTGTGTGCGGATCGTCGGCCTTTGCCAGCGGCATCCTATATTCGGTCACTTTGCCGGTTTGCGGATCCAGCTTGCCGATGTAGCCGCCAAAATTCGCCGTGAACCAGATATTGCCGTCTTTGTCCGCCACCAAACCGTGCGGACCGGAATTTTTGTCCGTCGGCAACGTGTATTCCTTGATTGCACCCGTCTGGGGATCCAGCCGTCCGATTTTGTTCGCCATTTGTTCGGTGAACCACAACGCGCCGTCCGCGCCCACCGCCGGGTCGTGCGGGTGGCCGCCCTTGCTGGGGATCGGCCATTCCTGAATCTTCACATTCAGAGAGGGCACATCCGCGGCCGTGCGGGGCGGATGATGTGCCGGCAGAGCCAGCCCCACGAGCGTTCCGCAAAGCGCCACTGCAATCAGGGCCAATGTTCGTTTGGTCATGGAATCCCCCCCTTGTTTTGGACGCAGCCCGCCCGCCGCCGGATACAACTTCCCAGCGAGATCGCGCCGTGGAATTTGTTGCCGAACCTCCGCGTGAATGACATCATATCTAAAGTGGAGTTTCCAGGCTCAAGATCCGCTCATGCCGCTCCCCGCCGGACTTGTGACACCTGAGAAGAAAGTTGATTGGGTATTCGTATGCCTTCCACCGAACTGCATCTGCTGGGAACCAAGGACTTTGTCGCGCTGGAAGATGCCTATGGCGCACAGAATTACCGCCCGCTCGATGTCGTCATCGAACGCGGCGAAGGCGTCTGGGTCTACGACGTGGAAGGGAAGCGGTATCTTGATTGCCTGGCGGCCTATTCCGCGCTGAATCAGGGCCATTGCCATCCCAAGCTGCTCGCCACCCTCATTGAGCAGGCCCGCAAAATCACGCTCACTTCGCGCGCCTTCCGTAATGCGCAGCTTCCGCTGCTGTATAAGGATTTGCACGAGCTAACGGGTTTCGAGATGACCCTGCCGATGAACTCCGGCGCAGAGGCGGTGGAAACCGCCATCAAAGCCGCTCGCAAATGGGGTTACACGCAAAAGGGAATCCCGGAAAATCAAGCCGAAATCATCGTCTGCGAAAACAATTTCCATGGCCGCACCGTCACCGTTGTGAGCTTTTCCACGGAAGACCAGTATAAAAACGGTTTTGGCCCTTTTACTCCCGGTTTTCGCGCGATCCCGTTTGGCGACGCGAGAGCGCTGTGCGCCGCGATTACGCCCAACACTTGCGGATTTTTGTTGGAGCCCATTCAGGGCGAAGCCGGCATCATCCTTCCTCCGGATGGCTTCCTGCGCGAAGCGGCGGAGATCTGCCGCGAAAATCGCGTACTCCTGATGGCCGATGAGATACAATCCGGCCTCGGCCGCACGGGGAAACTCTTCGCCTATATGCACGAAGGCATCCGGCCGGATGTCCTGATCGTTGGCAAAGCGCTCGCGGGAGGCTTCTATCCAGTTTCGGCGGTGCTCGCCTCGCGCGAAATCCTGGGAGTCTTCCAGCCCGGCGATCACGGCAGCACGTTTGGCGGCAATCCGCTGGCTTGCGCGTTGGCGCGAACCGCGCTGCGCATCCTGGTGGAGGAAAAGCTCGTCGAACGCTCCGCCGAACTCGGCGAATACTTCCTGGCCAGGCTGAAGAAAGTGCAAAGCTCCATAGTGCGGGAAATTCGCGGCCGCGGCCTTTGGATTGGCATCGAATTGGACACCTCCGCGCGGCCCTGTTGCGAAGCTCTGAAACAGGAAGGCATCCTCTGCAAGGAAACTCACGGCCGCATCATCCGCATCGCCCCGCCGCTGGTCATCCAACGCGAAGAAGTCGACTGGGCCTGCGATCGCATCTCCAAAGTCCTCGCTTAGCTTGGGAACGCCGTTCTCCCGATCGCCTCTGCAACTCTGATTCTCAGCCGGATGTGGGGGCGCGTGCTTCCAGCAGGCAAGTGCTCTTTCTACAATGTGCGCCAGGCAACGCGAACGAAGCCGTAACGACGGACGGCCGCCGAACAACGTCCCTAGAAGTTGCCGGGCGGCCGCTTGCGGAATTGCAGCAACTTCCTCACCTCCGCGATCACATCTTCGTCTTTGTCGGTCACCGTAACGGAAAACTCTCTCTCCACCTTTTCTTCCGTCCGCAGGGCTTCGCGAATCTCGGCCACCTGTTCATCGCTGATCCGGAATTGTGCATACACGGTTCCGCGCCCCGGCCGGCGAAACCGGATGGAAGCGGATTTGTCCCATACGATGTAATCCTTCCCCAATATTTCGATCAGCATCACCATGTAAAAGGGATCGGCGATTGAATAAAGCGACCCGCCGTAATGCGTGCCGACATAATTCGCATTCCAGCGCCGCAGTCTCATCTCCACGTCCACTTCTTTCCAATCCGGCTGAATGCGCGTAATGCGGATGCCGGCGCCCAACAGGGGCGGCCAAAGATTGAACAGGAAACGCGGGTAGCGTCGAATCAGGCTCTTCAGCACGACAACCTCCGCATAGAACGGAAGCTTCATGTTGCCACAGGGAGAACGCAGGAAGGAACGCGGCGGAGTATTCGTGTGGGAGGTGATGCGGACCCGATCAGTCCCCGGCAGGCGCCGTGGGCCGCAGCTTTCGCGCCGGCGGCTCGATGTTCAGCACGCTGGAGACGAATTGGCTCAGCGTACCGCCCAGATGTCCCAGCACGCGATTTTTCAGCGAACTGTAATCCTGCGTGCCGCAAAACAGGTCGCTCATCAGTTGCCGGAACACCGCATTGCGCTGCAGGAACTGCACCATCCGGGTGGTGACCGAGCAGCCCAGGAAAGATCCGCGATAAAACCGCCGTACGATCCGCGCGGCAAATTCCAATTCCAGCGAAAAGGAAGCTCGCACGCGCTGCGGATAGAGTTCCGGACGCCCTTCCGCAATCGATTGGCCCAGAATCTCTCCCGAACGCATCGCATAGAATAGGCCTTCGCCGGTCAGCGGATCCACCCATGCCGCCGCATCGCCGCACATGGCCCAGTTTTTCCCGATCACCGGGCGGCAGGAAAGCGTGCGCTCCTGCGGAGACGGCAGCACGTGGCTATAAAACTTGGCGTTTTCCGTCGAGAATTTCGCTTCCTCCACAAAGGCGTACAGGTGCGTGCGCAGTTCGTTGCTGGTATGGGCGGACATGCTGCCGCAAATTCCGAGCGAGATGTGGTCCGCGCGCGGAAACGACCAGATGTACCCCTCAAAATGCGGCAGAAACTTGATGATGATTTTCTCCGCTGTTTGCGGCACGAAGTAACCCTGGGTCATTTCCAGTTCGTCCGCCGAAAGCGGCCGCGTGCCCGGCAGGATCTGGTTGCGCGCGCCGGAGGCGACCACCACAAAATCCGCCTGCTGCCACTCGCCGTCCAGGGAATAGCGCGGCTTCTCCGCGGATATATCGATCGTCTGCACGCGGCGATGGTGCACACCGCAGCCCGCTTCGCGGGCGCGGTCCAGCAGAAAGCCGTTCAGCACGCGCCGCGAATAAATCACGATGGGGTGCGAAAGGTCCAGCTTGGCCCGCTGGTTTTCCGCGCTGATGATTTCCACGTCGCGAATCAGCTTTTTCGGATGCGGATTGTCGAGCAGAAAAGGGAAGTGTTCGGTGGCTTTGTAGGTCAGCCCGCCGCCGCAGGGCTTTTCCCACGCCAGATTTTCATCGTAGATGTTTACCGAATGCCCCGCGCGGGCAAGTTCCGCGCCGCACACCGCGCCGGACGGACCGCCGCCGATTATCGCAATTTCACCCATGAAACCCTTCTTGCACAGCGAATTTCTATCTCTGGCGCGGGGGGACACGACAACCTGGCGGCTGACCGGCGGCTTCTAGGACACAGGGAAGAGCACCAGGCAGAAACCCGCCAAAAGTATAGCACCGAAGACGGCGGCGGCTGTTACGGATGCCGTGCGCTTCCGTACCAATCGTGCACCCATGCGCGACAGTAGGAAGAACAGAGCGAAGTAGGGCGCCAGCAGCACTAACAGGATTTGTCCGCTGTGCAGGTAAAAGGTGCCGATCGTCAGGCTGGCCCAAGCCAGCAGGAGTGTGAACAGGTCTATCGCCAGCCGCCGCCTTGGCTGGATCACCGGACCGAGGAGCAATTCCAGCCCGAACAGAAAGACAAACGCCGCAAAGAAAAACACCGGGAACCGCTCCCAGCGCTGCAGATTGAGCCAGGCTCCGGTGACCGTCAAATCAAACCATCCGGTAACCAGCAAGTGCAGAATCAGCGCGGCAAATCCGGCCGAAAACAGCACTCCCGCCTTAACGGAAAATTTCGTTCGCGCCAGTCTCGGATGCAGGGCCACGATTCCCACGCCGACGAGAAGGAAAAAGCTTGCCAGATAGTCCCCTTCAAATAGCCCCAGCACCTTCAACGGATTGGTGTAGTGCAGAATCGAAACCACCACCAGTGAAACGCCTAGCATCTCCGCAAATCCGCGCAACGGATTCGGTGCAGCCGGATCGCCTGCATCTTCTTCCGGGACCACGGCGGTCAGTTCCCTCAGAAACGGTCCGGAAAGCGCCAGGATTCCCAGAAAGCCCAGCACTCCGCCCAGCAAAAACAGGCGGCTCGGCAATTCTCCCTTATCGGCCAAATCAAGCGTCCCGGAAGCCCAGGTTTGCGCCATCCTGGCCACACCCGGCGAAAACAGCACGCTGACGTGCGATTGCCATGGCAGTAAATAAAATCGGATCGTCGGGTCTGGATTGTTAGCCGGCACGAGATCCGCGGCGTTTGCAGAGAGTCCCTCCGGCTCAAATTGACCGGCGGAAATCAGCGTGTGCGGTCCCAGCGGAGGCGTCTTTTGGAACAGCAGCTTTTCCGGCGTCACCCCGTGCTCCGCTTTCATCGGCGCGGGCGAAAGCGCAATCACGCCGGCAGGACGGAATGCCGGCGCCAGGCGCAACGCAATCGCCGCGCCCATCGAATGTCCGGCGAGGATAGTGTGATCCGGCGACACCAGTCCACGCGCTTCCAGTCCCCGCAGCAGAGACGCCGCGCAATCCTCGGCGTTCTGCGGCGTAAACTGCCCCGAAGTGTGCCCGTGCCCCGGCAAATCCGGCACGTACACCGTCAATCCAAGCTGTGCGAAAGCCCGCGCCAAGTACGTCATGATGAACTTGTTGGCGGCCAGGCCGTGAAACAGCACCACGGAACCGTAATTCTCGACGGGCTTTGCCCCGCTTTTTTGGATCATGATCAGGTCCACGCGGCACGCCGCCGTTGCCGCAACCACGTGGCGCTGCGTGTAGCCGCGCGAAGGGAAGTACGCCAGCAAAGCCCCAATCGCCAGCAGGCAAATTCCGGTCAGCGCCTGCCAAACCAGCTTGTTTTTCATCGCGCCGGCCCGCCGGTTCTGCGCAGCTTCCTGGCCCCATGATAGACTTTTGTTTTGGAAGGTTTGGCGCACGCGCCATCAAAGATGATCATGGAGACCCTTTGCACCCCGCGGTTCTGACATTGGAACAAGTTATTTTGCGGTTTGGCCCGGGGAAACGCAACGGCAAGCGCGTCGTCTTTACGAACGGCTGCTTTGACCTCTTGCATCCCGGTCATGTCCAGTTGCTCGAAGCCGCGCGGGCCCTCGGAGACATTCTGATCGTCGGGATCAACAGCGATCAGAGCGTCCGCGCATTGAAAGGCTCGGAGCGCCCCGTCCTTCCCGAGCAAGAGCGCGCCGAAATCCTGGCGAACCTCGAATGTGTCGACGCGGTGGTCATTTTTCCCGAGTTGACGCCGCAAAAGACGGTTGCCGGCCTGTTGCCCGACGTGCTGGTGAAGGGCGGCGACTGGCCCGGCAATCAGATTATTGGCCGCGAAGAAGTCGAGGCCTCCGGCGGAAAAGTGGTGCTGATTGACGTAGTCGAAGGGTATTCGACTACCGAGGTTTTGAAGAAGATTCGCGCGTGTTTGTAAGGACCTCTACGCGGCGTGTTTTGGTCTGGGCAGCCCACGGCCCGGATAGCCCGCTTCGCCGGCCTGCGCAAACATTTTCGTACGTTGCATGATACTGCCGGCGGCAAGTGAACGACTCGAACGCCTTCTGCGCCACCCCTCCCTGGATGGCGCTCTGGGAGAACTACGTGCGGGCGCGGGCTTGGTGGGCATTTCCGGCCTTCAGGATGTCGCCAAAGCGTTGTGTGCCGCGCATATTACACACGAATTGCGCCGCCCCGCCTTCTTCCTCACCGAGAGCAACCGCCGGGCCGAGGAACTCGCCGAGACGCTGCGTTTCTTCTTCCAGATTTTTCCCGGCGCCACCGGCGGGGTCGCGGTGCTTCCCGCGCTGGACAGCTTGCCCTGGGACGCGCAAGCTCCGCACCCGGATCTTCTTGAACGCCGCGCCACCACGCTTTATCGCCTGGCTAACGGCGAAGTTTCGCTCGTGATCGCGCCGATGGCTTCCGCGCTGTGGCGCTATCAGGACCCTTACGTCTACCTTACCCTCGCCCAAGTCCTTGCCAAAGACTCCGAAATCTCGCACGAAGCCTTGATCCAGCATCTCGGCAGCACGGGGTACACGCGCACGGAAATGGTCGATCTGCCCGGGCAGTTTGCCGTGCGCGGCGGCATCATCGACGTTTTCTCACCCGAGGCCCCGCGCCCCGTGCGCATCGAGCTGCTCGGCGACACGGTGGAGTCCGTTCGCGAATTCGATCCGCGAACGCAGCGCTCCATCGCTCCTGTGAACAAGACGACGATTTTGCCACTTGCCGAATGGAGAGTTCCCGTGCCCGGCAGCCAGGAGGCCGAAGAATGGGAGCCCGGCCGCTGGCTTGGCGGCGCCGGCGAAGCGGGTGGCAGTGCCCTCTTTGAGCTCTCGGAAAGCTCTCTGAAACCTGTGGTCTTTGTGGATGAGCCGCAGGCCTTGCGCGAAGCCGGCAAGAAACTCCGCGAAGCCGCTACGGAAAATTACGAGCGCCTCGGCCACGCCAATTCCCCCGAAGTCTCGCACTACTTTTGGACCGAAGCCGAATGGGAGCGCGGGCTGGTCAAAGCATCCCGCGTGGAGCTCGAACAGCTCAATCTCGAACAGGATGGCGGCCGAAGATTCGAGCTTCCTTCCCGGCCCAGCGCGCGTTTCCACGGCGACGTGTTGGCCTGCGTCGGCGACGTGAAGTCGCAACTCCTCTCCGGCGGCACGGTCTATCTCACCGCTGCGAGCCTCGGCGAGCTCGAGCGCTACGCCGACATCTGCCGCGAGTACGAAGTCCCATACGTCCTCGGCGAAACCCAAGAAGCCGCCGCCGGATTCACCGCGGAAAACGCCACGGAAAGCGCCGCGCTGGTATTGGTGCGATCGCCGTTTGCGCAGGGGGTCGCGTTTCCCGATGCCAGAGTTACCTTCTACGGCAACGCCGACTTGTTCGACGTCGCGCCTCCGGTCGAGCGCCCCGGCCGAAAGATCCGCACCAGCGGGTTCTTCGCGGATTTCGCGGAACTCAAGCCCGGCGATTACGTTGTGCACGTGGATCACGGCATCGGGCAGTTCGAGGGCTTGCGGCTGATTGAATCGGAGGGCCACCGCGGCGAATTCATGCTGCTGCGGTACGCCGAGGACGCGCGACTCTATGTGCCGCTCGAACGCATGGACCTGGTGCAGAGCTATCGCGCCGTCGAGGGCGCGCATCCCACGCTTGACAAACTCGGCGGCACGGCCTGGGCTACGCGCAAAACCCGCGTGCGCAAGTCGCTGGAGGACATGGCCGACCAGCTCCTGGCCCTCTACGCCGAGCGCAAAACGGCGCAGGGCTTTGCGTTTTCTCCCGACGGCGCCTTCCAGCGCGAATTCGAGGACGCCTTCGAGTTCGAGGAAACCCCGGACCAGCACACTGCGATCGCGGACATCAAAAAAGACATGGAGCAGGTGACGCCAATGGATCGCCTGCTCTGCGGTGATGTTGGCTACGGCAAGACGGAAGTGGCCATGCGCGCGGCCTTCAAAGCGGTGGCCGACGGCAAGCAGGTTGCGGTGTTGACGCCAACCACTGTCCTTTCGTTCCAGCATTACGAAACGTTCAAGAAGCGCTTCGCCGCCTTTCCCACGCGCATCGAAATGCTCAGCCGCTTCCGCAGCGCCGCGGAACAAAAAGCTATCCTCGCTGATCTCGAAGCCGGCAAGGTGGACGTCATCATCGGCACGCACCGCCTGCTTTCCAAGGACGTGAAGTTCCAGGACCTCGGCCTGCTCATCGTCGACGAAGAGCAGCGCTTCGGTGTGGCCCACAAGGAACGCCTGAAAGAAATGCGGAAAAACGTGCACGCGCTGGCGCTTTCCGCAACGCCCATTCCGCGCACGCTGCACATGTCGCTGGTCGGCCTGCGCGATATGTCGCTGATCGAAACGCCGCCGCGCGACCGCCTGGCGATTCAGACCAGTGTCACGCCGTTCAGCGAAGCGGTGATCCAGCGGGCCATCGAAAACGAACTGGCCCGCGACGGCCAGGTCTATTTCATTCACAACCGCGTCGAATCAATTTACTCGCTGGCCACGCTGGTCACCAAACTGGTTCCCAAGGCGCGCGTCGTGGTTGGCCACGGCCAGATGGGCGAAAAGGAACTCGAATCCGTAATGCTGAAGTTCATTCGCGAGGAAGCGGATGTGCTCGTCGCAACCACCATTGTCGAAAACGGCCTCGATATTCCCCGCGCGAATACAATACTCATCAATCGCGCCGACCGCCTCGGCTTGGCCGAGCTTTACCAGTTGCGCGGGCGCGTCGGGCGTTCCCACCATCGCGCTTACGCCTACCTGCTTGTTCCACCCGAGCGCATTCTATCGGAAGTGGCCCGCAAGCGCCTGGCGGCGATGAAGGAGTTCAGCGAATTGGGGGCGGGTTTCCGTATCGCCGCGCTCGATCTGGAATTGCGCGGAGCAGGGAACTTGCTCGGCCGCCAGCAGCATGGCCACATCGAAGCCATCGGCTTCGATCTCTACGTGCAGATGCTGGAAGGCGCGGTGGCCAAGCTCAAGGGTGAGGAAAGCGCGCCCGATCTTCGCACCACACTGAATTTGGGAATGGACGTGCGCATTCCGGAAGAATACATCCCCAGTGAAAATCTGCGTCTGCGCACCTACAAGCGCATCTCTTCGATTGCCACGGAGCCGGAAAAACAGGACGTGCGCAAGGAGCTGGAAGACCGCTTCGGAACATTGCCAAAATCCGTGGAAAACCTTTTGGAATATGCCGTGCTCAAATCCATGAGTGAGAAGCTACGCGTCGCTTCGGTCGAACGGCAGGGCACCAGGGTCGCCCTGCGGTTCCACCCCGAAACGCAGCTGGATCCGGCGGCCGTGGTGAAGGTGGTTCGCTCGCGTAAGGGCATCAAGCTCGATCCCAGCGGCGTTTTGTGGATGGAGTTGAATCGCGGGGAGTCGGTTCCCGCGGCGCTCAGAAACGTATTGCTCGGTTTGCGCGGAGAAGGCTAAACTTTCTAGATGGGGAAATTGATGAAAAAGACTGTCTGGATTGCCGGGCTCTTATTTGCGTTGCCGTTGGCGGCGCAGAATCCCCCGGCGCAAAATCCTCCGGCGCAGAACCCGCAAGGCCCGCCGACGCTCGAGGCGCCTCCCACCGAGGCTGTCCCTGCCGCGCCGGAGGCAAAACCCGCGGAGCCTCCAGCCAAAATTGCCCCTAAGCCAGTGAAGGCTGGCGCGAGCGCTGGAGGCAAGGTAGTCGAGGAGATCGTCGCGCGCGTCAACAACGAGATCATTACCACCTCCGAACTGGAAAAAGCCCGCAAATCCGCCGCCGAAGAGGCGCAGCAGGATTGCCAGGGGCGCTGCTCGCAGGAGCAGTTGCAAGTCGCCGTGGAAGACCGCCAGAAATTCGCCTTGCGCGACCTGATCGACCAATCGCTGCTGGCGCAGCGCGGCAAAGACATGGGCCTGAGCGTAGAGGCCGACGTAATCAAGCAACTCGACCAGATCCGCGTCCAGAACAAATTGCCCGATATGGACGCGCTGGAACGCGCCGTCACCCAGGAAGGCCTCAACTGGGACGATTTCAAGAACAACATCCGCAACAAGATTTTGACCCAGCAGGTCATTCAGCGCGAAGTGGGCTCGCATATCAACATCGGCCGCGACGATGCCATGAAGTACTACGATGCCCACAAAAACGACTTCGTCAAACCCGAGGAAGTCGCCCTGCGCGCCATCGAGCTCAGCACCGAAGGCAAGAAGGAATCCGAGATCGCGGATCAAAAGAAGAAGGCCGAAGAGCTGTTGAAACGCATCAATGACGGCGAAGATTTCGCCGTGCTCGCCAAGCGCTTCTCCGACGGTTCCACCGCGCAGCAGGGCGGATTCCTCGGCGTATACAAGCGCGGCGAACTCTCCAAAGAAATCGAAGACAAGGTTTTCAGCATGAAGAAGAACCAGCTCACCGACGTCATCGAGACCAAGCAGGGATTCCTGATTCTTCAGGTTCTCGAGCGCTATGAGGCCGGCGTGCAGCCCTACGAAAAGGTCGAAAACGAGATCATGGACAAGCTGTACAGCGAGCGTATGGAACCCGCCTTGCGCGATTACCTGAAAACGCTGCGCGAGCAGAGCTACGTGATTATCAAGCCGGGGTATCAGGACATGGCGGGCGGCGGCAACTCCGAGATCGAGGAAGTCAGCGCCACGCCGGAAGTCAGCAAGGCCAAGAAGCAGCACAAAAAATTCCTGCTGTTCGGCCCGAAAACTGGAAACTGACGGTGAAGAAACTGTTTGTTAAAGACCTCGAACCGGATCCATCCATCACCAGCTTTTTTCTCGTTCACGAAAAAGAAGTCCGTAATACCGCCAACGGGAAAGCCTACCTGCGTATGGAATTGGGCGACCGCACCGGCACGGTCGAAGCGCGCATGTGGGACCAGTTCGAAGCGCTCGCCAAGGACGTAAATCGGGACGATTTCATTAAGGTGCAGGCGCGCGTCGAGCTTTATCGCAACAAGCCGCAACTCACTTTGCAGCAGTTCCGCGTGGCGAAGCCGGAAGAAATCGATCTGGGGGATTTCCTGCCGCGCACCTCTTACGACGTCGAGCAGCTTTACAAGCAGATCCTGGGCCACGCCGAGGGATTGAAAAATCCCTGGTTGAAGCAGCTTTGCTTAAAAATTCTCACGGATCCGAAAATCGTCGAGCGCTTCAAGCGCGCCCCCGCCGCCAAGGTGATGCACCACGCCTATATCGGCGGATTGATCGAGCACGTCGCCGGCCTCTGCGGACTGGCGAAGCAAATTGCCGCGCACTATCCCGAACTGGATGTGGACTTGCTTTTGACGGCCGCGATGTTGCACGACGTGGGCAAGCTCGATGAACTTTGCTACGAGCGCGCGGTCAGCTACAGCGTGGAAGGCCAACTGCTCGGCCATATCGTCATGGAAGTGGAATCCGTCGGCAAAGTGATGGATTCGATCGAAGGCTTCCCGGAGAAATTGAAGACCGTCGTGCAACACATCTTGATCAGCCATCACGGCGAATACGAATTCGGCTCGCCCAAGCTGCCCATGATTCGCGAAGCGCTCGCGTTTCATTACATGGATGACCTGGACTCGAAGATGGGCGCCATCCGCGCAGCGCTGGCCGGCGGCGATTCCGGTGAGCCGGAATGGTCCGCCTACAGCGGCGCCCTCGGCCGCAAGTTCCTCCGCCTCGACAAATTCCTGAAGTCCTAACGTCGCCGGGCCTCCTTTCGGATAGATACCTCCTTCCTTGGTCACTTGTTGCTAAAATATGGCGAGAGGTCTGCAAGTGCTGCCTTCTGAGTACAAAGTACGGGACTTGGTGATTCGTCCGGCGACGGTGCTGGCGCCCATGGCGGGCGTCACCGACACGCTGTTCCGCCGCGTCATTCGCGGCCTGGGCGGTTGCGGCCTGCTGATGACCGAGTTCACCAGCAGCGAGGGCATCACCCGCAGCGCCAAGAAGACCCTGCGGTATCTGTATTTTGAAGAAGACGAGCATCCCATCACTGCGCAACTCTTTGGAGCGAATCCAGACGTGATGGCCGAAGCCGCGCGCATCGCCGAAGACCTCGGCTACGACGCCGTGGACATCAATCTCGGGTGTCCCGCCAAGAAAGTTGTCAAGTGCGGCGGCTCCGGCCTGTTGCGCGAATTGCCGCTGCTCGAGAAAATCCTAAAGACCGTCCGCGCGGCGATCAGGATTCCGCTTACGATCAAATTGCGCGCCGGCTGGGACGACAAATCCATCGTGGCGCTAGACGTGGTGCGCATGGCCGAGCAGACCGGCATCGAAGCCGCCGCCATTCACCCGCGTACCCGCATGCAGGGCTATGCCGGCAAAGCGGACTGGACGATCATCGCCGCGGTCAAGCAGGCCGTGAAAATTCCGATCATCGGCAATGGAGACATTCAGTGTCCAGAAGACGCGGAGCGCATGGTGCGTGAAACCGGCTGCGACGCCGTGATGATCGGCCGAGCGGCGGCCACCAATCCCTGGATCTTCCACCAGATGGAGCAGTACCGAACTACGGGGCGTTATGAAGTGCCAACCGAAAACGACCGCCGGCGTTTACTTTCTGGCTACTATCAGAAAATTCTTAGCACCAACCTCCCGGACGGCGTGGGAAAAATGAAGCAGTTCGCTTGCTGGTTTACGCACGGCGTGGGGAATGGCAGCGAGCTTCGAAAAATCGTGCATTCGGCGCGCACTCCTCAAGAGATCGTGGAGAACGTGGAACGTTTCTTCGCGGGGAAGGGCGCGGATGGGGGGAAGCCAACCGATGAGCCCAGTCATCGAGAGCGTAGCCCGGAAGAGGTCCGAACGTAGAATCGCGGTGCGCCTGCCTTTGCGCGTGCGCGGCCGCGACGCGCGCGGATTTTCTTTCGAGGAAGAAACTGCCAGCGAGAATTTGTGCCGCAGCGGAGCCGCGTTTCGCACCCGGTTCGACGTGGCGATTGGCTCCAATCTCGAGATCCGTATTCCCCTCCAGGGGGTGGTGGCGCGCCGGGGCGAGCAGGATTTCGAGACGCAAGGCAAAGTGGTGCACATCAGCGCCGGGGCGGATGAGGGCGAGAAAGTGGTGGGCGTGCAGTTTGTCGGCCCGCGCTTCCAGCGCATGTTCCGCTCGGAATCGGCGTATTAGTGGCGGCGGTTTTAGTTCTTGGTTCTAATTTGTTAGTGGGGCTTCGTATCAGCGCGTCGTAAGGCTCAGGAAGCCCAGGCAGAAACTTTGAACTTAAAAATGCTCTATTCCTGATCGGGAGCGTTTTCGTCGAGGAGTTGACGGTAGGCATCGCGACGCGTGATGCCGCGTTCCTTGGCGGCGAGTTTCAACGCTTCCTTGCGGTCGAGCTTGGCCTGATGCATCAGTTCATCCACGCGCGCGGCCAGCGACTGCGCGGTGTCCGCTTGTGCACCCGGCGAGCGCGCTTCCGGCGGTCCGATCAACAGGGTGATTTCCCCGCGTACGGGATGCTCTTCCAGCGACTGCACCAGCTCAAACAATTTTCCGCGGCGAAACTCCTCGTGTAACTTCGTGACTTCGCGCGCCAGGCACGCGGGGCGGTCACCGAGTATCGCCAGCGCATCGGCGAGCGTGTCCGCGATGCGGTGCGGCGCTTCGTAGAGAATAATGGTGCGGTTCTCGATGCGCAGATGTTCCAGAGCGCGGCGGCGTTCACTGGAACGCGCGGGCAGAAATCCGAGGAACAAAAATTCTTCGTTCGGCAAGCCGGAGGCCGAAAGCGCCGTAAGCAGCGCCGACGGGCCGGGGATCGGAACTACGGGAATCTGGTGGCGGATGGCCAGCGAGACCAGGCGGTGTCCCGGATCGGAGACCAGCGGCATCCCGGCATCGCTCACCAGCGCTACCGCTGCGCCTTGCTCCATGGCGTGCACGAGTTCCGGCGCGCGCGTCAATTCGTTGTGCTCGTGATAGCTCACCAGCGGCTTTTGAATTTCGAAGTGATTGAGCAGCTTCAACGTGTGACGCGTGTCTTCGCAGGCGATCTGGTCCACTTCTTTCAGCGTGCGCAAGGCGCGCAAGGTGATGTCCTCCAGATTCCCGATAGGCGTGGCCACCAGGTAGAGGCAGCCCCGGCGGGCATGGACTTCAGGGCCGGCATGCGCGGTCTTCTGCATGGGAAGTGTACAGACGAGTTTAGCACGCGCGTGGAAGGCTGGAAGGCGCATGCTATAATCGGGAATTCAGAAAACAAGCCGGAGGGTTGACTGTGCCACTGTACGAATACCATTGCACGAAATGCAAGCGGCGCACGGAGAAAATCGAGAGCGTTTCCGGTCCGCATCTAAAGAAGTGTCCGCATTGCGGCGGTAGAGTGGAGCCGATGCTCTCCGCGCCGGCAATTCAGTTCAAGGGCTCGGGCTGGTATGTGACGGATTATGCAGGGAAGAAAGGCGCGGGCAGCGAGTCCGCGCCGGCGGCAAAGGCTGATGCCAGCGAAAGCAAGGAACCCACGGGGAAAGAAAGCGCCACAAAAGAAACAAAAGAAACAAAAGAGAAGAAGGCCGGCAAGAAAAAAGATTGAGCGTCTGCTGCGCCATTGAAAATCTGTAGCTCACCCCTTGAGGGGTGAGGGTTTTCGCAGCGATGACTAGGTCTGGTGTTTGCCTGTGGGTGCTTCGATCGATGGTTTCGGACCTGCTTTAGAAAGCCCTCAGGCCTGAAGGACTGAGCTAAAGTTTGAGGGATTTGAGGTAGGCGTGGAAGCTCGCGCCGAGTTCGGGGCTCTGCAGGGCGAGTTCGACGGTGGCTTTCAGGAAGCCGAGTTTGTCTCCCGCATCGTAGGAAATTCCCTCGTAAATGTAAGCCCACAGGCCTTGCTCTTTGGCGAGGATGCGCATGGCGTCGGTGAGCTGAATTTCACCGCCGGCACCGGGCTTGGTGCGCTCGAGACAATCAAAGATTGCAGGAGTGAGAACGTAGCGTCCGGTGATGGCGAGGTTGGAAGGCGCTTCTTCGTTTTTGGGCTTCTCGACGAGGTCGCGAATGCGCAGAAGGCGCTCGCCAAACGGAGCCAGTGGCGCGGGTTCGCCGGCGAAGATCCCGTAGAGATGCGTTTTGTCGCGCGGAACTTCTTCCACGGCGATAGCGCCCAAGCCCGTGGCTTCGTAAACGTCGATCAACTGCTTTGTGGCGGGATTCGCGCCGGGGATCAGCACATCGCCCAGCAGGACGGCAAAAGGTTCGTCGCCGACGAGATCCTTGGCAACCAGGACCGCGTGACCCAGGCCCAGCGGCTCCTTCTGGCGCGTGTAGCTGACTTGTACCATGTTGCTTATGCGGCGAACGAGTTCCGCCTGATCCTTCTTGCCTTTTTCTTCCAGAAAGCGTTCGAGCAGCGGGGAATTATCGAAGTGGTCTTCGATGGAGTTCTTGCCCTTGCCGGTGACGATGATGATGTGTTCGATGCCGGAGGCAACGCATTCCTCGACCACGTATTGAATCTGTGGTTTGTCCACAACCGTCAGCATTTCCTTGGGTTGCGCCTTGGTGGCGGGCAGGAAGCGCGTGCCCAAGCCAGCGGCGGGCAAAACGGCTTTGCGGACTTTCGGGTGGGCGGCGGACGATTGCGGGGACTGCTTTGAGTCTGTCGTCATGTTTGGTTTATTGTCGCTAACCATGCAGCGATGGATTGAGCTTCCTAAGCACAGTAGCCGCCAGGTGGGAGTTTTGTCAATGAAACCAAGAGTTTACGGGCGAGATGGGAGAAGAGTACTAGAGCGAATCTGGAAGGGCACTTGCCCGTAAGAGCGGCTTTACGCGCCTTCTTTCATCCATTCACGACAAAGGCCGAACGCTCTCCTGCAACGCTTGTGAAAAATGTCGGCGCGCCGACATTTAAAGTAGTTTCTGAAGGTTATTTGACCAACCTTCAGAAGGCACATTAAGGTTATTATAATATAAATAATAGTACTACAGTGTAATAGATGTGGCAGAAGAGAAAAAGGCTTCGAAAATCCACTATACCGTAGCGCTGTTCGAAAGGCCGAACGCGTCCCGTTTTGGATTAGAAGCGCAGCCTGGAAAGATAGTCGTAGCTCGCGGTGATGTTGGCGACCGCGTCTTTCGGCTCATCGTTTTCCAGGAAAAAGTGCGGGACGCCTGCTTGCCGCGCCGCGGGCAGGAGAGTCTTCCACTGGCTCAGCCCGCCGCCCACCGCAGTAAAGTTCACCGCCGCGTCGTCAGTCATAGCCTTGGAGTTCTTCGCCATGTCCAGTTTGGGCAGTCTATTCAGGTCTTTCACGTGCCAAGGCAAAGCGGTCCGGATACTTCCGGAAGTAGGCGAGCGGGTCCTTCCCGGCCACGGTGATCCCGCAGAGATCCAATTCCATTTTTGCATTGACGGGATTTGTCGCCTCCAGAAGAAAATCGTAGGGCAATTGGCCTCCGGGAACCAAGGCTGGAATGAATTCCCAGAAATGGTTGTGATAGCCGAATTGGATGCCGGCTTTGCGGCTGCCTTCGCCGGCTTTGTTGAAGAGCTCTGCGGCGCGTTTGTAACCGTCAGGAGATTGCCTCTGTGCGTCGCCGGTCCAGGGGCAGATGACGAATTTGTGGCCGAGGATATTGGCGTTATCGAGGGTTTCGGGCCAGTGGTGCTCCACAACGTCGTAGTGCACGTGACACGAGGGAGCCGAGAGGCCATCCTGGTCGAGCATGGCGCGAAGGCCTTTGGGAGCGACGCCGAACTAGCCGGCGAATTCGACTTCCTTGTAACCGACGGCGGCGACTTTCGAGAGCATGCCGGGAACCTCGGATTTCATGAGGCTGCGGACGGTGGAAAGCTGGAGTCCGAGGGGATCAATGCGATGTTCGGCTGCCGGAAAGTTTGATGGAAGAGAAGAAAGCGCCGCGGCGGCGAACGAAGATTCAATAGAGGTCCGTCGGTTCAGAAACGGAATTGCACAAGCGATTCGAGCGCTCGAAACCGTAAGGCGGAGTAACCACCGAGGCCATAAAGAAAGAGAGCAGCGCGCGCGAAGATGGAGGTGCGTTTCGGAAAGCCGCTACAAGGACTGGTGGATGGGGATGCGAACCTGGAAGCGCGTGTCGCCGGGGACGGAGGTGAAGGTAATCGTGCCGCGAAGCTTGCGGACAATACGATGCACGGCATCGAGGCCGAGACCCGTGCCGTCGCCGACGCCCTTGGTGGTGAAGAAGGGCTCGAAGATGCGCGATTGAATGTCTTTTGGGATACCGGAACCATTGTCGGCGACTTCGACGATGACTTCATCGCCCTCGCGGACGACGCGGAGGCGGAGCGTGCCTTTATTGTTCATAGCGTCGGCAGCGTTGTCGATGAGATTGGTCCAGATCTGATTGAGTTCGCCGCCGTTGGCGGTGACCTTGGGAATGTCGGGAGCGAAATCGCGGACCACGGCGATGCCCTTGCGGAGCTTGTGCTCCATGATGGAGATGGTGGTTTCCAGGCCGCGGATGATGTCGACTTCCTGCACCGGCGACTGGTCCATATAGGAATATTCCTTGATTGCTTTCACGAGTTTTGAGATGCGCTGCGTGCTGTGGACGATTTGACCGATGATGCGCTCCATTTCCAGCAAAGTGGCGAAGCGGGCAAGCGCGCTGCCCAGGCCGGGACCGGCGGCAGCCGCGTAGCGGTCCAGATGGTCGGTGGCGATATTGGCGTCGACCAGAAGCGGGCTGAGCTTCCATGGCTCGGGCACGTTGTGCGATTCGAGCCAGGAGCTGATGGCCTCTTCGCGGTCGCTGCGCTCGAGTTGATCTTTGAAAGCGGCGGGCTGGAGTTCGGCGCGGAGCCCGGCTTCGATTCTGGCGATATGGGTGCAGTTGGAGTCGGTCAGGTAACTTTGCACGTCGAGGTCGCGGAGACGCGAGAGGCAGTCGAGAAGCGCATCGGCGGAGCGCGTGGCGGCGGCAGCGGGATTGTTGAGTTCGTGGGCGAGGCCGGCGGAGAGCTTGCCGAGCGCGGCGAGTTTGTCGCGCTGCTGCTCTCCGCGGGTGGTTTCGCGGACACGATCGGTGAGGATGCCGACGAGGCGCTGGCCGAGCAAAGGGCTGCGGTGCAGAAGTTCCTGAAAAAGGGAGGAGGGGAAGAGGAGCAGGCGGGTGGGCTCTTCGGCTCGGCCGGTGACGCTGACGTGGGTCATGCGCGAGAACGGGAGAAGCCCGGTGGTATCGCCTTTCTTGGCGATAAAGATGGGGCTGTTCGCGCCTTCGGATTCGCGACGGGAATAGACGCGGCCCTCCAGAAACACCACCATGTATTCGGCGGGAGTGCCTTCCTTGAAGACAACTTCGCCGGGAGAAAAGCGGGCTTCCTTGCAGTTAGAAATGAACCAGTCGAGAAAGTCCCGAGGGAGGTCGGAAAAGACCTTGAGTTTCTTGATTTCCTCCACCAGAACCGAGTGGTCGGCTTGCGCGATGGAAATCGCCTGCTCGTTGATGCTCATGACACTTTGGCCAAATATTGGTGAACGAACTGAATGGCGACGGCCCCTTCGCCGACGCCCGAAGCGACGCGCTTGACCGAACCGTGGCGGACGTCGCCGACGACAAAGACGCCGGGCACGTTGGTTTCCAGAAGGGAAGGATCGCGGTCAAGCGGCCATCCGGCGGGACGCCTGCCTTCGCGGAGGAGATCCTGGCCGGAAAGGATGAAGCCGCGATCGTCGCGGAGGACGAGGTCGCCGAGCCAGTCCGTGCGAGGGAGCGCGCCGATATAGATAAAGAGGCTCCTGGCCGGTACCCGCTGCGTGGTGTTTGTGGTGGTACAGAGCAGGGAGATTGCTTCGAGATGTTGGTCGCCATGGATTTCGGCGACTTCGGTGTGCGGCCAGATTTCGATATTGGGGGTTTTACCGATCTGGTCGATGAGATATTGCGACATAGTGGCGGCGAGCGATTCGCGACGGATGAGCAGGATGACCTTCTGGGCGTGCGCCGCAAAATTAATAGCGGCCTGCCCGGCGGAATTGGCACCGCCAACAACGTAGACCGTCTCGCCCTTACAGGCAATCGCTTCGGTCACGCCGCCGCCATAATACACGCCCGCGCCGCGGAGGCGGTCTTCGCCGGGAACGCCGAGATTGCGCCACTGGACGCCGGTGGCGAGCAGCAGCGCATGGCAGGAGACGCGGCTGCCATCGGCCATTTCGATGATACGATAAGGGCCCTCGACGCGGACGGAGCGCGCTTCCTGGGGAGAGAGAATCTCGACGCCGAAGCGCGTGGCCTGGACGACCGCGCGGCGGGCGAGGTCGCGGCCGCTGAGTCCTGCGGGAAAGCCAAGATAATTTTCGATGCGCGAGCTGAGGCCGGCCTGTCCACCGGGAGCTTCGCGTTCGATCATGACGGTGCGCAGGCCTTCGGAGGCGCCGTAGACGGCGGCGGCAAGTCCCGCGGGGCCGCCGCCGATGATAGCGAGGTCGTAGAAATCGACGTCGGCGCGCGTGCGCAAGCCCATTTTCTGGGCGATGGCTGCCGTGCTGGGCTCGGAGAGTTTTGAACCATCGGGGAAAACGATCAGCGGGAGAGTCTCGGAAATGCCGTCGGCTTTTTTCAGGGCCGGATATGACTCCAGGGCGGAGGTTTGCTCCACGTCCACCCATTGGTAAGGCAGATGGTTCTGTGCGAGGAACATGCGAAGTTCGTAGGCTTTCGGAGACCAGCGCGTGCCGAAGAGCTGGATGCCTTCGTAAGGAGGATGGTAGGAGTCCATCCATTCATTCAGCATGTCATCGAGGGCGGGGTAGAGATTCTGGTCGGGTGGATCCCAAGGCTTCAGAAGGAAATAGTGGACGCGAGCGGAATTGATGGCTTCAATGGCGGCATTGGTGTCGGCGTAGGCAGTGAGCAGAGCGCGCTTGGCAGAAGGGAAGATGTCGGTGGCCTGGGTGAGAAAGCCCACGCCATCGAGTTCGGGCATGCGCTGGTCGGCGAGAAGAAGAGCCACGGCGTCGTTGCGGGATTTGAGGCGCTCGAGGGTGCCGAGAGCCTCGTTGGCGGAAGCGGCTCGCAAAATGCGGAAGCGGTTGGAATAGCGGCTGCGCAGGTCGCGCTCGACGGCCTGGAGAACGTCCGGGTCGTCATCGACGGTGAGTAATACAGGCTTGGCCATAGTCGGGATCCCTTTGGCGATTCCCCTGCGGCGCGCGAAGCTGGAGCACTACCGTAGCACAAGCGGCGCAAAGGCGGCGGAAATCGAGGCTCGCAAGAGTGGATGCTAGCGCGGAGGCAAAGGTTATACCTATAAACGGCTGCGGCGCTGAGATGCTGGCGGGTTAGGGCTGTTTGTAAACGGGGACAAGGAAATAGGCTTCGTAATCGGCGCCCGGCGCTTCGCCTCGAGCCTCGATGGACCAATAAGTAGGCGGTGTATCCGTCAAAGAGGTGGGCAGCTTATCGTTGGGCAAGCGGAATTCGACAGGGATTTCCGCGGCGGCAAAACTGGCAAGGCGCTGCTGATCGAACGTGAGCGTATCTTTGTAGAGTTCGTAGCAGACGACGCGCGTGGTGCGGTTGTTGCCGGAGCCGGTGGTGACATAGCGCTCCTGAATACAGCGGAGATTGACCGTCAACGATTGAAGCAGCGCGAGATGCCCCGGAGCGCGGAGGCGTGCGCGGAGGGTGCGGCCGAGAAAGTACGGAAATTCATCGTAGGCGAGGAAGCTGTTGCCGTAACGGATTAGGTCACCGAACATCTGCGCCCAGCGCACCCAGAACACTATTCCGAACAGGGCGAAAAGCGAAGCAAAGATAAGGAACGGCCACGCACCACGGCTGCCGACCCAGAAGAAGGGCACCAGAAAGAGATACCAGCCGAGCGCGGCCACCAGGCGCCCCAGCATGGCGCCAAAGGCGGAGAATTTGACGCCATCCCTGTGCCAGTGAAAATCAAAGAGCCAGGGCTGTCCGGGAGTCTGCGCGCAACTCCGTTCGTAGATCGCTCTGTGGATCATCCCGTGCACGCCATGGATAAAGAGAAAGAGTCCAGCGGCGAAGAAAAAGCCCCCAATAACCGCGATGAGCCAGGTTGGCCCATGCTTGGTGCCGTGAATGACATTCAGCGCGGCGAGCCCGATAAAAATGCCGGCGGCGAGGAAAGGCAGCCCGAACAGCGCGGAGCGCACCCCGTCGATGGCCGTGACGCTTTGCGCCGGATAGTTGGGCAGAGCGGGAGCCATGCCGGGTCCGCTGCCCAGCATGCGCTGCACCAAGGCGGAGGTGTCTGTGGCGTCCTTGATCGTAATGGGCATGGTGGTGCTCTTTCCGAGCAGAGTGCCCGCGCGGCGTGCACGGGGCAATAGGACTGGGCGAAAGGACCAACTGTACCCAGGGACGGTGCGGGGGAGGTGGCCCGCCGATCTTGGTCCACACATACAGATGTGTAACACTATGTGTAAGGTGAATTGTGCCCACCAATCTGGCCATTGATGACCGGCTTATCGCCGAAGCGAAAAGATTAGGGCGGCACCGCACGAAGAAGGAAGCGGTAAATGCCGCCTTGGACGAGTACGTGCGCCGAAGGAAGCAGCAAAAGATCGTAAGGCTGTTCGGCGCAATTGACTATGACGAAAACTACGACTACAAGGCCGAACGGAAAAGGAAGCGGGCGTGACCCTTTTGGTAGACACCTGTGTCTGGTCGCTCGCACTGAGAAGGCGAAACAGAGATGTAAGCCGGTGGGAAGCTGCAACGATCAGCGAACTCTTAAAGGCCATCCAGCAGGGCAGCGCGCGAATGCTCGGAATCGTCCGGCAAGAACTCCTTACCGGCATCAAGACCCGCCAACAATTCGAAGCCCTCAAACTCCATCTGTCGGCTTTTCCAGACGTCGAAATTAAATCGGAGGATTATATAGAGGCCGCCAGGCTTGCAAACGCTTGCCGCGCGAAGGGGGTTGCAGCCCCGGTGGCGGAAATGCTTTTGTGTGCCGTGGCGATTCGGGAGAACTGGCTAATATTTACAAGCGATCCGGTTTTTGACCGCTATGCCAAAATAATTGGTGTTCAATTGCACGGACATTTTCTAGAGTGAGCCGATGAAGACAGGGGTGAGGATTTTGGGAATCGAGTCCTCGTGCGACGAGACGGCCGCGGCGGTGGTCGTGGACGGACGGCAGATCTTGTCGAGCGTGGTGGCTTCACAGATCGACGTCCACCGGAAGTACGGCGGCGTGGTGCCGGAGCTGGCTTCGCGGGAGCATTTGCGGCAGATCGTGCCGGTGGTGCGCGAAGCAATGGAGCAGGCGCGACTGAAATTCGAGGATGTGAATGCGATTGGAGTGACGCAAGGGCCGGGGCTGGTGGGTTCGCTGCTGGTGGGAATTACGTACGGGAAGGCGCTGGCAGAGGCGATGGGAAAGCCGCTGATTCCCGTGAATCATCTGGAAGGGCACGTCCACGCCGTGTTCCTGGAGGCATTCCAGAAGGGCATTGATCCATCGCTGCCGGCTGTATGCTTGATCGTTTCCGGCGGGCACACGGTTTTATACGAAGTGAAAGAGAAGGAGCACGACGGAGCCGGATCGTTCGCGTACCGGAAGCTGGGAGGAACGCGCGACGATGCCGCGGGCGAGGCCTATGACAAAGTGGCAAAGCTGCTGGGGCTCGGTTATCCTGGCGGGCCGATTCTGGACCGGCTGGCCGCGGCGGCGGGGGATGTGCCCGCACCGGTGAAGTTCGGGCCGACGAAGACTAGAGGGAATGCGCTGGACTTCAGCTTCAGCGGTTTAAAGACGGCGGTGCTTTACCATTTGCGCGAACATCCGGAATACGAGGCGGGGATCCGCCGGAGGGAAGAGGCGTTGCGGGAAGGCCGCCGCGGATTCGCGGAGCTATTGCCGCTGTGTGATGCGGCGACACTGGGGCTCGTGCGGGAGTTCCAGAAGGCGGTGGTGCGGGACCTGGGGGACCGCACGATGATGGCTGTGGACCTCTCCGGCGTGGAGACGATTTTGGTGTCCGGCGGCGTGGCCGCGAACGCGCAGTTGCGGGCGAGCTTTGAGGAACGCGCAAGGGAGCGGGGAGTCAGTGTCTTTTTTCCCGATCGGGCGCTGTCCACGGATAACGCCGCGATGATCGCGGCGGCGGCATATGCGGGATACAGGCGCGGAAATTTTGCGGACGTGGGATTGAACGCGAAAGCGAGCATGCCGCTGGGGTAAACGGCAGGAAGAGATTTTCAACCGGTGGGGAACAAATGAGTTTTGCGTGGAGAAAGGCTTATTTCATTGGAGTTTTCGGGGTCGGCGCGCTACTGCTGGGGTGTGTTTTCGTAGGGGCTCAACCCCCCGCCGAAGGAAAACCGGTACTCCGAGTCGTGCAGGAGGTGGAACTCCCGGGCTCTGCGGTGCGGTTTGATTACCAGAGCCTCGATCCGAACGAGGAGAGATGGTACATCGCGCACATGAATGCGGGTCAATTGGTTGTGTTCGACACGTCCAAGCGCCAAGTGATTGCCAACCTCGACGGTTTCAAGCGAGTCCATGGAGTGATTTCCGTGCCGGAACTGGATCGCGTATACGACTCGGCGACGGGGGAATACCAGGTGGCAATGGTAGACCGCGGGAGCCTGAAAACGATCGCGCGAGCGGGCACGATACGGTACTCGGATGGTCTGGCGTTTGCGCCTAAGGTGAAGCGGGTTTTCGTTTCGGATGAGCACGGCGATGCCGACGCTGTGATTGATGCCGGGAACAATACGTTCTTGAAAACATCTCCTTGGCGGGTGGTGCTGGGAACACGGCCTGCAACGCGGGGAGGGGCAGCATCCTGGTAGCTGTTCATCACGCGAACGAATTGGTGGCGATCGACCCGGAGAAGATGGAGATTGTACGGCATGTTCCATTGCCGGGATCGGGGGCCCGCACGGAATTGCGCTCGATGTGGATGCGCGGCTGACATTCGTCGCGAGGGAAGGGAACAACAGGCTGGCAGTGGTGGACCTACAGACTTGGCAGATGACTTCGAGTTATCCGGTCGGGCGCGACCCGGACGTGCTTGCCGATGACGCCGCTGCCAAGCGCTTGTAAGTTTCCGCCGAGGCCGGACAAGGCACGGTTTTCCGAATGGAAGCGGGAAAACTTCTACCGGAAGGGCGGATAGACATGCCGCACGCGCACGCGGTCTCCGTCGATCCGAAAACGCACCTGATTTATTTTCCGCTCGAGAATGTGAATGGAAAGCCCTTACTGAGCATGATGGCATGGGCTGGGAGAGATAGCGGGAGTAAGGTTCGAGGCGGACGCCAAGGCTAGTTTCGAAAGAGAACGGGCAGCCTGACGGCTGCCCGTTGAATGAAGCTTGTGCCACAGGAAAATTACTGTTCCAGGGGCTCCTGCATTTGCGGGAATTGCAGCTTGGCTTTGGCCAGGGACTTGACGACCAGGCCCTCGGCAGTTTCCGCGGTGAGGTTGCGAGCCGTTGCCATTTCGCTGACCAGGAGATATTTGGCGCGCTCCAGCATTTTCTTTTCGCGGAAAGAGAGAGGCTTGCTGCGGCTGAGGGAGACGAGGCTCTTGAGGACGACGGCGACTTCGAGGAGGGAACCGGTGCGCATGCGCTCGGAGTTTTCCTTGAAGCGGTGTTTCCAGTCGTGGTGAGAATTGAGTTTGCCTTTTTCGAGGAAGCCAAGAACCTTGGTGGTGTCTGTGGAGCGGATCACGGAGCGAAGGCCAACCGTGGCCGCGTTGGAATGAGGGACCATGACTCGCAAACCGCTGGATACAACGCGGATCATGTAATAACGTTCGGTTCTTCCGTTGAGGATGCCATAACTGATTTGTTCGATAATTCCAACGCCGTGGTTCGGATAAACGACTTTGTCGCCAATCTTGTAGTCCATAGCTTCGGATGTCCCCCTACGAGATAAAGGGAGTGTAGGCGAGTGTGCTGGAAGAGTCAAGATATATCCATTGGAATCAGGAAGATAGGGCAAGTGCCGGGCCATTTTGGCATCGAAATTGCTCGGCGCTAAGCGCTCTTAAGGTTAGATTGGCTGCGGTTATCAGCCTGGTCAGTAGGACAGGAGAGGAAGATTTAAGCGAGTCGCGCAAGTCTTTTGGATTGTGTGGGTCACATGGCAAGAGCGGATAACCATAAAATACACCGAGGGAAGCGCGGCAAGTGATTACGCTGGGAATCGACACTTGTGAAGCGCGCGGCAGCGTGGCCGTGCGAAGAAATGGGGCACGAGTGTCGCTGCAAGCACATGAATCGACGCAAGATTATTCGTCCTGGCTGCTGCCCGCTGTGGAAAAGTCCCTGCTTGAAGCGGGGACGAAACTCAAGGATGTGAACGTGCTCGCGGTAGCCACGGGCCCTGGATCCTTCACTGGATTGCGCGTTGGCCTGACGACGGTAAAGGCTTGGTCCGAGCTGTACGGGATGGGAGTGGTGGGAGCGTCGCGACTGGAGGTAATGGCGCGGACGGTTTCCCTGAGCGAAGGGAACGGATACGTTGCCGCGAGTTTTGACGCGCAACGTGGCCAGATCTTTGGCGGTTTGTATCGTATCGGGACCAACGAAGGTTTGCGTGCGGTCGCGCCGGAGATGGTGACCTCCGCAGAGGAATTCATAAGCTGGGTGGGAGAGCAAGCCGGGCGGGATGCGGTGCGGTGGGTGACGCTGGATCCGATGCTGCTGGAGGCAGCCGCAAGTTGGAAAGTCCGGGTGGCGCGCGGAGAATCGCTGGTGGTTTGCACAACTGAACTTGCGGGTGGAGTGGCGGAATTGGGAGAAGAGCGGGCGGGGAGAGGTGAACTGAGTGACGCGTTGCAGTTGGACGCGAACTACGTGCGGCGGTCGGATGCAGAGCTTTTCGGGAAGGATCCGGGAAGTCATGGGCGGTGAAGGCAAGCGTGCGGGTGAGATTCTGGTCCGCGAATTCCGGGAGGACAAAGACGCCGCACAGGTGGCGGAGATTTTGCGCGGGGCGAAGGAAGCGACGCTCTGGACGGAGGCTGACCTGGGGAAGATCAGAGTGCTCTCAGGCGTGAGCGCGTATGTGAGCCTGGAAAGCGGCAGAGCTTCCGGGGTGGCGATTGGAAGACGAGTTGAAGATGAGGCGGAAATCCTGAACCTGGCGGTGAAGCAGGCGGACCGGCGCAAAGGGATCGGAGCCAAGCTGGTAAGGCGCCTGCTCGTAGAATACAGAAGAGTTGGCGTGAATCGCGTGTTTCTGGAGGTTCGGGAATCGAACGCGGGCGCGATTGAGTTTTATGGGCAATTGGGGTTCCGGTTGGTGGGAAAGCGCAAGGACTATTACCGAGAGCCAGAGGAGTCTGCCCTGGTGATGGAATTGCGCCTGGCGAAATTCACAAGCCCCGGAGAATAGTACGAACTGGCCCTTGACTCCGGGATTCCCGGTGCTACCCTGCACGCATGCGGTATTCACACCCATTTTACAATCGCACCACAATCAGAGGAGGAACGCATGGCAACACCGCAGCGGAGCCCTCGGGACATAATTGGTGAAGCCGACGCTGAATACCAGCGTCTGGCAGAGCAGCACCGGCAATACGAAGCAAAACTCCACGAACTTTCCCGCTCTCCCTACCACAGCAGTGAAGACCTGATCGAAGAAATCCAACTGAAAAAAATGAAGCTGCACGTGAAGGATGAAATGGAACGCATTGCTTCGCGCGTTCACAGTGCGCGCGCAAGACATTCGCAGTAGCTTGTCCGAAATCGCTCCCTCTCCATAGTTGTCGTAGAATGACCAAAGAGCTCCCGCGAGCCGGATTCGCGACGGGGTCAGGGAGACTATGGTCAAAGAAGGTTACTGGTTTGGGCTGCCGCCGCTGGTTGCCGGGCTGGCATTGTGTACATTTATCTCGCCCGTCAGCCTAGCGGCGGGCGGAGTGCTGGTTTTTTTGGCTCTTTTCGTATTTTATTTCTTCCGCAATCCTACACGAGAGATACCCATGGAGCCGGGCGTGGTGGTGTCTCCGGCGGACGGGCGCGTGGTAGTGGTAAAAGAGGAGGAGAATAAAGGAAGACCGGGAAAGCGTATGAGTATTTTCCTGGCCATCTGGAACGTGCATGTGAACCGGTCGCCGGCCGCAGGAACCATCGAGAAACTGGAGTACAAGCGGGGGAAATTTTTGGCGGCGTGGGCGGAGAAGGCTTCGCTGGAAAATGAGCAGAACGTGTTTACGCTGGCCAGCGAATATGGAGAAATGGAGTTCAAGCAGATAGCCGGGTGGGTGGCGCGCCGCGTGGTTTCGTGGAAAAAGACGGGCGACCCGGTGCAGCGCGGGGAATTGATTGGCCTGGTGCGCTTCGGGTCGCGCGTGGATTTGTGGCTGCCGGAGGGCGCCGAAATCGCGGTGAAGGTGGGAGACCATGTGAAGGGCGGGTCGAGCGTGGTGGCACGGATGACGGCGGGTGTGACGGCCGATACAAAGCGGGGAAGCGCGGGAAAGAGCGCGCCGGAGAAAACCAAGGCAACGGAAAGCGGCGCGTAGTAGAGTGAAGCGGTAGAGTCCATCTTACGGGTGGATTCGAGCCGGTTCGTGGTGCGCCCGGGGCGCTCGGAGAGCGGAGAATGACGGAATTTGAACAACACGAGATACCGTTTCAGGAACGGGGACTGCGGCGCGCCAAGTTGCGCCGCGGGATCTTCCTGCTGCCCAGCTTGTTCACGGTAGCGAATCTGATGTGCGGGTATTATGCGTCGGTGGCCGCACTGGTGGGCGGGAAAGAGGATTTCGATCACGCCGCGAAGGCCATTGGGATTGCGATTCTGTTCGATTCGCTGGACGGGCGCATTGCGCGGCTGACGGGAACGAACACCGAGTTTGGCGTGCAATTCGATTCGCTGGCCGATGTGGTGAGCTTTGGCATCGCCCCTGCGATTCTGGCCTATGCATGGGGATTCCGCTTCGCGTTTGCGGGGAACGCGGAATTGCACCAGCTTGGCGAGTTGGCTTGGGTGTGCTGCCTGACGTTTCTGGTGTGTTCGGCGTGGCGGCTGGCGCGCTTCAACGTAAAAGGGATGGAGCCAGGCGGGAGCAAGAATTTCGTGGGCATGCCGACGCCTGCGGCAGCGGGGGTGGTGGCGGCGATCGTGCACTCGCGGCACTACTTTGGGCCGCTGCTGGATTCGAGCTGGGCGTATGTGTGGTTCGCGCTGTTGCCGATTTTGGGCGCCTTGATGACCAGCACGGTGCGCTATTACAGCTTTAAAGATATTCCGTGGACACGAAGGCAGCCATCCGTAACCATCATCTTGCTGTTCCTGCTGGTGGCGATTATCTGGAAATATTCGGAAGTGGTATTGGTGATCATAGCCGGCACCTATGCCATCGCGGGGCTAATCCTGCACCTGGTGCGCTTCCTGCGGCACAGGCTTGTGACAAGGACCGCCTGACGCATGTCCGCGGACCGAACCTCGCAAAAAATCGTGATTGCCGGAGCGTCGTCGCTGCTGGGCGGTGAGTTGAAATCCCTTTTGGAGGAAAGCCGGTTTGCGGGATGGGAATTGCGGCTGGTGGATGAGGAGGACGCGGCAGGGACGCTGACGGAAGCGGGCGGCGAAGCGGCGGTGATCCAGCGGCTGGAAGAAAGCACGTTTCGCAACGCGAAATATGCGCTTCTGGCCGGCTCGACGGCATTCGGGAGTTTATGCGCGGCGCCGGCGCGGGAGGCCGGCGCGACCATCATCGACTTCACGCACGCGACGCTCTCCGATCCCGACGCCACGCCTTGGTTCCCGAAAATAGAAGCGCTGACGGGAAGGAGCGTGGCGAAACATGCGAAGACCTTCAGCGTGTTTTCAGCGGCGGGAACGGCGGGGTCGAGCCTGGCGCTGGTGCTGGAAAAATTCGGGTTGCAGCGGCTGGTGATGGTGATGTTTCGTCCAGTATCGGAAAGCGGGCGGCCGGGGATCGAAGAGTTGGAGACACAAACATCGCAATTGCTCTCGTTTCAGCCGGTGGGCAACCCGGTGTTCGGAACGCAGGCGGCGTTCACGCTGCTGCCGCGGTTCGCGGTGGAGAGCAGGCAGGATTTGCGGCGGGAAGAGGCGGTGATTCGCGCGGAAGTTGCGGCGGCATTGAGCGAAGCGAGCGAGGGCGCGAAAGTTTCGCTGTGCCTGGTGCACGCGCCGGTGTTTTACGGGACGGCGTTCAGCGCGTGTGCGGATTTGGGCGAAGGCGCGGATATGGCTCGCCTGATCGGCGCGTTCAAAGAGGCGGGATGGAACGTAGCGGGAGAAGGGGAAGCGGGACCGAGCAACGTCAGCGTTGCCGGGGAGAGTCAATTGCATTTGAGCGAGCCGCGGGCGGATTTGTCTCGCGCCGGGGCCTGGTGGTTCTGGGGCGCGGCGGACAACTTGCGGTTGTCGGCGGCGAGCGGGATAAAGCTTGCGGAATGGCTGGAAGGATGAGTTGGGTGCGGCGGTTGGCGAAAAGCAGGTCCCTCGCTTCGCTGGGGCTGACAGTTTACCTGTGTATGGTGGCGGCCGGCTGCGGGTATCACACCGCGGGGCACTTTAACACGCTGCCGAAGAGCATTCACGTGATCGCCGTGCCGGCAATGGAGAACAAGACGACGACCTATCGCGTCGAGCAGAAGCTGACGGCGGCGACGATCCACGAGTTCCTGGCGAAGACAAATTATAAGGTTGTCCCGAACGCGAATGACGCCGACGCCGTGTTGACCGGCAGGGTTCTGAGCATGGAGACGCTGCCACTGCTGTTCCAGACGACCACGACGCAGACGGCCTCGACGGCGCAGGCGACCGCGATGCTGGTGACGATGAAGTGCGAAGTGACGCTGACAGAGCGCGACACGGGCAAGGTGCTCTATCACAACGCGAATTTCGTTTTCCGCAACGAATATGAGCTTTCCACCGACGTGCGCAGCTTCTTTCAGGAAGGCGACCCGGCGTTGGACCGCATGGCACGGGATTTCGCGGATCGGTTGGTGGCGGCGGTGACCGAAAATTTCTGATGGGAATTTCCGATGGCGAAGCTGAGCACAGATGAATTTCTGGAGCGGCTGGCGAAGGGCAAAGCGGTGCCGGCGGTGTTGCTGCTGGGCGATGAGCCTTATTTGCGGGACGAGTGCCGCAAGCAACTGATCGAAAAGTTTGTGCCGGAGGGGGCGCGGACCTGGGCGGTTTCGCACTTTTCGGCGGACAGCGAAGAGACGCAAGCGGCCATGGACCAGGCGCAGACGTTGCCGATGCTTTCGCCGCAGCAGGTGGTGTTTTTGGAAGAAGCCGAGACCATCGAGAAGCTGGGCGAAAAGGCCCGCGACGAGGCGGTGAAAACGCTGGAAACTTACCTGGAGAATCCAGCGCCATTCACCGTGCTGGTGATCGAGGCAAGCGGCCTGGACCAACGGATGCGGCTGGCGAGGTTGCTGCTGGAGAAAGCGCTGGTGGTGGACGTGGGTTTGGGCGAAAACGTGGACGAGCGCGTGGCGGCGGCCGCGGCGCTGGCGAAATCGCTGGCCAAAGAACAGGGGATTGAGTTTGAGAAGGGCGCGGCCGAGGATCTGGCGGAACTTGTGAGCGGCGACTTAATGCGGTTGAAGACGGAAGTGGACAAGCTGGCGACGTATGCGGGGGATCGCGCGATCGTGAAGCGCGAAGATGTAGCGGCGCTGGTGATTTCCGAAAGGCGCGCGACGATCTGGGAAGTGGCGGAATTTCTGGCGGCGCGGCAACCGAAAAAGGCGCTGGAATTTTTTGATCGGTTGCTGCGCGAGGGCGAAGAACCGGTGGCGATGCTGGGCGCGATGGCGTGGATGTACCGGAAGCTGGTGGAGGCGACGGAGGTGCGCGCGACAAATGGCTGGCAGGCTGCGCGCGCGCTCGGGATGCGGCCGGAGCAGGCGGAACTGGCGATTCAAAGTGCGCGGAAGATTTCGAAGGAGCGGCTGCTCGAAGGAATCAAGGCGCTGCGCGAGGCCGATAACCGGTTGAAGGGCGGCACGAAGGATCCCCATTCGGTGATGGAGTTTTTGGTGTGGGAGTTGAGCGGAGCGCGGGCGGCGGGGAAGTAGAAAACGGATAATCGAACCTGGAAAGGAAAACCCCCGCTTTGCAAATGCCGCGAGAGCTGGCCAGCCGAGAGCCCTTTCGCAATTGAGACGCGGCCCGCCAAAATTCCAATATGGTGGCGGAATAGGGCCGGGAGTCCTGCTTCGGATTCTCGACAATCCTGGCTCTCCATGCGTTGGTGATTTTCGCCTTCGAATGGTCCGTAGTCCTTTTGAAGGAGTAGCCTAATCGCATGTTTCCGAATTCCTGGGTAAGTGGCGCAGGTCTAGTGTCTGGGCGTTTGGATCGCTATCTTAAATGGGCAACATGGGCGGAACTAGTGATGTTTCTAGCCGGGCTCTTCGCTGCTTATTGCTGGTACTTGCAACTCAAGGGCCGAGCTTCTCCTCTTCAATATTTGACAGTTAGGATAGTTCTGGCAGTTCTCGGAGCAATGGGGGCTTTGAGCGGAACATTTCTCTCGGAGGCAATGTGGAATTTTTGGAGAGACCACGATTCCTCGCCCAAGGGCCTTAAGAAACTGTGGAATTGGATCATGGTTTTGTTTGTCATATTTGGGAGTGCTGCTTATTACCACCTCGTATATAAGCCCCAGATCCGCCGGCTCTCCTCACCGGGATAGCTAAGGCGCCGCGGCATTACGCCAGCTGGTGCGTATGAACGCGTTTAAATGACTTACGCGAAGGGGAGGCGGTCGCGGGGAGTGGGGATGGGGCGCCCGAGTCGTTTGGCGGTTTCGAGCCATTCCTGAATGATGATTTCGGCGTTGGCGAGAGCTTCTGTGTGCCTCTTCCCGTCGGCGGCGCAGCCGGAGAGTTCGGGGACTTCGGCGATGAACGCCTCGTCGGCCTGACTCCAAAGGATGATGATTTCGCATTTAGTCATCGATGCCTCCCCGCAAGACCCAGGAAGGCGGCGTAAAGGCGCCCGCTTCAGAAGGTGGCCGCTACACGTACAGGAGCCAGTTGTGGGTGTCGGGGACGCGGGCGTATTGGATGGCGGTGAGCTGCGATTTGAGTTGCTGGGCGAAGCCGGTGGTTGAGCCGGTGGGAATTTCGTAGTCCTTCCCCCGGTAACCGATGCAGGCGATGGGAGCGATGATCGCGGCGGTGCCGATGCCGAAGGCTTCGTGCAACGTGCCGGCGGATTGCGCGGAGAGAACTTCGTCGATGGAAACGGGGCGCTCTTCCACCTTGGCGCCGGATTCGCGCAGCAACGTGAGCGCGGAATCGCGGGTGACACCGGGGAGGATCGTGCCGGATAGTGGCGGAGTGATGGCCACTCCATTGATGATGACCATGACGTTCATGACGCCGGATTCCTCGAGGAAACGGCGTTCCTTGCCATCGAGCCACAGCACGTTGGCATAGCCCTTGGCTTGCGCGAGTTTTGCGGCAAGCAGGCCGCCGCCGTAATTGCCGGCGGTTTTGGCGTCGCCGGTGCCGCCGGGGAAGGCGCGGACGTAGGTCTCTTCGGCGAGGAGGCGGATGGGCTGCGCGAAATACGGGCCGCCGGGCGAAGTAAAAATCACGAAGCGGTAGCGGCTGGCGGGGCGGACCATCAGCGAATCATCGGTGCCGAAGTAGACCGGGCGGACATAGAGCGAGCCGCCGTCGCGGCGAGGAACCCAGTCGCGATCGGTGCGGATGAGTTCGACGAGGCCGTCGCGGAAGAGCGATTCGGGAAGCTCGGGCATGGCGAGGCGCGCGGCGGTGCGATTGAGGCGCGCGTGATTGGCCATAGGGCGGAAGAGCGCGACGCGGCCGTCGGCGGTGCGATGCGCCTTGAAACCTTCGAAGAAGGATTGGCCATAGTGGAGGGCCGTGGTGGCGGGGGAAAGCTCCATAGGGCCGAAGGGGACGATGCGCGCGTCGCGCCACTGGCCGTCGCAATAGTCCACGACGAACATGTGGTCGGAGTAGTTGGTGCCGAAGGGAGAGTTTTCGCGGAGGTCTTCGGTGAGACGCGAATCTTTGGTACGGACGATCGTGATGGGTTCGGGCATGTTGGGCCTCTTCTTAAACCGGTCAGACGGAAGAAGAATGGCTCAAGTGTGAGGCGAGTTGGAAGAGCCAATGTGGTACGGGTGATTCAGAAGGAAGATGAAGAGAGCGGAGGCAACGGAAGCGTCGCGAAGAGACAAAAAGCCGCACTCCCCGAAGAGAGTGCGGCTTTGGAGTTCCTGGCCGCAGGCTACTTTGCGGCGGATTTGGCCTTGGCTTCGTTGAAGGCGAGCGTGAGGCGCGATTTGTAGCGATTGGCGGTGTTTTCGTGCAGCACGCCCTTGGTGATCGCCTGATCGATCGCGGAAAGCGTCGGATTCAGCAAATTTGTTGCGGCGGTGACGTCGCCCGCGGTGATCGCGGTGCGCAGGCGGCGCATGGCGGTGCGCACGCGGGTGCGGTTCGCGCGGTTGACTTCGGCGCGTTGACGAGATTGTGCCGCACGCTTCAAAACGGACTTTTTCTTCTTCTTGACTTTGGTAGCCTGACCTTGAGCCATCTATCGCTCCTTGAGCATTTATTTCAAACTTCTAGTCTGAGGCGTAGGGTACTGCTTTGTCAAACGACATCAAACCTCCGCTAAGGCCGCCACAGGGCGCGGGAATGCCCAATTCCGGGCTCACGAGCGCGCCGGCGAGGGCCATGGGCGTGCCGCGAACAAAGCGAGACGACCTGGAACTCCTGGTCAATTCACGAAACCCCATTGTGACCGTTGAGACGGGCGAGGAGCCGCGGTTTGTGGAGTTGCTGGAACGCGTGGCTGTGGATCTTGGGATCCCGCTCTACGTCTGGAGCGTGACCACCGGTTTGGCGCGGACGGGAGGCGCGGCTCTTTACAACTCCGACCAGCCGGAACAGGCACTGGCGAATATCAGTACCGTGCAGGGCGACGGGATTTTCCTGCTGAAGGATTTCGGACGGTATTGCGATAACGACCGCATCAGCCGGCGGCTGCGGGACCTGGCGGACGGTTTCCGCACAGCGCGGCGCTCGATTGTGATTCTGGGAGCAGAGATTCATTTGCCAGCGGAATTGGCGGCGGACGCGGTGGAATTTCAGCTTGGCTTGCCGTCAGTGGAAGAGTTAAGCAGCGGGGTGAAGGCGACGCTGGCGGAGTTGAACCGTTCGCAAGGGATCGCAAGTTCCCTGGATGCGGCGGGCGTGGCGCAACTGGCGAAGAATCTTTCGGGATTGCCGGAAGAAGATGCGTTGCGCGTGCTGCGGCAGTGCGTGTTGAGGCGCGGGAGAGCGGATGCCGGCCTGCTGGATGAAGTGCTGGAAGCGAAGCGCCAGGCGATGCACACCGACGGCCTGCTGGAGACGGTGCAGCGGGAAGCGTCATTTTCGGACGTGGCGGGCCTGGGAAAATTGCGGGAGTGGATCGGGAAGAGGAAGTGCGCGCTGACGCCGGAAGGGCAGCGGTTTGGACTTGTGCCGCCGAAGGGAGTGTTGATTACCGGCGTGCAGGGATGCGGGAAGAGCCTGGCGGCGCGGGCCGTGGCGGGGGAGTGGGGCTACGAGCTGGCGCGGCTGGATGCGGGGGCACTCTACGATAAGTACGTTGGAGAGAGCGAACGGCGGCTGCGGAAGGCACTGGACGTGGCGCAGAAGCTTTCGCCGGTGGTGCTGTGGATCGATGAGATCGAGAAGGCGTTCGCTTCGGCGGGAAGCAGTGGGGATGCGGACGCGGGATTGTCGCAGCGATTGCTGGCGACGCTGCTGACGTGGATGCAGGATCGGGAGAGCGGCGTGTTCCTGGCGGCGACGTCGAACAACATCACGATTCTGCCGCCGGAGATGTTGCGCAAGGGGAGGTTCGACGAAATTTTCTTCGTGGATTTGCCGGGCGCGGCGGCGCGCGTGGATTTGTTTGGATTGCACATCCGGAAGCGGGGAAGAGACACGGCGAGTTTTGATTTGGCGAAGCTCTCCATTGCCAGCGAGGGATTTTCGGGGGCGGAGATCGAACAGGTGATTGTGGCGGGATTGTATACGGCGTTCAGCCAGAAGCAGCAATTGACAACGGAAATTTTGCTGGCGGAGATTCAAGCGACGCAGCCGCTGAGCGTGACGCGGGCGGAAGAAATCACCGAGATCCGGACTTGGGCGAAGAGCCGGGCGGTGGCGGCGGACTGATTTGTAAAAAGAAGAGACAAAGCCGGGAAGAGGTGGTCGGCTTAACGCTGAGCCTGGCAGGAAGGCCAGCGCTTTTTGATACGTGGACTTGGGCAAGCTCTGGGGAAAGGACGCAGGTCGGAAGCCCTGGGCTGCAGGAAAAAGGAAGGCCCGGCGTGGGGGTGCGCCGGGCCCGGGGGTTGTCCGCTTTTTTATTTTTTCTGTTCGAAGGAAAACGGGAAGTCGAAGACGATGTCGCCGACCGAGAGGCGCATGGAAAGTTCATGAGCGCCGGCCTCGCGGGCAAACCAGAGAACGCCGGCAGTCTTTTGCCCGGAAGCCAGGTGGATGTCTTTGAGCGCCATTGCCTGAGCGGAGGTGGCTTCGGAGGTGCTGGGGGTAATGTCCTGTGGCGCCGGACGGTAGTCCACGTTAAACATGCTGACCGAGGATGCATTCGAGGCGAACACGGCGCTGTGCGACGGCTGGGCGTTGGCCTGGTCGCGGAAAAGTTGGTGGCTTGCTTGGTAGCGCGCAAGTTTTGCGGCGTTCTGTTCGGGCAAATTGCGCAGATGCGGAGTGAGTTCGTCGAGGGTCATGAGCGCGGGCATCACGTAAACGTTTTTGCCGCTCTGGTTGGAGACCGCGACCGTGGCGAGCAGCTTCCAACCGGTGTCCTGCAAAGAGACCTGAACGGTGATGCCGCCCGCCGTGGCGGATTCGATCATGCGGCCGTGGCTCTGGAACGCGTCGCAGCCCGGAACGCCGGCGGCCCAGCGCACCACGCCATTCTGCGGCTTGGCGTTGGCGATCGGAATAGCGGCGGCGGCCTTCGGTTTGGGCACGGAAGGCGGGGTGGCTGTGGCGAGATACATGCGGGCGATGTAACCCTGTTTGCCGTCCTCGGTGCGAACCAAAGCCGTGTAGCCCTCGTTGTCTGCGAGGACGGAGACGGCCTCACCGCAGGCCAGCGTGGCGACCTGGGCGAGCGGAAGAGCTTGCGCGGCGTCCGAGGTCATCGGGACGTTGGCGATGCCGGGGCACTTGATGTAGGCGTGCGGGGCGGAAGCAACCGCGGGATTGCCGGAATTTTCGTTAGCGCACAGCGGAAAAGCGGCGAGCAGCAGTGCGAAACCCAGAAGCATATTTTTAGCGGACAGATGCATGACCCTGCCTCCCTCAGAAACTTCTTATTCCCAAATTCATCGCTTGCGATGAGGGGAGTTTCGCGGAACGCCCCGTTTGCGTCCATAGTTCGGACGTACCGATAGGACAGGTTATTCGCATGACAATAAGGACAGGTGAGCTTCAGTAAACAGCGGCCGGCGGACTGTGGGCCGAAAAGGATAGAGCAAATGGCACGAAGCAGGCGACAAAACCAAAACTTGGAAAATGTGAAATGGAAAAGCGGGACGGCCAATCATCGGCAGGATATTCACAGGGCGGTAACTTGACCGAGGGGCAGGGGTGCGTTACGTTGATGGTAGTTTCTCCGTTTTCAGGCTGTGTGTTCGCCCGAAGTTCGCTGGAGGAATGCCATCGGCCACCTGATCCGTTCGTCAGCAGTGCCTGCCAAGTGGATGAAGCGCACCATACACATCACCGGAAAAATTGAACCCTTCTTTGGAACCCTGGACGAGAATATCCGCTCGTTCGAGGATCTGCTGCGCGTGCGCACGCATCTGCACGACACGCGGCTGACCGTGGAAGGCGAGCAGGAAAACGTGGACCAGGCGATGCGCATCGTCGAGGAGTACAACCATCTGACGCGCCACGGACGGGAGCTTTCGAGCGCGGAGGTGAAGTCGCTGATGCGCGTGGCAACGGACGAGCCGCACGAATCGCCGCGCGGGATGTTCGAACACGGGCGCACGCGGTCGTTCGGGAAAAAGCAGGTGACGCCGAAGACGGCGACGCAGCGGCGCTACATGGAAGAGATTGAATCGCACGATATGACGTTTGGTATCGGGCCGGGCGGCACGGGCAAGACCTACCTGGCAGTGGCAATGGCCGTGAGCGCGTTGCTGACCAAGCAGGTGAATCGCATTATCCTGGCGCGCCCGGCAGTGGAGGCCGGCGAGAGGCTGGGTTTTTTGCCGGGGACACTGCAGCAGAAGATCGATCCTTACATGCGTCCGCTTTATGACGCGCTCTACGACATGCTGGACGCGGACAAACTGGAGCGGTTCCTGGAGAAGGGAATCATCGAAGTGGCGCCGCTGGCGTTCATGCGCGGGCGAACGCTGAACGATTCGTTCGTGATTTTGGATGAGGCGCAGAACACCACCAGTGAGCAGATGAAGATGTTTCTGACGCGGCTGGGCTTCAATTCGAAAGCGGTGATTACGGGAGACGTGACGCAGATTGACTTGCCCAGCGGGAAGAAATCCGGGTTGATCGAGGCGATGGAAATTTGCGGGCGAATTCCAGGGATCAGCACGGTGCAGTTTGGCGAGAAAGACGTGGTGCGGCACAACCTGGTACAGCAGATCATCCGCGCGTACGAGGAGTTCGATGCGGCGCACCCACAGCGCGGGGGCGGCCGGGAGACGAAAAAAGAAAGTGGCGACTGGCGAGTGGCGAATGGCGAGAAGGAAGAGGGGAAATAGGCGCAAGGGAGCTAAAAGTTTGAGGTTGAAGAGTTCAGAGTTGAGAGTTCAAGAGTGCAAGAGTGCAAGCATGAAGATCTCTCGACGCAGAGGGCGCCGAGAGTTCGCGGAGAAAAACACAGGCGGAAGCCTTTGCTACCTGGCGGGTGATGAACAAAACAGCCGACGACGAAACCGGTAGACGGAAAAGGTCGGGCGTTCACGCCATCGAGAATCACCAGCGCGAAGTGCGCGTGGGGATACGTCCGCTGGAAGAGTTTCTGAAAAGAACGAGCAGGGAGATCGGGTTGCGACCTGACTGCGCAGCGGTGCGACTGATCGGCGACGCGGAGATGGCCCGGCTGAACGAAAAGTACCGGAAAAAGAGGGGGCCGACGGATGTTCTTTCGTTTCCGGCGGAAGAGCAAAGCAGGCCCGGCAGCCTGGGGCGGCAGGTACGAAGGTACAAAGGGAAGTTTCTGGGAGACATTGCGATTGCGCCGCGTGTGGCGCGAAGGAATGCGAGAGAATCAGCGCGGCCGCTGTTGCAAGAGTTATGCGTGCTGATTCTGCATGGCCTGCTGCACCTTCTGGGGTACGATCATGAAACCGATCAAGGCGAGATGGAGCGCATCGAGATGCGATTGCGGCGCCGCCTGGGAATTGCGTGATGTGGAATCTGTGGGCATTTGTGGGCAGCGTGGCGGTGCTCGCGCTTGGCCTGCCGATCTTTTCCTACCTGACGCTGATTTACCGCGAACTGGGACGGATGACGACGGGGCGCGTCCACGAGCATCTGGAAATCTTCGAAGCGGAAATCGAACCAAAACTGAAAATCAACCGTAAGAGCGGGGGAAGGACGTTCCGCATCCTTGGGCATTTCTGGCTGGCCTTCGTGGTGCTGGAGACGACCAGGGCGGTGGTGTATCTGGTGCCGGGCCGCTGGGAGGCGGGCTTGCAGTTCCTGGTGCTGCTGAGCCTGGAAGTGGTGATGATGATGCACTTCGTGCCGGACATGCTGCTCTACCGGACGACGGGGCGCTGGCTGCTGCCGCTGCTGCCGTTGGTCCGCATGGCCATGCTGCTGGTCTGGCCGATTCGCGTGTTCCTGGAAGGAGCGGAATCGCTGGCGCGCATTTCGGAGCAGGAAATCGAGCGGACGCAGGAGCAGCGAACGGAAGAAGGCATCGAGGCGCTGGTGGAAGCGGCGGAAGAAGAGGGCATCATCGAGCCGGAGCAGGCGGACCTGATCGAGCAGGTGGTGGAGTTCAGCGACAAGCGCGTGCGCGAAGTGATGACGCCGCGGCCGGACGTGGTGGCGATGCAGATGGACGCGACGCTGGAAGAGATGCACACGAAGTTCGTGGAAACGAAATTTTCGAAGATGCCGGCATACGGCAAATCGCTGGACGATATTCAGGGCGTGGTGTACGCGCAGGACCTGCTGCCGATCGCGGATACGGATCTGCCGAAACGCAAGGTGAAGGAGCTCGTGAAGCCGACGATGTTCGTGCCGGAAACGAAACTGGGCTCGGAATTATTGAAGGAGATGCGGCAGAAAGGACAGTCGCTGGCCGTGGTCATCGATGAATACGGCAGCGTGGCGGGCATTGCGACTGCGGAAGACCTGCTGGAGGAAATTGTGGGCGAGCAAGGCGCAAACGAGTTCAAGCCGGCGCCGGACGCCGCGCGGGAGGCGGATGGCAGCCTGGTGCTGCGCGGCAGCATGACGATTGATGAAGTAGAAGAGTTGCTGGGCGTGCAATTTGGCGACCACTCGGACGATACGGTGACGACCATTGCGGGATTGTTGAGCCACGTGTCCGGCAAAGTACCGGCGCCGGGCGATCGCGTGGACATCGAGGGATACCGGTTCGAGGTGCTGGAGGCGAACCAACGCAAGGTGCTGCGGCTGAGAGCGAGGCACTTGCCAGGGGTGGTGAAACAGTCGCCGGCTTGAGGTTGCCGCGTGGGATTGGCGTGCTTGTGTCGCGCCTCCGCGCTTCAAGACGCCGCACGTGAGATTCTCCACGCAATTCCATGTATCCCGCGATACGATAGCGGCGCTGTCCGTAACTTTTCTTGAGGTGAAATGCAATGATTCCGCGCGTGAATTTGCTTGGGCGAATGTGTTTTTGGCTGGCGGTGATGGTGTTGGCAGGTGCGGGGGCTTCCGCGCAGGAGGCGGCCAAGGCAAGTACCGATGCGGTGGAGATGCAATGGGGCGTGAAGATCCCCATGCGCGATGGGGTGAAGCTGAACGCGACGATCTATCGCCCGCACGAGCAAAAAGAGCCGTTGCCGGTGATTTTCACGTTGACGCCATATATCGGAGATTCCTACACGGACCGCGCCGTGTATTTCGCCAAGCACGGATACGTCTACGCGCTGGTGGACGTGCGCGGGCGAGGAAATTCCGGCGGTGAGTTTGAGCCATTCGTGAACGATGCTCACGACGGCTACGACCTGGTGGAATGGTTTGCCACGCAGCCATATTGCAACGGGAAGGTGACGATGTGGGGCGGGTCGTACGCGGGATTCGATCAGTGGGACACGCTGAAGGAGTTTCCGCCGCACCTGAGCACCATCGTTCCGGCCGCGGCGGCGCATCCGGGATTGGATTTTCCGTTTCAGTACAACATTTTCGCGCCGTACGACATGCAGTGGCTGACGTTTACGAGTGGCAAGACCGGGAACGTGCAAACGTTTGGGAACAGCGCGTACTGGAATCAGAAGGCACGCGAGTATTACAAGCAGCATCTGGCGTTCGAAGGGGTCGACAAGCTGGTGGGGAATCCATCGGCGACGTTTCAGATGTGGCTGCAGCACCCAACGCCGGATGCGTTTTATGATTCGCTCGTGCCTTCGCCGGGGCAATACAAGAAAATCAGCGTGCCGATTCTGACGATCACCGGGGATTACGATGGCGATCAGCCCGGCGCATTTATGTACTACAAGCGGCACATGCAATATGGGAATGAGGCTGCGAAGGCGAATCACTATTTGGTTATCGGGCCGTGGGACCACGCGGGGACGCGGACGCCAAAGAAGGAGTTGGGTGGTTTGACATTCAGCGACGCGAGTGTGCTGGACCTGAACAAGCTGCACACGGAGTGGTACGACTGGACGATGAAGGACGGGAAGAAACCCGAGTTTCTAAAGAAGCGGATCGCCTATTACGTGATGGGAGCGGACGAGTGGAAGTACGCCGATTCGCTGGAGACGCTGGCGAACGACAAATTAACATTGCGCCTGGGATCCAATGGGATGGCGGGAGATTTGTTTCATTCCGGCTGGCTGGGGAAAGACGCGAAAGCGGGCGCGCCGAGCGACGCGTGGGTTTACGATCCGCTGGATACACGGCCGGGTGACGCGGAGAATCCGGACGACCCGATGTTTTTGACTTCGCAAGCGGCAGTTGCGAATTTGTATGGTGAAGGTGCGATTTATCATAGTGAGCCGTTCGCGGAGGCGACGGAAGTCAGCGGCTTTGTGAAGCTGACGGCGTGGCTGAAAATGGATGTGCCGGACACGGATTTTGAGGTTTCGTTGTATGAGATTTTGCCGAACGGGAGTTCGGTGGCGCTGACCAGCACGACAATGCGCGCGCGCTACCGGGAATCGGCGAGGGAAGAGAAGCTCGTGCCGATCGGGAAGCCGGAGAAGTATGTATTCGACAATTTCATGTTTTTCTCGCGAAGGATTGCACAGGGCAGCCGGCTGCGGCTGGTGGTGCAAAGCTTGAACTCGATCGGGGCAGAGAAGAATTACAACAGCGGCGGGGTGGTGGCGAAAGAGACGGGGAAGGACGCACGGACGGCGCATATCGAGCTGGTGCATGACGCGGAGCATCTGAGTGCGCTGGAATTGCCAGTGGTTAGGTAGCGTTTGCGACTAGCAGGCAGGGCCTTCGTTTGCAAGATGCGGGGGTAGCGTGGCCGATCGGAAGTTCGGCCACTACAGAGAGCGGGTATGGCGACCAAGTCGAATACAGGGTTTCGATCCGGATTTGTGGCCATCATCGGGCGGCCGAATGCGGGAAAGTCCACGCTGGTGAACCGGCTGGTGGGGCAGAAGATCGCGATTGTCACTTCGAAGCCGCAGACGACGCGGAACCGCATTCAGGGAATCCTGACGCGGGCGGATGGGCAGATCGTGTTCATTGATACGCCGGGATTGCACGAGGGAAAGACGGCGCTAAACCGGCAGATGATGCGCGAAGTGGCGGCGGCGCTGGAAGGCATTGACGTGGTGCTGCTGATGGTGGACGCGAGCCGGACACTGCCGCACGCGGACTCGATGCTGCTGGAGCGTGCGGAGCGATTCCGCGGGAAGACGATTCTGGCGCTGAACAAGATCGACCACGTGCCAAAGGCGAAACTGCTGCCGTTGATCGACGCGTTCCAGAAAGCCTTTCCGTTTGCCGCGCTGGTGCCGATTTCAGCCCTGACGGGCGAGGGCTGCGACGCGCTGGTGGCGGAGATTCTGAAGAATCTGCCGGAGGGGGAGCCGTATTTTGCGGAAGATGAGGTCACGGACCAGCCGGAGCGGTTTCTAGCAGGGGAGATTATCCGCGAAAAGGCGATTCAGCTGACGTATCACGAGGTGCCGCACGCGCTTCGGGTGATGATTGACAAGTATGAGATGACGCCGAAGCTTTTGCGGATTCATGCTACGTTGAACGTCGAGCGTGATTCCCAGAAGAAGATTTTGATCGGGCACAAGGGCGAGATGTTGAAGAAGGTGGGGACGGAGGCGCGGAAGGAACTGGAAAAGCTGCTGGGGACGAAGATTTTCCTGGAGATGTTCGTGAAGGTGGTGCCGGATTGGAGAGAGAGTCCTTCGCATGTGCGGGAACTGGATTGGCACGCGCAGCTGGAGGCGCTGGCGGAGGAGCAGGGGGCGAGGGAGGAAGGGCAGTCAGAGGAAGAGGGTGGCTAATTTGGGATGGGAATTGGGATTGGGTTGACGGTGGATTCAACACAAAGGTTACAGAGGAAGAGCACAGAAACCACAGAGAAGAATTCACCACAGAGTTAGCAGAGGGGAGCAGAGGGAACGGAGAGTTGGGAAGCAAGGCGCCGTGAAAAACCGGCACTCTGAAAAACCATGGGGTGCGGCACCCAGCTACTGGGCCACTTGAAGGTGGCCGCTACGCACTACGAATTAAAAACCAAAAATTGATTCACTCCGGGGCGGCGATGCCGAGGGATTTCATCTTGCGGTAGAGGTGGGAGCGCTCGAGGCCGAGGGCGGAGGCGGTTTGCGTCATGTTCCAGCGGTGTTCCTGGAGTTTGCGGAGGATGAATTCGCGCTCGTAGGCGCTGCGGGCTTCGTGAAGCGTGGAATAGGGCTGCTGGGGGCTTTCGGCGACGCCGCGGAAAAGCTCCGGCGGGAGATGGTGCGGCTCGATGCGGGTCTGCGGGCAGACGATCACCAGGCGTTCCACCAGATTTCGTAATTCGCGGACATTGCCGGACCACGGGTAGCGCAACAGAATTTCCATGGCCGCGTCGGTGAGTTCGCGCGTTTTTTTGCCGTACTCAGCGCTGAACTCGGCGAGGAAATAGCGTGCGAGGACGGGAATGTCTTCTTTGCGGTCGCGCAGGGGCGGCACGAAAAAAGGAATGACGTTGAGGCGGTAGAAAAGGTCCTGGCGAAAGGCGCCCTTGACGATTTCCTGCTCGAGATTTTTGTTGGTGGCGGCGATGACGCGGACATCGACGTGGGTGGTTTCGTTGGAGCCGACGCGCTCGAAGCGCTGTTCTTCCAGGACGCGCAGGACTTTCGATTGCGTGCGCAGGCTCATGTCGCCGACCTCGTCGAGGAAGAGCGTGCCGCCATCGGCCTTGGCGAATTTGCCGATTTTATCTTCGCTGGCGCCGGTGAAGCTGCCTTTCACGTGGCCAAACAGCTCGGATTCGATCAGCTCTTCGGGGATCGCAGCGCAGTTCACCTCGACAAAGGGCCCTTTGTTACGCAGGCTGGCGGCATGAAGGGAGCGCGCGACGAGTTCCTTGCCGGTCCCGCTTTCGCCGTAAATCAAGACACGGCCGTTGGTCGGGCCGGTGACGGCGATTTGCTGGCGCAATGCTTTCATCGGCACGCTATCGCCGACGATGCGATAGCGGTGGCCGAGTTCAGTGCGGAGAAGCTGGTTTTCTTCCTGCAGGCGGCGCTGCTGGATGGCGTTGCGCACCAGCACAATGATTTTTTCGAGGGAAAGCGGCTTCTCGATGAAGTCGAAGGCGCCAAGCTTGGTGGCGCGAACCGCGGTTTCGATGGTGCCGTGACCTGAAATGATAATGACGAGCGGAGGCTGCGCGAGCGCCTGAATGCGGCTGAGGGCTTCGAGGCCATCCATGCCGGGGAGCCAGACGTCAAGCAGGACAACGGAGTAATCGTCGGCCACGATGCGTTCGAGGGCGACTTCGGCGGAGTCGACGGCTTCGACAAAATAGTGTTCGTCGCGCAGGATGGAGGAAAGCGACTCGCGGATGCCGGCTTCGTCATCCACGATGAGGATTTTCGGGTACGTGCTCATCGCTGTTTGTCGTCTCTGGCGCTATCGGCTTCGGCGAGTTCAGCGGTTGCGGCGGCGGGCGGTTCGGCGATGGGAAGTTCAATGAGGAAGCGCGAGCCGCGCGGCTGGTGGTCTTCCATGCGCAAGGAGCCGCCATGCTCGGAAATGATGCGCGCGGAGATGGCTAGGCCGAGCCCGGTGCCGCGGTCCTTGGTGGAAAAATGGGGCAGAAACAATTTGTCCTTATCCTCAGGAGAAATGCCCTTGCCGGTGTCGGAAACGGAAATTTCAATGGTATCGGATTCCGCGCGCAAATGCGTGGCCACCTGGATTTCGCGCAGGGGCTCGCCTTCCAGGGCTTCGGCGGCATTGTCGATCAGATTGACGATGACGCTGCGGAGCAACTGGCCATCGGCGCGGATGGCGGGCAGATGGCGTTCGAGCGAAGTTTTGAGCTGTATGCCGTCGAGGCGGCCGGCAAAGAGCTGAAGCGCTTCCTGCACCGTAGTGTTGGGGTCGGTGGCCTGGAGCTTGGCCGTGGGGAAGCGAACGAACTGGGAAAATTCATTCACGAGGGAAGCGAGGGTGGCGACTTCACGGACGATCAGGCTTGAACATTCCTGGGCAATGCGGGTGAGCTCGGGGTCCCGCGCGGATTCGCTGGATTCGGCGCGGCGTTCGATCTGGTGCAGCAGGCGCTGCGCGGAAAGCTGAATGGGCGTGAGCGGATTCTTGATCTCGTGGGCGATGCGGCGCGCGACCTCCTGCCAGGCGGCGGAGCGCTGGGCAAGAAGAACTTCGGTGAGGTCGTCGAAGACGAGAACGTAGCCCATGTTGGACCGGCCGGGGCCGATGGAGCTGACGGTGACGGCGAGATGGCGGAGGCGGCCGTTGACGGTGACTTCGATTTCGCGGGAGACGACGCCCATGCGCAAGGCGCGGCGCATCAGGGCCTGCACAGTGCGGTGGGCGTCGGGGCCGAACAGGGCTTCGAGCGAGTCGACACCCTTGTCGCCGAGATTAAACATGCGTGCGAGAGCGGTGTTGGTGCGCAGGATGGCGCCTTCGGCATTCAGGGAGATGACGCCGGCTGGGATGTTTTCCAAAACCGTTTCCATGAGCTGCCGCCGGCGCTCGAGCTCCTGCACTGCTTGCTGGAGATTGCGCGTGAACTCGTCGATCTGGGAGCGGGAATCGCGGAGTTGCGTGGTCATGCTGTTGAAGGAGCGGACAAGAACGCCGAGTTCGTCCTGGACCTGCGCGGGAACCTGATAGTCGAAATTTCCGGAGGAGACTTCGCGGGTACCTTCGGCAAGCGCCTGAATGGGTACAGTAACCTGTTTGGCGAGGAAGAGCGCCACCCACATGGCAGCGGAAAGTACCAGCAGGGTGAAGAAGAAGAGGATGAGCAGCATTTGGCGCTTCAGGGCGCGAAGGTTCTGCTTGACGTTTTCGTATTCGCGGGTCTGGGCCTGGATCACCCGCCAGCGCTCCAGGAAATCCGGTCCGGTGCGGTAAGCAGCGACAAGCGTGCCTTGCTCGCCGGCGCCGAGCGAGACGGGAACGTGCGCGGCAAAAAAACTTTTGCCCTGGGATTCCCAGACTTCAACGCCGCTCGGCAGGGTCGCTTCAAGTACCCCCTTTTGGCCACCGAGCACGCAGGCGCCCTGGGAGCGATCCTCGGGCTGCGTGTCGCAAACAACGCCGCCTTTCACTAGTTTGCCGTTCGCGTCGAAGACCCAGACAGCGTCCAGCCCGAGGGCAAAGGCGTGCGCAAGGAACGCGTCTTGCGGTTCGTTGATGTGGAGAAGGACCTCATAGCCCAGGGTATGCAGCCGGGGCATGGAATTGCGGCCGAGATCGTTGAGGAGCTTTTGTGTTTCTTCGGAGGCAATTTCGAGCGGACGGGGAAACCAGCGGCCGAGGGTGCGATTAAGCAGGGAATAGCTGACGAAGAACATGAAGATGATGGGGAGGAGCGAGATGGCCATGGCGCCGAGGACCATCTTGGTTTTGAAACGCGCGCCAAGTTGGGCCTTGCTCTGCTCCATGCGCAGGCGGACAAAGCCGCGGATGAGGATGAGGCCGAAGATGAGAAGCGCCGCGGTGATGAAGCTATTCACGGCGAACAGGGCGATGACTTCGCGCCAGGACCGAGGCTCAAACGGAACGTCGAGCGAGCCCATGGTGAAGACGGCGCCCAGGAGCAGGGTAACGAAGACGCCGCCGAGGATGAGCTGGATACGGAGCTTGTGGGACGCGGGACTCACCGTGACCCCTCCACGGGTTGCGGCAGAAATGGACGAAGTGCGCAGGTGGAGCAGACGGGCGCGCGATTGCGGCAGTGGTGCTTGCCGGTGTGGACGATCAGGGCGTGATACTCGTTGAACAGGCGCGGGTCGTTGGGTAGACTTTGCTCGAACAGCCCTCGCACGGTTTCATAGGACTCCTTGCCATGTGCGAGCCCATGCCGCAGAAGTATGCGCCGCGTGTAAGCGTCCACAACAAAAACCGGGTGGTTCCCTGCGTAAAGCAGGATGGAGTCCGCCGTCTCCGGACCGATGCCGTGGACTTGCAGAAGCTGTTCACGCAATTGGGCGGTGGGCGTGCGGAACATCCGCGCGAGGGAACCGCGGTGGGATTCGCGCAGGAAGCGGGCGAAGGCTTTCAGTTTCCTGGCTTTTTGGCGGAAGTAGCCCGAGGGGCGGATCAGGCGGGCGAGCCGGGCAGGCGATACTTTCTCGATGGCCGAGGGGGTCAGCAGGGAAGCGGCGCGGAGATTGGCGATGGCGCGGGCGGCGTTGGTCCAGGCGGTGTTCTGCACCAGGATGGCGCCGGCGATGATTTCGAAGCGAGTGCGGCCAGGCCACCAGCGCTGCGGGCCGTGAGCAGCGAAGAGAGCATCAAAGAAAGTGGCGAGTTGCCTTTGCGCGTCGCTCGGGGTAAACGGGTGGCGAGTGTCGAGCAGGGGAGAGGGCCATGCGGAGCCTGGAGAAACAGGCAAGGGGGATTGCGGGGTGAGTCTCGGCCCGTGAGGACAAAGAAGAACGCTGCTCGAAGCATCCGGCAAAGAGGCGCAGGTAGACATCTCTTTCGCAAGATATCCACGGCCTGCCGGCAAGTCAAGAACGCGACACTGTCCCCGCTTCCTAGACCCTGCTCTATTGGGCAGGTATTAGCGATTTCACAACGGTGTAACAAAATCTGGCAACGCGCGCGCAGCCTCTTTGCTATGTTGAGCGTTGGGTGCACGATGTCCCGGGAGTGAGACGGATGTCTGTCCGTTTAGGCGAAATTCTACTGAAGGAAAGCCTCATCACCCAGGATCAGCTGGATAAGGCGCTGGAGTTTCAGCGCTCGAACGGCGGGAAACTGGGAAGCTGCCTGACGAAGATGGGGTTCATCACCGATGACGACATCACCGGTGTGCTTTCCCGGCAGTACGGCGTTCCGTCGATCAACCTGAAGTATTACGAAATCGATCCCAATGTCATCAAGCTGATCCCGCAAGATACCGCGCTGCGTTATCAGGTGGTACCGCTGTCGCGCGTGGGCTCGGTGCTGACGATCGCGATGACGGACCCGACGAACGTTTTCGCGATGGACGACATCAAGTTCATGACCGGCTTCAACGTGGAGCCGGTGGTCGCGTCGGAATCGGCAATCGCCGAGGCGATCGCGAGGTTCTACGGCGGCGGGGCTTCCAGCCACGAAGAGCTGAGCAACCTAATGAAGGACCTGGTCGAAGAAGACCAGGAACTGGAGCTTGCCGCGGAAGAGCAGGAGATGGACGCGGCGTCGCTGGAAAAGGCGGCGGAAGAAGCGCCAATCATCAAGCTGGTGAACCTGATCCTGACGGATTCGGTGAAGCGGGGCGCGAGCGATATTCACGTAGAGCCGTATGAAACGGAAATGCGCGTGAGGTTCCGCGTGGACGGCGTGCTGCAGACGGTGATGAATCCGCCGCTGAAGCTGCGCGACGCGATCACCAGCCGTATGAAGATCATGGCCAAGCTGGACATTGCGGAAAAGCGCCTGCCGCAAGACGGCCGCATCATGATCAAGTACAAGGCGGACGGGAAGAAGAAGGAACTCGATTTCCGCGTATCGACTGTGCCGACGCTATATGGCGAAAAGATCGTTCTGCGGTTGCTGGACAAAGAAAACCTGCGGCTGGACATGACCAAGCTGGGCTTCGAGCCGGAGTCCTTGAAGAAATTCGAACGCAACATCTTGAAGCCCTACGGGATGGTGCTGGTAACGGGGCCGACGGGTTCGGGCAAGACGAATACCTTGTATTCCTCGGTGGCGCGGTTGAACCAGGTGGATACGAACATCATGACCGCGGAAGACCCGGTGGAGTTTCAATTGGCCGGCATCAACCAGGTGCAGATGAAAGAGCAGATCGGCTTGAACTTCGCGGCCGCGCTGCGCGCGTTCCTGCGGCAAGACCCGAACATCATCCTGGTGGGCGAGATTCGCGACTTTGAAACGGCGGAAATCGGTGTGAAGGCGGCGTTGACGGGCCACCTGGTGCTTTCGACGCTGCACACCAACGACGCGCCCTCGACGATCAGCCGCTTGATGAACATGGGCATCGAGCCCTTCCTGGTTGCCACTTCGGTGAACCTGATCTGCGCGCAGCGCCTGGTGCGCCGCATCTGCGTGAATTGCAAGGAAGAGTTGGAGATTCCGGAGCAAGCGCTGATTGACGCGGGATATACGCCCGAAGAGGCGAAGACCACGAAGATTTACCACGGGAAAGGCTGCTCGGCCTGCAACAAGGGCGGCTACAAGGGCCGCACTGGCTTGTATGAAGTGATGGAAATTAACGATGAGCTGCGCGAGCTCATTCTGGTTGGCGCTTCGGCTTTGGAACTGAAGAAGAAGGCGATCGAGCAGGGCATGATCACGCTGCGGCGCAGCGGTTTGATCAAGGTGGCTGCGGGAATGACCACGATGGAAGAGGTCCTGCGCGAGACGGTATTGTAAGGTGGAAAGGGTGCAGCGATGCCTGGGATAACACTGAGCGAACTGCTCAAGAAAATGATCGAGATGGGGGGGAGCGACCTCCATATCACGACGAACAGCGCGCCGCGGGTGCGCGTGCACGGCCACTTGCGGCCGCTGGACATGCCGCCGCTGACAGCCGCGGATACAAAATCGCTGGCCTACAGCGTGCTGACCGACGCCCAGAAGCATCGTTTTGAAGAGAATCTGGAGCTGGACTTCTCCTTCGGCTTGAAGAACCTGGCGCGCTTCCGCGGCAATGTTTTCAATCAGCGGGGCGCGGTGGGAGCGGTTTTCCGCACCATCCCCTGGGAAATCAAAGGCTTCGATGCGCTGGGCCTTCCGCCGGTGGTGCGCGGGCTCTGCGACAAGCCGCGCGGACTGGTATTGGTGACCGGGCCGACGGGATCGGGCAAGTCCACGACGCTCGCGGCGATGCTCGACAAGATCAACTCCGAGCGCGAAGAGCACATGATCACGATCGAGGACCCCATCGAGTTCCTGCACAACCACAAGAAATGCCTGGTGAACCAGCGCGAAGTGCACGCGGACACGCACTCGTTCGCGAACTCGCTGCGCGCCGCGCTTCGCGAAGACCCCGACGTGGTGCTGATCGGCGAAATGCGAGATCTGGAAACGATCGAATCGGCCTTGCGCATCGCGGAAACCGGCCACTTGACCTTCGCCACGCTGCACACGAACTCTGCGGCTTCGACGATCAACCGTATTATCGACGTTTTTCCGGCACACCAGCAGCCGCAGATCCGCGCGCAGCTCTCGATGGTGCTGGAAGGGATTCTCTGCCAGTCGCTGCTGCCGCGCTCCGACGGGCGCGGACGCGCGATGATCATGGAAGTGCTGGTGCCGACGCCGGCCATCCGCAACCTGATCCGCGAAGACAAGATTCACCAGATCTACTCGGCCATGCAGACGGGCACCGGGCAAACGGGCATGCAGACGTTCAACCAGGGCTTGGCGAACGCCTATTTTCAAAAGCTCATCACTCTGGATGTGGCGATGTCCCGGTCTTCCAACCCGGATGAGCTGCAGGACATGATCAACCGCGGGGTGGCGACGGCGCCCTCCGGGGGAAAAGCGCCTGCCGGACGCAGTCCGGTGGGGGCGAAACACTAAGGGGAGAACGGTCCAGGAGTCGGAAGTTGCAAAGGATTTTCGGCCGCTGAGGAGGAACAGTCATGCCGGTCTTTACATATCGAGGAACGAATCGAGCGGGGGCGTCGGTGGCAGGGGAGATGACCGCCGCGAGCAAGACGGAGCTGCAGTCGCTGCTGCGGCGGCAGCAGATTACGCCGACGAAGATGTCGGAAAAGGGCAAGGAGTTCAACCTGCCCACGTTTGGCGGCGGCGTCAACGCCAAGGAGCTCGCCGTGTTCACACGGCAGTTTTCGGTGATGATCGATGCTGGTTTGCCACTGGTGCAGTGCCTGGAGATTCTTGCCAGCCAGCAGGAGAACAAGCTGTTTCAAAAGGTGCTGACGGGCACTCGGGGCGCGGTGGAAGGCGGCAGCACGCTTTCGGCGGCGATGAAGCAATACCCGAAGGTGTTCGATCCGCTCTACAGCAACATGGTGGAAGCGGGGGAAACCGGCGGTATTCTCGACACAATCTTGCAGCGCCTTTCGAGCTACATCGAAAAAAACGTGAAATTGAAGGCGGCGGTGAAGTCGGCTTTGATTTACCCGATCGGCGTGTTGACTATCGCCGCGGCCGTTATCACCCTGCTGTTGTGGAAGGTGGTGCCGATTTTCGCCACCTTGTTCGCGGGCTTGGGAGTGGACCTGCCGTTGCCGACGAAGATCGTCATCGCGTTAAGCAATTTCGTGGGCAGCATTTTCGGCTTCCTGATCGTGGTCGCCATCGGCGCTGGCATCTTCGGCTTAAAGGTCTGGTACGGCACGCCGCAAGGGCGGTATGCGCTGGACAGTATGGTGCTGAAGTTGCCGGTGATCGGCATTCTGATGCGGAAAATCGCCGTGGCGCGCTTCACGAGGACGTTGGGAACGCTGATCTCCTCCGGCGTGCCCATCCTGGAAGGGCTGGACATCACCGCCAAGACCTCGGGCAACGCGGTTGTCGAGAAGGCATTGCTCGCGGTGAGAAGGTCTCTCGAAGAAGGTAAATCGTTGACCGAGCCGCTGAAGGAATCGTCGGTGTTTCCGGGCATGGTGACGCAGATGATTTCCGTCGGCGAGCAGACCGGCGCAATGGACGCGATGCTGCAGAAGATCGCGGACTTCTACGAAGACGAAGTGGATTCGGCGGTAAAGGACCTGTTGACGGCGTTGGAACCGATCATGATCGTGTTCCTCGGCTTGGTGGTCGGCGGCGTGGTTATTTCCATGTACCTGCCGCTGTTCTCGCTGATCGGCAAGCTGAGCAACGCGCACTAACGGCACCGGCCGGCGCGAGCCGCGCGGAGGGGTGAATTTTCCTGGAGGACAGGGCGACATCGCTCGTCCTCCATTTCTTGTTTAGGATGGCATTGGGGAACCACGGGCAGTTGGTGGGGCTGCTCGCCGCATGGAACACTCGCTAAATCGACTCGAATGGGTGGACTGGCTGACGCGGGTCCGCCTGCTGCTGATCGCCCTGATCCTGGGAGTCGGGGTGGTCTGGCCGCAGTATGTGCCCACGCAGTTCTCGCCGCGGTATTTCCTGCCAATCGTTATTCTGTGGATCACGATCGGGATTCTGCACTTGATCCTGGTGCGCCTGCTGCCGGAAGCCTCATGGCTGGGGGTCCTGCAGGTTTCCTGCGACGTTGTGATGATCAGCGGCATTGTGTACGCGACGGGCTTGCAGGACAGCAACTTCACTCTGCTCTACCTGCTGGTAATTATCGTCGCGAGCATATTGTTCAGCCGGGAAGCGGCATTTGTGACCGCGGCGTCCTGCCTGGCGGCGCTGGCGTTTCTGACGGAACTTGTCCACGTGGGAAAGATTCCGCAGACGTCGCTGGCGGCGCCGAGCTGGGAATCGCTGCGCATGTGGTTCCTCAGCAATTCCTTCGGCTTCCTGGCCATTGCGTATCTTTCGAGCCTGTTGGCGCACTCGCTGCGGTCGAAAAGCACGGAGTTGGAGGAAAAACGCGAGGAACTGCTGGAACTGCAGGACTTCACTTCGGACATTATCCATTCGATGCGCGGCGGCCTGGTTACCACGGACCTGGATGGGCGGGTGGTGCTGCTGAACCGCACCGGCGAGGAGATTCTGGGCCGGACATTTGCGGAATTGCGGGGAAAGCAAATCGGGGAGCTGAGCGAGGAATTCTGGCAAAAAGAGATGGCGGGGCTGCCGGAGAAATTATCGCTGCGGCGAGAGATTGAAGTGCGCGTTCCGGGAGGGCAGAAGCGTTATCTGGGAATTTCGGTGTCTCCCTTGCGGACGCGCGACACGCAGCGCAGCGGATACGTTTTCAACTTTCAGGATTTGACGGAGCTTCGCCGTCTGGAACAGGAAGTGGCAACAAAAGAGCGCATGGCGGCGGTGGGCCGGCTTTCCGCGGCGATTGCCCACGAAATCCGCCAACCGCTGACGGCCATGGCCGGCGCGGTGAAGGAACTCGGCCGCCTGGTTCCGCTCGAGGAGGATGAAAAGCACCTGGTGAATATTGTCAGCCGGGAATCGGAGAGGCTGAATCAGATCATCACGGACTTTCTCAATTTTTCCCGGGAGAAGTCCTTCGCCTTTGAGGTGACGGATGTGCGGCCATTGCTGGACGAAACGCTGACGCTGGTGGAACGAAAACCAGGAGCGGCGCAGAAGCTGCAGATTGTACGAGCGTACAACGGGGAGGCGGTGGTGGCGCGCGTGGACCCCAACAAGATCAAACAGGTGTTCTGGAACCTGTGCGACAACGCGGTGCGGGCCATGCCGCAGGGCGGGACGCTGACTGTGGGGATCGAGCGCGTGCCGGATTGGCTGAAGATTTCGTTTCGCGACACGGGCATCGGGCTGGACCCGCAGCAACGGGCCAAGATTTTCGAGCCGCTGCAATCGAATTTCGAAGGGGGCACCGGTCTGGGGCTGGCCATCGTTTATCAGATTGTGCAGGCCCACAACGGGCGCATTACGGTGTACAGCGAAAAAGAGAAGGGCGCGGAGTTCATCATCGAACTGCCGCGCAATGAATGAGGCGCTATGCAAGCGACAAAAACCGCGGCACGTGAAGCAAAGAAGGAAGCAGCGCACATCCTGGTGGTGGACGACGAAAAATCATTGTGCGAACTGCTGGAAATCACCTTCCGCAAGGAGGGGCACCGGGTGGAACTGGCTAACAGCGTCGAAACGGCGAGGCGCAAGCTGGAAGGTTCGCTGTTTGACATCGTCATCTCCGATATCCGCATGCCGGGCGGCAGCGGGCTGGACCTGCTGCGCTATACGAAAGAGGTGGCGCCGGACTCGTTCTTTTTGTTGATGACGGCGCTGCCGGACCTGGACACCGCCGTGGACGCGCTGAATTCCGGCGCGGACCGGTTCGTGATCAAGGACCACAACTATGTGGATCAGTTGCGGCGGGCGGTGGCGGAAGTTTCGGAAAGCCTGAAGTGGAAAAAGGAGGCGGGGTACCTGCGGCGGGAATTGCGGCGATTGACGGGGCTCGACAACATCATCGGCCAAAGCCCGAAGATGAAAGCGATCTTCGACCTGATTCAGACCGTGGCGCCGCAAAACAGCCGGGTGCTGATTACCGGAGAAAGCGGGACGGGCAAGGAACTTGTGGCGCGGGCAATTCATGAAAACAGCGCGCGCTCGCAGACGCCGTTTATCACCATCAACTGCGGCGCGTTTCCGGAGACGCTGCTGGAATCGGAGTTGTTCGGTTACGTGAAGGGCGCGTTCACCGGCGCCAACGAAAACCGGCGCGGATTGTTCCAGGCGGCGCACGGCGGAACCTTGTTCATGGACGAGATCGGCAACATGAATCTGGCCATGCAGGTGAAGCTCTACCGGGTGCTGCAAGAGGGCAAGGTAAGGCCGCTGGGCAGTACCGATGAACTCGACGTCGACGTGCGCGTGATCGCGGCAACGAATAAGGATTTGGAGAAGGCGATTGCGGCGGGTGAGTTCCGCGAAGATTTGTATTATCGCTTGAGCGTGATTCCGATTCACGTGCCGGCGCTGCGCGAACGCCGCGAGGACATTCCGTTGCTGGCCAGACATTTTCTGGAACGGTTCCGGAAAGAGATGGAGAAGCCGATCCAGGGAATATCGCCGGAAGCGATGGAGCTGCTGGAGTCGTACGACTGGCCGGGCAACGTGCGCGAACTGGAAAACACAATTGAGCGCGCGGTGGCGCTGGAAAGCGGCGCGGAAATCAGCGCACGGGTTTTGCCGGAACGCCTGCACGGAGTGAGCCCGGCGGTTTCAAGTTCTCTCAATCAGGCGGGCATGGTGGAAATTCCGGACGAGGGCATCGACTTCGAAGAGGTGGTGGGCGCGACGGAGCGCCGGTATCTGCAGGCAGCGCTGGAGAAGGCGGGCGGAGTGCGAACGCGAGCCGCGGAATTGCTGAGAATTACCTACCGCTCATTCCGCCACTACAAGAAAAAGCATAATTTGTAATCGATGTTAATGAAAATCTGTGACTTCGGGTGAAGCAAAAAACGTCGACGTTTTTTGTCGCTTTCGGACGCCAAGGAGTGGCTTTTTGCAAGGCCAGAATAAGGGCCCGCTGTGGGACCCAATCCGGTTTCTTTCGCCATAAGCCAAAGCATTCCATTGATAATAAAGGTGTTAATCGAAGTTGGACACAGCACAGAAGATTTTTGCACGATTGGTACCATCCGTGCACTTCAGCAGACCGTGCTCAGGCACTAAATTCTCTCAGGTCAAGTACAAATTCGAGCTCAAGGAGATCTCATGAAGAAGCAGAAGGGTTTTTCACTTATCGAGTTGCTGATCGTGGTGGCGATCATTCTGATTATTGCCGCGATCGCCATTCCGAACTTGCTGAAGTCGAAGATGGCGGCGAACGAATCTTCGGCAGTGGGTTCTTTGCGCACGATCAACACGGGTCTTGTGACCTACGCGGCGCAGTGCCCGAACCTCGGATACGCGGCTGCGCTGACGAACCTGGGTCCCGGCGCTGGCGACTGCACGGCAGCCGGCATCCTGGATAACGTCCTTGGCGTTGCGGCTCCGGTGAAGAGCGGCTACAACTTCACCTATACGCCTGGCGCGGCGGTGAGCGGCGTGGTCAACACCTACACGATCAACGCCAACCCGTTGAACGCCGGCACGACCGGCCAGCGACGCTTTTTCACGGACCAGTCCGGTGTGATTCGCTACAACCAGACTGCGGCCGCGACGGTTACCGACTCGGCTCTGCAGTAAACGAGTCTCAAGAGGATAAGGAAAGGGGAGGCCTGCGGGCCTCCCCTTTTTTTGTTGGCAGGGAGTTCAGGAGTTAGCCGGGCTATCGGACTTGGCAAAGCAAGGCGGCGTGTGGATGACAAAATATGTCAGGCAAGAGAGCCAAAAAGTGATAACGAGGCCGAGATTTAGAGGCCTCCCGCCTTCGATGAGATCGGGCATCCTTTGGGCAAGTCTGGAAGTTGTTGAAAACAAAAGGCCATCATCAGCACAACGGAATTATGAATACCGGAAAGTTTGGAATCGATTTTGCATCCATCCATTACGTGCCGACGCACCGCTCTGGCTCTCTCACTCTTCCTTCGCTGCGGTCGGGTCGAGGCATTAATTCTTATCCTCTCAAGGAGATCTCATGAAGAAGCAGAAGGGTTTTTCACTTATCGAGTTGCTGATCGTGGTGGCGATCATTCTGATCATCGCAGCGATCGCCATTCCGAACTTGCTGAAGTCGAAGATGGCGGCGAACGAATCTTCGGCAGTGGGTTCTTTGCGCACGATCAACACGGGTCTTGTGACCTACGCGGCGCAGTGCCCGAACCTCGGGTACGCGGCTGCGCTGACGAACCTGGGTCCCGGCGCTGGCGACTGCACGGCAGCCGGCATCCTGGATAACGTCCTTGGCGTTGCGGCTCCGGTCAAGAGCGGCTATCAGTTCACCTACACGCCTGGCGCGGCGGTGAGCGGCGTGGTCAACACCTACACGATCAACGCCGATCCCTTGAACCAGGGCACGACCGGCCAGCGGCACTTTTTCACGGACCAGTCCGGTGTGATTCGCTACAACCAGACTGCGGCCGCGACGGTTACCGACTCGGCTCTGCAGTAAAAGAATTAGCGGTAAAGGAAAGGGGAGGCCTGCGGGCCTCCCCTTTTTTATTTTTCTTGACGGCAAAAATGTGCAAGTGGGGCTAAGATATGGCATCTTACTTGCTCCTTAGTCAAGGTGAAAGAAGCATCCCTCGGGACAGGTGCCAGAGGCGTGCGCCATGGAGGCGACGGTATGCGCTCGACACAGGGTCAAAAGGGTTTTAGCTTGATCGAATTGCTGATCGTCGTGGCGATCATTCTGATTATTGCCGCGATCGCCATTCCCAATCTTCTGAAATCGAAGATGGCCGCGAATGAAGCGTCGGCGGCGGAATCGCTACGGACGATCGATACGGGAGAGACGACGTACGCCGCGATGTGCCCGAATATCGGGTATTCGGCTTCGTTGAACGAACTCAATACGGGCGCGCTCTGCGCTAGCGGCCAAGGCATTCTGGATAACGTTCTGGGAGGCGCGGATCCTTCCACCAAGGCGGGCTACACGTTCACCTACACGCCAGCGCCGGCCGGCCCGGGCGGAGTCGTTGCCGCGTTTACGGTGGTCGCCATGCCCATGGTTGCCCACGTTACCGGGCAGCGAGCATTCTACAGCGATCAGACCAACATTGTGCGCTTCACGCCGGATGGATCGGCACCGAACTCGGGCAGTTCTCCGCTGCAATAAGCGGCGGTTTCAGGCGTGCCCGGCTTGAGTTTTAAGACGAAGCGCCGCAGCCAATTTTTGTCCGACGGAAGACAATTGTTGTCAAATTAGGGCAACTGGGATTGATGGAAGCCCGGCGATACACTTGTTGTCCAGTCGGCCAGTACACCGCGCTGGATTCCCTTAAAGCGCGAATTAGTTCGGGGAATTCGCGAGGCGCCGGGCGGCGTCATTCGCTTCTTGATTGCGCGGGTCGGAAACCAGCACCGCCTGATATTCCTTCCTTGCGTCGGCGTTCTTTCCGGCTGCTTCCAACAAACGCGCAAGCTGCAGGTGCGATTTGGCGTCATAAGGATCGCTTGCGGCCATTTTGCGGAGCCATTGCTCGGCTTCGGAATTGCCGCCGTGTTTCAGAAGCAGGTCGACCAGGCCGTGCTCGGCCGCTGAACTTTCCGAAAGAGAAAGAGCGGCGCGAAATTCCGATTCGGCTTGCAAATCTTGGCCGGAGGCGGCAAGAGCCTGCGCATAATAAAAATGGGCGCGGGCATTCAAGGGAGCGGCGGCCACGCCCCGGCGGAACTCTTCGAGGGCTTGGACTTGTTCGCCGCGGCGCATCAACAGGCGGCCATAGTTATAGTGCAGATCGGGCCAGGCGTTCTGGATGGCCAGGCCTTCGCGAAATTCGCTTTCGGCAGCGTCGAGATTTCCCTCCTCAAGGAAAACGCAACCAAGGGCATTGCGAACATAGTAGGCGTCTGGATTTAGCCGACGGGCGATGCGCAACTCGCGTTCGGCGGCGGAAAGATTTCCGCGCTCGAGGTAGATGGCGCCGAGATTCATGCGCGCATCCCAAGCGTCCGGATTGAATTTGATCGCGGCGGAGTAGAGCGTGTAGTCGTCGCGCCAGTCCGCGCTGCGCGCCCAGATGGTGGCGCCCCCCCACAGCATCAAGGCAATCCCGGCGGCGGCGAACGCAGGCTTGGCCAGCGGCCGCCAGCGCGGAGAGCTTGTCGCCGCGTCCCAGACTCGGCTTAACGCCCAGCCCATGAACCACACGAAACCCACGGAAGGGAGGTAGAGATACCGCTCGTTCAAAACATTGGCGGCCATCCAGCGTGCATTCAGGACGGGAAGCAGCGTGACGCCGATCCATGCCAGGGAGAAAGCCGCTTGCGGGAAGCGTTTACGCAGAAGCAGGAAGCAGAGGATGTAACAGGCGAACACAGCGAAGCCCAACAGGGGAGCAGCCTGCCACAGCGAAGACGCTTTGTGAAAGGTGTGAAACGCGGAGAGATGCCTGGAGAAGACCAGAAGCTGCGCGTACTGCCCGATGAGGGCGAAAGCGGAATCGATCGACTCGCTCCAGGAAAGCTGGGGATGCTGCAGCACGGGAGCAAATTGGCCCAGCAAGACAATTCTTCCGGCGATATACGCCACGGTGATGAGAATGGTTGGGAGCAATTTGCGGAGAAACGCCGGGATGCCAGCTAGGGGAAACTTTCCGGCCACCAAGAAGTCGTAGAGGGGCAGGAGCGCCACAAAGGTGATGGCGGGCTCTTTGATCAGAAGAGCAGAGGCGAAGCACAAGCCGATGAGCGCCTGGCGCCGCCAATTCAGCGGAGCATCGGCGATGTAGATGCTGAATGCCAGAAGCAAAAGCAGAGTGATCTGCACGTCCGCGACGCCGTCAATCCAACTGACCGGCTGCACGTGGACCGGATGAAAACAGAACAGCAGCGCCGCGGCAGCAGCGGCGAAACGATTCTTCAGAAGACTCAGGCCCGCCAAATACACGGAAACAACGACTAAAGCATTCAGCAGGATATTCAGAAGATGGTAGCCAATGGGCAGGTCGCCAAAGGCCTGCCAGAGGACGAGGTAGGTCAGGCTGAGAAAGGGCCGGTAGTAATTGGAGGCGCGGGCTGGGCCGAGGAACGACCAGACGTTGCCTCGGAAAATTTCCGGCAAGTAGTGCCAGCTTTGGATGTAGGGATTTTCGAGGATCTGCGTTTTGTCGTCGTAAACGAAGCCGCCGAAAAGCGAGTTGGCGTAGACGCCGATGGCCAGAAGAAAAAGCACGCTCACGAGAGCGCTTTGAAACTTGCCGGCGCCGTGCGGGTTAGAGACCGGGGAACCAGCGGGCGAGGCGGCAAGCGGCGAAGCCATAGGCATAGTTCAAAGTGTAGGAAACAATGCGGCCGCGGCCTATGGCTTGTGAGGGCGGGTTTGCTTTGCTCGGCAACAGAGAGGGCTTGCTATACTTTTTGCATGCGAGGCAGATTTTGGAGCGGTTTCCTGGCGGCCACGCTGGCTCTGTGCGGCGCGGCTGCGGTATTGCCGGTTGTGAATCGCGCCACGGAAGGAATTCCCCCGAAACTTGCGGCGCTGGAGGCTCGCTACCAGAAGGCGGCAACGCTGCAGGCGACGTTTCTGGAGCGGTATTCGGAGAACGGGAAACAGGTGCGCGTGGAGGCGGGAACGGCTTATTTTTTGAGGCCGGGGAAGATGCGCTGGGAATACGAGCAGCCGGAGAAAAGCCTGTTTCTGGTGGACGGGAAATACGTGTGGTTTTACGCGCCGGCGGATCACACGGCCACGCGCATGCCGGCGAAAAAGAGCGAAGACTGGCGAACGCCCATCGCCTTTCTGACGACGGGGATGAAGTTGTCGCGGCTGTGCTCGAACGTGGAGCCGGCACAAGACGCGAAGCCGGAGGGAGCAGGGAACGCGCTCTATCGTTGCACGCTGTGGGGAGCAGGGAATGAGCGCGGCGAACGGCAGCAAACGGTGCTGCTTGAGGTGACGCCGCAGAATGATCTGGCGGGGATAGTGGTGCCGCAGGGAGCGGGGATGCAGATTGAATTCGAGTTCAAAAACTGGCAGTGGAACCCGGCGCTACCCAAGACGATGTTTACTTTTGAACCCCCGCCCACCGCAGTGATCGTCAATGGGGTGCTACCCGAGGCCCCTGGGATGCGTCAGTAAAGGTGTAGGAAAATCGAGCTATCCCCAAGGGTCGCTTGTAGTTGACTCGCAATACCCACCCTCGCCGGACTCTTTTTGGGGTACTCTCCGTATGAGGTAAACTAAGGACCTATGGGGGAGTTTGTCTGCCGCGTAGCCGACGCCAACGGGCGAGTTTTCTCGCACGTGGAGGCGGCTGCAAGTCTGGATGAAGCCCGCCAGAAGCTGACCGATCGCGGTTTCTACATTTATTCCGTGGAAGCCCGGAACAGCCTGGTGAGCGGGATGCTGGGAGTCCGCAAAGAGCGGAAAATCGGCGGCAACGACTTCCTGATTCTCAACCAGCAGTTCAATACCTTGATTAAAGCTGGTTTGCCGATCCTGAAAGCGCTGGACTTGCTGGCCACGCGGGCCACGGCGCCCAAGCTCCGGCCCATTCTTTCGCAGATTCGCGACCGGGTGCGGGAGGGGAAATCGCTTTCCGAGGCCGTGGAGGAGGCGGGAGTCTTTTCGAAAGTGTATTCGACGGCGATTCTTGCCGGCGAAAAGAGCGGAAACCTGTCCGGCGTGCTGGACTATTACATCGCGTATCAGAAAGTCAGCACGGGGGTAAAAAAGAAGATTGTGGCGTCGCTGGTGTATCCGGCGCTGCTGGTGATTGTAGCCGCGTGCATCGTGAGCTACCTGGTGACGGGGGTGGTGCCGAAGTTCGCGACGCTTTACCGGGATCTGGGCGTGCCGCTGCCGGGACCGACGCAATTTTTGCTGACGGTCACGGTGGATTACCGCAACTATATTTTGGGCGCGATTGCAGTGTTTTTGCTGGGGGTGGCAGGCGTGTTTTTCTGGTCGCGCAGCGAAGAGGGCGGCGTGGCGTTTGACCGCATATTGTTTCGTGTGCCGGTGCTGGGAGACACGCTGCTGAAATTCCAGTCGTCACAGTTCTGCCGCACGCTGGCAACGCTGCTGACCGGCGGCACGCCACTGGTGGCGGCGCTCCAAACGGCCTCGGAGTCCATCACCAGCAAGCTGGTGCGCGGCTCGGTGACAAGCGCGACGCAGATGGTGCGCGAAGGGGAATCGCTGCACAGCGCGCTGGCAACGGGAAACATCATGCCGGAACTGGCGCTGGACATGATCGAAGTGGGCGAATCGAGCGGCGCGCTCGCTCCCATGCTGAACAGCGTCGCGGAATTCTACGAGGAAGAGGTCAGCCTGCGCCTGGGAGCCCTGGTCTCCCTGATCGAGCCAGTTATTCTTATATTCATGGGCCTGCTGGTAGCCTTTATCCTGATCTCGCTCTATCTGCCGATCTTCTCGTTTTCGGTGAACGGAAACAACGCAGCGAGCTGAGGCAAGAAAGGGAATATGGCGACGCCGGATTCCAATTTACAAGAACCGAACCTGCCCGGCGGAGGCCCGCCGGATGCCGTGCAGGAACGCGAAGCCGCGCGCAAACTGGCGGAGCGCTACCGCTGCGGGTTTATCGATCTTTCCGAACAACGCATCGACCCGGATTTGTTCCGTACCATTCCCGCGGACCTGATGTTCCGCTACAACTTCGTGCCGCTGGTGGCCAACAACAACACGCTGGTGATTGCCGTGGCGGATCCCGGCATGGTGATCCTGAGCGACGAACTGCCGCTGCTGCTGGGGAAAAAGCTGGCCTACAAGGTGGCCACGGCGCGGCAGATCAGCGACCTGCTGAAGCGCACCGAGCAGTCGCAACGCGTGCTGGAGCAAGCGACCGAAGCATTCACCCTGCAAGTTTCGAAAGAGGATGAAGAGGGCGAAGAGACGATTTCCGGCGACCGCCTGACGCGCGACACGACGGTCAGCCCGGTGGTGCGCCTGGTGGAGACGATTATCTTCACGGCGCTGGAGCGGCGCGCTAGCGATATTCACATCGAGGCCCGGGACACCGAAGTGGCGGTGAAATACCGGATTGACGGCGTGCTGCAGCACGCGATGCAGCCGATCGCGAAGGAGTGGCACTCGACGGTGCTTTCGCGCATCAAGGTGCTGAGCGATCTGGACATCGCTGAGCGGCGCGTGCCGCAGGACGGGCGTTTCCGCGTGAAGTACAAAGGGCGATACATCGACCTGCGCGTTTCGATCATGCCGGCGAACTATGGCGAAGACGCTGTCCTCCGCGTGCTCGACAAAGAAACGCTGTCCGAAAAATTCCAGAAACTGAGTCTGGACGTCGTGGGGTATTCGCCGGAAGAGACGAAACGGTTCCGGCGGTACATCCGGGAGCCATACGGCATGGTGCTGGTGACCGGCCCGACCGGGTCCGGGAAAACCACCACGCTTTACGCGGCCATCAACGAGATCAAGACGGATGAAGATAAGATCGTGACCATCGAGGACCCCGTCGAATACCAGTTAAAGGGCATCACGCAGATTCCCGTAAATGAAAAAAAGGGTTTGACGTTCGCGCGGGGGTTGCGCTCCATCTTGCGGCACGACCCGGACAAGATCATGGTCGGTGAAATCCGCGACCAGGAAACCGCGCAGATTGCCATCCAGTCCGCGCTGACCGGCCACCTGGTGTTCACGACGGTTCACGCCAACAACGTGACCGACGTCATCGGGCGCTTCATCAACATGGGCGTGGAGCCCTATAACTTCGTTTCCGCGCTGAACTGCATCCTGGCGCAACGCCTGGTGCGCCTGATTTGCAACAATTGCAAGCGGCCCAGAAAATATACGGCAGAGGAGTTGCGGGATTCGGGAATTGATCCTGCCGGCGCGTCCGAGTTCGTGTTCATGGAAGGGGCAGGCTGCCTGGAGTGTTCGGGGACCGGATATCACGGGCGAACCGCGATCTGCGAATTGCTGGACCTGAGCGACCACATTCGCGAAATGATAGTGGGTCGCCGGCCGACATCGGAGATCAAGCGGCGGGCGATCGAGGAAGGCATGACAACGCTGCGCGAAAGCGGTGTAATGAAGGTAAAGAGCGGGCTGACCACGCTGCGGGAAATCAACAAGGTGACCTTCGTTGAGTAGCTTGGGAAATTATCAATCCGGGGTCTACCAGATGGATGCCGTCCGGCGGCTGATGCGGTGGCTGGATGCGACGCCCCATCCGGGATTGGTGATCGAGGTTGCGCCGGAGCGCGTTTCGGCGGCGCGTTTCACGCGGACGGGTTCGGTGGAAGGATTTGCCGTGGTAGCGTTGCCGGGGGGTGCGGTTGTGCCTTCCGCGATTGAGACCAACCTGGTGAATCCAGCGGCGGTGAAATCCGCGGTGACCGATCTGGCGCGCACCCTGAAGTTCAAGGACGAGGACGCGGCGCTGTTGGTGCCCGATCCAGTGATTCGCGTGTTCGTGCAGCACTTCGACGATTTCCCGCGCTCGGCGGAAGAAGCGATTCCCATGCTGCGCTGGAAGTTGAAGAAGAGCGTGCCATTCGAGGTGGACGAGACACTGCTTTCCTACATGCGGCAGCCATCGCGCGGCGAAGGCGTGGACGTGGTGACCGCGATCGCGCGCCTGCGCATCATAAAAGAATATGAGGCACTGCTGGAACCCGCCGGCGTACGGCCGGGCGTGGTGCTGAGTTCGACGCTCGCGGCGATTTCGCTGCTGGAAGAGCGGCGGCCGACGCTGCTGGCGCGTCTTTCGGGAACGTCGCTGACCACGGCGATTGTGCGGGAGGGCGTGCTTGCCGGATACCGCTGCACGGAACTTCCGGCGACGGCGGCGCAAATCACGCCGCAGATGTTGCTGGAAGAGGTGTTTCCGATGGCGGCGTATTACCAGGACACCTGGCAGGAAGGGATTCAGGCGGTGCGCGTGGCGGGTCTGTACAAGCGATTGCCGGAATTTGTGCGTCCGCTGCAGGATGAGTTTCAGTGCGACGTGGGCTCGCTGCTGAATTCGGCGATCTCCGAAGGAAGGCTGCACAGCGACGTGCGGCCGCTGGCAGACCGGGAACTGGAAGGGCTGGTCGGCTGGATGATGCACCGGAATTAGAAAGGGAGAAGTCGCCGCAACCATGTATGTACGCTTAAATCTCGCGACGCAACCCTTGATCAGCCACCGGCGCTTTTTTGCCGGGTCGGCTGCGTTGGCTGCCCTGGGGCTGCTGCTGTTCCTCGGTTTCGGCTGGCGGTTTTATGTGCTGCGGAAGGCGGATGAAAGCTTCCGGGCGCGCAGCAGCAAGATTCAGGCGGAATTAAACGAGGAAAGCAAGCAGCGCGCGGAACTCGAAAAGTATTTCGCACAGCAGCAGGCGGCGGGGTTCCAGGAGCGGGCGAAGTTTGTCGTGGGCGTGCTGCAGGCGCGCAGCGTCAACTGGACGCAGATGTTCATGGATTTGGAGAAGATGCTGCCGCCGGGAGTGCACGTGCTGCACATCGACCCGAAGTTGGACAAGGGCGTGGTTTCGGTACATTTCATTGTCGGCGCAACGAATCAGGAAGCGAAGCTCAAGCTGCTGAAAGCCTTCGAGGATTCGCCCGCGTTCGCACACGTGGTGCTGCTCTCGGAAAAAGCAGAGACGCGGCCGGGATCCGACCCTTTGACGATCGAATTTGTGGCGGAGTTCGCGAACACGTGAGCATGGGCGACATCAAGATGCAAAAGTTGGCGATTACCGCCGGGCTGGCGCTGCTGTTTGTGCTGGACGCCGCCCTCGCGTACCACAATGCCAAGCTCTCCTCGCAGGACGCAAACCCGGAGCAGGCGCTGAAGCTGCAGCAACGCCAGGTAGCCCTGCTGAAGGCGGACGTGGAGCGCGCCAACAAAATCAAGGCGCGCACGCCGGAGATTGAGAAGTTTTTCGAGCAATTTGAAACCACGCTGCCGCCCGCGGGCAAAGGCTACTCCGTGATTTCACAGGAATTCGACGAAGTTTCACGCGATACTCACGTGCAACTGCAGGACACGAAGTTCGAGCAAAAAGACGTGCCGGGGCGCAACGTGGACGAGATCGAGATTCAGGCGACTCTGATCGGCGATTACGCGGGAATCGTGAAGTTCCTGAACCGGTTGCAGCGTTCGAAGAACACGTACATCGTGGATTCGCTGGGACTTAATTCGGAGAGTTCTGCTGGAGCGCAGGTGGCGCCGGGCACAGTTCGGGTAGCGTTGCACGTGCGATCCTATTTCCGGAAGGCGTGATGGCGCAGACCAAACAACAGAAAGAGCTGATCGTGCTGATCGCGCTGGTGGTGATCGCCGCGGCGGTCTGGTACGCCTACTTCGGCCGGGGGCAGAAAACGAGCACGGGGATCACGGCAAGCGGCCAATACACGCCGATCAACGCGCAGGACTACATCGTGATCTTGAACGGCCTCGAGAAGGCGCAAAAGACGGAATACAAGAGCAGCGGGCGGAATATTTTTGTGATCGGGCCGATGCCCGCGGAGCAGCAACAAGCGAAGGCGGGGCCGGTGAAGGCGCCGTTCCTCAATCGAGGTCCGATGCCGCCTCCCCCGCCGCCTCCGGCGCAGTTGCCGATGGTGTTTTTCGGATACGGAATGTTGCCGGCGGGCGGACCGCGGCAGGCATTTTTGAAAGACGAAAACGGCGACGACGTACACATTGTTAGCGAAGGAGACCTGCTGCTGAACCACATCAAGATTCTGCACATCGGCAACGAACGCCTGGATTTTGAAGACATCAACACGGGACAGAAAGGCTCGAAGACTCTGGAGGCGCCTGCACAGCCGGCGGCATGATGAGCCAAGCGCGCGCGATTCGCGGAAAACACGCCGGGCAGGAAGGATATGCCCTGGTGCTGGTGGTGTTTCTGCTGGCGCTGGTGGTGATCGCGCTGGCCACGGTTACGCCGAACATTCTGATCAACGGGCGGCGCGAAAAAGAAGAAGAGATGATCTGGCGCGGGAAGCAGTACGTGCGCGGCATCCGCCTGTTTGTGCGCTACTACCAGATGCACGGCGGCGCCACGCGCTTTCCCACCTCGATGGACGACCTGGTGAAGAACAACGTAGGCATCCGGTTCATGCGCCAGGCGTACAAAGACCCGATGAACAACGCGGACGGATCGTGGAGATTCATTTACGTTGGGCCAAACGGACAGTTGATCGGGAGCCTGAAGCCGCAGTCATTGGGCTCGGGCACGCCGGGGATGGGCGGCGCATCGGCGGGAGGGTTTGGCTCGCTGTTCGGAGCAGCGCCGCAAGCGGCGGGGACCGGCGGGGCGCAGAGTTCGTCCTTTGGCAATTCCTCGTTTGGAAACTCTTCGTTTGGAAATTCATCCTTCGGCGGCGCAACCGCGGGGAATTCGTCGTTCGGGAACTCCGCGTTCGGAAATTCGTCGATCACAAATCCGCAGCAGGCACAGCAGGCGCTGCAGGCCGCGCAGGCGGCGGGAATTCAAGTGCCACCGGGGGTGGCGGACGCCGTGAACAACGCGGCCGCCAACGGCTCCGCAGCCAGCGGCACGGCCGCAAACGGCACGACAACCAATGGCACGGATCCGCAGAGCGGGGACAGTACGGATCAAATGTCCACGCCGCAGGCGATTGTGCCCGCGGATGTGCCCACCGATATCGTGGGCGGCAACATCATCGGGGTAGGCAGCAAGGTGAATCAGAAGTCGATCATCTGGTACGACAAGGCAAAGAACTACCGGCAGTTTGAATTTGTCTGGGATCCGTCGAAAGAGCCGGTGAATGGAGGAGCGAACGCCGGCGTGATTGGCATTCCGCCGCAAGCGCCTCAGAACGGCACCAATTCGATCTTCAGCAGCCCGTCCGGGAACAGCGGATTCGGGCAGCAGCCTGGAGGAATGGGCACGGGTAATCCGAGCGCAAATCCCAGCCCGGGACAAGGGCAGCAGGGGACACCGGATCAACCGGCGCCTGGACAGCCGAATTCCCCGTGAAAAAATAGCGGTCAACCGATATCGGTGATCTGCGAACAGAGATTAGATAAGAGAGTACTTCTTCGCGGCCCGCAGCGATTGGGGCCGCTTTTTTATTGAAACAGGAAGCAAGACTAAACGCAGGGACGCAGAGGAGCGCCGAAAAGCAGCGGCATGAAGCGAGGCTCAAGGCTGGTGATCGTACGAGTGGAAGAAGGCGACGTAAAGCCGGCCCTGCACAGTGCAGGGATCAGGAGCCGGCGGTGGAGGAAGGCTGGGCGCTGGCGGGGCCGGAGGCGTCGGCTTTGAGCTTGGCGTAGGTCTTGGCGATGCGCTGGACGTACTTCATGGTCTCCAGATAAGGCGGAACGGTGTGGCCGAAGCGGTCCACGGTTTGCGGTCCGGCGTTGTAAGCGGCCAGGGCCAGGGTGAGATTGTTTTTGTATTTCAGCAGCAGGTCGCGGAGATAGCGCGTGCCGCCTTCGATATTCTGCGCGGGATCGAAGGAGTCTTTCACGCCCATCAATTCCGCGGTGCGCGGCATCAACTGCATCAGACCGCGGGCGTCTTTCGGGGAAACCGCCTTGGGATTGAAGTTTGACTCGATGATGATCACGGAATGGATGAGATCGGGATCGAGATGATAGCGCGAGGCAGCCGCCAGAATGAGCTTCTGATAGGGAGTTTTCTCGGTCAGCGGCGCGGGGTTGGGCTCGAAAGTTTCCTCGGGCTCGATAGTCACGATTTCGTCAAAAGGAACATCGGCGAAGCCGCCTTGCACATGCAGGCGGTATTTATCGCCCAGGATTTCGTAGCCGGTGACATTCAGGCGGTTGCCGTTGCGCAGCAGCACATAATCGGCGCGCGCGGGTGCCGCCGCGGCCAAGCAGGCCAAGGCACAGGCTGAGGCAAGCCGAGAGAGTTTCAGGCGCACTCGGGCGTCTCCCGCAAGGCGAAGCGCTCGATGGCGGCGGCCACGCCGTCGTCGTCGTTGGTGTGCGTCACGTGCCAGCCGCGTGTTTTGAGTTCCGGCACTGCGTTCTCCATCACCACTGGGACTCCCGCAAAGGATAGCATCTCCTCGTCGTTGTGATTGTCCCCAATGGCCAGGATTTCCTGGCGGGCGTAGCCGCGCTGGCCCGCCCATTCGGCCAGGGTGGTGCCCTTGGAGATGCGCGGATTGATGACGTCGAGCATGGAAAAGTCTTTCGCTTCGTAGACGGTCACGGCCAGGGCGAACTCCCCGGAAAATTGGACGCTGCGGAGGGCGGTTTCAGCTTCCCGCATGGGCGCCACCGGGCCGGAAAGCATCACCTGGATGGGGTCTTCGGTGAGGCAGCTTTCCAGCGGGCGGGCTTCGCCGAGGAAGGGAAGATTGCGCTTGTAGTAGGCGCCACGGATGCCGTCCTCGAGGTCGATGGTTTCTAGCATCACCTGATTGGCCCTCGGGCGATCGAAGACGACGGATGCGCCGTAGCGCCACGTGGTGGTGGCTTGCAGGACGCGATGGGCGGTTTCGCGAGGGAGCAGGTGGCGGAGATGGGTCTGCCCTTCCTTGGTGCGTACCAGCGCGCCGTTGTTAACGATCAGGGTGAGCGCCGAATCGATCTGCTGGGCGACGGGGAGGGCGAAGTCGTAGCGGCGGCCGGTGACCAGGGCGACCTCGATGCCGCGGCGGGTGGCCTCGGCGATCGCGGCGCGGTTGTGCTCGGAGACGGAGAAGTGGGAATTGAGCAGGGTGCCGTCAATGTCCAGAGCGATGAGACGAATGGGCATGGTTTTATTTTAACGTAGGCGCGACATGCAAGGTGTAGGAAGCGGCACAATACCGACTCTTCGCGCCTGTGGCCATGCTCGTCAGCCCTTGTCAGCTCCGAACAAACAAGATGCAGGCGCTCCCACGTCATGGAGTGCAAAAACGCGTGTGGTAGGATTTTGGGCATGGCGACGCACCGGTTGTACTACGACGATTCGTATTTGCAGAATTTTGAGGCGCGCGTGGTGTGCTGCTTGCCGGCGGAGCCGGTGCGGGGAATCGCGGGAACGCAGGCGGCCTGGGAAGTGGTGCTGGACCGGACGGCGTTTTATCCGACATCGGGAGGGCAGCCGAACGATTTGGGGCTGCTGGGCGAGGCGAACGTGCTGGATGTGCATGACGAGGATGAGGACGTAGTGCACATCGTGGACCGGGAAGTGACGACCGGGGAGGTGAGCGGCTGCGTAAATTGGCCGCGGCGGTTTGACCACATGCAGCAGCACACCGGGCAGCACCTGCTGTCGGCCATGTTTCAGGAGCGGTTTGGGCTGCCGACGGTGTCGTTTCATTTAGGAGAGGAGATTTGCACGATCGATCTGCGCGGGCACGAACCTTCGCGGGACGAATTGATGGGCGCGCAGCGGGCCGCCAATCGAGCGATTTTCGAAGATCGTCCGGTGAACGTGCGTTATGGAACCCGCGAAGAACTGGCTCGGATTGGCGTGCGCAAAGAGGTGGAGCGCGAGGGGATCTTGCGTGCCATTGAGATCGAGTCCGCCGATCTGCAACCTTGTGGCGGGACACACGTGAAATCCACGGGACAAATCGGATTGATTCTGGTGCGCGCGTGCACCAAAGTGCGGCAGGACTGGCGCGTGGAGTTTGGCTGCGGGCACCGGGCGGAGCGGCTGGCGACGTCCGATTATGAGCGGCAGCGGATCATTACTGCATCGCTGGGCTGTGCGGTTGAGGATCTGCCCGAAACGGTGGCGAAGCTGGTGCGAGAGCGGGATGTACAGTTCAAAAATGTGCGGGCGTTGTTGGGGCAATTGGCGGAGGCGCGGGCGGCGCAGATGGTTGCGATGGCGCCGCCGGGCGCGAATGGGACGCGCGTGATTGCCACGGTGTTGCAAGGTGTGCATGCGGATTTGCTGCAGCCGCTGGCGACGGAGATCGCGAAGAACGAGAAAGCGATCGCACTGCTGGTGCTAGTGGAGTCCGGGCAAGTGGTGTTGGCGCAGCATCCGGAAGCAGGGAGAGATTTGGCGGCGGCGCTGAAACAGGTGCTGGCGAGTTTTCCGGGAAAGGGTGGCGGGAGCAAGGATTTTGTGCGCGCGAAGCTGGTGAACGCGGGCGATTCGGCAGCCGCGCTGGAGATGGCGAAGAGGATTGTCTCGCAATAGACCAAGTAACGGATGTTCGATCGCAGAGATGCAGAGGGTGCAGGGACGAAGGTAGAAGGGACAAGCGGGAGAGAAGCGTGAAGAGGGTGGCCTAAAGCCGACCCCAAAGATGTCTCAGGCGGAGTGGGGTTTGGACTTGAGGGCGGCCAGGGTGCGGCCGAAGGCGGATTGCCGCGCGAGCCACTGTTTTTCGGTTTCGAGTTGGACGCGGCGGCCGAGTGCGGCGAACAGAGCGCGGGTGGATGCGGGGTTGGCGCTGGCGGTGGCGAGGAAGTCCAGCACGGGTTGTTGCGCCTGAGCACCCACGGCGAGGACGCCCAGGCCGTGGCCGTGCTCGAAATTAAACGCCGGAAAATTTGGAGAAAGCTCGCGCCAGAGTTGGTGGACGCCGAAGCCGTTCTGCGTCTCCATGGTGTCGTGGAAAAGGACGACGGCGCGTTCGCTGAGCTTTGGTCGCCAGGTTTCGTAGTCCTTTTTCACGGCTTCGTAAGTGTGCAGGCCATCGATATGGAGCAGGTCAACGGAGGCAGCAGGGAATTGCGGCAGGGCTTCGTCGAAGGTCATACGGAGGAGTTGGGAAAAGGATTCGTAGCGGCGGTGATGCTCGAGGAGTTCGGTGTAGACGGATTCCTTGTAATACGTGGCGTGCGCGTCGCCCTTCCAGGTGTCGACCGCGCGGCAGCGGGTGGGGAGCTGCAGTTCATCGACCGCTTGGCAGAAGCTGCAATAGGAGACGCCGTGCTGCGTGCCGAGTTCGACGATGGTGCGGGGCTGGAGAAGTTCGACAAGGAGCATGGCGAAAGGCGTGTGCTCGGTCCAACTGGATTTCCGGTGCAAGCGATGAGGGAGCTGCGAGAGGGTTCGAGAGACGAGCGGGTTGAAGACTTCAGTCATGGGCCTAGTTTACATGGATGGGCCATCTGAAGCTGGCCGCCGGTTAGAAGAAGCGGGTGCGGACGCGATCCGGCAGGTTGGCCAGATCGACGAGCGTGAGAAAGTCGATGGTTTTGAATTCGCGGTCGATGGCCGGTGGACCGCAGATGCGGCCGGAGATTTCGAGATAGGCACGGAACAGACGCGGTGGGCGCTCGGCCTTGATGCCTTCGGCGCTGCCCTGGCAGCCCATGCCGGGCTGCGGCACGGTGCGCAGCGAGGGCTCAACCAGGTACTTTTCTTTTAGCGATTCGTACATGGCGAGGCCGTAGTTTTCGTCCTGGGAGGAGATGGAGCTGCAGCCGATCAGGTAGCGCGATTCATGGCGAGTGGAATAGACGGCGATGCCTTTCCAGAGCGCGTGCAGGACCATGATGTTGCGGAAATCCACGTGGACGCAGGCGCGGCCGAGTTCAAGAACTTCGCGGCGGATAGGTTCGTAGACGGAAAAATCGAAAAGCTGATTGCCGTAGTAACCGAGATTGCGGCGAGCGACCTCGCCGGTTTGCAGGCGGTAGGTGCCGACGAGCTTTCCGGATTCGAGGTCGGTGACCATGAGGTGGTCGCAGAAATTGTCGAAGGGATCGATGTCGAGTGCGTCGCGGTCGGAGGTGGACAAGCCTTCGCCAAGTTCCAGGTTGAAAACATCGTAACGCAGGCGCTGGCAGGCTAAGAGGTGCTCGGGTTTATGGGCAAGTGTGACGCGGAAAAGAGAAGTTTCGGTTAAGAGTGGATCGCTCGTTACCGTTTTCACAGTTGACCTCTGGCTGACCACAGTGTGGCGTGACCCAAGTTTCGGAAATGTTTCAAACAGGTTATTTTCGCGTTCAGACTGTGTACTGTTACGAAGCGTTCACTGACCCAAGAAATAGTTTACTCGGGTGGACGGGGAAAGGAAACTGCGTAGCGGCGAACAACGCAAGAGCGCCTTGGGCGGGCGGGAGCTGTCGAAATTCGGGTGTATGTTCGATCCTATCGCGAAGGTCGTAAATCAGCTCACGAAAGCGCTTGGACCCTCACGCAATCCGATATACAGGCGGGATTACGGCGGTCCTGTGGCTTTCCGGATGACGCTGGCCATCCGGAGCGGGTGGAGGCTTTTTATTGAATCGGTGAAATGGGGATTTGCCGGGAAGGCGGAATGGCATCCGGTGAATTTGGTGGACGAGAAGGGATTCGAACCCTCGGCCTTCCCGGTGAGGACCGGGACGCTCTGCGAGCGCGGAGTGTGTTGTAGGGGACGGAATTGGTGGACGAGAAGGGATTCGAACCCTCGGCCTTCCCGGTGAGGACCGGGACGCTCTGCGAGCGCGGAGTGTGTTGTAGGGGACGGAATTGGTGGACGAGAAGGGATTCGAACCCTCGGCCTTCCCGGTGAGGACCGGGACGCTCTGCGAGCGCGGAGTGTGTTGTAGGGGACGGAATTGGTGGACGAGAAGGGATTCGAACCCTCGGCCTCCTCGTTGCGAACGAGGCGCTCTCCCAGCTGAGCTACTCGCCCACGAGTAGCGGCTTACGTAAAAAGTTTAGCAGAGGATTGCGACGAAACAAAATATCGTTCGCGGGGAATGTTGCGCATGGCGATGGGCGGGTGTGCCATGCCGCAAGGAGGCATGGACGCAGGCCGCCCAAGGCGGATTCCGTACAAGTTACGGATTACAGTTTCAGGGCTGGTCGGAACCCGCGCCGTTGCGCTGGGCGACGATTTTGCGCGCGTTTTCGTAAAGGGCGCGGGCTTGTGGAACGGCTTCGATGGCCTTTTCGACCTGCGGGTCGCTGGCGAGCATGACCTTGTCGCCTTCCTGAGTGCCGTAGGTGTACATGAAGATTTCCTGCTTGATTTTACGCTTAGTCCAGTCGAGGTTCTCGTCCCAATCCGCTTCGGTGTACTTCACGTTGTGCTTGGAAAGATAGGTGCGCAAGTCGCGGAGGAGGTTGTCGTCGACGTCAAAGTTGTGCGAGATGGCGGGCTTGGTGCCAAGGTAATAGCGCGTGAAGCCGCCGACACCCTGTTCGCCGGGGAAGAAGACATCTTCGCGGAACATGAGTTCCTGGAACTTGGTGAATTTAGGAGCGGGCGTGACGATGTCCGGCGTGATGCCACCGCCGCCGGTGACCTGCCGGCCGCTGTCGGTCTGGCGAATCTCAGTGGGGTGGTCGGGAACCTTGCGTTCGTAGTGGTATTCGTAGAGCGAGATGGATTTGTAGTCGCGCTGGATCAGGCGGCCGCTGGGGGTGTAATACCGGGCGGTGGTGAGAGCGAGGCCGGTGTTTTCCGAGAGCGGCTGTACGGTTTGCACCAGCCCCTTGCCGAAGGTGGTTTCGCCGACGACGAGGCCGCGATCATGGTCTTGAATGGCGCCGGAAACGATTTCGGCGGCCGAGGCGGAATTGTTGTTGACAAGCACGACAAGGGGCACGTTCATGCCCTGATTGCCGCGGACGGCGTAGAAGCGGCGCTCTGGCGCGCTGCGGCCGTGATAGGAAACGATGAGTTGGCCCTTCTCGAGGAACATATCGCCCACGGCCACGGCTTCGTTGAGCAGACCGCCGGGGTTGCCGCGCAGGTCGAGGACGAGGCCATCGAGTGAGCTGGCGTTCAGCTGCTTGAGAGCGTCAGCAATCTCTTTGTCCGTGGTCTCATTGAACTGATTGAGCCGGATATAGCCGATGCCGGGCTTCAGCATGGTGACGATATCCACGGAGTGGCGTGGGATCTCATCACGCGTGACGGTGAAGACCAGCGGGTCGTTGTAGCCTTCGCGGCTGACGGTGATTTTGACGACCGTGCCCTTGGGACCCTTGAGAAGATCAGCGACTTCGGTGGTGGTGAGGCCGTCGGTGGACTTTTCATCTACTTTAGTGATGAGGTCGCCGGCGCGGAGACCCGCAGTGAAGGCCGGCGCGCCGATATACGGATTCATGACGACGGTGCGGTTGTCTTTAGGGGCAACGACCATGCCGACGCCGTAATACTTGCCGCGCTGATCCTCGCGGAGCAGGGCGAATTGGCGGGCGTCAAAGAAATTCGAGTGGGGGTCGAGCATGCGGAGCATGCCGGGAATGGCGCCCTGATAAACGGCTTTGTCGGCGTCGACCGGCTCGGCATAGTTGGCCTGTACCACCGAGAGCACGTTGGTAAAGTCGCGGACGGCGGTTTGATAGTCGTCCGTGGCGGCAGTGGTGGCTTTGACGGACGGACCGTAAATGCCTCCGAGGAGCCCGGAGATGAGCAGGACTACGACTACCAGGATTAGGCCCCGACGTTCTGGGTTCATGGACACCTCGCCCTTCGCAGAATCTTCAGTATAACATGGCGGCCAGAAGTGACGTTTGACACTACTGGCCACCCTTTCTATGATGCAAACAGTGCTCTTTGAGGCGCTCTTGACCCATGCTTAGCGTGCCCCACATGATCGTGGTCTTCCTGGTGGTTCTGGTGGTGTTTGGCCCCCAGAAACTGCCAGAACTGGCGCGCAGCCTGGGCAAACTGATGGCGGAATTTCGCAAGGCGTCCACGGACTTCAAAAGCGCGTTTGAGGATGAGATGCGGGACTTGGAACGCCAGGCCCGGATTGCGGAGTTGCGGAGGAAGAATGCCGAGGCGGAGGCGGCCGAGGCCCGGGCGAAGGGATTGGCTGCTCCTGCTGACTCGAGTGGTGCACTGGCCACTGTTGCCCTCCCCGAAGCCGCTCCGGATTACCCCGTTGCCGAGGGGCCGGTGGTTAAACCGGTAGCCGAAGCCGTCCCCCGATTAGACGCATGGAACGGCGAAAGCGCAGCTCCGGTTGAGGAAGCAGCGCCCAAGCCGGCGAAGGCCGAAAGCAACCCACCCGAGAATCCCCCCACCCATGACCAACAGCAGCCAGCCTGACAACTCCTTGCTGTCCAGATTGGAGGAGAGCGGCGGGCAGATGACGTTTTTTGAGCATCTATCCGAGCTGCGGAAGCGGATTATCAATTCCCTGTATGCCATCGGCGCAGGAGCGTTCATCGGCGTCGGCGTGGCGAAGTACTTCATCAAATGGATCATCGCACCGATCATCAAGGCGCTGAAGCAAAGCGGCCTGCCGGGGGAATTGGTCTATACGCATCCGGCGGGATTCCTGAATACGTACATCACGCTGGGAGTTTACCTGGGGATAGTGCTGGCATCGCCGGTGGTGCTTTATCAATTGTGGCTGTTTGTGGCCCCGGCTCTTTACAAACATGAACGAAAGGCAGTGGCCGGCTTTATTTTTCCAACGGTGTTGCTCTTTCTGTGCGGCATTGTATTCGGCTACTTCATCACGCTTCCTTACGTATTGAAATTCCTGGTGAGCTTTCAGAAGAACATTGGGCCGATCAAGCCGATGATTACGGTGAACGAGTACTTCGACCTGGTGCTGCTGATTTTGCTGAGTCTCGGGCTGGTGTTTGAGCTGCCGATTTTGATTTTCTTTTTGACGCTGTTCGGAGTCGTGACGCCGCAATTTTTGTGGAAGAACTCGCGCTATGCGATTTTGATCATTTCGGTGGTGGCCGCGGTTGTGACGCCGTCGCCGGACGCGGGAACGATGCTGGTGTTCATGCTGCCCATGATTGGGCTGTACTTCGTGGGGATTGCGGTGTCCGCGATTGCGGTGCGCAAGCGAAGAATGCGCGAGGCGGCGGAACAAGCGAGGGCGACGGGATGAGTTTCTTGCGCGGCGGTTCGCGGGCGGTGATTTTCAGCGCGGCGTTGCTGGCCGGATTTACGCTGGGATGCAAATCGGGGGAAACGGCCGGCACGGCGGCTGGCGCCGCCAATCCGGGACAACCGCCTTTTATGAGCGCGGTGGCCGGGAATCCGCCGGCGCAGGCGACGGATGCGCCGCCCGCAGAAAAGACCGGCGGGTTCGACGGGAACCGGGCCTACGAGCAGGTGGCGAAGCAGGTGAGCTACGGGCCGCGGCCAACGGGTTCGCCGGCGCTGGCGGAGTTGCAGAATTACATGATTGGGGAGTTGAAGTCTTACGGCTGTGCTGTGGACACGGATTCGTTTTCCGCGGATACGCCGGCCGGGCGGCTGCCGATGAAAAATATCCTGGTGAAAATTCCCGGAGAGAAACCGGGGATCATTCTGCTGGGCACGCACTACGACACAAAGCGCCTGGAGAATTTCGTCGGCGCCGATGACGCCGGATCCTCGACGGGCGTAATGCTGGAAATGGCACGTGTGCTCTGCGGACAGAAACAGCCGAGAAAGTATGCGGTGTGGATCGCCTTTTTTGACGCCGAAGAAGCGGTGAATCTGGAGTGGCAGGATCCGGATCACACCTACGGCAGCCGGCAGATGGCGGCGCAGATGGCCGCGAGCGGAGATCTGCCGAAGGTGAAGGCGTTTATCCTGGCGGACATCGTGGGCGGGAAAACGCCGCATTTCCGGCGCGACCCGGCTTCCACGAAATGGCTGGTGGATTTGATCTGGAGCACGGCGGCAAAGCTGGGATATTCCGGTGTGTTCGTGAGCACGCCGGGCGGGCCGGGCGGTGACGATCACGATTCGTTTTTACAGCGCAACGTGCCTTCGGTGGACATCATCGATTTGGACACGGCGAGCGACGTGCCGTACTGGCATACGCCGCAGGATACGCTGGACAAGATTGACGCGAAGACGCTGGCGATTGTCGGGCACACGATTCTCGAATCGATCAAAGAAATTCAGCTAAAGAAGTAGAAGGGGGTTTCGTTGCCAAGCAAGGGCAACAAGGCCGGGGTGTGCGAAGAGAAGAAGGCGGCGTAAACCCGCCCCTACATTTTAGGCGTGGCAGGCGGGTAAGGTTGGAGCGCGGGTTGGCGGGAATGGACGTAAGGATTGGTGCAAACCAGGGCGAGGGAGAGGAAGGAAGCCCACCAAACATAGAATCCGACGGCGAGGCGAGTGCCGTTCAAATCCCCAGGCTGCGTGGAAATCTTGAAAAAGACGGGAAAAGGGCGAAAACACAGAGCCACAACGTGAAGAGATAGAACTTCCCCTCGCCGCGGCGGAGACGCCGGGACATCGCAGGGGCAACGAGCATCCAGACATTGGCGAGCCAAAGAGAGCAGATCGAAACGTAAAACAAGACGTCCACGAGTTTGGGTAGCGTGATGACCGCGCCGGCGGGAGGCCGCATGACGGCAAGAAACGCGACCGCCAGCATGGCCAGGAAGGAACCGAAGGCAGCCTCGAAGCCGGGAGTTTCTCCCGGGTAAACCCAATTTTGTTTCGGGCTAATGAGCGCGGGGAAAAAGAATGAGGCGGCCCAGACGACCATCGGAAAGCCGACGAGGTAGTCGCCCCAATCCCTGGGTTTTTGTGAAGTGGATTCCATGCGTTACGGTCAGGGTAGCGCGAGTTGCCGGAGCAGCCCGCCGCAGACGGCGGGCCCTAGGGGAATTGAGAAACACTCCGATAGTCGTTGCTACTTGTCGTATTTGAAGGATTTGTTGGGGTACGGCGGAGCAGGCGGAACGGAACGCGGGTCCTTCTTGATTTCCTCCTCGAGATACTGGATTGCTGCGTCGAGTTGGGCGTCGCTGCCGTCGAAAGTAGCGTGGGGCAGATTGTCGACGGTGATGTCTGGATCGACGCCATGGCCTTCGATCAGCCATTTGCCATCGGGGCCATAGACGCCGAGTTCCGCGGCGGATGCGATGCCTTTGTCCGCAAGGAAGTTGCTGAACGACAGCCAAATCTCGCCGCCCCAGGTGCGCACGCCGATCACTTTGCCCAGGCCCAGACGGCGGATGCCTTCGGTGAAGGCTTCACCGTCGGACGCGGTCTCCTGATCGCAGAGCACGACGATGTGGCCGCGGAAGGCGTACTGCATGTTCCAGATCGGGTTGCCGACGCGAGGCTGCCAATAGAACCATGCCCTGCGGAGAAGCTTGGCGAGGATCCATGAATCGATATTGCCGCCACGATTGTGGCGGGCGTCGATGATGAGGCCCTGGCGATCGAAGATGGGATAGAAATCGCGTTCCCACTCAGCGATGTCATTGGGTCCCATGGCGCGCAGGTGGATGTAACCAATGTGATCCTTCGAGGCGGTATCCACCTTGAGCCGGCGGGAGTATTCCCAATCGGCGTAGCGAAGATTTTGTTCTTCGCGTTCGGTTACCGGAGAGACCAGCACTTCGCGGACTTGCCCGGAAGTGGATTTCACCTGAAGCAGAACCTTGTGGCCAGCTTTGCCGCGCAAGAGCATGCGTTCGTCGGCAACACTGAGGACATCCACGCCATCAATGGTTTGGATGACTTCGCCCTCCTGCACCAGGGAATCGGGGCGGGCGAACGGCGGGGCCTCGTCCGGCAAATCGGGGTCGTGAAGGTAGATGTGCTGGACCACGTCGCCACCGGCCTTCTCGTCGCGGCGCAGGACGGCGCCGAATGTGGCGATGTCCACATGGTCGGAGGGTTCGCGCTCATCGCCGCCGACGACGAAGGTGTGCAGAGCGGAGAGTTCGCCGACCATCTGGACGATGAGGTCGCTGAGTTCTTCGCGATCGGAAACGCGGTCGACGAGCGGGAGATAGCGATCGCGGACGGCGGGCCAGTCGACGCTGTGCATGTGGCGATCATAGAAGTAGTCGCGCTCGAGGCGCCAGGCATCCAGGAACATGGCGCGAAATTCGGCGCGGGGATTGGTGACGATGGTCCAGCGGCCCAGATCGATTTTTGCCTTGGCGTAGGCCTTGGCATCGGAAAGCGTGGAAGCCTTGGCGTCGGCGTCGACGATCAGGAAGTCACCGTTCTTGCGAATGAGGATTTTCTTGCGGTCGCCGGAGATTTCAAAGGAGCGGACGTCGGCGAGCAAGGTTTCCGGAGCGTCACCTTTGTTGGCAATATCGACGCATTGCAAGGCGCGTTTCGGAGGGAATTCATCATTGGCGTCGAGCCAGCAGAGGCGCTTCGCGGTGGCCTGCAGATCGGAATAATTGCCCGAAGGAACCGGAATTTCGTTCAGGCGAGCGGCGATGCCGTCGAAATCGATTTTCACTTCCGGCGGAACTTTTTTGTTCTCCTCAGTCTTCTTCTCTTCCTCCGGTTTTTTGTCCGTTTTTTCCTGTTTGGGGGAAGCGTCTTTCCTGGCGTCCTCGGAATTTGTGGTCTTCTTCTCGTCGGATTTCTCCGGCTGATCGGGATGAAGTTCGTCGGGCGGCGCGAAGGGAGAACGGAGACCGGCGGTGAGCGCGAGTTCGTAGAGCTTCATGGAGCGGTCGAAGTGAGGATCGGGCTGCCGCGGACCCCAGGGAGCGGGAATGGTGGTTTTCAACATGCGGTCGGAGAGGAAATAGAGCCACTTGCCGTCGGAGCTCCACGCGGGCGTCATGCTGTTGTAGCGATCGGAAGTAAGCGTCTGGATGGCGCCGGTGTTTGCGTTGAGGACTTTGATCTGGGAGAAGGTGTTGTCGGCGGATTCGGCATAGGCGAGCCACTGGCTATCCGGGGACCAGGCGAGATCGCTGAAATTGTCGTTCATGGATTGCGCGATCATCTTGTTGGTTTTGGACTTCAGATCCAGGAGCCAGAGTTTCTGGTCTTTGTCGGTGTGGGCGAGCCAACGGCCATCAGGGGAGGGCACGCCGCCCCAGCGGAGCACTTTTGCGTCGTTGGTGATCTGATCCGGCTTGCCGAGACCATTGGCGGGATATTTCCAGAATTCGGTTTCGCCGGTTTGCGTGGAAAGCGCGAGGATGGATTTTCCGTCGGGAAGGTAGAGCGCGTCGCGATAGCGGATGGAAGAGTCGCCAGCGACTTTGACGGTGCGCCCGCTAGGAGCGGCGGGGAGCGTGAAGACTTCGCCGCGGGCGGTAAAGACCGCTGCGCCGCCGTCGGGAGCGATGTGGACACTGGTGATGTAATCAAGCGGTTTCTTCACCCAGTGGTCGCGGAGTTGGTCAAAATCAGAGACGAGGGTAATGGGAACGATGGCATCCTGATTGGAGCTGAGATCGAGCAGCCAAAGATCGGCGCCGCATTGGTAGACGATGCGCCCGGCGTCAATGGAAGCGGATTCCACGTCGAAGCCGCGATGATGCGTGAGCTGCTTGACGTCATGGCCCTGGGGATCCATGGAAAATACGTTCATAGTGCCGTCGCGATCGCTAAGGAAATAGACGCGGGCGTTCCAGTACATCGGATTGTGCGAAGTTCCGGCGTAATCGGAGGTGAGTGGGACGGCTTCGGAGCCTGCTTCATAGCGCCAGATATTTTCGGCGGTGCCGCCCTTGTAGCGCTTGGTGGAGCTGCCTTGCCAGGGAAGGCGAGTGAAGAAGAGGGTTTTCCCGTCGGGAGTGAAGGCGCCTTCGGCGGACTGTGAGAGCGGAAGGATTTCGCGGCGGCCTTCGGCGTCGATGGCCTCCAGCTTCGGATCGGGCAGCGTGGAGTGGCGGCGCGTGCGGAACAGGACGCGGCCGTCAGGCGTCCATCCGGCGACGTCGGCTCCGGCATCCCAGGTGCGGCGTTCCGGCAAACCACCGTCGACGGGCATGGTATAGACGTCGACCGGGCCTTCATAGTCGGCGGTGAAGGCGACGGTTTTGCCGTCAGGAGAGATTGCGGCGTGCGTTTCCTGGCCGGGATTCGTAGTGAGACGGCGGGCGGGGCCTCCCTTGGCGCTGACTGACCAGAGATCGCCTTCGGCGGTAAAGATGATTGTGTCGCCATGAATCGCAGGGAAGCGATAGTAGCCGACGCGGGTGGAGGTGATGTTGTCGGCGTTGAGGGGCGCGGCAAAAAGCGCAGCGAATAGAGCCGCCACCGAGAAAACCAGAATGTGGACGAGCCGGGAAATGGTGGACTGCATGCTGGATTGACTCCTGCCGCGCAGCGCCGTCAGTAGAGGAAATGAGAAGCGGGCTTGCCGGAAGAGGCCGCGGCACGGGATGCCAACCGCAGGCTCAGCGGGAATTTCCGGCGGCAGAGAGTATACACCGGGAGCCGCGGTCGACACTGAGTTTGGGGTTCGCGGGGCGTGTGCTACATTGAAAATATTCACCGACGCAGATGAAATCGACCCCAGCCAAAGCCGTTAAGGTTCGCTCCGCGAGCGGAGACTATGTTGTGTTGTGCCAGCGCGGGATTCTGGAGCGGGCGGAAAGAGAAATCGCGCGACTCGGAAGATTTTCCTCCATCCATATTTTAACTTCGCCGAAAGTGTGGAAGGCATTGGGCAAAGAAATCCGGCGCGGAATGCCGGAGGGATTCGCTAAGCACGTCCACCAGTTTGATGACGCGGAAGAAGCCAAGAATCTGCAGACCGTGGAGAAGATTTCGCGCGCCCTCGTGAGGACGGGCGCGGACCGGAAAGCGTTGCTGGTGGCCGTCGGCGGCGGAGTGGTTGGAGACGTCGTGGGATTTGCGGCGGCTTCGTACCTGCGCGGGGTGCAGTTGGTGCAGGTGCCGACGACGCTGGTGGCGCAAGTAGACAGCGCCGTTGGTGGAAAGACCGGCGTGAATCTGCCGGAAGGGAAGAACCTGGTTGGGGCCTTTTACCCGCCAAGGCTGGTGCTGGTGGACCCAAAGGCGCTGGGGACTTTGCCCGACCGCGAGTTTCGCAGCGGACTGGCGGAAGTGATCAAGTATGGGGTGATTGCCGATCCGAAGCTTTTTGCGTTTCTCGAAAGCGGGATGGATGCGATTTTGCGGCGCGACGCAAGGGCGCTGGAGCACGTGATTCGGCGCTCGATCGAGATTAAGGCCCGGGTGGTGGGGAAAGACGAACGAGAATCGGGTTTGCGGGAGATTTTGAATTTCGGGCACACGTTCGGGCACGCGCTGGAGTCGGCGACGCGGTACCGGAGATTCCAGCACGGAGAAGCGGTGGCATGGGGCATGATGTGCGCCGGATTGCTCGGGCACGAAGTGACGGGAACGCCGGCGGATGCAGTGTCGCGCATCGTGACACTGGTGCGACGCATCGGACCGCTGCCGGAGTGGCCGGAAACGTCGGCGAAACGATTGTTGCAGGCGATGCATGCCGACAAGAAGACGCGGGAAGGGAAGTTGCGCTTCGTGCTGGCGCCGCGGATCGGAGAGGCGGAGACATTTGACGACGTGCCGGAGAAAAAAGTGGAGTGCATTTTGCGCTGTGCGCCGCAATTCTTTGCGCGGCCGCTGAAAGCGCTGGGGAAGTGCGATGCCTGACGTGGAAAGCTTGCCCAAGGGCACGCAGCCGGAGGGCGCGACGAGCGAGCAGGACGCTTCGCGCAAGGTGCGCGAGATGTTTACGCGGATCGCCCCGCGCTACGATCTGTTGAATCACCTGCTTTCCGGGCAGATGGACAAACGCTGGCGGGCGCGCGCGGCGCGGGAACTGAACCCGATTCTGGACCGCGCGGAGTCACTGGCGTTGGACCTGTGCTGCGGCACGGGCGATCTGGCCTTTTCTCTGGCGCGAAAGGCAAATGCAAAGATAATCGGGGCGGATTTTTCGCACACCATGTTGGTGCGCGCGCGAGAGAAAGCGCTGGAGGAAGCCAGCGGCGCGGCGCCGATTCCGTTTTTTGAGGCGGACGCGCTGCATTTGCCCTTGGCCGACAGTTCGTTTGATCTGGTGACCAGCGCTTTCGGTTTTCGCAACCTGGCGAATTACGAAGCGGGACTGCGGGAAATTCTCCGCGTGCTGAAGCCGGGAGGCAGCGTGGCGATCCTGGAGTTCACGGAACCGGCGCCAGGCATGCTGGGCGACGCGTATCGATTTTATTGCCAGCGGATGTTGCCGAAAATCGGCGGGTGGATTTCCGGCGACCCGGCGGCGTATGCCTACTTGCCCAAATCGGTGGCGCGATTTTTCCGGCCCGAGGAATTGGCCGGCCTGATGAAGCACGTGGGTTATGGAGAAGTGCGGATTGTGCTGATGATGCTGAATTCGGTGGCGCTGCATATAGCGCGAAAGCCCAATTGAGATGCTTCATTCGGCAGCCTAGCGGGAGTTCGTGTGGATTCGGAATATCTGATCTTCTCAAGCCGCATCTATAAGATCGGCATGGTGCGGTTCGTGGATGTTCCGGCGGACGTTTCCAAACAAATTGGGGAGGGAGCGCACGTTCCGGTGATGGGAACCGTGGAAGGTGTTCCATTTCGGAGCACGTTGGTTTCACGCGGGAGGGGTGCGTACCGGCTGGCAATTCACGGAGACATTCGCAGGAAGCTGAGACTGGACACTGGCGCGGTGGTGGAGATTGCGATCCGCCGGGATCAAGAATCCCGCGAGCCGCAATTGCCGCCGGCGCTGGTGCTGGCCTTGCGGAACTCGCCGAAGGCACAACAGATGTTTCGAGGAATGACGACCGCGCTGCGCCGGCAAATCGTGCGGTATTTGGTGGCGGTTAAGTCGCAAGCAACTCTGGAGCGGCGCATAAGGAAATTTGTAGAACGGCTGGAGCGACGCACCGCCGCCAAGCCGAAAACAAAAACGAAGAAGAGATCCTCCGCAAGAAAAGCCCGCCGATAGACGCCCAAGAAAGCCAGCGTGAGTTTGTGTACTGAGGGGTATTGACTGTTTCGCGTGGTCTATTGTGACAACACAAAAGAAGCCAGTAGGCTCTCGGTGTCGCGAGACTCTCGAAAGGAGAGCCAGGCCATGAACCGAGGACAGATGGAGCGCCCCGTGGAAGATCGCAGCGTGGCCGAACTGGCCCTGCAGGAGCTGCAGGACCGCATCGAGGCGAGTTGCTTGGAATCGCGTTACGCCGGGATGGTGTGCGACCTGTGCATCGGGCAGGTTTCGCTGGAACAGGCGTTTCAGGAGATTCATCAGAAGGCGATGGAGCAGCTGGTGGGGCTGCTGGATGCGCGCGTGCTGGACGACGAGGCCGCCCTGGACGCTTGCCTGGAGAAGATTGCGGAGGAGTCTGAACGGCTGGCGTGGGCCGCGCTGGAGCGCGGAACCGAGGCATTGAGGGAAGGGTTGGCGATGCTGGAAAAAGGCCAAGCTGTGCTGGACAGCGGATTCGTGAATTAAAGCGTTCTTCCGAAGTGTGATTCAGGTCCCACGTTCCCTCTCTTGTCTAAAAACGGAATCCTTGCCGTCAGGATGGCGAGGCGGCCAGCTAAGTTCGGTTGATGACAATTGCCGTGAGGTCTTCCATCTGTTTGGTTTGCCCGGCGAATTTCAAGACATCCTGATACAAGCCGGAAATAATCTCGGCCGCGGACAGATGGCGAGCGGCCCGCACGGATATGCCGAGACGATCGGTGCCGAAGCGCTCCTCCGCGGTGTTGGCCCATTTGAAAAAGCCGTCGGTGGCAAGAACCAGCAAATCACCCGGAGCCATATCCAGCGTGACCGGTGGATCGGAAAAGAACGCAGCGGAGATGCCGAGGGGCAGGGCGTGGGCTTCGAGAAGCTCGAAACGATCGTATTTCAGCCAGTAGAGGAAAAGCGCAGCATGGCCGGCGGAGGGGATTTCCAGCGTGGCTGCGTCGAGGCCGAGGCTGCCGGCGACAAAGTTGATGAAGCGACCTTCCTTGACGTCCCCGCTATGGCGGCATTGATTTCCTCCATGGCCTTGAGGAACGTCTCTTGCGTGCGGAAATTGGCGTCATTGCGCGTCGCGAGCTTTGAGGCGCGCAGCGTGGCCCTTTCGACGCAGACTACGGCTATCGTCATTCCCGTAAAGAGATAAAACGTGGGCAGATTTTCCGGCGTCGGCGCGATCACCGTGCGAACCGCGCGAATGGCCAGAATGAAAGCAATCGGGGCGAGAAAAATGTAAATGCGCAGGCGTTCGCTTTCAAAGAGCGCCTTGCGAAACGCGGGGGACTGACGATGGAGCGCGGTCATGGACTCTTGGAGGAACCACTGGGAATCCTGATTGGAGCCCGAGCGCATTGTCCTGAAGAATGACGACGAAAACAAGTGCGGTGGACACGAGGGGAGGCGATTTGAGAAAGGCGATGGAGAAAATAAACGTTGCGGTTTTGCGGTTGGGCGCGTGGCCAAGGCGCAGATTGGCAACCCGAGTTCCGGAGCTCGCGTGAGCTGAGTGTTGTTTGTGCGAAATAGGGTGAGCTAGCGCGCCCAGCCGGGATCGCCGCCCGCTTTGCGAAGGTCGTCTTCCAGATCGCTCATCTGCTGCTTGAGGGATTCGAGTTCCTTCTTTTTGGCCTCGATCTTGGCGGTTTTCTCGTTGATGTCAGAGCGGCTGTACTGCTGCTGCAGAGCCTTCTGCGGATCGGGGTAATACTGGACCTGATCCTTGTTGAGCTCGCGTTGAAGGACGTCGAGTTCCTGCTCGGTCTGGCTGATTTTGTCGCGGAGTTTCTGGAAGCGCTTGCGCCAATAGGTTTCGCTCTTGGGATTATTTTCGTCGCCTCCCTCGGAGGCGGCTTGCGTCTCGCCCGGGGCGCCCTCGGCAGGCTTGGCGGAGGTCTCGGCCGGGGTGGCGGGCATGTCGTCGTTGGTAAAGACCTTTTTAGGTTTGGGAGCGGTTTTTTGCTCAGCGCGTGCCTTGCGAGCGGCCTCGGCAACGGCGTCGGTAGAGGGCTGTTGAGAGGTGTCTTGCTGGGCCCAGGCGAGGCCTGCCGTAAGGTAGAAAAGCCCGGCAAGAGCGGCCATGCGGTAAAGAGATGAAATTCGCATAATACAACCTCCAAAGGAGCGGCCAGGCAGCTCCGAAACGCCTTGCTGGGTTCAAAACCTATTTTAGCGCGTTCGAGGGGATGAGGGGATGGGGGGTGCGAAAGGATAACTGGACCGATGTATGCCGCGAAGGCTTATAGGGAATTAGCGCAGGAATAGGTCGAGCAGGCTGGGCACAAGGTAAACGACTCCCATGGCGCCGACGCCAAGGAATGTCCCCAAGGGCAATTGATATTGCGAGACGATGGCCCAGCGCAGGTTGGAGACGCTGCCGAGACCACGGCGCGCGGCGCGCTCCGCCAGTTTGCGCTTCCAGCCATAAAGGTAGAGCAAAGCAATCCAGGAGAGGCCGACAATGCTGCCGAGCAGAGTGCCGACGAGGATCGTCAGGAAAGCGCCGCGAGGGCCAAGAAAGGCGCCCACCATCGCCATCATTTTGACATCACCGAAGCCCATACCTTCACGCTTGCGAACGAGTTTATAGGCAGCGGCCGCCCCCCACAGGAGCAGGCTGCCGAGCAACAGGCCGAGAACGGAATTCAGGACATTGAACACCACGCCGGGGTAGGGCGGGAGCCTATGGAAAGCGCAGTAGTAGAGAGTGCCCGCAGTGGGGTCATAGATGGTGATCAGGAAAGAGAGCAGCAGGCCCAGCGTGGCTCCAGGAAACGTAACCGCGTCAGGCAGCAGGCGGACGCGAAGATCGGTCACCGTCAGGGTGATGATCAGGCAGGAGAGGATCAGCCATTTCAGGGTGAGAAAGGTGACGCCGAATTCGTAATAGGTGAGGACGAAAATCGCGCCGGTGAGGAACTCGATGATCGGATACATCGGGGAGATGGGCAGGCCGCAATTCCGGCATTTCCCGCGCAGGAAAAGCCAACCGAAAACAGGGATGTTGTCGTAAGGCTTGATCGGCATCTCACAGCGGGGGCAGCGGGAGCCCGGCGAGATGACGGATATGCCTTCCGGAATGCGCGTGATGCAAACATTCAGAAAGCTGCCGATGCAGATGCCGAAGAGGAAGAAGAAGAGGGGGATCACAGTTTCGACTGTGCCACAGGAGGGAGAGGCGCTCAACGCGGGGTATAGGGAAAGTTGTCGGATGACTAAAGAGAGCAAGGGCAGGAAAGGCTTACCACAGAGACCACAGAGGAGCGCAGAGGCAACGGAGGCTCTGGTGGCGTGACTCAGTTTTGGAGGCCACCGGGCGATTCGCTAAACTGGAACTATGGCGATGAGTTGGCATGAGCACTGGATCCGGCGGTATGAGCACCGGCGATGGACCACGGACGATAACCGGATGGTGCGGCCGTTCGCGTGGGGATTGGAACATTTGGAGGAAGTGGCGAGTGACGAGTGGCGGGTGGCGAGCCGGATGAAGACCCCAGCGCTGGCCGATCCGCGGGCGTTCTTGCGGGAGTATGCGCGAGAAGCGACAGAGCGCAGCGCGGAATGGTATTCGCCAGAAGAAGTGACTGACTACCGGCTGGACCGGGAGAACGTGCTCACGTTTACGAGCCCGATGAAATCGCCTTGGACGGAAAATAACGTCGTGCACGCGCAGTTTTTCCCAGCAAGGAAGCATGGACCGGCGGTGCTGGTGTTGCCGAACTGGAACGCAAAGTGGCACGGGCAGGTGGCGCTGTGTCATTGGCTGCAACGCATGGGCATTTCGGCGATGAAGATGAGCTTGCCCTACCACGACCGGCGCATGGCCAAGGGGCATGAGCGAGCGGATCAGTTGGTGGGGCCGAACATCGGCTTAACGCTGGCCGCCAACCGGCAAGCGGTGAAGGATGCGCGGGCCTGCCTGAGTTGGCTGGAACAGCGCGGGTACACGCGGCTTGGGATTTTGGGAACCAGCATCGGATCGTCGGTGGGGTACATCACACTTGTACATGACAAGCGCGTGCGGGCCGGTGGATTTTTCCACGTTTCCACGTATTTCGCGGATGTAGTGAGCCAGGGAATGACCACAAACCACGTGTGGGAAGGATTGCGGCAGGAAGTGAGCGTGGAGGAACTCCGCGAATATTGGGCGCCGATCAGTCCGATGCCGTACGTGGAACGCGGGATGGGCGCGGGGCGAAATACGTTTATGGTGTACGGAAAATATGACCCTACATTCCTGCCGGAATTGACGCAGCAGATGCTGCGAGCGCTGCGATGGCACGGAGCCGAGCCTCGAACCCTGGAATTGCCGGTGGGGCATTATTCGTTGGAGTTGGCGCCGTTCAGTTACGTTGCCGGGTGGCGGATGTTTACCTACTTTTGGGAAGCCTTGGGTTAGGTTGTTGGTCGACCAAGACTGACAATCTAGCGCAGAGAAATAGACGGGGGCTGAGGAATCGCTGAGAAGAAGGTCAGTGCAAGATTTTGGCGATGGCCGCTTGGGCGACGAGATCGGCGACGGCGTTGATGTCCGGGGCGAGGGGGCGGTCGGCGGTGACTTTGGGGGAGGCGGCGCGGACGGCGTCATAGGCCTTTTTCGCGAGGTTGCCGGTTTGCAGCGGGGCCAGCAGGTCGATGCCCTGACAGGCGCAGAGCAGTTCAATCGCTAAAATGTGGCGCAAGTTATGGAGCATGCGTTCCAGACGGCGCGCGCCGCCCATGCCCATGCTGACGTAATCTTCCTGGTTGCCTGAGGTAGAAATCGAATCAACCGAATGCGGGGCGGCAAGAGCGCGGTTTTCGCTGGTCAGAGCCGCGGCGGTGACCTGCGCGATCATGAAGCCGGAATTGAGGCCCGGATCGGGAGTGAGAAACGCCGGGAGCATGCTCGTGAGCGGATTGGTCATCTGCTCGATGCGGCGTTCGGAAATGCCGCTAAGTGTGGCGATGGCGATGGCTGCCTGATCGGCGGCCATGGCCAGCGGCTGTCCGTGAAAATTGCCGCCACTGATGATGTCGCCCTTGCCGTCGAATTTTGCGTCGGCGGCATCGGCGGGCCGGTCCAAAGTCCGGCCACTACAAAAGACCAGAGGGTTATCCGTGGCACTATTGAGTTCGACCAGCGTCATTTCGCGGGCCTGTACCAGAGAATCGCGGACTGCACCGTGAACTTGCGGTGTGCAGCGGAGGCTGTAGGCGTCCTGCACTCGCTTGTCGGCTTCCGAGGAACGGTGCGACTCGCGAATCTGGCTGCCTTCGTTGAGGTGCGCCAGGTTGCGGGCGGTGGTGCCGGCTCCGGCGTACGCGCGAGCGTGCATGATGCGGGCGTCGAAGGCGCCGGGGCTGCCGCGGAGGGCGTCTAGGGAAAGGGAAGCGGCGACGTCGGCAGTGTCGGTGAGAATATCCGCTTCGAGGAGCGCCAAGCTGAGAAGCGCGAGCATGCCTTGTGTGCCGTTTAAGAGCGAGAGGCCTTCCTTTGCTTCCAGCGCGACGGGACTAATGCCGGCTTTGCGCATGGCGTCGCCGCCGGACAGCTTTTCGTTCTTCAGATGGGCTTCGCCTTCGCCGATGACGACTTGGGCAAGATGCGCAAGCGGGGCAAGATCACCGGAAGCGCCGACGGAGCCTTGCGAGGGAATTACGGGATGAACGCCGGCGTTGAGCATGGCGCAGAGCGTTTCGACAACGACGGGCCGCACGCCGCTGAGTCCCTTGGCAAGCGCATTGGCCCGCAGCAGGATCATCGCGCGAGTTTCGGAAATCGAAAGAGGAGCGCCGACTCCACACGCGTGAGAGCGCACCAGATTGATTTGCAACTGGCGGACTTGTTCCGCGGAAATACGGACGGAAGCAAGCTTGCCGAATCCGGTGTTGATGCCGTAGGCGGTTTCGTTGGCGGAGACAAGGCGATCGACGACGGCGCGCGAGGCTTGCATACGGGTGACCGCGGCCGGCGCCAGCGAAACGGGCTCGTGGCGCAAGGCAACGGCGTAGAGCTGGTCGAACGTGAGGTCATTCCCAGTGAGGACGATGCTCATGCATGGCTCCGGTTTGCGTTTTGCCCAGCAATCTTGAGGAAGGCCTGCTTATATTTTTCGGGGAAGTGCGTTACGTGCCCGGCGCGGTTGCAGGCAACGTGAATGGTGTGGCCCGTCGCGAGCAGTTTGTTGTCCGGCTGGCGAAAGAGTTCGTAGCCGAATTTCAGCGTTCGGGTTTTGGCTTCCAGGATGCGCGTCCGGACGGTCAGCAGTTCGTCATACCGCGCCGGTTGGTGGTAGCGGCAATGCACATCGGCGACGACGATGAAGGTGTCGTCCTGGATTTCCATCTGTTTGTATTCGAAGCCGAGGGCGCGCATGAGTTCGACTCTTCCCACCTCGTACCAAATTAAGTAGTTGGAGTGATACACCACTCCCATTTGGTCAGTCTCTGCATAGCGAACGCGCACGGTGACGTCGTGGTATTCAAGCATGATCGGTTTTCTAGTATGCATGAAATCAGTCGCCAGCCGTGAGTCGTTAGCCGTTAGCCGGAAGACAGACCCCGGCGGGACTTGGCGGTGAATTGTGTTTCCGGGCGCTTGAGCCTCACGGAAACGGGAAGAGTTTAACCTGTAGCTCAGGCCTTCCACCCTGAGAGTTTTCTGATGGGTGCGCGAAGGAGGTTGTACCAGGAAGGGCCTCACCTCCGAAGGGACGAGCCACAGATTTTGCGGCGGGCTTACGGCTTGGGCTCGGTGGATCCGTCTTGCCAGACCGGTTTGCGCTTTTCGAGGAAGCTGGCGAGGCCTTCCTTGAAGTCGGGAGTGCAGCGCATGCGGGCGTTTTCGAGCACGGCGCGCTCGAGATCCGCATCGAGGCTGGCGGCGGCCGCGCTGATTAACAGGCGCTTGGCGCGGGTGACGCTGATGGGGCTGGCGGCGATGATGACTTCCGCAAGGGCGCTGACGCGTTCCGCCAACCGCTCCGCCGCAACGATTTCGTTGACCAGGCCAAGCTCTTTTGCCTCGGCGGCATCGACCAGCCGGCCGGTGAGGAGCAGATCGCGGGCGCGCTTTTCCCCGATTTGCCGCGTAAGGAAGACGGAAACGATCGCGGGAAGGAAACCGATTTTGACTTCGGTGTAGCCGAATTTGGCGTCGGGCACCGCGATGGTGAAATCGCAGAGCGTGGCGATGCCGCAGCCTCCCGCCAAGGCGTGGCCGTTGACGGCCGCGATCAGGGGTTTCGAGTAGCTCCAGATGCGGCGAAACATTTTGGCCATGCGGCGGGAATCTTCCTGATTTTCCGACGGGGATTGCGTGGCGATGGCCTGCAACAGAGCGAGGTCCATGCCGGCGCAGAAGACCGAGCCCGCTCCGGTGAGAACCACGACGCGGGCGTGAGTTTTTTCCACCGCGTCGAGGGCGGACTGCAAATCCGCGATCATCTGGGTGTTGATGGAATTGCGCTTATCGGGGCGGTTGAGGGTAATCGTGGCGACGTGACCGCTGGACTCGACGAGGAGCGTTTCGTAGGGCATGAATTTTCCCCTGGTTACGGCTCTATCGTTGGGCAATTCGGGGAAAAATGCAAATGGGGAGGGAGGAGCCGTTAGCTATGAGCCGTTAGCTATTAGCAAGAGGTCGGAATCTGGGGTATGCTTCTCAAGTCGGCCAGGTTACTATGCCGTTCCGTTAACCCATGCAACACTACGGCAAACTTGAAGTCTGGCGTCGGAGTCATCGGCCCGTGCTCCACCTTTACAGGACAACTCTGGGGTTTCCGGTCTCCGAGAAATTTGCCCTGACTTCCCAGCTCCGGCGCGCAGCTTTCTCTGTTCCTGCAAACATTGCTGAAGGCTCGCGCCGGATTAACGCGAGGGAATATGCACGGTTTCTGAATATTGCCGAGGGTTCGCTCTCCGAAATGGAGTACTTCATCGTCCTCAGTCGCGATCTCAAATATTTGACGCCTGCCGTCGCCGCCCAGTACCTGCGGGAAATCACGGAAGTCACGAAAATGCTTTGCGCCTTGCGGAAGTCAGTCCAAGCCGACATCCCCAGCTGAGGTTTGGAATTAGCATCAAGGAGTCTCACTCTTTCCTATCTCTTGCTGATGGCTGACGGCTAGTGGCTGTGGGCTGCATAGCGCGTGCGGATTTCGTTGGTTAGCGCGACGGCATTGGCGAGTGCGGCGGAGGTGAACGAGTGCGCGGCACCGAGTTTGGTGAGGGCGGCCAGGACGGATTCGGTGGGGATGTTGCCGACGAGGTCGTCGCCGGCGAAGGGGCACCCGCCCAGGCCCGTGAGCGCGGAGTCAAAGCGGCGGCAGCCAGCGGAGTAGGCGGCAGCGACTTTTTCTTCGGCGTTGTCCGGGCGGGAATGGAGATGGACGCCGAGTTCGATGCCGGCGACATGATCTTTCACTTGGGAGTAGAGGCTGTGCACGAGATCGGGCGTGGCCGTGCCGACGGTGTCCGCGAGAGAGACCGTGGAGACGCGAATATCTTTGAGCCACTCAAGCGTGTCCTGGACGATCTCGGGGCCCCAGGGCTCGTCGTAGGGATTTCCGAAGGCCATGGAGATGTAGATAACGAGATCCTTGTTGGCCTTTTTGGTTTCGGCTTTGAGGGTTTCGACCAGGGCGCGGGATTCGGCGCGGGTCATGTTGGCGTTGGCGCGGCGGAAATAAGCGGAGATGGAGTAGGGGTAGCCGATGCTGGAGACGCCGGGCGTGGCGAGGGCGCGCTGGAGGCCTTTTTCGTTGACGACGATGCCGATGATTTCAGGAAGCACGGCGCCGTCGGGCAGGGAAGCGAGCAGTTTGGACATGACTTCTTCGCTGTCGGCCATTTGCTTGACGTGCTTCGGGGAGACAAAGCTGACGGCGTCAATATGTTCGAAGCCGTCGGTTATGAGCTCGCGGAGGTAGTTCACCTTGACTTCGGTGGGGATAAATTCGGGCAGGCCTTGCCAGGCATCGCGGGGACATTCGATGAGTTTGATGGGGCTTGTCATGGAGGGAATAGTTTAGCGGAGGTTTGCTGGCAGCCGTTAGCCATTAGCCGTCAGCAAGAAAAGAAGGTGCCTAGCTATTTTGAATCGGTTCGCTTGTGATTTCCGGAGACCGAGGAGATCAGAAATGCCAGGAAGAGGCAGAAGCCCAGGATGCCGATGGCGCCGAGAGATTTGAAGAAGGGAACGCTGTTGCCGAGGACGGATTCGAGGGTGCGATGGTGGGCGAAGACGACGAAGAGAACGTAGAGTGTGCCAGCGACGAGGCCGAAGATGCAAAGGGCGAAGGCCGCGCACATCCCAAGAAAGAGAAAACGAGTGCGGGGAGACATGGAAGTGATAGTTTACCGCTAGCAGGTGCCAGTTATCAGCGGAAGAGGAAGATTTCGCCCCAGAGGTAGCACAGAGGAGCAGAGGTAACGGAGGGTGGGGAGTTGAGGATCGTGTCGATTGGGCATAGAGTGCACGGAAGAGGAGCACGCAGAGCGCCGTGAAGAGGAAAAAACTGAACGCAGAGATCGCGGAGAGATCAGAGGAAGAGAAAAGCAGCACCCCCGGAAACGAGGTAGCGGCACGTTAGGAGCCTGGTTTGTTTTTGAGCCATCGAATAACATCGAAAACTGACAGCGATAGGCCCAGCAAGGTGAGGAACAACGCCAGGACTCCCGACATTCGGAACAGGAGCGGCATCGGGAATACGGCCGAACCGAACTCGTATCTGACTACAGGACTGATATGACTGTAAAAATAAAAGACATAGCCCCATGGACATAGCGCGATTAAGAGCACGAGGAATCCGCGTTTTCCCAGAAGGGTGATCGGCAAATGACAAAATCGGCCGGCGAGATCAATCGATTGAACAACAATGCCAGCCAGGAATAGCAAAACACCCAAAGGGAGCAAGACTTGGAGGGGCCAATGGATGCTGACGTAAGGGTAAGTGGAGATGTCGCAGGGATAGTGAGATGGGTCGACGTTGGGGATGCGCAAAAGCTGGCCAAGGAAGCCTGAATAATACCAAACGAGAAGAATCGAGCCGCCCAGAGACATCATTGCCAAGCCTCGGAGACGAAGGGCTTTCGGAGAATATGGGATCGGGCTCATCGCAACTTCATCGGGATTTGCGCCAGGACAGTAGGTCGCGCACTAGAAGATAGACACCAAGGAGAAAAGAAATGATCCCGAAATCCCGGATCGCTTCCAGTTGAGAAGGCACTGGGAAAGCAACGGAGCCAATTTCATTTCCAAAAGGGCTATTTTGAATTTGACGGACGGCGTGACCAAACCAGGCAAGGGCAGCGAAGCCTATAGCAAACCAGAGAAGGCAGCGGAGTCGCATCATGGGGTCCATGATGCCGTGCGCGAAAGGGGAACCATGCCAAGGACAGTTTACTGCGGATTGTGGATCGTTGTGGGGCGAAAGAGGAAGATATCACCACAGAGATAGCAGAGGAGAGCAGAGATAGCGGAGGCTTGGGAGTCAGGGAGAAGGTTGATTGAACACAGAAAGCAAAGCGGAAGAGGACAGAGACCAAACGAAGAGAGGACCCACGCCTTCCTCGAACCTTAGGGGCGGCAGCAGGCAAGGATGATGAAGTTTCACAAAGCGCCGGAGTCAGATTTGTTACCGCCGCGACGCAAAATTACGAAATCGAATATCGCGGTAAGGACACCCGCCACTACCGTCATTATGGCGACGAGCGCCGCTGTCCCACCAAGGGTAAGAAGTGTCGAGTCTTCACTGTCTTCGAAAAACCAGCCATTCGAGTAACTGGTTCTTTGGTGCTGCCAGCCGGCAAACAGCGAGAACAAAACCAGAGGCAAGGAAGCCAGCAACAGCTTGAGGCTACGCTTGCGCATCAGGTTTGGAGGACGCCGGTTTTTAATTCGGGGACATGCGTGTTGAGGGAGGCGGCGTTGAGAGCCCAGATGAGGGCGTCGCGGGTGTGGGCGGGGTCGATGATGGCGTCGAGCCAGAGGCGGGCGGCGGCGTAGCGCGGGTCGGTCTGGTGGTCGTAGGTGGATTTGACGGATGCGAGGAGATCTTTTTTTGCTTTTTCGTCGAGCTTTTTACCTTCGCGTTCGAGTTGCTTGAACTTGATTTCGGCGAGCGTGTTGGCCGCGGCGTCGCCGCTCATCACGGCAAACTTCGCCGTGGGCCAGGCGAAGAGGAAACGCGGGTCGTAGGCTTTGCCGCACATGGCGTAATTGCCGGCGCCGAAGCTGCCGCCGAGGATCACCGAAATTTTGGGCACGACGCTGTTCGCTACTGCATTCACCATCTTGGCGCCCGCGCGGATGATGCCGCTCCATTCGGCGTCTTTGCCGACCATAAAGCCATTTACGTCGTGGAGAAAGATCAGCGGGATGCGGTTCTGATTGCAGTCGAGAATGAAGCGCGCGGCTTTTTCGGCGGATTCGGTGTAAATGACGCCGCCGAACTCGATGCGTTTCTGGTCCGAGCCGGGAGCATTGGTCTGGACGTGCTTTTTTTGGTTGGCGACGATCCCCGCGGCCCAGCCGCCGACGCGCGCGTAACCGCAGAGCAGCGTCTCGCCGTATTCGGCGCGATACTCTTCGAATTCGCTGCCGTCCACGAGGCGGGCGATGATTTCGCGCATGTCGTATTGCTTCGCGGGATTGCCGGAGAAGATGCCGTAGAGTTCCTCGATGGGATAGAGCGGTTCTTTGGGTCGCGCGTGGCTGAAGACCGGCGGATCGGGCGCGCCCATTTTGTCGACGAGAGCGCGGAGGCGTTTGATGCAGGCTTCGTCGGTGGGTTCGCGGAAATCGACGGTGCCACTGATTTGCGCGTGCATTTTGGCTCCGCCCAAATCTTCGGCGGAGGTTTTCTGGCCGATGGCGGCTTGCACGAGCGCGGGGCCGGCGAGGAATAAACCGGATCCCTCGGTCATGAGGATGTGATCGCACATTACGGGGAGATACGCGCCACCCGCAACGCACATGCCCATGATGGCGGTGATCTGCGGGATGCCCATGGCGCTCATGACGGCGTTGTTCCGGAAAACGCGGCCGAAATCGTCGGTGTCTGGAAAAACGTCTTCCTGCAGCGGAAGAAAAACCCCGGCGGAATCGACGAGATAGATCGTGGGGATGCGATTGTCGATGGCGATGTTTTGCGCGCGAATCACTTTTTTCGCGGTCATTGGGAAGAAGGCGCCCGCTTTCACCGTGGCATCGTTGGCGATAATCATGCACAGGCGGTCCTGAACGCGGGCGAGACCGGTGACCGTGCCGGCGGCGGGCGCGCCACCCCATTCCTCGTACATTTCGTAGGCAGTGTAAATGCCGAGTTCGAAAAAGTGCGTGCCGGGGTCGATGAGTTTTTCGATCCGTTCGCGGGCGGTGAGGCGGTTCTTTTTGTGCTGCGATTCGATGGCTTTGGCGCCGCCGCCTTCGCGGATTTTATCTTCTTCGTTCTTGATGGCGGTCAGGAGTTCCGCCATGCGGCTGGCGTTTTTTACGAATTCGGGAGATTGTGTGTTGACGGAAGTTTTCAGGACCGAGGAGGACATGGCGGCAACAAGTATACGGTAGCTGGCGGTTGTTAGCCATGAGCCGTTAGCAAGAGGGGCAGTTGGCCACAGGGTGTTTTTGGATGCGGGACAGAGAGGATGCGCGGCGGCCACGGAGAAGAGAAGAGAAGAGAAGAGAAGAGAAGAGAAGAGAAGAGAAGAGAAGAGAAGAGAAGAGAAGAGAAGAGAAGAGAAGAGAAGATGAACTACAGAGGTAGCAGAGGTCAGCCGAGAAAACGGAGACGGTTAGCGGATGGAGAGTCGGGATAGACTCGCGGGATGGAAAATCCCCTTCTGAGTTTGGAATTGGCGCGGGAGATTGAAACGGCGGAAGCCTTGGCGGCGATGGTCTGCGCGGAGCTGTTGCGCGGGCCGGCGGGAAAGTAGTGGGCGGAGCCACGCTGGTAATACGCGGGCGTCTCGCCGGATTGTTCGGGGCGAGCACGCTACATCGCGCGGCAGGGATTTCAGATGCTGTATACGCGGGTGAAGTTTGAGAGGACAGCCTTTAGCGGACAGCCCTCAGCCATTAGCCTTCAGTCCTAAACTATAAGCCGCAGGCGACAACTTGAGATGCGTTGCTGCGGTAGGCGGGTCACCGCCTGAATCAAACGGCGGCACTATGAGTGGGGCTAGGGTGAGACGGCGAGGCGTTTGTGGATGAAGTCCACGATGTCCTGGGTGGAGGTGCCGGGGAGGAAGATTCCGGCGATGCCGGCTTGCTTGAGGGCGGGGATGTCGGCTTCGGGGATGATGCCGCCAACCAGCACGGTGACGTCGTCCATGCCTTTTTCGCGCAGGAGCTTCATGAGCTGCGGGCAAAGGGTATTGTGCGCGCCGGAGAGGATCGAGAGGCCGATGACGTCGACGTCTTCCTGGGCGGCGGCGGAGGCAATCATCTCCGGAGTTTGGCGAAGGCCGGTGTAGATCACTTCCATGCCAGCGTCGCGCAGGGCGCGGGCAATCACCTTGGCGCCGCGGTCGTGCCCGTCCAGCCCGGGCTTGGCAATCAATACTCGAATCTTCTTTTCAGGCATTTCTCTGCGACCTCTGTGTCTCTGCGTTCAGCTTCTTCTTCGGGATTGTAATTCCAAACGAATCTGTGAACACCGTCTTTCAAAGTGGCGGAATGAAAGTTAATCAACAGGCCGATACGACAACCGGAGAGGCGAAGGTAAGTTAACATGACGGCTTCATGCACAGGAGCTATCGAGGCGATGGCTTTCACTTCGATGATAACCCGGCTGGCCACAATGATGTCCGCCCGGTAGCCGCAATCCAGTTTCGTCCCTCGATAGACTACAGGAATCGGGTGTTGCCTGACAAAAGGGAGACCATGCGAGCCTAGTTCGAAACAGAGGCACTCTTCGTAGACGGTCTCCAATAGGCCTGGACCGAGCTCGCGATGGACGGTGATCGCCGCTCCGATGATGCGCCGGGTTAGTTCTAAGTCCCTCATAAGAGAGCTGAACGCAGAGGCGCAGAGTGCGCAGAGCAAGAGAACGTACCACACTGCGAATATTAACGCTAAGTAATCTTGACAAGGTAAGAGAGGCCCGTCAGGTGATGGCGACTTCTTCGTAGGGGCCGAAGACGGTGCGCATGGCTTCGCAGATTTCGCCGAGAGTGGCATAGGCTTTCACGGCGTCGTAGATGAATGGCATGAGGTTTTCGGAACCCTCCGAGGCTTTGCGCAAGGCATTGAGGCGGCGTTCGACTTCGGCATGGGAGCGCTCTGCACGCAACTTGCGCAACCGGTCCGCCTGGCGGTGGGCGACGGTTTCGTCGATCTGCAGGATTTCGAGAGGCTTTTCCGGAGTGACGAAATCGTTCACGCCGACGATGATCTTTTCCTTCTTGTCCACGGCCATCTGGTAGCGATAGGAAGCCTCCGCGATCTCGCGTTGCGGATAGCTCTTTTCGATGGCGGGGACCATGCCGCCCATGGCGTCAATGCGGCGAATGTAGTCCCACGCGCCGGCTTCGACTTCGTTGGTGAGGGTCTCGACAAAATACGAGCCGCCGAGAGGATCGACGGTGTTCGTGACGCCGGTTTCGTGGGCGATGATCTGCTGCGTGCGCAGGGCGATGGTGGCGGCAAATTCGGTGGGCAGCGCCCAGGCTTCGTCGAGGGAATTGGTGTGCAGGGACTGCGTGCCGCCAAGGACGCCCGCGAGCGCCTGAATCGCGGTGCGCACGACGTTGTTCATCGGTTGCTGCGCGGTGAGCGAGCAACCGGCGGTTTGCGTATGAAAGCGGAGCGCCCAACTGCGCGGGTTCTGGGCTTTGTAGCGCTCGGTCATGGCCTTGTACCAGATGCGGCGCGCGGCGCGGTACTTGGCGATCTCTTCGAAAAAATCATTATGCGCATTGAAGAAGAAAGAAAGCTGCGGGCCGAATTCATCCACGGGCAGGCCACGGCGCATGGCCCATTCCACGTATTCCATGCCGTCGCGCAAGGTGAACGCTAACTCCTGAATGGCCGTCGAGCCGGCTTCGCGGATGTGATAGCCGCTGATGGAGATGACGTTGAATTTCGGCGTGTGCTTCATGCCGAATTCGAACGTGTCGATCACCAGGCGCATGGAAGGCTCGGGCGGGTAGATGTACTCCTTTTGCGCGATGTACTCCTTGAGGATGTCGTTTTGCAGCGTGCCGGAGATTTTCTTCCAGTCCGCGCCTTGCTTTTCGGCCACGGCGAGGTACATGGCCCAGATGACTGCGGCCGGGGAGTTGATGGTCATCGAGGTGGTGACGTCGGCAAGGGGAATCTGGTCGAAAAGGACTTCCATGTCGGCGAGCGAACTGATGGCCACACCACACTTGCCGACTTCGCCTTCGCTAAGCGCGTGGTCGGAGTCATAGCCCATGAGCGTCGGCAGGTCGAACGCAGTGGAAAGCCCGGTCTGCCCCTGCGAAAGCAGGTAGCGGAATCGCTTGTTGGTGTCTTCGGCGGTGCCAAAGCCGGCGAACTGGCGCATGGTCCAAAGCCGCCCGCGGTGCATGGTGGCGTGGATGCCGCGCGTGTAAGGAGGCTCGCCCGGGAAGCCGAGGGCGCGCTCGGGGTCCCAGCCGGCCAGATCGTCTTGCGTGTAGAGGCGGCGAATCGGATAGCTGGAAACGGTGGTGAATTCTCTTTGCCGCTCCGGACTTTTCGCAAGCGTGGGGTTGAGGATATTTTTCTCCCATGCCTCGCGACGCGGTGAGGCGGTTGTCGAATTCCCGGGCTTGTTCGAATTGGCCGAATCACTCATGAAGAAGCGCTCCCGGGATCCTGTATAAGCAAGGCGATATGCAGACCCCGCAAGATACTAATGCTAGGGGAAATGAGCGCGGGGAACAAGAAGGTTGCAGTTTGAGGAGAAGGGTTTCCTCCACCGAAAAGCAAAGGCTGAAGCTTGTGCTATCGGAAGCGGACCGAAAGGCCGGCGAAACCAATACCAAGAAGGTGGCAGCAAGCCGCCTCTACACACCTAGGCGTAATACTGGAAATTTTGCCAGAAGGCGGGCCAGCCGTTGCGGGGCGGCCCGCAAACAAAAATATCCTTGCGTTCGGTGGTTTCTTCGTTGACGACGCCGTAGGCGTTGGTGACTTGGGCAGCGAGGTGACAAGCAGTGAAGTTCGCTGCGACAAATTCGCGGGAAAAGCCGACAACAATCAACGATTGCGGGGGAGGATCGCCGTAGCCGCGTTCCCAGGAGGAGTTCACGCCACTGATGGCGCGCGGCAGGCCGTAGTCCGGGCCGTAGAGGTTTATGGCGCCAACTTCTCCGTAATTTTCCGCGAGGATGCCAAGCCTGGCCTGGTCCTGCTCGGGAAGGGAACCGCGGACCTTGGCCAGGGTCGCGGCCAGGTCTTGCCAGCCAACTTCGTCGCGCAAGGTGACGTTGATTTTGTTGGCCACGCGAAACCAAGCCGATTGGAGCGGTGCGATGGGCAGGGCAACGGCCATGCCGCCCAGAATACTCAAGCCCAGTGCGCCCGCGATGGGCGCATGAACGGCGCGCAATCGCAAAGGCGGTGCGAGTTTCTCGACCCAGCGTTCCCCCCAGACGCTGCCCGCCGCATAAAGCATGGGATAGGCCGGAGCGAGGTAATAGCCACGTCCCTTGGCGAAAAAGAAGAAGACCAGCGGGACCAGATACATCCAGGCCAGTGGACGAAAGCGTTTTCCTTCCGGCGAGAACGCGGAGAAATAGAGTCCAGCCAGCCATAGCGGAAAACAAAGCAGAGTCATCTCCAATTGATCGGGCAGAAAATCCCGCGTGAGCCCCTCGGAAATGTCCCGCTGGTGGATGAACTTGAGAAAGTCGTAGGTGGCGAAGCGATGCTGCGCCTGCCAGAGAAAATTCGGCAGAAAGGTCAGCAGGGAAACCAGCAAGCCGAGCCACGGCCAGCCGGTGCGCAGATATCTGCGCGTTTCGGTCAGCAGGACTCCCGCAAGTACTCCCGCCGCGAAGAAAAGCATCGTGTATTTCGTCAACATGCCGAGGCCGATGGCGGCGCCGGCGGCAAGGAAATAGCGGGGGTCATTTCTCCGCAGCAGGAAGACCACGAAATAGGCGGTGAGCACCCACGCAAAGTAATCGAAAGAGACATACTGCATCAGCGCGCCGGCGCCCAGGCAGAAGGGAATTGCGGCGGAGGCAGAAACAAGCTGCGCCGCGCGCCCCCCGCCCATTTCGCGCGCCATGCAACCCGTAAGGACCACGCCGATGGCTTGCACCAGCGCGGAGAAAAAGCGGAAGCCTGCGAGCGAGGTGCCAAAAAAAGCCAGCGCGATGCGTCCAAGAAAGGGGGTCAGCGGCGGGTAAGAAACATAGCCCCAGGCGAGATGCCGCGCATCCTCGAGGATCGCCAACTCGTCGCGATTGAAGCCGTAGCGGTTTCCGGTCAGAAGATGAAGCAGTAGGGTTGAGGCGCCGATGCCACAGAGCAGCGCAAGATGCAGCCGATGATTCGGGGAGATTTCGGGCGAAAGCGGCAAACCATCGCAGGAGGGCGCGAGAGAATCCACGGAGATGGAATTGGGGAGGCGCATCGCGAACGACCTCAGTGTAGAGAGATTATCAGAATCCGGTTGTGATGCGGCGCACCCTTGCGGCTGCAAATGGGCGCTTTTGCAGGGATAGCAAAGAAAAAACGCCCAGCCGGAGACCGGCGTTTCGAACTGTTGCAGTTGCCTGAGGAGGAGTGACTCGCGGCTATTTGCTGCCGGACTTGTTCTTGTCGTCGAGGGCCTTGAAGAGTTCCTCGGTGCCGACGACCTGGCCGTTGAGGGTGCCGGGGATCAGGGTGTCGCGCTCGATTTCGCCCTTTTGCGCTCCGGCGATGGTGACATTGTTGACCTGCAAAGTGCGTCCCAGCGCGCGCTCATAATTGGCTTTCGCTTCGGCCAAGTTGGCGAGGGCGCGCAATTCGGTGCCCTGCGCGGTGATCAGGTCGCGCTGGATCAGGATGACGTTGTAAACGGTGGATGCGCCGAGTTGGTACTTTTTCTGCTCGGCCTCAAAGGTCTGCTGCTGAAGTTCGCGCGCTTTCCTCGCCGACTGGACTTGGGCCTTGCCCTGCTCGACGGCGATGGAAGTGTTGCGAACGTCCAGCACGGCGCTGTTCTTGATTTGCTGCATCTGCGCCTCCAGCTGGCGCTGCGTGAGCTGCGCGTGAATGCTGTCTGCCTGCGCGGAGCGGTTGCGGATGGGAATCTGGAAATTGAAGCCGACGGTGTAATCGGGGAAACGGTTGTGGAAAACCTGACTAAGGCTGTCGCTGAGTCCTTGTTTGCTGACACCGGTCACCGTGGAGGTAGTCGTGGGCACATAAACCGGAACCAGGGTGCCGCCGGGGCCGACGACGGTGATGGGTTGCCCGTTGGCGCCGACAATCTGCTGGCCGGCGGCAGGGGTCGACGTGGTAAGGGTAGAATTGCCGGCAAGGCCCGTGCTGGCGTATGAGGCCGTCAAAGTGGCCGTTGGCAGCAGCGCGTTGCGCGTGGCCTTGATGTCAATTTCACCGTTACGCAGGTTGAGAATCTGCTCCTGCACATCGGGACGGTTATTAAAGGCTTCTTTCACGGCCTGTTCGAAGGCTTCCGTGTGGACCGATTCCGGAGCATCGGGCTTGTCGGTCGGAATGATCTCGACATTGAGGAGATTGGAGGCTGTAGGGTCCTTGGCGATGTAGTTCTTGAGCGCCAGCTCATCCTGGAGTTGCGTGGTTTGCGCAATGATCAGGTTGGTCTGATCGGAAGCCAGCTCGGACTCCGCCTGGGTGACGTCGAGGGGCGCCATGGTACCGATTTCCAATTGTTTCTTGTTGTCGTTATAGAGCTTTGTGGAAACAGTGACGGCCTGCTGCTGTACGTTCACGTTTTCACGGGCGTAGACGAGTTCCCAGTAGGCGGTGACGGTGCTGGTGACGGTGGTGATCGCCTGCTGCGCGAAGGAAAGGTCCGCGATCTTGCGGTTATTTTCCGCGATCAGAATGTTGCGGCGGGTGACGTCGCGGCCAAAGCCTTGCAGAAGCTGCTGAGAAAAGCTGATGCCGAGGGTGGATTGCACCGATGGATTAAGCAGGTTGAAGGCTGAACCAGAGGAAGAACGCGTGTTGTCCCAATAAATGTTCATTGTCGTAGCCGTCGAAAAGCCCTGGGAGAACGCGCTGTTGTAAGTGGAGGTGTGAATCGGCAGGCCGATCAAGGCATTCGTTCCGGTGACGCCGGTACCGGAGAGGAATGGGTTGTTGACGGGAACGACGTTGTCGTTGAACTGCACGGTCTGGGTGAAGAACGGGTCGAAGAAGAGATTCGGCAAGTTGGCCGTGGAACCCACCGAGAGACTTCCGGGAACGCCGTAGCCAAAGCCACCGGCTTTTGTCTTGAGGATGCTGGCATCGGCCATCCACGGGTTATAGCGCTGGACAACGATGTCCATGCTGTTTTCGAGGGCCAGGGCGATAGCGTCCTGGAGGCTAAGATTGAGCTTCCCGTCGTGAATGAGCTGCTCAAGACGCGGCGAATTGCTGAGCGTGCCGGGATTAACGAACTGCGGGCGGAAGGGAGCGGTAATATCCGGCCAGGGGTTCGGCGCGTTCGTGTAGTGATATTTGCTCAAGCCGAGCGAAAGCGGCAAGCCCCCTTGCAAGGGAGCCTTCGGCTGCGGGGTCTGGTCCGGTTGCTGAGCCAAAACCGGGGAGACCGGAGCGCCTGCCAGAATTCCCGCCAGAAGCGCGGCGAGTAGGGATTTAGCGAACGGCTTCGTCATCATTGTCCTCACGTTTGGAACTTTTGGACCTCAAATTCTCACAAATGAACCTGTTGCGCGATGTGGCATCTCTCTCTAAAACGCTCCTAGGGGGCAATTTGTTTCATTGAAATGGAGCAGAAAACGCACCCGGGCCTGATCTTGCCACCATTCACGGGCCAAAAACGCCGAATTGGCAGTCTAACAGGCGGCGCCTTTCCTTGACAACGCGGGGCATGGAGGCTAGGCTGCTGACATTTCGACGTTTAGGAGCGGGTCGAAGTTAGCCGGGTCATGCTGACACGCGAAGAACTTTTGAGGATGTTCGAGAAGGCGGGCGCCATCCGCCACGGCCATTTTGAGTTGTCGAGTGGTCTCCACAGCGGCACGTATGTGCAATGCGCGCTGGTTTTGCAGTACCCGCGGTTTGCGGAAAAGCTGGGGCAAGCGCTGGCTGCACTCTTCTCGGATGCGCGGATTGACGCGGTGGTCTCTCCGGCGCTGGGCGGCGTGATCATCGGGCAGGAAGTGGCGCGAGCGCTGCCGGCACCGGAAGATTTGGTAGGCGGCGGGGTGCCGGCGATGTTCGTGGAGCGCGACGCCAGCGGCACGATGTGCCTGCGGCGGGGTTTTGCGTTGAAGCCGGATATGCACGTTCTGGTGGTCGAGGATGTTTGGACAACGGGCGGCTCGACGCAAGAGGCGATCAGCGTGGTGGAGGAAGCCGGCGGCCGGGTGGTCGCGGCGGGCGCGCTGATCGACCGCAGCGGCGGCAAGATTGAGTTTCCGGTGGAGTCCAATGCGCTGATCGAATTGCCTATCGAAAGCTACGAGCCGGACGATTGCCCGCTCTGCAGGCAGGGAGGCGTGGCGGTGAAACCGGGGAGCCGGTTCGCGAGGTCCGCCCGGTAAGGAATTTGTAGCTCAGGCCTTCAGGCCTGAGGGTCTTCGAATGTGGGAGCGGCGTTGACGATGTCAGAAAAGACCTCACCCCTGAAGGGGTGAGCTACATGCGCTATTTCAAGCTCACAATTGCCTACGACGGCACGGATTTCCACGGCTGGCAGATTCAGAAGAACAAGCCCACCGTGCAGGGCGAAATTGTGTCCGTGCTGCGGCGGCTGACGCAGGAAAACGTGCAGTTGCTGGGCGCGGGGCGAACCGACGCCGGCGTCCATGCGCTGGGACAAGTGGGGAGTTTCCGCACGCAGTCGCATCTTTCGGCTCTGGAATTTCAACGCGCCTTAAATGCGCTGCTGCCGCCGGCCATCCGGATTGTGGAGGCGGAAGAGACCGGGCCGGATTTCAGCGCGCGCTGGTCGGCCAAGGGGAAGATCTACCGTTACCGGATTTACCGCGGCAAGGTGGTGCCGCCGATGCTGTGGCGCTACGTGCTGCATTATCCGTTCCCTCTGAATGAGGGGGCAATGAAGGACGCCGCGGCGCGCTTTGTAGGGATGCATGATTTCAGTTCTTTCGCGGCTTCGACCGGCTCCGAAGACGACGACAAAGAGCGCAACATGCAGCGGGAGATTTACGCGACGGAACTGAAGCGCACCGAGGACGGCGAAGAGTTGTGGTTCACGGTTCACGGGCGGTCGTTCCTGCGGTACATGGTGCGCAAGATGGTGGGCACGTTGCTGGAAGTGGGGCGCGGCAAGTTGCAGCCGGAAGACATTGAGCGCTTGTACGAGATCAAAGACCGCTCGAAATCCGGGCCCACCGTGCCGCCGCACGGGCTGTTCATGGTGCGGGTGGATCATGACGAATCGTACCGGCTGTCCTAGGGCTTGCGCTGGCTCAGACTATTCTGGAAACGCATGGGAGTGTAAGATGCGATTATGGTCACGACATCCGCGATGCTGGACTCACTTCCTTCGATAGACCCAGCTACAGGGAGGGTATTGAAATCGTACGAACGTACCTCGCCGCTGGCCTTGCCGCAACTGATGGCCAAGGCGCGGGAGGCGCAGCGAGAGTGGGCGAAAAGTCGGGTAGAAGAGCGCTGCACACGGCTGCGCGCGTTGCAATCGATCATTTTGGAGAAAAAGGAAGCGCTGGCCGACGCGGTGGTTCGGGAATCCGGGAAGCCGCGCGCGGAGGCGAAATTCGCGGACGTGTTCGTTTCGCTGGATTCGGCCAAGTATTTTGCCGATTGCACCGCATCGTTGATGAAAACGGAAGCGGTGCCGCATCACAGCATCGCGGCGAAGGCCAAGACAGGAAAGCTCGTCTATGAGCCGCTGGGTGTGGTGGCGATTATCAGTTCGTGGAACTATCCGCTGGCGATACCAATGAGCCAGATCACGGCGGCGGTAGCCGCCGGGAACGGCGTGCTGTGCAAAACCAGCGACTTTACCCCGGAATGCGGCGAACTGATCGGCCAATTGTTCCGCGAGGCGGGCTTCCCCGAACATCTGGTAACGATTCTGCAAGGTGGTGGTGACGTGGGCCAAGCGCTGATCGAAGCGCGGCCCGACAAATTGTTCTTCACCGGAAGCGTTTTTACCGGGCGGCACGTGGCGGAAGCGTGCGCGCCGCTGCTGATTCCCAGCGTGCTGGAGCTTGGCGGAAAAGACGCCATGCTGGTGCTAAAGGACGCGGATCTGGAGATCGCCTCCAGCGCCGCAGTCTGGGGAAGTTATTCGAATTGCGGGCAGGTTTGTCTTTCGGTTGAACGGCTGTTCGTCGAAGAGTCCATCAGCGAAGCGTTCATTCAGAAATGCGTGGAGAAGACCAAGAAGCTGCGGCTGGGTCCCGGCAACGACCCGAACACGGAAATAGGTCCGATGATTCGCCCGCAGCACGTGCAGCGCATGAGCGAATTGATTGCCGACGCGGTGCAGCAAGGCGCGCGCGTGCTATGCGGCGGGCGGCCGAGGCCGGATCTGGGGCCGAATTTCTTCGAGCCAACGGTGATCACCGGCGTGGAATCGTCGATGAAACTATTTCAGGACGAAACCTTCGGGCCGATCATGGCCATTCGCGTGGTGCGTAACGCCGAGGAAGCGGTGCAGCAGGCGAACGATTCGGAGTTCGCACTTTCCGCGAGCATCTGGACGAAGGATCTGGAAGGCGGCCGGAGGGTCGCGCGGGAGTTGCGCGTGGGCGTGGTGATGGTGAACGACCTGATCAGCGGCTTCGCCATTGCCGAGGCGCCCCACGGCGGCTGCGGCTTGAGCGGCTGGGGACGCACGCACGGCAAAGCGGGCTTTCAGGAAATGGTGCATGTGAAATACATTGATGAAGACCGATTGCCGTGGCTGGAAAAGCCGTGGTGGTATCGCTACGGGGCGGACGTGGAGAAGGCGGGCGACTCGTTTCTGACGTTTGAGTTTGGAGACAGCCTGCTGGCGCGATTGCGGCACGCGCGCGCGGCGCTCAAAACCGTTTTCCGCGATCACGGATTGAAATAGCGGTATAGGAGCGAATCTTGGCCGAAGAAACTCCCCAAGTTGCGCCGTCGAGCGAAGCGCCGCGAGCGCCCAAAATTAAAGTGCGCAAGCCGAAGCAACGCTCGTGCGATGAGCGCAACGAAAAAGGAAAGCTCTGCGCCGGCCACCTGAAACGCTGGTACGAGTTGACGCCGGAAGTGGAAGCAATCGTCGGCAAAGGCGCCGAAATTTACCGCTGCGAATTTTGCAAGGTGTTGTTCCGCCCGGACCCGAAGCAGCTGCCCAACAGCTACACTCTGCGTTATTAAAATATCCGGAGGCCGCGCGACCATGATTCGCTCCGAATGGATGCACGACTGGAATGCCGGCGGTCCCATGGCCATCGCTTCCGGCACGCACGTGATGCTGAACGACGAGACGCTGCGCGACGGCCTGCAGAATCCCTCCATCCAAGACCCAACCATCGGCGAGAAAATTGAACTCCTGCATTTGATGGAATCGCTCGGCATCGATTCGGCGAACATCGGCCTGCCGGGAGCGGGACCTCGCGCCGTGGAGCACGTGGAAGCTCTGGCGCGCGAGATCGCCACGAATCGCATGCGCATCCGCCCAAATTGCGCTGCGCGTACCGTGGAGGCGGATATCCGGCCGATCGCGGAGATCTCGCAGCGGGTGGGCATCGCCATTGAAGCGGCGACGTTTCTGGGTTCAAGCCCGATCCGTCGGCTGGTGGAAGACTGGACGGTCGAGCACCTGGAACGCACGACGGAAGCGGCGGTGAAATTTGCCGTGGCGCAGGGGCTGCCTTCGATGTACGTCACCGAAGACACGATCCGCACGGACCCGGACACCGTGAAGCGGCTCTACAGCGCGGCCATCCGCAGCGGAGCGCGCGCGATCGTGCTTTGCGACACGGTGGGCCACGCCACCCCGCCCGGAACTTTCAACCTGGTGAAGTTTGTGATGGAAAGCGTGGTGAAGCCCAGCGGAGAGAAAATTCGAGTGGATTGGCACGGGCACCGCGACCGCGGTCTGGATATTGCAAATTCGATGGCCGCTGTCGCTGCGGGCGCTAATCAGGTGCACGGCGTGGCGCTTTCGCTGGGCGAACGCGTGGGGAATACTCCGATGGAGTTGCTGCTGGTGAATTTCCGGCTGATGGGACTGATCGACAACAACCTGAGTCATTTGAAGGAGTATTGCGAAAAGGTCGCGAGGTTCACGGGAACGGTAATCCCGCCAAATTACCCGGTTTTTGGCAAGGACGCGTTTCGCACGGCGACCGGCGTACACGCGGCTGCGATTGTCAAGGCGCTGAGGAAGGGCGACCAGGAACTGGCGGACGCGGTCTATAGCGGCGTTCCGGCGCGCCTTTTCGGGCTGGAGCAGATTGTGGAGATCGGCCCGATGAGCGGAAAGTCGAATGTGCTGCATTGGCTCTCGCGGCACGGAATGCCGGCGTCGGAGGATTTGGTGAACCGGATTTTCGAAGCGGCGAAGCAGTCCCCACGGGTGCTCACCGAGGAAGAACTGCTGACGATTGCCTCCGCCAACAAAACACCCGCGTAAGCACGACCCTGCTTTCAAGGCGCATGTGGCAGCGGCTTCCGGCTGTCCAGGCAATCTGCTCGCAACCAGACGCCGCAAAGGCAAGAGTGCCTGTGGCACGATGCCCCGAAGCGACGGATGCGGAGATCCCGCAAAGGCATCCTGGATGCGAAATACGCGCTTGAGAAGCCCGTCCCTGAATTTCCGGGAAAAAGATAAAATCAGCGTGTGTCTCATCCGAATAATCCGCGCGATCACAAAAATACTTCTGCCTGGAGGAATCTGCCGCCTCGCACCGTGAAACGCGTTGCTGTTTGCGTTATTCTCTTGGTCATGCCGATTCGTTCCTCTGTCCTTCCTCATGCCGCCCGACCATTCACCTCGTTTTCCCTGGCGGATCAGCCGCAGGTGCGAGCGGCACTCGACTGGTTTGCCAAGAACCTGCCCTGGATCAATGACGAGCAGGCCCGGTTGACGGAAATCCCTGCGCCTTCGTTTCAGGAAGAGAGACGCGCCGCGGCGGTGAAAGCCCTGCTGGCGGCCGAGGGGATGCCGGTCCATGGCGACAAGCTCGGAAATGTCATCGCCGAATTGCGCGGCTCCAACGACAAGGAGTGTATTCTGCTGACCGCGCATCTGGACACGGTCTTTCCCGCGGGAACGGATGTGACCGTGCACCGCGACGGCGAGCGCTTGCTTGCGCCGGGAATTTCCGACAATGGCACGGGGCTGGCAGCGTTAGTGGCAGTGGCGCGCGCGCTGCATGCGGCCAAGATCAAGCCGCAGCGCACGATCCTATTTGCGGCGAATGTTGGCGAGGAGGGCGAAGGCAACCTGCGCGGGATGCGCGCATTGATCGACTCCTATCGCAACAGGATTCGCGCCGTGATTGTGCTGGATGGCTCCGGCACGGACCATGTGACCACTAAGGCGCTGGCATCGCGGCGGCTGGAAGTGATCATCAGCGGTCCGGGCGGGCACAGCTGGTCGGACTTCGGGATGGTGAATCCCATCAATGCGCTGGTTCGCGGGTCGCAACGCTTCATCAATACGCGCGTGCCGATATCGCCGCGGACCACGTTCAATCTTGGACAAGTGGAAGGCGGAACGTCGGTCAATTCGATTCCTCATGATGCGACACTGAAGGTGGACCTCCGCTCCGAAAGCGAAGAAGAACTCGGCCGGCTGGAAAACGCGCTGCGAGAATGCATGGCCGCCGGCGTGAAAGACGAGATGGACAACGCGCGGGACCGCTCGAAAGGGAAGCTCGAGTGGAAGGTCAACGTGATCGGCAGCCGCCCGGGCGGCGAGTTGCCAGCGGATTCGGCATTGCTGGCGTCACTACGCGCGGCCGATGATTTTCTGGGAAACCAGTCGCGGATCGAGCGCTCGTCGACGGATGCGAATATTCCCCTGTCGCTGGGCATCGATGCGATCTCGATTGGCGCTGGCGGAAACGGCGGCGGTGCGCACTCGCTGCAGGAATGGTACGACCCGGTTGGCCGCGAAATGGGTTTGCGGCGCGTGGTGTTGACCCTGCTGGGGGTTTCCGGGCTCGCCCCGGAGAAAGGGCACTGAGGATGCGGAAAGTTTTGCGATTCGGCCTGGCGTTTTGTGCCTTCGGCGCGACGCTGGCCGGCGCGCAGACCGTGTCTCAGCAGAAGCTGGACCCCAGCGCCCACAAGACCACCTACTACCTCCACGCGCATATCTACACCAACGATCCCAAGCAGCCCTGGGCGGCGGCGATGGCCGTTCGCGACGAGAAGATTTTCTGCATTGGCACGCTGGCGCACATCATGCTGGATTGCGGCGGCGCGGAAGCGGAACTCGACGCCATCCAGATGCACGAGCAGTTCATCATGCCCGGCTTCAACGACGCCCACACGCATCTGGGCAACGCCGGACACGACAAGCTCGCGCTCGATTTGAAGGGCACCGACTCGATCGAAGAGCTGCAGCAACGGTTGCGCGCCGCGGTGGCGCAGCACAAGGCCGGCGACTGGATCGTGGGCAGCGGCTGGGATCAAACGCGCTGGCCGGAGAAGCGTTTTCCGAACCGCCAGGACCTGGACGCGGCGGCTCCCGACAATCCCGTCTGGCTGGTTCATGTGTCCGGTCACGTGGGCGTGGCGAATTCGATGGCGCTGAAGCGCACGGAAATCCTGCCGGACACGAAAAATCCCACGGGCGGCGAAATCGAACGCGACGCCGACGGCAACCCCACCGGATTGATGAAGGAAGGTTCGGCGATGGAGTTCGTGGAGCAGAAGATCCCGGAACCCACCGCCGAGCAGCGCCGCCACGGCATCGAACTGGTGCTGCAGGAACTGGCGATGAACGGAGTCACTTCCGCGCAGGATAATTCCGCTTGGGACGATTTCCTGGTTTACCGTGACCTGAAAGAAGAGAAGAAGCTCACCGTGCGCATCACGGAGTGGCTGCCGTTCATGGCGCCGCTGGACGAATTGCAGAACATGCGCTCGGAGGGCGGCACGACCGACCCCTGGCTGAAAACCGGCGCGCTGAAGATGGTGACCGATGGAGCGCTGGGCTCACGCACGGCGGCGATGCTGGCGCCCTATTCCGACGATCCGAACTCCACGGGCATTCTGACCATCGAGCCGGAGAAGCTGAAGGCGATGGCGCTCGATCGAGACAAATTGGGCTTTCAACTGGCCTTTCACGCCATCGGCGACCGCGCCAACCGCGTGGCGCTGGACGTCTTCGAAGCCGTGCTGCGCGTGAACGGCACGCGCGACCGGCGCGACCGCATCGAGCACGCGCAGGTCGTCTCTCCACAGGACATTCCGCGATTCGGAGAATTGAAAGTGATCGCCTCGATGCAGCCGTCGCACCAGACCAACGACATGCGCTGGGCGGAGAATCGCGTGGGCCCGGAGCGCATCAAGGGCGCGTATGCCTGGAATTCGCTGCAGAAATCGGGCGCGGTGCTGGCTTTCGGCACGGATTACGACGTGGAACCGATCAACCCATTTCGCGGGCTCTATGCCTGCGTGACGCGCGAGGCCTCGGAGGGAGGTCCCGCGGGCGGCTGGGAGCCGCAGGAAAAGCTACCGCTCGATAATTGCATTCGCGCGTACACCGTGGGTTCGGCTTACGCGGAATTTGCGGACGGGAAAAAGGGCGAACTGAAGGTAGGCGAATACGCGGATTTCATCGTGCTTTCCCAGGACATCACCAAGGCCGCGCCCAGGGAACTTCTGAATACACAAGTGCTGCAAACGGTCGTCGGCGGCCGCACGGTTTATCAGCGGAAGTGAAGGGCGACGAGTTCGCCGTCGAATTCCCCCCGGGCATTCCCGCGAAAAACCACTTCGGCGCGTTGCGCCTTCCAGTTTGAACACGAGGGACTTGCGGCGGAAATCGCCCGCGCATCCGGCGTGATTTCCACGGACTTCCAGTCGGCGGTGTGAAATTTCATCAGGACGGTGTTGATCGAAAGGCTGACCACCAAATCACCGGTTGGTTTGCAGTCCGCCGCCGCGACTTTTCCTTCGAGGCGATATTCGGGTCCTTTGGCGATGCGAACCGGCATTGATGTAGGGGGCGGATCGCCGCTCGTGGAAGCCGTCGGCGCGGACACGGGTGGAGATTCGCTGTCCTCGGGAATGGCGATGTCCTTCGTAGTGCCGGGTGCGGTGGGTGCGGCCGAATCCGGGGGTGGCTGCGAGCGCACTTCGACGGACTGTCCCATCATAGCCCGCATATCGGCCGCGCGCCGCAGGGAATCGGCCATCTGAATCTCCTGCGGGTTGCGAGCGGCGGCCTGAATACGATCCGCAAGGAATCTGGCTTCGCCGACTTTGCCGAGATTGACGAGAACAAAGCCCAGGTTCATGGCGTAGCGGAGATTGCCGGGCTCGAGTTCGACGGCCTTCTTGCCCATGGCAAACGCTTTTTCGTGCGTCTCCGGGTTCATGGAATAGAACTGCGAGAGGGCGGCGTAGGCGGGAGCGAATTGCGAATTCAGGGAAATCGCCTTTTCCAGAGCGGCGGTGATCGTCTGCATCTGGTCCATCTGCGTCGTGCCCTGATGCATCTGCGAAGCGGCCAGGTAGTAGAAGGCCGGGGAACTCGAGGCGCTGAGTTCGGTGGCGCGCTTGAATTCGCTCTCGGCAGCGGGAAAGTCCTGCTTGAAATAGGAAAGCAGACCGTTGGCCTCGTGAGCCAGGGCCAGATTCGGGTCGTCGCGCAGAGCGTCGCTCACGTGGGCTTGCGCCTCCTGGAAGCGCATCGTGTGCGACAGGAAAATGGAAGTGTAGGAGGCCACCTCGGCGGGGGAGAGCGGCCGCAGCGGATAACTTTTCGGGTCGCCGTGCACGGTCACGTGGACGGTCACGATGTAAAACACGTGCTGGTGCGCGTAACTTTCCATGGCGCTGGCGAATTTCTTCAGGTCGCCGAAGGTTTTCTGCGCGGCTTCCACCTGGCTGTTGGTGGCGTCCCACTGCTTCAGGAAGTTGCCGAGGAGTTGGCGCTTGCGGGCGTCCGGGTCGGTCATCAGGTAATGCACGATGGCCCAGGACTCGGCATAGAAAACGCCGGCGCGGTTCTGCTCGTTGTAATAAGGAGAGTGGGCGTCCGCCTCGAGAAGCGCGTCAATGGGAATCAGGCGTTTTTGCTGCAGCTCCATCAGGTGCGCTTCGGAAATCTTGCCGACCTTGATGTCCTTCTCCTGAATCGTGGAGTTGCCGAAATATTCGGCGAGACCCTCGCCGAGCCAGACCGGGAGTCCGCCAAAATTCAGATTCATCAGCGCGTGCGTGTATTCGTGATAGACCACTTCGTAGGGGAACTCCGCCTCGACGTTGGTTTGCACCGCAACGCAATCGCGCTCTTCGCCGGGCATGTAGTACCCCGCTGGATGAACCCTGCCTTTCACCTCCCAATAACCGGGGAGCAGCATCTTCATCCCGTCCTCGTTTTTCACCGCCATGATCACCAGCGGCTTGCCCAGGTCCACGCGGAAAGTCGGGAACGATTCATGAAACATCTCGCGGAATTTCTCGAACTGGCCGGCGATCCGCCGGGCTTCGCCTTCCCCCGCGTCGCTGACCACGAGGAAGTTCGGGGATTTCACTTCGATCCAGTTGTCTTTGCAGGCGGCAGGGCGGGGAAGCGCCAGCGCGGCGAGGAGCAGGCAGAGGGGCACGAGGTGGAAAGGCTTCCGACCGGATAACCTGAGCATGAGGAGACTCTACCTGAGAGTCACCTTGAGTCAATTGCCGCGGGCACCGCGGAGCGCCGGGAGCACAACTTATCGTTTGCGGATACACTGGCGAGGCCAACTGCAAGCGGGAGTATTGCATGGAACAGAAACCTAAAGCCGATCTCGCGCTGATGTTCTGCTCGTTCATTTGGGGCGTGACGTTCGTGGTGGTGAAGAACGCCCTCGACGAGTCGTCGGTGTTTTTGTTCCTGGCGGTGCGCTTCAGCATCGCCGCTGTCATTATGGCGATTTTGCAGATCCAGGTAATCCGGCGTATCGAGCCGCAGGAGATTTTCGCCGGGATGCGGCTGGCGTTTTTCATGTTTGCGGGCTACTGCTTCCAGACGGCGGGGTTGCGCTATACCACGGCTTCGAATTCCGGATTTGTCACCGGTTCGAGCGTGGTGCTGGTGCCGCTGCTGCTGGCGGTTTTCTGGGGACGGCGGCTGACGAAATGGATTTATCTCGGCGCGTTCGCGGCGCTCGTTGGTTTGTACTTTCTGACGGTCCCGGCGGAAGGATTGCGCTATCTGAATCGCGGCGACGTGCTGACCTTCGTGGCCGCGGGATTTTACGCCGTGCATATCATTTTGGTTGGCGAATACACGCGGGAGCATTCGGTGCGCGCGCTCAGCTTGATTCAGGTGGCGGGCTGCGCGGTGATGGCCTGGCCGCTGACGGGTTTTACCGCGGCGATTCACTGGCAGCCCGTGCGTTTCACGGGAAGCTGGCAACTCTGGCTCGGCATTCTGATTTGCGCGGTGTTTGCCACGGCAGTTGCGTTTACGGTGCAGCTCTGGGCGCAGCAATATACCTCGCCGGGCCACGCGGCGATTCTGTTCGCGCTGGAGCCGGTGTTTGCGGTAATCACGTCGTATGTGGTGCTGCATGAGCGACTCTCCAGCCGCGCGATGAACGGCGCCGGGTTGGTTGTTGCGGGCATTATGCTGGCGGAATTGCTGGCGGCGCCGACGGCGCCGGAAGCGCCGGAGCCCGTCTTTGAAGGCAGAATTTATTTCAAGCCCTGGTGGCGAAAGAGCTGAGGACCGGCGTTCTCGAGTTTAAGTTTTCTGTATTGATTTGGTCCGCCGTCAAGAACCGCATATCTGCAGCTCACCCCTTCCGGGGTGAGGCCTTTGCTGGTTTCGCCGCGCGTTCCCTTAGGTTTGAAAAACCTCGGGCCTGAAAGCCCGAGCTAAGGGGATTCCATGCTTGTCTGGAAGCGGCAACCGCTACCGGCTGTTGGAGTAGTACTTCACGTCCACGGGTTCATACATCGTGGCGGTGGCGGCGTGCGTCTTTTCGTAGGCGTCGATCGCGGAGGCGTGCTGCATCGATTGGCCGATGTCGTCGAGACCCTTCAGCAGGACTTCCTTCCGCGCGGGCGCGATTTCAAATTTGTAGACCAAGCCGTGGTTGTCGCTGATGGTCTGGTTCGGCAGGTCGATGGAAAGGGAATAGCCCTCTTCCTTTTCGGTGCGCTTGAAGAGTTCGTCGACTTCGGCTTCCGTGAGGATCGCGGGCAGAATGCCGTTCTTGAAGCAGTTGTTGTAGAAAATGTCCGCGAAGCTCGGCGCGATGAGCGCGCGGAAGCCGTAGTCCTTCACGCCCCAGGGCGCGTGTTCGCGGCTGGAGCCGCAGCCGAAATTCGTGCGGGCGAGCAGGATGGAAGCACCTTTGTAACGCGGGAAATTCAGCACAAAGTCCGGATTCGGTTTTTCGCCAGGCAGATAGCGCCAGTCATAAAAGAGGATGCGGCCGAAACCTTCGCGCGTCAGCGCCTTCAGGAATTGCTTCGGCACCATCTGGTCGGTGTCCACATTGACGCGATCCATCGGTGCGACAAGTCCGGTGTGTTTGACAAACGGTTGCATTTTGTAAGATTCCTCAATCCTTTAACTTTTTTGCAGTTTCAAACCTGCTGCTTCGAATCCGCCGAATGTAAAAATCAGCGCGTTATATTCCAGCCAGATGAAGAAGCTCACCGCAACCACCTGCATGTCGCGCCTGCTCGGTGGCGATCCTGATAAGGTCTCGTGGGCGAGCCAGCCGCCGAGTATCAGCATTGTCCCGAAGAACGCTACGGTCGCGCCGGCCGGATGCTTTCGGGTATCTATGAGTGGGGATGATTGGCTGATGCGTCTCCAAAAATCAATGCCCACGCCCGCCGTAAGGATTGCAAAAGCCAAGGCGGTGAGTATGCAAATCCTTGCGGCATAACCAGACTCAATATCGTAGAAAAGAAGAGTGGCCGCTAATGTCATAAGGCCTAAACTCAGTACCCAGAGTGTGCGGTTCCGGTCCACAAATCCTCCAGAAGAGTCATTCCACGTGGGCGACGTCGAATTCGCGGACGTCGACGAAGTGGCCGGCGATGGCGGCGGCTGCGGCCATGACTGGGCTGACCAGGTGCGTGCGGCTGTCTTTGCCCTGGCGACCTTCAAAATTGCGGTTGGAGGTGCTGGCACTGCGCTCGTGCGGCGGCAAAACGTCGGCGTTCATGCCGATGCACATGCTGCACCCCGCATCGCGCCATTCAAAGCCGGCTTGGGTGAAGATTTTGTCGAGGCCTTCCTTCTCCGCTTGCGCCTTAATGCCACGCGAGCCCGGCACGATAAGCGCCTGCTTGATGCTCCTCGCGACATGCTTGCCCGCCACCAGATGCGCGGCGGCGCGCAAATCGTCCAAACGCGAATTGGTGCAAGAGCCGATGAAGACGCGGTCCACGGGAATGTCCACGATCGGCGTGCCGGGCTTCAGGCCCATATATTTCAGCGCGCTTTCGGTGGCTTTCTGGTCGTTCAGGTCGCGGTAGTCGTGCGGATCGGGGACGCGGCTGTTCACGCTGGTGACCATGCCGGGATTCGTGCCCCAGGTAACCTGGGGCGCAATCTGCTCGGCTTGCAGTTCGACGGTCATGTCGAACTTCGCGCCGTCGTCGGATTTCAGCAGTTTCCAGCGTTCGACGGCTTCCTGAAAGGCCTTGCCGCGCGGCACGAACGGGCGGCCTTCCATATAGGCAAACGTCGTCTCGTCCGGCGCGACCATGCCCGCGCGCGCGCCGCCTTCGATGGTCATGTTGCAAACGGTCATGCGGCCGTCCATGGAAAGAGCGCGAATCGCTTCGCCGCCGTATTCCGCCACGTGGCCCGTGCCGCCGCCGATGCCGATCTTTCCGATAATGGCCAGGATGATGTCTTTGGCGGTGACGCCCCGGGGACGCTTGCCGTTCACCACAATGTGCAGCGTTTTCGAACGGGCTTGCACCAGGCACTGCGTGGCCAGCACATGCTCGACTTCGCTGGTGCCGATGCCGAAGGCCAGCGTGCCAAAGGCGCCGTGCGTGGAAGTGTGGCTGTCGCCGCAGACGATGGTCTGGCCGGGCTGCGTGATGCCGAGCTCGGGGCCGATGATGTGCACGATGCCCTGATTCTTGCTGTTCATGTCGAACAGGCGCACGCCGGATTCGCGGCAGTTGCGCTCGAGGGCGTCGAATTGCTGCTTGGCGTCCTGATCGAGAATCGGCAAAGTGCGGTCGGTGGTGGAAACGGAATGATCCATCACCGCGAAGGTGAGGTCCGGCCGGCGGACCTTGCGCCCTTCGGCTTTCAACCCGGCGAAGGCCTGCGGCGAAGTGCCCTCGTGAATGAGGTGGCGGTCAATGTAGATGAGCGCGGGCTTGCCGGGCTCCTCGTAAACCAGGTGGTCGTCCCAGATTTTTTCGTAGAGTGTTTTGGGTGGCATAGGTGTTCCTTGCGATTCTAGCATTCCCGGGAAGCAGGGTGTAGCTGTGCCCTGCCCGTGGGCGAAATTCAGAACGGCCAGGAAGCTAGGGGCAGCGGAAGGAGCCGCGGCCGGTCTGAACTCCGGCCAATACAATTCGGAGAGGCCGGTTCCCTAACACCATTCGGGACGCGCACAAGGCGCCCCAGAAGGCGGGACCTACGAAGATGCGGCGGTGGCTTCGCGGTGCTCCTCGCGAAGCGTTACTTCGTAATGCTGCACACGATGATCGAAGGAGGTGAGCAGCTTCCGGGCCTCGTCTTCGATCACCGCCGCTTCGCGGTCTTTTCCGGCAAAACGCTCGATGGCCTCCAGCGAGGACCACAGCGTTTCCACGACGAAGTGCACGACGACTCCGTCGGATTGACTGAGGACTCGCGCTTCCAGAAATCCTGCTTGGGAGCGCAGATGCGGCAGCACATTCTGGTTGAAGTGACGCAGGTATTCGGGGTAGCGAACCTGCGTCGTTCGGGCGGACCAGAATCGAACGATCATTTCACCCACCTCCTTTCCAAGACGCGGTGGAAAGCTCGGCGTTGGCGCCCACGACTACGTTCCACGGGCGCACCTCCCATCGCTGCACCAGCCCGTTGCGGACATAGGGATCGTTTTCGGCGAAGGTTTTCGCGGTCTCGGGTGAGCTGCCCCGAAAAATGAGCAGCGCGGTATCGGCGGGATCGGCGAGCGCGCCACCCAGCGCCAGTTCGCCGCGTTGCGCGGCGGCCTGTGCATGTGCCAGATGCAGTTCGCGGAAGGGAACGCGGCGCTCTACGAATTTATCCACGACATGGTAGAAAAGGGCGGAGTAGCCCACAATTGCCTCCCACTCGGCCTATGGGCCAACACAAAAATAGCCTATCACGTTGCGCGGGGCGGAGCGGCCACTGCGGTGGCCGCACTCCATAGCTGCCACGGGTTTCCTCCTCGCGGCAGATTCCGGGCCGGTCTAGAGTTTGGTTACCGCTTTCGGCCGATCGAACGTTCGGCCAATACACACCGCACCGTCAGGAATGGGATTAGCCGCCGGCGATGGAGGGGACGAGCAGGACGCGATCGCCGTCTTTCAGGACAGACGATTCGCCATTCAGGAAGCGGATGTCCTCCTCATTGAGATAGACGTTGAGGAACTGGCGGATCTGGCCCTGCTCGTCGCGCACATGGCGCGAAAGCGCGGGATATTTCGTCGTGAGATCCGTCAGCGCCTCGGCCACGGTGGCCGCGCCGCTCTGCACTTTCGGCGCGCCCTCGGTGAAGCGGCGAAACGCCGTTGGGATTTCAATTGTGATTGCCATCTGTTTCTCCTGGACTCCAATGTGAATTTTGTGGTGGCCGACCTTTCGGTCGGCCAGAATTCCAAATTTTCATTGCAAACTGGTCTGGCTAAAGTGCGGCACCTACAGGACCGTTGGCCGGTCTAAAGTCCGGCCACTCCATGGTCCCCTGCAGCCGCTCCTACACGCTTACCGTGTCTTTCAGTTGTTCTTGCAACAGCGCTTCAAAGGCTTCCAGGCGCGGCTCGATCGCTTCGCTGGCAGGGAAGTCCGCGGCGATGGCGTCGGTGGTCTTCAGGCCGTTTCCGGTGATGCAAACGACCGTGGTTTCGTCGGGCGAAATCCGTCCCTGCTGGATCAATTTGGCGGCCACCCCGGCGGTGACGCCGCCGGCGGTCTCCGCGAAAATGCCTTCGGATTCCGCGAGTTGCTTGATGGAGTCGATGATTTCCGGGTCCGAAATATCTTCCGCCCATCCGCCGGATTCGCGGATCAGACGCAGCGCGAAGGGCCCGTCAGCTGGATTGCCAATTGCCAGCGAGCGCGCAATCGTGTTGGGCTTTTGCGGAACAAAGCGGGGAAGCTCGCGTTTCACGCCGTCGGCAATCGGCGAGCAGCCGGTGGCCTGCGCGCCAAAAAACTTCACGCGCTTGGGTTCCACCCAGCCCAGATGCGCCAGTTCGCAGAAGGCTTTGGCGATTTTCCCGATCAGCGAACCTCCGGCCATGGGCACGACGACGTTGTCGGGAAGTTCCCAGCCAAGCTGCTCAGCAATTTCGTAGCCTTGGGTCTTTGAACCTTCGGCGTAGTAGGGCCGCAGGTTGACGTTGACTAGGCCCCAACGGAATTTGTCAGCGATCTGGGTACACAGGCGATTGACATGGTCGTAGTTGCCATTGATGCGGATGATGCGCCCGCCATAGACCGCCGTATTCAAAACCTTCGCAGGCTCCAGGTCAGCCGGAATAAAGACGCAGGTAGCAAAGCCCTGCTGCGCTCCCTGCGCGGCAACGGCGTTGGCCAGGTTGCCGGTGGAGGAGCAGCCGATGGTCTTGAAGCCAAACCGCTGCGCCGCCGCCAGCGCGGTGGCCACAACGCGGTCCTTGAACGAGAGCGTGGGATAGTTCACCGCGTCGTTCTTGAAATAGAGGTTCTTCGCCCCAAAGCGTCTACCCCAGTGGCGCGACTTCACCAGCGGCGTTCCCCCGATGGGTTGGCTCGGCGTGAATCCCTGCGGCAGGGGCAGGAGTTCCGCATAACGCCACATATTGAAAGTGCGCCGCGACACGCCTTCGCGGCTCACGGATTGCCGCAGGGCTTCGTAGTCGTAGCTCACCTCGAGGGGAGAGAAACACTCTTCACAATAAGATTGCGGCTGGTTGGGATACTTCCTGCCACATTCCCTGCAACGCAAGAAAAAGACTTCCTTCATAAGTCACCTCGCCGGCGCTCACAGGCGGATAGCCGGAGCAGCCGAATGAAATGACGTGGGATGATCGCGGGCAGCGCGGAGGGAAAAAGAAAAACCCTCCGTGCCAAAGTGCTTGGAGGGTGTTAGAAATACTCTAAACTCTACCAGCTCTTTAGCAGTTTTTTACGTGGAGCAAGTTGCCCTAAATCGCCACGTGCGCCGCAATGGCGGCTAATTCATTTATGCTAGAAGCCCAAGTGCTTGTCAAGCCGAAAGTTACTCGCACCCGCGCAGAAAGCCTTTTGCTCACCTTTCCGCGTCCAAGCAATGCATGAAGCAGATTTCCCCGGGAGCCCCGGCCGGATGGCCAGTTAACGTCGAGGCGCATCCAAAGAGGGAAGAAACTCCGCGCAAGCTGCGGTGTTATACTCTCCGCATGTGGACTGGGCCACGGAAACAGATAGGAGCTAGACCGTATGGAGCAGTTGAACAATAAGGTGGACTGGAAGCGGCGCCGCACCTACGTCGCCGCAGGACTGATTGCAGTAACACTCACCGTCGGAATTCTGATTGGGTCGGTGATTTCCGGCAAGGTTTCGGCCATGAAGTCGTTGTCGTTTGCGGGAGCGTTGAACGCGGCGCCGTTGGCGCTGCCGGACCCAGTGCCCTCGTCAAATAGTTTTGCCTCGATTGTGAATCGAGTGGAGCCCGCGGTGGTGAACATCGCCACCACCCAGGTGATGGACCGCAAATCCGCGCGGCGCCATGGCGGCGGCGACGATGATCCCAGCGAAGATTTCTTCTTCCATTTTTTTGACGGCCGCCCGGACGCAGGTCCCCGCACCGAGCGCAGCCTGGGCTCCGGCGTGATTGTGGACAAGAGCGGATTTATCTTGACGAACAATCACGTGGTTGAGCAGGCCACCAAGATTCAGGTGACGCTGAATGGCGACACCACGAAATACACGGCCAAGGTCGTGGGCGTGGATGAAGCAACGGACCTGGCAGTGATCAAGATTGACGCCGGCAGGGAATTGCCTTTTGCGAAGTTGGGCAACTCCGACGGCGTGCAGGTGGGGGATTGGGTTTTGGCCATCGGCAGCCCTTTCGGCCTGAATGCCACGGTTACCGCGGGCATCATCAGCGCCAAGGATCGCGCCGGCATCGGCCAGCAGTTCCAGCGCTTCCTGCAGACCGACGCGGCCATTAACCCGGGCAATTCCGGGGGACCGCTGGTGGACATGGCGGGCCAGGTGATCGGTATCAATACGGCGATCATCACCGGCAGCCGCGGGTATGAAGGCGTAGGCTTCGCGATGCCCTCGAGCACCGCGATCAACGTTTACGACCAGCTTGTGAAGACCGGGCGGGTGACGCGCGGTTCGATCGGGGTGAGCTTCCAGGAAGAGCTCGGCACCAACCAGATTACGCTGAAGTCTCTTGGCGCCCCTTACGGCGTAGTGATCGAAGGCGTAGAGCCCGGCAGCCCGGCGGAGAAGGCCGGCCTGAAGGGCGGCGACGTAATCACGGCGATCAATGGCATGGCAGTGAAAACCGGCAACGATCTGGTGAATCCCATTGCTGCCGCTCCGATTGGCAGCAAGGTGAAGATCACCTATTTCCGCGACAAACAGCAGAAGGAAACCACCGCTACGGTTGAGGATCGCACGCGCGTCTTCCCGAATACCCAGGGCAGCGTGAACAGCACACCGGAAGACAACGCCCCGGCGGAGTTTGGGTTGCACGTGGAAAGTCTGACGCCCACGCGTGCGGAGCATGTCGGGATCGAAGGGCAAAAGGGCGTGGTGGTCACGGAAGTGGACCCCGCGAGCTTCGCCGACGACGCGGGCTTCCAGCCCGGCGACGTCATTTCCGCGGTGAACGACCAGGCCGTGACTTCGATGGAGGAGTACCGCAAGGCGGTGGGAGGGTTGAAGCCCGGACAGAACGTGGTGTTCAAGATTCTGCGCCGCAATGGCGACCGGGTGATGACCATGTTCCTGCCGGGCGTAGTACCGTCGGAGAGGCACTAACGCAGGCAGTCACAATCGCTCAGCGATGCGCACATTGCTCTCACCTGCAACTTCCCACAAGTTGATCGCGGCTTTGGCCGTGGGCAGCCTGGTGCTGCCCGCGGCTGTTTTCGCGACGGCTAAGCGTCGCGCGGCGCATCCCACACCACAGGCTGCTTCGTCAAAGCCTTCCAACTCGAAGGCGAGTGCCAGTCATGCGAAGAGGGCCACGAAAGGTAAGAAGAGTTCCAGCCGCAGGGGCAAGCGCGTGCGCGGGCAGCAGGCCCCGACGCCTGAGCGGATCAACGAGATCCAGTCGGCGCTGGCCAGAAGCGGAGCCTACACCGGAGAACCCAGCGGGAAGTGGGACGATTCCTCCACCGACGCAATGAAGAAATTCCAGTCTGCGCACGGGTTGACTCCTACCGGCAAATTCGACGCGCTGACCCTGCAGAAACTCGGCCTTGGATCGGATACCGCGGGTCTCGGTGCGCCTACGCCTCCCCCCAATGCCGCCGCTAATCGCTTGCTTTCGCAGAAAGTTCAGCGCGACGAAGCGAAAAACGAGCCCGAGTAGAAACTCCTGCGTTTCATCTCTTGCCTTTGCCCGCTAGTTTCTTCAGGGAATCGGTAAATTCTTCCAAAGCGTCGCGATTCGCCTGATTTTTCACAAATTGGCCCTCGCGGCGGCAGTTGATCAATCCAGCCTCGGAAAGAATCCTCAAATGATGGGAAACCGTGGCGGGGGTAATGCCGCGCAAATTCACCAGGGCGCGGCAGTTGACCTGGCCGCGCGACGCGATATGTTCGTAAATTTTCAGGCGGGTTGCATCTCCAAGGGCTTTGGCGACCTTCTCAATTTGTGCCAGGTTCATGGACAGGCTCCTTTCTTTGAGGAGTTTAGGGGAAATTTTCGGGCGCCGGGGAAAATTCGGAGTTAATTGTAACCGGAGAGTTAGATACTCATCTAAGTATCGCAGTTGCCTGAAACATCTGCCCGTGCGAGATCGCCGGGCCATCAGGAAGAGGAGGATTTATGAAGCGTCTGGAAGGAAAGGTAGCGTTAATCACCGGCGGAAACAGCGGCATCGGCCTGGCCACCGCGAAGCGCCTGAAAGAAGAAGGAGCCAAGGTGGCCATCACCGGCCGCAGCCAGAAGACCTTGGACGAGGCGGTAAAGACTCTGGGAGGCGAGGTCGTGGCGATCCAGTCGGATGTCGCGAAAATCAGCGAGATCGACAAGGTGTTTGCGACGGTGACGAAGAAGCTCGGGAAAATCGACGTTCTCTTCGTTAATGCCGGAGTCGCCAAGTTCCTTCCGCCGGCTCAGGTAACCGAGGAGCATTATGACGAGCAGTTCGACATCAACGCCAAGGGTTCTTATTTCACGTTGCAGAAATCGCTTCCGTATCTGAACGACGGCGCGTCCGTGATTCTGAATACCAGCGTGGTGAGTCACAAGGGCATGGCGAATGCAACGGTATATTCGGCCACCAAAGCGGCGATGCGTTCGTTGACGCGAACTTATGCCGCAGCCCTGGCGGCACGGAATATCCGCGTGAATGCCGTCGCGCCGGGTCCGATTGAGACGCCGCTCTTCGACCGCATGGGACTTCCGAAGGAGGCGCTGGACGAGTTTGCCAGCACGGTGGTGAACACCGTCCCTCTGAAGCGTTTCGGCAAGCCGGATGAAGTGGCGGGGGCGGTGGCGTTTCTGGCGTCGTCCGACGCGTCGTACGTAACGGGTGTGGAGCTGAACGTCGACGGCGGCATGGGCCAGGTCTGAGCAACTGCGCAGCGTCGCATGGCATTTCCGTGTTCCAGGCAAGGCGGCCCACTTCGCTGGGCCGCCTGTTTTATTTGACGGTGCGCTCCGTACGCCGATAGACTCGATTTCTTCCAGGAGGCTGCATGGCAACGGCATCGGCGTCGCGCGCGTACAAAAACTTCATTAACGGCGAGTGGGTGGCGCCGAACAGCGGCAAGACGCTGGAGAATCGCAACCCCGCAAACACGGACGAGGTCATTGGCGTGTTCCCGCTGTCTTCCCAAGAGGACGTGGACGCGGCAGTCTCCGCGGCCAAGGCGGCGTATCACAGCTGGCGGCTCACTCCCGCGCCGAAACGTGCGGAGATCCTCTATCGTACGGCGGAAATTCTGGTGAAGCGCAAGGAGGAGTTCTCGCGCGAAATGACGCGTGAAATGGGGAAGGTGCTGGCCGAAACGCGCGGCGATGTCCAGGAAGCCATCGACATGACCTATTACATGGCCGGCGAAGGCCGCCGCCTGTTTGGCCAGACCACTCCATCGGAACTTCCCAATAAATTTGCGATGAGTGTGCGGCAGTCCATCGGTGTTTGCGGAATGATCACGCCGTGGAATTTCCCCATGGCGATTCCATCTTGGAAAATGATGCCGGCGCTGGTGTGCGGAAACACGTTGGTGATCAAACCGGCGGAGGATACGCCGCTCTCCACCCACAACCTGGTGGGAGTGCTGGCGGAAGCAGGTTTGCCGCCCGGGGTGGTAAACCTTGTCGGCGGCGATGGGCCTGGAACCGGCGCGGCTCTGACAAGACACCCTGATGTGCCTGTGGTGAGTTTTACGGGCTCCACTTCCACGGGTCGCCTTATTGCGGAAACCTGTGCGCCTGTATTCAAGCATTACAGCCTGGAAATGGGCGGAAAGAACATTATTTTGGTCATGGAGGACGCGAATCTGGATCTGGCCGTGGACGGCGCGATCTGGGGCGGATTTGGCACCACCGGGCAGCGTTGCACCGCCGCCAGCAGGGTGGCCGTGCACAAGAACGTTTACAACGAGTTTGTGAACCGATTCGTGGCCCGCGCGGCAAAGCTGAAAGTGGGCAATGGCTTGGATCCCACGGTGGAAATGGGGCCGTGCATTAACGAGCAGCAGCTTCAGACCGTGATGTCTTATATAGAGATCGGCCGGAGGGAAGGCGCAAAGCTACTCACGGGCGGGAGCCGGTTATCAAGCGGCGAGTACGCCAAGGGTTGGTTCCATCAGCCCACCGTATTTGGCGATTGCAGCCCGAAAATGAGGGTTGCGCAGGAGGAGATTTTTGGCCCGGTGGTCTCACTGATCCCAATTGATAGCCTGGAGCAGGGAATTGAAGTGGCGAACGGAGTGCCCTACGGGCTGTCGGCTTCCATTTATACCCTCAATGTGAATCGCGCCTTTGCCGCTATGCAGGATCTTTACACCGGCATCGTGTATGTGAATGCTCCAACGATCGGAGCGGAGACCCACTTGCCATTTGGCGGCACGAAACAGACCGGCAACGGCCACCGCGAAGCTGCCGTCGCGGCCATCGACTTTTTTACCGAGTGGAAGTCGGTCTACATCGACTATTCGGACAAATTGCAGCGCGCGCAGATCGATAACAATTAAGGGTCGGGCCTGCGCGAGCCCATTGACCACACTTGACAGCGATTTTAAAATAATAACTAGCAGACTGGAGCGAGTGCTGCTATGCGCAACCCAGCTCTTCAAGAACGGCGTAACCGGCAGATTCTGGCCGACTTGGTGCGTGCCTACATCGAAACCGGCGAGCCGGTTTCTTCCCGGGCGATCTCCAAGCGCTTTGAAGAGTCTCTCAGCACCGCCACCATTCGCAATATCATGGCGGACCTGGAGGATGGCGGCTATTTGTATCAGCCGCACACCTCTGCCGGCCGTGTGCCGACGGCTGCCGCGTACAGGTTTTTTGCCCAGGAAATCGCTTCGCAAGCGACGCTGAGTGCCGATGACTGCGACTGGATCCGGCGGCAACTGAGCGGTGCTCATTCGGCGGCCGAGATCACGGAGAAGGCCGGGCATGTGCTGGCGGAAGTCTCCCGCGGCGTAGGCATCATTGTCGCGCCTCCTTTGCGCAGCGCCGTCCTCGAACACGTGCGCATGTGGCTATTGCCGGACGGACGCGTCGTGGTGGTGCTGATTTCGCCGGGCGGCAACACGCGCGACAAGGTGCTTCGTCCAGGGCGCATGTTTTCTCAGCAGGAACTCGACGCCACCGCCGAGTTCTTGAATCGTAACTACGCGGGCTGGAATCTGGAAGCGATTCGCAACGACCTGCTGCAAAAGCTGGCCACCGAACGCGACCGCTACGAAACGCTGGCGCAGAGCGCGTTGACGCTGTGCGATCCGGAGGTGCTGGGCGAATCGGTCGGTCAACGCGTGTACGTGGAAGGCACGGCGCAGATTGTGGGCGCGCCGGAGTTCGCCGACCAGAATCAGCTTCGCGAATTACTGGCGGCTATCGAAGAGAAGCATCGGCTGGTTTCGGTCCTGAATGCCTGCATCGATACGCCAGAGCCGGTGTTCGTGCAGATTGGCATCAAAGAGATTTCCCAGGCCGGGCAGAACCTGGCGCTGATCAGCGCTCCGTATTCGGGGCAGGACCTGGTGCAGGGCTCGCTTGGAGTGCTGGGGCCCACGCGGATCGACTATGAACGTGCCATGACCGCGGTTGCGTATGTAGCGCAGCTTTTCAGCGAAGCGCTGCAAAAAATCGACTAGCCAGCCGCAGTCGCCTGGCGCATTCTGGGAACGATTCTTTGCGCGAGGAATTTTAGGAACAGGTTATGAGCGAGCAAGAGATCAAAGTCAAAATGAACCCCGGCGAGGGGGCGTTGCAGCCCGAGGAATCGCAGGTTGCGGCGGAGGAGTCCGCTCAATTGAAAAAACTTTCCGCTGACCTGGACGACTTGCGGCAGACGCTGCTGCGGCGGCAGGCCGACTTCGACAATTATCGTAAACGCATCGAAAAAGAACGGGCCGAGGATAACAAGCGCGCGACGGCCCGAGTGGTGGAATCGCTAATCCCCATTGTGGACGGCTTTGAGCACGCGTTGGCCGCGCACAAAGATGATGAGTATGCCGGGTACCGCAAGGGCTTCGAGCTGATTTACAAGCAACTGCTGGACAACCTCGGGAAGCTCGGCGTCGAGCGGGTTGAGCCCCTGGGGCTGCCGTTCGATCCGCATATTCACCAAGCCATGGATCGCACGGAAACGGCCGAACATGCCGACGGCTCGATCCTGGAAGTTTTTGCCCCCGCGTATATCTATCACGGACGCGTGCTGCGTCCCGCGATGGTGCGCGTAGCGGTTCATCCCGGAGGCGCATCCAACCGCGCAGTGAACTGATCCGTAACATTTCTTGTGGCCGCAGAATCGACGGCCAATTTCTTTGCTAACGTCAGGAAGAAGAGGATACAAACGTAAGTAAATATGTCTAAGGCACATCAACACGATTATTACGAAGTTCTCGGGGTTAGCCGGACCGCCTCGGTCGAGGAGATCAAGTCGGCATACCGGAAGGCGGCCCTGAAATGGCATCCCGATCGGAACCCCGAAAACAAGGAAGAAGCCGAGCATCGTTTCCGTGAGTGCACGGAAGCTTACAGCGTCCTGAGCGATCAGCAGAAACGCCAGATCTATGACACCTACGGCCATGAAGGACTAGCGGGCGCCGGTGCGCAACCCGACTTCAACGGCACCGTCTTCCAGGACTTCCACGACATCTTCGGCGATTTTTTCGGCTTTGAAGATGTTTTCGGCGGAGGCGGAAGACGCCGTGGCGGCGGGCGCCGGGTGCAGCGCGGAGCAGACCTTCGCTACGACATGACGCTGACGTTCGAGGAGGCCGCTTCGGGTATTACCTCGAAGATTCGCGTGCCGCGGCAGGAGTATTGCGAGTCTTGCAACGGCACCGGCGCGAAAAAGGGCACCGGCGTTGTGGCGTGCCAGGCGTGCGGCGGACGCGGCCAGATAGTCTACCAGCAGGGCTTTTTTACAATCAACCGCACCTGCCCGGCGTGCCAGGGCGCAGGCCAGATCGTCAAAGAACGCTGCCCGGATTGCAAAGGCCAGGGACGAATCGATCGCGAACGCACGATTGAATTGCGGATTCCTCCCGGCGTGGATACCGGCACACGGCTGCGCGTGCAAGGCGAGGGCGAACCGGGGCCGAATGGGGGGCCTGCCGGCGATCTTTATGTTGTGCTGGATGTGAAGGAGCACAGTTTCTTCGAGCGCCGCGGTGCGGATTTGTACTGCACAATTCCGCTGAGCGTTGCGCAGGCTTCGCTCGGCACCGAACTGCAGGTTCCAGGTCTGAGTGGCGAGGAGCGGCTGAAAATTCCCGAAGGTACGCAGAGCGGGGCTGTGTTTCGGATCAAGGGTAAGGCGCTGCCCGATCCCCATGGCGGCGGGCGTGGCGACTTGTACTATCACGTGCGCGTGCTGACGCCGACCAAGCTGACGCGCGAGCAACGCAAGCTGATGGAGCAGCTCGACGCGACCATGAAAGTCGAAAACAAGCCCGCGGACCGCAATTCGTCGCTCTTCGACAAGGTTAAGGATATTTTCGGTTAAGGGATTGCCGTGCAGATGGCAATCTTCGTAGGGCCCGCCTCCCGAGGGCCCTAGTTCTTTTCGATTCCCCTGATTTCGCGGGCTGCTGGATTCCATGGCAAGATAGCGGGCATGCGCCGGCGATTTTTCGTTGAAAAATTTGAAAACGACCGCGCCGTGGTGGAAGGCAAAGCGGCTCACCATTTGGGACGCGTTCTGCGCGCGCAACCCGGCCAACTTTACGAATTGAGCGATGGCACAAAGGTCTGGCTGGGACGTATCGAGACTGTCTCCCGCGATACAGTGGATTTTTCGCTGATGGAAGAGCTGCCCGCCTATCAACCCGCAATTCAGATCACGCTGCTGCTCTCGGTGGTAAAATTCGATTCCTTCGAGTGGGCGCTGGAAAAGGCCACCGAACTTGGCGTCCAGACCATCGTTCCACTAGCCGCCGCGCGAAGCGAGAAGGCCTTGCTGGCCGCCGCAGCGAAGCGCGCCGCGCGTTGGAAGAAGATTCTGTTCGAGGCTTCGCAGCAATCACGACGGGTGCGGGTTCCGTTATTGGAATCGCTTGCGACGCCCGTGGCTGCCTTTTACTCTCCTGCCGAAGGGCTGCGTATTTCTCTTTCGGAAGTGCCGGATGCGAAACCGCTTCGCGAAGTTCTGCAGGGCCAAACGGCTAAATCGGTAACTGTAGCGATCGGCCCGGAAGGCGGGTGGACCGGCGCCGAATTGGCGGCTGCTCGCGCTGCCGGTTTCCTTGAGGCGTCGCTTGGGAAGCTCATCCTGCGGGCGGAAACGGCGGTCATCACTGCCCTGGCCAACATCAACTTCGCGCTGGGAGCCAATTGAGCGGATCGCAGGTTCGTTGCTCGCCCTTCAGGGGCGATGATATCGAGACGATGGCGATCCCGGGGTCATTTGGGAAGGGCCTCGGACCTGAAGGTCCGAGCTACCGCAGGGATTTCCAGCATATTTTTGTGCTGCGCAGCCAGCTCGGCTTACAATCCGCCCAACTTAGGAGAGGCGGCTTCTTCCAGATTTGACGCCAATGTGATAAAGGCAACACAAATGGGGATCACAGAATCGAATGGGGAGCGCGGCGCGAACCCGGAGCAAAGTCTTCCACAACTCGCTCTGGCGTGAGGTTCGCAACGCATGTTATAAATTAAAGGTAGTCGGAGATGCGCAAACCTGAAGAGAATCTGAACCCTCCTCCCGCGGGCGGATCCCCCGACGCCCCAAATCCAGCTTTTCCCTCGAGTCCTTTCCGCGAATCTTCGCAACCAGGCCCGGATTCACACCATCTGCTGCGCCACGAAATCCGCGTGTGGACGCGCGATCTGCTGATTGCCATCGGCCTTGCGCTGGTCATCATCGTGTTCCTTTACCAGCCGGTGAAAGTGGAAGGCACCAGCATGGCGCCGCTGCTTTCCGATCAGGAACGCATCTTCATCAACAAGTTTGTGTATCGCTTTGAAGCCATTCACCGCGGCGACGTGGTGGTGTTCTGGTATCCGCTGGACCGTTCGAAATCATTCATCAAGCGCGTTATCGGTTTGCCGGGCGATACCGTGGAGCTTCGCCACGGCATGCTCTACGTCAACGGCAAATTGGTTCCAGAGCCGTACGTGCCACCACAATATGCCGACGTGACCGATTTCGGTCCGGTAAGGATTCCCAGGGGGAGTTATTTTGTGATGGGGGATCACCGCATCAGCTCGAATGATTCCCGCGTGTTTGGGCCGGTTGCCGGCCAGTACATTTACGGCCGCGCCGTATTTGCTTATTGGCCCGTGGACCACTTCGGTTCGCTCTCGACCGCCGAGGCCAATGAGAAATGAAGCAGTCCGGAGGACACACTGACGGATACTCAGCATCGCCCCGCAATTCTGGCGCTCGAAGACGGGCGCATCTTTAATGGCCGCGCCGGCGGCGCCATCACGCGCCGCGGCGGCGAAGTCGTTTTCAACACCAGCCTCACCGGCTATCAGGAAGTATTCACCGACCCCAGCTACGCCGGGCAGATCGTTTGTCTCACTTATCCGCATATTGGAAATGTTGGCGCGAATCTCGATGACGAGGAGTCCTCCAGGCCCTACATCGAGTCGCTGATCGTCCGGGAATTTTCGCAGGTGGCCTCCAATTGGCGGTCAGCAGAAACGGCGCAGCTTTATTTGAACCGCCACAAGATTCCCGTCATTTGGGACATCGATACGCGGGCCCTTGTGCTGCATATCCGCAAAGTGGGCGCGCTGCGTGGCATGGTGTCCACCGACGGCACACCCGCGGATCAGCTTGTGTACGAGGCAAAGCAGTTGCCATTGATGGCCGGGCAGGAGCTGGCGGGCCGCGTCTCGTGCAGGAATGCGTACGAATGGCAGAAGGGCTCCATTGAATTGGCGACTTCGCCTTGGGCCGAGCAGATGGGTGAATCCGGCGCGAGCCCGGAGGCGACGAAATGCAAAGTGGTCGCTTACGACTACGGCATCAAGCAGAACATTTTGCGGCTGCTGGTGGATCACCACTGCGAGGTCACGGTCGTTCCTGCCAACACTTCCGCGGAGGATGTTCTGGCGTTGCGGCCGAACGGCGTGTTTTTGTCGAATGGTCCCGGGGATCCGGAACCGGTGACCTACGCTGTCGAAAATATTCGCAAGCTGGCGGGACGCGTGCCGGTCTTCGGCATTTGCCTCGGGCACCAGCTTTGCGGGCTGGCGTTGGGCGGAAAAACGTTCAAGCTGAAATTCGGGCATCACGGATCAAACCACCCGGTGAAAAATCTTCTGACCAACCAGGTGGAAATTACCGCGCAAAATCACGGCTTCTGTGTCGATCCGGATTCGCTGCCATCCAGCGAAGTCGAGATCACGCACCTGAATTTGAACGACAACACCAACGAGGGCATGCGCAGCAAGACCGTGCCGCTCTTTAGCGTGCAATATCACCCGGAAGCTTCTCCCGGCCCGCACGATTCGCACTATTTGTTCACGCAGTTCACGGACATGATGAAGGAGTTCGCCAGCCCCGGGAGTTCCCGCGGATGAGCCAGGATTTGCAGAAGGGAATCGATGCCGAAGCGTAAAGACATCAAGAAGATTCTCATCATCGGGTCGGGACCAATCATCATCGGCCAGGCGTGCGAGTTTGACTATTCGGGCGCACAGGCATGCAAGGCGCTGCGTGCCGAGGGTTATGAAGTCGTGCTGGTCAATTCGAATCCTGCCACGATCATGACCGACCCGGAGTTGGCGCACCGCACTTACGTCGAGCCGCTGACAAAAGAATATCTCGAAGAAATTCTGATCAAGGAAAAGCCGGACGCGCTGCTGCCCACTGTCGGAGGGCAGACGGCCTTGAATCTGGCCGTCGAGCTGGCCGAAGGCGGCATTCTTGAAAAGCACAACGTCGAAATGATTGGTGCTTCGCTGCGCGCAATTAAGGTGGCCGAGGACCGCCTGTGGTTTAAGGATGCCTGCCGGAAGATCGGCCTGGAAGTGCCCGCCTCCGCGCTGGTCAACAACGCGCAGGATGCCATGCGCCTGTGCGATCAACTCGGTTTTCCGCTGGTGATTCGCCCGTCGTTCACCCTGGGCGGCACCGGTGGCGCGATTGCCTATAACAAGGAAGAGTTCTCCGAAGCGATTTCTCATGCGCTGGACATGAGCCCGGTGCATGAAGCGCTGGTCGAAGAGTCCGTGCTTGGCTGGAAAGAGTTTGAACTCGAGGTGATGCGCGACTTCCGCGACAACTTCGTGGTCATTTGCACGATCGAAAATCTCGATCCCATGGGCGTGCACACCGGCGATTCGATCACCGTTGCGCCGGCGCAAACCCTGACCGACAAGGAATACCAGCGCATGCGCGACGCCGCCGCGGCGATCATCCGCGAAGTGGGCGTGGAAACCGGCGGCTCCAACGTGCAGTTTGCCGTGAATCCCGAAAACGGCCGCATGGTGGTGATCGAGATGAACCCGCGCGTCTCGCGGAGTTCCGCGCTGGCCAGCAAGGCAACGGGTTTCCCGATCGCGAAAATCGCGGCGCGCCTTGCCGTGGGCATGGCGCTGGACGAAATTCCCAACGATATCACGCAGAAAACGCCGGCATGCTTCGAGCCGACCATCGACTATGTGGTCGTGAAGATCCCCAAGTGGCAATTCGAAAAGTTCCCGGGCTCCGACAGCGCCCTGGGCACGCAGATGAAGTCGGTCGGCGAAGTGATGTCCATCGGCCGCACGTTCAAGGAGGCGCTCCAGAAGGGCGTTCGCTCGCTCGAGCCCAGCACGCCCTGGCGCGCGCCCGCCGAAACGCCGGATTCTTTATTGCGCGAAAAGCTCGCCACGCCACGCCCGGACCGCATCCATTGGATTCTCACTGCGGTTGACCGCGGTCTGCCTGCCGCGGAAATCTGCGAACTCACCAAGATCGATCCCTGGTTTATCCACCAGATCGAGGAGCTGACGGCCATCCACCGCCGCGCGGCCTCCGTCACGGTCGAAACCGCCTCCAAGGACCTGCTGCGCGAGGCCAAGCGCGTGGGCGCCAGCGACGAGCAGCTTGCGCAAATCTGGAAGACCACGCCCGCCGTCGTGCGCCTGCAACGCGCGCGGTACGGCGTTTCGCCCGTCTTCAAGCGCGTGGACACTTGTGCCGCGGAGTTCGAATCCTTCACCCCGTACATGTATTCGACCTACGAGGACGAGGATGAATCGAGCCCGACGCAAAAACCGAAGATCATGATTCTAGGCAGCGGACCGAATCGCATCGGGCAGGGAATCGAATTCGATTACTGCTGCTGCCACGCATCCTACGCGCTGCGCGCCGATGGCTTCGAATCCATCATGGTGAATTGCAACCCGGAAACCGTGTCGACCGACTATGACACCTCCGATCGCCTGTATTTCGAACCGCTGACGCTCGAGGACGTGCTCGCTATCGTGGAGCGTGAAAAGCCGGCCGGCGTCATCGTGCAATTCGGCGGGCAGACGCCGCTGAATCTTGCGCTGGAGTTGAAGCGCAATGGCGTTCCGATTGTCGGCACGGCTCCGGAATCGATCGACCTTGCCGAAGACCGCCGCCGCTTTGGACGCTTGCTCGAGGAATTGCGCATCCCGCAGCCGCGCAACGGCACGGCGCTGGTGCCGGAGGAAGCGGCGCGGGTCGCCGGTGAAATTGGCTTGCCCGTGCTGGTGCGTCCGAGCTACGTGCTCGGCGGCCGCGCGATGGTGATCGCGTACGACGTCAACACCGTGCAGGAATACGTTGCGCAGGCGGCATTGATGGGCCCCGCCCGCCCGGTCCTGATCGACCAGTTCCTGGAAGAAGCGACGGAAGTGGACGTAGACGCTCTGGCCGACGGCACCGACGTGGTAATCGGCGGCATCATGGAGCACATCGAAGAAGCCGGCGTTCACTCCGGAGATTCCTCCTGCGTGCTGCCGCCCGTTAGCCTGTCGCCCAAAATTCTGGACACCATCCGCGACTACACCAAGCGCCTGGCGCTGGCGTTGAAAGTCGTCGGCCTGATGAACGTGCAGTACGCCATTCAGCGCGACACCGTTTACGTGCTGGAAGTGAATCCCCGCGCCTCGCGCACGGTGCCATACGTCAGCAAGGCTACCGGGGTTCCGCTTGCAAAAATCGGCGCGCGCCTGATGGTGGGCCGCCGCCTGGCGGACATGAAGCTGCCGCTGGTGCACAGCAACGGCGTCGCGGAAGTCGCCACGCACGAATTCTATTCCGTGAAATCGCCGGTTTTTCCGTTCAACAAGTTCCGGGGCGTGGACACCATCCTCGGCCCGGAAATGCGCTCCACGGGCGAAGTAATGGGTATTTCCACATCCTATGGGCAGGCGTTTGCCAAGGCCCAACTCGCCGCGGGACAGAAATTGCCGAGCAGCGGAACGGTCTTCATCAGTGTGAACGATCGCGATAAGCGCCAGGTGGGCGCCATCGGCAAGGAACTCGTCTCGATGGGCTTCAAGATCGTGGCCACGCGCGGCACCGCCGCGGCACTGCATGCTGCACACGTAGCGTGCGAGGAAGTCTACAAGGTCAACGAAGGCCGGCCAAATATCGTGGACCTGATCAAGACCGGCAAGGTGAACCTGGTCATCAACACGCCGCTGGGCCGCGAATCCTTCTACGACGAAAAGTCCATCCGGCGCGCCGCGATCCGCTACAACATTCCCTGCATCACCACGCTCTCCGCGGCCCACGCCGCTGTCCGCGGCATTCACGCGCTGATCGAACTCCAGCGGGAAGTGGCCTGCTTGCAGGACCTGCACCGCAATCGCGTCGCGGCCTCGGGGTCGCCGGGAAACGGAGATTAGCCATGAACGTAAGTGGGATTTTTCCAGCGCTTAGCACCCCATTTGAAGCGGACGGCGGCATTTCGCTCAACCGGATGAAGCACAACATCCGTCTCTATAACCAGACGGGGCTCGCCGGCTATGTGGCGCTGGGTTCCACGGGCGAAGCCGTCATGCTCTCGCGTGACGAGGCCGACCAGATTCTCGCCGCCGTGAAAGAAACCGCCGCACCGGGGAAAATCCTGATCGCCGGAACCGGCGCCGAATCTACGGCCGAAACAATCGCCCGCACAAAGCGTGCAGCTTCGTTGGGGTATCAAATCGCGCTGGTCAAGACTCCTTACTATTACAAGCCGACCTACCGCGCCGATCATTTCATTCAGCACTATCGTGCCGTTGCCGACGCTTCGCCCATCCCGGTGCTGCTCTATTCCGTGCCGATTTTCACCAACATCACGTTGGAAGCCGCGGAAGTCATCGCGCTTGCGCAACATCCCAACATCATCGGCATTAAAGACAGTTCCGGCAGCATTCAGCGTATCGGCGAAGTGGTGGCCGGCGCGCCCAGGGATTTTCAGGTGCTCACCGGCGGGGCGGCTGTCGTCTATCCCTGCCTGGCGATGGGCGGACGCGGAGCGATTTTGGCTCTTGCGGATTTGCTCCCCGAACTTTGCGTGGAGCTGTATAACCTGTTCCAGCAGGGACGCCACGCAGAAGCACGCCAGGTGCAGTTGCAACTGGTTGTCGCCTCAAAGGTCGTCTTCGGCGAAAACGGAATTCCCGGCTTAAAATACGCGATGGACATGCGCGGTTACCAGGGTGGCTACCCGCGCTCGCCATTGCTGCCGCTTAAGGAAGAGAAAAAGCAGCCGATTGCCGCGCTGATGGGCGAACTCTTTCCGGTCGCCGCGCGCGTCTAAACGACGGACCAACGGCGTCACCTTTTTGGGAGACGAACATCTAATCGCCCATGGACTGTCGCGCCCTGCTGCCGCACGAGCTCCCTCACTCGACTCCGCTCATCCGCGATTTCACGGAAAATTTCTCTCACCTCGCGGCGTTTTACGCGCACAAGCCGGAGATGGCGGCCATCGAAGCGTACGCCCGGCAGTTGCAGTTTCCCGTTGAGAGGCGCCGGGATGTAGCCGCGATTTTGCGCGAGCAGAATCTGGTGCTGGGCGCGGGGCCGGAGACGGAAAAGAATCTCCACCGGCTGGAAAATGGCGCGGCGGCAATTGTCACCGGCCAGCAGGTGGGCTTGCTCGGCGGCCCGGCCTATTCCTTTTACAAGGCGCTCAGCGCGATCGAAGCGGCGCGGGAACTTACACTTTCCGGCGTCGAAGCCGTCCCGGTCTTCTGGATGGCCACCGAAGACCACGACGTCGACGAGGTCCGCCACGCGACGTGGTTTCACGACGGCAAGCTGCAGAGTCTGATCCTCCCGCCTCCCGCCCAGACTGGAATTCCTGCCGGTAAGGTTTTACAAGGGAGCGAAATCGAAGATCTTTTGCGGGCAATCCAGGGCAGCTTTGCGGTGCAGGGAGGCGAGGAGCTTTGGGAGATCGTGCGCTTCTGTTGTAGCCCACAGGATACCTACGGAAGTTCCTTCGGCAAACTCTTCGCAAAACTCTTCTCCTCCCAAGGCTTGATCCTTCTCGATCCTCTCCATCCCAAGCTCCACGCCATCGGCGCGCCGATTCTGCGCGACGCCCTCGAACAGCGCGACGATCTGAACGCCGCTCTGCTGCATCGCGACAAGGAACTGGAAAAAGCCGGCTATGCGCCCCAGGTGAAAGTCACCTCGAAAAGCACCTTGCTCTTTGCCTTTCACCAGGGCAAGCGCGAAGTCCTTAGCGCCAGTGACGGAAAATTTTCTTTTGGCGGTAAATCGACGGCTCGCTCGGAAGTAATTCGCCGTCTGGTGCAAGAGCCGGAGGCATTCAGTCCCAGCGCCTTGCTTCGGCCCGTGATGCAGGACTACCTCCTTCCGACGGCCGCGTATTACGGCGGACCGGCGGAGATCGCCTACTTTGCGCAGACGGAAGTCCTTTACAGGAAACTGCTCGGCCGCATGCCGGTGCTGTTGCCGCGCGCGGACTTCACCCTGGTGGACCCCAAAGCCATGCGCATTCTGGATAAGTACAAGCTGAAGGTGGAAGACGCGTGGCTCGGCTCGCAAGCGCTGCGGAAGAAGATGTACGCCTCCAACATCCCCAAAAAGCTGGCGCGCTCTTTCGAGGGCGGCCTTCGGCAGATCGAGAAGAGCGTCGAAAACCTGCACAAATCGATTCGCGAGGTGGATCCCACGATCCAAGGCACGATCGCCCGCGCCGAAAGGCGCATCCGCTACCAGGTGGAAAAACTGCGCTCGAAAACCGGGCAGGCGCTCGACCGCCACGAAAAGGTCATCGAGTCCCACGCGCTTTTCCTCGAAAATCTCCTCTATCCGCACAAAGGGTTGCAGTCCCGCAATCTCTCCTTCCTTCCATTTCTCCTGCGTCTCGGCCCCGGCGGCCTGGGCGAACTCCAACGGCTGGCGTGCCCGAAGAAACCCGGGCAACATTACATCGTTGCCATTCCCTGAGCCGTTCGCGGAGGCCTTTATGCAATCGATTCGTGTGCGGACCAGCCGCCGCACGCAAATGTTGGAAGTGACCCAGGAGGTGCAGCGCGTGGTGACGGCGCTGGGCATCAAAGCCGGCACCTGCTTTCTCTATGTCCCACACACCACCGCTGGAGTCTTGCTCAACGAGCATGCCGACCCCGACGTGGCCACCGATGCCGAAGGCGCGCTGGATCGCCTGGTGCCCGCCGCCGGGCCGTATCGCCATGTCGAGGGCAATTCCGATTCCCATGTGAAGACCATGCTTGTGGGCACTTCCCAGATTGTTTTCGTTGAAGACGGGAAACTGGTCCTGGGACGCTGGCAGGGAATTTTCTTTGCGGAGTTTGACGGCCCGCGCGACCGCCACCTCTACGTTAAAGTCGCCCCTGACCACGTGTGACCCCATTGGCAGCGCCTGGTTCTTGCAGGCACGCCTTTCGAATTGCGCCACGCCTGCCGGCTGGAAGCCGGCGCGACCAAGCCTGTGCTACAGTTTTTAAGCATGGGGAAGCTTGGGATCTACATCCAGGTTCCGTTCTGTCAGACGAAGTGCACTTATTGCAACTTCCACACAGGCGTAGTGTCGCCGGGGCGCTTCGTGCCTTATGTCGATGCGGTATGCCGGGAAATCCGCCAGCATCGCTCGCTGCTGGAATCCTCCGGCGCGCGCGTCTCGGCACTTTCAGCCAGCGGCGAGCCGACTGTGGACACCTTGTACATTGGCGGCGGCACGCCGAGCCTGCTCGAACCGCATCTTCTGACCCGGATGGTCCAGGCACTGCGTGACAATTTTACCTGTCAGTTGCACGAGGTTACTCTCGAGGCCGATCCCGAAACCATCGACGCGGAGAAAGCCGCCGCTTGGGCGGCCGCGGGATTCAACCGCATTAGCTTTGGCTCCCAATCCTTCGTGGACGAGGAACTGAAAGCCGCGGGACGCATGCACCGCCGGGCGGACATTTATCGTGCCCTTCCGGTGCTCCACGATGCCGGGATTCGCAACATCAGCTTCGACCTGATCGCAGGCCTTCCAAAGCAAACCGCGCTTTCCTGGCGGCAGTCGCTGGGCGAAACCATCGCGCTTTCCCCGGAGCACATTTCCATTTACATGATGGAAATCGACGAAGGCAGCCGTCTCGGGCTCGAGGTCTTGCAAGGCGGGACGCGCTATAGCGCCCGGGAACTTCCCAGCGAAGAGGCCACTGCCTCGTTTTACGAGCTGGCGCAATTGCAATTGAAGGCTGCGGGTTACCTCCAGTACGAAATCTCCAATTGGGCCAAGCCCGGGTTCGAGTCGCGCCACAACCAGAAATACTGGCGGCGCGAGCCATATCTTGGATTCGGCGCCGGCGCGCACTCCTTTTCTGGCGCGCAGCGCTGGGCGAACTGCCATGACGCCGCGGCTTATGCGGCCGCGATCATGGAAGGGAAGAGCGCGACCGAGACTGTCGACGAAGTTACACTTTCGATGGCGCTCGAAGAGGAGCTTTTCCTTGGGCTGCGCCAAGCGGAGGGCATCGAATTGCGCCGCATTGAAGCGCAATATGGAGTCCGTTTCAGTGAAATAGTTGCGCAACTGGCGGCTTCCGGCATGGTAGAAAAAGAAGGTGCGCTGCTGCGGCTGCCCGCGGAAAAGCTCAGCATTTCAAATGAGATCATCGTCGAGCTCTTGCGCGCCGTTCAAGTTTCCGTTTGAAATGAGGGCCCATGACCTACACAGTTGCTAAAGGCAATCAGCTGACCGATCCCGATCACGTAACTCCCGCCGACAATGCCGTTGACTTGCGCAGCGATACCGTGACCCGCCCCAGCGAAGAGATGCGCCGGGCAATGGCCGCCGCGGAAGTCGGCGATGACGTTTACGGCGAAGACCCGACGGTGAATCAGCTCCAGAAGCGCGCCGCCGAAATTTTCGGCAAGGAAGCGGCGCTCTATGTGCCGACAGGGTGCATGGGAAATCTCATCTGTATCAAGGTCTGGACGCACCACGGCAACGAGGTCATCTGCGAGGACCGCAGCCACGTCAATCTCTACGAGCTTGCCTCGATGTCGGCGATCGCCGGCTGCATGCCTCGCGCGGTACGCGGAGGGGCCGATGGCATCCTCACCTGGGGGCAAATCGAAGCGTCCATCCGTCCGAAAATCTATTACGATTCGCAGACCGCGCTGGTTTGCCTGGAAAATACGAGCAATATGGCGGGCGGGACGGTGTATCCCACCGAGCGCGTGGATGAAATCAGCGATCGCGCCCACGCGTTGGGGTTGAAAGTGCACCTCGACGGCGCGCGCATCTTCAACGCCGCCGCCGCGCTCAACGACAACGTCGCGAACATGACCAAAAAGGTGGATTCGGTGATGTTCTGCCTTTCCAAGGGGCTGGGCGCGCCGATTGGCTCGATGATCGTTGGCTCGAAGGAATTCATCGAACGTGCGCGCGTATACCGCAAAATGTTTGGCGGGGGAATGCGGCAGGTGGGCGTTGTTGCTGCGGCCGGGCTGCTGGCGCTCGAGAAATCGCCTTTGCGCCTGCATGAAGATCACGAAAATGCGCGGCATCTGGCGCTCGGCATCGCACAAATCCCCGGCCTGAAAATCGATCCCGCCAGCGTCAAGACCAACATCGTCATCTTCGATTGCGCGGCCACGGGAATGAACGCTGTAGAGCTGTGCGACGCGCTCTACGAGCGCGGCATCTGGGCGCAAGATACCGCCTTCTACTCCGTCCGCATGGTCACGCACTGGAACGTCGGCCGCGCCGGGATCGAGCGCGCCTTGCAAGAGCTCAAGACCGTCGTCCAAAGGAAAAAAGGCCAGGTCGCCTGATGCGCCTGGTGGCACAGGCACTCCTGCCAGCACGGCCGCAGGAAGTTGGATAACGCGCTGCATCGGAAGGATCGCCCTTCGACGCTCCGAGCATGCCTGGAGGTCCGCCGCGCCTCGCGCATCCTGGATTTGCAGCAATTCTTTGAATACACCCCAGAAACAGATTCGCTGACTCCTGGTGCGGGAAACCTGTATATAAGTTAAACTTTTAGTTGTTATAGATATTTCTATTATTCGAGGATCCCGTGGATTTCACCTTTACCCAGGAACAACAGCAGCTCCGCAAATCGGTCCGCGAATTCGCCGAGGGCGAAATCGCTCCCCACGTCATGGAGTGGGACGAGGTCTCTCATTTTCCGCTGGAACTCCTGCCCAAGCTTGCCGACATGGGGCTTCTTGGCGTGATCTTCCCCGAGGAATACGGCGGCGCCGGCCTCGGCTACATCGAATATGCCACGGTGATCGAGGAACTCTCGCGCATCGATGGCTCGGTGGGCCTCTTTGTTGCTGCGCATAATTCGCTGTGCTCGAATCATATCTATAAATTCGGGACGGAAGAGCAGAAGCGGAAATATCTGGTCCCGCTGGCGCAAGGCAAAAAGCTTGGCGCGTGGTCGCTCACAGAACCGGAAGCGGGTTCCGACGCCGGCGGCACGCGCACCACGGCGGTGCTCCAGGGCGCGTGTTGGGTGCTCAACGGCGCAAAGACCTTCACCACGAACGGGCACTATGCAGACACCTGTGTGGCCATGGCGGTCACCGACAAATCCAAGGGCTCGCATGGCATCAGCGCTTTCATACTCGAAAAGGGCATGCCGGGCTTCCGTCCCGGCAAAAAGGAAAACAAGCTGGGCATGCGCGCCAGCGATACATCGGAATTGTTGTTCACGGATTGCAAGGTGCCTGCGGAGAATCTGCTGGGTCCCGAGGGCGAAGGCTTTACCGGAAGCTTGAAAATTCTCGATGGCGGGCGCATCTCGATCGCCGCGCTGGCGTTAGGCATGGCGCAAGGAGCCCTGGATGTGGCCGTGCGCTATGCGAAGCAACGCAAGCAATTCGGCCAGCCCATCAGCGAATTCCAGGCCATCCAGTTTAAGTTGGCCGATATGGCCACGCAGGTGGAGGCCGCCCGCTTGCTCGTTTACCAGGCGGCGTGGCTTGCCGACCAGAAAAACGTCCGCTTTACGCGCGAGTCCAGCATGGCGAAGCTTTTCGCCAGCGAAGTGGCCGTGCGCGTGGCCAACGAATGCGTGCAGATTCACGGCGGCTACGGTTTCATCAAGGATTATCCGGCGGAGAAGTTTTATCGCGATGTGAAGCTCTGCACCATCGGCGAAGGCACCAGCGAAATTCAGAAACTGGTCATCGCCCGCCAACTCATCGGCAAACGCTAAGGTCTTTTGCCGCTTACGGAATGGTTTGGCTGGCGCTCAAAACCGCGTCCGTGTGCATCGGGCGGATCTTCAGGAGTTCGTTTCCCAGCCCGCTCAGCTCGAACTGTGCGGCGACTCCGGGTTCCACCTCCAGAAGCATCGCGCGGTGCTGCGTCATGTCTTTGATGAGCAGCTTGTCTCCGCCAATTGGCTCGTTCTGGCCGGAGGCGGAGATTGCGCCGGCCGGCGAAATTGCATTGACGGGATAGGACCACAGCACCGCGTGCGCTTCTTCCGTCCCATAGGCAAGCTCATCCCATTCGACCTGCTTTTCCAGGCCATCCTCAAATTTCACGCGCAGCGTGAGAAGTTTGCCTTTCGCCGCCCGGTCATATACTTCCTCCCAACGTCCGTGTTTGGCAAACCCAGGAAAAGCCTGTAGCCCCTTTTCGAAGATGATGAGGTCGTATTTTCCATCGACGGAGGTTCTCTTCAACACCATGGCGCCGCCCAGATGGTCATCCACGGGTTCCGGGCGCCAGGGTTCCGGGAAAAGCTTCGCCACGGTGGGCATAGGCAGCGGAATGGTCGGTGCGGCGGAGACTGAAGCCGTGGCCGGCGCAGAGGACGGCGGCTTCGCTTGAGAAGGTTTGTTGGGCGTGGTGGTTGCCCGATGATTCCTGGAGCAGCCGGCGGCGATCACCAAAAGACTTGACGAAGCGAGCACGAGGAGGGTTTTCATGGCGTACCTCTCGCCAGGCAGCGCCGACTGGTCGTGCCTGGTCAGTTCCAGTCTGGGATTGTTTGCGTGATCCCCACAATGTCCCAACGTACAGGTGTGCCCTTAGGTTTAGCTGTTCGAATGATGTCCCAAGAATCCGTCTGAAGACACGCAGCTCGGGCCGCTTGCGCGCAGGTCTCGTGCCAAGAAATAATGGAGCTATGCCACATAGCCTTGCTCGTTGTTTCGAAGGATCCCTCGCTTGAAGAATACTTCCGTGGACGATTGGGCCGCCAAGGTCCGTGGCGGAGACGTGCGCGCCATATCCCGGGCGATCACCGCGATCGAAAACCACTCCCCTGAAGCCGAGAGTTTGTTGAAGGAGCTCTTTCCTTGCACCGGACAGGCTTATCTTACGGGAATCACGGGGGCGCCCGGCACGGGCAAAAGCACTCTGGTGGATCGCCTGGCCGCGTACCACCGCAAGCAGCAGGATCGCGTTGGCGTGATTGCCGTGGATCCCACCAGCCCGTACTCCGGTGGAGCGATTTTAGGGGATCGCATTCGCATGCAGGGTCACGCCGGCGATGCTGGGATATTCATCCGCTCGATGGCCACGCGCGGTTTTTTGGGCGGCCTGGCTCGTTCAACAGCGGAAGTCGCGTTGCTGCTCGATGCGGCAGGAAAGCGCCAGGTGTTGATCGAGACCGTCGGCGTCGGCCAGGATGAAATTGACATTGTGCGCCTTGCCGACTGCGTACTGGTGGTGCTGGTTCCCGGTCTCGGGGACGACATCCAGAACATGAAAGCCGGTCTGATGGAAATCGGCGACATTTTTGTGCTCAACAAAGCCGACCGCGAAGGCGCCGACCGTCTCGAGGAGCAACTCCACGCCATGCTTTCTCTCGTGATGCCGCGCGACGGCTGGCATCCACCCGTGGTCCGCACCGTGGCCACGGAAAATAAAGGCATCGAGGAGCTCGCCGTGGCTGTGGAAAAATTCCGCAGACATTTCGAAGCCGGCGGCCAGCGACGGCAGAAGCACGTCCAACACTGGGAAAGCCGCCTGATCGAAATGCTGGAATCGCGCCTCCTCGAAAAAGTTCTGGGCGGCAAGGGGGGCGAGGAACGCCTCCACGCGCTTGCCGAAGAGGTCGCCGCGCGCAAGAAAGATCCGTTCACCGCGGTTTCTGAAATTCTGAGAGGAGCAAAATCGGTTTTGTAGGGCCTCCAAAGGCGGGCCGCCGGGCTCACGCCACTCGAATGCGGACGGCCGCGGAAAGTCGTCCCTACAAAAACCTCCATTCTTATCCATGCACATCGGCGACATCGAAATTCGATATCTGGATGGCGGAGGTTTTCGCCTGGATGGCGGCGCGATGTTCGGCGTGGTGCCCAAGGTGTTTTGGGAGAAAAAATCACCACCCGACGAACGCAACCGCATCCAAATGCGGGCGAATTCGCTGCTCGTGCACGCGCAGCGCAAAACCATCGTTATCGAAACCGGCAACGGAACGAAATGGGACGCCAAGAACCGCGACATCTACGCCATCCAGGACGGCGATTCGCTGGTCGAGTCGCTTGCCAAACACGGGGTGCAGCCGCGTGATGTCGATCTGGTGATCAATACGCACCTGCACTTCGATCACGCGGGCGGTAATACACGCTTCGAAAACAGCCGCGCCGTGCCCACCTTTCCCCGCGCCCGCTATGTCGTGCAACGCGCGGAACTCGCCCACGCCGCCACGCCCAGCGAGCGCGACCGCGCCAGCTATTTCCCCGATAACTTTCAACCTGTCACGGATGCTGGCCTATGGGACCTCACCGAAGGTGATCAGCAAATCCTCCCGGGTGTTTCCGTTGCGCGAATTCCCGGCCACAACGCGGACATCCAAGCCGTGCTCCTCACTGGCGGCGGCAAAACGCTGGCCTTTGTTGCGGATTTGCTTCCGACGCGGCACCATATTCCTTTGCCCTGGATTATGGCCTACGACCTGTATCCCATGCAGACGCTGGAAACGAAGCGGAACTGGATTGCGCGCATGGTAAAAGAAAACTGGATCGTGGTTTTCGGCCATGACCCCGAAATCGCGGCGGCCATGCTCCACGAACGCGACGGCAAAATCGAAATCGAGCCGGTTGATCTGAACCGGTAATTCCCAGGAGAAAACGATGGCGGCAAAAAAGACAAAGGGGAAGTCTGCGCGGGCGAAAGGCCCGGACGCGACGATCGGCGTAATCGGCGGCAGCGGGCTCTATTCGATGAGTGGCCTCGGCAATACCCGCGAAATCAGCGTCAAAACGCCGTTCGGCCCCCCCTCGGACAGGATTGTCCTCGGCACGCTGGAAGGGAGGCAGGTGGCGTTTCTGGCGCGCCATGGCCGCGGCCACCGCATTCTTCCCACGGAGCTCAATTTTCGCGCCAATATCTATGCGATGAAGTTGCTCGGCGTCGAGCGCATTATCTCCGTCAGCGCGGTCGGCTCGCTGCAAGAGAATCTTCGTCCGGGCGAGTTTCTCGTTCCGGATCAATTTTTCGACAGCACGAAAGGCCGTAAATCGACCTTCTTTGGCGAAGGATTGGTCGCGCACGTGACATTCGACAAGCCCACCTGCCCGCAGCTTTCCGGGGTCTTGGCCGATGCCTGCGTTTCCGCCGCCGTGCCCGTGCATCGCAAAGGGACCTACATCAACATGGAAGGCCCGCAATTTTCCACGCTCGCCGAGGCGCATTTCCACCGCGCAATGAAGTTCGACGTGATCGGCATGACCAACGCCACCGAAGCGAAGCTCGCCCGCGAGGCGGAAATCTGCTACTCCACCATCGCCATGATCACCGATTACGACTGTTGGCATCCGGAGCACGAATCCGTCACCGGTGCGCAGATCATCGCCACGCTCCATCAAAACTCCAGCAACGCGCAAAGCGTCCTTCGCGAAGCCATCAAGGCCATGCCGGCGGAGCGTAAGTGCCAGTGCGGCGCCGCACTGGCGCACGCGCTGATCACCGATTTGAAACTCGTCCCCGCAAAAACGAAGAAAAATCTTGCTGCGATCATCGCCAAATACCAATCCTAGGAGAAGCCCGTGTCCCTGCTCGTTGTTGGTTCGGTTGCCTACGATGCCCTGGAAAGTCCCTATGGAAAGGTGGAGCGCACGCTCGGCGGCGCGGCGACCTATTTCTCCGTCTCCGCCAGCTTCTTCACGCACGTGAATCTCGTCGCCATCGTTGGAGACGATTTTCATCCGCAGGATGAAGCGATTTTGAAAGCCCGCGCCATCGATATCGAGGGGCTCGAGCGCGCGGAAGGCAAGTGCTTCTTCTGGGCCGGGCGCTATTCGGAAAATCTCAATGAGCGCGTCACGCTGGTAACCGACCTGAACGTGTTCGCCGCGTTCAAGCCGCGCTTGCCGGAAAGCTACCGCAAGTCGAAATTCGTGTTCCTGGCCAATATTGCTCCCGATTTGCAGCGCGACGTGCTCCATCAGGTGAAAGGCCGGCCGAAGCTTGTCGCCATGGACACGATGAACTATTGGATCGAGCGCACCAACGATGAACTGTGTGAAACCCTGCGCCACGTCGACATCCTGATGATTAACGACTCGGAAACCCGCCAGCTTTCCAGCGAGCACAATCTGCTTCGTGCCGCCAGGCACATCTTCAAGATGGGTCCGAGCACACTGGTGATCAAGCGCGGCGAATATGGCGCGCTACTCGTCGACAAAAACGGTGTCTTTTGCGTCCCGGCATTTCCGCTGGAAGAGCCGCACGATCCAACGGGCGCGGGCGACAGTTTTGCCGGCGGCTTCATGGGCTATCTCGCCAGCGTCGGAACGCCCACGGACGCCCATTTGCGCCGCGCCATGGTCTACGGCTCGGTGCTTGGCAGCTTTACGGTTGAACGCTTCGGCCTGGAACGCCTCTTGAAGCTGAAGAAGTCCGAGATACACGCCAGGGCACGCCACTTCCTGAAGTTGACGCAATTCAAACTCTAGGCGTTAGAATCTTCCTCAAGCGGGGATTGCCCGCACTTGGATGATCTCTTACCACGAAATTCTGATTCGTTTGTTGTTTGCCGCGTTTCTCGGCGCGGTCATTGGCGTCGAGCGCGACACCCATCGGCGGCCCGCGGGTGTGCGCACCAGCATGTTTGTCTGCGTGGCGACGGCGCTTTTCACCATGGTTTCCATCCAGGTCAGCCACATTTACGGTGACTCGGCCCCAACGCGCATCGCCTCCAACATCGTGCAAGGCGTCGGATTCCTCGGCGCCGGAGCAATCCTGAAAGACAGCGCAGGCCTTGTGGGGATGACCACTGCCGCAACCATTTTTGTAGAAGCCGCAATTGGCATGGCCGTCGGCGGAGGCATGTATGCCGTTGGCGCCTCGGCGACGGCCATTGTTTTGTTTGGCCTGTGGGTGATGGCGCGCCTTGCCGATCGCCTCAACCTGAAAACCCACGCCGTCATTTTCCGCTTTACTACCAGCCACGCGGACAATGTCGCCGCTGAAGTGCAGCGCCTGCTGGCTTCGCTGAAGATTCCCCCGCAGCATTTCCGGGTCTCCATGTCCGGTACGAGTTCGTTGGTCGAATTTGAGGCGGACGTGAGCCACAGCCAGCAACAGCAAATCGTGGCACAGCTCAACCGCCAGGGCGTGGTCACGGAAATTCTACCCGTGCAAGGCCGCCACGAATGAAGCGCACCATCTGCAAACTCCAAAAACCACCGGCGCTTGGCAAAGGCTCGCGTCTCGGGATTGTGTCACCGTCCTCTCCGGCGGATTCGGCGGATGTAGCCTCCGGAATTGCGGAACTTCGCCGATTGGGCTTTGAGGTTGCAGAACCCGCGCCGACGGCACCACAAGGTTACTTTGCCGGCACGCACGAGGAACGCGTGCAGCAGTTTTGCCGGACAATTCGCGACCGGAAGATTGACGGCGTGGTGGCGGTGCGAGGCGGCTACGGCGCGAACTATTTGTTGGATTTCAATCTGTTCACCAGGTTGCGCGTTCCCAAATGCGTCGTGGGCTACAGCGATCTGAACATTCTGCAACTGCTGATGACCGAAGCGCGCGGCTGGGCCGGGTTCTATGGGCCGATGGTTGCCGCGGGTTTCAACCATGGGGCGGACCGTCCCTCGGGCTACGATTTGGTGTCCTTCTTTCAAGCCGTCAGCGAGGCGAAGAAAAAATGGACGATCCCTCTTCGCGGCGAGTCGCTGGTTTCCGGCACGGCCTCCGGCCGCATTCTGGGCGGTTGCCTCACCATGCTGCAAACCACGTTGGGTACGGGCTTCCAGCCATACACCAAAGGGGCGATTCTTCTCCTCGAGGATCGCGGCATGAAGCCGTATCAGGTGGATCGCGCCCTGCGCCATCTGTGGCAGGCCGGAATTTTTCAAGGAGTGACGGGAATCCTTCTGGGCGACTTCCCGGACTGCGACCCACCCTCCCGCGGAAGTCCGATCGTCCCTGAAATTTGCGCGGAGGTTTTGTCGCCACTGCGTGTGCCCGTCGTTTACGGCGCTCCCGTGGGTCACACGAAGCGATCCATGCTGACGATACCCCTTGGTGTTCGAGCCAAACTGAACGCCAAAGGAGAAGGCGCGCTCGAAATCCTGGAACCAGCCGTTACGGATTAGCACTCGCCGCAGCGGCTTCAGCCTGTATTGATGGTTTACACTGGAAAAGAGGAAGGTAGCTCTGGCCAAATCTAAACACATCCACATGATCGGCATCGGCGGCTCCGCGATGTCGCCACTCGCGGGCATGTTGCGCGAGCGGGGCTATCGCGTCACAGGCTCGGATGCTGGCGTTTACCCGCCCGCTTCCACGTTCTTGGAATCCCGCGGCATCCCATTTACCCAGGCGTTCGACTCTGCGCATCTCACGCCCGCGCCGGACCTGATCGTCGTGGGCAATGCGATCTCGCGGGGTAATGCCGAGGTCGAAGAGATGCTCGACCGCAAGCTGTCTTACCGCTCGCTCCCGGAAATCCTCGAAGAGGAGTTCCTCCCCGGCAAGCATTCCATCGTCGTCAGCGGCACCCATGGCAAGACGACCACCACCGCCATGCTGGCCTGGCTCTTCCATGTGGCGAAAAAGCGCCCGAATTTTCTTGTGGGCGGCATCGCCGAAAATTTCGGGCAGGCTTACGGCCTTGGCGGCGGCGAAGAGTTCATCCTGGAAGGCGACGAGTACGACAGCGCTTATTGGGACAAAGCCGCGAAGTTCTTTCACTACCACCCCGACGACCTGGTCATCACCTCGCTCGAATTCGACCACGCCGATATCTATCCTGATTTTGAAACCTATCAGACGGCGTTCCTCCGCCTGGTGAATCTGGTGCCGCGGCGTGGCCGCGTGGTCATTTGGGGCGATAGGGAAGCCGGCGAAGCGCTCCTCAAGGCCAGCGCAAAGGCCTTTTGCCCCGTCATTCGCTACGGATTCGAGCCTGGCAATGACTGGATAGCCACCAACGTCCAAACCGATGGCGACGGGATGACTTTCGCCGTGCAGTACAAAGGCGAACCCTACGCGGAGATTCGATTGAACTCCACGGGCCGCCACAACGTCTTGAATGCGCTTGCGGCGCTGATTGTCGCGCAAGGCCGCGGAATCCGCCGCGAAGCGATTCAGGAAGCCCTTGCGACATTCCGCAGCGTCAAACGTCGAATGGACGTGAAGGGCGAGGTGGCCGGAATTCTGGTGGTCGACGATTTCGCGCATCATCCCACGGCGGTGAAGGCCACAATTGAAGCCGCGCGCTCGCGCTGGCCGGACCGGCGCCTGTGGGCGGTTCTCGAGCCGCGCTCAAATTCCATGCGCCGCAAAGTATTTCAGGATGCTCTGCCGGGAGCGCTCGCGCTTGGCGATAAAGTGCTGCTCGGTGGCGTCAATCGGGCCGCGCAACTTTCCGACGAGCAGCGCCTCAACCCCGAGACTGTCGCCGAATCGATACGAAAACTTGGCAAGGATGCTCGCGCGTTATCCGGTGCCGATGCCATCGCTGAAGTGCTTGTCAGCGAAGCCAAACCCGGCGATCTCGTTTTGATCATGTCCAACGGCAGCTTTGATGGCCTTTGCGAAAAACTGCTGAAGAAGCTCGCGGCAACGCATTCCACTACCGGAGCCAGCGCGCGGTGAGCCAATCTCGTCTCTCGCTCCGCCTTTTTGGATGCCTTCTCTTCGCCGCGTCGTTTGCGGGAACTCCTTGTCGGGCCGAGATCCAATACATCATCTCGCTGGCGCATCCCGAAGCGCATCTGTTCCATGTGACCATGACCGTCCCTAACGTGCACGATCATGCGGACTTGCAAATGGCCGCCTGGGATGCACTGTACCAGATTCGCGATTTCAGCAGCCACGTGGAGCGCGTTTCTGCCACGATCGACGGCCAAAGCGCTCCGATTGAAAAACTCGACAAACTGACCTGGCGCGTTACCGGCACGGGTGCCGTGGCAATTTCCTACGACACGTTTTGGGACGACACTGGCCCGTTCAATTCCCAGCTCAACGCCGAACATGCGTTCATCAATCCGGCGATGCTTCTGCTTTATGTGCCAGACAGAAGCAAGGAAGCTTGCACGGTTACCTTTGCGGATTTGCCTGCCGGGTGGAGAGTGGCCACGGCGGCGCGAATGACGATTACGGTGTCGGGGCCCAATCGCTTTATCCTCTTGAACGCCCCGACATTCGATATTCTGGCCGACAGCCCGATCGAACTCGGAAAATTTGAAGAATTCACGCTGCGCGACTTAGCGCCGCCGGTTCATGTGGTTATCCACGGCGATGACTACAAAAAAAGCGACGTCGAGTCCTCCCTACGAAAGATTGTTGGCTATGAAGTCAAACTGATGGAAGGCGCGCCGTATTCCGATTACACCTTCATCTTCCACATTGGGAAAGCCGCTGGCGGCGCCGGCGGCGGCATGGAGCATGCCAACTCCACTGCCATTTACGTACCCTCCGGCGAATTTCTTTCCAACGTTTCCGCGCACGAATTTTTCCACCTTTGGAACGTCAAGCGCATTCGCCCCGCGACGCTCGAACCCATCGACCGCACGCGCGAAATGTATACGCGCGCGCTCTGGTTCGCCGAGGGCGTCACCAATACCTACGCTTCCTACGCTCTGCTGCGCACCGGCATCTGGAGCAAGCAGGATTTTCTGCAAGACCTGAGCATGCAGATCACGGATCTCGAGTCGCGCCCCGCCGCACGTTGGCAAAGCGCCGAAGAATCGAGTCTCGACGCCTGGCTCGAAAAATACGCGCTCTACAATCAGCCGGAAAACAGCATTTCCTATTACACCAAGGGCCAGGTGCTCGGCTTCCTTCTCGACATTCTGATTCGCGACCGCACTGACAATCAGCACAGCCTCGACGATCTACTGCGGGCCATGAACGCCGATTTTGCCCGGGAAGGGAAGTTTTACCGCGATTCGCTGGATATCCGCCTGGAAGCCGAAAGGCTGGCGGGCAGCTCGCTCTCCGATTTCTTCGACAACTATGTTGCCGGTGCGGCGCCCCTCCCGTACCCTGCTCTGCTAGGGCGTGCCGGACTCGATCTGCGCGGCCACGAATCCATACGCGCCTCGTTGGGTTTTGTGCCGCAGCGGGAGCCCGGCGCTGCCTGGTCTGTTGCCGAGGTTGATGCGACAAGCCCCGCGGCCAAGGCTGGTTTGCAGGTTGGAGACGAAATTCTCCGCTGGAACGGCGGCGAGGTGCCGCGGCGTCCCGACCGTTGGGCGGGCCAGCAGAAACCCGGCGTTCTCTTGCATCTCCGCGTGCGCAGCAATGAACAGGTGAGGTCAGTGGATATTCCGCTCGGCGAAATCCGCGAGAAATTTTTCCAGGTTGCGGAAGCACCGGACCCTGATGCACGCGCCCGCCGCCTTCGCGACGGACTTTTGCACGGCACCACCGATCCGCTTCCCGCAAACCGCAACTGAATGCCTTGAGAGTTTCGCGGTCGCGGAGCACCTGCTGCACTTGACCCCCTGCCGGGGATTCGAGACTCTTTCTCTACCCCATGTTCCGGTCTATCTTCATTTGCGTTGCGATGACGCTGTATATTCTGCTCCTGGGGCCGCCTCTTCTCATCTACACCGTCGTCAGCAAAGATCCGGATCCGCTTTACTGGACTGCACTGAAAGGCACCATGTTTTTTGTGCGCGCAGTTGGAGTTCGTGTAAATGTCAAAGGCACGGAGCGGATTCCCGCGGGCACGGTGATCTTCGCTGCGAATCACACCAGCTCCGCAGACGCCCCGGCCGTGGTAGGCGCTATTCCCCGGCGCATCGCGATTCTGTTGAAGCGATCGCTGTTCGGCTACCCCATCGTCGGGCAGGCATTTCACTTGGCGCGCTTCATCCCGGTGGACCGCGCTGACCGTGAGTCCGCCATCACCAGCCTGGAACGGGCAACGGAGGCCATCAAGAATGGCCAAAGCTTCCTCATCTATCCGGAAGGTACGCGCAGTCCGGACGGCCGCTTGCAGGAATTCAAAAAGGGAACTGCGGTTATGGCGATCAAATCGGGCGTGCCGCTGGTCCCGGTGGCATGCGTGGGCGCGCATCGCATCATGAAAAAGCGATCGTTGAAAATCTATCCCGGCGAGATCTTCGTCGAATTCCTGGCACCCATCGATTCCACCCAGTACACGTTGGAGCAGCGCGATCAGCTTAACCAGCGACTTCACGACGAGCTTGCAGCAGGCCTGCCGCCAGACCAGCGCCCCCTGGGCTTTCCCGGCGCCGCCTGATGGCCACTATTTACCAAGCTTCTCTTCGAGTTCTGCCACGCGCTTCTGGAGTTCCGGCAAGCGCCGCAGCGCGGCCATCATCCGCAGCCACTCGCGATTTTCAACTGCTGGATACCCGGAATACAACGCGCGTTCCGGCACGTCGTTGGGCACGCCGCTTTGCGCCGTGATCACCGTGCCGTTGCCCACCGTCAAGTGGCCCGCGGTGCCCACTTGTCCCGCCAGGATGCAGTGGTCGCCGATGTGCGTCGAGCCCGCCAGGCCCACCTGCCCGCAGAGCATGCAGTTCGCCCCGACTTTCGACGCATGACCCACCAGCACGAGATCGTCGATTTTTGTACCGCGTCCAATGCGCGTTTCGCCGACGGTCGCGCGGTCGACGCACGCGTTGGCCTGCACCTCCACATCGTCTTCCAGCACGGCGGGGCCTGATTGCGCCATCTTGTACCAGGTGCCGTCGGGATTTTTGGCGTAACCCAAGCCGTCGCCGCCGATAATCACCCCGTTCTGCAAAATCACCCGGTCGCCAACCCTGCAAAATTCCCGCACCACACTGTGTGCGTGGGCAAAAAAGTTCGCTCCAATCCGCGCGCCGCGATAAATGGTCACAAAGCTGTGCAACACAGCGTTTTCACCGATCGTCACGTCATCGCCCACGAAGCAATAAGGACCGAGATGTGCGTTCGCGCCGATTCGCGCGCTCTTCGCGATCACCGCCGTCGGATGAATTCCCGGGGCATAGCGCGGCGCTTCGTAGAAAAATTCAATCGCTTTCGCGAACGCCAGGTAAGGATTCGCCGTGCGCAATTGGGCCAGCGGCGGCGCTGCCGGTTCCCGCGTGACCTCCACGCCATCTTCAAGAAACACCGCCGAGGCGCGCGTCGTCTTCAGATTCGGAGCGTAGCGCCGGTTGGCCAGAAAAGTGACCTCGCCTGGTTCGGCGTGCTCGATTCCCGCTACGCCTTGAATCTCCGTTTGCGGCTCGCCCTCCAGCCGGCAATCCAGTCGCTTCGCCAGTTCTTGCAGCTTCATCGACACACCTCTCCCCCGTTGTCCAACACCATGTCAGTGTAAACAGTGAGTCTCGCACACCCGATTCCGCGAAGTACAGGCAGTAGGTGGCCGCGGCTTGTGGAAGAGTCGTGGGTCCCGTTTTTTCCAGTTCGCGCGAGCCTTGGATCACCCACTCGGTTGAGGCGCTTCAGGTAGGATGGTGGGCGGGTTGGAGGGGGGGCATGGTAAGCGGCGAGGAAAAGTGTCCGGTAACGGGGAAGCGCAAGTACGACACCGAAGGGGAGGCCTTGGCCACGGCCGCGCATCAGATCGCAACCACGCAAGCTCTCCAGGCCCTTCGCGCTTATCGTTGCACGTGGTGCGAAGCCTGGCATTTGACGAAGAAGCCGTACAAGCCAGGCAAGATGCCCCGCTGAAGAGCTACAAGCTATCTTTTGAGACCAGCAGGTTCCACACTGCTTGATGCTCGGCTTCCTGCCGCGCTTCGCAAGCCCTCAACCAGTTCACGCAGGCAACGCTGGCAAGAGCCACCATGGCTCCGCCGGCCAGCCACAGGATCAAAAAGAATAGTTTCATGGTCACTTCTCCTTCGCGGGCCGCCGGCCGGCGCCCCGCTCGCCCCGGCTATTACCGAGTCGTTAGTAGACACAATGGTTATCCAGCAAGACCGTTTATTTCGGAGCTTAATGATGTTTCCGCTGCCTAATGTATGTCCGTGGTCACCAGGCTGATGTGATCCTGCTCACGCACCGACATACCAGTGCTACTGGTGCGAACGTACCTGGAACTTCGTTGGAGAGCGGCAACCGTCGCGACCGCGAGCAAGCGGTCATAGGAGTCGAGGCGCGCAGAGACGCATGAGTGTGACGGCCGACACGGTGGCTCCTGACCGGAATCACAGTCTTGCCGACTTGCAACGGGTCTGCTGGTGCGCGCTCCCGTTTTACCGGCAATCCTCGCTCTCTTAATCCAACTTTGATGCACAGGAGAAGGTTTGGCTTCGTACTTGTTTCGTCGCAGCGCCATCCATTTGGCCGCCGTTCTGGGATTGCTGCTGCTCGCGCTCACCCCGGCGGCCAAAGCGCAATTGAATTGGGACGGCCAGACCGGCGCGACTACTCGTTGAAGAGACGGGGTTGCCCCGCAGCCGCTGCGGAGGGCTTGCGGCGGGCTACACCCACCACCCCAAGCACCATCAGCTCCCCGATGGCGGGGCGAGGCACATAGATGCGGTCCGTATTGGAATTGAAGTCCGGTGGCGTCAGGTGCAAGCCATTGTCCAGGAACGCCACCAGGTCGTTGGGGATCACGCCTTCCAGAGTCGCCCCGTCGCGAAAAGTTAGCTTGACCCAAAGCCCATCCAGCTTTGGCCGGCTCAAAAACGCCTTGCGGTCCGGGGCAAAGTCCTCTTCCAGGTCCCGCACAAAATAGATCGCGCGGACCCTGGCCACCGGGACTTCTTCGTGCGCCCCCTCCGGGGTCAAGAGGTCCAGAGCCTCGGCGCCTGCCAGTCGCGCGGGATTCAGATATCCCTTTAAGATGGTCTTGTCCGACTGCTCAAGGACGACTTTCTTATGCGTCGAGGCTGGGGCTCGCGTTTTCAAGCAAAATCACCTTGTTTCAGGCAGGAAACAATTGCAGTGGATTGCGGTTGTATGTTATGTTAAGCCCAGTTTTCCTGTCAACTTATTGTTTTTATTGGAGTTAGGTCCCTGAGGGCAGTTCCTTGTCCGAAAAGAAGCAAATCCTTAAATCTGCTTCCATTATTTCGCTCGTCACTGTTGCCAGCCGCGTCCTCGGTTACGTGCGCGACCAACGCATTACTCTCCTTCTTGGCACCACGCTCAGTGCCGATTCCTTCGTTCTTGCCTATCGTATCCCTAATCTTTGCAGGCGCTTAGTCGGAGATGGCACCTTCTCTGCCACGTTCATACCCGTATTCACCAATTATATGCGCGAGCGCACCGCCGACGAGCTTTGGGACTTCGCCAACAGCTTCTTCTGGACCATTGCTCTCATCCTGGCCGTGGTCGTCGTTTTCGGCGTTATCTTTTCCCCCTACGTGATCCACACGTTCACTTCGCCCGGAGACAAAGTCGCCGGTTGGGACGAAGCCATCTCCCTCAACCGCATTATGTTTCCCTACCTCTTCTTCCTTGGCCTTGCGGCCATCGGCATCAGCATCCTGAATTCCTTCCACAATTTCGCCCTGCCCACCGCCACGACGGTGGTCCTGAACGCCACGATCATTATCTTTTCGACCAGCCTCATCTGGCCGTATTTCAAAAGCCCATCGATCGCCCTTGCCGTCGGCGTGCTCGTCGGGGGGGCCTTGCAGTTTCTCATGTTGGTGCCGCAACTTGTCCGCCGCGGCATGCGCTTCGACTTCGGCATTTCGTTCGGTCATCCCGGGTTTCGCGATATTTCCCGGGTGCTGTTTCCCCGATTCTTCGGCTTGGGCATTTCGCAGATCAATTTCTTCGTGGATACCTATTTTGCCAACGCGGCTCGTATGCCCCGCGGCAGCTTGACGGCGCTGTACGTCGCCGATCGCGTGATGGAGTTGATGCTCGGCGGCTACGCGATCGCCGTGGCCACGGCGATCCTGCCCATCATGTCCCACCAGGCCGCCGCGAATAACTACGAAGGCCTGAAGAAAACACTCACGTTTGCCGTGCGCATCGTCGCCTATATCACCGTTCCAGCCGCCATCGGCCTGATGACCTTGCGCGAGCCCATCATCCGCATGCTCTTCCAGCACGGCCAGTTCGTCGCCGAATCCACGCGCCTCACCGCTCGCCCGCTGCTCTATTACGCCATCGGCTTACCCGCACTCGCCTGTGTGAAGCTCATCGTTCCTGCCTTCTATTCGGCCAAGGACACCAAAACCCCGGTCATCGTCGGAATCATCTCCTTTACGCTGAATATCCTGCTCAACATCTTGTTTCTCGAATCCTTCGTTTTCTACAAGCGTTTCCAGAACGGCGGCCCGGCGGTGGCTACTGTGATTGCCACGTTCTTCGACTTCTTCACGCTCTTTGCCGTCTTCCGCCTCCGCTATGGCTCGCTCGGCAGCTTCGCCATCTTCCGTTCCCTTGGCAAAATCTCGGTTTGCAGCCTGATCATGGGCGCCGGTTGCCTGGCGGCCAATCATTACTACACCTTTTTGCTGAATTCCGCCTTTTTTCTGCAACTCGTGGTATTCATCGTCATGATCACATCCGCCACGCTGCTCTATATCGGCCTGACGTGGATCTTCAAATGTCCGGAAATTGAGGAAGTGTACGGCATCGCCATGCGGCGTCCGGGTGCGGCCGAAGGATTGGCAGGTTCTTGATGGAAATTGCTCCCACCATCTCCTCGTTTCTGACGCACGTGCGCGTCGAAAAGGGGTTGTCGCTCAATACCGTCGCGGCCTACCGGCGGGACCTGGCGAAATTTGAAAGCTACGCCAAGAAAAAGAAGCTTACCCTTGAATCCGTCACACGCGATGCCCTGGTGGACTTTCTCTCCACGCTGTTTCGCCAGAAGCTGGAGAGCCGCACCGTGGCCCGCCACTTGGTGACCCTGCGCAATTTCTTTCGTTTCGCCCAGATGCAGGACCTGATTCCCGCGGATCCCACGCTCAATCTGGAATCGCCGAAGATTCGCCGTTCGCTGCCAGGCTACCTGCGTCTGGAAGAGATTGAGCGCTTGCTGGCGCAGCCTGACGACAAGACTCCCATCGGCTTGCGCGACCGCGCCATGCTGGACGTGCTCTATTCCACCGGGCTGCGCGTCTCCGAACTTGTCAACCTGCGCGTGATGGACATTGACCGCACCGTTGGCTGCATCCGCTGCATCGGAAAGGGAGACAAGGAGCGCATCGTTCCCATCGGCAAAAAAGCCTTGGCGCTGGTCGAGCGCTATCTGCGCGCATCGCGCCCGCTGTTGGCGCCGGCGGGGAAGCAGGTGAGCTCGCCCACGCTGTTCATCAATCGCCGGGGCAACCCCCTCACGCGCGTTGGAGTCTGGAAAATCCTTTCCGTGTATGGACGCCGCGCCGGCTTGCGCGTGCCTTTGACCCCGCACATGCTGCGGCACAGTTTCGCAACGCATTTGCTCGAGGGTGGCGCCGATTTGCGCTCGGTCCAGCTTATGCTGGGACATTCCGACATTTCCACAACGCAAATCTATACCCACGTGGCGGAGGAACGCCTAAAACAGATTTATAAAGCGCATCACCCCCGCGCGTAACGCGTCGGGACAGGACTCATCGCGGGTTTGGCATTCGCGGCTCGAATGCCCGCCCTGAAGCGGAAGGAACGCCATGCCTGATTACATGTTCTTGCTGGAAAGCCGGCTCTCCCCGGAACAGCGCGCGGCCATGCTGCGCATCCAGGAACTCGCTGCCGTCCTGGGATATAACGTTTATTTAACCGGCGGCACCGTGCGCGACCTCATCACCGGCGCCAACCTGAAGGATCTGGACTTCACCGTCGAAGGCGCTCCCTCGAAGATGGCGCGCGAACTCGAAAAAGGCGGCGCGAAAGTCCTTTCCGAGGACGAAAAATTCCGTCACGTGGAAATTTTGTTCGCCGGCGACGTGGAGGGGAGTATTTCCGCCGCGCGGGATGAACATTACGTGCGTCCGGGCACGCGGCCGGAACTCCGCTGGTCCACCATCATGGAAGACCTGCGCCGCCGCGATTTTTCCCTGAACGCCATCGCCATCTCCCTGAATCCCGCTTCGCGGGGTCTGCTGCTTGATCCCACCAACGGCCTCTCGGATATCGAACACGGCGAAGTGCGCGCGCTTACCATTCACAGCTTCACCAATCAGCCGGTCCGCCTGCTGCGCGCTCTGCGCATGGCTGCCCGCATGGGATTCAAGCTCGAAGCACGCACGCAGGAATGGTTCAACCTGGCCATCGAGCGGGAATTGCAGAAGAGCATCACGCCCGAAGATTCCGGCGAGGAATTGCGCGGGCTGAGCCGCGAAGAACGCCCGCAGCTTGTCTTGAAGGAATGGGAAGACAACGGTCTGCTGGAATATTTCAGCCCCACGATCGCCAGGAAGCATCCCGGCTACGACGCCATCAACCGCCTCATCAAAGTGCGCGACGATCTGTTCATGGCCGGATTCCGCCCCCGCCTCGCTACGCCAATGTTGCTGGCCATTCTCAGCCGTCTGAATGATCGCGAACTCAGCGGCACGCTTTCAAAACTTGGCTACCGCTCCGCGGAAATCGGCGAGATTGAAGACTTTCCGGAAAAGGCGATGGAAGTGCAGAAAGAACTCACCGGAAAGAAAACTAAGACTCCCATCGATGCCTATCGCTATATTGAAAAAATCCCGTTGGAAATTGTGGCCTACCTGTTGGCCGAATCGAGCAATTCTGCCGCCCTCTCCAAGCTCAAGGCTTATCTTCACAAGTGGCGCCCCATTCGCCAGTCGCTCCCGGTGGTCGGCACGGAACTGGAAGCGCTCGGCATGCCGCGCGGCCCGAAGTTCGATCAGATCGTCCAGGAAGTGTTCGCCATCCAGCTGAACGGCCGCGCCAAGACTCCCGAAGATCGCGTCAAAATCCTGCGTAAACTCTCCGGCATCAAGGAAGCCCCCAAGAAAAAAGAAAAAGAGAAAAAGCCGGGCAAACTGGAAAAGCACTTGGAAAAAAAGCCGATACTCGAGAAAAAAGCAGAGGAGAAGCATGCCGTCCCAGTCGGAAAGCCGAAACCCGCGGCAAAACCGCCAGCTAAGTCAAAAAAGAAGAAGTAAAATTCCCCTTACAAGCCTCACTGTGCGCGAATGCTCGATAGATTCCGTACTGGTCAGCAGCCGAAGGCGCGAAACGATGTAACCCAGAACCCCTGGGCTATTGCCCGCGGGAGCAGGGCCCTGGCGCGGCGAAAGACTTTCTTCTCGCGTGATTCGCAAAATAATTTTACTTGCCCTGTGAAAATCTCAGAATCCCATTCGCATTTCTTCCGCCCGCGTTTTACAATCAACTTCCATGGGCAATCCCCAGTTCGTCCACCTTCACGTTCATACCGACTACAGCCTTCTCGACGGCGCTTGTGAAACTTCCGAGCTTCTCGATGAAGCTTCCCGTCAGAAGATGCCCGCGGTGGCCATCACGGACCATGGCAACCTCTTTGCCGCCGCAAACTTTTTCTATGAGGCCAGCAAGCGCGACGTAAAGCCCATCATCGGCTGCGAAGTCTACGTCGCCAAGGGCAGCCGCCACGACCGCGGCGAAAAAACCGGGCCGTCCCCGGCCGATGATCGCGACGATTTCGAGCCCGGGACCCGCGGCAGCAACCATCTGGTGCTGCTCTGTGAAAACCTCGAGGGCTATCACAACCTGATGAAGCTGGTTTCCGCCGGCTTCCTCGAAGGCTTCTATTACAAGCCGCGCATTGATTACGAATTGCTCTCCAAGCATAGCAAGGGCCTCATCGCGCTTGGCGCTTGTCTGCGCGGGCCGGTCACGGAAAATATAGTCGAGGAAAAATTCGACAAGGCCCGCGAAACCGCATACAAGTTGCGCGACATCTTCGGAAAAGGGAACTTCTTCCTCGAGATTCAGGACCAGGGCCTGCCGATCGAGCAGCGCGTCAATAATGATCTCGTCCGCCTTTCCAAAGAGACCGGCATCCCGCTGGTCGCCACCAACGACTGCCACTATCTCCATCACACCGACGCACACGCCCAGGAAGTCCTGCTCTGCATCCAGACCGGCAAGACCATGAGCGAACCGAACCGCATGAAGTTCGCCACCGACCAGTTTTATTTTAAGACCGCCGAGGAGATGGCCAAGGTCTTCCGCGAACTTCCCGACGCGCTCAGTCGCACGGTGGATATCGCCGCGCGGTGCAACGTCAAAATCGAGCGCATCCCCAATGCGCTCCCGGAATTCAAGGTTCCTGAAGGACACACGCCGGGCAGCTACTTCGAAAAGGTCACCCGCGAAGGATTTGTCAAGCGCGTGCCGTATCTTGAGCGCCTGGCGCAACAAGGCTTGCTGCGCCATCCGTTGGCGGAATACGAGCGCCGCCTGACGTCTGAAATCGAGATGATCAAGAAGATGCACTATGAAGGCTACTTCCTGATCGTTTGGGATTTCATTCATTACGCCCGCGCGCAGGAAGTTCCCGTCGGCCCCGGCCGCGGGTCGGCCGCCGGCAGCCTGGTCAGTTACGCGCTGCGCATCACGGACGTGGATCCGCTGCAATACAATCTGCTCTTCGAGCGATTCCTGAATCCCGAGCGCGTCTCGATGCCCGATATTGATATCGACTTCTGCATGCGCCGCCGCGGCGAGTTGATCGAATACGTCACCCGCAAATACGGCCGGGAAAACGTCGCGCAGATCATCACCTTCGGCACCATGGCCGCCAAAGCCGCGGTGAAAGACGTCGGCCGCGCGATGGATATTCCTTACACGGAAGCCGATCGCTTGGCCAAGCTCATTCCGCAAACCCTCGGCATCGACCTGGAAACGGCCTTGGAGGAGGCGCCGCAACTCAAGTCCGCGGTGGCTAGCGACGAGAAGCTCAAGGATCTGATGGCCGTCGCGCTGCGCCTCGAAGGCCTGGCGCGCCACGCCTCCACCCACGCCGCCGGCGTGGTCATCTCCCCGCAGCCGCTTACCGAACTTGTCCCGGTCTACAAGACCAATCGCGACGAAATCACCACGCAGTACGATATGACGGCTCTCGAGCGCATCGGCCTGCTCAAGATGGACTTTCTCGGCCTTACCACGCTCACCGTGCTCCACGACGCCGTAAAAATGGTGCAGCAGAATCGCGGCGTCGCGATCGATCTGGATAACCTCTCGCTTGACGACGAAGCCACCTACAAACTTTTCTCCCGCGGCGACACCACCGCTATCTTCCAGTTTGAATCGCACGGCATGCGCGACATTCTGCGCCGTTATCAGCCCACGCGCATCGAGGACCTCACCGCGCTCAACGCTCTCTACCGCCCGGGCCCCATTCAGGGCGGCATGATCGACGACTTCATCAACCGCAAGCACGGCAAAACAAAAGTCGCCTACGAACTCCCGCAGCTCAAGGACATTCTCGAAGAGACCTACGGCGTCATCCTCTACCAGGAACAGGTGATGCAGATCGCCAACCTGCTGGCCAGCTTCTCGCTTGGCGAAGCCGACATCCTCCGCCGGGCCATGGGCAAGAAGAAAAAAGAAGAGATGGCCGCGCAGCGCGCCAAGTTCCTGGCCGGCTGCGAAAAGAACAAGATCAACGAAAAGAAAGCCATCCGCATCTTCGACTTGATGGAAGAATTCGCCGGTTACGGTTTCAACAAGTCGCATTCCTGCGCCTACGCTCTGTTGGCCTATCAGACGGCCTATCTGAAAGCGCATTACCCGGTCGAATTCATGGCCGCCTTGCTCACCTCGGAAACCGGCAACGCGGAAAAGCAGGTGAAGTACATCAACGAAGCCCGCGGCATGGGCATCTCGATTCTTCCGCCCGACGTGAACGAAAGCGATCTGTACTTCACCCCGGTTGGCGATTCCATCCGCTTTGGCATGGCCGCCATCAAAAACGTGGGGGAAAACACCGCCAAAGCCATCCGCGAATCGCGCCTCAGCGGGGGCGCGTTCAAGTCCCTCTACGATTTCTGCGAACGCATCGAATCGCGCTTCCTCAACAAGCGCGTCTTCGAAAGCCTCATCAAGTCCGGCGCCATGGATTCGCTCGGCCCCCGCGAAGCCATGCTTGCTTCGGTGGATGACGCCATCAACGCCATCCAGCGCGCTGCACGCGCCAAGGAATCCGGCCAGCACGGACTTTTCTTCGGCGGCGCCACCGCCGAACCAAAAGTCCATTTCGAACTGCGCGAAGCTCCACTTTGGAGCGAAGAGGAGCGCCTTGCCAGCGAGTACGCGATGCTCGGCTTTTACGTTTCCGGCCATCCACTCGAGAAATATGCCTCGCGTCTGAAAGATATGGGCGCGCTTTCCCTCGACGAAGTCGAAGGCCAGCGCAACGGCAAGGAAATCACCGTCGCCGGGCTCATTGTCGGCAGCCGCCCGATGCGCTCCAAAAAAGGCGCGCGCTGGGCAATCTTCACATTGCAAGACATGACCGGCGTTCAGGAACTCCTGGCCTTTCCGGAATGCTTTGCGCGGCTGGAGCAGATCCTGAAGCCGGGCACCCCTCTGTTGCTTAAAGTTCGCGTTCAGATCGAAGAAGCCGGAACGCGCCTCTCCCTGCAGGAAGCCCGCCGGCTGGAAGAAATCGCCGAACGCGGCGGACCCGCGGAATTCCTCGTCCGGCTAGACATGCGCCTTGTGCGCGATGAAACGCTGGACCAACTGGAAAATTTATTTGCGAGCGCGCCGGGCCCGACTAGGGTAGTGTTTGAGCTGCTCTCCCCCGAAGGTTCCGTGGCTTCGCTGCAGTCTCAGAAACGCGTCCGGGTGAAGCCCGAGCTCGAGGAAGCCGTGCGTCGCATCTGTGGACAGCCAGCCAATCAGAGGGTTGCGTAATGTGTGCGGCAAAAGATAGGAAAGCGACCTCCACACTCGACCGCCAGCGCGAAATCGAGCGCCTCGAGCGCGACGTCGAGGAACTCCGTCGCCTAGCGTCCACCCAGGAGAACGAAGCCGAAGTCGAGCGTCTGAAAAGGGAAGTGCTCGAGCTGCGGCGCGAATTCTATACCCACCTGGGCCCCTGGCAGCGCGCGCAAATCGCGCGTCATCCGCAGCGTCCGTATACATCGGACTGGATCAACCTGATGTTCACGGATTTCGTGGAACTTCACGGCGACCGCGGTTTTGGCGATGACAAAGCGCTGATCACCGGCCTCGGCAAATTCCGCGGGCGACCCGTGGCCGTGATCGGCCACCAGAAGGGAAGAGACACCAAGCAGCGCGTGGTCCGCAATTTCGGGCAGCCCAAGCCCGAGGGCTATCGCAAGGCGCTGCGCATCATGCAGCTCGCCGCGAAATTCGACCGCCCCATTCTCACCTTCATTGATACGCCCGGAGCTTATCCGGGCCTCGACGCCGAAGAACGCGGCCAGGGCGAAGCCATCGCGCGCAACTTGCGCGAAATGGCGCGGTTGCCCGTTCCCATCGTAGTTACGGTTACCGGCGAAGGAGGTTCCGGCGGCGCGCTGGCCATCGCCGTCGGCGATCGCGTCAACATCCTGGAGAACGGTTTTTACTCCGTGATCTCGCCCGAAGGCTGCGCCTCAATCATCTGGCGCGATTCCACCAAGGCGGAAACCGCCGCCATCGCCATGAAGATTATGTCTTCCGACCTTAAGGAACTCGGCATCATCGACGAAATCATTCCCGAGCCCGACGGTGGCGCCCATAGCGACCACGAAGGCGCCGCCAAAATCCTCGGCGACGTCCTGGAACGCCAACTCCTCGTGCTTTCCAACCAGTCTCGCCGCGACTTGCTCGATTCCCGCTATCAAAAGTTCCGCCACATGTGCCAATATTTCGACCTCGGCGCCTAGTCCCTCCCGTTGCCCGATTCGCTACGCGGTCTGCATCCCTTCATTGTCCCCTGCCATTCCTCACACTAATCTGAGGTTGCACCGCTACCACCACCCGCTCGGGGGATTCTGAGCTGCGTTGCATGTTGTCAACAAAGGACACGTTGATCATGTCGGAACCATTCCGCCCCTACGAAAAACTCGTCGAAATCTCCATCTTCGGCAAGAAATTTCAGGTGCCTGAGCGCAATTCGCTGCTCCGCTGCTTTCAATTCATCAGCCCGGAAACCATTCCCTACGGGCGATTCTGCTGGAATCAGGACTGCCAATACTGCCGCGTGACTTGTCAGTTGCCAGATGACGACGAGCCGCGGGAAATGCTCTCCTGCAAATTTATCGTGATGCCCGGCATGGAAATCACGGAGATGAGCCAGGAACTCAAGTGGTGTCTTCGCTCCAAGCTGCCCTCCGACGCCGCGGCGGTTACAAAGTAGCCAGTGCCGGCTAGCGCCGGCTTCCAACAGGCAATCGTGACTGTTGCATTTTCTTACCAGAATAGCGTCGTTACCCGATGCAAGCCTGGCTGCAACTTTCCCCGCGTTTTCGGGTTGATATCGCCTAATCAAAGGTGCGGTTGCGCGGCAGTATTACCCCTTTACCATCCCGGCTACGCAACCGCACATCCCTGTACTTGAGCTGTACCTCGTGTCCATTGCCTCGCGCTGGCGCATGCTCTACCATTTTGTTTATGGCCATTCCCACCATTCTTCCGTGTGACGGCTGCGGCCAACTCGCCTCGGCAGGCCACATCGAGCGCCGCCTCCAGCGCCTGGAATGGGCCACGCGTTTTCGTCCCATCCACGTCCAAGCGCTTCTGCTTGCAGCCGAAGCCCCGAACTCCGACGCTGAATTTCTCTACAGCCCGGAAACCCGATTCTCCGGTATCGCCGGCAGTATTCTCTCCGCATTGGAACTCCCTCCAGAAGGGAGGCCCGCGGAAGAAGTGCTTGCAGAATTCCAGAAGCGCGGCTTGATTTTCGCCGCCGCCCTGGAATGCCCCGTGGAACATCCGGCAGCTACGCCGGAACTCCTCGAGCGCCATCTCCCCAGCGCCATTGCCCGCATCCGGCGTTCCCTCAAGCCCAAGCGTGTGCTGCTCCTTTCGCCGGAGTTTCAGTCGTTCTTGCCGCAACTCTCGGAATCCGCTCTCGGCTGCCCGGTGTTCTATGCCCCTTTGCATTCCGCCCCGCTCAGCCAATGCCGTCAAGACAATGAAATTGCAGCCTTTCGCGCGGCCCTCCCGGCGCTTGCTGCTCACGGCGCCTGACATAGCCTTGTGACTTCCATCACTGAGAACCGTGATGACTCAACCGAAACTATGGATGGCATGTTCAATCTTCGCAGTGCTAAGATGTCCTTTGGGACCGCTGCTTTAGAGGTGCTTTGTGCAAAATCGGGCTAAGTTCGGCGTCGGCATAGGGGTCATCGTCGTTGCCATGTCATTTCTTGCCTGGCTGGGCTACGGCGAGAGCAAAACCTATTACCACACGATCGCCGAGTACCAGACCCTGAACGCCTTGGACCGCGCGCATCGCATGCGCCTGGCCGGCACGGTTGTGGACGGCAGCATCAAGCATTCCTCGGGTCGTGTGGACTTTACTCTCGAAGAGCAGGGAAAAACCCTTCCGGTTTCCTATGTGGGCAGTGATCCGCTTCCAGATACGTTCGTTGGCAAGTCTCAGGCTCTTGTCGAAGGCCGCCCCGGCCCGGATGGACGTTTCGTCGCCGAGCACGTTCAGGCCAAGTGCGCATCCAAATACGAAGCGGCTCCCGGCGGAGACAAGCCGACTCCTTCCGGCGCCACCCAGCAAAGCAGCATGTGACGCGCCAGTTAAAAACCTAAGGGGAGAGGCGGAAGCATTATGGATGTATTCGGTTCCTTTACACTTCTGCTCGCGTTTGTCTGCGCAGTCTACGCTTTCATCGGCGGAATCGCCGCCATCAAAACCCGCCATCCGTTGCTGGTAAAAAGCACCCGCCAGGCCGGCATCGCCACTTGCGTCCTCATCTTCATTGCCACCTTTGCCGTCGAATATCTGCTTTTCACCGACAACTTCTCCCAGGCCTACGTCGTTTCGCATAGCAACCGCGATCTCTCCGCTTTTTATAAAGTCGCGGCACTCTGGTCGGGCCAGGAAGGCTCGCTCCTGTTCTGGAGCTTCCTCCTTTCCGTCTACATCATTTCCGTCCTGATCGTGTACCGCAATAAAAACGGCGAACTGATGCCCTATGTCGGCGTGATCCTCGCCGGCGTGCAGATCTTCTTCCTTACGCTGAATAATTTCGTCGAAAATCCCTTCAAGACGCTCGCCATCGTGAATGCCAACGGAGTTCTGGAACCCTTCACCCGCATGGATGGCAACGGCCTAAACCCACTCCTGCAATATCCGGAAATGGTCATTCATCCGCCGAACCTCTATTCCGGCTACACGGGTTTCACCATTCCGTTTGCCTTCGCGCTGGCCGCGCTGTTGGCCCGCTACCCCGGTGAAAAGTGGATTCACCTGACGCGCAAATGGACCATGGTGGCCTGGTGCTTCCAATCGCTCGGCATTCTGCTTGGCGCGCATTGGGCCTATGCCGTGCTCGGCTGGGGCGGTTATTGGGGCTGGGACCCGGTCGAAAACGCTTCGTTGCTTCCGTGGCTTACCGGTACCGCTTTCCTTCATTCCGTGATGATGCAGGAAAAGCGCGGCATGATGAAGGTCTGGAACGTTTGGCTGGTCTTCTGCACCTTCCTGCTCTGCATCCTCGGCACCTTCCTCACGCGCAGCGGCGTGGTCAGTTCCGTGCACGCCTTCGCCAATTCGCACATCGGGCCGTGGTTTGTCGCCTTCCTTGGCATCACACTCTTTGTCTGCTTCGCCGCCTACGTTAAGAACCGCGACTACTTGAAGAGCGAAAACATGCTCGACTCCATGGTTTCCCGCGAATCGAGTTTCCTCTTTAACAATCTGCTTTTCCTCATCGCCTGCATCGCAGTACTTTCCGGCACGCTCTTCCCGGTGTTCTCGGAATGGTTCACCAATAACCGCATCAGCGTTGGCGCTCCCTTCTTCAACAAGATCATGATTCCCATCGGCCTCGCCATCTTGTTTCTAACCGGTGTCGGCCCGCTGCTCGCCTGGCGCAAGACTTCCGCGGACAGCCTGAAGCGCAACTTCGGTTGGCCGCTCATCGTCGGCTTGCTTGGTGCGGTGGGGGCATTCTTCCTCGGCTATCGCAATGGCGCCTCCTTGTTGTGCCTGTTCCTCTGCTGCTTCGTATTCTGGACCATCGTCGAAGAGTTCTACCGCGGCGCCAAGGTCATCAAAGCGCGCACCGGCATGAGCATGATGATGTCCGCGCACGAGCTTTCCATGCGCAACACGCGGCGTTACGGTGGTTACGTTGTGCACTTCGGCATGGTGCTGGTGTTCATCGGCCTGGCCGGCGCCGCTTTCAACAGCGAAGCGCAAAAAGCCATGAACATCGGCGACTCGATGAAGCTTGGCCCGTACACGCTGGTCTTGCAAAGCGCGGACACCAAAGCCGAAAAGAACTACACGGCGCAGCGCATGATCGTCGAAGTCCTGAAGGACAATAAACAATTGATGATGCTCTACCCGGAGAAGCGCCAGTTCCAGGGCACCGAACAAGCCGCTGGCACCATGGTGGCCATCTATTCCACCCTGCAAGACGACCTGTACGTTGTTTATGCCGGCATGGATCCGGAGGCCAACGTCCCGGTGATCCATGCTTTCCTGAACCCGCTTGTGAAATGGATATGGCTGGGCGGCGTTTGGATTGTCATGGGCACGCTGCTGGCCTTGATGCCCAATCGACGCGCCGCGCTGGGCGTCGCCACGGTCCCCGAAACTTCCACTTCTACGGTCGCCCAGGCTTTGACCCCGGGAGTTACTCTGCGTGAGGGCCATGACTAACGCGAAACGCATCGCGGCAGCTATCGCGCTGCTGGCGTTGGCTGCAAGTCCCTTGGTCATTGCCCAAGTTGGCTACTCGCAGCGCGCCAAAGAAATTGGCACGCACCTCAAGTGTCAGTGTCGCGGCTGCGACATGAGCGCCGGCTTGTGTGCGCATCCGGGCGGCTCTTTTTCCGGCCCGTGCGACACGGCCAAGGCCATGCTCCGCGAGGTCGACCAGCACCTCGCCAAGGGTGAAACCGAACAGCAGATTATCGACGCTTTCGTCGCCGAATACGGCCCTGGCGTCTACATGGAACCCCCGAAAAAAGGTTTTGGCCTGGTGGCCTGGCTAATGCCCGTGGTCTATTCCATTGTCGGCTTCGCCATTGTGATTTTCATCGTCCGAAAATGGGCCGTGCGGCCGCCTTCCGCCGCTCCCGCGAGTCCAGCCGCTCCTTCCGACGCCATGGAACGCGCCCGCGCTCAAGCGGACCGCGAAACCGAGGATTAATTCGATGCTCCCCCTCTCCCTACTAATGCTCGCTGCTCCCGCTGACTGGGCCATCCTCGGCGCTTGCCTCGGCCTTGCCGCCACCGTCTTTCTTTTCGTCTTCTACATTCAGCCGGACGCCTCCGACCTTGCTCCACACCGGACCAAACTCGATCAACTCCTCGAGCGGCGTGATACCCTTTACGACAACCTGCGCGACCTGAAGTTCGAACATCGCGCCGGCAAATATTCCGAAGGCGACTATGAAACCATGAAAAATGCCCTGGAGAATGAAGCCGCCCTCGTTCTCGCGGACATCGAGCAGGTCACCGACTCCCAGATCCGCCGCCCACGGCCCCAGCGAACGGCCACCGCGGAGCGGAGCGCTCGATGAAGGTTTTCTGGCTGCGTCTTCTTTCCACCGCCCTTACACTTCTCTTCGCTGTCTCGGTTTCCTTCGCCGGAACCCTGCAAGGAACGGTGATCAACCGCACTACCGGTCAGCCCGTTCCCAACACGGACGTCGACCTCTTGAGCCCCACGGGGGGCATGGCGCTTCTCGCCTCGGTCAAAAGCGATGCGCAAGGCCATTTCACGGCCACGCACGACGCGATCGGCACCGTCCCCGTGCTTATTCGCGTCACTTTTCAGGATGTGGCCTTCAATACCTTCGCTCCTCCGGGCCGTCCCGATGTTCAGGTCGAAGTCTTTAACGTCTCCAAGGATCCGAAGACCATTACGGTCGACTCGCATGTGGTCATCTTCCAGCCGCAAGGCGACAAGCTAATTGGCGCCGAAGAGTACAACGTCAAAAATAATTCCCAGCCTCCGGCGGCCTTCTTTCGCACCGAGGGCAATTTCGATTTCGACATTCCGGATAAAGGTGCATTGAGGAATGTCACCGCCACCAGCGCTGCCATGGGCATGGACGTGCCGCAAGCCTCCATCGACAAGGGCAAGGGCCGCTACGCCATCGCCTACGCCTTCCGTCCCGGCGAGACCAACGTCCGGCTCTCCTACGAATTGCCCTACCCCAATAACTCCGCAACGGTGAAGCTTCCCGCCGCCTACGGAGGCATGCGCTTGCTGCTTGTTGCCCCACCGGGCGTCACCCTCACCGGTGAGGGAATCACTTCGGCCGGCCAGGAACAGGGTATGAACGTCTTCCTGCATGATCCGCTGGCTGCCAGAAGCGCGATTACGGTTTCCCTTTCTGGCATCGGGTCACCTGCGGCGGCGGATAGTTCCAGCGAGCAGCAAGGGCAGGAAGGGAACTCGCGCACCGAAAACGAAGGCCAGGGGCAGCAGGTTAGTCTTGCCCCGCCTCGTATTGATGATCTGAAGTGGCCGCTGGTTGGCGGACTGTTCGCCTTGTTCGCCCTCGGCGCGATTCTGCTTTCGCGCAAGCAGGTCGTGATGGCTCCCTCCGGGGATGCGGAAGTTGTCCCAGCCGCTCCTTCCTCGAAAAAGGCCGCTAAAGCGAAGAAGGCGGCGGCCACGGTTGAGTCCGTGAAGGAATCCGTCAGCACTAGCCTGGACTCGTTAAAGGAAGAGGTATTTCGGCTGGAGTTGCGTAAACAGGCCGGCACGATTTCCGACGAGGAGTATGCCCGCGAGAAAGCTCGCGTCGAACAGCTCCTTCGCGACATTGTCCGCGGTTAGCGGCCGCACAGCCTTCAGCCTGTGCCGTCGCTCGATCTTGGCTTGGTATCCGGCGAGACAGGCTGAAGCTTGTGCTACTATCCGGCCTGGGCCGGAAATTTGGGTCAAATGTCACAGCGCGCGAGCCCCATCAGCCGGGAAAATAGACTTGCACGAAGATAAAATCTGATCCGCGCCTCCGCTAACCAGCGCGAACCAATCGACCGTGAGCTCTCTCCAAATACCGCCAACCGGCCTCCGCTTCGAGAATATAGACAAACGCTACGGCGGCCTTTTCGCTCTCCGCCGCGTCAGCTTCGAGATTGCTCCCGGAGAATGCGCTGTCCTGGCGGGGCGTAACGGCTCCGGCAAAACCACTCTTCTTCGCATCGCCGGGCAGATCGTGCGGCCAACCCACGGCAAACTTTTTTTCCCGGGGGAGTCGCTGAACGATCACCGCCAGTCCCGCCCCGGCTATGTCGGCCACAGCACCATGGTCTACGACGAGCTTTCCGCCGAAGAGAACCTTCTCCTCTTCGCCCGGCTGCAGGAAGTTGAATCGCCCGCCGCTCGTGCCGAATCCCTTCTCCGTGACGTCGGCCTCTACGAACGCCGCGATTCTTTAGTCCGCACCTTTTCTCGCGGCATGCGCCAGCGCATCGCCATCGCCCGCGCTCTCATTCATCGTCCCTCCGTTCTGCTCCTCGACGAGCCGGCTACCGGCCTCGACCCCCTGGGCATCTCTTGGCTGGCCCAGACGCTCCGCGAACTCAACTGCGCCGGCTGCACCATCGTCATGAGCCTTCACGGTGAATCGGAAATTTCCGCTCTGGCAACGCGCGCCGTGCGCCTCGATGCCGGCAGCGTCGTCGCGGACACGAAAGCCGGTGCTTCGCTGCACCAAATCCTTACTTTTGGAGCCGCCTGAGCCGCAGCCATGAGCCTGCTCTCCAACACGGCGGTCCTCCTCGGCAAGGAACTTCGAACCGAATTCCGCTCCCGCGAACTTCTCACCACCACGGTCGTCTTCATCCTCGTCGTCCTGATCCTTTTCAGCTTTGCCATCAGCCCCACTAGCGAAGAATCCCGCGAATTCGGCCCCGGCCTCCTCTGGCTGGCCATTCTGTTTGCCGCATCCTTGATGCTCCAGCCCTGCTTCCTTCGCGAACAACATAACGACACGCTCAGTTCACTGCGTCTGGCCGTCGGCGACCCGTTCTCCATCTTCCTCGCCAAGCTCTCCGCCAACACGCTCTTCCTGCTGGTCACCGAAATCCTGATGCTTCCGCTTTTCGCCATCTTCTACAACGTCCCCATTCTTCCCGAGCTGCACTACCTTCTCCTGGTTCTTTTCCTCGGCAGCCTCGGTATCTCCATCGCCGGCACCGCGCTTTCCGCCATCTCCGCGCAGGCCCGTATGCGCGAACTGCTCCTGCCGCTCCTGCTCTTGCCGCTGCTCACGCCGATTCTCGTCGTCAGCGCCACCGTCAGCGTCAGCCTTCTCGACCGCCAGCCTATCGTGCAATGGAAGGGAATCGCCTTCCTGGCCGCCTTCGACGTGGTCTTTTTGACGGCGCTATGGCTTTTCGGCGAATATCTTCTGGAGGAATAGCCGTCCATGACCAAACGCATCATCCTCGCCGCCGTCGCCATCCTGCTGGTGATCGCTTCGGCGTATGCGTCGTTCTTCATCGCCCCCACTGAGCGCACCATGGGCGTCATTCAGCGCATTTTTTATTTCCACGTTGCCAGCGCCTGGGCGGGTTTCACCGCGTTCTTCCTCTGCTTCATCGGCAATCTGCTCTACGTCTGGCGGCGCAAGCAGCAATATGACTGGCTTGGCGTTTCCGGCGCCGAGGTCGGCCTCGCCTTCACCACCGTCGTGCTGATTACCGGCCCCATCTGGGCCCATCCTGTCTGGGGCATCTGGTGGACCTGGGACGCGCGCCTCACCTCCACCTTCGTCCTCTGGCTGCTGTACGTTTCTTACCTGTTGCTTCGCACACTCGTGGAAGAGCCCGACCGCCGCGCGTTGCTCAGCTCGCTCTTCGGCATCTTTGCTTTTATCGACGTGCCGCTGGTCTTTGGCGCCATCCGCTGGTGGCGCACACAGCATCCCCAGCCGGTGATCATGGGCGGGCAAGGTTCCGGCCTGGATCCTACGATGAAGGCGGTCTTCTTCTTCTCTGCGTTCGCGATGCACGTTTTCATGGCGTTTCTGCTGGTGGAGCGCTACGCGCTCGAAAGAATGCAGACGGAAGCCGATTTTCTTGCCCGGGAAGTGGAGGCCCAATGAAAAATCTCGACAGCGTCTTCGCCGCGTATCTGATCGGCTGGGGCGTGTTTTTCCTGTTCTATCTCACGGTCGCGCGCCGCACGTCCGCCGTTCGCGCCGAGCTCGAGCGCCTGAAGAACCAGCTCCCCAAAGCGAAATAGGCGGCGATTTTGTAGCGGCCGCCTTCTGATGCGGGCGCTTTTCACGGTTTCTAAAGTTTATGGTTCCCGCGCCCAAGAAAGGGAATTGTTCTTACGACCATGGCTCCGCAGACGAAAAAACGCGTCGGTATCGTCCTCTTCCAACTGGGCGGCCCGGACTCACTCACGACCGTCGAACCCTTCCTGCGCAATCTTTTCCTGGACCCGGACATCATCCCGCTCGGTCCGCTCAACTTCATCCGCGGTCCGCTGGCCAACTATATCGCCCGCAAGCGCACGCCCGCCGTCGCGCAACGCTATGGCATGATCGGCCGCCGCTCGCCCATCAACATTCTCACCGAGCGCCAGCGCGTGAAACTTGTCCGGGCCCTTAGCCCGTACATCGAGCCCGTCGCGGTGACCGCCATGCGTTACTGGAAACCGCTCACCGAAGACGCCGTCTACGCTCTCCAACAAGCCGGACGTCTCGACGAACTCGTGCTCCTCCCGCTCTATCCCCACTTTTCCTATGCCACCACGCTCAGCAGTCTGAAAGAGTGGCGCCGCGTCTACGGCGAACCGGATGAGGGATCGCTCCCTGAGCGCACCATTGAACATTTCTTCGACCACCCCGAATACATTCAGGCGCTGGTCACCAACATCGGCAAATGCCTGCGGCAGTTTCCGGACAGTTCGCGCATCCATCTGGTCTTCAGCGCGCACGGCCTGCCCATGAGCCTCGTCGAAAAAGGCGATCCCTATCCGCGGCACGTCGAGGAGACCATCCGGCTGGTCTGCGAAAGCGGCGCGAAGCAGTTCGCCAACTGGCCGCGCACGCACATGCTTTGTTTCCAGAGCAAGGTCGGCCCCGCGAAGTGGCTGGAGCCGTCCTTCGTCGGCACGCTTGAAAAACTCGGCCACCAAGGCGTGAAGGAAATGCTCGTCGTCCCCATCAGCTTCGTCACCGAGCACATCGAAACCCTGCACGAGATCAACATCGATGGCCGCGCCGACGCGAAGAAATCCGGCGTCCAGCGCTATCGCATGATGCCCGCCGTCGGCGACTCGCCGCACTTTATCGAGTGCCTCAAACAGCTTGTCCTCCGCGCCGTCGAGATCCACCCTGAGTCCGCCCAGGCCACCGCCACTTCCGCTACCCAATAGAGCGCCTTGCAATCACGCGGGACGATTGTCATCATACCGGCATGCAGACTCTCTTCGAGGCCGCGGGTGGAATGGACGGAATGCGCCGCCTCGCTGCTGCCTGGCATCGCCGGGTTATGGACGATGAAGTGGTCGCTCACGCGTTCAGCCATGGCTTTCACCCACAGCATGTGGAGCGGCTCGCCGCCTACTGGGCTGAGGCGCTCGGTGGCCCCAAGCTGTACTCCAGTTCTTACGGTGACCAGACCAGCGTGGTCAGGATCCACAGCGGCAAAGGTGTGCACGAAGAGATGGATCGCCGTGCGATTGCCTGTTTCGACCAGGCCCTTGCCGATGTCGCGCTGGCGGAAAACGCCGCGCTGAAACAATCGCTGCACGATTACTTCGCTTGGACAACCACTACAACGATCTCTTGTTACCATCACTCCGCGGATGATGTGCCAGACGGCCTCCACATCCCGCGCTGGTCCTGGAACGGACTCCAGTCTTAGCCCCAGGGATGCGGGGAACTGCAATTTTTGGATAAGCTCGCGGCGTCGCCTCCGTTAACGCAGCGGCTGCCACAACTCGATTTTGTTGCCGTCCGGATCGTAGATCCGAGCGAAGCGGCCGTAGCTCTCGTCCTGGCGCTTCAGGCCGATGCGGACGCCTTCTTTCTCCAGGCGCTCAAGCAGCGCATTGAGATCGTCGACGATGTAGTTCACCATGGACGAGGCTTGGCTTGGCTCGAAGTATTTGGTGCTGGCCGGGAAAACGCTCCAGATCGTCATTTGCTCGCTTTCCGGATTATGTGCTTTCCGGGAGAGCGGGCTCCAGCACCCAGCGGCCAATCCGCTGCCCGATCCAGTTGAAATCTCCCTTCCCCTGGAAACAAATCCTTGCTAGAATCCCCGGCGGTTCAGGGTAGCTGTTCCAAAATTCGCTGCGGTCTGGTGCGCTATAATCTGTATTTCGGGATGGGGCCCGAAATTCATGAAAGCCACGTACCACTCTGGTGTGCACAAGTTTGCTTTGTTCGTTGTCGGTTGGGCGGTCCTCCTCCTCTGCGCGGGGGCGCTGGTCACCTCCGAAGACGCCGCGCTGGCGGTTCCTGATTGGCCTCTCTCTTACGGCAGCATCACGCCCCCCATGGTCGGCGGCATCGCCTTTGAACACACCCACCGCGTCATCGCCGCAATTCTGGGCCTGTTTATCGTGGTTCTATCCATCGTCCTGTGGCGCAAGGACGAGCGCCAGTGGGTGAGGTGGTTTGGCCTCGCCGCGGTTGCCGGCGTAATTGTTCAGGGCATCCTCGGCGGCCTCACCGTCCTCAAATTGCTCCATTACTGGCTGCCCGTCATGCACGCCTGCATGGCGCAGATCATGTTCGCCACGTTGGTCGCCATCGCCGTGATCACCAGCCGCTGGTGGATGGAGGAGCTTCCGCAGTATGAAGACAAGGCCACGCCCACGATCCACACCGTCGTGGTTTTGAATTCCTGCGCCATTTTCCTGCAGATCGCTCTCGGCGCCGCGTTCCGCCATAAGTACAGTCCGGTCACGCCCCACGTGGTCTGGGCGCTTGGAGTTCTTCTCGTCGCTTCCTGGACCGCCCGCCAGCTGCACAGGCGCTTTTCGAACTCGAAGGAAATTTCCCGCGTTCGCGCGCTGCTGCACGGCATCGTAGGATTGCAACTCCTTCTGGGTATCGTCGCGTTGTGGACGCGCATGCGTTCCGCCGATGATCCGCAGCCGATGCCCGCCGTGGTCACTGCCACGGTGATTCACACGGTCGTTGGGGCGATCTTGTTTGCCGTCTCGATTCTCGTGGTGCTGTTCTGCTATCGTCTTGTGCCGCGGAGAAGGGGAGTGCTGCTTGCCACAACCAAAGGTGAGGTGCCAGCCTGATGAGTGAAGTTCGCGCCGCCGCTCTCGCGCAACCCAGTAAGCTCAGCGCGTATATCACGCTTACCAAGCCCGACGTGTCGTTCCTTGTGCTGATGACCACTGGCGCGGGCTATTACATGGGTGTGCGCGGTCCCATCGAGTGGCTGCACATGATTCACGTTATCGTGGCCACCATGATGATCGCCGCGGGCACCGCCGCGCTGAATCACTACATCGAGCGAGAATCGGATCGTTACATGCGCCGCACCGCCTCGCGTCCGCTGCCCGCCGGCGTTCTGGCGCCTGCCGAGGCGCTCCGCTTCGGCGTCCTGCTCTCTCTCGCAGGCGCGGTCGATCTTTACCTCACCGCCGGCTTCTGGCCTTGCTTCCTGGGAGTCTTTACCTGCCTGAGCTATTTGCTCGCTTACACGCCGCTCAAGAAGCGCACCGTCTGGGCCACATTCATTGGCGCCATTCCCGGCGCCATTCCGCCGATGATCGGCTGGACCGCCGCCACCGGCAAAGCCGGCGCGGGCGCGTGGCTGCTTTTTGCCATTCTCTTCGTCTGGCAATTCCCCCACTTTCACGCCATTTCCTGGATGTATCGCGAGGACTACGCGCGTGCCGGAATTTTGATGCTGCCCGTTGTGGATAAGGAAGGGAAGCGCACCTTCCGCGAAATCATTCTCTATGCGGCCGCGCTGGTCGCCATCAGCCTGCTGCCCGCCATCATGGGCTTTGCCGGAGTGCTCTACTTCTTTGGCGCGCTGGTCACCTGCACCGCGCTCGTGCAAGTCTGCCTATGGGCCGCGCATGCCAAAACCAACGTGCGTGCCAAGTGGCTCATGCACGCCACGGTCATGCATATCCCCATCCTGCTTGGCCTGATGATGTACGATAAGCTCCCGCGGTAGCGGCGGCTGCTTGCCCTGAGCATTGTGAGGGGTGACGCCGCCTTCTCGCTTGTGTAGTGGCCGGACTTTAGACCGGCGCAGCAGCACAGGCTTCATCCTGTGCCCCTATTACGCTGTTTTCTGGTCTCTAACAAAGGACTCAAACGCCAAATGCTCTCGCACCCCGCCCTCAACGCCATCCTCAACGGCACGTCCGCGGTTTTGCTCGCTTGCGGCTATTTGGCGATCCGCTCCGGCAAACGGGAACTCCACAAAAAATTCATGATTTCCGCATTTGCCGTCTCCTGCGCCTTCCTGGTTTCCTATCTCCTCTATCACTATCGCGTTCACCACGTCGTCCTGTTCCAGGGCCAGGGCTGGATTCGTCCCGTCTACTTCACTCTACTGATTTCGCATTCGATTCTCGCTGCGGCCATCGTTCCGCTGATCATCATCACGCTGCGCCGCGCCTGGGCCGAAAGATTTGACAAGCACCGCCGCATCGCCCGCTGGACCCTGCCCCTCTGGTTCTACGTCAGCGTCACCGGCGTCATCGTCTACTTCATGGTCTACCGTCTCTACGCGCCCACGAACTTGTAGCCGCCCCCTTCGGGGCTAGGCGCATTGGTTCGCTGCCTTAGTAACTATCGTGAAACGTCGCCGTTGAACCAATTCTGCGGGCAAATCCTCATGCTAGACTCGCCTTCGGATGGTTCGAATCCCCCAGCCCGAGAAGGCGATCCATGAAGAACTGGTTCATTCTGCGCAAATTGATTATCCTGGTTTCGTTCGTATTCATCGCCGCCTCGCCCTCTCTTTTCGCCCATCACGGGCTCGCCGCCTTTGACACTACGCACACCGTCAAGATGGAAGGCACGGTCACCGAATTTCAGTGGATCAACCCCCACGCCTACATCTTCGCCGACCTGAAAGACGAAAACGGCAAAGTGGCTAATTGGAAATGCGAAATGGGCAGCCTCGGCATGCTCACGCGCTTCGGCGGCTGGACGTCCACAACCGTAAAACCCGGCGACCACGTCACCGTGCAGGGCTTCCGCGCCAAAGACGGCTCGCCTTACATGTCCCTCGGCAAAATCTGGCTGCCCGATGGACGCACGCTTCAGGGGGCGCCATAGGCTCGCCCGCCATGCTGGCCTTTTGCAAGTGGCTGGAGCACACCGCCATCGGCTCCAGTATTCGCGAATCCCTCTGGCTCTTCCCGGCAATCGAAACAATTCATCTGCTTGGCATGGCGCTGCTGGTCGCCGCCGTCTCCGCATACGACTTGCGTCTCCTCGGCCTCCTCATGCGCCAAAAACGCGTCTCCGAACTCTCACGTCAACTCCTGCCCTGGTGCTGGGCAGGTTTCGTCCTCCAGGTCGTCACCGGCTCGCTTCTGTTTTCTTCCGAGGCACTCAAGATTTATACCAACCCCGCCTTCCGCCTGAAAATGCTGCTGATTCTTCTCGCCGGCCTGCAGGCGCTGCTCTTCCATCTCACCAGCTATCGGGATGTTGCTTCCTGGGACGAGCGTACGCCGGCGCCATGGGGCGCTAAACTTTCCGCGTGCGCCTCGCTGCTCCTCTGGGCGGGCGTCGTTGCCGCCGGCCGCTTCATCGGCTTCACCTGATTGCCAATTGTCAGTGCGAAGCCGTTGCCTTTTCCGCTCCCGGCCCGGTATTCGAGCGAACAAGAAGTTCATTAAATTTGTGCATAGAAGTCGGCTCATGGCTCAGCAACGTCCCGAGAATCGCGCCGAAGAAACCGGGTGGAATACCCTGTATTCCTGGATTCACGAGTGGAAACAGGGCTTTCGCCTGAATCAGGTGCCTCTCTGTCCCCGTCACCGTTGGCGGATCGACGGCCATCAAACTGGGGCTGACCAGAATCAGCCCAATCGAAGCGAGCAGCCCGACGGCCAGGCCGCGCACGGCCCCATGGTGTTGAATCTCCGCCAGTAAATCGAAAGCACGTTCGCATTCCCGAAGTCGTGTACACTTTGGCTCGCTATGATCATTCTTATCTTTGGCGCAACCGGTTCCGTCGGCGCAAGCGTCCTCGATGCTTGCCTAAACGCCTCCATCGTCGGCGAGGTACGCGCCGTTACCCGCCGCCCTCTGATGGAGACCAGCCCCAAACTGCGCACCTACGTTCATAAGGATTTTCTGAATTACGCTACGGTCGAAGAAGCCTTCCGCGGTGTTGATGCCTGCCTCTTCTGCCTCGGCATTTCCGCTATGCAGGTTTCACAGGAAGAGTATCGGACCATCTCTTACTCCTACCCGCTTGCCGCTGCCAATTTCCTGAAAGCAAAGAGTCCTGGCGCCTTCTTTCACTACATCAGTGGGGCCGGCACAAGTGCCAACAGCCGCCAGGAGTGGGCTCGCGTGAAGGCGCAAACGGAGCACGACCTCATCGAACTCCTCGATGCCGACTGCTGGCGACCCGCCTTTATCGACGCAAGGCCCTCCGCCTCGCTCCCCAAGCTCTATGCCCTGCTCCAACCCGTCGGAAAGCTGTTGAAGCCGTTCCCCAGCCTCTATGTCCACGGCCACGATCTCGGCCGTGCCATGCTGCAAGCCGGCGTGGAAAATCTCCGCTGCCGCATCTTTGAAAACTCTGAAATCCGCCATATTGCCGCGCGCGCAAACTTTTGACACGGGCTAATACGCCGGGGCAGTCGCCATATCTAGCTGGTTCATCCGATGTGCAGCACCAAAGACTCCAGCAACTCCTTCGTGCCGTTCCACGCAATCTGTACGCCAATGCAAACCAGAAGAAACGCCGATAGCTTCGTGATCACCAGCATTCCCGTTCGCCCTAATATCCGCGCCAGCCGGTCCGCGAAGCCGTAGCATAAGAAAATGCTCAGCGCGATCAGCACGAAGCCGAGCAGCGCTCCGAGAATCGTCAGAGGGTGCAGTTGATGATTGCGCGCCGCATTCGCCCCCAGAGCGATGGCCACGGAGATCGATCCAGGTCCAACAGTGAGCGGCAACGTCAAGGGATAGAAAGCCCGGCCATAAATGTCGTTCGGGTGGATGCTCTGGCGGGCAGTCTTATCGGTTCCTTCCTCCTTTTGCATCAAAGCCGCCCAGCCCATGGCCACCAGAATCAGCCCCCCGCCGATTTGCACCACGGGCAACGAAATCCCAAAGAAAACCAGGATGTAGGTGCCCACGAAGTAGGACGCCACCAGCAGGAGAAAACTGTTTATGGTAATCCGCCAGGATAGTGCTCTCCGGGCTTCCGATGCATATTCGTTCGTCAGCGCCAGAAAAAACGGGCTTCCTCCGACGGGGTCCACTATGGGAAAAAGCGCACTTAGAATCAGAAGTAGACTTTTCGCCGCGATCATAGGCAAAAGATTATACTGATTTAAGGGGGCTGTACCCGGCACCGGCCCGGGAACATCCCATAAACGGAAGCTGCTTTTCGGCAATTAATGAATCTGCGCTGAGCCTCGTCCCCGCGGGCCTGGCGGGAAGGGAATTGCTCGTGAAATCCCTCCGCCGCATTCTCCTGATTATGCTGTTTGCGTCATCTACGATTACGGCGGCTTCGTATTTGACGACCTCTGCCTGCACCATCCTCAAGAGCACCCGCCGTTCGGCGTAGGCTTCGCCCACGGCGATACGGACTTCATCCCGAGCACCTACATGGACTACAACAAGGCCTTGGAACTCGGATAACAAATTCTCCAAGAGCAGGCCAAGCCGCAACCCTCTTTGGGAGAAATCGCCCGCCGGCTTTGCCGCGCCCGGAGATATATCTCACCGCCGGGGCCAAGCTCCGATATCGCGCCTTCTCGTCCCGATGCGTTCGTGGTCATCCAGGGCAGCCAGGGCGCGCTCATCCTCTGCCGCACAACCGAGGCCGCCTGCCGAAATACAGCTTAACCCCTCCCGAGAAAGCATCCTTTCGCTTTACGGCTGCAGCCATCCTCTCTCGCGGTAAGCCTGCGTTCCCAGCGCCAGTGCTGCCTCAATGTCTTTCTTCAGTCCTTCATCCAGCGACTTTAGGTGAAAGCATGTCTTTCCCTGCAATAGCTTCAATAACGCCGGCGAAATTTTTCGCTTCACTTCTTCGTTCATACAAATGCACATCAGGTAAAGCCCCACGTAGCCTTTTTGCAGAATCGCCGCTGCCATCTGCAGCTCCACCGGCTTTCCTCCGTACGCCCCCGGAATCGCCACCGGCTTCGGCACCACCAGTTGCACGCTGAATTTGCCGCGCACGCCGCCGTTCGACAGCTTGAAGGGTGGCGCGTGTCCCTCCAGGATTTGCTTCAACTGTTCGTAGACCTTTTCCAGCGCTTCGCCGGTCTTCGCTCTTGATTTCGACTCGCTTTTCTTTGGAGTGATGGTCTTCGCTCGCCGCATTTTGTTCATGGCGCCATCCTATTCCAGTTGGAGCAAGGTTCTCAATCGTCGCCTTCCGCCAGCACCTCAGGGTTCAGTTCGCGCCGGTGTTTTGGTGGCCGCAGGCTGTTCTTTGGATTGCTGATTGACCGTCTTTCCGAATCTCCGGATGTAATTGCTCAAATAATCCCTGGGTATCGACCTGAGATACGGATTGACCAGCCACGCAAGCAACGCCGGCACTGTGCGGCTCAAGGAAAGGAGTTCTACCTGGATAAAAAGCCCGTCCTCCACTTCCAGGTACCTCGCATAGAGATTCAGCCGCCAGAGAAAGCCATGGTCGTTTCCCACTGGATATTCGCGCTCGTTCTTCTCGCCCGCGTTTCGGACCTCTGCGATACGCACCGCTTTCGACGAACTATATGCCTGGGTTGGGCCTCTCAACGTGAACTCGGCTTCGAACTCCGTGTTGTAGGTCACCGTTACGATCGTGTGCTTGTAAAAGCGATACGCGATTCGAAAGTGCTCCCCCTCGCGATTTAGCAAATGCGAGCGCTGGATATCCGGGCCGAAGAAATCCGCATGATGCTCGTAGTCCTGCGCGACCCGCATCGCGTCTGCCAAATGGGCCTTCGGCAGGAACCCCACCGCAATCCAGTGGTGAACCATCCCATCTGGAATCTCGATTTTTTTGCCGTTATCCTTGGTGCTCAGAGGCTGGATATAAATCTGGCCCCCGCGAACCCGGGCTATTTCCTCGGCCTTTTGGCCTTCTGGAAGGGTGTCGAGAAGCAAGAACCCGCCGGGGTCATCCACCTCGGATTGCATTCTGGCTTCGGTCAGCGCTTCGTAATGCGCGAACGCCTTCGCCGTGACAGGCTTCAGCTCCGAGGCCCGGATTGGGCCTGCATTCATCAATCCCACAAGCGCAAAAGAGAAGGGAAGGGCGGCTCGGCTTAAAGGCATACGCGCTCCGGTGAAGTGTTAGTCCGCACCTCCGGGTTCCGACCTCACCTGCGATCCTGCGGCTAATTTCGGCCGCCCGCGGATTTTCCTCGGTGACTTGGGTCACTTTCTCCGGCACTTGTGGTCACGGTTGGATGCACCCGTATGACCGGCCGGTATGCGCTACGCCTTGGGCAACGCCGCGATCACCGCGTCGGTGAATTCCAGCGTGCCGGCGTTCCCACCGACGTCTTTCGTCACGTGCTTTCCGTCTTTATAAACCTTAATCAGCGCTTTCTGCACGCGCTCCGCCGCGTGAAACTCGCCCAAATGATGCAGCATCAAAATGGAACTCATCAGCAGCGCCGTTGGATTCGCCAGCCCCTGGCCGGCGATATCCGGTGCCGTGCCGTGTACTGCCTCAAACATCGCGCACTCGTCGCCAATGTTGCCGCTGGGCACCACGCCCAGCCCGCCCACCAGCCCGGCTGCAAGGTCGCTCACGATGTCTCCGTACAGATTCGGCAGCAGCAGCACGTCGAACTGGTCCGGATTGATCACGATCTGCATGCAAGCGTTATCGACGATCAATTCCTTGTACTCGATCTCCTTGTACTGTTCCGCCACCGCACGTACGGAGCGCAGGAACAATCCGTCGCTCATCTTCATGATGTTGGCCTTATGGATCGCGTGAACCTTCTTCCGCCCCATCTTCCGCGCATATTCGAACGCGAACTTCGCGATGCGAGTGGACGCCTTTTCGGTGATGATTTTCAGGCTTTCCACCACGCCGGGAACAACCTCGTGCTCCAGACCCGAGTAGAGATCCTCGGTGTTTTCCCGCACGATCACCACGTCAACGCCGTCAAAATGCGATTTCACGCCGGGCAGATTTCGCACCGGCCGCAGGTTGGCGTAAAGTTCCAGGCTCTTGCGCAGCGCCACGTTGACGCTCCGCGCGCCACCCGCAATCGCCGTGGCCATCGGGCCCTTCAGCGCCACGCGATTCCGGCGCACCGATTCGATCGCCGACGCGTTCAAGACCTCTGCCCCGATCGTGGCTTTGTCCGTGTTTTCCGCGCGCGCCCCCAATGTCTCCCATTCGATATTCACGCCGGTGGCGTCTAGTACGCGTTGTGTCGCCGCCGAAACTTCGGGGCCAATTCCTTCTCCAGGCATTAAAGTAACGTGATGTTTCATAGGTGCATCTATCTTACGGGATGCCGTCGAGCTTGGGGAAGCGCGTTGCTCGGAATGTTGCCTAATTCGGGATGCTCACTTTTTAGGATCTGACTTCGGTGGCCGCATAGCAGGGAAGACTACTCGCTCCGCAGTCCGAACTCCCCAAGCCTTCTGATTTGCCACTGGTGTTATCCGTACGCGGTGGGTGAATTTGTGTTTTCGTTTGCTATGTTATACTGATTGGGTACGATTCCTCGCGGGATAGCCCGCGCGCGGAGGCCAAACTTTTATGATTAGTCTCACGTCCGTTGCCGCCAGCAAGGTCAAAGAAATCATGGCCATGCAGTCACCTGTACCGTCCGCCCTGCGTGTCGCTGTCGTCGGTGGCGGTTGTTCCGGTTTCCAATACCACATGGCGTTTGAAAACCAGACCAACGAGTCCGACGAAGTCCTCGATTTCGACGGCCTGAAGGTCGCGGTCGACCAGATGAGCTCCATGTATCTTGAGGGAGTGGAAATCGACTACGTCGAAACACTGGAAGGTGCCGGCTTCAAGTTCAACAACCCCAACGTGAAGTCCACCTGCGGCTGCGGCAGCTCCTTCAGCGTCTAAACTTGTGTAGGGCGCGCTTCCCAAACGGGCCGCTCGATCCAGACTCTTCCAGGCTCCTGGCCAACCCAGGAGCCTTTTCTTTTGTAGTGGCCGAACTTTAGGCCGGCCATCGGAGACCCGCCCCCGTCCCCTCTGAAACCGCGAATCCTCCGCCGCGTCATCCCGCTTTGCACATGCCTCTTTACATCTCCACCTCATCCAATCCACGATATTTCCCGCAGGAGGTTCCCATGTCTTCCAAGCAAGTCATCCTTATCACCGGCTCCAGCACCGGCTTCGGCCGCCTGTTCGCCGAAACGCTTGCCCGCCAGGGCCACACCGTTTTTGCCAGCATGCGCGATCTTGGCGGCAAAAACGCGAAAAATGCCGCCGAACTCCTGGCCCTCGCCGAAAGGGAATCGCTCGCGATCCACACCGTGGAACTCGACGTCACCAGCGACGCCTCGGTTGAAAACGCTGTCCGCTCCGTCGTCACCCAGGCCGGCCGCATCGATGTGGCCATCAACAACGCGGGCTATTCCATCGCCAGCCTTATGGAAGCCATCACCACCCAACAGGCGCAGCAGATCTTCGACACGAATTTCTTCGGCGCCCTGCGCGTCAATCGCAGCGTGCTGCCGCACATGCGCCGCCAGCGCAGCGGCGTTCTGATCCACATCAGCAGCGGCGCGGGCCGCCTCGTCTTCCCCTCGTTTGGCATGTATTGCGCCAGCAAATTCGCGATGGAAGCTGCCGCGGAGGCCTATCGCTATGAACTCGCCGCCCAGGGCATCGAGTCCGTGATCGTGCAGCCAGGTGCCTACGAAACTCCCATCCTGGGCAAGTTCCTCGCCGGTGCGGACGCCTCGCGCACGGAAACTTACGGTCCGCTCGCCAACGTCCCGGAAATGCTCTACGCCACGCTTGGCAGAACCGCCGGCAATGCGCAGGAAGTCGCCGACGCCGTGCTGCGCATCGTCGAAACTCCCGCTGGCCAGAAGAGGTTGCGTTACCGCGTTAGCCCCTCCGACATCGGCGTCGACGCGATCAACGAGTCCGCCGCGCGCGTGCAGGCCAGCCTGCTCAAGGCCTTCGGGCTCGCCGAAATGACTGCCTTCTCCCAACAAAAGGCCGCCGCTTCCGATTAACCGCGCCGCCTGAACGCCAGATTGCGCTCGGCCATGCTCGGCAAGCAGCTCGTCCGGCGCTAGTTTTAAGCTTGTTTTTCCATCCACTCTTCAGCTTTGCACCCGCAACTCTGGGCCTTCCCCTCCCGATTAGACATTTCACCTGCCAAAGCCTTATCCTAATCTCCTATCCGAATGAAGATAGCCCTCGCTCAATTTAATCCCACCGTCGGCGACTTCGAAGGCAACTCCTCGCGCATCCTCGCACTTGCCGAACAAGCCCGCCGCCGCGGCGCAGATCTCGTCGTTTTCTCCGAACTCTGCGTTTGCGGCTACCTTCCCCTCGACCTCCTCGAACGCCCCGCCTTCATCCAGCGCAATCTCGACACTCTCAAAGACCTTGCCTACCACATGCCGATTCCGGCCGTCGTCGGCTACGCCGGTAAGTACAATCACTCCAACACCGGCCAATCCATCTCCAACAAAGCCGCGCTGATTAAAGAAGGCCGCGTGGTCTTCGAACAGAGCAAAATGCTCCTGCCCACCTACGACGTCTTCGACGAATCTCGCTACTTTCATCCCGGCGAAAAACACTTTGTCTACGGCCTCGGCAAGGAACAGCTCGGCATCACCATCTGCGAAGACGTCTGGAACGACAAGAACTTCTGGATCAAGCCTCGCTACGCCCGCGACCCGGTCACCGAACTCATGCAGCAGGGAACCAGCGTACTGATTAATATCTCCGCTTCTCCTTACACGCTCGATAAGCGTTCCCTGCGCATCGAAATGCTCCGTTCCATCGCACTGGAACACCGCCGCCCCATTGTTTACGTCAACCAGGTGGGTGGCGACGACTCTTTGATTTTTGACGGCGCCAGCATGGCCCTCACCGCGGACGGTAAAATCGCCGCGCAGGCCAAAGCCTTTGAGGAAGACCTCGTCCTGTTCGACACCGTCACCGGCGAAGGCGAGATCCATGCGCAGGCCAAAGACGAAATCGCCTACGCCTACCAGGCTCTGGTCACCGGCACGCGCGATTACGTCTGCAAGTGCAAATTCAGCAAGACCATCGTTGGCCTCAGCGGCGGCGTCGATTCCGCCGTCGTGGCCGCCATCGCCGTGGACGCCCTCGGCAAGGAAAACGTCATGGGCGTTTCCATGCCTGGCCCATTCTCCTCCGAAGGCAGCAAAACCGACGCCCAGGCCCTCGCTCAGAATCTCGGCATTCAGTTCATCACCATTCCGATCACCCAGGTCTTCGACGCCTATCTCAACGCACTGCAGCCCTTCTTCGGCAACCGGCCCGTGGATGCCACCGAAGAGAACATTCAGGCGCGCATTCGTGGCAATTACCTCATGGCTCTTTCGAACAAGTTTGGCTCCATGGTCCTCAGCACCGGAAATAAATCCGAGTTCGCTGTCGGCTATTGCACCCTCTATGGCGATATGGCCGGCGGCCTCGCTCTGATTTCCGATGTGCCAAAGCTCATGGTTTACGAATTGGCCGAATACATTAACCGCGAAAGGGAACTCATCCCCCGCTCGACCATCGAGAAACCTCCCAGCGCCGAATTGCGTCCCAATCAGAAGGACACGGACTCCTTGCCCCCGTACGAGGTGCTCGATCGCATTCTCAAGTCGTACATCGAGGAAGTAAAGACGCCCGCGGAGATTGCCGAAGAGTTTGGTTTCGACTTGCAGCTTGTGCGCAACATCGCGCTGCTGGTCGATCGCAATGAATACAAGCGCAAGCAGGCCGCGCCGGGGTTGAAAATCACATCGCGCGCCTTCGGTTTCGGGCGCCCGTTCCCGATCGCCCAGCGCTTCGTCCCGTAGCCTGGCAGCGCCTGCTTCCGGCAGGCCAGCGTGCTTCGGGTACTCAGGTTCAGTGGCACAGGCTGCCGCCTGTGCCGGCTTCACCTGCAAGCAGGCAGTACATAAAACATAAAGGACTCAACCGCGTGAAACTCTCACACCGCCTTCTTCCCGCAGCAATTCTCGCGCTTGCCCTCTCCTGTTCCGCTGCCGCCCAGTCCGCTCCTTCCGTCGCTGAGCCTTCCGCTCTGCAAAAAAGTGTCGAAGCCTATCTGCGCCACTCCTTTGCTCTGGGCCCCGACGTCAAGATCACCGTGGGCGCCCCCAAGGAAGTAGGGAACTCTGGTCTGCTGGAAACCAGCATCGACGTCAAAACCGACCAGGGCTCCGACAACGTCAAGATGTATATAACTAAGGATGGCCACTACCTGCTGCGCGGAGAACTCTCCGACCTCACCAAGGATCCCCTGGTCGAGAACATCTCCAAAATGGACCTGAAGGGAGCGCCCGTCCTTGGCGATCCCCATGCCCCGGTCACCATCGTCGAATACGGTGACTTCGAATGCCCCGTCTGCCGCAATCTCCACGACGCCATGCGCGGCATCCTGCCCAACTATCCACAGGCAAAGCTCGTCTTCAAGGACTTTCCGCTGGACTCCATTCACCCTTGGGCTCGCACCGCTGCCCTGGCTGGCCGCTGTGTGTACCAGCAAAACCCCCAGGCTTTTTGGAAGTACTTTGACTACATCTACGATAAGCAGGACCTGATCTCTGCTGAGAATGTCTATGACAAGGTCGTGGACTTCGCTGGCCAGACCGACCTCAATGTGGATGCCCTCAAGGCCTGCATCGCCGGGCCCCAGGCCGCCGCTGAAATCGATGCCAGCATCGCCAACGGGAACCTTCTCGAGGTTCGCAGCACGCCAACCATTTTCGTCAACGGCCGCCGCGTCGCCGGAGCCGACCCTCACGCCGTCCAGCAATATATTGAATTCGAAGTGGCCCAACTCAAAGCCAAACCCGCAGGCAAGTAATTTCCCTGCCGCACAAAGTGTTTTCGGAAGAGCTATGGGCGGGGTAATGTTGCGCTGCAAGCTCGGCACCGTTGGCAAAGGCGGGGAAGCACTGGATACACCTACCTGAAGAGAGCCCAAACGGGACATCGGTCGCAAGGGATACGGCGGATTTATGAGTTAACATAATATAGCTTATAGGACGTAATGTCAAGCTCTTTCTTTCACCTTTCCTTTGTTTTCTTGGCTCTTCCTCTGTCTTTCAGAGGACATTCCCAGGCTGGCGCGGGGGGGTGCGCCAGCCTGGACGGCTCGACCGTTGGTAGGCTCTCAAAGGCTGCTAGGCAGGAGTTCTGGCACGGCGATTCCTTGCCGCGCTCTTCGTAAGGTTCGGCAAACACGGCAACGCTGGTTCTCGGATCGTTTTTTATTGCCTCCTCGCGCAAATCATCGCGTAGCCTTCGCGGCGATTGCTCCGGCCGCTGCACCGATCGCAAACCACCTCGCGGCCCGCACCACCCGCCCGAAGACCGATCCGCCCTTGGCCGCCTTTAGGGCATCGTCCCGTTCCCTGCCAAGAGCCTGCGCTTTGGCCTGCTCGTCCTTTAGGTCCGCCTGGGCCGCCGCCAGTTGCGCCTGGCAACTCTTGCAGTCCACGGCAAAGTCATAGAGTGGTTTCAAATCCACGGCAGGGAATTCCGCAGTAGGCAAACCCTGGTAGCGGTTGGCTTCAGCCGGCCGCGAACCCGGAGGGGAGGGCGGCGTCTCCACGCCGTCAGCCCCAGTCGACTTGCCTGCCAAATTTCCAACCTTCCTCCGTGTATCCTGCCTCCCCTGCTCCAACGTAACGGGCTGCGGCAGCGGCAACACGTTCGGCAACGCCGCAATCACCTGCGCTGGCTTCTGCACTTCGGCCTTTGTCTTCTTCAGCTCGGCCAGTAGTTTATTCACTGCCGTATCCCGCGATGCTTGCCGCGCCGTGGCATCGGCCAGTGCCTTTTGCGCACTATTCAATTGCGCTTGCAAGGCCGCCCGTTGCTCCCGTTGCCCCTTCCACGCCACTCCCACGCTTACCGCGAGGGCCACAATCATAATCACACCCGCGAACTTGATCCACGTTGCCACTTCCGATGTTTCCCTTCGTTTGCGTGCCCTCTGGAGTTCTTCCTTCTTCGCGTATCCTCTGCGTCCTCAGCGTCTCTGCGTTGGGATTTCTTCTGATGCGAACGTCAGCGGTATCTCCCCATGCGCGCCAGTACCTCATCCGCATAGTCCGGATTCGCCCCGCCATTCCAGGCCTGCAGCGCTTGCGCCACATTTCCGCCGGCGGCTTCGAGTCTCTGCCGCAGGATCCGGCAACCAATCCCCAAGCTCACCCCCGGATCGCAGAGCGTTGAAAGGAACAGGCAATTCGCTCCTTGCTCGCGCGCCGTTTGCCCCATCACCTGCATCAATCCCCAGGACATCCCGCGCGAATACGCCTCCGTTGCCCCGATCTTATTGTTTGTATATAAGGGCGCGACATACTTCGCGAAGAACGCCGGCTCATACCGCATCGCCCACGGATTCCAGCCGGACTCCTGCTCCACCACCGCGCATACCAGCGCCGGCTCCAGCCCTTCCGCCTGCGCCGCGCGTTCCGCCAGCGCCACAAGTTTTGCATCTACGGGCATAAGGGTAGCTGCCGGCTTTGGCCGGCCCGGTACCACAGGCTTCAGCCTGTGTTCCTCCTCTTCCTGATCGCTGATTACTGGTCGCTGATCACTGCCTTCTCACCGATGCCTTCCGCCGTTCCCCATATCCACGTAATTCACGATGGGTGTCTCTTCGATCTCAATTCCCTGCCGTTCCGCGATCGTATTCAGCGCGCGGTAAATATTCGGCAGATGCCTCAAGGCCAGGTCGCGCACAAACACGCGCTGGATCTCGTCGTCCCGCATCCGCCGGTGAATCCATCGCAGGAACACAACCAACTGCGCTCCCAGCGAAAACACCACCACCATGTACGTCCAACCCGAAGTCCCCATGCGTTTTCCTCTGGAGTTGTAGGGCCCGGCTTCCGGCGCGGGCCTCCCTGCGATCTCGGCTAGCCGCCTGCTGCGTGTTTCTGATGGAACACCGTCCGCGGACGACTGGCCTTCGGCCTACGGCTGCGTAATCGTGACCGTCCAGGTGTCCCCCGCCTGCAGCGCCGCGTATACGCTCGGCTCATTCTGGGCCACTTGCATTGCGCTCAGCACCGCGTCGAGCTTCGAGCTGGCCGGGATTCCCGCCTGCTGCACGCTGTGCGAATGCGCATCGGCAACGGTCACGGTGAATGTATTTGTCGGTGGTGTCATGGTTTCTCCTTGTGTGAACACAAATGCCCTGCCATTAGATCCAGCAGGGCTAAAACTCCGCCATCTTGTCGCCGATAACACGGAACAGATATCCGGAATCCGGCATCAACAGCCAAAGTTGCCCGGGTTGGTTTTCAGATCTCGGAGATACGGATTACTGATTACTGCTCTCTGATGCTCGCCGCCCTCGGCCGCTACAGAAACAATCCGGGGACGCTGCCAAGCGTGCCTCCCAGGCTTGCTCCCAGCGTCGAAAAGAATCCCGTTGGCCGCGAAGCGTTCATTCGCACATTCAGCAGCTCTGAAGGAATGCCCAGCGTCCTCCCGAGCAGCCCGGTATCCACTCCATAAAGCCCGGAAAGCCCTTGCAACGCCGCCATCTGCCGCTGGTACGCGGTGTTGCTGAAGTTCAACTGGTTCTGCTGCGCCAGGTTCGCTTCCTGCTGCGCCTTCTGCCGCGCCACTTCGTCCGTTAACTCGCTGAACCCCGCCGCGTTTCCTGTGCGCGCCACACGGTTCGCCGCCGCCTGCTGTAGCGAATCAAATGCGCTCGCCAGAGCTCCCTGCGACTGCCCGGTAATCGCCGCCTTGTCCGCCGCGCTGTAGCCCGGGTTGTTCACCATGCCCTGGTATTGCGGCGTCAGCAGATTCGCCAGCGATTGCTGCTGCCCCAGCAACTGCTGGTTCATCTGGTTTGTCTGCTGCAACTGCTGGTCGGTCAAAGCCTGCGTCTGTCCTTGCGCTCCCCGTCCCATAATCGCTCCTCTTCGTACCGGCGGCTTCAGCCCGCCTCGACTGCTCTAGACCAATCTTTTGCAATACGGTGTCCACGCATCATCGCGAACCCAACCCAACCGCGTCAGCCGCTTCCCAAACTTCCCCGCAATCGCCGGCGGCAACCACGCGTGCACATCTTCCAGTCCCCGGGCCAGCGCCTCGCGGCGCGTCGCTTCATGCAGTCCCAGCAGCCATTGCCAGCGTTCCCGCGGCGTGCCTGCCTCTGGCTCTAGCAACAAATACGCCTCCGCCGTCAACCGCAGAAGGGAAGCTCCCACAATTCCCTTCCCGCCCGCTTCCCTTCCCAAAACCAGCTTGGTCAAAAACAGCGGGTTGCCCAAATCAGGAAACTCGTACCCGAATCCCTGCCGCGCGTGAATGGCTTTGAGTGCCTCCAGATCTTTTTCCTCGTAAGCTCGTATCTCCATCCTTCGCTCACAACACCGGCGTCTTCACCACGCGCGCCCCCGGCACCACGCCAAATCCATTTCCTCCGCGTAGCAAACCATTCGGCAATGCTCCGCTTCCCCGCGACGCCAGCGGAGTCGGACCCGACGCTCCTCCGCCCACCACCGCCGTCGGCGGCGTGCCAAACGTCACCGGCGACGACGCCAGCGACCCCACATACTGCGAATACGCCCGCCAATACAGCGTTTGATTCCCAAGTTGTACGTATAAATTCCGCGAGGCCCCCAGGAAGTACACTCGTGGCGCGGAAAACGCCGGCGTCGTATCTGACTCTGCAAAGTAAAAAAGACCCGGCCGCGTCACTGCCGGGTCCTCAATTGCCAGGTCAAACCAACCGTTCGCTGCCTGCACCGTCACGCCCGCGACCGTCGGTGGCGCCGGCGAGGGATTCGCCGGATCCACGCCCGAATTTGCGCTCGCCGCATTCACCGCCGAAACAATCTTCACCAGCGTCTCGTACAGGTACGGATCCCGATCCTTGATCGGCGCCAGTTGTGCCACGGTCAGCATCTCTTGCCCTCGCCTGTAGCCCAGGCGTTAGCCTGTGCTCTTTTCCGTGCCCTCCGTGTTCTTCCTCTCTGCGCTCTGTGTTGACCCTTCCTCTTGCTCTCGCCATCAAAAGGCGCGAACATCGTTTCGCTTGCCTTACGAGCTGATCTTCCCCGTCGCCGTCACGTTGTTCGTCAGCGTCGCAATATAAATCCGCGCGAACTTCGCCACCACGTCTGGAAATTCCGCCCGCGTCACATTCCCCGAATTCACCGTGGTGATCGCGTTGCCTTCCTGCACGTAGGCCGCGTCGATGTCCGTATCCGCCGTCTGCAGCTGCACGGAGATCGATCCAGGCGCCGCGCTCCACACGATCTCCACCGCCGCGCGAATCTTCCCGCTGCTGAAATTCGGCGCCAGCGCCACCTGCGCACTCTTGAACGGCGCGGGAAATATCGTATCCGTCGGCGCAATCACCGCCGCGCTCTCTCCAAAGCCCACCGAACTCGGCGGCACTGCATTTCCATAACTCGACATATCCCCTCCCAAAAAGTTGTGGCCGGGTTTTCACCCGGCCACCCAGTGGCACAAGCTTCAGTCTGCGTTCTTCCTCTTCTCCTGCTAACGCCTAACGACTCAGAACTGGCGGCTCCTTCAATTCGCTCCTCGCACTGGCGCCCACGGATTTACCCGCACCGACGGCACAAATCGCTGTAATTTGAACCATGCGCCCGGTTGGCTCGTCCCCACCTGAAACGCCACGCGTTCTCCTTGGATGTTGATCGGCAATTCCAGATCTTCCAGCCCTGGCGAACTCATCCCAAGCGGCTGCTGCGCTGTCGCCGCGCTCTCTGAATCCACAAAACTCGTCAGCGCCAGGTTCCCCGCGCCTTCCACGTACAGTGTCAGGTAATTGAATAGCTTTCGGTGTGCGCCCAGTCCCAGCGCGCTCTCCACCGCGCGCTCGGGAAAAAAGTGCGTCGTGTAATAACTCGCAATCGCGCTGCCATCGTCCGAATACTGAGTATCGCTCAACTGGTAGATTTTCCCCGTCGCCCCGCCGCCGCCCACGCCTGGCAACCCGGCGCCAAAAACCGCCACGGCGATGCCGTTTTGCCGTTCGATCAGCGCGCAGCAATTCGCGGCGATCGACCAGGGCGACCACTTGCGCGAATTGTCCGTCGCCGCTTTTCGTCCCGTGTAGGTGATATTCACCGGAGGCCGCGACTCGATGTCCGAGGCGGAATTGAGATCATGGAAATCCAGCATTAGCACGCGATTCGGCGTCGTCGCCGTTCCAAACGGCGCGCCAACGTAAATTCGCCGTTCCTTCGTGTCCACCGTCACCCAGAGCGTCTGCGCATATTGCCAGTTGATCTGATTCCACGTCGGCTGAATCTCCTGAGAGATCTTCACAGGGTCGCCGCCGGCAAAAAGATATAGCCCGGTGCGATGCGCGATCACCACCCAGTCTTCTCCAATCCCCACCCCGCGCACCGACGGCGTTCCCACCCTTCGCGACACTTCCGATATCGACCACAGCGCCGGCTCATTGGTTCCATCGTCCTGTGTCACGTGCAGCGAATGCTCTTTCACAAAGTAGAGCCGTTCGCGCAGCAGAAATGCCGCGCGTATCGCCTGCCCGTTGTTTTCCGCCACGCTGAGCATCCCGTCGATCCCGTCGTAGCTTTCCGGGTCCTCCACCCGGCTCGCCCGCACCAGCGAGGCGTTCACCGGCGCCGCCGTCGGGTAAATCTCGATGCAATCGATGTAAAACTGCCCATTCTGATTGGGCGTGCCGTCGGCGTAAACGCGCAATACCAGATCGTCCGGAATCGCCGCTAGCGGCGCGGTCAGCTCCGCGCTGTATTCCACGTAGTTCGTCGTGAGCTGCGTCGCCGTAAGCTGCAGGCCTGCCGTATTGATTCCCCCGCTCGCGCTGTACAAATGAATATGCAGTGTCCCTTGCGTCAGCGTTGAGTTTCGCGCGCACCGCGCTCGCACGCTGTAATCCGTGTTCGCGGCAATTCGTTGCGCGCCCAGAGCGTCCTGCACTGCCCCTTGCGTAATCAATCCCCGCGTCGCCGTCGTCCCATTCCCTATGATCGAATAGGCCGCGCCCCACACCACAAAGTTCTCTTCATCGGTTCCGCCCGGCGCGAACGTCGGATCCGGCGCCCATCCCAGGGGATAATGTGGCAGTGCCGGTCCTGTAAACCCTCCATCAAACCCCAGGTTCACCCAGTTGTTCATCTTGTTGCGCTCGCCCCACCAGAAAAGGCGCTCCGAGTAGCCGATCACCCCTGCGCAATCGCCCAGCTCGACCAATCGAAACAAATTGTCCACGTTCGTGCCCGCCAGCAGAATGGCGTCCGAAAAATCCACTACCACCGACGTCGTACTGTTGTCGTTCACAATCATGTTTCCGCTGAAAAGCGACGATCCGCCGCCGACATAGAAAAAGCTCGCGCCTCCCGCACCCGTGAAGCACAGAATGCGCGCCACCACATTCGACGGGCCCGTTGGAATATTTGTCACCACCGCGCGCTTCCCGCCGCTCGCCGTCCATGCCGCTGCCGGCCCGGGCGCCGTCAAATAGCCCTGCCGCGTCTGGAAAATCACGCAGCATTGATGCGTGCCCTGGTCCACACTGCCCGCGGCGGCCGACGTCCCTCCGCCCGAAGCTGCCAGGCCGCCGCTCGCCGCGTTGTAGGCAAAATGCGTCGAGTCGATCACACTGGCCACGCTGAACGTCCCGTTGTAGCCGGTTACGCCCACTCCGCTAATGGTCACCAATTGTCCCGCGCTCAGTCCGTGCGCCGTCAACGTTTGAATCGTTGCCGTCGCCGAAGCAGCCGTCCCGCCGCCGGAATTTACCAATCCCGTAGCTCCGGCTATGTAAGTAAACTGTGTAGTGCTCAGCACGCTCACCACAGGAAACGTTCCGTTGTACCCGCTCACTCCCACGCCGCCGATCGTTACCGTCTCACCGGCGCTCAATCCATGCGCCGCACTCGTCGTAATCGTCACCAGGTAGCCGTTCTCGCTCGCTCCATTCGGACTTGCCGCAATCGCCACCGCGGCCGGCTGCGTTGCGCCGTTTGGGCTCGGCGCGATCGTCGCCATCACGTTCTCATCCACCACCGTCGGCGCGCCCCCCGGCCCCTCCTGGCTCACGCGGTCCAGGTTCGTGTCGTCGTATTGGCGCGGCAAGTCGTTCCCGGTCATCCCATCGCTCGTCGCCAGGTATTCGCGCCCGAAAAGTGTTGTCGAGTTGATATACGCGTTCGGCGTCAGTCCGCTCGCAATCTGCGTCAACGTTCCCGGCGACGTTTCTTTGTACAAATTCCCGTTCGCGTCCTGGGCCATCGTGCGAAGTGTTTCATTCGGTGTTATGTAGCTCTTCACGTAGTTCACCGTCGGATTTCCCGCCAGCGGCCCAAAGAGCGCCTGCAGCCCCGGCCGCGTCGCCACGCCGCCGCTGCTAAACACCACGTCCTGGCAGTCGGGAGACACTCCATGCGGCAAATCCGCCGGCGCCATGTCTGTCACCAGCCCGCCGAAAATCTCAATCGGCGCATCTACTGATCCAAGTGTCGACATACGCTCTTCTTCGACTTCCCTTCTTATTTTCCTTTTGCCGGTTTCTTGTCGGGTGTGTGTTCAGGTTCGTCATTCTTGGCTTCTCTCCCGCCCAGCCCGAACTTCGCCGCCTTCTCCCGGTCCAGAATCGCCCTGCATGTCCGGCACACCGCTACTCCCGGTTTGATCCTCTCACCGCAGGCCGGGCACTCCGCCATCGGCTTCCGGTCATAGAGCCACGGCTTCTCCAGCCGCAATTCCCGTGCTGCCCGCCGCTCCAGATCCGTGATGAACATCAGGTTGTGCGAGCGTTCCCATTCCAGGTCCGCCGCTTCAACCAGCCGCGCATGAAACTCCTCCAGCTTCTTCCGTGCCTCTGCAAGTTCCGCCTCGCTCGGCTCCGGGCCGGCCGCCACGAACACGCCGTGAAAACTTCCTTCGCCCGAATCCCCGTTGATTTCACGCGCCAAATCGTCCGCAATCTCCCGCGCGGACAGGCGAATCTCCATCGTCCGCTTGTCGCCCAAGTCCATCACGCTAGTGCATCCGCGGATGGGAGTCACCGCGTACGACTCGCCCGCTTCAGGCGAATTCACCATCAGCGATCCGAAGTACGCCCGATACCTCGGCGGCCACTTTTGCGGACAAATATTCACCAACGACACTACGTCGCTCTGCTGATTCATCTTTGCCTCTTCTTTTCTTGGAGTGTGGCTTGCCGGCAGGCGACACGGCCAGTCTTGGCTGTGTGCCTTCCCGCTAATTCTCGAGGGTATAGCTGACGCAAACCGGATTCGTCGTCGGCGCCACCGGCAGGGTAATCGTAAAACTTGTTCCCGCGCTGATCCCGCTCACATACGGTGGCAGCAGTGACCCAATATTGGCGGGTGCCGGCGAGCATCCCGTCCCCGTGGTCACATAAGTGAACGCGAACCTGCTATTGGACGTCACCGCGGTTGTATTCACCGTCAGCGTTGTCGCCGAGGCGCCCACCTGCACCAATCCGGCCGGCGAGGTCCCGCAGTTGGCCGGCGATGCCGTGGTGCTGCAGTTGGACTCCGTTCCCAGCGTGCTTCCATACACCGCCCCGAAGATCCCGTTCGGGTTCATCAGATGCAGCGCTGAGTTGTTGCCCACCGGCGTCCCGCCGCAGGAAACATTCCTCTGATCCGTAATCGTGAGATTGGAAACGGAAGTGAACGCCGGTCCGCAGTAACTCGTGGACATGTACACCATATTTCCCGCGCCCGGCCCGCTGAGTCGCTCCACTCCCCAATAGACCGCGCCCTCGGGAAGCGGGGGCTGGGAGATCACCGCGCATTGGGTCGCCCCGTCCAGGCTTACGCCGCTGCTCGCCGGGCTCACCTGGGTGTATCCGCCTGTGCCATTCGACGGATTGGAGCTTGCATCCCACACGATCACGCCGTAGGTGTACGTCCCCGCCGTCGGAAATCCCGCGCAAGACGTGCTCACCGTGACCGTTGGCGCCACGCTGGGTGCCGCGATCTGCCCGCTGCTGACCTTCCCGTTTCCCGTGACCGAAAGGTTCGTCCCACTCCAAGTTACCTGGTTATTCTGCAGATTTTCCGTGACCACTCCCGCGTTCGCCGGAAAGCCTGTCCCCGCAGAGCATGCCCCACCCCCCAGCTTCACGTGAACTCCGCCATAGGTGTTCGCGCTGTTCGTCTCCGTGACGGGTTGGTATCCGCTGGCACAGCCGATGTAGTTCAATTCAATGCTGCTTGCCCCGGCGTTGGTCAGATCGAAGTAGGGTGTTGCATAGCCGCCAGTGAAATCCGCATAGTTTGGTTTGTAAAAGCTGATGTTGCTTAACCCATAAGGCAACGTGTTCACCAGCACTGCCGGACCGGCCGGGCCTTCCGTCAGCATGTCGTTGAACGTCATCGTCGAACCGAAATTCCCGTTCGACTGCCCGCACTCGGAAATCACCATTGTTCCGAAACTATAGGTGTGCCGGGTTTCCATTATGTAGGGCATCGAGCCGTTCACCAGATAGTTCGGCATGCCGCAATTCGGCTGGAATATATAGTCGCGGCTCTGCGAGAAATTGCCGCCAGCGGTGCTCCATCCCCCCAGATTCCAGAAGCGCCCGAACCCGGCCTTGTCCACCACCGGATAGGAGTTGATCCCCCCGTCCACGTGGGTGTTGTCAAAACGCAGCGCCGTCGTTCCGTCGCCATCCAGCTGCTCGTCGAGGTATATGCCAGATTGATAGGACTGTGTCGGGTTGATTTCCAGGTCTTTTAGGTAATTGGAACTTGACTGCTCGGGCTCGAAATAGAGCATCGGGTAGGAATATCCCTGCATGCAGGAAAGCGCCAGTCCCATCGTATAAAATGCCGCCTGGCAATTCGTGCCGCCGTAGCCGCCTTCCAGGTTATCGCCCTTCCCTAAAAGAATTGCTCCGTCCAGCCACGTCGTTGGGCCGAGGTCGATGGTCACTCCCGGACAGTTGCGCGGCGACTGCCCGTAGTTGCCGCTCATATCAAAATTGGCGATGATCGGGAAATACCAGTAAAGACTGCTCGTCGCCGGCACCACGATGTGGCCGTTATTGGCATTGCCGGTGTTCGCCGGAAGGGCCGCGCACGCCGCCAGCAAGTTCGGCACATTGTCATGCCAGGTCTTCGCGCTGCTCACCGAGTTGGTCGCCGCATTCGCCAGCGTCAGTGAAGTCGTTCCGCCTCCCGCGACGATGGTCGTGTCCAGGTAGCCGTTCAGCGCCGCCGTCGGCGCCGTCGCCGGTGCATCTCCCGCATCGACCGACAGCGCGGAAACTCCCCAGCCGTTATCCACAAAATAGCCGTCATTTCCCGTTGCCACACCCACCAGCGAGTAGTTCGCTGCGTTCCCCGGCAAGGCGCACGATGCGCCATTGCACGCATAGATCAGATGATTCTTCACTGCTTTCCCCGGAACCACCGACACCGTTCCGCCGGCCCCCACGTTGGATACTCCCGTACAGCTTCCCAGCGAATATTGCAGCGTCGTGTTTCCCGACCCATAATTTGCGATGGTCCAAGTTCCGTTGTAGTGCGCGTCCGTTACCCCCGCCACCACCGCTTTGATGTTCCACGGCACTACCCATGTGCCATTCGGCCCGAACAGTCCCGGAGACACCGTCACCGTGGCCGTCCCTCCTGAGCAACTTGCCGATTGCACGGCGTAGCTATAATGCGAATCCCACTTCAGCATGATTTGCGGCTGAATCCGCATCGTTCCGCCCGAGCAGCCCAAATCGGCCGCCAGATCGTTGCGCTGGAATTGAAATGTGGTTGTCGAGGGCACCGCGGTCAGCGAAAACGCCCCTTCGCATCCCCGGTTGTTCGTCGTGCCCGATTGAATTTCAATTTGTGCGAAGGGAGCGCTGGAGATGCCGCTCGAGCTCGTTGGCATGTTGTGAGCCGCGCCCGTCGTTACCGTATATGTGTGCGTGCTCGCGTTGAAACTCCACGACGCAATTGCGTAGCTGGCTAGCGACATGGAGGCCGGCGCGGTCGATGTGCTCCCCACTCCGCTGCACGGCGTCAATCCTCCATACCAATCGCGGTCGGCCACGCAATAACTCCGCGTCGTCGAGCCCGCCTGGTAGAGCGGCGTCACTGTCGGCGTCTGTGGCGTTGCAATCACCGGCGCCGGGCCCGCGCCGAGGATAAGAATCCCATTGCCGTTCACAAAATCAGACGCGGATGCGCACGAAGCCGCCGTCGATGAGGCGCTGATCGAGCAGGTTGTCGCCGGCGCGTTCCCGTTCGGCCCGATATATCCTCCATATCGCGTGATATCCAGCCAGGGGTTCGGGCCTTTGGTATGAAAATCTGCGTCGATATTTTGCGGCGCTGTAAACGTATTCGGTTGGTTCGTTTGCGCCCCGCTCGCGCTGGCGATCGGTCCGATCTCCGTGCCCGTGTCATCTTTGTAGTAAAGCCGCTTGTCCGTGGATTTTGTGTACAGATTCACGGTGCCAGGGCTTGCTGCTCCCGGCGAGGTTCCCTGATTCGACAGGGTCATCGTGCCGCTCGCCAAATTTCCCACCACGCTGGTGCTGCCATTGACGGTGAGATTGCCAGTCAGCGAAAGCGAAAATGCGCTGATTCCGCCGGTCGAATTGATGCTGCTGAACGTGGGGGAGGAAGGATCGCTAGGCAGTACGACGTTGGGAATCTGCTTCGTCGTGATTCCCGGCCCGCTGATCTCGATCTCGTATTGTCCCGGGGCGGCATAAAAGTAGTAATTGCCCAAACCGTCTGTCACCGTCGGATTCGCCAGCGCCTGTGTCAGCGCGGCGTCGGAGTAAATCGACGCCAGCGGCGCGCACGGTTGCCCGCTTGCCGGCATTGCGCAGACGCGCACCGTCGCTCCAGCCAGCGGTACTCCCCGCGTGTTGAAAACTATATCGTCTTTGCGCGACCCCTGCGCCTGCGCCGGCTTCACCACCCCCGGCCACAAGTGCAGCCCCAGCGCCAAAATCGCCCACAAAATCCCGCTCACAGCTCTAAATCGTATCATCGTCAACCTTGTTGCACAGGCTTCATCCTGTGTTTTGTTTTCCGCGTCCTGTGACGTCACCTGCGGCTCTCGATCGTTCCTTTCGCCACCGGCACATAGTTAAAGCTCAATTATCTCGCTCATCCCCCCATAACCGGAATCGTAGCGCCGGAGGGGCGCCAGAAAATATCCCAAGGTGCAAGCCCTGGGCTGGCTCGCAGTGCTAGAGAGCCGCGGAGGGGCCACACATTCTCTCCAATGCCCGATTGCCTCGACCGTTCCAGCTTCCTGATTCCTGCTTCCGCGCTACAACAACTTCCTCGCCGTTATGCTCAACTGCACGACGTCTCCCGTCACGCTTCCCGGATATGCTCCCGCCGATATCTCCGTCCCGCCGCCAAGGAACGCCTTCAGTTTCCAATTGTTTAACGCCGTTCCCTGAATCGGAACGTAATATCCGCTGTTTCCGTTTTGGCTTTCCGCGAACACCTGCACCACCGTGTCCGACGCCAACTGATTCGTGATCTGCGTGAAATCCAGCGTGTCCCCGCCCGTCGGATAGTTTCCCGAAAACGTCAGCGTGGCCACTGCATAAATAAAATTGCTCGCGCTGCTGTCCACGTTCCCCGGCAGCACCGAAATCGTAATCGCCATGTTTTCCCCTTTCTCAATTTCAAATTTCAACGAACTTTCATCCCGGCCGGAGAGCCGCGTTCCTCGCGGTTCGCAGCGGAGGGATCGAGGGAAGGCCTGATGCATTCGCCGCAACTCAAGTCCGCGGCAGACCCTGTTTCCTCTCTCTGATTGCTGGCCACCGCCTCAAAACGCCGTATACCCGCTCCTCGCGCTATACGGCCTTCTCCTTCGCGCGCTCTGCTGTTCTCTCCGCACCGCGGCCACCACCAGGTCCTCGATCGCATCCGTCGCTGCGTCGTCCCACTTCTCCGCCAGCGGGCTTCCGCGCGCCCACGCCGCCAGGGCCGCCGTCGCATACGCCAGCGCTTCCTGCGCGTTCCGCACCAGCACCGGTGAAGTCGAATCCGTGAAATCCGGATACGCCTTCAAATATCGCAGCCGGATCTGCGTATCCTGTGTCGCCCCAAGGAACCACAGCCCGTCGGCGCGCCACTCCCACACGCTCAGCGTCACGTCCTGCATCCGCGATGGCAGCCCGCCATGCCGTGTCAGGTCGATCATTTCGTCGAATTCTTGCGTGGACAGGTTCGGCCGCTCCCAGAGTTTCAGTGGCACCAGCAGATCCGTCGGCAACTGGTTCGGCGGAGCCGTCGCATCGCTGATGCAAACTTGCAAGGACGCATCCGGTTGCGCCACCGCCGTCACCACCAGCAGCGCGTCGTCCTGGATGAATCCTCCGCCGCCGGCATTCCCGATCGCCCGCTGCACTTTCCGGTACGCCGAATTCAGGTACGGCAGCAGCAGCGTGTCGGTGAACAAATTTCCCGCCGCGTCATTCAGCAGCGATCTCACCAGCGCCGTAATCTGCCCTGCCGTGTTGTACGCACTCGATCCAACGACTGGCATCCCGCCCTCACTTCAATCCATCTCGTGTAGGAGCGGCTTCACGCCGCCTTCTTCTCTTTCGCATTCAGGTCTTTGTAGGGCCCGCTTCCCGAAGCACGTTCTTCGCGCCCCGAAAGGCTCTACGCGGCGGGCCCGCTCGATTCACGCAGCCGCTCGCTTCAGGCACCCAGATAACACAGGCTTCAGCCTGTGTCTTTCTTCACCGCACTGCCTCATTACTTCTTTGCTTCGTTACGTCTTTCCCTCGTCCCCTGGCAACGGCGACTTCTGCAAATAAGCCGCCACGCCAATCACGGCATTGATCAGCGCCGCCGCCGCTCCAATCCGCACCGTCGCTCCCATTCCCGCCTGCAAATTGAAATGTCCAGGATCGATCCCTGCCGCCGCCAGCCCCGTCATCACCCCGCCCGCCGCGCCGCTGATCCCGGCCGCAACCAGCCCCTTCAGCCAAATCTCCACTCGAGAAGCTCTCATCTCTCCCTCGGGCTTACCATTTGTCTCCGGCCCATATGTTTTTAGACAGGCATATAAAGTGATGATATTCATCAGGCGCGGCCCGTGGTGTAACTGGCAGCACAGCCCCCTGTCACGGTGCAGGTGCGGCTTCGGTTCCCGTCGGGTCCAGCGGCTTCACTTGGGACGGAGAGAACACAGGGATAATCTCCGCATGTTCCAAACGGAACTAGTTTCTTGACTGCAACTCTCCTACGCTGAACCAGTCAAGGTGACTGCAGCCTGCACCGAGTTCGAGCGGCCTATTGGCCGCCCTTTTTGTGGTTGTGCGCCCAACATTCGCGTCTGCATTCCTTCTACCTAACAGTTACAAACGGCATCCCGTGCATCGCCGGTGCCGCGTCGTCCATCACGTCGTACGCCCACTGCTCATACACCTTCTCCTGCCGTTCCTCTCGCTCATACAAGCCCGCACGCTGCTTCGCTCTTCCTTGCCCCCGCGACCACTCGATCGCCCTCGCCACATGCTCCACAATCGTCGGTGTCAACTGCACAAACTCCCCACGCGGCCCCTGCAGCGTGAAGCAATGCTCATACTCCCCGCGTTCCGGATACGGTCCCAGCGCCGCCACGCTCTTTCCGTCCGCTCGCTCCATCGTCTGCGCATACCAGCTTCTCGGCGATCCATACGCCTCCGCTGGCACCCACCGCTCCACATGCCATCGGTTCACCTGTGGATACTTCGGCTCCCACCGCAGTTCCACCACTTCCCGCAACAAATTCCCCGCCGCGTCCCGGTCCTCAAACTTCCCGCCAATCCATCCCAATCGGTTCCATCCCCACACCACCCGGTAATTCGCCTCGCCGTACCGGTTCACACCGCCCGCCAAACACAACCTCCGCGCCACGTTCTCCGGCGTCTCATGCCTCTCTCGAATGACCTGGATCATCTTTGTAGCGGCCGCCTTCTGAGACGGGCGCGCTCGGACTAGCCGCGCCACAATGAATCGAGGTAAAGGAGATAGATGAAATAAAGGAGGTAAAGGACGAAGCTCGAATCGAAACGTCCGTTCCGGCTCCAATCCTTTGCTTCCTTTCCCTCCTCAACCTCCTTTACCTTGTTGTCTTAGTACCCGCTCGGCCGCGCCAGCGTATCGATATACGCCCCGCTTCTCGGCGAATCGCTCCATACCTGGAACGCCGTATCGAAATAGAAGATGTACGACGCCGCAATCCCCCCGCTCGCCCCGTAAATCGGAAACACCGTGTTGCCATTGACCTCGTAGAAATCAATGTCCTTCAGCACCGCGCGGCCCCAGTGTGACAAATCCAGAAAGTCCACGCGCGTTTGGTCCGCGTTCACGCTCGATTTGATCGGAATCCCGCTCATCGTCTTGCGTCCCGTGAACAGCAGGTCCAGGTCGTTCCCCCCGCCGCTCCCGCCTTCCTTGATGATTTGGCTCACTGTGATCCCCAGGTTTTCCCAGGCGTGCTCCTGTTCCACCGCCATATACGCGATCAGTTTCGCCAGATGATTGATGCCCAGCGCTTTCCTCACCTTGTTGATCGCCAGCCGCACCGCCGCCGGCGTCAGCGCCGCGTTGCCCGCGTTCACGCGCGGCGTTTGCAACAGCACCGGATAGTTCGCGCGGTTCAGGTTCAGCCAGGTTCCCGTCGTCGCGTTGTTCTGGTGATACTTCAGCCCAAACAGCGACACCGGCTGCGCCCCGCTCAACCCGTCGTGCACGATCACGTCCGTCGCCACCGTTCCCGTCGGCACGTTGTCCACCGTGATCTGTTGCGTTGTGATCGGATCCGCCGTCTGCACCGTCGTCGTCACGCCCGCCGCGATGTTCCGGTTCGTCGTCAGCGTCGTGTCGTAAATCTGGATCGTCTGCCCCGGGTACACCAGCGCCGCGCCGCTCGGCACCGTCATCGTGAACGTGTTTCCCGCCACCGAACTGATCGTTCCCAGCACTCCATTCCCGGCCGTCTGCATCAACTTGTCCAGGAACGCCCGGAACTGCCGCATCCCGTTCGCCACCTCGCGCTTCGTGGCGTTCTCCACCGCCCGCTCTTTCCCGTTCGTCGCGTATTCCACCAGCTTCGTGATCTCGATCGCGAACCGGAAGAAGATCGGCGACACCTGCGCCATGTCGTACTGCGTTCCCGAACCCCGCCCCAGGTCGCCGCCGTCCGCGTTGTACGAACCGGCCTTGCCTCCCGGATTGACCTGCAGCGGCAGCCGCATGTTCCGGCTGGATACTCGCTCGATGTCTCCCCGCTGCTGGATCATCGTCAAAAGAATGTCGTCGCGCTCATAGAGCAGGGGCACTTTGTCGCGCACCTTCTCGAGCTGCAACGCGATGACATTCGCGTTCGCTTGTGCTGGCATATTCTCTTTTCTCCTTTAGATGATTCCTTCAAAACACCCAACCGCCCTCGACCCAAACCCGCGCTCCACCCGCCGTGCGTCTACGCCGCGCAGGGGTGGCTGTACGCCGCCTGCTTCCTCCGCGCCCTTTTCTCTGTGGCCTCTGTGTTGAATCCGCTCCACAAAAAAACGGCGCGAACCCATGTCCGCGCCGCACACTTGCTGGTCACCGATCACTGATTACCAATTACCGTCTTCGCTCACATCTCCAGAATCTGCTCATCGCTCCACTTTCGGTAATCCACTCTGCCGCGCGGCAATCTCCGCTCCGTTTCCACCGCACGGTTCCGCTCGTTCCGGCTTCCAGCGGGCGCCTGGTGCGCGGCTCGAGTTGCGCCAATCGATTTTCCTGGACCTTCGGCGGAATCCGTCTTCTTCCTCCCCAATGTCGCCGCCGTCCAACTCCCCACCACTTTCCTCACCGCCCCCGGCACCAACTGCTGCGCCCGCGCATCGATCAACCTCACCACCTGAGCCCGCGTCGCCGGATCGAATCTCTTCCCGCTCAACACACGAGCCACCTGCTCCCCCAGCGCCGCATCGCTCCGCAATCCCGCTTCGACCTCCTCCTTCACCGCCGCTTGAAGTCGATCCTGTAGCTGCGCGGCTTGTCCCTTCCCTCCCGAGTCTTCTCCATTGGTGAAACTCCCGACCCGTCTCAAGTTCGGCAGCGCCGCCTCCATCGCCCGGCTGATCGCTCCGCCAACGCTTCTCTCCAGTTCCGCGTTCGCTGCCCTCTCAAATTCCCGGTAGGCGCTCACCACCTGTGGCACAGGCTTGCTGTGAGCCTCGAATGACGCTCCTGCCTGTGCCGCCTCGCCATGCTCGCTCTTCGCTCCGGCCACCTGGATCTGCTGGTCCTCCGAACGCTGCGTCCTCTGGATCTCCGCGTTTACACTTTGCTCTTCTCTTCCACTCGTCACTCGCCACTCGCCACTCGTCACTTTTCCCGAACGTCCACTCCGCTCCAATAGCCGGATCCCCGCCTCCACCATCTCCCGCACCGCCCCAGGATCCTGCGCATACAACCTCTCCACCAACTCCGCTCGTCGCGCTCGCAACTCCTCCGCTCCGCGCCCTGGCTCCCCAAACACCGCCGCATCAATCTCCGCCAACTCCCGCGCCCGCTCCGCCGCGCTCCGCGCCTCCCTGACTCCTCCCGGATAAATCTCCCGCAGCGCTCGAGCATCCTCCTGTGTTCCGATCAGCTCTCGATATCCCGCCGCCTCCCGCTGCGACGACTGCAGGTTTGCCCACAACTCCCGCGCTTCTTCCCCAACCCACGGATCGTTCATCTCTCGTGCCAACCACTTCGGCGGCTCCGTGTACCTCACGCCTTCAGGCGCGAGGCCTTCCCCGGTGTCAACCCCTCCTTTCCGTCCGCGCACGCCATCGGATTTCCTCTCCAAATCACCCGCTCCGTCATTCCCTGCGAAGGCCGCTCCCGTTGCGGCCGCAGTCGAGTGACCGTGACTCGAATCCCTCGGCTCCTCAGTCGATGGGATGTTCGCCTCTTCCACCTCCATCCCCAAAATCTGCTCATCCGTCAACGCAAACACTTCGCTTCCCGCCCCAGCCATGGCCGTGCTGACACCCCCATTACCTGAATCCATCGAAGCTCCTTATAGTCGTGGGAATCCAGCCTAGAAACGACAGATCAGCTCTAAATTAGCTCCGTTCCAAAAAAGAGGGCTCAAGCCACGCCTCGGTACTTGGGCTGCCTGAGTCAGCATATTTCTCAATCACCACTTCCCAGGCTTTTTCTGTGCACTCGATCAGAATCTCCGGCGGATACTGAAGCACGTTGGCCACAACGCAGCCTCTGCACTTCATTACGCGCCATCCGACGAGAACATAACGGACATTTAGAAGGGGCTAGTCACTCCTGACACCTTGTCCGCGGGTGCAAGGCTCCTGGTTGCCTCTTGCATCGCCCGCAAATGCATCTCCGCATGCGCCCGCACATTCGCGAACCCCGCCGGATTTGTCATCTTCGCGCTCTGCCCGGCCTCCGAATTCGCCCACCGCTTGCACTCCTCAAACTCCACCGCGTGATCGTCCAGCAGCACGTCCACCGCCACCGTCGGCAACATGACCACCCGTGTTCCGTGTTCCGTGTCTTGTGTCCCGATGGGTGCCGCACCCTCCGGGTCTGAGGGTGCGGCCTTTCCTTCTCTTCCACTCGGCACTCGGCACTCGCCACTCGCCACTTCTGTCACAATGGGACTCCCACCCAGCAGCGCCTGAATCTCTCTCAACTGCTTGTTCCTCGAATCCTCCCCGGGAATCACCAGCTCCGTCAGCCCCAGCAAATTCTTCACATACCCGATATTCGCCGGCTCCGCCAAGGCCTCCTGGATCAACGGATCCTTCAACCCAAACAACTGCTGCAACACCCCGCGCTGCTGCGATTTCAGCCGCGGAAACGTTTCATCCTCTTCCGGATGCACAAAAATATTTCCCTTCAAATCCGCCACGCGAATCGCCCGCGCATCCAGCACGCCATCCGGTCCCAGCAGCGGCACCTCCACGTCCTCCGGCCGGTTCTTCCGGAAACACTCCACGCCCAGCAGCATCACCTCGCCGTAAAACTGCTTCAGCCGCCGCCACACCAGCCCCAGCCGGCCCATCGCTTGGTCGCGCGCCATCGCATACCCGCTGGCCGTTTTCACGTCCTCCATATTCCCGCCAAATATCGCGGGAAACATTCCGCTCAAAAATTGCGCCACCGGCCCGATCAATTCCTGCTGATGCCGGACCATGTCCGGAGGCACCTGCGCCGGCGCCGGCTGAAAAAATCCTGCGGCCAGCGGCTGCCCCGGCCGCGCTCGAGCCGGGAAGTGCGCCGCTGGTTCCGCCACCTGGTTCGCCAGCGAGTCAAAATCCAGAACTTGCGGGTCCGCATAAATCGGCGGAATGCCGTATTCATACGTCTCCGCCTGCATGTTGCTCAGCACGTTGTAGCGTTCCTGCACCTGCACCAGCGAGTCGCCCACGCTCGGCCGGTTCTGCCCGTCTCCCGGCAACGCATGCAGCACGCGCCAGTGATCGTCCATCCCCTCGTTCCGCGCCTCGCAATAAACATCCCCCGCGAACGCTACATAGCAACCATCGGGAAACAGCGCCAGCAGATCTCGCCGCACATCCTCGTCTTCCACGCCGTAAAATGCCCATGGCCGCAGCCACGTCCGGTCAAATGTGATCAAGTTCATCAACGCATCGCCCGGATGGATCGACGGCAACCCCTGTTCCACGCTGATCCGCGATACCCGCGCGTACACATCCTCCGCGCCCATCGCCGGCGCCGATTCGATCTTCTTCGCCGCAAGCGGATACGCCGCCTTCAACTTCGCCCGGTGCACTTCCGTCTGCCATTGCAGGTACGGGAACTCATGCATCTCGCTCGCCCAAACCGGTGTGTTCAACTCCAGTCCACCGACAATCGATATCACCTCTTGCCCATTCGCTAACCGCCGCGTATCCACCACCCGCGGCACTGTCACGCGTTCCGCCCTCCGCAACGTCATCTTCCCGCCGCACTCCGGGCACGTTTCTTGCTGTGACACAGACACTCCTGCCTGTGCAGCGTCACCGCCTCGCGGCCAATTCTTATTTTCATGCGCAGTTGGCGAAGCACCTCCGTATTTGTCATCCCGAGCGTAGGTCTGCGTTGTTTGCAGACTGGAGTCGCGGGACCCGAGCACACTGTATGGAGCTTCTTCTCCCTCTTGCTCGCTGTTATCTGCTCGCAGCTCTTTTCCGCACCCCGCACACACCCACCGGTCCTCCCCCAGCGCCACCTCAACCGGTGCGATCACATCCATCTCCCGAAATCCAAACCGCGCCCCATCCTCCACGTACCGCACATACGCGCCCAGCTTCCCGTCCGTCCACAAAAAATACCCAATCGCCGTCAGCAGCTCCTCCACGCGATTGTTCCGCTCGATCAACTCCGCAACGTCGCTCGCCGCTTTTGCCGCCCCGATATCCACTAGCGACTGCGCCGACTGCGGATAGAACCTCACGCTTGGCACATCCTGCGAAATCACCGCCACAAACGACAATCCAAATCCCTGGTAAAAGTTCGTCACAAATTGATACCGCGGCATCTCCTCCAGTGCCCGGTCGTCCGAAAACTTCTGCTCGAACGGCAAATGCCAGTTCATGTCGTTTGGGTTCCACCACGCATACTGCAACCCCTGCCAAAACAGCCGCGCCTGCCGTACCCGGCGGATCTCGTGCCGCCTCGCCACCACCCCCTCTTCGCGGTACTGCCGCACCAGCTCCCGCAACGCATTCACCAGTTCCGGCCGCGCCTCTTCCAGTTGTTCAAGATTCGCGCCAAGCTCCATTCGCCAATCGCGCACCGCATCCCTGTAGCTCGCCCCTTCAGGGGCGAGGCCTTTCTCGGCCATATCCACCCCGCAGCCCGCCGGCCCATTCCCGTCCGCCGGCGCCGTCATCCCCGGTTCGCCCATCATCATTGCGCTGTTGTTGTCCCAACTCATCCGATCCTCTGCCCAGTGGCACTGTCATTCTTGGCTGTGCTCTTCTCTACGCGCTCTCTCTGCTCTTGCTCTCTGGCCTCTGTGTTGGCTCTTTTCTTGCTTCTCTACTTCATGACTTCTTCTCTTCCCTCGCCTCAATCTCATTCTTCAGCTGAATTTGCTGCCACGATCTCCGCCGCATCCTAGGCAGTTCCACCCGTTTTGCCGGCTCCGCATACTCCACCGGCGGAACACCCGCCGTCCCCAGCAACGAATTCAGTAGCGCCCGGTTCTCCATCCGCAGCCGTACCACTTCCCCCTCCAGCATCCCCACGTACCGCGTCTGGAAAAACTTCTTCACAAAGGCAAACATCTCGCGTTCTCGCTCTCTCGGTCTTTTCTTTGGTTCCTTACTTCCCCATATGCCTTTTACCACCTCCACCTTCTGCCAAATTTATGCGGTCCCAGTTGCTTCTTCGCCTCTCCCTCCAACCTCTGCCGGTGGATCGCCTGCGACGTCGGATCCGTCGCCGTGATCTGCCTCTCGATCTGCACCCCCAACGGAATCCCCGGCACAAACCGTGCTGCACTTCCAATCTCGGGCGGAGCCTGCCCCGCCCAGGGCGCTCCCATCTGCGCCCCCACTCCGGCGTATCTCGCGCCGGGAACTATTCCATACCTCGCCGCATCCGCCGGATCGTCGCCTTCCATCTTCCGCACATCCTCCGCCCGCCGCTCATCGTGAATCAGCGTCGGCAGGCAATCGAGCAGCTTCCGGCAATCGTTCGTAATCACCCAACCGTCCCGCTCCAGCAACTGGTACATCAACTGCCAGCCCCCGATCCGGTCATCATTCGCCGCCACGGGCCTCGGCAGCGCGTATTTCTCCAGCACGTCCCCCAACTGCTCCGCGATCGAAGCCTCGCTCGTTCGCTTGGCGAACGCGTCGGGAGACAAATAAATCTCGCGGATCTTTTCTTTCCCTGTCCGCTCCACAATTGCCTGCGCCAGCATCCCCGGCGAAAGCTCGTTCTTCACGAACTCTCGGTACGTCACAATCTGCCGCTCATCGCCTATGGATGCTTTGTCTCCTCTGTGGCCCCTCGGCGTCGCTGTGTTAAGTTCTTCTTCGCTCGCCACTCGCCACTCGCCGCTCGCCACTTCCCTCCTCGTTCCAACCCCGTGCCAGTAGACGGCGCTCGGATGCCGGAACCCCCAGTCAATCGAAATCCACCGCGGCGCCCATTCCTCGATCTTCACGTCCTCTGCCCGCGCCGTGTGCCTCCCAAACTCAAACACATCGAAGTACTGCCCCGCGAAAAAATTCCAGTCCCCATCCAGAAACGCGCGCCGCAATTTGTCCGGCAGCGCCGCCAGCGCCTTTTTGTAATTCACGTCGTTCGCATAGATCGGATTGTCCTCGATCCGCGCCCGAATAAACGCGTAGTCCTCCGGGTTGTAAAGTTCCGGCCGCTCAAACCCCGGCGGCGCGGTCTTGTCCACCCACAACGCTTTCACCCATGCGTGCCCGATATTTCCCGGATTCGTCGCCCCCGCCATGCACGGCACGACGTTCTTCCCCTTGCTGTATCCCGAGGTGTACTTCGGGATCGGGCACCGGTTCCTCGACGTCAAAAATTGCCATTGCTTTAGCGTGAAATGCGTCAGTTCATCGATCCCGATGAACAGATACTCCGCGCCCTGATACTGGTAAATGTCATTCTCATTCCGGCAGTACCCAAATTTCGTCGTCGACCCGTTCTTCCACGTCACCAGGTGCTTCGCTTCGTTGTAGCTCAGGTATTCGTCGCGCGGCACGTCGCGGCGAAAATACGTCAGCACCGAAGCCTCAAGCTCCGGATAGCTCCGTCGTAACAGCAGCGTGTTGCTTCCCGCCACCTCGCGCGCTTGCTCCATCGCCTCGGCCAGCAGCGCCTTCGTTTTCCCCGGTCCCGCCGCCCCGCCAAACAACCGGTACTTCTTCTTCGACCGGTGAAATTCCGCCTGCCGCGGGAACGCCGTATACCAATCCATCTGGCCAGCCTGGTAACACAGGCTTCAGCCTGTGCTCCTTTCCGCTCCTCTGCGTTTCGCCTCTTTCTCAAACACCGCGCAACTTCTTCCCCACGAAGTACGCCGCCAGTCCTCCCAGCAGCGCCACCGCCGCCGGCCAGTGCCGCAAGCTCAACACCACGCCACCCACCACCGACGCCACTCCTGCAATCTGCGCCACTTCCCCGATGAAAACGACCTTCGGATTCGTCAGCGAATTCATGCTCATAGCCCCTCCCTAGTCCCTTTCCGGTCTCGGAATATTCCAACCACTACCGCTCCCTGCTCGTTGCTCAATCACCCGCATATCTTTCCAGTCCACCGAATCCAGAATGTCCAGCAACCTTTCCAGCGTTCGTAATTGCACCTTGCTGTCGCTGTCGGCCAGCAACTTCCGCGTCACCGCCGTCAGGTCCACCCCATCGTTCACTTCCCTCACAAACTCCCACCGGCCGGCAGACAGCATCTTGATTGCCTGAATCTGGCTTAGCGGAAACTTCATCGCCGGCGCCCACTGCTCTTTTCCTGGAATGAGAGCGCGCTTCGGTTCTTCGCCCTGGCCATCTGCCGGACCAGCGTCGGTTTTGCGGTCCGCGGAGCGTGCGTCGGAGGTGATCGCACTCCCTCCATCGGTTGGTCCGCTTCCGTCGCCTGGCCCCGCTGGAGACGTTCGCGACTCCGTCCCCCTGGGGCGATTTCCCGCGCGCGCTCCCTTCCGCCCGGGCAACCGTTCTGAAACGTGAATCTCTCCGCTCATCAATCCTTGCGACAACAGGAACTCCTGCAGTGATATCTTTCGTACCGGCACGCTCATTTCCTCCACCTCCTGCGTTGCCCGCCCACCTTCGTTACACCGCCATTAACCGCATTCTTGCCGTCCGGCTCCCTTTGTAGGGGCGGCTTTACGCCGCCTTCTTTCCTCCAACCTTTTTCCTCGTTTACTTCTCCCAACCTCTAAATGCATCAATGTCCCCAGCAGCGCCCCCGTCAGCGCCGTCCCATGTGCTTCGCAGTACTTTCCGCCTTCCTCAACTGGCCGCGCACACGACACCCACGCCGTCTTGCTCCCCGCGATCGGCCGATACGCCCAGCATCTCTGCATGTTTTCTCTGGAATGGCACAGGCACTCTTGTCTGTGCACCTGCTAAGTAACCCTGTGGCTTCCTTTCCCCTCGGGACTTTGGCAGGTTTCCGGCTGTCGCTCCTGGCCACCCTCGACGGAGCCGCTCCCAGCGGACACGACCTCTCTTTTCCGATTACGGATCTCTTTTTCCTGAGGGCCCTCTTCTGCTACTCCACGCTCACGCTAAAGCTTGCAGGCGAACTGGGCGCGACCGTTGCAGTAGCAGTAGATCCGTTTGGGCTTGATTCCGTCCCATCCGCCATCTGCGCCGTCGCTGCGAAGGTATGCACGCCGGCCTTCAACGTCACGGGCCCGCTCGTTCCCGCTATTCCCGTCACCGCCGAACTCGCCCCGCTCGGCGCCGGAACCGAAAACAGTTTCACCGGCGTCCCGCCGCCCGTTATGTCATAAATGTTGAATTGCTTCACGCACCCGGTCGTCACCGTCGTGCTGCATGCGTTGTCCACGCTGAAGTCATAATTCAGCGTCACCGCCACCGTATGCTGCGATCCCGCTCCCACCGCAGCTCCCGCAAGCAGCGCCAGGACCGCCATACCAACCATCAATTTCCATTGCGTCACCATTCCTCTTCTTTCCCCCCGTTTTTCTGGTCCTAGGCATCCGATGTCTGGTTCGATAGCTTCCCTGAACCTGAATCAGTCGCGCACCCGGTCAAATTCGTTCCGCCTTTGGATCTTTACTTCATTACTTCCTTGCTTCATCACGTCTGCCTTAAATCAAAAAAGCCCCGGCACATTGCCGGGGCTGCTCACACTTCTCTACGCTCATAAGTATACCACAGAATTACTTAATGTCAAGAGAAATATTCGGCCTCTCTTAAAATTTATTTAATCCCTCTCCCCTCAGCCGCATCCAACGTTTGGCTGTCGGGAAACACTCGCTGAGCCCCACTTTCCTCTTTCTTTCGCTCTTGACATGGCTATTCCCGAGGCGCACCGTGAAATAGTGCAGCCCTCCCCCAAGAAAGTGGCAACGCATGTCCTTCTATTGCCATCAAGTCAGCTACACAACCGATGCCCGTAAACGCCTTCTTAGCGATTCCCATGACCGCTACGAAGCCATCCGCGCCCCCATCGAAAAACTTGGCGGACACATCAAGTCCTCCTTTTTCACCCTTGGCCCCTTTGATGTCCTCGTTATCTCCGAATTCCCTCAGGACGTCTCTCTCTCGGACATCGCCGTGGTCTTCTCCCAGGGAGGAGCCATTGCCAGTATCCATACCTACCCTTTGCTTCCCCTGCCGGAAGCCTCCGAACCAATCCTGGAAACCTCTTCCTCGCGCCATCCGGCGCGTGCCGCGGCCGCCCACGCCGCTGCTTCCCATTCCTGATTACCACTCGATCTGAAAGGAGGTCGCAATTTCTGGACATCCGCTCCCCTTCAGTATCCCGGGGAGCATAAACGCCGGATTCAGCCAGAGGCCGCACGGAGCGATGTGCCGTGCCTTCTTACTCGCTCTGGCCGGGAGCGGTTTCCCATCGCTTTACCGCACCCGATAGCGTCTCTCCAGAATGAACCCGGCGTCAGGGGGCGCGGCCGCTGATGATAAGGAGAGGATCGCCCTGCGCCCCCTCCTTCATGAACCATACCTTGTCCTGCTTGCCCGGCCCGCAGCCCAAAAGGGGTTTGTAAGGTTGCCCGCTTGCGATCCTGGGCCAAGTTCTTCTTCTCTAAGCCTCTCTGTTCTTCCTCTGCGGTCTCTGTGTTCAGTCCACTCTGAAGCCTTCCCACATGCTCATCAGGATCTCACTCCCGATCCAGCTCAACTGGGAATCTTCATCGCTTTCCTACCTCTTTCCTTCATTACTTCCTCTTCTTTGCTAAACTCTTTCCATGCCCCCGTCGACGGTCGCTCCTCGCCTTGCCGGCATCCGCCTGCATCCCATCAAATCGCTCGATCCCTTCTCCGTCTCCGAAGCCCGCATCTCCCCCTCGGGAGGACTCGCCCTCGATCGCGCCTGGGCTCTCTATTCCGTCGACGGCAAATGGGTCAACGGCAAGCGCACCCCCGCCATCCATCTCATCCGCGCCAACTATTCTCCCGACCTTCGCTGCGTGACCCTCTCCGTCCCCGGTGACCGCCGCGGCATCCCTACGCGCACCTTCGCCTTCCCCCAGGCTTACGAAGACGCCGCCGAATGGTTCAGCGTCTTCTTCGAGCAGCAAATCATCGTCCGCTTTTCCGAAGGCGGGTTCCCCGACGACACCATCGCCAACGGCCCCACAATCATCTCCACCGCTTCCCTCCAGGCCGTTTCCGATTGGTTTACGCCGAACGCACGCGAGGAGTTTTCTCCACTGCCCCAGGACTTCCCCGGCATCTCCCTCGACGAAGCCCGCCTCCGCTTCCGCGCCACCCTCGAAGTCGATGGCGTCCCTGCCTTCTGGGAAGATCAGCTCTTCGGCGAAAGCGAACGCAGCGTCATCCGTTTCCGCATCGGCGACGTTCATTTCGAGGGCAGCAATCCCTGCGCTCGTTGCCCCGTCCCTCCGCGCAATCCCATCACCGCCGAAAACCTCGACGGCTTCCAGAAACGCTTCACCCAGCTCCGCGAATCCACCTTGCCCCCGTGGTCCCCTCGCGAGCGCTTCGACCATTTCTACCGCATGTCCACCAACACCCGCATCGCCCCCTCCGAGTGCGGCAAATTCCTCCGCCTCGGCGACCCCCTCCACCTCTTATAACGGCTGCCCTCGTAGGTGGGCGCCTTCTTCCTCGACTCTATCCCAGCGCGGTGTCTAATTAAGAAGGTTGTTTATCCTGATAAAGGAAATCGACCTTGGATCAGCGTGGACGGCGCTTCCTTTCCTGGGAAAACTATTCTTCCTGTTCCTTGCGGCCGTTACGACCAAAACTCTTTACAGCTCAGCAGTCGTGCTAGTGGCTGCGCGGGCTATCGCTCGAGAGGTCAACACACCTATCGGATCGCACTCTGTCGGTAGACTTGACCGCACCCTCGCCTCGCTTCGCCAGCTTCACTTGTTCACATTGTTTGGCTTCTGGTTCTGTATCTCTGTTCTGGCGTTGGACGGCTACGTGAGCATTGAAAGCTCAAAGCTAACAGGCGCTGCACACGTACTCGACCATTTTCGGTACTGTTTCATTTGGTCTGCCTGCATATCTTGCGTCCTCTTGAGTCTTCATTGCCTCCAATGGCTTGTCGCTACCCGCCTGCATTCGACTGAATCGAAATTAGAGATCGATAACTGACAACTGCACTATGCCGGGGCTCTTTACTCCATTCCACCAAAATACTTCCTCGGCGGAAACATCCCCCTCCGCAAAATCTCCGCACCGCACTTCTTCCGGATCTCCTCCGACCAGTTCACCCACCCGCGTTCGCTCAACCCCAGAAAATGCCGCGCCCGCTCATAAGGCGCCAGACCCAGGTAATACAGCCGGAACATCACCATCCGCGAAGCGCAATCCGGACTCTCCAGCGCCGCCTGCCCGGCCAGCGCAAAATCCGCCACCCAATCCTTCATCTTCGGCCGCAAATCCGGCCGCCACGCATACTTCATCTCCATCTCCAGGTTCAGCGCCGCAACCCCCCGCTTCGCCTCCATCACCTCCCGCGCCCCCCGATACACTTCCCAGCAAACATCAAACGCTAGCTCCGGCTTCACGCTCATCTCCCCCTCCTCTTGGACTGCGTTCGCTTGAGACCGCTCTTCCGGCCGGCGCCGCTCCTCCCAGATCGCCCGCTCTCCCCCGCCCGACCCGAAACCCCTCCGCGCTTTTTTCTCCGTTCCCTTCTTAAACTCCCAATCTGTACTCCCACACCAATTCCTTCGTCACCCACTCCCTCTTCCTCCGCTCCACTTTCCACGCCCCGTATTTCTCTTTCCGCAAGTGGCGCAGTTGCGCCGAAATGCTCGCCGGTGGAAACCTGGTCTTATCCGCCAGCTCCGCCAGAGTCACCCAGGTCTCGTACTGCGCCGCAATCCGCAGCACATGCAGCAGAACCTCCCGCTGCGTCGGCCGCTTGTCCTTCACGGGAAACGCTTGCATCTCCATCGGCGCCGCAATCATGGTGGTTTCACTCCCCGCTTCCAGGCTCATCTCCCGCCTCCTCCTCTTTCCCCTCGAACTCCTCCTCCTCCCACCGGCTCCAATCCGGATCCTCGTAATCCCCCCCGCATCCGCTGCACGCCTCCGGGGACACCACGCCGTTTTCCACAGCTTTCCACAGGCTGTGTACTCCTCTATGACTAGTAATTATAGAATCCTTGGCTGTACTGTACCCATGCAATACGTTACCAACGTAATACCGGAGATCCCCGTGACCAACCACCGCACCCAACCGCCTTGGGAGTTCCTTCTCACCGCTTCCCGGAACACCCTTCAGAGTTATGAATTGAGCCGCCTCGGACACGCTGCCAATTTGCGCAAAGAAATCTCTTCCCTGCTGGACCAATACCTCGACGAAAACGCCAACGCCATGGTCGCGCGCTGGCTCATCGAGCAGCGCGAACGCAGCGTCCGCGCCTCCGATCCCGAGTCGCAGCCCGCCGAGCCTCCCGTGGCTCCCCGCAACGGCCACGCTGCGTCCCATAACTTTTTGGCGGATCGCATCGTTCGTCCGCCCGCCCCGCGCACTCGCGGCTGAGTTTTCTCCCGCGTTTCGCGTGGTGTTCGCCTGATTTTTTTGCAAATCGTCCAGCGCAGCGTGCCTTTCGGCTGGGCGGAAAGGTGTGCTTCGAAACTCTGCTGTTATGCGTCCCCGATACCTCAACTGCGGCGATACCTCCGCCGCTTCAACCCTCTGCGCGTCCGCCGCGCCTCGATCCAAGACCATCACTCGCCTCCAGAACCTCGCTCCGGCAAAGTTCTGTCTTGGACCCTGTATATTTCCTATAAGACTCTCACACCGCCTCCCTCCCGAAGTCACACGTCCACGCTAACCCATCGCTCCCTCTTTCCCCGATCATTCTTTCCACCCCCTCGATTTCAACCGCAACATATCAGTCAAATTGTCATCCCCGCCGCACCGTCCCGCCGTTTCCGGCTCCAAGCGGAGCGATGATGTAACAAGCGAAAATCGCAACACGCTCTTACCCCCTGTCCACTTCGCTTCGCTCTCTCCTCATCACCGCTCGCTGTCTGCTGTTTTCTCCCATCCAAAACAAAAACGGCGCGAACCAAAGTCCGCGCCGTCCAACGTCTCTTTTCAATTTTCCAATTTCTATTTTCCAATCAAACCCTCTGAATCGCAGGCAGTTCCCCTCCCGGCTTTTCCAGCATCTGTTCCTTCCGGTAGACCAGCGAGTTGATATCGTATGTCGCCAGTTCAAATCCGTGTCCGTGCGTGATCGCGTCCGTCGGGCAAGCTTCCACGCAATATCCGCAGAAAATACACCGCGAATAATCGATGTTATAAACCTTGGCGAAGCGCTCGCCCGCCGAAATCCGGTTTACATCCGTGTTCTCCGCCGCCTCGATGTAAATGCAGTTCGACGGGCATGCCGCTGCGCACAAAAAGCATCCAACGCATTTCTCCAGACCGTTCTCGTCCCGGTGCAGCACGTGGATCCCGCGATATCGCGGCTGGAAATGCACCGGCTCGGCCGGGTAATTCTCCGTCACCGTCTTCCGAAACATATTCTTCCAGGTGACCGCGAACCCCTTCACCAGCGCCACGGTTGTCTCTGCTACTTCCCCAATCAGGTTAGCCATATTCCTCTTCGCTAGCACAGGCTTCAGTCTGTCCATTCGCCAATTAAGGCTGGCCTTCTGTCGCCTTCATCCTCTTCGTGAACCGGCGGTCCTTCGCACTCGCCGCCCAGGAACCCACCCTTCAGCCCTCTGCTCCTGTCATCCTTGCGAGCCCTCAATCCCGCCAAATCAAAAGCAATTTAACGCTCTGCCAGTCTACCAAACACCATCGTGCCATCCAAGCCGCCTCGCGCCGAGCCTTTCACTTCTACCGCAACGATCCGAATCTCGTTCGTCCCAACATTCTCCACCGAATGCGGCCCCAGCGGTTCGCTCCACACGGCAGTCCCCGGCGTCGTTTCCGCTCCGCCTCGAGTATCCAGCAGCACCTTTCCCTCCGCATCGCGCCGCACAAAGTGGCTCCAACTCTGGATGTAGTACACGCCCGGCCATCGATGCGTGTGCACCGGTACCGTATGTCCCACCGGTATCCGCGTCTCCAGCACGCGCACTTCTTCATTCTCCATCATCAATGTGTGATACGCCGCCGCGGCCCGCAGCGCATCCAATTCCTCCGGCCATCCGTGGTCCGCCATCTGTCTCACTCTTCTCCGTCTTCTCTGTCTTTTTCCTCTGTGCCCGCTGTGTTCTTCCTCCGCGGCCTCTGTGTCTAACTCCCCAATCCACAAGACCCCAGCCGCAACTATTTTCTCTTTTCCATTTTCGGTTTTCCAGACTCACTTCAACGCATCGACAATCTGCTTCCCGTGAAATCTTCCATTCTCGATAAAAATCTCTCCCGTGTACTTCCCCGCGATCACCACCCCAGCCAGAAAAATCCCCGGCACGTTGCTCTCCAGGGTATTCGCATCAATCGCCGGTCGCCGGCTCTCCTTGTCCAGCCGCACCCCAAGCGCCTCGATGAACCCATAATCCGGGTGATACCCCGTCAGCGCGAACACTTGCCGCGCCTTCAACTCCTCCACGCCCGCGTCGTTCTCCACCACGATTCCCTCGCGAACAAACTCCTTCACACGTACCCCAAACATCGCACGGATCTGTCCCGCCTTGATGCGGTTCTCAATATCCGGCCGCACCCAATACTTCAGCGAAGCACCCAGCTCCTTCCCTCGCACCACCAGTGTCACCCGCGCCCCGTTCCGGTATAAATCCAGCGCCGATTCCACCGCCGAATTTTTCCCGCCAATCACCACCACATCCTGGCTCCAGAAGGGATGCGGCTCCGTATAGTAGTGATTCACATGCGGCAGATGCTCGCCCGGCACCCCCAGTTCATTTGGCAAATCGTAATATCCCGTCGCCACCACAATCTTCTTCCCGTAATAGCGCTCCTCGCGCCCGCTCGCCGTCTGCGTCACCAGCGTGAATGCGCCATCCTGCCCATCCACCCGCAGCACCTTCTCATAAAGCCGCAACTCCAGCCCGTAATGCTCCGCGCCTTTCCGGTAATATTTCAGCGCCTCCAGCCGCGTCGGCTTCTCTCCGCCGCACACCATCGGTAATCCGCCAATCTCCAGCAATTCCGGCGTCGTGAAAAACACCATGTTCACCGGGTAGTTGTAAATCGAGTTGCACAGGCACCCTTTATCAATCACCAGCGCCCGCATCCCGGCCCGTTTCGCTTCCATCGCGCAAGCCAATCCCGTCGGCCCCGCGCCAACACACACAATGTCGTAAGTCGTCATGTCTCTTTGATTGCCCCGCTCGATTTCGGGTTACTCTCTCCACGCAATCTGTTTCTCGGCGTAATTATTGGTGTTCCTCGGTGGCCTCTGTGCTAAACACTCCCTTCGCCCGGATAATTCTTAGGACTGCCTCCCTTCCACCTCCAAAATCCCCGCCAACTCCCCCTGAAACATCTCCAATTCCCGCAACCTCTCCTCCGTTGCCTCCAACTCTTTGCCCTTCCACAAGAACACTTCGCCCTTTCCCCGCTTCACCTTCACGCTCAAATTTCCCTCAATCAAAAACGTCACCGGAACCAGCAACTGCAACCCGCCATTCGCCACCGGTCCCAGCAACGCCACGCACTCTCCTTTGCGAATACCCACGCCCCGCTGGAATGGAGCAATCTCCATCGGCTGAAACCCCGCCTCCACCAACCGCTCCACCACCGCCATCTGCTTCTGCGTCAATTCCATCTCAACCTCACCCCAACTCTGCACATGTCATCCCGACCGGAGCCACCAGGCTTTTTCTTGCGTGCCGTTCTTCGGCACGCCGGGTGGCGAAGTGGAGGGATCGTGGCAACCTGCCAGCATCCCTCCTCCTCTGCAAAACAAAAAGCGGCGTCAGCCTACAACGCCGCCTTTTTCTGATTCCTTCTCGCCACTCGTCTCTAGCCACTCGCCACTGCCGTTATGCCGCCGAACTGCTCTCCGCCCCCTCCAACTGCTCCAGAATATCCCGCAATGTCCGGATCAACTCTTCGCGGCTCACATGGCTCTTCTTGAACTGCAACCGGAACTTGAACTTCTCGTCCTCCGGCTCATATTGAAAAATGAACGGCTGCGGCCTCGGCGCAATGCCCTTCTCTTCATTCCGGTCCTGCCGCGCCGCATCCCGCGTCAATCCGCCCTGCAGGATTTTCGCGAACATTTCCAGCATCTTCTTCTCGGTGGGCTGCCGCGCGATCTGCAGCAGCAAGCTCTTGCTGTTCAGCCCCGCCTCGATGCATTTTTTCCGCAGTGCTTCCGGAATGCTCAAAAGCGCCATGGTCTCGGACACCGAAGTCCGCGACTTCCCAATCTTCTTCGCCAGGTCTTCCTGCCGGTATTCAAACTGCGTCGCCAGCCGCTGCAATCCGTCCGCCTCTTCAAACGGCGTCAGGTCCTTGCGCTGCATGTTCTCGATCAGCGCGATTTCCAGCGTCTCCGCGTCGTCCGCCATCTTCTCGATTGCTGGCACCTCGCGCAGCCCCGCCGCCCGCGCCGCGTGATACCGCCGCTCGCCCGAAATGATGTGGTAACAATCGTCGCGCGGCACATACCGCACCAGCAGCGGCTCCAGCACACCCTTTTCTTTGATCGAATCCGTCAGTTCGCGCAGGTCCCCCAGCGCCTTTCGCGGTTGGTCCGGGTTCGGACGGATCTGCTCCACCGGAATCATCCGGCCCACCGCCGCCCCGCTGTAACTCGTCAGTGATTCTACGTAGTGCGCGTCATGCCGCATCTTCAGCGTGACGGGCAACCCGACTCTCTTCGACACGTTGCATAACCTCCGCTGCTAGCTTTTTGTACTCCACCGCTCCCGGCGATTTCGGAGCAAATGTCAAAATCGTTTCTTTGTACGCTGGGCTCTCCTCCAGCCGCACGTTCTTCCCGATCTTTGTCTTGAACAGCACTTCCCCGAACACCGCGCGAATCTGTCCGTGCGTGTCTTTGGAAATATTCGTCCGTTTGTCGTAGAGCGTAATCACCACGCCCAGCATCTTCAATTGCGGATTGGGCCGCGCGCGAATCCGTTCATAGGTCTCCAGCAGATCGTCCGTGCCTTCAATCGCAAAGTATGCCGCCTGAATCGGCACCAGCAGGTGCGTCGAAGCTACCAGCGCATTCACCGTCAGGATTCCTAGCGAAGGCGGCGTGTCGATCACCACGTAATCATATTCTTTCAGCACCGGGGCCAGCGCATCCTTCAACCGGTACGGCGCGTCAAACTGCCCAGCCAGCACCGTCTCTAGCTTCGCCAGCGCCAGCCGTCCCCCTCCAACGCTCAGCATCGGGTCTTTCGAGGTCTTGATCGCTTCGGCCAGCGGTGTCCGCGCCTCTCCCAGCACGTCGAACATCGACGTCTTCACTTCCCCCATGTCAAAAAACGCAATCGTGGAATTTGCCTGCGGATCCAGGTCGATCAGCAGCGTCCGCCGTCCCTTCGCCGCAATCGCCGCGGAGAGGTTGATTGCCGTCGTCGTCTTCCCGACTCCGCCTTTCTGATTCGCAACCGTGATAATGGCAGTCATTTACGCTCTGCCTCCACCGCACATGTAGTGGCCGGACTTCAGACCGGCCATCCTTCCCTCATTCCCCTTCATCCTTCCGATCCACCCAACTCGTTCATCTACGACCCGCTAAACCCGGAGGCTTTAGCCCCGCCAGCCCGCTTCTCCACTCCACTCCACTCAACTCGCACCGGCTGTGTGTAATGGCCGAGGTTCGGGTCGCTTTCCTTCATACGCCCGTCTCCTCGCCCGCGCGGACTTCCTCCAAGCACACAACGCCGCAAAGAGGCACTTCCTCAAACACCAATTTCCCTCTGAGATTCTTGGCAGGCAAGCCCCAAGCCATACGCCCACTCTACGTTCCGCTCCACCAAATCGCAAGCCCAAAGTAAAAACTTCACTGTCCCACAGTGGAAATCCTCCGCGCTCCCACTCCCCACTCCACATGGTAGCCCCTGCTTCCACCAGGACACCCTTTTGCTCCGCCTGCCTTTCTCCCACGGTTGTCATCCCGACCGAAGAACCGTGCCGTCTGCGGCTCGGAGCGGAGGGATCGTGGCACAGCGCAAGCAAAGCATTCCCAAAAGTCCCGCTGGCTCCAAAACAAAAGCGGCGCGAATCCAAATCCGCGCCGCCTATTTTCCAATTTCTATTTTCTAATTTCGCCTCACGTCCTCAGAATTCCACTCCCCAAAAATCTCCCTCTTCGCTCTCCAATTCCATCCCCAGCTCCCAGCCTTTCCGTCCCTCATGCCCTTTCCAAATCACGCGCGCCGTCGCGGAATTTCCATTGGCGTGATTCACCAACCGCAGTCGCTGCCCTACCAGGAGCCCCTGCTCCACAATCGCCAGGCAGCCTTTCGGGCCTACATCCACCGTATACCCCGCGGCCTGCACTGTCCTTCCGCCATCCTGCCATTCCACGGTCAATGCTACCCGCGAATTCAGCCGCGCTCCCGCTCGAATCTGTCTCTTTCGCGTCTCTTCCGTCATCTGCTGATCCGCCCAAGCCACCGGAATCTCCCCCGCGCCTCCGTTGTACCTGACCCCTTTAGGCGCGTTCCTCAGCAAAAATCAATCCGAACCGGGCACACCTCGGCTCTTCTCCCAACCTATCCCCCAACCGTTATGCCGTCAATGGAACTTCCCGTCCTGCTTGCCCTGAGGGTTATTTGCGAAGGGCGCTCTCTCTGTTCTTATCTCCGCGGCCTCGGTGTTTATCCCCCCATCCCCGCTGGCTCCCCTCGTCGTCAGGTGCGGCCCATCCGCCACCAATGGCTCTCTTCATTGACCACTGGACGCAGGCCGCTGGTCACTCTAAACTGTCCAATGCTCTCCTGGGCCACCTTCCGCTCCGAGCTGCGACCCACGCTGAATCTCGCTCTCCCACTTGTCTTGGCCGAGATTGGCTGGATCTCCATGGCCATCGAGGACACCATGATGGTCGGCCGCCTTGCTAACAGCGCCCAGGCCATCGCCGCCGTCAGCATTGCCTCCAGCCTCTATCTCGTCTTCGTCTTTTTCGGCGAAGGACTCCTCATCGGCTTGGACACCCTCGTCTCCCAATCCTTCGGCGCCGGCCGTCCTGACGACTGCTACCACTCCCTGGTGAACGGCATCTACCTCAGTCTCGCTCTTGCGCCCTTCCTGCTTGTCCCGGCCTTTCTGCTTCCCCGCTTCTTTCTCCGCTTTGGAGTTGCCCCGGAGGTGGCCCTGCTCGCCACGCCCTACATGCACACCCTCACCATCAGCCTCGTGCCGCTTCTTCTCTATTTCACCTTCCGCCGTACCCTTCAAGGGATGAACCTCGTCCGCCCCATCGCCTTCGCCCTAGTCACCGCCAATATCATTAATGTACTCGGCAACTATGTCCTCGTCTTCGGCCACTTCGGATTCCCCAGGCTCGGGGTTGTCGGCTCCGGCATCGCCACCGCCATTTCCCGCACCTACCTTGCTTCTGTGCTGATTGTCTTTCTTTTCTGGTACGACGCTCACAACCACGCCGGCCTTCGCCGCGCGTCGCTTGTTCCCGACCTCGCCCGCGTGCGCCGCTTGATTGATCTCGGCCTTCCCGCCGCCATCCAACTCACTGCCGAAGTCAGCGTCTTCGCCGCTGTCGCCTCCCTTATCTCCCGCCTCGGCGCCATTCCCCTTGCCAGCCATCAGATCGCGCTCAACACCGTCGCCTTCACTTACATGGTTCCCCTCGGCATCTCCTCCGCCGCTGCCGTTCGCGTGGGCCAAGCCATCGGACGCCGCGACCTCCCCGGCGCGCGCAACGCCGGCGACACCGCCATCCTCCTCGGCGCCTCCTTCATGTCTTGCATGAGCGTCGTCCTTCTCGTCGTTCCCCAATACATCGCCCGCATCTATACGGACAATCCTGTTCTTATCCATACCGCGGTTTCCCTGCTCGCCGCCGGAGCCGCCTTCCAACTTTTCGACGGCCTGCAAACCGTCGCCACCGGCGCTCTTCGGGGCACCGGAGACACGCGCACCCCCATGCTCTGCCACTTCTTCTGTTACTGGTTCATCGGGCTGCCCTTCGGCAGTTGGCTCTGCTTCCTCCTCCACTGGGGTCCGCTTGGCCTCTGGATCGGCCTCAGCGCCTCCCTCATCCTCATCGGCATCCTTCTTCTCACTTTCTGGCGCCGCCGCCTCCGCCACCTCCGGCTTCCCGTCGAGCTTCATCCCGTGCTCGACCTCCCTCCGCCAGTCTTGTAGGGGCGCCTTCTTGCCCTGGCCCTTGCGAATGTTTATGCCGCCTTCCTGCCTTTCTCCGTGGTCTCTGTCTTAACTTCTTCGCATCCCGGTACCGCCGGCATTCTCGCCGTTATCTCGGCTCTCCTCCGTTACCTCCGCGGTGAACTCTTCTCTTCTACCCCCAAAAAACAAAAACGGCGCGAACCTAGGCTCGCGCCGTGCGCATTCTATTTTCCATTTTTTACTTTCAAGATCTACATCTTGTATCTTCCCAAATCCTCGTCGCTCAATCCTTCCAGATAATTCCTCAACTGCTCATTCGAGTTCCGCTCCGCCAGCGCCGTCGCCACTTTGGAATTCTTCAACACCGTCTCGTCCACAAAAATCGGGCAATCCACCCGCAAGGCCAGCGCCAGCGCGTCGCTTGGTCGCGAATCGATGCTCATCAACTCGCCGTCCCGCTCCACCCAGATCAACGCAAAAAACGTATCGTCGCGCAGGTCGTTTACCACGATCTTCTGCACATGCACGTCCAGGCCCAGCAGCACATTCTTCAGCAAATCATGCGTCATCGGGCGCGGTGTCGCCACCTTCTCAATTTCCAGTGCGATCGCGTTTGCTTCGTACGCTCCCACCCAGATCGGCAGCACCGACTGTCCCTGCACATCCTTCAACACCACAATCGGCATCTGCGTCACCGGATCCATCATCAGGCCGCGTATTTTCATCTCCACTTCCATCGCGCCCTCCTATCCCCTGCCGGCTGCTCCCAGCTTGTCATCCCGGCCGGAGGCCAGCGCCTGTTGCTGGCCGGAGCCGAGGGATCCGCACTGCCAAATCTCATTTCCGGCTACCATCTCTCCAACAAGACTATTCGGCGTCGCTGCCGTCACCTTCACTTGCACGTAGTCTCCCAGAATGTCTTCCGCCTGGGAAGTGAAATTCATCACTCGGTTCGAACTGGTATGCCCCGACCATTGGCCCGGCTTCTTCGACTTCCCGTCCACCAGCACTTCTAAGACTTCCCCGATCAACTTCTCGTTCCGCGCCCGCTGAATCTCCCGCTGCCTCTCCAGTAAAATCGCCAGCCGCCGTGACTTCTCCTCTTCTGGCAGCGCATCCTCCATCGTCAGCGACGGCGTGTTCGGTCGCGGCGAATACTTGAAGCAAAACGCTCCGTCATATTGCACTTCTTCCATCAGCGAAAGCGTCTCCTCAAAATCCTTTTCCGTCTCTCCCGGAAATCCCACGATGATGTCCGTCGTAATGCTGATCTCCCGTTTCGCCGCCTTCATCAGCGCGATCTTTTCCAGATACTCTTCCCGCGTATACGTCCTCGCCATCGCTCGCAACACCGCCGTCGATCCGCTCTGCACCGGCAAGTGCACGTGCTCGCAGATCGCCGGATACGCCTCGATCGCCTCCACGATGTCCTTCCCGAAATCCCTCGGATGCGACGTCGTGAATCTCACGCGCCGGATCCCAGGCGCTTCCGCCACCGCCGCCAGCAATTCCGAAAATCGCATCTTCCGCCCGCTCGGGTCCGCGTACGAGTTCACCGTCTGTCCCAGCAACTGCACTTCGCTGTACCCCATCGCCGCCAACTGCCGCACTTCCCGCAAAATCGACGCGCTCGCCCGGCTGCGCTCCGGCCCCCGCGTAAACGGCACCACGCAATACGAACACGCCTTGTCGCACCCCTCGATAATTGTCAAATACGCGCGAAACGGATTGTCCCGCCGGGTAATCTCTGTTTCAAACGTCTCCCCGGTGTCGGTATCCAATCCTATTACCCGGCGATTCCCCGCTTCCAGTTCCGCAATCAATTGCGGCAGCTTCCGGTAACTCGCCGACCCGCACACCAGGCTCACCCACGGCGCCCGCTCAAAAATTTCCTCACCCTCCTGCTGCGCCACGCACCCCAACACCCCAATAATCTTTCCCCCTCCAGCATTGACCAGTTTTCGCGGATTCAGCGTGACGTGGGATTTGATCGAGGCGTCGCTGTTCCCGCTGCTTCCCTCTGCCAACTCTGCGCTGAACTCTTTCTTTTCTTTTCCGGCTTCTTTCTCGCCACTCGCTTGCCCCGACTCTTCCTGAGGGGTCACTCCCCACTCGCCGCTCTTCTCAATTGGCCGCAATTCTCCCAACCGCGAAAACACCTTCTGCGCCGCCTTCTCCCGGATCGAGCACGTGTTGTACAAAATCACCTTCGCCGCTTCCGGCGTCTCCACCTGCTTGTATCCTCGCGCCAGCAGCACACCGGCCACCTTCTCCGAGTCGTGCTCATTCATCTGGCACCCAAACGTCTCCATATAAAACGTCTGCCCGCTAGCGCCGGCATCCTGCCGGCAATCATCAAGAGCGGCCCATCCTGACCCCGCGGATCGCACATCCGCACCCGTCAGCCTCTCCAGCCCAATATCGAAACTCTTCCCCATACCCTCACTTTACCACACGCCCATTCCGCCGCTCTTCGCCCTTGTACTTCCGTCCTCTCCCTAACTTCCTTCCCCTCCTGTCTTCACCCACGCCGTCACAAACAACGCCCCCAACAATCCATCCGTCGCCGCAAAAATCAAGTCCCTCGGATTTGTCCTCCCCTGTGTCACCAGCGCCACCACCGCAATCGCATAGGAAAATTTCTCCATCATCGAGGGCAATATCATCGACCGGTACTTCACCGGGTCCCGCGCGATCATCAGAAACGCGATCTGCCACCCCAGCGCGCATCCCACAAACCCATAATAAAAATCCGGATGCGTAATCGCCGGCGGATCCTTCCTCCCAATCAAATCAAACAGAAAGTACAATGGCGTAATCACCAACAATCCCCAAACTCCCGCCACCCAAAACACCACCTTCGCAAACTTCATCTCTCCCTCACGCCGGCGCATCAAAACTGCGCAATTCTGCCTCGCGCCCTCTGTTCCCCCTGCTCTCCTCCGCTACCTCTGCGGTTATTCCTGGCGCATTCGCTTTGCTTTTCTACCGTTTACTTCATTCCTTCATTTCTTGCATCTCCTTTCGCCACACTCGCATCGTAATCTTTTGACCGTGCACCACCCCTGTGCTACGTTGCTTTTGTCCGTAAAATTTTGCTTTTTCAAGGAGGCAGACATTCTTTCTGCCATCTCCGCCGTTTACATCGGCAACATCTTCGAAATCCTCGCGCAAACCGGCTGGGTCGCCCGCGGCGTTCTGATCATTCTCCTGTTTGCCTCTCTCGTCTCCTGGGCGCTTATTTTCCAGAAGTCCAGCCTCTTCGGCCGCATCCGCCGTGAAAGCGATCAATTCCTGAAAATCTTCCGCGCCACCAAGGGCGTCGCCAATCCGCAAGGGCTCGTCTCCGCCGGCTCGCCCTTCGCCAGCGTCTACGCCGCCGGCTATCGCGAACTCCAGTCCCAGGTCACCGGCGCCGGCAATCCCGCGCCCGCTAAAATCAAATCGCTCCAGGCCGTCACCATCACGATGCAACAGGCGGCCACCGAAGAAGTGCGTCGCGTCGAAAAGGGCATGTCCTGGCTCGCCACCACTGCCGGCGCCGCTCCCTTCGTCGGGCTGTTCGGCACCGTCTGGGGCATCATTGATGCCTTCTCTGGCCTCGGCACTTCCGGCTCCTCCAGCCTCCGCGCTGTTGCGCCTGGCATCGCCGAAGCGCTCGTCACCACCGCCGCCGGCCTCTTCGCCGCTATCCCCGCCCTCATCGCCTACAACTTTTTCCTGCAAGACATCCGTGACCTCGGGCAGCGTCTCGACACCTTCGCCATCGAGTTCGCCGCCCAAATCGAGAAGACATTTAGCTGATCGCCATGCCGCAACTCCAAAAATCCACCCAGACGTCGCTCTCGGAGATCAACATGGTCCCCTTCATCGACGTCGTCCTCGTTCTTCTGATCATCTTCATGATCACCGCCCCGATCCTCCAATCCGGCATCGAAGTCGACGTCCCCAAAACCCACACCGTCAAGGAGATCAACGAAGAGCGACTCGTCGTCACCATGGACAAAAACCAGCTCATCTACCTTGGCAACGATCCCGTCAACATCCATCAGCTCGTCGACAAAATTCGCAAACGTCAGAAACACGAAAATGACTCCGTCTTCCTCCGCGCCGACGAATCTATTCCTTTCGGCGCCTTTTGCACCGTCATTGACGCCCTCCGCACTGGCGGCATCAACAACATCTCCATCGTCACCCAGCCAATCTCCGACCGGAGCCGCTGATGCTTCCCATTCCTATGTCATCCCGACCGGAGCGGCCCGATTTTTTCTTCGCGCCGCAGTTTGCCGCGTCGGGCCGCGCCGTGGAGGGATCAGGGCACTCAATCAGCCGGGTCAAAAAGACTCTGCCGGGTGACGCACCCTCTGCTTTGCAGGCTGCTGGATTTCTCTTCTCCGCGCTTCCTCAGCGCCCTCCGGGTCGCCGCGTTGGTCTCTTCTTTTCTCTCAAACTTCCAACGTTGAACTCTAGACCTTTAACTGCCCAACCCGCTGCTCTCGCCGCTCGCCACTCGCATGTCCCGAGAGCTCTTCGCGAAGGGCCACTCGCCACTTCTTCCCTATGACCACCGCCGCCACCTGCGACCCCTCCCTCCGCCGATATCTCGGCTATTCGGCGTGGCTCCATATCGGCATCGCTCTCGCATTGCTCGTCGGCATTTACCTGAATCGCCCCGGCAATGAATGGGGCAGCCTCGGTAGTGGTTCCAGCGGCACCAGCACGAAAGTCAGCCTGGTCGCCGACGCCGGCATCCCCATGCCGCAGCCCGTCGTTCCCACTCCGTCCCAGGCAGTCGACCCCACCAAGGGCCTCTACAAGGAAGAACCCAAGCCCAAGGAAGAGATCAAACCTGAAGTCACCAAAATCCCCAAATTTGAAAAAGAGAAGCCGCTGCCTCCTTCTCGCAAATCCAGGGTCTTCGAAAACAAGCAACCTCCTCCCGATAACGCCACCCCTTACGGCGGAGGCGGTCAGATGAGCGTCCCCAGTGGCTACTCGAACACCCCAGGCGCCGCCTCCAGCGGCCTGGCCGTGCAAGGCCAGGCTGGTGGCGACTTCGCCGCGCGCTACAGTTGGTACGTCTCTTCCGTCGTCCGCGCCATCAGCCAGAACTGGATTCAGACCACCATCGATCCCGCTGTCCGCGCCGCTCGCCGCGCCAAAACCACGGTCTCTTTCCGCATCTATCGCAACGGCACCATCGCCAACATTCGCCTGGAAACCTCCAGCGGCAATCGCTCCATGGACGATTCCGCCACTCGGGCCCTCCTCAGCATCGATAAATTTCCCTCTCTCCCCTCCGACTACTCCGGCGCCTACGTCGACGTCACCTTCGACTTCGACCTCTCCCTCACCAAGTAGCATCGCGACTCCTCGTCGGGCTCCTCACGGAGTCTCCCAACATAAGTACTTCAGGGTGCCCCACCCTCGGTCTGTGGGGGTTGGCTCGTACGACCGGACACCTCCTGTCTCATCTCTGCGCTTCTTTGCTGACACTGCTTGCCCTGATCGATTTTGGTGAAGGGTGGTGATTTCTTTTCCTCGTTCCGAAATTTTCCCGCTCCCATCTTTCTCATTTGTCCTAGACTATTCCTTCAGCCCAATTTTCTCGGGAGGTCCCTTTGCCGCAAATCTTCCGTCTCGTCACTCGCCACTCGCCACTCGCCGCTTTCCTTCTTCTCCTCCTTGCTCTCCCAGCCTTTTCCCAGGATTGGTTCCGCGCCGGCACCGGCCTCGGCGTCGAAAAACCTCGCATCGCCGTCGCTGATTTTGCCGCGCGCGTCGACGCCGCCAAATCTCACTCCGGCCTCTTCACCCAGGTCGTCCGCGACGATCTCGCCTTCTCCGGCGTCATGGATCTCGTCTCTCCCAGCTTTTATCCCACCACCGTTCCCGCGCAACCTCAGGAACTTCAGAAACTCACATGGACCGATCCTCCCCTCAATTCCAATTTTGTCGCCTTTGGCAATCTCTCCGAATCCCCCACTGAAGTCATCATCTCCGCCTGGTGTTACGACGTCCGCAGCCCCTCCAACGAAGCCGTCGTCGGCAAAGTCTATCGCGGCGATCCCACCGACGCGCAGGTCCGCAAATTCGCTCATCAATTTGCCGACGAAATCATCTCCCGACTTTACGGCGGCGTGCCTGGTGTCGGTTCCACGCAAATTGCCTTCATCAGCGCCCGCTCCGGCCACAAGGAACTCTGGGTTATGGACTACGACGGCGCCAACCAGCATCAACTCACTCATCTCGGCTCCATCGCGCTCACTCCGCGCTGGTCTCCCGATGCTTCCCGCATCGCCTTCACCTGCTTTGTTCCCGCCAACAGCATCGTCAGCGCGCAAATCTGCATGTATTCGTTCGACGCCGGAAAACTCGTCACCTTCGGCCGCTACAAAGGCACCAACTCCTCGCCCACCTGGTCTCCCGATGGCATGCAGGTCATGTTTTCCTCCTCCATGCAAGGCAGCCCCGCACTCTATGTCTCCGACGCCAGCGGCAATCGCCCCAAGCGCCTCACCTATCCCGGCAGCGGTGGCGACACATCTCCGGCCTGGAATCCCCGCACTGGCCAAACGGTCGCCTTCGTCAGCGACCGCGGCGGACTTCCGGCTCTCTACATGATGAATTCCGACGGCACGAACCCCCAGAAGATTGATCTCGGAGACATGGGCTACGTTATCGATCCCGCATGGTCTCCCAACGGAGCCCTGCTCGCCTTCTCCTGGCGCCGTCCCTCCGGCAATTACGACATCTATCTCATGGACGCCTCGTCGCACAGCCTCCGCGAGCTCACCCGCGATCAAGGCCGCAACGAACGCCCAAGCTGGGCCCCCGACGGCCGCCACATCGTCTTCGAATCCACCCGCACCGGCACGCGCCAGATCTGGACCATGCTCGCCGACGGCTCACAGCCCCATCAACTCACCCTGAGCGGCCACAACGAATCCCCCAACTGGTCCTCCAAATAATCCAATTGGAGTGTCCGAACTTTACATCGGCGCATTTCCGCACCCAAATGTGGCACAGGCACTCCTGCCTGTGCGGCTCTCGTTAGGCCGACCACCGCCGGAACTTGCGCGTGCCCACCCTTGGTTTCTCAGGGTGGGCTCTTTCGATCTAACGCCGAGTTTTCTCTTCTCTCTCATCCCGACCGGAGCAGCCCGATCTTCTCTTTCGCGCTGTTTATGCTCGTCGGGCTGCGTAGGGGAGGGGCCGCGGCACGATTCACTGTGTCAACCGGTTCACGGAGACGCAGCAACTCTCCCGCACCTTGCTACCTGCTCGCCGATATCTGCTATCCTTTTTTGTTCGCGCTATGATTCCAACTCATTGAGGTCTCTCTACTTGAGCCAACCGATCCATCGCGTCCTAAGCGGCATGCGTCCCACCGGCCGTCTCCACATCGGCCACTATTTCGGCGCCCTCCAGAACTGGGTCCGCCTCCAAAACGATCCCGCTCACGAATGCTTCTTCTTCGTCGCCGATTGGCACGCCCTCACCTCCGACTACGCCGACACCTCCGCCATCGCCGAAAATTCCCTGCAAATCACCATCGACTTCCTCGCCTCCGGCCTCGACCCGCAAAAATCCGTCATCTTCCTGCAATCCCTCGTCCCCGAACACGCCGAGCTCCACCTCCTCCTCTCCATGATCACGCCCCTCGGCTGGCTCGAACGCATCCCCACCTACAAGGAACAACTCGACAACATCCAGAATAAAGACCTCCACACCTACGGCTTTCTCGGCTACCCCACCCTGCAAACCGCCGACATTGTCATGTACTCCGAACCCGGCAAAGGCCTCTTCGTCCCTGTCGGCGAAGACCAGGTCTCCCACGTCGAGTTCTCCCGCGAACTCGTCCGCCGGTTTAACGGTTTTTACGGATTCCATTTCACAGAGTTATTTTTTAAGGCAATAGAGGAAAGATCGTTTCAGAACGCGAAAAGTGCGCTTCACAATCCCTTCCTTGCAGCTAGAGCAACCGAGATAGTCCTTGCCCATGGAAAAATGTCCGCTGAGGAAAGGGTCAGAGTGGGAAGTCTCTATCGCAGGGCGATAATCGAGGCCGGGTATAAGAATGCGGTTCCAGAACTGGCTGCGTTGGGCGTCGTTGAGTTGTGCGAGACCTTAGCCGAACCCGACGCTCTTCTGACCCCCACCCCCCGCATCCCGGGCTTGGACGGTAGAAAGATGTCCAAATCCTACGGCAACGCCATCACCCTCTCCGAATCCGACGACGACATCCGCAAGAAAACCAAAGTCATGGTCACCGACCCCGCCCGCAAGCGCCGCACCGACCCTGGCAACCCCGACGTCTGCCCCGTCTTCGACTGGCACAAACTCTTCTCCACTCCCGAACGCGATCCCGGCCGCCTCGACTGGGTCCGCCACGGCTGCACCACTGCCTCCATCGGCTGCATCGATTGCAAAGCCGCCATGGCCGAAAACCTTATCAAATGGATCGAACCCGTCCGCGCCCGCCGCCTTGACTACGAGCAGCATCCCAAGCGCGTCCTCGAAATCCTCGATTCCGGCAGCGCCAAAGCCCGCCAGTCTGCGCAGCAGACCATGTCCCGCGTCCGCGACGCCATCTTCCACTGGCCCGAAAAACGCAAATCCCTGGATGCCCCATGATCCTGGCACCCGCCGCAAAATGGGCCATCGCCCTGTTCGCGACCGCCGCAGTCGCCCGTACCCTCTTCGTCCTCTGGCAAAAACTCCGCACCTACTGGAGCTGATGTGGCACAGGCTTGCCCTGCGCCTCGAAGGGCACTCCTGTTTACCCTGCGCCGCGAAGAGTGCCCCACCCTTGGTCTGTAAGGGTGGGCTCTTCCGATCTAGAGCCACACTCTTCTGCTCTTCTCTGTTCCCTCTGTGGTGAAATCTTCTCTTATGGTTTTGCTTTTCAACTGTTAACTGTAAACTATCCCTCCATGGCCTCTCCCTACAAAATCCAAATCCCCCTCTTCGAGGGCCCCCTCGACCTCCTGCTCGACCTCATCAAAAAGCAGGAAATGAACATCCACGACATCCAGATCTCCAAAATCACCTCGCAATATCTCGACTACCTCCACCAGCTCGAAGTCCAAAACATCGACGTCTCCGCCGAATTCATCTACATGGCGGCCACGCTCATCTACATCAAATCCAAAATGCTCCTCCCGCCCGACCCGCTCGCCTCCCCCGAGGAGCAGTCCGCCGATCCGCGCGAAGAGCTTGTCCAGCGCCTCCTGGAGCACGAAAAATTCAAAAACGCCGCGCAACTCCTCTACCAGAAGCAGCAGATCGAGGAAAACGTCTGGTCCAAGCCCGACAAATCCCTCTACAACGACGAAGGCACCGAAGGCGAACTCGTCGTCTCTCTCGTCGATCTCGTCCGCGTCTTCCAGCAGGTACTCGAACGCAAAAAAGAAGTCGCCCGCATCGAGCTGAAGCACGACACCTTCACCGTCGCCCAAATGATCGCCCAACTCCGCGGTCAGATCCTCGCCAGCGACGCCGGCACCGTCAGCCTCATCGAATTCTTCGAAGCCTGCCCCTCCCGCCACGCCATGATCGTCGCTTTCCTAGCCGTTCTCGAAATGGTCAAGCTCCAGGCCGTAGCCCTCGTCCAGGAAAAGCAGTTCTCCGACATCCTTGTCAAGCGCGCCAAAGCCTTCGACGTCGCCTTCGACGCCAACGGCGCCATCCTCACCATCGACCAGGACTACCAGTAGCGGCGTCTTCCCGTCCTGCACCCCTCGAAGGGCCCCGCCGCCTTCTTCGCCGTGTGTAGTGGCCAAACTTTAGATCGGCGCATTTCCGCACCCAAATGTGGCACAGGCACTCCTGCCTGTGCAGCTCTCGTTAGGCCAACCACCGCCGGAACTTGAAGCGCGCCCTATCCTTCGCGGTTTTTGCGAAGGATGGCCTCTTACGATCCAATGCTCCAAACCCTCCGCTCTTCTCTTCGTTATTTTCCGTCATCCCGACCGAAGCGGCCCGATTTCCTCTTCGCGCGGTTTGTGCGCGCCGGGCCGCGCAGTGGAGGGACCGTGGCACGATCTTAAGCGCAGGGAAGGGTTCTTACGATCTAAGGCCACAGTTCTTCTTCGCTTCGATGTGCCATCAACTCTTCTCTGCTACCTCTGTGGTGAAATCTTCTCGTCCAAAAACAAAAACGGCGCCACCATCGGCGCCCCGCCTCTTCCGCTTTTCTACTTTCTACTTTCTACTTTCTATTTTTCCAACTTCTTCCCCCGCCACTCTTCTCGCCTCCAGATCCGCTGCCAGCACATCCTCCATGCTCCCAAACTTCACTCGAGCTGTCCGCTCCAAAACTCTCTCCACCACCTCCGCAATCTCCAAAAACTTCAGCTTCCCATCCAAAAACGCCGCCACCCCCACCTCATCCGCCGCATTCAACGCGCACGGCCACGCCCCGCCCTTCTTCATCGCCTCTCGCGCCAGCCGCAGGCACGGAAACCTCCGCGTCGACGCCTTCTCAAAATCCAGCCGCTTCAACTTTCCCCAATCGAGCTGCACTTCCGCCGTCTTCACCCGCGCCGGATACGTCAGCGCATATTGAATCGGCATGCGCATGTCCGTCGGACCCAACTGCGCCAGCACCGACCCGTCCACATACTCCACCATCGAATGAATCGTCGACTGCGGATGAATCACCACCTCGATCTGCTCCGGCTTCATCCCAAACAGCCACCGCGCCTCAATCACCTCGAAGCCCTTGTTCATCATCGTCGCCGAATCGATCGTAATCCGGTTCCCCATGCGCCAGTTCGGATGCGCCAGGGCCTGCTCCGTCGTCACATGCTCCAAATCCTTCAGCGGAGTCTTTCGGAACGGTCCGCCCGACGCCGTCAAAACAATCCGCAGCACTTCCCCGTGCTTCCCCCCGCGCAAGCACTGATGCACCGCGTTGTGCTCGCTATCCACCGGCAACAGCTCTTTCCCGGACTTCTCCACCGCCGCCATCACCAACTCGCCCGCTGCTACCAAAACTTCCTTGTTCGAAAGCGCGATCGTCTTCCCCAGCTTGACGGCTTCGTACGTCGCCTCCAAACCAACCACGCCCACCGCCGCCGATACTACGATCTCTGCCGACGCATGCGTCCCCACCGCCAGCATCCCTTCGCGTCCATGATGAATCGCCGGCAGCGATGCCACGCCTTTCTCTCTCAGCCGCTTCGCTAGCGTATCCGCCCGCTCCGCCGTCGCCACCGACACCACTTCCGGCCGGTGCCGCTCGATTTGCCCAATCAACTCTTCCAGGTTCGACCCCGCCGCCAGCCCCACAACGCAAAATTGCCCCGCCAACGCCTCCACCACCGCCAGCGTCTGCCGCCCGATCGACCCCGTCGACCCCAATATCGCAATCTTCTTCATTGTCTCTTTCTGTTGGGGCGCCTTTACGCCGCCTTCCCTCTCTTCTCGACTTCCTTCCTCGGTCATCAAGCTAGCGTTAAGCGTTGTTTTTTCTGTCATCCCGACCGGAGGCCAGCGTTGTCTGCTGGCCGGAGTGGAGGGACCGTGGCTACCAGCGATCCGTTCTCCAATACTCCTAATTGCAAACACTTCCGATCCAGCGCCACCAAACTCTCTTCTCTTCTTCTTCGTTCTTCTCTGTGCCCTCTGTGCTCGTCCTCTGTGGTCTCTGTGTAGGAATCTTCTCTTCTCAAAGCTCACAATTTATGGCTTACGGCTAATGCTTCTCCTCACATCCCCGGATTTACCACCACCACGTAGTACCAAACCACCGGAATACACAAAATCAGCGCATCAATCCGGTCCAGCACTCCCCCATGCCCCGGCAACAGCCCTCCCGAATCCTTCACCCCCGCCGACCGCTTGTACGCCGACTCCAGCAAATCCCCCATCTGCCCTGCGACATTCCCAATCGCCGCCATCGCCAGCAAATGCCCCAGCGGCATCTTGATCCAATAGTGGAACGCCCATCCCGCCGCCAACGACCCCATCATGCTCCCAATCGACCCTTCCCAAGTCTTTTTCGGCGAAAGATGCGGCGCCAAGGGATACTTCCCAATCGCTCTCCCCACAAAATACGCCGTGGTATCCGCCGCCCAAGTCAACACCAACGCAAACAGCAGCAGCTTAGGTCCATCTGCACCCATCCCGTGCAATCGGACTGCGTACGATAAAGGAAATGCCACAAGGAGCAGAGCGCTAGAAGAGATTCCCGCCGCGGGCAGGGACTCCACTACCGGGCGCCGTGTGAAGACTGTGAGGACCATTATTCCCAGAACGAAAAGAAAAACGACGGAAACGATAGAGTGCACATCGTCAATGTGTCCTGAGAACGGGTTATAGATAGCTCGAATCGGAATCGGGCCCGGAGTTGTGCCAATTGAGGCACTGTCGCTGAGGTTTATGGCTCCGCCAGCCGTGTGAAGGTGGTCAGCTATGAACAGAAGCGCGCACGCCACGGTCCACACCCGATACGCCCGGTGCCCAATCGCCTCTCCCAACGCAAAATACTCCCACAGCGCCAGCACCGTAATCGCCGCGGTCGCAATCGCCACCGCCCACGTCGGCGTATACAGCACCATCCCCACAACCACAGGGATCAACACCAGCGCCGTCGCCACGCGTTTCCAGGTCATCTACCGGTTTTCCTCGTGAAGTTCGCCCAGACCAAAGGCAAGCCTGCATGCAACTACGTCATGGAATTATAGCGGGAATCTCCCAATGTGGCACAGGCAGGAGTGCGTGTGCCGCTCTCGTTAGGCCAACCACCGCCGGAACTTGAAGCGTGCCCCATCCTTCGCGGTTTGCGCGAAGGGTGGGCTCTTACCACCTAACGCCAAAGCTCTCTTCTCTTCCCTCTTTTCCGTAACTAATAACCAATAACCAAAAACTCTCCCTACCGCGCCGCCTTCTCCCGGGCATCAATTCCCCCATACCTCCGGTCCCTCTTCTGATACTCCAGCAGCGCTTCCAGCAATTTCCCCCGGTTAAAATCCGGCCACAGCGTCTCCGTCACGAAAATCTCCGCATACGCAATCTGCCAGAGCAGAAAATTGCTCACCCGCATCTCCCCGCTGGTCCGGATCAACAAATCCGGGTCCGGCAAACTCGCCGTGTACAAATGCCGCGAAAGCTCTTCCTCTGTAATCGCCGACCCGGCCCCATGCCCATTCCGCTCCGCCAGGATCGCGTTCATCGCGTCCACGATCTCGGCCCGCCCGCCGTAATTCAGCGCGATCGATAGCACCATCCCCGTATTTCCCGCGGTCGCCTCCATTGCCTCCCGCGTATCCCGCTGCACGCCCTCCGGCAGCTCGTCCGGCCTCCCCAAAAACTGCATCCGGATATTGTTCTTCTGGATCAGCGGCATCTCTTTCCGTAAATATTCGCGCAGCAACTGCATCAAAAACTCGATCTCCGTTTTCGGCCGCCGCCAGTTCTCCACCGAAAACGCATACAGCGTCAACGCCTCCACATGCAGCCGCGCGCAAGTCTCGATGGTTGTCCGCGCCGATTGCGTCCCCGCCCGATGCCCCGCCACGCGCGGCAGGTGCCGCTTCTGCGCCCAGCGCCCGTTGCCATCCATGATTACGGCGATGTGCCGCGGCAGCCGCTCCAAATCGAGCTTCTCCAGCAGGTGCGCTTCTTCCGCGGTTACCGGTCCCAGCGAACCAATCGCATGTGTGCGAGAATTTGCCACGTTTCTTCCCAGGGGTTTCTTTGCTCGTCGCGCAGCCAACTCTGGCCCATCCCGCGTCTTCTGCTCGATGGTTCCTGGCTGCGTTCTTCCCTATTTCGCCGTTCTTCCTTTACGCCGCAAAGTTAACATACCCTTTCGCCCGGGCGCAACGCGCTTTCTCCTATAAGTTATCCGCCGCCCGCAACAAGGCTTCCGTCCAGGTTCCTCACATGTGGCACCCGCACTCCCGACTGTGCCCCCGATCCAACGCCAACAACCAATCGATCTTGAGAGTGCCTACCCTTGGTCTCCGCGGGTGGGCGCCTACGTTTACAAACCTCCACCTGATCATTTTTTGTATCCACTAACCAACGGCTCCTGACTTCTTGCTTCCTGCTGTTAGCTGTCCACTCCCTCACCCCGGCGTCCCCTTCACCCACTGCGTCACTCCCTGCCCCACCAGAACAAACGTCAAAATGATCATCGCCACTGCCGTCACCCAGGCGATCACGTTAAACGTCACCGTATTCGTGTACTCTCCCATCAAATCTTTCCGGTTCACCAGCAGCAAAATGAAGATCGTCACAATCGGCAGCCAGATCCCATTCCCCACCTGCGAAAAAATAAAAATCTTCCACAGCGGCGCATTCGGCAGCAGTACAATCCCCCCGCCCACCAGAATCAATATCGTGTACAGCCAATAGAACGCTGGCGCCTCCCGGAACTTGTGATCGATCCCCGCCTCAAATCCCAACCCCTCGCAAATCACATGCGCCGTCGAAAGGGGCAGAATCGTCGCTGCAAACAGCGACGCATTCAGCAGTCCAAACGCAAACGTCAGCGCCGCCCACTTCCCCGCCAGCGGCGCCAGCGCCTTCGCCGCCTCTCCCGCATCCGTGATGTTGGTCAATCCAGATGCGTGCAGCGTCGCCGCCGTGCAAACGATGATGAAGAACACGATCACCATGCAGCTGATGCTCCCGAAAAGCACATCCATCCGCGCCTGCGGATACTGCCGGGGCCCCACCTTCTTCTCCACGAATCCCGCCTGCAAATAAAAAAACTGCCACGGAGCGATCGTCGTCCCCACCAGCGCCGTCAGCGTCACCAAATATCCGGTATCCAGATGAATCGAGGGAATCACCGTCATCCGCGCCGCCAGCAGCCAGTCCGGATGCGAAAGCAGCGCCGAAAACAGGTACGTCAGGTAAAACACGCACGCCACCAGAAACACGATTTCCACCTGCCGGTATGTCCCTTTCAGCACCAGCACCCACACCACCAGCGCCGCCAGCGGCACCGCCACGTACTTGCTCACTCCAAAAATCTCCGCCGAAGCCGCCACTCCCGCGAACTCCGCCACCACGTTCCCCAAATCCACCAGGAATCCCACGATCATCACGAAAAACGTCGACCGGAACCCGAACTCTTCACGAATCAGGTCCGACAATCCTTTGCCGGTGATCACTCCCATCCGCGCGCACATCTCCATCGTCACGTACAGCGCGATCGTCATCGGGATCAGCGACCACAGCAGCGCGTACCCGTACGCGCTTCCCGCCTGCGTGTACGTCGCGATCCCACCCGCGTCGTTGTCCACGTTCGACGTGATAATCCCCGGCCCCACCACCGCCAGAAACAACGCGATCCTTCTCCACGTCTGGTTCCCCCTCGAGAAAAACGACACCGTCCGGCCGCGCATCCGGTCGATCAGGTTGTTTATCGCTGTCAGATTCAGGCTCATTTGCTCACTAGCCGCGACACCACGTCGTCCACCGTCACCGCTCCGATCGGCCGGTTCTCTTCGTCAATCACCGTCAGCATCCGCAAATTGTATTTGTCGAACAGCTCGAACACGTCTTTCTCGCTCGCGTCCGGCGTGATGCTTACCAGCGGCTCCGTCCTCAATTCCTTCATCGGCTGCTCCGGCGCCGCCAGCAGCATTCGCGCCACCGGTGCCGTCCCCGAATATTTCGCGTGCCCGTCCACCAGCACGATCGTGTCGAGTTGCTCCAGCGCGAAATCCTGCTTCCTCAGCCACTCCAGCACCTCCTCCCTCGTGGAGGCTTCGCTCACGTATGCAAACTCCGTGTTCATCATCCCGCCCGCCGTCGACTCGTCGTAACTCAGCAGTTCGCGCACCTCCTCGGCCTCGAGATTCGGCATCTCCTCCAGCAGCTCTTCCGAGGTCTCCTTCGGCAAATCCGCCAGCAGGTCCGCCGCCGCGTCCGGCGCCATCTCCTCCAAAATATCTGCTGCCTTCTCCGGGTCCAGCTTCTCCACAATTTGAGTCGTCAACCGCTCGTCCAGCTCCGCCAGCACCTGCGCCGCCGTCTCTTCGTCCAGCGATGCGATAATCCCCTGCCGCTCCGCCGCCGAAAGCTTTTCCATCATCTCTGCCAGGTCCGCCGGATGCAGATCCTCCAGCTTCTCGTGCGTGATCCGCAGCTTTACGCGCCGCAGCGGATCCGGTTCGATCAGGTTCACAAACTCCCAGCGAATCGACCGCTGCGGCAACCTCGCCTGCAGCCTGTGAATCAACGACGAAGGCGCAATCCCCTGCAGCAGTCGCCGCATCGCCCCCGGAAGTCCGACGTCCACCTGCGCGATCCGCAACTCCACGTGCTCATTCGTCCGCTGCTCCGCCAGATCCACGTCGTTCACCCGCACCACTTTCCGCCCTTCCGTATCGATGATCTGCTGGTCCAGCAGATCCTTCTGCACCGCAAGCCATCCCTCGTTGGGTTGGTACGCTGCCAGCGCCCGCTCGCTCACATTCAAATCGATGCGTCCCGGAGCCACTTTCGAAACCTGATCGTATTTCGCCACCAGCGGCTGAAATCGGCCGCGGGAAATCAGGAAATGCGAAATCCGGTTCGCCTGCTCCGCGGGTTCCACGAAAAATTCTCGCACGCGCCCCACGAAATGCTCCTGCGCGTCATACGCCGCCGCTCCCACCAGTTCCGTCGCATACAGCATCTCCCCTCCTTTCTCCCTATGTGGCACAGGCACTCTTGCCTGTGCTCTCAATCCCGCGCCATCACCAAATCATTACTTCCTTAGCTCTTTATTTCATTACCTCAAAAGAAAAGCCCGCCAACCGTTTCCGGCCGCGGGCAATCACCACCAACGCGTTTACACGCGCCCTAGCCGGTCGTGCATCCCCCCATCGCTCGTGCCTCCGCCGGGACCTCCAGCCGCAGAACCGGCACCCTCCAACCCTTTGCCCCGGTGCCTTCGACATCTCGCACCGGGAACGCGGTCAACTGGCTGCTCCTCACCTGGGGGCGTCTAGGGTGAGGCTCGAGTTCGTTCGACGCGCTCATACGTGGGAAAAATTCACTCCGAAGTTAGAGATAAGCTCGCACTTACCCAAAGTCAAGAACGAAATGCCAACTTCCTCCATTTTGGTCGAAAAACGTCCGGATTCCATCTAAACTAGCAGCCTCGTCTTGTGTAATACCCGGCCTTCAGGTCGGCTCTTCCTCTTCTCCGTCCCTCACGGCCTGGCCACCAACTCTTCCACCAGTCACCCCTCATTTCCTCCCAAACTCCATATTCCCCGGTTGCTTCCCCGCTCGCTTGCACTCCTCCAGATACAGCACCAGGTAATTCTTCACCACATAATCCCTCGCCGAATACCCCAACTCCCTCGCCGCCCGGTCAATCGCTTCCCCCGGTCCCTCCAGCTCCACAAACGTCCCGATCGGCGTCTCATCCAGCTCGATCAGCAGCCCCTTCGCCCACGTATGCTTCCCCGGCAGCATATACGTCGTCCGGTATTTCTCGTAACGGAACCACGCCCGTAGCCCTAACCCTTCAAAAATCCTGCGAATCGTCTCTCCATCCGCCAACGCCGTTTCAATCTCCTCCCGCACTTTGTGCCGCCGGTCCCCGCTCGTCCGCGCGTCCCCAATCGCCAACTCCTCTGGCGGCGATTTGAACGTCAACATCGTCCGCGTCTCCGCCCTGCCCTTTGCCCTGCGCTTGCAATCCGCAGTCGTTTCCGTTCGGATCCGCAGCAGTTGCCCATGCTTTGCCAGCCCTCCCTCCGGCGTGTCAAATATCAAATTCGACTCGTGCACCCGCGCCCGCTTCGCATCCCGCGGCCTTGCTGCTAGCCGCTTCAGTGCCCGCATCAACGCCTTCCGGTCCTCTATCCTCAGCTTGATCTCCGTCTCCCTCGCCATATTCCTCCCAAAGATGTGCCACTGGATTACCCTGAGCGTCGGAGGGCGGACTTCATCGAATCAATTGCCGCAAACTCTCCGTTGATTCTGCTCTACTCTGTTACTTCTGCGGTGAATTCCTCTCTTCTCGGCGAACCTCGGAGTTCTCTGGGTCTCTGCTTTAGATTCTCTCTCCCCGTGTCACGAGTTGCTATTTCCAACCTTTTGCATCCCGCCTCACTTCACGATACCCTTAGCACGATCCCGTACGCATCGAAACCCAAAATGGCCGCCGAATTCAATTCCACTGCCGCTTATTTGTCCCCTGACCCCGGGCTCCCGGAATCTCCTTCTCCCGCCAGGTCCGGGCCCGCCGGTCTCCAGCCTCCCATCGCCCTTCGTGAGCCCGTCGAGCACGTCATTCACAACGACCGCCGCGTCGACCACTACGCCTGGCTCCGCAACAAACAGGACCCTCGCGTCATCGCCTACCTCAACGCCGAAAACGACTACGCCGCCGCCTACTTGAAATCCACCGAATCGTTCCAGGAAACGCTCTACCAGGAAATGCTCGGCCGCATCCTGCAAACCGATCTCTCCGTCCCCTACACTCTTCGCGGCTTCGAATACTACACGCGCACCCTCGAAGGCCGCCAATACTCCATCTATTGCCGCCGCTCTCCACAAAACCCCGAAGAGCAAGTCCTCCTCGACCTCAACCTCCTCGCCGAGGGTCACTCCTTTTTAGGCCTCGGCATCTTCGAAGTCAGTGACGACAACTGCCTCCTCGCCTACGCCACAGACACCACCGGCTTCCGCCAGTACACCCTGGAAATCAAGGATCTCCGCACCAACGAACTCCTTCCCTTCCGCGCCGAGCGCGTCACCTCCGCCGCCTGGGCCGCCAACCATCGCACTCTCTTCTACGTCGTCGAGGACGAAGTCACCAAGCGCTCCCACCAACTCTACCGCCACGTCCTCGGCTCCAATGAGCCCGACACGCTCCTCTACGAAGAGCACGACCAGCGCTTCCGCATCGACGTCGAGCGCAGCCGCAGCGGCGCGTACCTTTTTCTCGTCTCCAACAGCCACACCACCAGCGAAGTCCACTACCTCCGCGCCGATCGCCCCTCCGCCCAGTTCCAGCTCATCCATCCTCGCCAGGACGACCACGAATACTACGTCGACCACCATCCAGGCAGCTCCTCCGATCCCGCCGGCGGTATTTTCTTCATCCGCACCAACGACAACGGCCGCACCTTCCGCCTCATGACCGCCCCTACGGTCGATCCCGTCCGCTCCCGCTGGCGCGAAGTCATCCCCAATCGCCCCGGCGTCATGCTCGCCGGCATCGCCGCTTTCCGCACGCATCTGGTGCTTTTCGAACGCGAAGACGGCCTCCCACATCTCCGCATCGTCGATCTCACACGCGAAGCCGCCTCCGCTCTCGAAGCCTCCCGCCGCATCTCCTTCGCCGAACCCGCCTATAATGCCGCTCTCGGCGCCAATCCCGAATTCGACACGGCTTTCGTCCGCTTCACCTACGAATCCTTCATCACCCCGCGCTCCGTCTACGATCTCGACATTGCCACCGATCAGCGCCTCCTTCGCAAGCAGCAGCCTGTCCTCGGCGGTTACGATGCCTCTCTCTATGGCAGCGAACGCCTTCACGCCACCGCTGCCGACGGCGTCCAAATCCCCGTCTCTGTCGTCTATCGCCACGATACTCCCCGCGACGCCACCGCCCCCCTTCTCCTCTACGGTTACGGTAGCTACGGCATCTCCATGCCCGTCTCCTTCAGTTCCAATCGCCTCAGCCTTCTCGATCGCGGCTTCATCTTCGCCATCGCTCACGTCCGCGGCGGCGGCGAGCTCGGCAAGCCTTGGCACGACGCCGGCCGCATGCACTGCAAGATGAATACCTTCACCGACTTCATTGCCTGCGCCGAGGATCTGATTGCCTGGGGCTTCGCCGCCAAAGACAAAGTGATCATTGAGGGAGGCAGCGCCGGCGGCCTCCTGATGGGCGCGGTCACCAATCTCCGCCCGGATCTCTTCCGCGCCGTCGTTTCCCACGTCCCCTTCGTCGACGTCCTTAACACCATGCTCGACCCCACTCTTCCCCTCACCGTAGGCGAATACGAAGAGTGGGGCAACCCGCAACGCGCCGAAGATTATTTCTACATGAAATCCTATTGCCCTTATACGCGCCTCGCGCGCAAAGATTATCCCGCCATGCTCGTCAAAACCGGCCTCAACGACAGCCAGGTCATGTACTGGGAACCCGCCAAATATGTCGCTAAACTCCGCACTCTCAAAACTGACGGCAACGTCCTCCTGCTGAAAACCAATATGGGCGCCGGCCACGGCGGGGCCAGCGGCCGTTACGACTACCTGCGAGAAATTGCCTTCGACTACGCCTTCGTCCTCAACGAATTAGGCATCGCGCAATGACCAAGACGTCTTTGCCCTCGCGCATCTGCCGCCTTTGGCAACCCCTCGCTGGGTGTATTGACCGAACTTCAGCTCGGCGCATGTGGCACAGCCATTCCTGGCTGTGCTCTTCGCTCTCAACCTTGCCCTTGCGTCCCCCGTCTCCGAGCATGTGGCGGGTGCCCCACGCTCCGTGCTCGTGGGTGCGGGTTTTCTCTTCTCGGCACCACCTCCGCGCCCTCTGCGTCTCTGCGGTTTGTCCCCTTCCTTCTTTCTTGTACTTTGGAGTTTTAACTCCGAACCCATCCCCCAACCCCCCCGCGCGCTCCTTTCAGTTTCCAGTTTCCATTTTTCATTCTCTGCTCTCGCCACTGCCTTCCCATGTCTGACGCCACCACCCCGCTCATGCAGCAATACAACGCCGTCAAGGCGCGCTACCCCCACGCCCTCCTTCTCTTCCGCCTCGGCGACTTCTACGAACTCTTCTACGAAGACGCCATGATCGCCTCGCGCGAGCTCCAGATCACTCTCACCTCGCGTAACCGCGAAAAGGGGCAGCCCATTCCCATGTGCGGCGTTCCCTATCATGCCGCCGACGGCTACATCGCCCGCCTCATTCGCGCTGGCTTCAAGGTCGCCATCTGCGAACAGATGGAACAGCCCGGCCCCGGCAAAAAACTCGTCCGCCGCGAAGTCTCCCGTGTCATCACTCCCGGCACCGCCACCGACGTCGCCGTCCTCGAAGCTCGCGAAAACAACTTTCTCGCCTCGGTTGCACAAAACTCCTCGGCCACGCTCATCGGCCTCGCCTTCGTCGATCTCTCCACAGGAGAATTCCAGGCCACCGAATTCTCCGGGCCTGACGCCGTCGAATCCCTCCGCGACGAACTCCAGCTCCTCCGCCCTCGCGAAACCCTCCTCCCTCGCCCCCAACAACTCTTCGAGACCAGCAAAAATTCCATCCTCGATGGCACGGGCGGTGTCGAAACCCGCGTCGAGGACTGGGTCTTCCACCGCGACTACGCCGAACGCATCCTCCGCGAACAGTTCGGCGTCTCCGATCTCACCTCCTTCGGCCTGGACGACCACCCCCAATCCCTCTGCGCCGCCGGAGCCGTCGTCCACTACCTCCGCGAAAACGCCGCCCGTGGCGACGATGCTCCCAGCGTCGAAGCCCTCCAACACCTGGATCGCATTCGCTTTTACGAACAGCTGGACGCCCTCGTTCTCGATCCCGTTTCCGTCCGCAATCTCGAACTCCTCTCGCCCATCTTCACCGAGGAAGCCAAGTCCTCCGGTCCCGCCACCCTGATCGCCGCCCTCGATTCCACCGTCACGGGCATGGGTGCCCGGCTCCTTCGCTCCTGGATGCTTCGCCCGCTCCTCGATCCCACGGCCATCGAAGCCCGCCTCGGCGCCGTCGCCCATCTCCTCCAGCAAACCGTCGTCCGCGGCGAAATTCGCAAGGAACTTCGCGGCATCCAGGACCTCGAGCGCCTCACCAGCCGCATCACTCTCGGCCTCGCCTCGCCCCGCGAGCTTCTCGCCCTCCGCAAATCGCTGGCACAATTGCCCCTGCTCAGAAACTTCGTCACCCCTCCCCAGTCCGGCGGCAGTGATCTCCTCCGCGAACTCCACGAGGAAATCGACGAACTCGCCGACGTCCGCGAAAAACTCGAACGCGCCCTCTCCGACGAGCCGCCCTCCTCCGCCGGCGAACCCGGCATGATCCGCTCCGGCTATCACGCCGAACTCGATGAGCTTCGCGATGTCAGCAAAAACAGCAAACAGATCATCGCCGCCATGGAAGAGCGCGAACGCAAGCGCACCGGCATCAATTCCCTCAAAATCCGCTTCAATCAGGTTTTCGGCTACTACATCGAAATTTCCAAGCCCAATCTCCATCTCGCTCCCGCCGATTACGAGCGCAAACAAACGCTCGTCAACGCCGAGCGTTTCACCTCCCCGGAGTTAAAGGATTACGAACGGAAAATTCTCGCCGCTGACGAGCGCATTCTCGAAATCGAGCGCCAGCTCTTCGTCGATCTTCGCGCAAGCATCGCCGCCAAAGCCGCCCGCTTGCGTCGCACTGCGGCCGCGGTTGCAAAACTCGATGTCCTCGCCTCGTTCGCCAAGCTTGCCGCCGACCGCAACTACATCCGCCCGGAGTTCAACAGCACCGGCGAACTCCTCATCGTCGGCGGCCGCCACCCCGTCATCGAGGAACTTCTCAAGCAAAAAGGCGAGCGTTTCGTCCCCAACGATCTCTGCTTCGAACCCGGCCGCCAGCAACTTCTCCTCATCACCGGCCCCAACATGGGCGGCAAGTCCACCTATCTCCGCCAGGCCGCGCTCATCGTCATCATGGCGCAAATGGGCAGCTACGTTCCCGCGCGCCAGGCCAAACTCCCGCTCACCGACCGCATCTTCACCCGCATTGGCGCCAGCGACAATCTCGCCCGCGGCCGTTCCACCTTCCTCGTCGAAATGAGCGAAGTCGCCGCCATCCTTCATCACGCCACTCCCTCCAGCCTCGTCCTCCTCGACGAAGTTGGCCGCGGCACCGCCACCTTCGACGGCCTCTCCATCGCCTGGGCCGTCGTCGAGCACCTCCAGCAACACACCCGCGCGCGGACCCTCTTCGCCACGCACTATCACGAACTCACCGAACTCGCCGATCTTCTCCCTGCCGTGCAAAACGTCCACGTCAGCGTGAAAGAAACTCCCAGCGAAATCATCTTCCTGCGCCGCGTCGAACCCGGCTCCGCCGATAAAAGCTACGGCATCGAAGTCGCCCGCCTCGCCGGCCTGCCCAGATCCGTCGTCGAACGCGCCCGCGAAGTGCTCAAAAAACATGAACAGTCCGAACACGAACTCAGCGAAACCCTCACTCCCGGCGCCGCCTTCCCCAACGGCCTCCCCTCCGGCGCGACGAACCAGAGCGGCGCAGTCGCCGCCTCCGCGGCCTCACCCCACCGCCGCAACGGCCACCAGGAAGTTCTCTTCACCCACATCGACCGCTCCGTCCTCGACCAACTTCGCTCCGCCGACCTCGACCGCCTCGCTCCCCTCGACGCCCTCAACCTTCTGGCCGCCCTCAAGAAACAAATCGAATGAGCAACAAGAACGCAAGTTGGGTGCTCCCGAAATACGCTGAGCACCGGGGGATGGAGATGCGCTTGACGGAAAAGAGTGTTCCCTGGCGGAAGCTCTGAACGAGATGGTAGGCCGTGGAATTGGCACATTCCTTTCGTGCATTCCGGGTCGGCTCGCCTATTTCGAGGACGAAGACGATCGCTGAATCCTGAAGCGCTGATTGCCGTGTGGCCTAGGCACTCCTGCCTGTGCATCCGATCCAACGTCGCCAAGGAACTGAACTTGAGGGTTCACCCTGAGCCCCGAAGGGTGGGCTCTTACGATCCAATGCCGCCGCCTGTCCAATCTTCGTTGCTTCTTTCCTTCCGCGCAGCCGATCTCTCCATCCATCAACCACTCACCTGTGCTAAAACTCTTCCATGCCTAAAGATTCTCTCCTCGTCCTCGGCATGATGTCCGGCACCTCCGCCGATGGTATCGACACCGTCCTTGTCAAAATCAGTGGCGCCCCTCCCAATCTAAAAATCAATCTTCTTCACCACGGCCATCAACATTTCCCGCCGTCCGTCCGCAAAGAAATCCTTCGCGTCGCCGAACAAAATCCCCTCACCCCCGCCGAATTCAGCCAGCTCCACGCCCGCCTAGGCTACGTCTACGCAGAAGCCGCCCTCTCTGCCTTTAAAAAGTTCCGCATCTCCTCGAAAAAGGTCGACCTCATCGCCAACCACGGCCAAACCATCTTCCACCAACCTCCGGCCCGCTCTTCCTCGCCACTCGTTCACCCTGAGCGAATGCGATGGGCCACGATTCCCTCAACCTTGCAACTCGGCGATGGCTCCATCATCGCCAATCTCACCGGAATCCCCACCGTCTCCGACTTCCGCCCCGCCGACATGGCCCTCGGCGGCCAGGGCGCTCCCCTCGTCCCCTTTGCGGACTACCTTCTCTACCGCCACCCAAAACTCGGCCGCGTCTCCCTCAATCTCGGTGGCATCGCCAATATCACAGTCATCCCTGCCAGCGCCAAGCCGCAAGACATCTTCGCCTTCGACACCGGCCCCGCCAACATCCTCATCGACGCCCTCGTCCAACTCTTCACCCGCGGCCGCCAGCGCCTCGACAAAAACGCACGCCTCGCCAGCCGCGGCCATATCAACAATGCGTTGATCTACCGCCTGATGAAGGACCCCTATCTCGCGCTTCATCCTCCCAAATCCACCGGCCGCGAATACTTCGGAGCCGCCTACGTCAAGGATCTCCTCGGCTTCGCCCGCAAGCACGACATCCGCCCTGCCGACGTTCTCTACACCGTCACCTATTTCACCGCCGCATCCGTCGTGGATGCGCTCCACCGCTTCGTCCTCCCCAAACACGAAATCGCCCAACTCATCGTCTCCGGCGGCGGCGCTAGCAATCCTCTCCTCATGCTCCAACTCAAAACTCTCCTCCGGCCCGCTCTTCTTCAAAATGCAGTCCCTCTTTCTCGCCGCTCGTTTACCCTGAGCCGAGGTGGAGCACCGCCCGTTCACCGGGATCGCACGCGAAGTTCTACCCGGCCGCTCCGAGCCGAGTCGAAGGGCCACTTCTTCCATCCCATCGAGCTCATTCCCTCCTCTCAATTCAGCATTCCCGGCGAGGCCAAAGAGGCCCTCGCCTTCGCCCTCCTGGCCTACGAAACCTTCCACCATCGCCCCTCTAGCATCCCTTCCGCCACCGGCGCCAGCCGTCCCGCCATTCTCGGCAAAATCTCCTACGCATGACGCCTTCGTAGCGGCCACCTTCAGGTGGCCAAGGCGTTCCGGCACAGGCTTGCCCTGTCCTTGACGAGGGTGCTCCCCGTGCGCCCGATCACACCCCACAAATCAAATGAACTTGAGGGTGCCCCACCCTCGGTTTATGAGGGTGGCTCGTACGATCAAAAGGCGCGATTCTCTCTTTTCTCCATGCTTTCCTATTACCTCTACCCCTTGTGTGTTAAATCCTATTCCTGCGATCCAACGCCGCCGAATCTCCTCTTTCTCTGCTCCCCTCTGTTACCTCTGTGGTGCACTCTTCCCTCAAAAAACAAAAACGGCGGCCAACCTTCAGCCGCCACTTTCCCGCGAACATCGAATTTCGAGTTTCGTTCTTCTCTTTACTTCCTTACTTCATTGCTTCTTGACTTCGTTCTTCTCACGCCGGCACCGCGTCATCTCCCTCCAGCGCCTCCTGAATCAATTCCGCTGGTATCGCCCCTTCTCTCCCAATGCACCAATGTTCCCCGCGCAACTCCACGATTGTCGAGGGCACAAACTCCCCCGCCTCGCCCGCATCCAGGATCACCGGAATCTTGTCGCCCAGCTGCTCCAGCACTTCCTCCGCGTTCGCGCACGTCGCCGACCCCGACACATTCGCGCTCGTTCCCGTCAGCGGCACGCCCAGCTCTTCGATCAAATGGCTCACAATTTTGCTTTTCGGCCAGCGCAGCGCGATCCGCCGCGTGTTCGCCGTCACTTTCAGCGGCAACCGGTTGGACGCCTCCACCACCATCGTCAATGGCCCCGGCCAGCACGCGCTTGCCAGCCGGTAGAAATTCGCCGGCAGATCCCTCCCCAGCATGCGCGCCTGCGCCAGCGAATTGATCAATATCGGCAGCGCACGCGATTCCGGTCGTCCCTTCACCCGAAAAATCTCTTCCACTGCCGCCAGGTTCACCGGATCCGCTGCCAGTGCATACAGTGTGTCGGTCGGCACGGCCACCACGGCTCCCCGTCTCAGCCACGAAGCGGCATACCGGATCGTCTTGTCATCGGGGTTCCGTGGGTCGACTTTCAACACTTCGGCAGACAAAATATCCACTCCACCGGCAATTCTATTCCCGGCCCATGTAGTGGCCGAACTTCAGATCGGCGCCATCGCAATTTCGAATTCGTGCGGCAATCGCCCCTGTCGCCGCTTGCCAAGGACGCTACCACACCCCTCCACCTCGCGCAATGATGCCCACCACCTTCACATGTCATCCCCATCGGAACCCGGCGACTTTGGCTGGCCGTTTTGGAGGGATTGCGTCTAAATTTCTGGTGCAAATCTCCACCGCGGAAACTTTCGGCTCACAGCTGTCGATCCGCTTCCCATTTTTCTGTTCTTTACTTCTTTGCTTCATTACTTCTTTGCTTGATTTCTGCTACGCTTCCCTCAAATGCCCACCTCCACATCCGCGCCCTCGCCCATCACCTCCCGCGACAATCGCTGGCTCAAGCTCTTCCGCATGGCCCTCCGCGGCGGCTTCCCCACCGAATCCGGTTCTGTCGGCGTCGAGGGCGTCCGCCTCGTCCAAGAGGCCCTCACCTCCGGCTGCAAAATCGAAGCCATCCTCTTCAGCGAGTCCGGCGAACGCCACCGCTCCCGCCTCGCCCCGTTGATTTCCCGCCCCGAAATTGCTTTCCCAATTCTCAAAACCACCGATCGTCTCTTCGAAGGTATCGCCGATACCGAACATCCCCAAGGAATTGCTGCCCTCGTCCTCCCTCGCCCCGCGCAGCTCGATGATCTTTTCTCCGTCCCCGAAGGCAAATCCTCTCCGCTCGTCGTCGTTCTGGCTGGCGTCCAGGACCCCGGCAACGTCGGCACCATCCTGCGCACCGCCGCCGCTTTCGGTGCCACCGGAGCCGTCACCTCCGCCACTGGCCAATCCGGCACCGCCAGTCCGTTTTCTCCCAAAGCCCTTCGCTCCTCCGCCGGAGCCGCTCTTCATCTCCCCGTCGTTCACGGCGCCACGCTCGCCATCCTCCTCACGCAATTCAAGCTCAACAATATTTCCACTGTTGCCACCTGTGTCCATGATGGCAGCGGCGCGCATGCTCCCGTCGCTCCCTGGGAAATCGACTGGTGCCAGCCCATCGCTCTTCTGGTCGGCAATGAAGGAGCCGGACTTCCCGAAGACGTCGTCCACTCCGCCGACGCCCGCATCCATATTCCCCTCGAACGCCAGGTCGAATCCCTCAACGCCGCCGCTGCCGCCTCCGTCCTGTTCTACGAAGCCTTCCGCCAGCGCCACCGCGATTAATCCTCCGTGCAGCAAAGCCTGCCATCCCGGCCAGAGCGGCGCGGTTTTTTCTTGCATGCCGCCGTTTGGCACGCCGGGTCGCGCGGTGGAGGGATCGCCGCAGGATGTGGAGTTCAGCGAGCAGTTCCAACAAGCAAGCGGCCGCCCGCATCGCGCCAGCCGCCGCCCTCCTCCCTTCCCGAATTTCCATTTTCGAATTTCTATTTTCGATTTTCGCCTTGTACCATCGTAAAGATGAGCCTCTTCTCCAGCCTCCCCGAGCCCGAAACCTCCGCGGCCCTCCAGCCGCTCGCCGAACGCATGCGTCCCCGCACCCTCGACGAATTCATCGGCCAGGAAAAGCTCCTTGGCCCCGGCAAGCCTCTCCGCGTGCAAATCGAATCCGACAATCTCACTTCCATGCTCTTCTGGGGCCCTCCCGGATGCGGCAAAACCACCCTCGCGCGTCTCATCGCCCGTCTCACCAAATCCGAATTCGTTCCCTTCAGCGCCGTCACCTCCGGCATCAAGGAAATCAAAGACGTCATGGCCGATGCCGAACGCAAATCCCGCTCCGGCCAGCGCACCATCGTCTTCGTCGATGAAGTCCACCGCTTCAACAAAGCCCAGCAGGACGCCTTCCTCCCTCACGTCGAAGCCGGCCACATCCTCTTCATCGGCGCCACCACCGAAAATCCTTCCTTCGAAGTTATCTCCCCGCTGCTCTCCCGCACCAAGGTCTACGTCCTCGAAGCCCACACCACTCCCCAACTCGTAGAACTTCTGAAACGCGCCCTCGCCGACAAGGAACGCGGCCTCGGCCACGAAAACCTCTCCGTCTCCGACGATGTCCTCTTCCGCATCGCCTCCTTCGCCAACGGTGACGCCCGCACCGCCTACAACACCCTTGAACTCTGCGCTAAAAGTGCCCAACCCGACATCACGGGCACCATTCAAATCACGAAGGACCTCCTCGAATCCCTCCTCCAACGCAAACTCCTCCGTTACGATAAAGCCGGCGAAGAACATTTCAATCTCATCTCCGCCCTTCACAAATCCGTCCGCAACTCTGATCCCGACGCCGCTCTCTACTGGCTCGCCCGCATGCTCGAATCCGGCGAAGATCCTCTCTATCTCGCCCGCCGCATGGTCCGCATGGCCTCGGAAGACATCGGCCTCGCCGAACCCGGCGCCCTCGCCGTCACCCTCGCCGCCAAGGAAGCCTTCGACTTCCTCGGCGCACCCGAAGGTCACCTCGCCCTCGCGCAAGCCGCCCTCTATCTCTCCCTCGCGCCCAAATCCAACGCCGTCTACGTCGCCTACGGCAACGTCCTCGAAGACGTCCACAATACCGAAGCCGATCCCGTCCCTCTCCATCTCCGCAACGCCGTCACCGGCCTCATGCGCAACGTCGGCTATGGCGACGGCTACCAATATGCCCACGACTTCCAAGAAAAAATCACCTCGATGACCTGTCTCCCAGACAACCTTTCCGCCCGCTCCTACTACAAACCTACTGACCAGGGTTTCGAGCAGCGCCTTCGCTCCCGGCTAGACGATATTCGCAAAATCAAATCCCGCGGTGCCTCCAATGGCTGATCCCGTCCCGCACGCCCACCCCGCGCTGTCTACCAGTGCCGGCTCACTCCCGCGCGTCCACTCCCTATGGTCATCCCGAGCGAAGCGAGGGATCTGCTTTTGGCTCTTGTTTAGCGTTGCAGCATGTCCATCGGTGCGAGCCCAGATCAAACGCCCCAAGATATTCGGAATTAGCTTTGTACGAATCAGCTGTACCGAGGATTGCGGTCGTGCCCGATTCTACGAAGCGTTCCTGCCCTTCGCCGGCGATTGCATGTGGTGCGGTCGACTTTTCCTCTTCGACATCGGTCGTGCGGAACCCCAATCCTCCATAAACGATTCTCAAGAAATCACGCTGACCATAAGCAGCCCCATTCCCGACCCCGCCGGGCTGGCCGAAATAGCTTTTGCGACCGGCGACATCGATCGCTTTGATCGCTATTTGCACGAACGCGGCGTATATACTGTTCCGCGAAAATCTGACGTTGGGATTGCATTTGACGATCCGGGCGGTCACCACATTTGCATCGTCCAAGATGATCCGCCCACGCTGACATATGCGCACAAAGTGCTAGGAATGCGATTAGTGCACGCCGGCTTCATCGTAAGGAACCGTGATTCCATGGAAATATTCTATAAAGATATTCTGGGCTTCCATTCGTACTGGCACGACGGCATCAAAGACAGCGAAACCAACTGGATGGACATGCAAGTCCCTGATGGCACCGACTGGATCGACTTCATGCTCAATGTCCGTGCGAACGCAGACAAACAAACCCTTGGCATCATGAATCATATTGCCTTAGGCGTTCCGGATGTCCGCGCGGCCGCTAAGGTACTCGAATCCCGCGGGGTAAAATCACCCGAGAAACACCAAATCGGCCCCGACGGCACCTGCATCGAACTCATGGAATTCACTCCCCTCCAGCCACCGTGTTGCAATCCCTACACGGGCCTCTTCCCGAAACCATGACAACCTTCTCCGCTTCTTGTCATCCCGACCGGATAGCCGCCGCCTTTGCGGCTCGTAGTGGAGGGACCGGCGCACTCAACAAGCCGTTCTCATACCTTCCAGAGCGAGTCCGCCTCGTTCTGCTCGCCACCACGTCTCCGTTCCCTCTGCTCTCCTCCGCTATCTCTGTGGTGAATTCTTTCTGCCTCTTCTCCGCGAGACTCCGCGCTTTTTGCGTCTCTGCGCTTGGCTCCTCTGCGGCCCCTCGCAGTCACAAACCCGCGCACCACCGCCCTCTCCCCCATTTTCCATTTTCCACTTTCCGTTTTCTGTTTACTTCTCTCGCCGCTCGTCACTCGCCACTCGCCACTTTCTTCCTTCTCCTCAGCTTCTTCCCATTTCCAACACCCGCTCAAAACCTCGACAAGCCCTCCGTCACCATCGACGAGGAAGTCACCTCTTTCGCCTACGCCCCAGACGGCCGCGTCGTCTTCTCTGTCCGCCGCATGTTCAAAACCAAAAAATACGACCTCCAGCGCGACGACATTTGGCTCATGGAGCCCGGCGGAAAGCGCAAGCGCATCTTCGAAGGCCAGAAATTCACCAACGGCCAGGCCCTTTTCACCTATCAGGTTGAATCCTTCACCTGGTCTCCCAATGCCCACATCATCGCCGTCTCCCTCTTCACCACTTCCATGGACGCCGACTCCGGCTCCCGCGAAGACAATCCCGCCCTCCTTCTTCTCGAGGACTCCGGCCGCGAAATCCGCCCCAATGGAAAAGACGCTCTCGTCCCCAACGCGCAGTTCCCCATCTGGCTGCGCGACAATCAAACCCTCGCCTACCTCACTTACGGCGATAATCCCCAAGGCCTCTTCTCCCTCGAATTTCTGAATATCAGCACCGGCCCCGTCGGCAAAGCCTTCGAAGGCCGCACCTTCGAAGGCGCCGCTCGCATCTCCGGCAGCAACGCCTGCATCGCTGTCGAACGTCCTCCGCGTTTCGAAGGGCCCCCGCGCCTTCAGCGCCTCGATCTCCTCGCCCAGGAGGATAAAGAGGTCGCCACTCTCGACGCCTACGCCGGCGGCATCACCGTCTCTCCCAGCGGCAATCTCGTTGCCTACTTTCTGGACAAGGAAGTCCTCGAAATCCGCGATCTCGCTGATCCCCTCCGCGTCGCGCGGCTCCGCGTTGGCCTCGGCGTCCTCCAGTGGTCCGCCGATGAATCCCGCTTCTTCCTGAAGCGCACCATCGAAAAACGCTCCGCCGACCTTGCCTTGTTCAGCATCCCCCGCCTCCGGGCCTATCCCCCCCACGCCCAAATTCCCGTCTCCGAACCAGACCCCAACATCCTCCTTCACGGCCTCACCATCCGCGAATATGCCCTCTCGCCCGACGGCCGCTCCCTCGCCATCGTTCTTCCCGGCAAGCGCAACCTCCAGATCTTCCCCTTCTAGTGGCACAGCCATTCCTGGCTGTGCTCTTTCCCTGCTGTGTGGGGCGCCTTTACGCCACCTTCTCGTCCGTGTCCTCAAGCAGACCCTCTGTGTTCCCTTTCCCCATGGATTGACCTCGCCTCCACCCATGCATGAGACTGTCTTCCCGACCGGACGCCAGCGCCTTTTGCTGGCCGGAGTGGAGGGATCGAGGCACTTTGCATTTCCCAAAGGCGCCGCGGCAGGCAAAAGATTCTCCGCTTCCTCTGTTCTCCTCTGGCAACTCTGTGGTGATACCTTCTCTTTCCCAAAACAAAAGCGGCGCAAACTTCGCGCCGCTTCTTCCTATTTTCAATTCATCAAATTTCTATCTTCGCTTTTAGACTCTCCTCATCAACCAGTCACTCCTCATCAATCACCGCCGTCTCTTATGCTCCACCAATAAACATGCGTTCTCCACCACCGCCAACCCCGCCTTCCTCGCCTTCTCCGCCGCCGCTCCGTTCTCAATCCCCAATTGCATCCACAGCACCTTCGCCTTCACCGCGATCGCGCTATCCGCCACCGGACCTACGTCCTCGCTCTTTCGGAACACATCCACGATATCAATCGCCTCTGGCACATCCTCCAGCCGCGCGTACGCCTTCTCTCCCAGCACTTCCGTCTCGTTCGGATTCACCGGAATTATCCGGTATCCCATGCGCTGCAAATAGGCGGCTACCTCGTTCGAAGCTCGCAACGGGTTCGACGACAACCCCACCACCGCAATCGTCTTGGCCTGACGCAAAATCTGCGCCACCCCATCCCCATTCCTACTCCAGTTGTCCGGCCAATGTAGGTTCATGTCACCCCGGTAGCACAGCCTTTAGCCTGTGTCTCTGCTCTTCGATGATGCCCGCAGCTCGGCCGTTATGCGGCGCACCTTCTCACAACACTCTACGCTCTTCCTCTTGCTTATTGCTTATGGCTCAAGGCTGCTAACAGCTAACGGCTCTCTTCTCACACCGATCGATTCGAAAACTCATTCGTCTGCACGCTCCGTGCCCGCGCCCCCGCCGGCCGCGCCAGCGCATGCTCCAGCGCCACCAGCAGCTTCGTATTCTCCGCCGCTCTTCCCACCGATATCCGCATCGCCTCCGGGAATCCCATCCAACCCAGCGGCCGCACGATCACGCCCTCATGCAACAACTCGTCGCACAACGCCTTCGCCCGCGGCCCGATCGGCACAAATACAAAATTCGTCTCGCTCGCCACCGGCTGCAATCCCATCCGCTTCAATTGCTCATACAACCGCTTCCGCTCCGTCCGGTTGATCTCCACCGATTTCCGCACGTGCTCTTCGTCGTCCAGCGCCGCCAGCGCTGCCGCCTGTCCCACGCTCGTCACGTTGAACGGCGTGCGCAGCTTGTTCATCTCCGCCACCAGCGTCGGATGTCCAATGCCGTACCCGATCCGCAGCCCCGCCAGCCCGTACACTTTCGAAAACGTCCGCAGAGTCAGAATATTGTTGTACTCGCGGAACAACTTCATCGCATCGGGCAGATCCTTCCGGTCCGCATATTCCCGGTACGCCTCATCCAGCACCACCAGCACGTCTCCCGGCACTTTCCTCATGAACTCCCGAAATTCCGCTTCGCCAAACGCCGTGCCCGTCGGATTGTTCGGATTCGCAATGTAAATGATTCGCGTCTGCGGCGTCACCGCCCGCGCAATCGCCCCCAGGTCAAATCCGTAGTTCTTCTGCGGCGTCAAAATCAGCTTCCCGCCGCTCGCCCGAATGGCAATGGAAAACAGCGCGAACGATCCCTCGCTGGTAATCCCCTCCAGTCCCGGCCGCAGCAGCACCCGTGACGCCAGATCGATGATCTCGCTCGATCCCAACCCCACAAAAACCTCTTCCGCGCGTACTCCGGCCCGCGCCGCCAGCACTTCGCGCAGCCTCTTGCTTCCCCCGTCCGGATACCAATTGGCGTCCCCCAGCATCCGCCGTGCCGCTTCCATCGCTTTCGGCGAAGGGCCCAGCGGGTTCTCGTTCGACGCCAGCTTCACCGCATGAATCTTTAGTTCCTGCTCGACTTCTTCCACCGGCTTCCCCGCCACGTACGCCGGCAGCCCCTGGATGTAGTCCGGAATCAATTCTTCCAGTGTGTGCGTCATAACCAAAGTTTATCTCCAAGATTAGTTTCTGCGAAGCCCCTCCTCCCTTACAGTAATCCCCGTCACCCCCGCCGTTCGCTTCCGCCCTCTCCCGGCCTCCGTTCCGCTTGCCGCCATCTCGTAACCAACCTCACCGGTGGGCGGAGCTTTCGTTCACCCTGCGCTTCGAACGCCTCCGACGGCAAGGTCCCGCAAAAACCAGGCCATGGCGCCCAGAAGCAAATGGCTTCTTCCTCCATTCCTCCGTATCGGCACGTTGCAGTGGGTGGCTCGCAGCGTTCTCTTCCCAATTTGAATTTTCAGTTTTCTAATTTCGCATTTCCCGCAAACTTCCCAACATTTTTGAATCCCACGCCGCTTCCCGCGCATCTCATAAGCATGCGGACGCTTGCCCTCGGTCCATTGCCCGGCCTGTCCCCTCGTACTGTTTCCTCCCTCCCCCTTTCCCTGTTATCTTTTTCGCGCCGTGCTTGCGCTCCCGCCCGGCGCTCCGGTACTATATATCGTATGGCGATATATTCCCGGAACCCAGTCTCCGGTGGTACCCTGTCTTTTCCGGTGGATTTCGCTCGTCAACCTGCTTCAAGTGTCTTAGGAGGACACGCATGACTCAGTCACCCCGCGCGCTCAAGCAAGCTCTTCTCGTCTTCTCTTCCGCCGCTCTACTCGTTGTCGCCGGCTGTCATAAAAAGACGCCTCCGCCGCCGCCAACTCCTCCCGCTCCTGCGCCCGCTCCGGCCAAGCCCACCGTCTCCTTCTCCGCGGATCCCTCTTCCATCAACAAGGGCCAATCCGCCAAGCTCACCTGGTCTTCCACCGACGCCAACAACGTCTCCATTTCCCCCGAAGTCGGCGCCGTCACCCCCCAGGGCTCTACCACGGTGACCCCCTCTGACTCCACCACCTACACCATCACTGCCAGCGGTCCCGGCGGCAGCGCCGAAGCCACCGCCCACGTCACTGTCAACGCCCCGCCTCCTCCCCCGGTTCATGAATCCACCTTTAACGAGCTCTTCGCGCAGGAAGTCAAGGACGCTTACTTCGACTATGACAAAGCCGATATCCGTGCCGATGCGCAGACCGCTCTCCAGCACGATGCCGATTTCCTGAAAAAGTACCCGCAAGCGCGCATCGTCATCGAAGGCCACTGCGACGAACGGGGTTCCACCGAATACAACCTCGCTCTCGGCGATCGCCGCGCCAATGCCGTCAAGCAGTACCTCGTCAACCTCGGCGTTCCTGCCGCTAACATCAACACCGTCAGCTACGGCAAGGAAAAGCCCTTCTGCACCGAATCCAACGAGTCTTGCTGGCAGCAAAACCGCCGCGGCCATCTCACCCCGGCTCAATAAACCTTTACGGGCGGCTTCTTGCCCTGCGCCTTGCGTAGGGTTACGCCGCCCGCTTCTCACTTCGGGGCCGAGCGAGTCTCGGCCCCTCTTTCTTTTTCTGCCCTCTTCTTCTCTTCCCTCTTCCCCATACCGCTGGACTTAAACCGGCCTCTTGCTTCTCCGGGAAATCTGTACTCTTTCTCCGTGGCCTCTGTATTTAATTCCCCCTTCTTCCCGGCTTCCCGGCCTCCCGCCTGACCGGCCCGCGGCACACTCCGTCCATCTTGCCGGCCTTTCTCTGCGTTTGCTCCAATTTTCGATCTGCCATTTTCTATTTTCGCTTTTCTAGTCTATCCCCTTGCTCCCCATGCAATCTCCCGCTAAATTGGAATGTTGGGGGACTGCTCGCTCTTCTCCCCTCGTATTTCCTGGCCTCGCAAATTTTGGGAGGAATCGTCATGCGTGTTCGTACCGTCATTTATTGCTCCGCTGCCATGCTCGCCAGCGCCATCGCCGGCACCCTCATCGGCCCCAAGCCCGTCATGGCCGTGGCCCGCGAAATCATTGAGCTCCAGCGCGATGTCACCACCCTGCTGCAAGGTCAGAAAGACATGCAGACCCAAATGACCCAGGACCACACTGTCTTGAAAACTCTGGTCCAGCAGTCTTCCGATTCCGTCGACAAGCTCAACACCACCATGTCTGGTCTCCAGAAATCCGTCCAGGATGTCCAGGCCAATTCCGGCACCCGACTCGACACCATGTCCACCCAGGTCCAGGGCCTCTCCGACAATCTCGAGGAAATTAAATCCCGCCTCGGCAAGCTCAACCAGCAACTCGTCGATCTCCAGAACTCTGTCTCCAGCATCGACGCGCGCCTCGCCGGCGGCAATTCCACTGGTGCACCCGGTGGCGCGCCAGGCGCCGCTCCCAGCGCTGCCGCGCCGGCGGCCGCTCCTGGTGCTGCTGCCGCACCCGGCGCCAATCCCCCTCCCCCGGCGGATCTTCTCTATTCCAACGGTCTTCGTGATATCACCAGCGGAAAATATGAACTCGCCCGCTCCGAATTTCAGGATTATCTTCACTTTTACGGCGACACCGACCTCGCTTCCAACGCTCAGTTCTATCTCGGTGAAATTGCCTACGCTCAGCGCCAGTACGATCAGGCCGTCTCCGAATACGACAAGGTCATCAGCAACTATCCCAAAAGCTTCAAGCTCGCTCCCGCGCACCTGAAAAAAGGCATGGCCCTCCTCGAACTCAATCAGAAAACCGCCGGCGTTCGCGAACTCCGCGAAGTCGTCAAGAAATATCCCGGCACGGAAGAGGAACGCCGCGCCCGCGCCAAGCTCAAGGACATGGGCCTCGCCGTCTCCGCCGCCGCCCACTAGAACCCCTCCGCCGCCTCCCCTGCCCCCTCATCGAGGGCCTAACCACGCAAACTTTGTCATTCCGAATCCCCGCTTGCTCTGCGCGCACTTCGCGAAGGGCGTTCTTTGCGGGGTGAGCGACCTGCTTTTCGCTCCTCTCCTGCCAGGATGTCAACACAGCCAAGCTATCTCATAAATGAGGTCACGGGGGGTCGGAGTTTTAGTTCACCCTGAGCCTCGAAGGGCTCCGACAATAACGCCCAGCAAAAACGGGGCTTTAGCCCCTGAGGAATTGATCTCCTATTTTTGTGATGCAAATAGACAGTTCGATCTCAGTCCGCTCAGGGATCTCCCTCGTTCAACGCAAAATGTCCCAAAGTTTTCAGAAATCCGTCAGTTGTTGATCAACCGGCAGGAGTCCATCTCTTCGCCGGCTCCTGGATCGATTTCCGCATGCAGCGTCGCCGGGGCCACCGCTGAAGGCCGCGCCTCCGGAGCTGGCTCGGGCGCCGGTGGCTCGGGCGATGGCGGCACGCGCTCATTGATGAGCGGCGTGAGCCAGGGACTTTGCAACGCGGCCAGCGCGAGTTCCTCTTCCAGCCCGCTATAAATCGGCTCGCTCAGCTCTTCCCGCGCTCTCTGCTCGCAATTTTCTCCATGCTTTTTTCGCAGCAACTCAAAGATGTACCGCACGGCGGTCGCCCCCATCTTCGCTTCAATGAGGTTCCGCGATTTCCCAGACTTGTAAGCCGCCACCGCCTGGCGAAACGCGGTCAGCGCGTCGTCGGAATGCGCTTCGGCGGCGCCGGCAAGCCCTTGCACAAACTGCATCTGGAAATCGCAGCGAGCGTTAAGCAGATGTTCCAGTTCCGCGCTCTGTGCGCTGAGCGCCTCCTTCAATTTCCGGTTGTCCGCCGCGTTCGAGTCCCACAATTTCTGAACTTCCTTCGCCAGGATCCGGCCATATTCGTTCCGCAACTGCGCCGTGGCATCGGTCGTCGCGAGCCTGGTCCGCTGCTCAAACAGGTTCAGGCTGAATCGCGCCACCAGTCCAAACACTGCCGTCAGCAGCAAGGTCACAATTCCCAAAGTCCACAATTCCGTGCTGAGCGTTCTCTGGTAGTAAGACTCGTAGAGCTTCTGCGTTCGCAGGATGTAGTCCTTTTCCATCGCTGCGCCCGCCGCGGCTTTTTCGGCGGCGTCGGCCCGCGCTTCCAGCTTGTTCAGCCGGTCTTCTGGCGTGGGGCGCGGGGATTTCTGCGCCTGCTCGGATCGAACGACCGGGATAAGAAACGCAAACGCCGCGGCCACCACCAGCATGCGTTGACATTGTTTTTTCATGGGTCCTGCTCCAGGCTGGGTCTCTCACTCTAGTCTTGCGAGAAGGGTGTTGCCACGATTGCGAGGGGCGGTCGGTGTCCGAACCGATACCGGCCAAAGGACTAGGTTTGCCTCTTCGCGTTTTTCGCCCCTTCCATCGCCCCATCCGTTCCCGCCCTCTCCTTTGTCTCCTCCCTTAGCGGTATTCTCCCCGCTATGGCAGGCCCGTTCCATCCACTGCCACCTCGCGACTCCTACCCTTCTTCCCAGGCACCACCCTCCCGCACCCGTTTCGTTCTTCCTCCCCGCATTTCGCTTTTCTTCTGCCCCGTGTTATCTTCGTTTTCTCTGGGTGGCGGTATCTGTTTTCTCTCTTCCAAGGAGCAGCCCTATGTCCGTCAATAAAGTCATTCTCGTTGGCCGCCTGGGCCGCGATCCGGAAACTCGCTATACCTCCGGCGGGCAGGCCGTTGCCAATTTCTCCGTCGCCACCGACGAATCCTACAAAGACCGCAACGGCGAGCGCCAGAAGCGCACCGAATGGCACAAGATCGTCGTTTGGGGCAAGCAAGCCGAAATCGCCCAGCAATATCTCAAAAAAGGCTCCCTGGTTTTCATCGAAGGACGCATTCAATCCCGCGAGTGGCAGGATAAGGAAGGCCAAAAGCGCACCAGCTTCGAAATCGTCGCCAACAATTTCCGCATGCTCGGGGGCCGCGGCGATGGCATGGCCGCCGGTGCGGGCGCCAGTGCCGGAGCCTCGCGCGGTGGCGGTGGGGACGACTTCGGCCACGATGCCGGACCCTCCGAGGAGTTCGGTCCCAGCTCCGGCCCCGAAATCTCCGACGAAGACATCCCTTTCTAACATTCGCTAGCGCGGCACGCTCGCCCTGAGACTTTTTTAGCGGCCGAGCTTGCCCCGCCCTCTTCGCGCTACTCTTCTCTGCGTCCTCCGCGCCTCTGCGTTAGGCTTTCTTCTCTCTTCAACACTCGACCCCTGAACGTTTGCCCTTGTGAACATCCCCGGCCTCGTCCCTCCCTCCCCTTCGCCAATCGTGTATACTCCCCTCGTCCCTCGCCATCCGCACCGGAGGCCGCCTATGCTTCGGAAATTCCTTTTTGTCGCTTTCCTCTTTTCCACCGGCGCTCTCATCGCTCCCGCCCAGGATTGCAAACTCAAATTCTCCGTCGCCTACACCGACGGCAAGACCATCCAGGTCGGCCTCACTCCCGATCAAAAGAAAATGTGGGATCTCGACGCCCCGAAAAAATTCAAAGGCATGTGCCTCGACGACAAGGCGCCCGAATTCATCGTCCTCTGGAGCCAGGACCTCAACGGCGCCGAACTTGCCCAAACCAGCGTCGACCACGCGAACGTCCTTCTCTCCACCGGCGAAACTCCCACTACGACCACTGCCCAGGCCAGCATGACCAGCGCCTATCACTATGTTCGCCCTTCCTCGCAGGTACGTGGCAAGGCTCTCTACTACGTTCTCGATACTTCCAAGAAACCCTATCCCCTGATTCGTCAAGGCGAGGGATATCAGGATGTACCTCGAGACGTCAAAACCGGCGTGGATAACTCCGTCTCCGCCGCCGATATCGCCTCCACCGTTCCCGACCCTGTCGAAGCCCTCTCCAACGCCCTCAAATGGCTCAAAAAAGATAAGAAGCTCTAGCCTCCCGTATTTCCAGGAGTACAGCGATTCCTCGCCGTACTCTCCTCTGCGCCCTCTGCCCCTCTGCGTTAAGTTCTCTTTCTCTTTCAACTTCGAAATCCCTGCCCACCCAAAAACAAAAAGGAGGCGCACTTGCGCCTCCCTATTCTCTGAATCTAACGGCCAACAGCGATCGGCTATTGGCCATCGGCTCGCCTCACATCGTCAGCACCACGCGAAACTCCGCCTTCCCCGACATCATCCGCGCATACGCTTCATTCGCTTTCGCCAGCGGATACTTCTCGATCATCGCCCGCACTCCGGTCATCTCCGCAAACCGCAGCGTGTCCTCCGAATCCATCGCCGTTCCCGATGGCCACCCCTGCACGCGGCGTTTCCCCATGATCAGCGGCGCCAGCGACACTTCCAGCGGCTCTCCCGACACCCCAATCGTCAGCAATTCCCCGCCCGGCTTCAATCCGCTTACCAACCCGGACATCGCCTTCGCGCTCGGAGCCGTCGCCAGGATCACCCGCGCGCCTCCCAGCTTCTGCAATTCCTGCGCCGCATCCGTATTCGCGCTGTCGATATATTTCGCCGCTCCCAACTTCTTTGCCAGCACTTCATTCTCCGGCCCGCGCCCAATTCCCACCACGCGGTATCCGAACTTCGCGCCAAATTGAATTCCCAGATGACCCAGTCCCCCGATCCCCTGCACCGCCACCAAATCCCCCGGCCCCGCACCGCTGTTCCTTAGCGCATTAAAGGTCGTAATCCCCGCGCACAGCAACGGCCCGGCTTCCGCCGCGTCCAGCGCCTCCGGCATTCGCGCCACCGCTTCATGCCGCGCGATCATGTACTGCGCGTAACCTCCGTCCCGCGTCACTCCGTTGATCTGCTCGTTGCTGCAAGTTACAAAATCTCCCCGCCGGCACGATTCGCACACGAAGCAATGTCCCCCGTGCCACCCCGCCCCCACGCGATCCCCCTTCTTCCACTGCGTCACGCCGGGCCCCACTTCATCCACAATCCCAGCTACCTCGTGCCCCGGCACCCGAGGAAACGTAATGAACGGAAACATTCCCTCTTTCGTCGCCGCATCGCTGTGGCACACGCCGCAAGCCAGCACCTTGATGCGGATCTCTCCCGCACCCGGCGCCGGCATCTCCCTCTCCACCAGCTCAAACTCTCCGCCCTTCCTCCCCACCTGTGCCACCAGATTCTTTGTCATCATCGTTTCCTCGCTTGTCTCCTCTGCTTTCCTCTTCGTCTTGCTGTCTACTTCCTTACTTCCATGCTTCGGCACCGCCATTTTTGCCTCTTCGGCTAGCCGCCAGTCACTTCTCCAAGCCCGCCGCTTCCGCCACCACCTGCGAGTTGTGCAAATTCAGCACGTGCCACTTCCCGCTCGTTCGCCTGCACATCGACATCCCGTGTCCCGTTAGGTGCTCTGCCGGCTCCGTAATCTCATACTCGTAGGAATACCAAAGCGCATCTCCGAAACTCTTCACGTCCTGCACCTTCATCCGGTAGCAAAGATCCGGCGCATATTTCATGAATCGCTTCTGCAAATATTCCACCGCTTCCTTCCGCCCGCGGTACTCTCCGTCCGGCGTGTACAGCACAATCTCCGGATCAAAACACTCCTCCAGCGTCTTCGCGTCTCCTTTCTCAAACGCCTCGGAACACCGGTGCATCTCCCCTTCCATCTGTCCGTACATGGCATGGGCGTCCGTCGGCTCCTTTGGCTCCGTCGCCATCGACGCCACCTGCCGCTTCAAATCGATCGTCACTCCCATCCGGTCCAGCAAATCCACACCCAGAATCCCGTCGATCTTCGCCCCACATGCCTTTCCAATCGGGCTCAGATCGATCGCCGGCAATCGCAAGTCGCGGAGTTCGTGCCCTCCTAGCGCCAACGCCGGCAACCTCACCTCCTTCGCGCTCGTCGCCGCCGTCCCGCTCCAGGAAGTCACCGAGATCTCTTTCGATCTGCCCGTGGTAAACGATCCCAAATTCAGGATCGTCGTCGCTCCTGTGTCCAGCAGAAACCTCATCTCCGTGCCGTCGATTTTCACCCGCACCACCGGCAGCACGTCGCACTTCTCAATCGGTATCTCGTCGCCACCCGTGTCTATGCTGGTTGCGGCACCCGCCTGCCCTTGTGCTAGAGCGCCCGGGGCCCCGCCAAACCACACCCATCCCGCTAACAGACCCATCCAGATCCGGGATTTCCTTGTAGCTTTCATCTCGCGCACACCCGTCCTCTCTTCCGATGCGTGGCCGTCCCGGCCGTTACTTCTCCAATTCAATTTTCATCTTGCGCTTACCATCCTTGGCCGCCTCTCCCACATTCCCTCCAATGACTAAATGTCTATCCCGCTCCCCGTTATCTCCTTACCCCTCCCTCCCCGCTGGTGTACACTTCTCCCAACCAGCTCCGCCTAACGGTAGGCTGCGCCCTGTGCGCTGTGAGGTCATCTTGCTCCCCTCTGGCAAGTTTCCTCGATTTCTTCTCTTCGCCGCCTGCTTTGCGGCTTCCCTTCTCATTTACGACATTGTTTTCATGCGGGAAGTCTTTGCGCGCCTGCTTCTTTCCAACTCTCTCGGCGCTTCCGTTATGGCCCTTGCTTCCGTCTCCTGCTTCTATGTCGCCTTCCGCTCATCCGGTTATGTCCGCCAGATCTGGATCCTGCTGGCCGTTGCCGTCGCCACTGAATGTTGTGGACAGATTCTCAGTTCTTATTACCAAAGCTTCGTCCCGGGCTCCTCCCTCTCCGCTGAACCTTCCGACATCTTCTTCTTCGTTTGGGCCGCTCCGGTCTTCATGATCCTGCTTCCGCGTTCGGAGGAAGAATTTCAGGGCATCGACGTTCTGCGCAGTCTCGATTTCCTCCAGATCGCCATCGTTGCCGTCACTGCCTACCTCTACTTCTTCTATTTCACTTCTCGCTGGACTACTGACGAGTACTCTCTGGTCCGCGGAATTTTGACCGTTTACATCGCTCGCGACCTTCTTCTCGCCTCGGCTTTTTTCTACCGATCCCGCTCCGCCGCGCCCTCTTGGCTTCGTGATTTCTTTTCGATCCTGGCTCTCGTGTTCCTCCTTTCCATCGTCTCCGACGCCGATTATCTGCTTACGCTGGCCGCCGCGGCCGGCAATTCCAGTTGGGGCGATCTTTTCGCCATGCTCCCCTATCTCGTCATCATTCTCCTCGCCGCCTACTGGTTCGATCGTGAACCTGCCGCTAGTGTCGCCATCCCCGCGGCCGCCACCCGCGGCGAAACTTTTTTCACCTCCCAATTCTTCCCTCTCGTCATGCCTTTGCTGGTCATCTTCATGGCCCGCGCCATCGCTCCCAGCCACGCGCTTCTCGCCTGGGTCACTCTCGGCGCTTCCGTCCTCTGTTCCTCCATACGCCTCATTCTCACCAATCGCCGCCAGCGTCGCATCACCGCGGATCTCCTCGCCACCGAAGAAGCCCTTCAACTCTCCCAGCAAATGCTTTCCACTGCCTTCTACAACAGCCCCGATGGCTTCGCCATCTACTCCCTTCCGGACGGAAAATACTACGAAGTCAACGAAGGCTTCACCCGCATCACTGGCCATTCCCGGGACGCCGCTCTCGGCAAATCTCCCGATGAACTCGGCATCTGGCCCGATCTCTCCGCCCGCCACTCTTTCCTCGCCGAGCTGCTCGAAAAGCGCAATGTCCGCAACTTCCCCTTTCAGGTCCGCACCAAATCCGGCCAGATCCGCGACGCCCTCATCTCCGGCACCGTCGTCAACATCTCCGGAACCGAACGCGCCCTCATCGCCGTCCGCGATATCACCGAAATCAAAGCCGCCCAGGACGCCCTTCGCCACAGCGAGGAGCGCTTTCGCTCTCTCGTCCACAATCTTCATGTCGGCATCATTACCTGCGACGCCGAAGGCCACATCCTCTTCGCCAACAAATCCATCCTCGCCATGTTCAACTCTCGCGATGAAGAAGTCATCGGCAAACTGGTCTACGACCTCGGCCTTCTCACCCTTGGCGAAGATGGCGAGCTCCTCCCCGACGAAAGCCGCCCGATTCTTTCCGCCATTCGTTCCGGTCAGCCTCGCTTCCACCAGTTGCTGGGCCTCCGCCGCCCCGAGGACCACGAAACCCTCTGGACCGTCGTGGACATCGTCCCTGAAACCGATTCCGCTGGCCGCATTTCCCGTTTTCTCATCTCTCTCACCAACGTCACCGATCAGCGCCGCGCCACCGCCGCTCTCCGGGAAAGTGAAGAACTCTTCCGCACCCTCGTCGACAACCTTCAGGCTGCCGTCGTCCTCCACGGGATCGACGGCCGCGTTGAATACATCAATCCCGCCGCCCTCCGCATGTTCAAATATCCCCAGGACTTCGTCGCCCGTGGCAAACTCCCCGCGGATTTGGGCATTGTTACCCTGGCGGAAGACGGCAGAACACTGGCCGAAGAGGAGCGTCCCGTCGTTCGCGTCCTGCGCACTCACTCGCCTGTTACCAACGTGAACGTAGGACTCCATCGCATTGAGACCGGCGAGACCTTTTGGGTCTTTGGCAGTTCCGTCCCGCGTTTCGATTCCAGAGGCAACTTCCTTGGCGTCATTACTTCTTTCACCGATCTCACCGAGCAGCGCCGCGCCATCGAAGCCCTCCGCGAAAGCGAAGAACGCTTCCGCACCCTTGTCCGCGACCTGCACGTCGGCGTCATCCTTCACAATCCCGACGCCACCGTCCAGTTCGCCAATCAGGCCGCGCTCGACATGTTTGAGCAAACCCGCGAAGAGATTTACGGGCAGCGTGCCGAGCGTCTTGGCTGGCACGCCGTCGACGTCAACGGGCGCCCCATCCCATATGACAAACTTCCCGCCGAAACCGTTCTTCGCACCAAGCTTCCCGTCTACAACAATGTCCTCGGCTGGCGGCGTCCGGAGAGCAAAGGTACCCTTTGGATCTACGGCAATGCCGTCCCGCAGTACGCGCCGGACGGCTCCATCTTCCGCGTCATCACTTCCTTCTCCGACATCACCGAAATGAAAAATGCGGAACGCTCCATCCATCAGCTCTCCACCGAACTCCTCAAGCTCCAGGATGAAGAGCGCCGCCGCATCGGCCGCGAACTCCACGACGGCATGGCGCAAACCGTTCTCGCCGTCAACCTCAGCCTCGCCCAGATTCGCCAGTCCGGCCAGCCGCTCACGGACGCCTCCAAGCGCGCTCTCGACAAAGCACGCGAACTCCTCCAGCAGATGTCCCGCGAAATTCGCACCCTCTCCTATCTCCTGCACCCCCCGCTGCTCGACGACCTCGGCCTTGGCACCGCACTGAAGGAGTACGTCAACGGCTTCAGCGAGCGTAGCGGGATCGACACTCAGCTCGAATTGCCTTCTCGCTATCGCCGCTTGCCCCAGATGGTGGAAACCGCTTTCTTCCGCATCACCCAGGAAAGCCTTTCCAATATCCAGCGCCACTCCGGCAGCAAGGCTGCCAAAGTCTCCCTCCTCGAAGACTCGGACTCCGTCATCCTCGAAATCACCGACTATGGCCACGGTATGCCTGCTCCCAAAAACGGCGAGGCCCTCCGCCCGCCGCGCCTGGGCGTGGGCATTCCCGGCATGCGCGAACGCATGGCTCAGCTCGGCGGCTACCTCGATATCGAGTCCAACTCGCGCGGCACCACGGTTCGTGCTCGTATTCTGCTCTCTGCTCCTGCGCTCAAGGACGCACTTCATGACACCTCTGCGCCTTCTTATCGCGGATGATCACGCCGTCGTCCGCGCCGGGCTCCGTGCACTCCTCGAATCTCACAGAGGTTGGCAGGTTTGCGCCGAAGCCTCCGACGGCCGCGAGGCCGTCGACAAAGCCATCAAGCTGAAGCCCGATATCCTCATCCTTGATATCGGCATGCCTCTCCTCAATGGCGTCGAGGCCGCTCGTCGCATTCACAAGTCCCTTCCAGCTTCCGAAATCCTCATCCTCACCATGCACGAATCCGACGAACTCGTTCACCAGGTTGTCGACGCCGGCGCTCGCGGCTACATCCTCAAGGACGAAGCCGATCGCGTCCTCATCGCCGCCGTCGAGGCCCTTCGCCAGCACAAGCCCTACTTCTCCACCCGCGTATCTGAAATCGCCGAAGTTTCCGACTCTTCCGATCCTTCCAAATCTTCCCGTTCCCGCATCACGCCCCGCGAACGCGAAATCCTCCAGCTCCTCGCCGAGGGTAAATCCAACAAGGAGGTCGCCACTCTTCTCAACATCAGCGTCAACACCGCCGAAGCTCATCGCGCCAACATCATGCTCAAGCTCGGCTTCCACTCCCTCGCCGATCTCGTCCTCTACGCCATCCGCAACAAAATCATCCAACCCTGACCACCCGTGCCCCCCTAGCCATTCGCCGTAAGCCCGTTTCTGGGCCGCCCGCGGCGGATTGCCATCCATCCGATCGTCTTAGCGCGAGAGCGAAAGTTCTCCTCGCGCCGTAGGCGCGAATGATCGCTTGCCGCCTGAATCGCGAACGATGCCTTGGCGCCGGAGGCGCGGCACAATCACCCTGCCGCCACCTCCTGAAGCCCGTTCTTGCTCACGGCCAATGGCTGCCCGCTAATGCCTGCTAGCCATCGACTTCTCCTAGTGCTTTTTCACTACGTAATCTCCTCAATTTCATTTTCTCCGCCCATCCCTCACCATTAACACCGCTGTAACAATTGTGCTCGGAGTAGGAATGCCCAACGGCCCGATCCGCGTCCTTATCGCCGATGATTCTCCCACTGCTCTCCGTTCTGTCTGCGATTACTTGGAATTTGCGGGTGGCTTTCTGGTGGTTTGTACCGCCAGCGACGGCGTCAACGCCGTTCAACTGGCCTCGCGCCATCAGCCGGATCTCGCGCTTCTCGACTTCCGCATGCCCCGTCTCAACGGTCTGCAGGCGGCCAAGGCGTTGCGCCAGTCGCTTCCGAAATTGCGCGTGATCATCTACTCCGAAATCAACGGGCCCACTCTGGAAGAGGAGTGCCGCTCTCACGGCGCCGATAGTTTCGTTGCCAAAAGCCGCCTCCCCGACGGATTGCTTCTCGAAATCCGCCGCCTCTTCCCCGGGTACCCCGTTTAGCGGTTCGTGTCCTTAGGCTTCGCGCGGGTCGCAAGCCTCGAATTTCCGCCCTTTGCCGTCTGGCCCAGTCGGTTTCGGCAAATGCGCGGCTTAAAGTCAGGAGTGGTTAGAACGACAGATGTCTTACTCAAGTTCGCAAGTCCTTTTCCTGGGGGAATTGCCCTTCTGGCTCAAAATTTCCCAATCCATCGTTGAGGCGCCCGCCGCGCCTTTCCAAATTCAACGTTCTCCCTCTCTTCGAGACGCGCTGCGCCGTCTCGATGCCGAACAGTGGCACGCGCTGCTGCTCGATCTCAGCCACCCGTCTGCCCAGGAGCTTCTGGCCGCCCGGAAGCTCCACGACGGGCTGGGCGCCATTCCCCTCGTGGCCCTGCTCCCAATCGACGATCCGCAATACCGCAATGCGGCCAACTCTGCTGGAGCCGCTGCTTCCCTCCTCCTCGACGACGTCTCCGCCGCCTCTCTCCAGCACGCTGTCCTCTCGGCCATCAACACCAACACCATTCGCTCGTCTCACAGAAAGGGTACGTCCATGACTCTTCCGCTGGATCATTCTCCTCTCGCGTCCGACCGCCTCCCCACCGCCAGAGTCGACGCTATCTCCCACGCCATCAACAATCTCCTTTGCGTCATCAACGCCAATGCGGACATCCTCACCGACCAGCTCGAGTCCACTCACAATGCCGTCCGCAGCGTCTCGCAAATCAAGAAAGCCACCAAATCCGCCGCGGACCTCATGCGCCTCCTCAAAACTCCCTAAGTAGCACAGGCTTCAGTCTGTGCAATCGATCCAAAGGCGCAAGGCAAAAATCCCTGAGCACGCCTGTGTGGCGCACTCTTTCATACCCCTGTGCCCTACCTTCAATCTGTGTAACCAATCCGCCTCCCCAAATCAAACGCGCTTGCGAATCACCCCTTCTCTGATGCCCCCATTCTGCCCTCAACCGTTGCATATAATTCCGCTCCGTGCCCTAACCACTCTTTGCCCAATACCTGCTCGCTCTTTTCCATTTTCTCTTTTCTATTTTCCATTTCTACTCGTACTTCCTTTACTTCCCTCGTCTCCTCCTCTACCCTTCCTTTATGCCCAATAATCGCCAGCTCAAGCTCGTCAACCGCCCCACCGGTCTCGTCACTCCCGACGTCCTTCAACTTTCCGAATCTCCCGTTCCCGCCGTCGCCGACGGCCAGGCCCTCGCCCGCGTCAAATATCTTTCCATCGACCCCACCATGCGCATCTGGATGGCCGATATCCCGCAGTACATGCCGCCGGTCCAGCTTGGCGAAGTTATGCGTTCCTTCGGTGTCGCCGAAATCATCGAGTCCCGCCACCCCGACTACAAAAAGGGCGACAAAGTATCCGGCCTCACTGGCCTTCAGGAATACGTTCTCATCACCGGCGAAGAGAAGCGCTCTTTCCAGAAACTCCCCTCGATTCCCTTCCTTTCGGACACCAACTTCCTCAATCTTCTCGGCATTAACGGTCTCACCGCCTATTTCGGCCTGCTTGAAATCGGCAAGCCACAGTCCGGCGAGACCCTTGTCGTTTCCGCCGCCGCTGGCGCCACCGGCAGCATCGTCGGACAGCTCGGCAAAATCCAAGGCTGCCGCGTCGTCGGCATCGCCGGCTCCGATGATAAATGTAAATGGATCAAGGACGATCTCGGCTTCGACGCCGCCATCAACTACAAGCATCCCAACTGGAAAGACCAGCTCGCCGCCGCTACTCCCAAAGGCATCGACATCGACTTCGAAAACGTCGGCGGCGAAGTCATGCAAGCCGTCCTCGACCGCATGAATCTCCACGGCCGCGTCGTCCTCTGCGGCCTCATTTCCGGCTACACCAAACAGGACCCCGGCCTCGCCAGCTTCGGCCAGGTCCTCATCAAGCGCCTCCGCGTCGAAGGCTTCATCATCCTCGATTACGTTTCACGCTTCATGGAAGCCGGCCAGAAACTCGGCATGTGGAAAATGACCGGCAAGCTCAAAACCCAGGAAACTATCGTCAAGGGCCTCGAAAAAGCTCCCGAAGCCATCAACATGCTCTTCCGCGGCGAAAACACCGGCAAACTCATCGTCGAACTCTAGCCTGCGCTCTTCCCCCGTGCAGGGGCGGCTGTACCCCGCCGCCGCCCCGGAATAGCAAAGCCAACCCTAACGTATGTAGTATCAGTCACATACAGTACCATCCTGCACCCCTTCGCAACTCTCCGCCTCGTCCGGTGTTTGACCTCATGTAAGCAGCTTCCCATCCCCACCCGGGAAGCCGAGGCGCGGATCGAAGCTCGAATCGGCCGTGACCCATGCGAGGGACACCATGCGTTACCTCAAATATGCAGCTTTGCTGGGAATTCTTCTCTTCACCGCTTCTAATGCCAAAGCCCAAGTTCGTGTTGGCGTAGCTGTCGGCGCCGGGCCCGTCGGCGTGGCCATCGGCGCCGCTCCCGACTGTCCGTACGGCTACTATGGCTACTACCCCTATGCTTGCGCCCCCTACGGCTACTACGGCCCGCAATGGTTTGTGAACGGCCTTTTCATCGGTGCCGGCCCTTGGTACGGCGGCTATTACGGCCCCGGATATTACGGCCACGGCTGGTGGGGCCATGATCGTGATGATTGGCGCGGCGGCTACGGCTATTACGGCCACGGTGGCTGGCGCGGCGGCGACTACGGTCGCGGCTGGCACGGTGGTGCTTATGGCCACCAAGGCTATTACGGCCACGGCTACGCGGGTGGCGGTGGCGGTTACGCTGGCGGCTTCCACGGTAACGCCGGCTTCCACGGCGGCGGTGGTTATCACGGCGGTGGAGGCGGATTCCACGGCGGCGGCGGTGGCTTCCACGGTGGAGGCGGCTTCCATGGTGGCGGGCGCCGCTAATCGCCTACCACTTCCTCTCGGATTTCCTGCAAACAAAAGGCGGCCCACTTCGGGCCGCCTCTTGCATTTTCCGGTACCTCGCTCCTTGTTTCGTGTGACCCCATTCACTGACTTCCGATGCTTCTTATTCCATCCTCCAGTTGTGGAAGCTCCACGAAAGGAGAACCTCCATGATCGTCAAAACCAAATTCGGCTACCAGGTTCTCTCCAGCAAAGGCCGCAACATGGGTGGTCCCTACAAAACGCTCCAGGAAGCCCAAAAACGCCTACGCCAGATCGAATTCTTCAAGCACCGCAAACCCTAATCCCAAATCCACCCTTCTGGCACCGCCTTGGCCATCCCTCCGCTTGGCCGCCTTCTCCTTGCATCCTTGCTTCGTTAAATCCCGTGCCTCTCTCCCCTCACACAGGCACCACCGCCAACTCACTCTTTGCCGCTTTCCCGTTTGTTTTGTTCCGGTATAAGTCCCGATCCGCTCCGGCAATCACGCTTTCAAACGAATCTCCGGGCTCGTACGACTTCGCTCCCACCGAAAACGTCACCGTCTCCACATGCCCGTTCACTTCCACCCGGAATCCTTCCAGCCGCTTCAACACCAGTTGCAACTGGGTAGTGTCACAGTCCAGCAGCACCAGCAAAAACTCGTCCCCTCCCCACCGCACCGCCAGGTCCGATCCGCGCGTCGAACTGCTCAGGCACTTCGCAAACTCCTTCAGCACCATATCTCCCGCCAGGTGCCCGTGCGTGTCATTAATCGTCTTGAAATCGTTCAGGTCCACCAGCACCACCAGCATCGAAAGGCCTCGCCTTTCCGAGCGCGCAATCTCCGCCCTCAGACGCTGCTCCGCAAACCTCCGGTTGTACAAGCCTGTCAGCGGATCAAACATCGCCAGCCGCCGAAACACTTCCGCTTCGATTTGCCGCTCGCTCAGTTGCCTCTGAATCGCTCGCAGCCGCAGATGCTGGTAGACCATATACCCGGTGAAAAACACCACCATCGTCACCAGCGCCCGCACCGCCAGGCTCACCTTCCACCCGAAAAGAGTCTTTGCTCCTTCGAAATAAAAAGAAACCGAGAGCGCCATCACCAGTGCCGTCAGGCTGAGGATCACGATCATCGCATTGCCCCACACCCACAGATCTCGCCGCTCCAGTTTCCTTTGGTTCGCGCGGATTTCCTCCACGCCATAATCGGCGTGCTCGCTCGTCAGCGGAGCAATGGTCTGGTTCATTGTATTGGTCCGTAATCTCTGGGCGGAGGTTACTTATAAAGTAAACTTCGGCGTTCTCGGCTGGTCAACGGCTAAACTCTTCCTTGCCGCTTCTCGGTAAACGTCTGCCCCGTTTTTCCCTGCGAAGATTGGAGAACGTTAAGACTTCCCCTCGCCCTTCACCGGCGACAACAACTGCACCGCCACTCCCCACTGATCTTCCCGGCTCATGTCCACCCGCAGCACCTGCCCCACATACTCCTGATTCCTCAGATCGCCAGCCCCATGAAAGGGCAAGGTCACAAACAGCCGCATCCCTTCCTGGTATGCCTTCCTCGGCGTCAAAAAGTAAAAGCCCTCGCGCGACACGTTCTTCGTCGCGCTGATGTCCTCAAACGTCTCTCCTCGCGGGTCCGTTGGACGAACCTTCAGCGGCTCTCCAATTCTCAGGCGCCGGCTGCGTCGCCGTTCCTGCGGGCGGAAGTTTTGCATGCCTTCATCAGACCACACCCCGCCATCAGTCAGGGTCAACATGTGTCCAATTGGCTATAACTCTTCCGGTCCAACTGTAGGTATGGGGTTTTCGCGCCCGAACAAACAACTCCCGCACCGACGCCCTGCTCATCCCGATCGGTGGTTTCCTGTTTTCAAGCCTCTAAATTCTCTTTTCTCGCTTCCGCTACTTCCAAGGCCGCACATTTGTCGCCTTGACCTACTGGCCGTAGCTCTCATTCTCGTATTGCCCGCTCTTCTGGTTGAAGCGGATCTTCGCCGCCGCCATGATCTGGCCGTAGCGCGTCGGCTCCCTTCTCTTTCATCAGTTGCGCGAACTTTTGCACTTCTTCATCCGTCGTCCAACTTGTGAGCCGGAACTCAAACTGGATCGTCTTCCTGCCAACCGTTCCGCCCGTTCCAACCGCTACCCAGAGCACTCCTCGGGCGCCGTAGCCTCCTGCGCACCGGTGCCCAGTGCCATTCCCGCCAAAACCGCCAATCCCCTCACGCAAATCCGCATCACTCTCCGTCGCATAATCTCACCTCCTGTTTCTCCATCCTATTCCTACTTACCCTCGATTCCATCACTCCCACATTCCTGCTATAACCTTCCTCACATCATTCCAAGGAGCATCACCATGAACATCCGCTGCGTCGTCACTGGCCGCGACTCCTCGGGAAAATCCATCATTGCGAAGGATTCCCCTGTCGCCCCGATCACCTTCGACCTTCTCCCCGGGCTCGAATTCCATCGCCTCTGGGGCTCGGACTCCGTCCCGCAACTTCCCTCCAACGGCACCCCGCCTCCTCATCCGCGCTACTTCCCTCCCGCTGGCGGCTTCCGCTTTGGTTTCTTCACCATTCCACCCGAAACGCAATCTCTCTCCAGTCATCCGAATCTCCCCGCCGCCTTCGCCGAACTCCACGCCAAAGTTCCGGGCCTCACCGATGTCCTCGAGCCCTTGAATCCCGCCATGCACACTACCGACACCGTCGATTTCGATGTGATCCTCTCCGGTGAGGTCTATCTCGAACTGGACAATGGCGCCGAAGTCCTGCTCAAGTCCGGCGAATGCGTCATCCAGAACGGCACCCGCCACGCCTGGCACAACCGCTCCGCCCAACCTTGCCTCATCGCCGTCACCCTCCTTGGCGCTCGCCGCTAGCGCCGGAACCCGTGCTGGCGTGTTGCGTCCCGCGCGCCTTCCCGGGCCTTACTAAAGCGTACTTCCGTTTCTCTTCCTTCCTCTGCGCGCTCTGCATCTCTGCCTTCAGCTCCCTTCTCTTATGCTTCTGGCTCTTCGATATGGGCTGTCAGCCCTTGGCCGTCCCGGTTCCATCTCCCGCGGCAAGCGTTCCAATTTGGAATATTTCTCCTTTGTGCTCATTTTATTGTCACGACACCTTGACCTTCCCGTAAAACGCCTATATCAAAGGAGGAGTTTCCCCCTTCTCACCAAATTCATTCGCCTGCGCGCTCGCGCCGGTCACAAGGGGGTAACCAGCATGCTCGCGAAGTGTCCTCGCCCGATTCTCATTCTTGCGCTTCTTGTTTTTTCGTCTCCAGTCTGCCTGATTCGATCGGTTGCTCAGCAGCAGCCGCAAACCACCTCCACAATTAGCCCGCTCGCCCGCCTTCTCCAATCCAAAGGAATTCTCACTGCCGAGGAAGTCTCGGAACTCACACGTTCCTCTTCCGCCGCCGATGCGGACCAGCGCCTCGCCAGATTGCTCCTCTTCAAAGGAGTCATCTCTCAGGCCGACTTCGATCAAATGGCCTCGCCGGCCGCGCTCGTCAACTCCTCAGCATCGGTTCGCCCAGCTCCTCCCGCCGTACCCGCCGTTTACCGAGTTCCACTCCCTCCTGATTCCTCTCCCGCTCCCTCCGCCTCTGCCTCCGCTGCCAGCCCGTCGGCGGCCACCTTCCCCGCCGCGCTCCCAAACACCCTCTCGGACCCTGACCAAACTCCCGTTCAGCAGACCGGTTCCGTCTCTCCCACTACTCTCTCGGCCGCTAATCCCATTCGCGTTTTTCCCGTCGGCGGCATTCCCAAAGGAGAACTCAAGCCCGGCATCAAGCTTGCCGGCATCGGCATCACTCCTTACGGATTCCTGAAGGCCACCTTCATCCACGACAGCTCGTCCCCCAATGGCGACGACTTCCCGCTTCCTGGCTTCCTGGGCGACACCGGCCCTAATGCCGCTCCCGAGTTCCACGTCAAAGCCCGTTCCACCCGCCTTGGCACCAACTTCGAGTGGCTGGATCCCAGCTCCAATATCACCATCACCGGCAAATTCGAAATGGACTTTGAGGGTAATTTCAACCGCTCCGATAACCGCAATCTCTCTTCCATCCGTTCCTACAACCCTTCCATCCGTCTTGCCTACGGACGCATCGACTTCAAACTCGACGACAAAAACAACGTCAATCTGCTCTTCGGCCAGGATTGGACCCCCTTCACTTCTTCCACCTTGCCGAACATCCTGGAAACCACCGCCTTGGGCATCGGCTTTGGTGTTCTCTGGGAACGCGCCCCGCAGTTCCGTTTCGGCTACACTCACAACTTCGGAGGTTTCCAATTCATGCCCGAAGTTGCCGTCGTGCTCCCTGCCGTCGGCCTCACTCCGTCCGCAGCAAACCTCTCCAACCAGTTGGGCTACGGCGAACGCCAGGGCCCGGACAGCGCCTCGCCCCAAATGGAAGGCCGCTTCGTCGGCCAGTGGAAACTCGACCACGCACCCGGCGTCGCTCCCGCTCAAATCATCTTCAGTTGGGAAGAGGGTCACGCCACCTCCATCGTCCTCGGCTCCGCGATTGCCGCTTCCTCGCTCCCGGCGAGCTACAAGACCGCCTTCGCCACCGGCGCCCGCGTCACCAGTGACACCAATGGCTGGGATGCTGAATGGCAGTTGCCTACCCGCTTTGCCACCCTCATCGGCAAGTTTTACAGTGGCAGCGATCTCCGCTACTACTTTGGCGGCCAGCTCTTCTCCACCTACAACGCCACCGGTGGCTACACCGGCGTTGGCACGGTCACCTCGATCGACGGCGCCTCCACCGTCGCCTTCGGCCTTAACCCCAACGGAGTTCCCTCCGTGATTCCTCAGCTACCCGTTCGGGCCCGCGGAGGTTTCATGCAGCTTGGTTTGCCCGTTTCCCGCTGGTTTGGCCTCGATCCGGAGGGACGCAACGCCGGCTGGTCCGCTTACCTCATGTACGGCACCGACCAGGCCAACACAAACGACCTTCTCAAAATTTCCCCTGTCAACAGCTCGCGCGCCCGCAGCGACATGAGCGTCGGCACCCTCAACTACAAGCTCAACAAGTGGGTTTCCTTCTCCTACGAACTTTCCCTCTATCGCACACGCGCCAACACCGCCACGGAAATCAACCCCACAACCGGTCTGCCCAACTTCCCGCTCTTCGAGGGCATTCCGCAACACGAATGGCGCGACCTCCGCAACGAGGGCGGCGTCATTTTCAGTTTCTGAGCAGAGGCCATCTGGCTCAGTTGATTTCTCTCGGAATTGTGTGAAGTGGGGAAAAATGTCACCCCAAATCCCCGCGTTTCCTGCGCGGTGTGGGATCTGCATTTCGCTCCTGGCGTCCTGCGCCGCCAGGAAGTCAACAGAGCCAAGCCATCTCATTCCTGACCGTGCCGGGGATCTGGGCTTTCGCTGCCACATTAAGGCCCAGTACAAACCAGGCATTGGCCCCGAGGAAATGACCCCTTCCTCTGTTCCGATTTGCGAGATACGTTCTAGGCTTCGCTTCTTACACAAAGGGCCGGGCAGCCACCCGGCCCTCTGCCTTCCACTCCGATCCGCGGAATTGATCGAGCTTGCAGCCCCATCCCAAATCCGATACCTCCTGCCGGATATCGGATAGCGATTAGTTGTTAGCCAGCCTCCTCACCAATTCCTTCTTCCACCTCAAATTGTCAATCGTCCACACAATCTTCGCTTTCCTCCCGCGCGCATGCTGCTCCTTCCAAACCTCCCGGTTCCTCTCGTCTCCGCTCACATTCAGCCGGTCCACCACCGTCATCCCACGCGTCAACTCGCTCTCCGTCTCCACGTCCCAAGAATGCTCCGAAGCCGACATCACCACCTCCGGTTCCAGCGCCACCGTCATCGCCACCGGGTCCGGCAACGAAATTCCGTCCTCGCCTGTCTGCAACAGGTACGCCTCCTGCGCCCGGCTGTTGCACTCGATCGCAAACTTCCCCACCTGCGTCCCCAGCCCCTTCACCCGCTCAATATCCGCCGGATTCAGCGCCGCCTCGCCCCGGCACAAATGCCAACCCACCATCTCCACCGGCAATCCGCTTCGCGCCACAATCCGCGCTGCCTCCGGATCGCACCAGATGTTGTACTCTGCCGCCGGCGTTACGTTCCCTTCGCAGCACGGCGCCCCTCCCATCACCACGCATCTCCCCACCTTCCCGGCAATCTCCGGCTTGCGCTGCAGCGCACGCGCCACGTTTGTCAGCGGCCCCAGTGTTACCAGTACCAGCCCCGCATGCGCCTCAATCAACTCTATCAGCGCCTCGGTCGCCCCCATCTTCTCCGGCTCGCGCGCCGGAGCCGCATACCCGTGATCTCCCAATCCATCTTTGCCGTGGAACCAGTCCGCTGGCTGGTGCGCTCGCCGCAGCGGCTTCTCCGCCCCCGTAAATACCGGCGCTTGCGAACCGCACAGCTCCGCCGTATACAATGCATTCCGGCTCGCTTGCCGCACCTCCACGTTTCCCGCCACCGTCGTAATCCCCACCACCTCCACGTCCGGCGAGCGCAACGCCATAATCAGCGCCACCGCGTCATCGGACGCCGTATCCGTATCAATCAGGAATTTCCTCTTCATCCCTCTCCCCTCGCAGCTGCCACTTCCAGTGCACAAGCCTGCCGGACCCGCCGCCTGCCGGATTCCTTTGCCTGCTCCCTCGAACTGGCTTTTCCTTCCGCGTGCCGTTCAGGAATTCTCGGCTCCTAGTCCGCTTTCGACGCTGTCCATCCGGCGCCGCAGCATACCAAATCCGTTCCAATCCCCTGGGAACTTTCTTCCCCTCTCCCCGGAATATCTCCTAGCAACCGAGTCAGCGCCACATGGGCGCAATGCAAAGGCCGGGCTTTCGAGCTGTCCGCATCGCAAGAGAAGCCCGGCCTCCTACACGTTCGCAGGTACACATTGCATCCTCCATCGCGGCATCCAACCCACCTCCCGGCACGCAAGGCTGCCTCACGCCTCGTGCTCCCCACCCACGCTCCCTTCGGCTTCGCGTGCCTTCTCGTGTTCTGTTATCTGCAAGTTTCCCCGCTGGTCTCCCGGCAGACTCCTCCAGTCACCGTCAACGTCACCGCCATCAATCTCTTCGCCACCGTCCGCGACAAACATGGCGCACTCATCAACAACCTCTCCAAAGACGATTTCTTGCTCGAGCAGGACGCCAAGCCCCATACCATCACCTATTTCGCCCGTGAGTCTGACCTGCCCCTCACCCTCGGCCTGCTTGTCGACACCAGCGGCAGTCAGCGCCGCCTCCTGCCTCAGGAAATCTCCGCCAGCCATGTGTTCCTCGACCACCTCCTGCGCGAAGACAAGGACAAGGCCTTCCTCATCCACTTCGATCGCGAGGTCGAACTCCTCCAGGATCTCACCTCCTCCCACCAGAAGCTTCACGCGGCCATCGACCAGATCCACGCGCCTCAATACTTGCAGGCAAGTTCGGGCGGCGGTGCTTCCTCCGGCGCAGGCGCTGGGGGTTATGGCGGCCATGGCGGGCACGGCCCCCGCGGTGCCGGCACTCTTCTCTACGACGCCGTCTATCTCGCGTCCGACGAATTGATGAAAAAGCAACAGGGCCGAAAAGCGCTCATCGTCCTCACCGACGGGGTCGACCGTGGCAGCAAGGAAACCCTCGAACAAGCCATCGAATCCTCCCAGCGCGCCGACACGCTGGTCTACTGCATCCTCTTCGAAGATAAGGATGCTTACGGACATGGTGGCGGCTTCGGCGGACCGCGCATGGGCGGAATGGGCGGCGGCTATCCCGGTGGCCGCGGCGGTGGATATCCGCGCCGAACCAAGGAATCACGTCCCGATGGCAAGCAGGTACTCGAGCAACTGGCCAAAGCCTCCGGCGGGCGTTTCTTCGAAGTCTCCAAGAAAGCGCCCCTCGACAAAATTTACGCCTCCATCGACGAAGAACTTCGCAACCAGTATGTTCTCGGCTACACCCTTGAAAAAGCCGACGCCACCCCCGGCTATCACGCTCTCCACCTCGCCGCGAAGCAAAAGGACCTCACCGTCCAATCCCGCTCCGGCTTCTATCTTGAGGATTCTTCCCCCGCGGCTGCTTCTCAGCGTTGACTATGCGCCCTCCGCGTCTCTGCGTTTGGATTTCTTTCTCTTACATCTCAAAAACAAAAACGGCGCGTGCAAAGTCCGCGCCGTTCCATTTTCCAATTTCTATTTTCTAACTCAGCGTCCTTGCGCCTCTTTCTGCTTCTTCCTCTCGGCGTCCAGCCGGTTCACGTAATCCTCAAACTTCGCCTTCTGCTCCGGCGTCAAGAACGCTCGCATCTCGTCTCGCGCCTTCATGCGTACAAGGTCCACATCCGCCTCGCTCTTATCCCGGATACCCCGGATTTCCGTTTGCGCGTCCAGGATGATTGTGCCGGCTTTATTGGCCTGCTCCTGGTCCAACCCGATCTCTTGCGTCATTTCCGTTACTTTCTTGGCCACCCGCTGCGCATCCGTCAACGCCGGCATCCGCGTCGACGCATAACTCCTCCGCGCCATGTTGTACCCGAACACGCCGCCGGTCGCCGCTCCCAGCAGGAACACCAGCGCCAGCCAGATTGCCGCTTTTTGTCTCACTGCGGCATTCATGGCCTTACCTCAATCAGCGTGCTGAACCCATCGTCATACCAGGTCGGCACAACCGAGGAATCAAATACCATGTCCCCGCCCTTGCCGTTCGGACTTGTGGCCTCGCGGTTGCGATCCTGAAACGCCCAGCCCCCGCCCAGAATCAGCAGTAGCATGCTCAACACCACCATCCGCGGCGCCAGCCGCCGCACGTAAATCCACACGCCATCCCGCGCTTCTTCCTCGCGTTCCCGCGAGCCTATCAGCGCCATCACCCGTTTGGCGAACCATGGTCCGGGCTCGGGGGTGATAAATTCCGCCAACGCGCGCCTGGTCTCGGCAAACTCCTCCAGCGCAACTTGGCATTCCCGGCAAGCATCCATGTGCAGGCCCGCCTCTTCCGGCAACGCGGCGCGCCATTCCTCCACCTCACGTTCCGCACCGCCTGCGGGCAGCGCGTCCAGTGCTTCCCGGAATCGCTCGCAACCATATTGTTCCCGATTCGACAAATTCCCCATTCCTTGGATACCTCAGTTTCTACCCGTTTTTCCGACCGGCCCGTCTCCGCCTATCTCCTTGCTGCCTTCCTTCTCCGTGCACGCTCCGTGATCTTCTGCCGCGCCCGGAACAGTCTCACTTTTACCGTGTTCGTGTTTAATTCCATGATTTCCGCAATCTCTTCCACCGCAAAACCCTGCACTTCCTTCATCACCAGCATCGTCCGGTCCCGCTCATCCAGGCAGCTCAGCAAATCTTCCACCTGCTCTCGCGCTGCCAGCCGCTCGCTGGCGTCCGGCCTCCCATCCGTGGCTTCCGATGAAGCCTGGTACATCTGCGCTTGCTCTTCGCTCAGGTCCGCCTCCGTCACCAGCGGCCTTACCTTCCGCTTCCTCAGCAGATCCCAGCATTCATTCACCGTAATCTTGTAAAGCCAGGTGCTGAACGCCGCCCTCTGGTCAAATCGCTTGATCGAAAAATACGCCTTCAGGAAGACCTGCTGCGCTATATCTTCGACGTCTTCCCGATTCCTCAGGATGCCCCCGGCCACCGCGAATACCCGGTTCTGGTGCCGCAGCACCAGCGCCTCGAAGGCTTCCTTATCCTCCTTTTGCGCGCGCCGCACAAGTTCCCTGTCTTCTTCGGCGCGCGTCGATACCCCTGCCTCCTCAGACCGGGGGCTCCCCAGTTCTGGCAAGGCCAGAGCCTCGATTTTTGGGACGCGTGGCATATCTATTTGGTTACGCCTATTTCCTCGCTTTGTCTACCCCCGTCTAACCCCTTATGTCTGCGCCAGTTCCATTATTGGCCCTAGTTTCGACTTGCTACTGATGACTATCTATGGAATACTCACCCCATGATTATCGGTGATCGTCTTCGCGCTCTGCGCGAAGAAAAGAAACTCTCCCAGGGTGATATCGAGAAACGTACCGGCCTCCTGCGTTGTTACATCTCTCGTGTCGAAAATGGCCACACTGTTCCTGCCATTGAGACGTTGGAAAAACTGGCTCGTGCTCTCGAATGCCCACTTTATCAACTCTTCTACGATGGCGAAGAGCCTCCTCAACTCCCCAATCTCCCCAAGCGTAAGTCCTCGGACGACATCGCCTGGGGTAGCACGGGGAAAGAGGCCCGCTACCTCAGCAAGCTGCGCCGCTTGCTGAGCAAAGCGGACGACGAGGATCGCAAGCTGCTCCTGTATATGGCCCAGAAAATGGCCAATCGGTAGTCGCTTCGTACTCTAGGCACCGCTCGAGTAGATACAACCTGTCATAATGAGGAGCCGCTCCACTCCAGCCGAGCGGCTTTTCGCTTTTTTGGCTATCCCATTGAAATAGCTTAATTCTGTTTTACTCGTGCGCTCCGCGCCCCTCGCCTCTTGCCGCCGCTCCTCTTCGCGGGCCGCGCGGCGTCTGATTGCCCTTTTTACTCCCACTCGATCGTTCCCGGCGGCTTGCTGCTCACGTCGTACACCACCCGCGTCACTCCCGCCACCTCGTTCACGATCCGCGTCGACATCCGCTCCAGCACATCCCCCGGCAGCCGCACCCAATCCGCCGTCATCGCATCTTCCGACTGCACCACCCGCACCGCCACCGTCAATCCATACGTCCTGCCATCCCCCATCACCCCCACGCTTCTCACCGGCAGCAGCACCGCAAACGCCTGCCACACTTTCTCGTACAATCCTGCCCGGCGGATCTCTTCCACCACGATCGCGTCCGCTTCCCGCAGCGTATTCAAATCCTTCTTCGTGATCGCTCCCAGCAGCCGCACCGCCAGCCCCGGCCCAGGGAACGGATGCTTTACCAGTATCTCTTCCGGCAATCCCAAATCCCGCCCGATCTGCCGCACCTCATCCTTGAATAAATCCCGCAGCGGTTCCACCAGCGCAAAGGGCATCTTCTCCGGCAGCCCGCCCACGTTGTGATGCGTCTTGATCGTCGCCGACGGCCCTTTCACCGAAACGGATTCAATCACGTCCGGATACAGCGTCCCCTGCACCAGGAACTTGATATTTCCATGCGCCTCGCCCTTCTGCAATTTCTCCGCTTCCGCCGCAAACACGTTGATGAACTCCCGCCCGATGATCTTTCGCTTCTGCTCCGGGTCGCTTACGCCCGCCAGCTTTTCCAGAAAATGCTCCGAAGCGTCCACGCCGATCACGTGCAATCCCAGCCGCTCGCGGTACATCTCCAGCGTGTGCTCGAATTCGTTCTTCCGCAGCAGCCCCGTGTTCACGAAAATGTTCGTCAGCCGCTGCCCCATCGCGCGGTGCACCAGCACCGCCGCCACCGTCGAATCCACCCCGCCGCTCAACCCGCAAATCGCCCAATGCGATCCCACCTTTTGCTTGATTGCTTCCACCGATTCTTCAACGAACGCCTTTCCGCTCCACTTTGGCTCAGCCTCGCATACCTGAAACAAAAAATTCCGCAAAATCTCCGTGCCGTGATCCGTGTGCTTCACTTCCGGATGAAACTGCACCGCAAAAATCCGCCGCTTGCGGTCTTCACACGCCGCAATCGCGTTCGCCGTCTTCCCCGTCACGTGGAATCCCTCGGGCAGCGCCAGCACATTATCTCCATGGCTCGCCCAGGTCTTCATGCTGGCCGGCAGCCTGCCCAGAATCGCGCTCTCCGCCGGCTCTTTGTGAAAGTGCGCCGGGCCGTATTCGCGCCGCTCCGCCGCCACGACTTTCCCGCCCAAATTCTTCGCGATCCACTGCATCCCGTAGCAAATCCCCAGCACCGGAATCCCCTGCGTCAGCACCGCCGGATCGCACACCGGCGCATCCTTGTCATAAACCGAGCTTGGCCCGCCTGACAAAATAATCCCCGCCGGCTCGAGCCTCCGGATCTCTTCGATCGAAGTCGTACAAGGCAAAATAGCGGAAAACACCTGCTGCTCGCGCACTCGCCGCGCGATCAGTTGCGTGTACTGCCCTCCGAAATCCAGCACCACAATCCCGCCTCGTTCCGCCTTCATCTTTCCCGCTGCGTTTTCCGCCCCCATCTTTGCCGCTCCATCCATCCCTCACCTCGCTCGCAAGCTCGTCATCCCGACCGGAGGCCCGACGCCGCTTGTCTGGCCGTAGTGGAGGGATCGTGGCAACACGTTACCCCACCACCAAATTCAACATCTTATCCTTCACAAAAATCACCTTCCGCACTGTCTTCCCATTCAGATGCATAGCCACCCCCGCATCCTCCTTCGCCTTTTCCAGCACCTCTTCCTGCGAAGCCCCCGCGGCCACCGTCACCCGCCCGCGCACCTTCCCATTGATCTGCACGGGAATCTCCACCTCATCCTCCTTTGCCAACTCCGCTTTGAATTCCGGCCAGCCCACGGTCCACAACCCGCTCTCGTGCCCCAGCATCTCCCACAACTCTTCCGCCAGGTGCGGCGTCATCGGCGCCAGCATCAGCGTCACTAATTCCAGCACTTCCTTCCGCACCTCCGGTCGCACTCCGTCCTCTAGCGGCTCCGCGCCGTAAATTGCGTTCACCAACTCCATAATCTGCGCAATCGCCGAATTAAAGTGCCACCTTCCCTCAAAATCCTGCGTCACCCTCCGTAAAGTCTGATGCGCCTTCCGCAGCAGCGTCCTCTCTTTTTCTGTGCTCGCCACTCTCCACTCGTTTACCTCGAGGGAAGCCTCGGGGCCGCTCGCCACTTCTCTCGCCGGCCCGGCATGCTTGTCCACTAACCGGTACACGCGGTTTAAAAACCTCCACGCTCCTTCAATACTCTCCTCGCTCCACTCCAGATCCTTCTCCGGCGGCGCCGCAAACAACGTATAAATCCTCCCGGTGTCCGCCCCGTATTTCTGCGCCATCTCTTCCGCGCCCACCACGTTCCCGCGCGACTTCGACATCGCCACTCCGCCCTTTTGCACCATCCCCTGCGTAAAGAGCCGCGCGATCGGCTCTTTATGGTTCACCAGCCCCAAATCCCGCATCACCTTGCACCAGAATCGCGAATAGAGCAGATGCAGAATCGCGTGCGTAATCCCGCCAATGTACTGGTCAATCGGAAACCAATAGCCCGCCTTCGCCGGATCGAACGGCATCTTGTCGTTGTGCGGATCGCAATACCGGTAGAAATACCACGACGAATCCACGAACGTGTCCATCGTGTCCGCATCCCGCCGCGCCGCCCCGCCGCACTTCGGGCATTTCACGTTTACAAACTCCGGGTCGGTCGCCAGTGGCGATTGCCCTTCGCCGGTCAACTTCGGATTCGCCGGCAGCACCACCGGCAAATCCCTGTCCGGTACCGGCACCATCCCGTCCTTCTCGCAATAGATCACCGGAATTGGCGTGCCCCAATACCTCTGCCGAGAAATTCCCCAATCGCGAAGCCGGTAAATCGTCTCCTTCTTCCCAAATCCGCCCTTCTCCGCATCCGCCGCCATCCGCTCGATGGCCTCTTCGGACTTAAGCCCAGAATACGCACCCGAATTCACGCTGATCCCATACTCCGTAAACAACTGTGGCACAGGCGCTCCTGCCTGCGCAGCGTCAGCACCACCCACCCTTGATCCGCCAGCCCCGGTGTCTCCGCGCCCTCTGTGTTCTTCCTCCTTGGCCTCGGCGTTTGTTCTTTCTTTCGCCGGCACAACCACCACCGGAATCGACAACCCAAACTTTCTCGCAAACTCGTTGTCCCGCTCATCGTGCGCCGGCACCGCCATAATCGCCCCGGTCCCATATTCCATCAGTACGAAATTCCCCACCCAAATGGGCACCTTCTCTCCGTTGAATGGATTGATCGCATACCGCCCGGTGAAAAATCCGTCCTTCTCCGCCGTGGCGATGTCTTCGCCCTTCACCGAAGTCACCTTCATCTCCGCCAGCTTCTTATCTCTCCCTTCCGCCGTGTAGTGGCCGGATTTTTGACCGGCCTCCGCATCCTCCGCTCGCGCGGCGAGCAAACTCCCCACCAACGGATGATTCGGCGCCAGAATCACCGCCGACGCCCCATAAATCGTGTCTATCCGCGTCGTAAAAATCTCTATCCTCTGATTTCTCTCCGCTTCTCTTCTCTGTGAACTCTGGGCGGGTGCCCCAGGTTCGTCTTCTAAACCTGGGTCTTGGGTTTTCTTCTCTTCGCCCGCTATCTCGAACCATACTTTGGCGCCAGTACTCTTCCCGATCCAATTCCGTTGCATCGCGATCACGCGATCCGGCCAGCTCCCCTCCATCTCCTGCAAATCATTCAGTAGCTGGTCCGCGTACGCCGTCGTCTTTAAGAACCACTGCTCGATCTCCCGCGCTTCCACGCGCGTATCCTCGTGGCGCCAGCAGAACCCGCCGTTCACCACCTGCTCGTTCGCCAGCACCGTGCAGCATTTCGGACACCAGTTCACCCGGCTCTTCTTCTTGTACGCGATGCCCCGCTCCAGCATGCGCAGAAAAAACCACTGGTTCCACCGGTAATACTCCGGCTCGCACGTCGAAATCTCCCGCCGCCAGTCGTAGCTAAACCCGAAGCGCCGCAGCACCCTCTGAAATTCCGCGATGTTGTTGTTGGTCCAGGTCCGCGGATGCGTCCTGTTTTTGATCGCCGCGTTTTCCGCCGGCAAGCCGAACGCGTCCCATCCCATCGGATGGATCACGTTGAACCCGCGCATTCTCTTTACCCGCGCAACCACGTCTCCAATCGTGTAGTTGCGCATGTGCCCCATGTGCAGCGTCCCCGAAGGGTACGGCAGCATCTCCAGCACGTAATATTTGGGTTTCTTCCTGGGTGCCCCACCCTCGATGTGTGAGGGTGGGTCTTGGGATCCCTTCTCTTCCCGGCCCGCTTGCCACCGCCCACTCGCCACTTCTTCTACATCCGCTACATCCGCTTCCGTCTCAAATACGCGGTTTTCTTCCCACCGCTTCTGCCACTTCGCTTCGATCTCCTGCGGCTTGTAGTCCCCCACGACTCGTCTGTCCTCCGCCTCTTAAGGAGGTGGGGGCTTAAGCCCCCACATAACCTGCCAATCCTGTCTGGGCCTTAGCCCCTGAAGCTCTTTTCTGTCTTCCCGACCGGAGCGGCCGGCTTTCTCTTGCGCGCCGACTTTCGGCGCGCAGGCCACGGAGCGGAGGGATCGCAGCAAAACGTCAACGCTACCTCAATTTCCTCGGTTCTTGCCTTACTTCTTTTTCCTCTTCGCGGCCGGCAAATGCCTCGAACTCACCTTCTTCCCCTTCTTCGCCATCATCTTTTTGATCGCCGGAGTCAGCATCGAATAGCCCTTTTCCGCCTCCGGCCCTTCCACGCCCGCCAACTGCCAAAGCTTCGCCACGTTTTTCCGGTCGTCCCCTGGATCATCAATCGGCGTCTCCAGCAAAAACGCCCGCCCCGGCAAACCCTCCGGCGCCGCGCCGCCCAGCCGCGGATGTTTCAAAATCCTCCCAAACGCATCCGCGCCAATCTTCCCGTGCCCGATATTTTCATGACGGTCCACGCGCCCGCCCAGCGGTATCTTCGAATCGTTCACATGGAACACCGGCACATTTTCCAGCCCAACGATCCGGTCTATCTCCTCAATCGTCCGCTCCAGCCCCTCCGGACTCTTGATGTCATACCCCGCCGCAAACAGGTGCGCCGTATCCAGGCAAGCGCCAAATTGTAATGGCCGACCATCAGTCCGGCTCTCTCCTCGGTTCAACTCATAGAGAATCCCCGCCACTTCCTCCAGCCTCGCGCCCACCGCCGTGCCCATCCCCGCCGTGTTCTCAATCAAAATCCGCATCTTCCCCAGCGGCACGCGCCGAGCCGCCGCCTTCACGCTCTCCGCAATCGTCGCAATCGCCTGCTCCACGGACATCTCGCCGCGCGATCCCGGATGGACCACCACAAAGTCTGCTCCCAATTCCCGCCCGCGCACCAGTTCTTCATGAAACGCCTGGATCGACCGCGTCCGCAGCATCGGCTGTCCCGCCGCCAAATTGATCAAATAATTGGCATGGATCACCAGCGGACCCAGTCCCAGCACTTCCCGCCGCGCGCGAAACGCTTTCGCGTCCGCCTCGGCGATCTTCACGTTCGCCGTCTGCCACATCCGCGGGCTCGCCGAGAAAATCTGCAGCGCGTTCGCCCCCAGCTTCCGCGCCGATTCCAGCGCGTTCAGATAACTCCCCGAAATTGAAGTATGAATGCCGATCCGCAGACTGCCGTCCATCCACGCCGGCGGCCCGGGCTCCGGCTCCGGCACCGGGACGTACTCGTCGTCCGGCTCAAACTTCGTATTCTCGATAATCGGAAATTCCGCCATCTCTGCCTTGCTCAACGCAAAATCCTCTCATTTGTTAAACCTTCATTCTAACACACCCCATTTTGGAGTGCGGCGGCTCCACGCCGCCCCGCCTTCGCAGCGCCTATCTTTTTATCCCGAGGCAAACGCTGGATCGAAGCGGCCGGTTCCTGCGAGCACGTGCCACAGGCACTCCTGCCTGCGCTGGCTATTCCGGCAGCAGCCTTTCCCCGTAAGGCAAAACGCGAGCCAATGCAATGCACCGTTCTCTTGGTGCGGGAAACCCCATTCGCCTCACGTCAACAAATCTTTACACTTTCCTCTCGACACGCTGAATCCGTTTGCCTGCATTTCTTTTTAATCGAGGTATTTCTCAAGGAGGGAAATGCTCGCAATCGATCCGCGCCGCGGAAAAAATCCAACCCGAATTACTCTCCGGCGAGATCATCCACTGGGCTGCCATGCCCAATCCCAACAAAATCTTCCATTCGGCCGACTGGTTCATGATCCCCTTCAGTCTCTTGTGGGGAGGCTTTGCCGTTTTCTGGGAAGCTCGGGTCCTCGGCTAGTGGGGCAACACGAACCGGTATCACCCCGCCCCAGGCTTTTTTGTTCTCCGGGAAATTCCCTTCGTCATTATCGGCCAATACTTGAATTGGGGCCGCTTCATCTACAACGCTTGGCTGCAGCGCCGCACATACTACGCCATCACGAACCGCCGGATCCTCCTGCTTCCGGAAAGCTGGAATCGCAACACCCAGGCGATTTTCCTTGAAGCTATCCCGGAAATCACGCGTGAAGGATACGGTGCAGGATCACCCTGGATGGGCGAAAAGCTTTCTCCCTTTAGCTTCAGTTCGCGCGGTTCCGGAAAGCGCACCATGAGTCGACTTGAAATCGGCCAATCGATTCCCGTCCTCGCCTACATCGATAAAAAGGGCTCTGTCTACCGCCTTATCCTCGATCTCCGTGAAAAATCCCGTAAGCCATCCGCATAGACATCCGCTTTTTTTGCCATCCGCCACAAACTCGTCCCAATGAGTCGCGAGTCACCAATCACCAGTCACTCGCTTCAACTCTTCTTGCTCAGCGACCGCACATAATTCACCACGTTCCACACCTGCTCCGGCTTCAGCCTTCCTTCTTCGCCCAGCATTTTTCCTTTGCCCTTATCAATCAATTCGTACAGCTCTTTGTCGCTCTTCTCTTTCAGCGTCTCCGGGTCGCGCAGGTCCTTCAAGCTCAGGCTCATCGAAGCCGCCAGATCGCCATCTCCCGCTCCCTTATCCCCGTGGCACATCGCGCAATCCGTTCCATACGTCTTCTTCCCCGCCGCCAGCGAGTCCGCCGTCGCCGTCACGGGATTCTCCGCTTTCCCTGTGGCGCCGCCTGCCTGCGCCTCGGCTGCGTTCCCATTTCCTGTGGATTTTTTCGTGTCTGCGGACGGCGCCTGCCACAACAAAACCGCCACCACACACGCCAGTACTACTCGCATGGCCGATCTCCATTCTCGGCGCACCCCGCGCCGTAGATCTATCAGGCCCGTTTTCGTCCGAGTATAGTCCTCTCCCGCCCCTTTGGCGCACTTTTCTTCAAAGGAAAAGCCGCATCCCAACTGGTTACGGATGCGGCTTCTCCTACTCTCTTCCTTCTTCCAAGTAGCGCTGGCCTTCATGCCAGCCTCTTTCTTCTCCGTTCCCTTCGGTTGCCTCTGCTCGCTCTGCTTGCCCTAAGAGAAGAGGCTTTGCCGAAAGGCCGCAAACTCTTCCTCTTTGTCCCTACCTCATTACTTCTTTACTTCCTTTCTCACGGCCTCCACGCCAGCCCATCCGGATCCTTCCCCGCCGGAAACGTCGTCGTCACCTCCAGCGTCTTCAAATCCACCACCGCAATTTTGTTGTCTCCGCTTACCGCCACGAACGCCCGCGATCCGTCCGGCTGCACCAGAATCCCCTCCGCGCTTTTTCCCAATGGCAATCGCTTCACTTCCCTGCGCGCCGCCGCATCCACGATCACCAGTTCTCCCGTGCCCATATCCGAAATCAGCACCAGTTTCCCGTCCGGCGTAAACTTCAACCGGTTCGACCGTTTCGTCTTCACATCCAGTTTCTCTACTTTTCTTTTCTTCACTTCGATGATCGACACCGTCCCGTCGCCCGAATTCGCCGCCCACACTTCCTGCTCGTCCGGCGAAATGTCGATCCCCTCCGGGCCCTTCCCCGTTCCGATGTCCGCCTGGCTCCACTTCTTCCCATCCTTCGTCGTCAGCATCGAAACGTCATTCGACTCGATGTTCGAAACAAACATCGACTTCCCGTCCTTCGCCATCGCCAGCATGTGCGGACGCTTCCTTCCCTCCACGATCTGCTGGTCCAGGGTATTGGCCACGAAATCGAATTCCACGATGGTCTTGTCGCCCTCGTTTGTGAAAAACGCCTTGTTGCCCTGAATCACGATCCCGTGCGGCCCTTTGCATCCCGGATAGGTCACGTGCCCCACTTCCTGCATCCGGTCCAAATCGATCACGGAGAGCGAGTCGCCGTCCCCATGCGCCCCGTAGTTCGTCACGATCGCTGTCTTACCGTCCCCGCTCACCGCCACTTCATGCGGATACGCTCCGGTCCCCGTATACCCCGCCAGCTTCAACGTTTCCGGATCGAAGATCAGAATCTGGCTCTCGTCCTTGCTTAACACCACCAGCCCCGGCTTCGCCGTTTTCTTTCCCTGCGCCCATGCAGCGCCCGCCACCAGGGCTCCCGCTGCCACCATCCCCATCACCTTCATGGCAAAATTCCTCACCGCACCCTCCTCGACCCAATCAAAATGGAATAATTGCAAACCGCAACATCATAATTCTCAATCCTCCAAACGTCACCCCGATTCTCTGCTCGCCCTGCTCTCCTCCGCTCCCTCTGTGGTGATCCTCAATTCTTCTCTGCGCTCTCTGTGCCCCTGCGTTTAGCTCTTCCTCTTCCTGCTCGCTGATGACTCAAAAAAAGAGCGCGCCACAAACCACGGCGCGCCCCATGGAAACGTCAACTCTTCCTGCCCTAAAACCGAATATACGGCCCGAACGCCATCCGCAAATTGTGATGCGCCCCGTTGTTGAAATACATCTCATCGCCCACGTCCAGCCGCAACCCCACCGGGCCCAGATGCCCTTCCAATCCCCCGCCCGGATAAAACGCCCCGTTCACGCTGCTCGCGTGAATATTCGCAATCTGGCTGGACACGCAACTGAACGACACCGGGCACGAATTGATAAAGAATTTGTCGAAGCCCGCCTTCGCCACCAGAAACGGCCGGATCGCCCCGTGCCCCAATTCCAGCTTCGGCCCAAACTCTCCGTGCAAAATGTGAATCGGCGAATTCTGCACCACAATCTGCCCCGAACTCGCCGTTAAATTCTCGCCAAACGTCTGGTCAAAGTCGTACGCCATTTCGCCTTCCAGCTTCACGTGCGGAAACACGCCCGCCCCCAGCCGCACGCCCAAACCGCCCAGATTCGCGCTCGTTTGCGATTGCCGGAAATAATCCCCGAATATTCCCGCCTCCAGGTGATCCTGCGCCCGCAACACCGGCGCCAGCCATACGCCTACGCACAGAAGAAGCAGCACTCTTCGCATAATTCTCTCCCTGTAAATTTGCTTAGCAAACGAAAGCGGCGGCTGGACCATCTACTTCTGCCTGGCAGGGGCAAGGCTCCGCTTTCCCTCTTCTAGATGCCGTCCCAGTGTCCCCGGTTGCCGCCCCGCTCGACCCTCGAGATCGGCACCCATCCGTGTCATCCCGGCAGGAGGTCCGCACCGTTTGCGGACCGCAGGGCAAGGATCGTAGCAATCCCCTCACCTGTTTCGATAAGCCGTTATTCTCTTCTCTCGCCTCTCGCCACTACCCCCAATTTGCCCCGCTCTCACTCTTCCAGCTACACTGAACCTGCCGCGCTCAACCAAAGGACATCGCCCATGCTTGTCGTCATGCAATCCCACGCCTCGGAAGCCCAGATCCGCTCTGTCTGCGAAAAAATTGAGTCCCTTGGCCTCAAAGCCCACCCCATCCCCGGCGCCGGCCGCACCGCCATCGGCATCACCGGCAATAAAGACGCCGTCGACCTCGGTGTCCTCGAATCCATGCCCGGCGTCGTCGAATGCATTCCCGTCACCAAGCCCTACAAGCTCGTCTCTCTCGACGTCAAATCCGAAGCCACCATCGTCCGCATCCCCACGCCTTCCGGAGACGTCCTGGTCGGCGGTCCGCATCTCGCCATGACCGCCGGCCCCTGCGCCGTCGAAACCGAAGAGCAGTGCCTCGCCATCGCCGAGCAGCTCCAGCCCACGGGCGTCCGCCTCTTCCGCGGCGGCGCCTACAAGCCTCGCACGTCGCCCTACTCCTTCCAGGGACTCGGCCTCCCCGGCCTCAAAATCCTCGACCAGGTTCGCCGCCACTGCGGATACGGCATCGTCACCGAAGCCATCGACAACGAATCCCTCGACCTCGTCGAAGAGTGGGCCGACGTCATCCAGATCGGCGCACGCAACATGCAGAATTTCTCGCTGCTCAAACGCGCCGGCCGCGCCAAAAAGCCCGTGCTCCTGAAGCGCGGCATGGCTGCCACCCTCGACGAATTCCTCATGGCCGCCGAATACGTCATGAGCGAAGGCAACTACAACGTCATGCTCTGCGAACGCGGCGTGCGCACCTTTTCCGATTTCTCCCGCAACACCCTCGATCTTGCCGTTGTCCCCGCCGTCAAAAAACGCAGCCACTTGCCCATCCTCGTCGATCCCAGCCACGGCACCGGCAAGCGCCACAAAGTCCTTCCGCTTTCTCGCGCCGCCGTCGCCGTCGGCGCTGATGGCCTGCTCATCGAAGTCCATCACCAACCCGAAAAAGCCCTCTCCGACGGCATGCAGTCCATCCTCCCCTCCGAATTCGCCGAACTCTCCAACGAAATCCGCCAAATCGCCGCCGTCCTCCGCCGCTCCGTCAACTAGCTCTTGCCTCGTGGAGTGGCCGGTCTTCAGACCGGCGCCTTTCTGCCCCTTCCTGCACCGATCAAATTCTCTTTGTCCGGCGTCTAACACCCAATCCACCAAGGGTGCCGTGCACCCACCCATCGAGTGCAGCCTGTGTCTCAAGGAACGCCTTCTTCTTCACCCTTCCACCCAATTCGTCCTCTCAATAAACACCGGAGGCTCATACGTCCGCCCCGCCGCCAGCCGTTTCTCTTCCCGCCGCGCCGCCCACAACAATAGCGGTCCCGCCAACGCCGCCGTCACGCGCGCCATCACCGGAAACTCCTTTTCCACTTCGCGCCGCAACTCGCGAATCCGCACACTCACGCTCGCATTCACGCGCTTGAACTCTTTCTCCATCGCCCAAAGCGCCGCGTTGTACGCCCTCCCCAGCTTCTTCACCTCGCGCGCGAACCGCTCCCTCACCCGCGCGTCCGGATAATCCTTATATCTCTGCCACCCTTGCAACATCGTTTGGCACATCCGGTACAAGCTCGGTCCGTTCATCTCAAAGTCCCGCCAGAACGCCCAATCCAGCAGCCGTTTCGATTCCTCCCTCGAAATCGCCGCGTGCTGAAAATTAAATTGAAACTGCCCGTGAATGTCCGCCAGATCCACATCCGGCAGCAACCGCCCCTGCTCTCTCATCTCCGCATAGAGCGGCGTCCCCGGCACCGGCGTATACAGCATGAACTGGTGAAAGTCCGTCTGGTAACTCACCGCCCGCTCGATCTCCCCGCCAATGTTCTCGGGCGTGTGATGCTCCAGCCCGATGATCGTCGACCCCTGCACGCGGATCCCGTGCTCTCGCAACTCCCGCGTCAGGCCCGCCGCGTCCGTGCCCTGCAACTTCCCGTATTTCCCCTGCGGCGATTCCAGCCCCATCCACACCCACGATATTCCCAATTCCACCAATTCCCGCATCGTGTATTTCCGGATCGCATTCGCCGAAGCAAACACCGAAAGCCCCCAACTCTTCCCTGCTTCCTTCATCCGCTCCAGCAAGCGCATCGCCCGCGGCCGGTGCAGCAAAAAATTCTCGTCCATCACAAAAAATGTCTGCACTGCCAGCTCCCGCTCCGCCTGGCACATCACTTTATACAATTCGTCGCCGGTGTCGTAAAAATTAAAAAACTTCCCCTTCCCCCCGAAAAATGCCGACGTGGTGCAAAAATTGCACCCCAGCGGGCAGCCCACCGACGGAATTATCGTCGCCGCCGTTCCGCCTTTCCTCTCCGGCAAGCTCACGCCCATGATCCGCGTCTGCAATCCCGAAACAATCGCCGGATGCCGGATGGGCGCGCTCTCGCTTTCGTCCAGGTACCGCCGCATCCACGCAATTCCTTCTCCCATTACGATGTAGTCCGCGTCCAGCATTGTCTCGATTCCCGGAATGGCCGCCACATGCCCGCCCACCACAATCACCGACTCCGGCGAAATCTCCCGCACCATCCGGCACATCTCCCGCGCCTTGCCCACGTTCACGATAATCGAGGAAATTCCCACGATGTCGTACCGCTGCTCGCGCAACTCGCGCGCAAAATCCTCCCGCGTCGGAAAATCCAGCACCGTGCACGGCGCCGAAATGTTCGCCTGAATCAGCATGATGCCCCACGACCGGTGAAACATCCGCAGCGAAAAGCTCCCTTGCGCCCGCGTCACCTGGTTGTGGTAGAGCTCCATCGGGTTCATCGCCCGGCTGCCGAACTCGTCGTCCTGTGCATACGGCCCAAACACCGAGCTCAACAGCACCCGCGCGCGGCTCCCCTTCGGATGCACTTCCGCCGCCCCACGCTTCTTCCACTCCGTTTTCGCTGGGGGAATCGTCCCCTGCTGGTCTTGGTCGATGCCGTTGTTGGTTATCTGAAGCTCTGTATCGTCGTTCCCCGTGAATTTCTTACGATTGGTCTGCAGTGGCGTATCCCCCCAGTGTGCATCATCCCCGAGCCCCGCCCCGCAAATATGTGACCGCCGATACATTTTCCGGAAATCTGTCATCCCGGCCGAAAAGCCCCCGTTTGCGGCTCGCGGTGCGGGGACCCGGCGCGATTCTCCCGCTTCCGCAACTCGCTGGCCCTGGACGCCTTCCGCCCGCCACTCCTCTCCCATTTCCTCTACCCTGTTCCCCTCATGTAAACTTTCACCTGCTCATGCCTCACGCCAAAAATTTTCGCGTCTATTTCTTGCTCACCATTCTCGCCGCGTTCGCCCTCATCATCCTCCTCCGCGAACACCGCCCATCCTTCCTTCGCCCCGATCTCCACCTCAACGCCTACGTCTCCACTTCCGACGGCTACCTCCTCGTCGTCGATCTCGTCTCCCTCGGCGTCGTCAACAAAATCTACGCGGGTTCCGCCATCTCCGATCTTCGCGAACACGCCAAGCGCCCCGAAATTTGGGGCGTCAGCAGCGCCGGCGGCTACGTCTTCGTCCTCGACGTGCGCTCCAACCAGCTCGAAAAAATTCCCCTCGGCCCTTCGCCTCTCGAACTCGACTTCTCCGCCGCCGGCAACCGCGTTTTCACCACCTCCGCCGCTTCCGATCAACTAATCGCCATCAACGTCGCCTCGCGCTCCATCGCCGGCCGTGCGCGCACGGCCTCCGAACCCGTCCAGGCCCGCATCGCCCCCGACCAGAAAACCATCGTCGTCGTCAACCGCCGCAGCTCCACGCTCACCCTGCACGATGCCAACACCCTGCAGATGCGCGCATCCATCCCGGTCATCCCGCAGCCCGACGCGGTCGCCATCCTCCCGGATAGCTCCGTTGCCTTCGTCCTGAGCCGTTCGCAAAATCGCCTGTCTGTGGTGGATTTACAGCGCGCCGTCCTGCTCGCCAATCTCGAACTCGCCGGCCGACCTTCGCAGATGCTGCTCAAGCCCGACGGCGGCGAACTTTACGTCATTTCGCCCGAAGCCCACGTCCTGCAAGCCATCAACACCTGGACGCACGAGGTCGGCGATACCCTTCTCGTCGGCGATTCTCCCGCCAGTGCCATCCTCAGTGAAGACGCTTCCGAGATGTATGTCGCCGACCGCTCGGCTGGTCACATTTTTCCCGTCGATATCGTCAATCGCCGCGTCGCCAAGCCCATCAACGTCGGCGCGTCTCCCGGCGCCATGCGCTTCGATCTTTCCGGCCCCGACGAAAAGCCCCGCATGCTCCTCGTCGCCGACGAATCCTCCGGCGACCTCGGCGTCCTTCGCCTCCGCACCGATTCGCTCCTCACCCTCATTTCCCTCGGCGCGCAGCCTCAGCGTCTTGCCGTCAAACTCTTCTGATGACATGACTCCCGGGCAAGGCAATTGGCCCCGCCGGAATTTTTGCAGGCGATAAATCGAACATCGCCTAGCGCACTTCCACCGCGTCCAGCACTTCCCGCACCTTCCTTACCAGGTTCACTGGCGTGAACGGCTTCTGCAAGTACGCAATTCCCTTCTTCCGGATCTCTTCCCGCACCACCGAATCGTCAATGTATCCGGACATGAACAAAATCCGCATCGACGGCTCCAGCTCCGCCAGCCGCTTCGCCAGATCCGGCCCGTTCATCTCCGGCAGCACCACGTCCGTCAGCAGCAGATCGATCCCCCCGCCATACTCGCGGCAGATTGTCTCCGCTTCCTGCGGCCGCCGCGCCGCCAGCACCGAATATCCCTGCTTCACCAACACCGCACGCACCAGTTCGCAAACCGATGCGTCGTCCTCCACCAGCAGCACCGTTTCTCCCCGCGGCTCCCGCGCCACCCTTTCTTCGGTCGGTGTGGCCTTGGCCGTGGATGAATAGTTGCGCGGCAATAACACGCGAAACGTCGTGCCCTTGCCCAGTTCGCTCTCGAACGTCACGTACCCGCCGGCTTGTTGCGCGATTCCGTAGACGGTCGAAAGCCCCAGTCCGGTGCCTTTCCCCGCGGGCTTCGTCGTGAAGAATGGCTCAAACACATGCGCCTTCACCGCCTCTGCCATCCCCGCTCCGTTGTCGCTCACGCGCAATTCCACGTATTCTCCCGGCTTCGCGCCCGCCGGCTCCTGCTTTCCCCCATAGCCCAGCAGCGTGTTCCGCGTCTCGATCGAAAGCCGCCCGCCGTCCGGCATCGCATCCCGTGCGTTCACCGCCAGGTTCAGGATCACCTGCTCCATTTGCCCTGCGTCTGCCATCACCATCCACAATTCCATCGCAAGTTCGGTCGAAATCGTGATGTGCTCGCCGATCAGCCGGTGCAACAGCTTCTCAATGCCGGTCACCACATCGTTCAGGTTTATCGGCGCCGGCTGGATCGTCTCCTTGCGGCTGAACGCCAGCAGTTGCCGCGTGAGCGATCCCGCGCGCTCGCCTGCCTTCTGGATTTGCTCCACGTGTCCATGCAGCTTGGCGTTCCCGCTCAGCGCATCCGCCAGCACGGAGCTATAACCGCCGATCACCATCAGAATATTGTTGAAGTCGTGCGCCACGCCGCCCGCCAGCGTCCCGATCGCTTCCATCTTTTGCGACTGCCGCAGCCGTTCCTCGATTCCCTTGTATTGCGTAATGTCCCGCGTGATGCCAATCAGTCCGATGATGTTTCCCGTGGCATCGCGGTACGGCACGCGGGTCACCAGGAAATGCATCGTCACACCGTCTCGAGTGAGCTGGAAATCCACCGTGGATGCTTCTCCCGTCTCCAGAATCCGCTTGTCGTTCCGCGTCAGGTCCAACGCCGTTTCCCGGTCCGCCACTTCAAATGCCGTCTTCCCGATAATCTGCTCGATCGGCTTTTGGAAAAAATTCGCCACCTGCCGATTCACAAACAGGTAGCGTCCCGCCGCGTCCTTCACGAAGATCGCGTCCCCCGTGCCTTCAAACACGGATTTCAGCAGCGCGTTCCTCTCGTTCAACGCCGCGTCCGCCCGCGCCTGCTTCCGCTCCGTCAATATAATCCGCGCGCTCGAGCACGCAAACGAAGCCGTCACCGCCATCACCGCAATTGCGAATTGCTGCTCCGCGATTTGCGCTGCCATCAGCAGCACGGCCATCGGAAAACACAATGGCACCAGCTTCAGCGCGATCCGCCCCGCCAACTGCGAGCGCTTTGGTCTCTCTCTTTTGGGCCGCGGCGCATCCTCCTCTTTCGCGTGCGGCAGCATCGCCAGCGCCGCCACCATCGAAAACGCCAGCGTCCACGGTACATCCCACAGCGACGGCGTCCGCAATCTCTCGTAGACCTGCATGTACAAAAACGGACACTCCGCCAGCGTGAACACCGCCAGAAACGCCGTCATCAGCCCGTAGAGCCGCTTCGCCTCTCTTCGCTCCGCCCGCCACGTTCGCCACAGGAAGCACGTCACCAGCAGCGCGTCCCTCACGCACGTGGTCCCAAACTCGAATTTTTCGTAGGAAACCTGCTTCAGCAGCCAGTGCGCCGGAACTTCAAACGCGTACAAGTGCAGCGAAACGATCAGGATTCCTACCTGTGCGAAGTCCAGCCATCTCACCCATTCGATTCGTGTCGCTTCTGCATTTTCGTCGAGAAACAGCGAAAGAAACGTCGGTGTGACCCAGATGAAGAACAGCAGATCGCTGGGCCACGGCTGGTCGATGGGCTTGTGCAGGATGGCGTCATATATCCCCGCCACCGCCTGCGCCCCGCCGTACAGGAAAAAGCCGCAAGCCTGAAACCGCCAGAACTGCCGCCCAAATCCGCTCGCCCGCCCTGCCGCCCACAGCGCCGCAAACCCCGCCAGGAGACCGCTCGCCGTCTCCAGTGCGTCGCTGCCCAAATCTCCCCACAAGGGCTTCGCAAACACCAACCAGACGTGAGCACAGACCAAGCCCACCGCCAGGAACACAAGCGCGCGTCCGTGCCAGCCGATGGATGGTTTGTCCTTCAACTCTCCACCTCAAACTTCGGGCTTTCAGGTCCGGAATCTTCTATCCTCCAGACTTTACCCGCAAACTCAAGTAATTCTGCAGGAACGCGTTCTTACCAGTAAAAGTGCAACTGTGCGCACCGTGTTGGCTCGGCAATTAGTAACTCTTTTCGCTCACTCCCCTCCTCTTTCCCTTCCGCCCCGCCTTTTTACCCGCGATACTCAACCTCAGGAAGCTTTCCGCCCCCAGTAACATCCATAACTCATTTGCCTTTTTGCCTCCGGGGATGCACGCATTTTCTCGATGGGAGAACACGCATGAAGGACCACTCGAACTCTGGGCCCCATTCGTCGCCGCGCGCTTCCAGTCCCTCCGGCCGCCGCCGTTTCCTCAAAAATTCCGCTGCCACCGCCGTCGTGGCTGCCGCCGCCCCGGGATTCCTGCTCTCCAAATCGCCTCGCGCCGCCGCCCGTGCCTTGAAAATCGGCTTCATCGGCCCGCGCACCGGCGCGCTCGCCGGCTTCGGCGAAGGCAACGACTTCATCCTCTCCGGCATTCGCAAGCATCTCGCCAAGGGCCTGGTCAACAACGGCTCCAACTATCCCATTGAAATCCTCGAGAAAGACAGCCGCTCCGACTCCAAACACGCCGCCGACCTCGCCCTCGACCTGCTCCAGAACGATCGCGTCGACCTGGTGATCGCCTCCAGTACCGGCGCAACCGTCATTCCCGTCAGCGACCAGTGCGAACTCCACGGCGTTCCCTGCCTCACCACCGATGCGCCCTGGCAATCCTGGTTCTTCGGACGCGGCGGCAGCGTCGGAAAATCCTTCGATTGGACCTTTCACTTCTTTTGGGGGCTCGAAGACCTCGTCTCCGTCTTCACCTCCATGTGGACCTCCATCCCCACCAACAAAGTGGTCGGCGCCCTCTGGCCCAACGACGCCGAAGGCATCGCCTACTCCGATCCGAAATTCGGCTTCCCGCCCGCCCTGCAAGCCAAGGGCTTCCATCTCGTCGATCCCGGCCGCTTTGAATACGCCAGCGACTATTCTCCCCAGATCGCCGCCTTCAAAAAAGCCAACGTCGAAATTCTCTCGGGAGTTCTTCCGCCCCCCGCCTTCGCCACCTTCTGGAAGCAGGCCGCCGAACAAGGCTTCAAACCGAAAATCGCCACCATCGCCAAGGCCCTGCTCTTCCCCACCGCCGTCGAAGCTCTCGGCGACCGCGGCCCTGGCCTCACCACCGAAATCTGGTGGTCGCCCAGCTTCCCCTTCAACTCCGGCCTCACCGGGAAAAATTCCGCCGAACTCTGCGCCGCCTATGAGGACGAAACCAAGAAGCAGTGGACCCAGCCGCTCGGCTACCTCCACGCTCTCTTCGAAGTCGCTCTCGATGTCCTCAAGCGCGCCAAGGACGTCGATTCCCCCGCCTCCATTCGCGACGCCATTCTTGCCACCGACTACAATTCCATCGTCGGCCGCATCTCCTGGTCCGGCGAACCCAACAAAAATGTCTGCAAAACACCGCTTGTCGGCGGCCAATGGATTCCCGCCGCCGAATTCAAGGGCGGCCTCGCCGGCCAATCCTTCAAAAACGATCTGGTCATCGTCAACAACGAACACCATCCCGAAATCGGCCTCCAGCGTAAACTCCAACCTCTCGTCTAACCTGGACCCGGCAACTCACGTCTTTCAACCCACCCCCTCCGGCTTATGGCATGCAGTCAATCGCGCATGGCGAATAACTCTCAGCTGTCCGCCTCGCTTCCCATTTACTTCCGCGTCCCGCTCCGCTAGCCTGTTCTCCTCCGGCGCACTCCTTCCCAGCCCATTCGACTGGCCGGCAAGGAGCCCCCTATGTCCACGCATGCTGTCCGCAAGAGCAAAGTGAAATCCCCCATCCGCATCGTTCCGCTGCATCCCCACATTCGCGATGCCGCCGCCCCCGCGCCGCAGCTCACCTATCGCAACGGACCGCTGCTCACCAGCGTCGAGGTCTTCACCATCTTCTGGGGCAAGGACTGGCAAGTCGCCGCCAACGCCCAAATCAGCCAGCAGATGAACGCCTTCTTCGATTACATCCTCACCAGCCCCCTCCTCGATCAACTCGCCGAATACAGCGTCCCCGGCAAATCCATCGGCCACGGCAAGCGCACCGGCACCGTCAATCTCACCGCCTCCGAGCCCGGCAAATCCGTGCAGGATTCCGCCATCCAATCCCTGCTGCAATCGGAAATCGCCAGTGGCACGCTTCCCGCTGCCAACGCCAATTCCCTTTACTTCGTTTTTCTCCCGCCCGGCACCACCGTCAAGCAAAGCGGCGCCGCCTCCTGCAAGGATTTCTGCGGCTATCATGACGCCACTTCCGCCGGCACCTACTACGCCGTCATGCCTTTTCCCGGCTGCACCGGCTGTCTCGGCGGCATCGCCCAGTTCGAAGCCCTCACTTCCACCACTTCCCACGAACTCTGCGAAGCCATCACCGACCCCGTCCCCGGCCAGGGATGGTACGACGACAATAATGGAGAAATCGGCGACATCTGCGCCTGGAAGACCAGGCGGCTCGGCAATTACACCGTCCAGCTCGAATGGTCCAACTCCGCCGCCGCGTGCATCTGAACCCGGCCGCGCCCAGTCGCACAGGCTTCAGCCTGTGCCTCCGCGCCGGAATCCGCTCCATTCCCCAGCGCCGTAGGCGCAAAACACCCCTGACCCCGGGCGCAAGCCCGGGGTCCCCCTACCAAAAAAGAAAACGCCCCGGAGGGGCGCCACACTCTTGAACTCTTGAACTCTTGAACTCTTGAACTCTTGAACTCTTAAATCTTCGAACTGTTCACCCCGTTCACCTCCCACTCGCTCCCCACCTCCGCTTTTCCATTTTCCCAATTTCTATTTTCGCCTCTCCCGTTGTATCATCCCCCCGCTTTCATTTCCCACCGCTCAGGAGATGCTTTCATGAAACTTTCTCGCGCACTGATTGCCGCATCGCTTCTTGTCGCTTCCGCCGTCTACGCCGCCACGCGCCCCGCGCCCGCGCAAGACGTCACCAAGGTCGCCGGCGATTCCCATCACGTCCTGTTCGAAAACGACCGCGTCCGCGTCATCTCCGTCGACATGAAGCCCGGCCAGGTCGCCCCGATGCACTCGCATCCGGACAGTGTCGCCTACTTCCTGCAGGGCGGTACCATCAAGGTCACCACGCCTGACGGAAAATCCTTCAACCGCGAGCCCAAAACCGGCAGCGTTTCCTGGAGCGACCCGGTCACCCACCAGGCCGAAAACATCGGCTCGACCGAAGTCAAAGAACTCCAGATCGAGCTGAAGCCGGCCGCTCACTAAGCACTCCCCGCCAGCGGCATCGGCATGCACTCCGCAATCGGAGATTGGAAATCAGATGTTGGCAATCAGAGATCCGCACTCGGCGGCGCGCAAAGGTTTGCTGCCCAGCCTTTGCATTGTGGGACAAATTCACCTGCCCAACAGCAAGCACGTTTCCTTCTCGCCCTCAATGGACTCCTTCACGCGGGTTCGCGCACCCAGTAGGATCCGCGCGATTTCGGCGCTTTTGCAGTTCGGCACCCGGAGCCAGATCACTTTGGGCGGTCTTCCCCAAAGGACGCTCCGTTCTCGAAAATCCGAATCCTTCGACACAATCGCATACCCATCTGCTTTTGCGTACTCCCAGATTTCCGCGTCGGTCGCTTTCTTTAGGTTGCAGTCTCGAACGTGGGCTGAATTGGGGTTGGCATCCGCCAACAACTTTGTAAGTTAAGGAGAGAGGTACTCATCCAGCAGAAGTTTCACGCCTTAAGCAAGTCCACTTTTCGCTCCCGGTCAGCCGTGAACGCAAGGGGTGCAAGAATGTCCTGCTCGGTCAAATCCGGAAACTCCGCAAGAATCTCGCTGTGGGTCATCCCCCCCCCCGCAAGCATATCCAGCACTTCTTAGACCGTGATGCACAGTCCGTGCACACAGGGCTTGCCACCGCGCTTCCCGGGTTCAATGGTGATGAAGTCTTCGTACTTATAGCCTCACTCTAGGCAAATTCATCTTCTGTGGCAATCGATAATTCCAGGCTGAGGCGAATCTGCGCATTTCCGGCACCCAGGCCCTCTCGCCCAAGCCGTTGACGCTTCCCGGAAACGAACACAAAATATTCGTAATAAGGGCATGCCGCGCCACCGTCGACAAAGGCGTAACGGAATCGTTGCCCCTCAGATCTGTTTGTTCCGCCGCCGCGGGCTCTCAATCTCCGGGAATCTGCGTAAAGGAACACACCGCAAGCCACTCGCTCAATGCTCGCGACTTACGAACTCCGACTTACCTGCTTTTCCGGGTCGCTGGCCGCCGGGCGCTGACCGCTTTACCGCCTCACGGATCAAACCAGAACTTCACCGTCACCACCACTTTCGACGCCACCGCCTTCCCTCCCTGCGTCGCCGGCGCATACTCATATTGCTTCAGCGCGTCGATTGCCGCCTGCCGCAGCGCGGGCGGCCCCACCAGAATTTTAAAATCGCCAATGTGTCCCGCCGCATCCACCACCGCTTCAATCCGCACGTCGCCCGTGATGTAATTCCGCATCGCGTCCGGTGGATAGATCGGCTGCACGGCATGCAGCAGCTTTGCCGGCAGCACCGGCGCATCCGCCGGCACCACGGACTCTGCCGGCTTCGGCGTCGACTCCGAACTCGTCTCCGCCTTCCCGTGATTCTTTCCGCTTTTCGCGCCGCCCGCCTTCGCCGCGGACTCTTTCTTCCCGCTTGCCTTCGCTTCCGCCGCTTTCTTTTCCGGCGCCTTTTCTTCCGCTACCGCCGGCGCGGTAGCTTCACTCTTCGGCGACGCAAATGTATTTGAACCGCCCGAGGCATGCTCCGTCGCCACTGGTGTCGCATTGGTTCCCGTCGTAGCTCCGGCCGTCCCGTTATTTCCCGCAGCAGGCACGCTCGTTGTCCCTGGGTTGGCCACCGCGCTGCTCGCAACTGCCGCAGGTCTCGCCGGAGTCGCAGCCTTCGTCGCCGCAGGCCCCGCTGTTTTCGGCGGCCGGTGCGCAAACGGCAGCCAGCCCTTGTACCAAGCGAATCCTCCCCCGCCCACCAGCAGCACCACCAGGACACCCGCGACCACGACTTCCACCCAGCCGGCTTTCTTCCGCAGCGGCTTGTAGATGTTGTACGGGTCGTTCGGGTCCAGCCCCTTTGGCGCCCGCGAAAAATCCAGCGACGGTTTGGGCAGCAATTCATCCAGCGGATCAATTTCTTCTTTGGCCTGGTTCGCTGTCACGCCCTCAGGCGACACTGGCGCGGCGGTCTCTAAGGGCGTAAACGCTGCCGCGCTCGGCAGCTTCATGCCAATCTTCGGGACGGTCGGCGCCGGTGGCGGCGCTGCCGCCGGCACTTCCTTCACCTGCTCCGGTGCTGCTGGTGGATTTTCTCCCTCTGCCTGCTCGCGCTCCCGTCGCTCCTGCTCATCCTGCTTCCGCTTCCGCTCGTTCTCGATCGACTCCAGTTCCCACTTCCGGGCTTCCTCGGAAGCCTTCTTCGACTCTTCGTCAGTTGCCCAAGAACCTTTCTGCCGCGCCTCGGTCTCCGCCGCCGCGCGTGCCGCCGCTTCCGCCTCCGCCAATCTTCGTGACGTCTCGTCCTGCGCCGGCTGGTTCACCTCACTCGGCTGGACGTTCCGCGCCTGCTGCGCCTGCAATTTCTGCCGCGCTTCTTCCACCAGCCGCGCCGCGCGCTCTCTCGCTTCCCGTTCGATGCGTTCCGCGCGTTCCTTCGCTTCGGATTCCGCCGCCGCACGGGCTGCCGCCTCGGCTTCCGCCAGCCGCCGCGCCTGCGTGTCGCGGTCTTCGTCCGGTTTCTTTTCTTCCGCTGTCTGCTTCTGTTGCAGTTCGCGGAGCTGCGCTCTCAGCGCTTCCACTTCCTTCTTGAGCTGAGTCACGTCTTCCGTCTTGGGCGCTGTAACCGGCTCGCTTCGATCGTCCTCGGTCGTATCCTCGGCCTCTACCGCTTCCGCTGTCGGCGGACGCTGCTCCGTTTCCTCATGCTCCGGAAACGATACGCCCCAGAAATTGTCCGCCGGCTCCGTGAACTCCAATTCCACGTAGCAGCTCGTCGGCCGGAAATTTCGCTTGTGCACCACCTGGCACACCACTTCGCGTTTCGACCGCTTGTCGGTGAGGAAAAGCAGCTGTCCTACAGTTATTGCCGCCGAAAGTTGAATCACCGCCCCGTCTTTAAACACCAGCACCGTCGTCGTGTCTTCGGTGAAAAGCTCACGCTTGTCCTGCGCGCTCGCGGGACGCGCTCCCGCCACGCTCACCGGCACTTCCAAAGCCACCGGGTTCGGCCGCTTGGCTTTCGGCTCGCTCTTGCCCGCTGCTCCCGGCTTGTCCTTGACCTTTTCGTCTGTCGCGGATGACACTTCGTTCGCCCTCAGTTGAAGCCGTCCAACGCTACTTCCAGAATCCGCAGCCGCGGCTCCGTCCCCGCGCAGCCGCTTACTTCGCCGCTCTGCGCGGGCGGACTCCTCCGCCTGCCGCCACTGCGCGCTCTACTAGTTTTTCAGCCTGCCATCCGGCCAGCCATAGTACGCACGTACAGGCGTGACCAATCCGCCCATACCCTCCCGGACCTCTTCTATGCCCAGTTTATCGGCCCGCCTCTTCTCCCACTCCGTTCCTCGTGTATTGGCCGACCTTTGGGTCGGCTCTGCTCTTGCCGCTTCTCCCTATTTTTCCCCCGCCTCGTTCCTGGCCACCTTCCCGCCCTTCATCACAAACGCCGGCGCCTCCAGCAGCTTGACGTCCGCCAGCGGATCGCCCTTCACCCCAACGATGTCCGCGTAATGCCCCGTCTCGATCACGCCCACCTTATCCTTCCATCCAATCAAATCCGCAGCGTTGATTGTCGCCGCCTGGATGGCGGCAATCGGCTGCATCCCCCATTCCACCATCTTGGCAAACTGCCTCGCATTGTCCCCGTGCGGATAAACTCCCGCATCCGTACCGAACGCCATCTTCGCCCCCGCCTGAAACGCCTTGCGAAAATTCTCCCTCTGCATTCGTCCCACCTTCTTTTCTTTTTCGATGGACTCCGGCAGCATTCCCGCCTTTGCACCTTCTTGCAAAATGTAATCGTCGTTATAAATGTCGAAGACCAGGTAAGTTCCGTGCTGCTTCGCCAGGGCGATCCCTTCGTCGTCAATCAGGCTCGAATGCTCAATGGAATCGATCCCCGCCAAAATCGCATCCTTGATAGATTGTGTCCCGTGCGCGTGCGCCGCCACTTTGCGCCCCAGTTTGTGCGCCTCGTCCGCAATCGCCTTTAACTCCTCCGGCGTGTATTGCGGCGTCCCCGGCTGGTCTCCCTTGCTCAACACCCCGCCCGACGCGCACACCTTGATCAAGTCCGCGCCATACTTCACCACTTCCCGCACTTTCGCGCGTGCCGCCCACGGGCCGTCCGCCACGCCCCCTTCTCGAAAGTGAAATTCATACGGAAGCAGGTTGTTGTCGCAATGCCCGCCCGTAATCCCAAGCGGCGGACCCGATACCAGCATCCGCGGCCCGGGAACGTCGCCATCGTTGATCCCGTCGCGCAGCGCCACGTCCGTGAAATTCCCCGCGCCCACGTTCCGCACCGTCGTGAATCCCGCGTGCAGCGTCTTTGCCGCGTTCTTCGCTCCGATAAGCGCTTCGCGCGGCACGGATATCCCCAGTCCCGCATAGCCGCTCGCGCTCGGATCCGAAGTCAAGTGCGTATGCACATCGATCAGCCCCGGCAGGCAAGTCTCCTGCGAAAGATCGACCGGCGTAACGCCCGCGGGCAGCGCCGCATTCTCGGAAACCGCGGTAATTGTGCCGTCTTCGTCGAACACAACCGTCTGGTCCGCCAGCATCTTTCCCGTTCGCACATCCAGCAGCTTCCCGCAGCGCACCGCCCCCGGCCCCGCCAACGCCAACGACGCCATCCCCAGCCACACCGCCGCCACACGCGCCAGAATCTTCATATCGCCTCTCCTAGAAATCGGAAATTGCGCCAGCCAGCATACTCGAACCCGCGCCGCAAGTCACAAATCGCGGGCCCAACCTCTCGACGATCACCCATCCGGCGACCATCCTTGCTCTGCTTGGTATCCCAAGCAAATTCCCCCAGGCGCCCGCCCGTCGCGCTTTTCCGCCTACGATTCATCCATGTACAGCATCACCAAGCTTTTTAAGGGGGACCACGGGTATGAGTATGGGCCAGTTGTACCGGTGTCAGAATCCAGCTTGCCGAAAGGAGATTGTTCTTCCGCATGCGCCAGCCAGCCGTCGCGAAAATCCCACTTGCTCGTGTGGGTCGGCGATGAAAAGGCCCTATCAAAGGCCTGAATTGCGAGTCCTTTCCGCTTCCGGAGCGCCCCCTTCCCGCGGCAATCGCACGCCTTCGCGGAAGTAACCCGGCTCGGTCAGGAATTCGACATGCGCGACTTCTTCACTCCATGCGTCTGCGGCGTTCTCTTTCTGTTCCTCGGCGCCGCCCTGCTCACCAATGCAGGCTCCAGCTCCCAATCGAGCGCAACCCCTTTCCTCCTCCTTGGCGCAGTGCTTCTCTCCTGTGGCATTTTTGCGCTTTGGTATGTCGGCAAATGCTGGTGGGGCTGGCGCAAGGAATACCGTCGCGACCGCAACGAATAGCCAATCGGCCTCCGCTTATCGCCAGAACCTCATCCTGGGCCAGCCTTCCGCGGCGGTCCCTTTCCTTGTTCACCCGATATCGCCAAATTAGGCCCGCGGAACATTTTCCCCGGCAACGGCGTATCAAAGGTGGTCATTAGGCGGAAGGTTTGGCTTCAACTGGGACGCACCCTGACCTTCTCGCCGCCGTATCGGCTTTTTAACGAACCGCCAAGCACGCCTCGGCGGCACCTGGGAGAATGCAATGTCTAGATCCCTTTGCTCGCTTGTGGTTTTACTCTGCGCCGTGCTTCCTTCCGTTGCGCGGCAAGACCCCGTGAATCAACCGCCCACTCCAGCACGCGCCGAAGTTCTTGTGCTCGGCGTCTATCACATGGACAACCCCGGACGCGACCTCTTCAACATGCAAGCTGACGATGTCCTCGCTCCCAAGCGCCAGGCAGAAATCGCCCAGGTCATCGAGGCTCTCAAGAAATTCCACCCCACGAAAATTGCCGTCGAAAGCGACGTCAGCAGCGACCGCCTGCCCAAGCTCTATGCCGATTATCTCGCCGGCAAACACGAACTCACCCGGGACGAACGGGAACAACTCGGTTTCCGTCTGGCCAAAGAACTCGCTCACAAAACGGTCTATCCCGTCGATGCCGACGGCGACTTCCCTTTCCAACGCGTCGTGGATTATGCGAAAGCCACCAACCGCTCTGAGGAACTCGACGCCATCATGGCTGAACTCGGCGCCATGGTGAAAGCCCAGGACGATTTCCTCCACTCACACACCGTACTCGAAACGCTTCTACACATGAATTCGGACGCAAAGGTCGCCGAGGATGTCGGCTTCTACTTCCGCGAAGGCTCTTACGGCGAACCGGGCGACTGGGCCGGCGCCGACCTGCTCGCCGAGTGGTTCCGCCGCAACGCGCGGATCTACAGCAACGTCATGCAGATCGTCGAATCTCCCAACGAGCGTGTTCTGGTCATTTTTGGCGCCGGGCACCTGGGCTGGCTTCGCAACGATTTTGCCGGCAACCCTGCTGTGCAACTCCGCAAACTCTCGGAGTTCGCTCAATAACGCATCCTCTAGGGTTCGTGCCGCCCGCAATTATTCCTGAAACCTGGGCCGCGGCTTACCCTTCTCCGCCTCGTCGCCCGGCTCAAGCTCGCAGCGATGCCAGGCTTCGTCCTCGGCGTGTACCACGCAAAACCACTTCCCGCAGACGCTGCAATGGCACGTCGCGGCCAATTTGCACGCTTCTTCGGTCGCCGTGATCGCCTGGCACACCCATTCGTAGTTCGCCCTCTCCGTCTGTTTCTCTAGTTGCATCCTGGCTACTCCCTTCACGCGCCCCGCGCCGCCCAGGTCCCCGGTCAATCCGTCAGCGCACCGCGTACACGTACGACTCCAGCACATCCGCCCGCTCTTTCTCGTCCCAGACCATCGCTTTCAGCAGGTCGTTGATCGACAGCATGCCGTGAAATTCGCCGTTCTCCTCCACAATCACCAGGTGGTGTACGCCTTCCTGCTCCATCAACTTCATGCCCTCCTCAAAGTGCATGTGCGGCGTCACCCTGAAGAGCCTCGTGCTCATAATGTCCGAAACCTTCACCCAGGCCGGGCACAGATTTTTCGCCGCCACCTTGTCGGAAATGTCGCTTTGCGCAATCACTCCCGCCAGTTGCCCCAGCCTGTTCACCACGCCCGCCGCGCGAATCTGCTTTTCGTATAAATACTGTGCGGCTTCCAGCACCGAGGCGTCTTCCAGAACCGCAAAAATTTCTCTCCGGGACCCGATCAAGTCTGAAACTTTCATGGGATCCTCCCCATCGGAATGCGCTCACAGTGATCGGCGCGATTCCCCCTCATTCGGCCTTGCCGAGGGCTCCCCCGCTCTGGCTCGGTGGAAAGCCTCTCGATAGGTCGCTTACACGCCGTGTACCGCCCTGCATCACTTCTGTCTGTACCCGGCGTCACTCCACTTGGCCCACGCTGAACCTTTCGACGCCCCGCCTGGCAATCCGCCGTTCCCAAACCACAAGCTTCTCCTACCGCCGCCCGGCCAGTAACCCGGCCACTGTCTTTCCCTCCCGCAAATCTGCACCTCATGCCAGTTACGCTCCGCATCTCGCGCGCTCACCATTCGCTGGTGCAGTCTTCCCTGGCAACTCGCGCTTCCCAGTTGGCCGTTCGCGCGCTTTTCTACTTCCTCGTCCCGGCCGCCCTTGCCTGCGTTTTCCCGCTTCGCGCCCAGCAATCCTCGCCAGCGCTGTCCGCCGCGCTCACCGAACCTTCCCTGCCTGAGCCTATCGCCCTCAAGGAAAGCCCCAGCGTCGAGTCGCCCGCGCCTATCCAACCCCGCGTCGCTCCTTCCAATGATCGCCTTTTCTGGGTCATGCCCAACTACCTGAGCGTCGAAGGCCACCAGGAAATTCAGCCGCTCTCCGCAAAAATTAAATTTCGGCTCTCCGAAAAGACCATGACCGACCCGGTCACCGTCTCTTTCCTCGGCACACTCGCCCTCATGAGCCAGGCCGGCAATTCCAATCCGTCTTATGGTCAGGAGCTTTCCGGTTACGCCAAGCGCTACGCCACGCTCTATGCCAACACCGGCATCGGCACCCTGATGACTGCTTCCGTCTTCCCCACGGTATTCAAACAAGATCCGCGTTACTTCCAGCTCGGCTCCGGCAGCCCCTGGCGCCGCACCGTCTATTCCCTCAGCCGCATCTTCGTCACACGCGGCGATAGCGGCGCCGTTCAATTCAACTATTCCGAAATCCTCGGCAACGGCGTCGCCGCCGGCCTCTCCAACACCTACCTGCCGCAAAATCAGCGCAACCTCGGCAACACCCTTCGCGTCTGGGGCGCCAACATCATGCTCAACACCATCTGCAACGTGGCCAAGGAATTCTGGCCCGACCTCCGCCGCAAAGCTCGCCGCCCGCGCAATTTCGATTAGCCCGCCCTTCGTCATCGCGCTTGTTCATCATGCGTTTTCTCCAGCGGCTTCCGTGACGCACATCCTTGCCGTACGATTACACCGGGCATAACCTAATTGCGTTTTCTTCCCGCGGCCGCGTGTATCCTCCGCGGAGCAGCTATAGGTAGTGCGCGCCATGCCAATCATCAAAGAATTTACCGTTTTAGTGGAAGACCAACCGAATGCACTCGGAGTACTCTGCCGAACCCTTGCCGAACACGAAGTAAATATCCTCGCCCTTCAATGTTTCCCGGTGCGGGATAAATTCGTGACTCGATTCATCGTGGACAATCCCGAAAACGCGAAGTCCGTCCTGAACCGCAAGCAGCTCCCCTTTACGGAAACGAAGATCGTTCAGGCCAAAATCCTGCATCGCCCCGGCGAAATCGCCCGCCTCGCTTCCCGTTTGGGCAAGGCCAATATCAACATCAATTACGCCTATTGCGGCCTGGAGCCCGGCTCGAATGCGCCTTTGGTTTTCTTCAGTGTCGCGGAAGTCGAGGAAGCGGAGAAACTTCTCCGGGAGACCGCCGTAGCGGCGGTGGAGAAATCAGGTTCACGACTCGCCTGAGCCGGAGTGCCTGCACCCGGACGCTTCGATTTTCCTCACGACAGATCGACTCTTCCAGCCTAAACCCCGCTGTTCCGGCCACCCCATTTTTCTTGGACTAGCCTTGTGTTCGCGTCCGGTTCTTGGCGAGAAGCTGCCCGATCACTTTCTCAGGTTCCGGATGACCCGCGCCAAATTTCCGCGTGAACCAGTTTCCGCCTCGCTCCACAATTCTTTTGCCATCCGCAATCACGTCGAACTGGCCGGTCTTCCCAGGCGTACAAACCGCTTCGAGATTGAGGCGCTGCTGGATCAGGGTCACGGGACTCGCGTCCTTGGCGCTATTGTTCTGTCCTGCTGGGCAGTGCACAATTTCGAGCTTCACAGCATCCTGGATGCTACTCGCCTCAGCCCGGTACCAGAAGCTATTTGCGGGCATCGTGTCCCCTTTTGTTACTTCCGCCCGCACGGGCGGTTTCGCCGTTACTCGAAACTTGATTGCTGCAGTATCCTGCTGCGACCAACAAGCCAGGAAAAACCCGATGAAATTTCTTCGTGTGACGGCTGCGATCGCAGTCTTGGGTCTCAGCCCTTTTCCCGGCCTCGCGAAATCTCGGAAAACGGCCAAAACGAACGCTCCTCCCGGCCCACACTTTGCGGGTCTTGCGCCGCGGCTTTAATTTCCGCTTCCGCAAGCGATGGGAGTGAACGCACTGAGCGCTACCGTTTGATCTCCAAAGGTCGGAGAAACCGCAGGCACAAAGGTCTGTGAACCCGAACAGATGTTTCCCCCGCCGTCGATCACGTCGTCGCTGGTGTATGTCCAGCGCTGGCCGCCCGCGAACGTAAGCCGCCGAAACACTTGGCCAAAGCTGTTATTCGCGAAAAGATTCTTTACCGTAATGAATTGCTCCGGCGTGGGATCGGTTCCAGGCAGCTCCGGCGATGTCGCGTAAGACAGGCTGGAGTACACGACGGCTTCTATCGAGCCAACCTGCTCGGTCAGGAATACAAGCGGCTGCGAAAGAGCATTCCCGCTGAATTGATTTTGCGTGAAATTGACTGTGCTTTCCGCGGGCATATCCGCTGGAATGTTATAGAAAAAGTAAGGGAGATTCCGTGCCCCGGCGGCTCGCAAGCCTCCGTATCGGGCGTAGCGGATACCCATGTATTCGATATTGGTCAAGACATTTTGCGCATACTCCGCATTGCTCACGCTCAGGTAATACCACCCTCCGATTCCTGTGCCGACGGTATCGATGAAATTATTGGACAGCGTGATGTCCTTCATGAATCCCACCGTCTCAATCCCGCAATCGAAGGTGTTGACGAGAAGATTGCCGGAAATCAGCGATCCCGGGCCCGTTTCATCTTCAATCAAAATGTCGTCATCGCTGCCCACCGAATTGTAGTAATAATTGCCGTTTTCCCCGATCGGAAGTGGGTTCCCCAGGCCGTTCACGGTGTTATTCACCACGTGCGTGCTTTTACCGCCGAAAATCCCGATCACGAAAGGGTTCGCCGCACTGCTTGTACCCGATGTCAGAGCGTTCCCCTCGATCACCAGACCAACGTTATTCGCATCGCTCAGGAAACCATAGACGGTGTTGCTCGCCGCCGGCGCATTCGACAGTTGCGCGGCAACAGCAGGATTTGCAGTGGCGCTAACCGATGGATTTGCGGGTGCCCTGGGCAAAGGACTCCCGAACGTGACATTGCTGCTTTCGGAAATGAACACTCCTCCGAGATTGCTCTGGTTCGAACCGAATGTGGACCCTGTGACCGTTCCTCCGTTCACGTTATTCAGGCTCAGCAGGACGGAAGCGCCGTCGCCGATCCCCGTGGCCACGTCGCAATTTTTAATCGTGAGGCCATTCACATTCAAAACGCTGATCCCGTATTCACCGGCCCCGCTAATCGAATTTCCATTGCAATTCAGTGTGACGTTATTGACGTTGGCGATCGTGATGCACGGCTCCGCGCCCGCCGGCGTCGTCAGATTCCCATCGAGCGAATAATTCCCTGCGGTACGAACCGTTGCCCCGCACGCGGTTACCACGTTTGGCTGCGGGATGCTTGGCCCTCCGGGCGGCTGCGCTCCTGAACTTGCGCCTGGAGTGGAACCTGCGACACCGTTATTGCAAGCCGAAAGCAACACCAGGCACGCCAAGGGAATTGCAGTCAAAATTGAAGAGAGGCTCTTGCTCATCGCGGTCCTCCCTGTTTGGCCTGTGCCGGAAGAACCTCGTCCAACTCCTCCATGCAGCTCTGGAAATCCCCCGACTGCATGATCCGCGCGAGTTTCTCATGCCTGGCTTGTACCGCGCCCCAAACCGCGGGATTCTCCGCGCCATATTTTGCGACGTCCTGAAACATTGTTTCGAGATATCTCGAGTTGCGCGCTCGCAAATTCTGAATCTGCCGGTTTCTCCGCTCGGCCAACGGATTGGCGTTCGAATCGGCATCCATAAAATCCGGATCATACAAAGTCGGGTTATTCCTGGGCCCGAAATGGATCGTGACTTGCCCTGGATTCGCCGTCTCCCCTTTCCTTCGCGCCGGCGGATGGTTCCATTCAGCTTTTTTGTCCCGCAGCTTTTGAATCGCAAAATCGAACCGCTTTTCCATCACGTTGCTCTGGTTGCAAAACTCCCGGAGCTGGTACAGTTTCACGACTTCCTGCGCGTTCGGCGGCGGCGCTGCCGTCTGGCCAAACCACGCGTGCCGTCCCAATAGCCAATCAGCGGCGAGCCCGGTCGTTGGCACCGCGATCACACACGCAAGGATAGCGATCTTTATTCTTCGTCCACGGAGACACCGCTTTCCCTCGCCATGAACCATCTCAGTGGCGAAAAAGCATTAGAGCTGCCAAAGGAACGCCCCGCTTGAGGAGCCCTCGGGATCGGATCGATTTTGGTTCTCCGGGCGCGGAGCACCGGCCGAAACCTCGACCCTCAAATCCTCTTCCGTCTAATTAAACGAAGGCTTTCCATGCACTTGACGCCAGGTTCCCCGTCCAGAATGGCCCCTTCCACTCGCGGAGAACGCTGCGCCCTCGGTGAAAACCAAAGATTTCCGTCGTCCGATTTTGACGCCTGCACTTTTATGCTTCCCAAGAAGCGTGCCAATATGAACTCGCCGTCCTTTTCTGACATCCCACGTCAACGCTCCCAATATCCCGATCCCCGCAGGTTAGCCTGTCCCGAGAGCCCCTATTTGTGCCAACCCTGCGGCTCCAAAGTGCGAGAAAATGAACCTGCGAGGATCACTTTATGCGCAACGCTGGATCATCCGCAGCCGTTCTCCTGCGGCCCGAAACGCTCAAATCCTATGACCGCGGAGCCGGCGCTCGAACCACTCCACTGGTTACTTCTTCCCTGGGCGCTCGGCAATTTATCAACGGAATCACATCGTTCGACCCGGGCGCCGCGATTCCCTTCCACAGCCACAATTGTGAAGAAAGCGTCACCTTGCTGGAAGGCGAAGCCGCGCTGGAACTCGAAAACGAGGTGCACGTCCTGAAAGTCTTCGACACCACGTGGATTCCCGCGAACGTGTCTCACCGCTTTCGCAATCTCTCTCCCACAAACCCGATGAAAATCCTCTGGACCTACGGCGCCATCGACGCCACCCGCACCCTCACCGGTACCGGAGTCACGCAACCTGTCTCGATGGAACATCGCAAGCCAACCTCTGCACGAGATTAGCGCTTGCACATTCCCGCGCTCCGGGCAGTCGATGCGCAACCAGGCATTGCCCCCCTTCATTTTTACAGCCATCCGATTCATCGGCTGCCGGGATCCGCGTCTGGATTACCAAGTCACAGCCTCGCGCCGCAGCCTGTCGACTGGACCACAACGTCCTTCAGGGCAAGCTGGTGACTTTTCGCTCGCTCGTTCCGCGAAGACCGGTTCTGCAAGCTGGATGTCACCTCACCCGTTTCCCTTCTTAAAGCTTCAACGCATCCATCCGCGGGTTTTCGTACGTATCGTCTTCGCCCGGATATCGCAGCTCGCTTTCAAAACGTCCGGTTTCTTTCGCCAGCGCCCAGATCAGGCTCTCTCCCGCGGGCACGATTTTTGGCTGTCGGTCGTAAATGCTGTCCTCGTACGCGTGGGACGCGTCTATGGGTCTCCATCCTTTCTCCACAAACATTCCAATGAGATTATCCAGAAAGAATGCGTTCAGCGGATTGTGGTGCAGCAGCACCGTATGCCGCACGGGACGCGCAACCACGCGCAGCGCCAGCGAATCGTAAAACTCCCCCCGCTCCCAGATGTGTTGCAGGAAATAATCCCGGTATCCATCCAGGTTGGCTTTCGCATCCGCCGCAACCCTCTTTTCCAGGCGCGCGCTAATGGCCCAGTCCGAAGCATCAATCGTCGCGCGCCCCGCGCGGTATCCGTGCTCCTTCAAGAATGCGCGCATCCCGTCGCGCTTCTCCGCCGTGTCCCCTTCCTTGAAAAACGGATACCGGAACAATCGCGTGAAATGCGCGTAGCCCTCGATCAACGGCTCATCCCTCAACGCATCGATTTCAAATTCGCTCAGCGTCACGCCGCGGGGTCCGCTGCCATTGAAAAAAAGGTGCGAATACGAATGGTTGCAAATGATGTGCCCGGCGCGGTCCCAACTCGCGATCAACTCCCGCCCGTCCGCGCTATCCACTCGCATCCCGCAAACGAACAGCGCCGCCTTCACTCCCTGCTTTGCCAGCGCGCTGAGAATCCGCTCATTCAACTCCTGCCAGCGAAGATTCGCCCGGCTGTCCGTCCGCGGATCGTCAAACGTGAACGCAATCTCCGGTTCCGGCTTCGTGCCCGCCGCCAGTGCCAATCCGGAAACGGACGCCACCGCCGCGGCCCCTTGTAAAAATTCCCTGCGATTCATAAAGGAAGGCTTCCAGACGATGGCGTCTCCAATCTCAATTCTTTATTCCTCTTTGCCCAACCCGCCATCCGCAAGCGGCATCGAACTTGGCGTTTCTATGCTTTCTGCTCCACCGCCCACGCCGAATTTTCTTCTCCCAGCTGCACGTCGAAAAAGCCCTCCGCCGGCAGCACGTCAATCGGCAAGCCGCCGTGCCACAGCGCCACGCCCACCGTGAACTTCGAGAGCCCCTTCAACCCCAGCGCCTCCCGATTCACCGCCACTTCCAGTGTCCGCTGAAACGCCACTTCCGCCAGCTCTTCCGGATTCAACAGGCACACGCGGCTCTTCTCCACCGCATACTCTTTCACCCGCCCGCGCTCCAGGTTTACCACCACCGCCAGTTCTTCGTTGCCTCCGATCACGATCCGGAACTCCGGGTCCTCCAGTTCTCCCAGGCTTTCCGTAAAACACTCCACGCGCATCACGAAGCGTTCGTCCTCAAATCCATAGCGCAACTCCTTCAGGTAAAACACGCGCCCGTGCATTGAGCCGCCGCGCCGCTCCGGCGAATACACTCCGGCGCCCAGCCACTCGAAATAGCTCGAATCCACCCCATCCACTTTCACCTTCAAATTGGCCGACGGCGCCAACTGGTAAGCGCGCTCCGCCACGCGCTTGATCGGTTTTGCCAACTCCTCCGGCGCCACCTGCCCCAGCGCCAGGTACACGCCGGTCAGATGCTTCCGGTAGAGTGCGTCAAACTCCGCGTCGTTCGCCGTGCTGTGCTCCGGCCCGTACCACCAGCACCAGTCGCTTCCCTCTGCCGCCAGCAGCGACTCCTGCGCCTCCGCCAGTCCTTCCTTTGTCGGCGCACCCGGCCTCCCTTTCTGAAAAGCCGACTCCGCCTTTCCATACGCCTCACGCGCGTCCCACAGCAGGTCCCACGCGGTCACGTCTTCCTGGTGCCCGATCCACACGTCGAAATTCGCGTTGATCCAGGAAGCCGGAAAAATCGTATTCGTGGTGGCGATTCCGTCCGCGGCGGCAATCGCTTCGCTGGCGGTCAACGACCGGAAATCGGCGTCGCCCGCGATGCGCTTGTAAAACTCGCGCAAGAATTCGCGCCCGTTCCCCGGGTAATATTCCCAGGCATTTTCTCCGTCCAGAAAAATGCAAATCGTCAGCGGCTTGCCGTTCTGCACCGTTTCGCCGATGTGCCGCAGTCGGCCGTGCAGATCCGCCGCGGCGGCCCGGCTGTCCATCCGGCTGTAGACAAATCCAATCAAATCCGAAATGTGGTGGTCGCGGAATAACCCGGTAATTCCCGTCGATTGCATTTGCAAACGCCATGGCTGGTACAAGCGGTCCGCATTCGCCGCGATTCCCGAAGCTTCCCGGAAAAAGCCCACGTTCAGCGTCCGCCCCAGCACTCCTTCATCCGTGCCGAACCACTGAAACCCTTCTTCGGCCGCGATCGCCAGCGCCTGATCGGACACCGATCCCTCGCTCGGCCACAATCCCACCGGCTTCGCCCCAAAAACCCGCTCGTGATACTCCTTCGCGCGGCGCAACTGCTCCCGCGCATCTTCCGGCCGGCGGTAGGCGCGCCTCGGCAGCGGAGTTCCGGGATTCGCCACCCGCGCCACGTCCGAATCGCATAGCAGCGGTAGAATCGGGTGATAAAACGGAGTAGTGCTGATCTCAATTTGACCGCGCGCCGCCGCTTCGCGGTACGACGGCAACACCAGCCGGATCAGCTCCAACTGCTTTTCCTTTAGCTCCGTCTTGTCTTTTTCCGTGTAGTCTTTTCCCCGGCTGGCCAGCCGGTTCACCACCGGGTCGCTTGCAAACCACGCCTCGTCCATCCACGCCAACTGGGAAAGAACCTGCAAGTCGCGCCAGTCTCGCGCGCGAAACGTAATCAGCGCCTGCGCTCCGCCCGCTCCCCGCGACCAATCATACAGTTCCAGAAACCTTGGCCACCGCGTCAGCAGCCGCTCGTGATTCACCTGAAACGCCCGCCCCAGTATTTCCCCTTTGTCTTCGCGCGTCAGTTCATCCGCGTGCTTGAACGCCAGCGCGAACCACGGTTCCTTGAAATTTCCGCTGGCATACTCTTCCAGTTGCATGCACAGCGACGGCACCATGTTGAACGTCGCATGGAAGCCCGGCACCTCCTCCATCAGCTTCACCATGCCGTAATAATCCTTGGTCGCGTGCAGCCGCGTCCACGGCAACACGTAGCAGCCCGTCTCTGGATCGCGGTACTGCGGCTGGTGCATGTGCCATAGCACCACCAGGTGTATCCGATTCATTCCCCGTCCTCTGGTAACTCAGGTCTCCGCCCGTGGAGGCAACACATGCCGCCAGCGTCAAACCCGCCATTTCCTGGCTAGCCCGCCGCCTTCAGCGCAAAACTCCCGGCCAACATCTGTCTGGCTCGAGGTCAGCGGCTCGCGGCTTATGGCTAACGGCTGGCTGCGCTCCTCCCCATGTTACACTGCCCCTTCGCGCCATGCGCATCCTCGATCGCTACATTGTTCGCGAAATCGTTCGCCACGCCCTCCTCGGCCTCCTCATCTTCACTTTCGTGCTTTTCGTTCCCAAGCTGGTCCGCTTGATGGAGCTCTTCGTCCGTCACACCGGTTCCGGCACGCAAATCCTCACCCTCTTTCTTTGCATCATCCCCGGCATTCTCGTCTTCACCATCCCTATGGCCGTGCTCATCGGCGTGCTGCTCGGCCTTGGCCGCATGTCCATGGACAGCGAAATCATCGCCCTCACCTCGCTTGGCATCAGCCGCAGGCGCATCTTGCTGCCGGTCGGCGTCCTTGCCGTCGCCGCCGCCGCGCTCACCTTATTGATGACCATCGTCCTTGCCCCGCGCAGCCTCCGCGCCTTCCGCAATATCGAAGCCTCGCTCATCGCCTCGCAAATCTCCTTTCAGGTGCAGCCTCGCGTCTTCGACGAGCGCTTCCCCCACATCGTCCTCTACGTCAACGACGTCTCCGCCAGCGGCGCGCACTGGCACGGCGTCTTCCTTGCCGAATCCAGCGGCGATTCCGGCTCCCGCATCACCGTCAGCCAGGATGCCATCGTCATCGCCGAACCCTCCTTCGGCAAGCTCGAGCTCCACCTCAACTCCGGCACCACCCACGAATTTCAGCGCGATCATCCCGATCAGTATTCCGTCACCGGCTTCGAGCGCAGCGACTGGCCCATCGAATTCAGCGCGCTCGAATCCACCAAAGAGCGCGCCCTCAGCAATCCAGAGCGTTCGGTCCCCGATCTTTGGCACGATCGCGGCCCGCACTGGCGCGAAGCCCGCGTCGAACTCTACCAGCGCTTTGCTTTTCCCTTCGCGTGCTTTGCTTTCGCGCTGGTGGCGGTTCCCATCGGCGCGCAGCCTCGCCGTGGCGGCCGCGCCGCGGGCACGCTCCTCTCCGTTCTGATTATCGCCAGTTATTACTTGCTGTTCATCATCGGCGCCGGACTCGCCCGCCAAGGGATCGTTCCTCCTTTCTGGGGCATGTGGGCCGCCAATTTGATTCTCGTGCTTGTCGGCCTCGCGCTTCTCCCTCGCATGGAGCGCTACTGGAGCGAGCCTTCTCCTCTCCACTTCCTCGAGCGCTTCATCGCCTTCCGCCGCCTGCTGCGTCGCCGCCGCAATCAGCTCAGAACCCGTGTGCTCGTCCGAGCCGAAAACGGCGACGCCGCCGAACCCTTTCCGCGCAGCGCCTCCAACTATCCCACCATCATCGATCTCTACATCCTCCGCCGTTTCCTTTATTACTTTTTCCTCATCCTCGGCGCCTTCATCCTGCTCTTTGAAACGTTCACTTTCTTCGAACTCCTCGACGACATTGCCCGCCATCGCATTCCCTTTCTCGTCGTCGTCAACTACTTTCGCTTCCTGATCCCCTACCTCGTTTACCAGCTCTCGCCGCTCACCGCGCTGGTCGCCACGCTCGTCACCCTCGGCGTCCTTAGCAAAAACAACGAAATCGTCGCCTTCAAGGCCAGCGGCGTCAGCCTCTATCGCCTCGCCCTCCCGCTCCTCATCTCCGGCCTCGTTCTCGCCGCCGCTTTGCTCGTGATGGACGACACCTATCTCCCCTACGCCAACCAGCGCCAGGACGCCCTTCGCAACCAGATTAAAGGCAAGCCGGCGCAGACCTACACGCGCCCGCAGCGCTGGATCTTCGGCGAAAATTCCAAGGTCTATAACTACGACCTCTTCGATTCCACGCAGAAACTCTTCGGCGGCCTCACGGTCATCGAAATCGATCCCCTCACCTTTCAAATGAAGCGCCGCATTTTTGCCACCCGCGCGCAGTGGCTGGACACCGAAAAAGCCTGGGCCCTCGAATCCGGATGGGTGCGCGACTTCAACGCCGAAGGCTCCGTCGAAAAATACACGCCTTTCAAAGTCACCTCGCTGCCCGAACTCGTCGAGCCGCCTTCCTATTTCAGTCGCGAAGTGATTCAGGCCTTTCAGATGAGCTGGCGCGACCTGCGCCATTACATCGACGGCCTGCAACTCGCCGGCTTCGACGTCTCCTCCCTCACCGTCCAGTGGCACAAGAAAATCGCCTACCCGCTCATCGCTCCCATCAGCATGTTGCTCGCGATTCCATTCGCCATTCTCGTCGGCAGCCGCGGCGCCATCGGCGGCATCGCCCTCGGTGTCGGCATCGGCATCGCCTATTGGGCTATCGCCGCGCTCCTCGAAGCCATGGGCGGCATCGGTCAACTCCCTCCCATGCTCGCCGCCTGGTCTCCCGACCTCATCTTCTTCTTCCTCGGTCTCTACTTCTTCCTCAAGATGCCCACCTAGCCGTGTGCGAACGGCGCGCTCCTCCATTAAAATTCCCTCACACCATTGGTACTTGACAATAGTAACCACGGCGCTATTCTCCCCCGCACTCCCTTCCAGAATTCCAATCTTCGCGGCGTCCTCTCCGCTCGCGTCAGGAGACTCTCATGCAGAAGCTCGAAAAACGCACCAACCCGCGCCAATCTCTCCAGATCCCGCTCCGCTTTCATTCCAAAGAGATGGCCGTTACGGACCCCGAAATCGCCTCGGAAACTTCCAACATCTCGCGCTCCGGCCTGTTCATGCGCAGTCCCCTGCGCCTGAAGATTGGCGAACCGCTTTCGATGGTTTTGCGCGTTCCCACCTATCTATCCGGCAACGCGCGCTCCGTTCTGCAGTGCTCCGGCCGCGTGATTCACGAACGCCGCCTTTCCAGCGGCGACCTCGGCTACGGCATCCAGTTCGAGCAAACCCTCAACTTCCAGCGCTCCTCCGCCTCCGCACCCGCTCCCTCCCCCACGTAGTCCCTCCTTATTTCCAGAAACGCCGACGCCAGAAAAGAACAAAAGAATGAAAGAATGAAAGAATGAAGGAATGTAGGAATGAAGGAATGAAGCAGGGATGGAATACGGCGCCCAGGGCCGCGGGTTTTCGCGCAAAATCCTTCCCAGACCCACGGCCCGCGACGGCCGGAAAGTCGCTAAACTTTAAAAATCGAATACCTCCGCTCGACAATCCATGGCCTCTATCCCATGGCTTGCAACCTATGGCTTACGGCCGGCTGCCGAAATCCCCAAACTTTCTCCTGGTATCGTTACTCCCTTACTTCTTTATTTCACCGCCTCCGCAATCTTCCTCATCATCCCCAGCAACACCTCCGCGTCTCCCGCTTGCATGGAAAACCGCCTTAACATCCGCCGCAATTTCTCCTCCGCCAATTCCCTCTTCCGCGGGCCCACGTACCCGCTCTTCACCAGCGCCTCCAGCAGCACCTCTCCAATCCGCTCCACCACTTCCATCTCTGCAAACTCTTTCGACTCTACCTTCGTCCCTGTGGTGCTGGCCGATTCTGCTTCGTTCGGTTTTGAGGGGGCAGGTTTTTCTCTCTTCTTCTTTTCCTCCTCCCGCAGCAATCCTTTTCTTCGCTTCTTCTCTTCTCTCCGCGTCCTCTGCCCCTCTGCGTTCCGCTCTTCCGTTTTAACGGTGGCCACAACCTTCTGCTCGTCCTCTCCGAATCCTTTCCTTCCTCGACCTCCCAATTCATACAACACCACCGCCGCGGCTTGCCCCAGGTTCATCGACCGGTGCGCCTCCCGCGTCGGAATCCGCAGCAGCCAGTGGCAAAAGCTCAACTCCTCATTCGATAATCCCCACTTCTCCGACCCGAACAGCACCGCCACGCGCCCCATCCGCATCCTCTTGTGCAGCAACGGCGACGCCTCCGCCAGATCGTGCAGCGGATGCTTCAACTCCCGATTCCCCACCGAAGTCGTCCCCACCACCAGCGAACAATCCGCCACCGCCTCCGCGATCGTCGCAAACTCTTTCGCCCCGGCCATCACTTCGCCCGCTCCCACCGCCGACCGCGCTTCCCTCCACGCCTTCCCATACGGCTCGACCGCGCGCAATTCCGCCGCCCCGAAATTGCTCATCGCCCGCGCCACCGCCCCCAAATTCAGCGGATTCCGCGTCCGCACCAGCACCACCACCAGATTGTCCAGCGTTTCGCTCACACCCGCAGTCTATGGCATCTGCCAAGCCCCAGCAATGCAACGCCACTTGGGAAAGAGACTCGGCATTCGGCGATAAGGACCAGCCGCCGTGCTTCCCATGCCGGCTGGGCAACGATGTAAAATGAAATCCATGGCCAAGAAAGCGATCTCCCCTGGCACGGTACACACCGTTCCCCCGGATTTACGGAAGGTGCTCAACTCCGATCCCGTTGCTCGGGCAAAGTGGGAGGATATTACGCCGCTCGCGCGCAATGAGTGGATCTGCTGGGCGATCTCCGTCAAGAAACCCGAAACCAGAAGGCAGCACATGGAGCGTGTTCGCACGGAGCTCAAGGAAGGAATGCGCCGCCCTTGTTGCTGGCCAGGCTGTCCTCACCGCTGAAAGAGGTGGCCGGACTCTATGCTCTGCCGCCTTAGACCACTGGTCCGTACCCCGCTGAAAGGGTAATCCACCATTTGGGTACTGGTAGGAACTTATCCCGACTTTGGGGAATCTAAACTTTCTCTTTCAATGACCGGGAGAGTTGTTCGGTTTCTGCGTAAACGTACTGAAGGGTAGCTTGCCAATCTGCAATTCCCCCTCCGCCGGTGCAATTTCCCGCACCTCCAGGGTCTGCATCTGGGTCTCGGGAAAATAACCGACGGCGAAAAAATAAATCTGCCCCGCCTCCGCTGTGAACGTGGTTGCCACCAGGGAAGCATTGGTTACGCTTTCAAACGCTCCTTTGCCGCTCGTGCAGAGATTGTGCGTGCCGGGTGCGACCGCGAAGTAAAAATAAGATGCCTTAAAGTTTGCACCAACCCAGGTTCCATCGACGCCTACTCGCGCAGGCGGTATCCCGACGCCCACCCCGCCGCGGTTGTCGAGAATGTAGACGAGCGCCTTCCCCGGCTCCAATACCCCTTTGGGGTGTTGTTTCTTGTCTTGCTTCACATCAAATTGAATCTCGTTGGGACCGCATCCAGCGGACCGACGCGCCGCCTCATCCTGGCCAAACGCAAGCAGTGGCGTTGCCAGCAAAACCAGCAGGGTCAAAACCTTTCTCATCAAGTTCACCGCTCTCAAAGACTGCTACTAATTGGACGCCTGCATTTCCGCTTCCGTTTCGACAATAACAAACGACTTTCCCCCGAATGAACCCCTCCAGTACCCTGAAAATGTGCTTAAAATATCGCACAATGAAGAAACCGGCCCGGCAATCCTGAACAAACTGAATTGCAAAATGAGGTACGCGCCCGATGAATGGGGTAACCGGACGAGTAGCTCCAAGCCCTCAAAATCCTCTTATCATCGTTCCGGCAGGCGCGGGGGCGACATTTGGACACCTATTCCGTAACGATTTTTGCAAAGGTTGAAGAATGTCGAACAGAAGCGGAAGTTTCACGTGACCTCCGGGTTGTGACGATTGTCTACGAGTCGTCGGACGGGTGGCACACCCAGATACTCGACCCGGGGCTAAAACAGCCTGAAAGTGATTTTCAAGAGGCCGTACAGAGTGCCCGCAAGACACTGTCTCACTACGCGAATCGACCGGGGAATCACCCGCCGAATCTGTCTGGCATTTTTGTGCGCCACCGAGGAGATTGCGCGTTAGTTACTTTCCTTCCGCTTCCTGCTGGCTGGTCGCACGGTCTGTTAACTGTCGACTGTCGACTCCAATTCTTGCTGACTACTGATCACTGACAACGGATAACTGCCTTCCTACCGCGCCACGACTGCCTTCGGCACAAACACCCGCTTCATCGGCTTCGCCCCCGACGCGGGAAACGCCATACTCCAGAAATTCTGCTCCGCGCACAGCATCTCGAATGCCCCAAGGAGTTTCCCTTCCTTCCCCGCGCGTACCGACACAATCCGGCAGGCTGCCTTCCGGTGATTGAATTCGTTCACCAGGTGAAACTTCTGCCCCACCGGCAGCGGCGCATCCAGCAGGATCACCCCGCCGTTCCCGCTCACCGACACCGTCTTGGTCAAAAATTGAAACTTATGCTTGGTTTCATCTAGACCCGTTACCACCAGTTCGATGGTCACCACCGCGCGCGCCGTGCGCCGCCGCTCGATGCTCCTGCAATGCAGTATCGCCATGTCCAGCCTTCCTCCGCCTTCTCCTTTGGCCCGTTTTTTCATCCCGTGGTCACCGCTGCTGCTCTCCAGGCCCTGGCGCGTGTCGAAACCCAGCCAAGCTGGGCAAAGCCCAGGCAGGACGCAACGAACACGAACCAGTTCCACACTGGCTCCATCTTAGAAACCCCGCTCCCCTCTGGCCATAGCGAGCCCGTACCAATTCCGCTCCCGCGTTTCTAGTACTCCTCTGCTAGCACCCGCGCATCCCCTTCCACCCGCCGCAGCTTCGCCCTCCGCCATCCCTGCCCTGTAAGCGCCGGGCTTTACACCGGCCAGCTCTCCGGCAACGCCACTGTAGCCCTTTAGTACAGTATCTTTCTGTTATCCAACTCCTTACCATTTGGAAGAAATTCCACGAACGCACCGCCCAGGGAAAGTCCGTCCTGCTTCAGGCGGCAACCCTCAAGAAAAGGATCCTTTCTGGTTCGAAGCCATGCAGGCTGTGGCTCTCGCCGAAGGCTGGGACAAAGCGGATGCCCGCGCACTTTTCGACCAGGCCATCGCCTTTGAACCTTCCTACTATCATTACTACCGGGATTACGGCAATTTCCCCCTCCCCAAGTGGTACGGCGACGAAGGCTACACTCAGACTTTCGCCGAAGAGGCAACCGCCAAACTTCCCGAGCCGGATGGCTCCATCATCTACTTCGAAATCTCCAGCCTCCTCGCCTGCCAATGCGATCCGCGGCGCGACACCCTCGACGGCTTGTCCTGGCCGCGCATCAAGCTGGGCTATGCCAATCTCAAGAACCTCTACGGCACCACAAACTTGAAGGCCAATCGTTTTGCCTACATGTCCTACGTCGAGGGCGACAAACCTTCTGCGCGCGACGCCTTCCAATTTATCGGCGACGCCGCGAACCACGACGTCTGGCACGGCCCTGAAGACTTCGCCCAAGCCCAGGATTGGGCCAATTCTTCCGCCAACCAATAGCCTCGGCCAACCGCATTTTCAGATCTCCACGGCCTCCGCGATATGCTCCTCCGCGGTTTCCTCACCCCTGGCCCTCGTCCACAAAGCGGCCGCGGCAGCGGACTCTCGCCAGTTCACAGTTTTGCCTTCTCCGCGCCGGGACAATTATTTCCGCCGCTTTCCTTTTCCATAAAAATTTCAAGTATTGACAGCCGGGCCAACGGAGCGCGATTATCCGGCCATCAGCAAGTCTCCTTTCCCGCTCCAGAAAGACTTGTCCGGCCAAAATCTATTTTGTGTGGGCTGCACATGCTCTCCTCTTCCTCTCCGGCCCGCCGGCGCATTCCACGTCTCCCCTCCGCGGACGTGTGGGTCTATTGGGAAGGTTTGTCCTGCCACGATGTCTCCCGCGTGCGCGATCTGAGCGCCTCGGGCCTGTTCGTGGAGACGCAGTTCCGCAAGAGCAAGGGCGACCTGTTGCACATCCATTTCCTGGTCCAAGAAGGTTCGATTCGCCTTGACGCTCAGGTGCGCCATGCCAGCCACGGCCATGGCCTGGGCCTGAAGATCCAATCGGTGGCCGCCAAAGATGTCCCGCTGTTCGACGCCCTGCTCCGGCGCGTCGGCTCTTTCACCCGCATCCCTGCCGGATAGCCCGCGCGTGCCTGTATCCAAGCTGCACCTTCCAGCATCTGTATATTCGGCAAGTAACGCTTCCCGGTATTGGCGCTCGCGCCCCTGGTTCGTCACTTTCCATTTTCCCAGCCCCGAAAGGAATTTCCCATGACCGCCGCAAAGGAAAGCGCCCTCGACCAGCCAAACATTGTGCCCAGCCGGGTGCCTCACGTCTCACATCAGTACGCCGAAGCGGACGGCGTAAACGTTTTCTATCGCGAAGCCGGCCCGGCCGATGCTCCGGTCGTGCTTTTGCTCCACGGCTTCCCGGCTTCGTCGTTCCAGTTCCGCGACTTGATTCCGCGGCTTGCCGACCGCTACCGCGTCATCGCGCCGGACCTGCCCGGCTTCGGTTTCACCCAGGTTCCCGACGCTCGCAATTACGTCTACACGTTCGACGCGCTGGCGCAAACCATGCTGGCGTTCACCGACGCGCTACAACTTCGCTCCTACGCGCTCTACGTCTTCGACTACGGCGCGCCCACGGGCTTTCGCCTCGCCATGGCGCGGCCCGAACGCGTCTCCGCCATCGTCTCGCAAAATGGAAATGCCTATGAGGAAGGGCTCGGGGACGCCTGGGCGGCGATTCGCCGCTACTGGAGCAATCCCACAATCGAGAATCGCGAGTTCATTCGCGGAGCGCTCACCCCCGAAGGCATTCGCCGCGAATATCACCAGGGAATGTCTGAAAACCAGCGCGTCGCTCCCGAAAGCTACACGCTCGATGCCGCGCTGATCGCGCGTCCCGGCAACGCCGATATTCAACTCGATCTGTTTCTCGACTATGCCAACAACGTGAAACTCTACCCGGAATTCCACCGCTACTTCCATGCTTCGCAGCCGCCGCTGCTCGCCATCTGGGGCAAGAACGATCCCTACTTCATTCCGCCCGGCGCCGAAGCTTTCCTCCGCGACAATCCCAATGCCACCGTGCAGTTCCTCGACACCGGCCACTTCGCGCTGGAAACCCACCTCGAAGAAATCGCCTCCGCCATGCGCGATTTCCTGGCTAAGCACCTCGACTCCGCCCGCGCCGCCAGTGCGTAGCTCCACCGGGGTAAACAGCGGCAGTCGCTTATCCAATTCTCATAGTCATTTGGCTACACGTGTGATGCATATCACCGCAGGCTCTTTCCTCCATGCTTAGTGTTGCCTAATATCGCTCGGGGAATGCCTCCTGCAATTCTGCTTTGCACGATCCGCAGATCCCTCCGCAGCCGGCTTCCTGCGCAAGCCCCCTGCCACGGAGGCAACCATGCGAAAAAAGTTCGCCCTTGCGTCCCTTTTCATTTCGAGTCTCTTCGCCATCTGGGGAATCCCCACCAAAGCGGGGAATGATCACTCCCGCCACACCATCGCCTCATTCGCGAAATACGTGGAGATTCCCGGTGCCAAGGCCATCGGCGTGGAGAATTGCGCGAACTGCCACGACGTGGAGGCAAAAAATTTCACCCACGCCTTTCACGCGCAGCAAGACGTGGAGTGCGAAGACTGCCACGGCGCCGGCAGCCTGCACACAACGCCTCGGCCCTCGGCAACCAATGCCTGATTTCCACCGGCGCGTTCAATCAGACCTTGTTTGGCGCTCCAGGCGAGACCTGCGCGGCTTCCGGGCCCGGCACCACCGCCTTGGGTAACTTGTATCTCAGCTCTACCTTGATTTCTCAGGTCATCGTGCCGCAGTGGATCGGCCAGGGGAAGGTCTACTACGAGTTTCCATGGAAAGTTGAAGGCGGCTTCGTCTTCTATTACGGCAGCTATCGCGACTACTTCAATCCAAACCTGAACGGCGACCTGCGCACCGCGACGCTCTATATCGGCAAGCCCTGGTAGCGCCAGTTGCACGCGGAAGCCGGCCGCCCCACGCGCCGGCTTCCATCCCGGCTCGGCACGAAATCGGGGCACGGCCAATTCAGGGCGCAAGCGCGCCTTGCGTCCCCAGTTCTTCCTTCTTTACTTCATTCCTTCGTTTTTCTACCAGATCCTCACGCGCTGCTCCGGCGTCAGTACAACTTTTCTCCCGGCTTCACGGCAAACGCCGCGTACCACGCGTCGATGTTTCGCACCGTGTCGGTGCGGTATTCCGAAGGCGCGTGCGGGTCGGTCAGCACCTGCTGCCGCAGCGCTCCTTCTCTCGCTTTCCCCGCGCGCGTCTGCCCGTAGGCCAGAAAAAACTGCTGATCTCCGTTGAATCCCGCTTGTTCCGGAGGAGTCTTTCCCGCCAGTTCCGCGCGATACGCGTCGTAGGACGCGGCAATTCCCGCCACGTCGGCGATATTTTCCGCCAGCGTTTGCTTCCCGTTGACGGTCAGGTCCGGAAACGGATGGTACGTGTCGTATTGCTCGGCGAGCTTCTGCGTCGAAGCCTCGAAGTGCGCCAGGTCCGCCGGCGTCCACCAGTTTCGCACCCTGCCCTTGGCGTCAAACGCCGCGCCTTCCGTGTCGAACGTGTGGCTCACTTCATGCCCGATCACCGAGCCGATCGCGCCGTAATTGAACGCGTCGGAAGCTTGTGCGTCGAAAAACGGCGGCTCGAGAATCGCCGCCGGGAAATTCAGCGCGTTTTGCAGCGGCAGATTCACCGCGTTCACCGTCTGCGGCGTCATCGACCATTCCCGGCGGTCCACGGGCTTTCCGATACGCGCCGCCTTTTCGTGGTACGCGAAAATTCCCGCGCGCCATAGGTTGCCGAACGCATCGTCCGCCTTCACCTCGTAGCGCGAATAGTCCTGCCAGCGATCCGTGTAACCGATCCCGACGTACAACGTGTTCAGCTTCGCCTTCGCTTCCGCCTTCGTCGCCGGATCCATCCACGTCAGCGCGTCGATGCGCTTTTGGAACGCCGCCTTGATGTTTGCCACCATCTTCTCTACTCGTAACCGCGATTCCGGCGGAAAGTATTGCTTGGCGTACATCTGCCCCACCGCATCGCCGAGCAACGCATTCTCCAGCCCCATCGCGCGCTGCCAGCGCGGCCGCTGTTCGGATGCTCCCGTCAGCGCCTTGCCGAAAAACGCGAACCGTTCGTCCGCCAGCGCCTTGGGCAACACCCCCGCATTGGCTTCAATCAGGTGATACGCCAGCCAGTCTTTCCAGTCGTCGAGCGGCTCGGAAGCCACCAGCGCCGCCTCTCCTGCAAACGCGCTCGGCTGCCACACGATAAACGCCGTCTGCTTTTCCAGTCCGGCGCCGCGAAAATATTCTTCCCAATCCAGTCCCGGCGCTCTAGCCGGAAATTCCGCCCGCTTCCAGTGGTTGTTCGCCTTGTGAACGTCCTCGTTTTGCGCCAGCGTCAGGTGCTTCTCGGCAATCGCGTGCTCAAGTTCCACAATCTTCGCCGCGCGCTCCTCGGCGCCGGAGAATCCCGCAAGTTGCAGCATCGCCGCCACGTGCTTCTGGTATTCGGCGAGCAGATTCTTCATTCGTTCGCTTTGGCCCAGGTAGTATTCGCGGTCCGGCAACTGCAACCCGCCCTGCAGAAGATACGGCGCATAGTGCTCCGAATCGTCGAAATCCGGCGCCACCCAAATCCCGAACAAATTCGGCGTGTGAAAATTCGTGTTGTTCAGCGCGTCCACGTCCGCGCGCAGCGTCTGGCCCAGCGCAAACGCCAGCACCCTTTTATCTTTGATCGCGGCAATCTGTTCCAGGTGCGGCTTCAGGGGCGTCAACCCCTTGGCCTCGATTCCGGCCTCGTCCATGTACGACTGGTAAAGATCCGCAACTTTCCGCGTGTCGCTGCCGAGCCTGGCGTGGGCCTTGACGGCATCTTCGATCAGCCCCTTCACGCGCTGATCGCTTTTGTCCCGCAGTTGCAGGAAAACGCCCACGCTGGCGCGGTCGGGGGGAATCTCGGTGCGCTTCAGCCATCCGCCGTTGCAATACCGGAAGAAGTCGTCGCCCGGCTTCACCTCCGGGTCCATGTTTTGCACCACAACCCCATGCCCGTCGCCAGCGGCATCTTGTGCACGCACGACCCATCCCCCCAGCGCTAAGGCAACCGCGACTCCGGCAATCGCTCTGCGGCTGCGCTTCCTGCTCCACTCCCATACCCGCTGATTCATTCCCTGTTCTCCTCTCCAAAACGCGCGCGGCCACCGGCGCTCGGCGCCCAATTCCGAATAAACGTACAATCCCCCTGGAGGTTAGCAGTTGGCGCCAAATTGTTCGAACTGCTCCCTCCCGCGGGTGGGCCCGACCGGCGCGATGAAGTGAGGCAGGTACCGGTACTCCGAAGTTTACTGAATATTATTCTCTTGCTACTAGAGCGCACCTTTATCTTTCGCTACAATCTGAGCGCGTTGCGCTTGGCCTGGAGTACCTATGGTTTCATCTGCTTTCCAGCCGCCCAGCCGGAAGTCACTCACCCTTAGCCTCACCCGGCTGCTCACGGCGGCCTTGTTTGCCATTACTGTGGAAAACGTTTGGATCGATCCCTGGGTCCGCTTCCACTATCCCGATTTCCCTTCTCTGGCTCCCGAACCGCCGGGCATCCCGTGGCTGGCCACCTTTGCGGCGATCGGGATCGTCTGCGTTGTGCTGCTGGTCGGGCAAATCTTGCTGATGCGGCGCGCTGGCGTCTCCCTGCGCTCAAAGCTTGTTGCCGGCGCTTCCGTCGCCGCCGCCGTCGCTCTCTCGGTCCTCTGGTTCTGCGTCACCAGTGGCATCTCGCACGCCCCGCGTTTGTAATCTCCAGCGAATTCGCTACCGTTTGCCGAGGAAGCGCAAGCGGCCGGTGAAGGCGCGCCCCTGGCCGCCTTCAAAGGTCAGGTAGCTGGGAGTCACGCCAATCGCATTGATATTGTTGATCACCACGTCCGGATTCTGCCGGTCCGTCAGGTTAATCACCGCGCCGCGCACGGCGAAGAGGTATTTTCCGAAGCGGAATTTTTTCTCGAGGCTGAGGTCCAGGCTGGCGTAATCGGGAAAGCGCTTGTCGTTGGGCGCCCCGACCAGAAATTGCTCGGAGTTGATACTGCTGAACGGATAGCCGGTGCGGTACTCGAAAAGATAGGCCACTTCAATTCCCCAGATGCGCGTGGGAAACGTGCCCCACGCCAGCGCGCGGTTCGGCGCGTCCCAGGAAAGCGGGCCGCCCTGCTGAGGCGCGAAATACAACTGCCCCAGTAACGGGTCGAGATCCTGATCGGTGTTCGCCTTCGAGCGCGTGTAACTTCCGAAGATCGAAGCGCCGTTCTGGAAGGAGTGCCGGGCGGAAATGGTGGCGGCGCGATATTTGTCGCGGCGCGTGGTCTGCAGCAGAAAGTTGCTGCCGATCTGCCCGGGATTCAGCGTTTCGTAAACCAGTCCGTGATGCCCGTTGCGCGCCAGTAATTCCACGCTGACGATCGTCTTGCTGCCGAAGCGCTGCTGCCAGCCGGCGCTGGTAATATCGAAATACGGCTGCTGCAACCCTCCCGCCGGCAACGTGAACCGGCTGGTCGCCGGCCCGCCAATCACCGCGCCGGTCGCCGGATTGTAAAGCGTATCGATCTGCGCTTGATCCTGGGTCTGCCCGATCACGGAAAGATTGAGTGGCGCGTTATAAATCCCCCAGCCCACGGAAAATTTCGAGTCGCCGCCCGAGAACGGCAGATAATTCGCCGCAACACGCGGCTCCGCCATCGTGGCGTGCACGAGCTGGTCCCAATCGCCCCGCGCCCCCGCTTGCAGCACCCAATGCGAGTTCAACCTCCAGGTGTCTTGAAAAAACACCCCGGCCAGATAGTTGGTGACGTCAAACAGCGGATAGCCCGCGAACGTCGTCTGCCGCACAAGGCTTTGCGTGACGCCGAGCGGCGCATCGTACACGTTGATCGAGCCGCGGTCGCCATACTGGATCAGTTCGACGATCGAGTAGTTCATCCCGGCGGAAAGCGTGTGCGTGCCGTGCCACTCGAGGCTTGGATGAATCGCATCGGCAAAGAGCTGGTGGCGGCGGCTTTTTATCTCGGAAGTGAAATAATTGTTCCCTCCCGCGCCGTTCAGGAACAACTGATACGGCTGCGTTCCTTGCGGGTTGGAGTCGCCATAGGTGCGGTCTTCCGCGTAGCCGATCTCCAGCAGCGTGTGGTTCATCCACAATTGATTTTTCACCGAGCCGAACAGCCGGTTATTGCTGTTGTCCGTGGTAGTCTGCTGCGGATGCAGCGCGTCCAGCCCCACGTTCACGTCGCTTTCGTTGTTGTAAAGAAAGCTGACGTGCACGCTGTCGTTCGGGGTGACATTCCAAAGCAGCCGCGAAAAGCTGTCGCCGCCCCAGTTTTCCTGGGTATTTGGCCCCGTGGGAATGTCTTTCTGCACCGCGAAGGTGTGATACACGGCGAAGGATTGCACGAACCAGAATTTGTCCTTTACGATTGGCCCGGAAAACGTGATGCGCGGATAGTAGTTGCCCAGGTGCGCGCCCTCCTGCACGTTGATGCCGGGAAGGAAATCGGTGGCGTTGAAGCGCCAGTGATCGTCGCCCTCGGGCGTTTCGAATTTCAGCAGCGCCGCGCCGGGGTGCGCGTATTCGGCCCCGAACCGCCCGGTCTCGACCTCCGCGTTCCGCAGGGCGTCCACAATCAGGCGCATGGTCAGCGAATTGTCCACCGGGCTGCCGGCTTCAAACCCATCCAGCATGAACAAGGAATCGCTGGAGCGCGCTCCGGCCACGTGAAGAATGTCCTGCGCGTCGCGCAGAATCGGCGGCAGCGCGATCAGGCTTTGCTGCAGATCGTGGGAACTGGGAATGGGGATGTAGAAGATCTCGTCGGAAGTCAGGGTGGCCGACTGCGGCGTTGACTCCGGCTCGATGCGGTTCGGGTCGGCAACCACGTCGACTTTTTCTCGCACCTCCTGCTCGTGGTTCAGGGTGAAGAAAAATTCAGTGTCGCCAGGTGCGGGATGAATGCTCTGCCCACTCAGGACAAAGTAGCCCGTTTTTTCCATGTGCACCGAGTACGCGCCAGCGGATAGATTGGGGATGGAAAAATAGCCCGCGTCGTCGGTCTGCGCCGAATAAATCGCATCCTCTGAACTTATGAGCTTTACTTGCACGTTGGCCACCGGCAGCCCGTTTTCATCGAGCACGCGCCCGTGCAGCGTGAGGGGTGTATTCGCAGCGGCGCTCCCAGCCAACAGAAGCACCGCCACAAACGAAAAAATACGCACAGTACTCAACACTCCCGCAAACCCCTTTGACGCACAGCCGCATTGCGGCCGCGCGGCGCTTGACGCCGCACGCCGCCTATTCCCCAGGCCGCCGCATCGGACAGGGTAAACGCATAGTCATGCTACCGCATTACGATTGCCGGAAGTTACGATTCCGCGCGCAAGCTATCTGCGCTTGCCTTTGGCCTTCGCGGCCCGCTGCCTGGCTTCCACCGCCGCCTGCGCCGCCGCCAGCCGTGAAATCGGCACGCGGAACGGAGACGCGCTCACGTAATCCATGCCGGCCTGGTGGCAGAACTTGACGCTGTCCGCGTCGCCGCCATGTTCGCCGCAAATTCCGACTTTGAGCTTTGGACGCGTCTTGCGGCCATTTTCGATGCCCCAGCGGATCAACATTCCCACGCCTTTGGTATCAAGCGTCTGGAACGGATCCCCCGCAAACACACCGGCCTTTTTTTCGTCCACATAGTCGGGCAGAAAGCGGCCCGCGTCATCGCGCGAGAGGCCCATGGTGGTCTGCGTCAGGTCGTTGGTGCCGAAGCTGAAAAATTCCGCAACCTCGGCGATTTCGTTGGCGAGCAACGCCGCGCGCGGCAATTCGATCATGGTGCCGACCAGATAAGGCAGCTTGACGCCGGCTTTCTGGATCAGGTCGTCCGCCACGCGCCGGGTAGCCTGTTCGAGGATGCCGAGCTCCTTTTTGTCGAGCGTCAGCGGAATCATGATTTCCGGCAGCACTTTCACCTTGGCTTTCTGGCACTCGATGGCCGCTTCGATGATGGCGCGCACCTGCATCTCCAGAATTTCCGGATAGGTGATGGAGAGGCGGCAGCCGCGGTGGCCGAGCATGGGGTTGGCCTCGTGCAACTGCTCCACGCGGCGCGCCACGGTTTCCACCGGAATGCCCAGCTCCCTGGCGAGTTCCGCCTGCTTGGCGTGCTCGTGCGGCACGAACTCGTGCAGCGGCGGATCGATCAGGCGGATGGTCACCGGGAAGCCGTCCATCGCCTTGAATATGCCGATAAAGTCACGTCTTTGAAATGGCAACAACTTATCCAGCGCCCTCACGCGCGCCTCGCGATCTTCCGCGACGATCATCTCTTGAATTGCGCGCTGCCGCTCATGGCTCTTCTCCGGCTGCTCGAAGTCGGTGAAGAACATGTGCTCGGTGCGGCACAAGCCGATGCCTTCCGCGCCGAACTCGATGGCCTTGCGCGCGTCTTGCGGCGTGTCCGCATTGGTGCGCACGCGCAGGCTGCGGATGCCATCGGCCCAGCTCATCACCGTTTCATAGGCCTTCGGCAATTGCGGGGTCACCAGCGCGAGTTGGCCGGCATAGACGACGCCTTCGCTGCCGTCCAGCGTCAGCCATTCGCCTTCCTTCACCACTTTGCCGCTCTTCGATTCGGTCATCTGTTTGGTTTTGTAATCAATATCCAGGGTTTCCGCGCCGACAATGCAGCACTTCCCCCAGCCGCGGGCGACCACCGCAGCATGCGAAGTCTTGCCGCCGGTCGCCGTGAGGATGCCCTGCGCCACGGCCATGCCGCCGACGTCTTCGGGGCTGGTCTCGCGCCTAACGAGAATTACCTTATCGCCGCGCTTGGCCCACTCTTCGGCCTCGGCCGCGCTGAAGCAAACCTTGCCGACCGCCGCGCCGGGAACCGCATCAATGCCTCGTGCCAGTATCCTGGCCTCAAGCGCCTTCTTGTCCAGCTTGGAATCAATCACCGGATAGAACAACCGCTCGATGTCTTCCGGCTTGATGCGCATCACCGCGTCTTCCTTGGTGATGAGCTTTTCGTTGGCCATGTCCATGGCGATTTTGAACGCGGCGGCCGGAGTGCGCTTCCCGGTGCGCGTTTGCAGCATATAGAGTTTCCCTTCCTCGATGGTGAACTCCATGTCCTGCATGTCTTTGTAATGGCCTTCGAGTTTCACTCGAACCTTTTCGAGCTGCGCGTAGGCCTTGGGCATCAGTTTCTTGAGTTCGGTCAGGTGCACCGGAGTACGGATCCCGGCCACCACGTCTTCGCCCTGCGCATTGGGCAGGTAGTCGCCGTAGAAAATCTTCTCGCCGGAGCTTGGGTCGCGCGTGAAGCACACGCCCGTGCCGGAATTGTCGCCGGTGTTGCCGAAGACCATCTGGACGACGTTGACGGCCGTGCCGAGCAGCCCGGTGATCTTCTCGACGCGGCGATACGTGACCGCTTTCTCCGCCATCCAAGAACCGAACACCGCGCCAATCGCGCCCCAAAGCTGCTCCATCGGGTCGTCGGGGAACGCGCTGCCGGATTTTTCCTGGAAGTACTGCTTGTATTCCGCGACGAGTTCTTTCCAGCCGCTGGCGGGAACCTCTGTATCGTTCTTCACGCCGAGGCGCTTTTTCATATCGCGCAGGCGGTGTTCGAGGTCTTCCTTGGACATGCCCATCACGACGGTGGAATACATCTGCACGAAGCGCCGATAGGCGTCGTAGGCAAAGCGCTCGTTGTTGGTGGCCTTGGCGAGGCCATCGACGGATTTGTCGTTCAGGCCCAGATTGAGAATGGTCTCCATCATTCCGGGCATGGAACGCGCCGAGCCGGAGCGCACGCTGACGAGCAGCGGGCTCTTGGGATCGCCCAATTTTTTCCCCGTGGCCTTTTCGAGTTTCTTAACGTTATCGAGGACCTGTTTCTTGAGTTCGGGTGGGTAGCGCTTCCCGTGCTTGTAAAAGTAGTCGCACGCTTCCGTGGAGATGGTGAAACCCGCGGGCACGGGGAGACCAATCTTGGTCATCTCCGCCAGTCCCGCACCTTTGCCGCCCAGAAGGTCGCGCCATTCCCCGTCACCTTCCGCTTTGCCTGCACCGAAGAAATAGACCCACTTTTTCACGTTACGCCTCGCTGTAGTGGCCGAACTTCCGATCGGCCAAGTTGGATTCAAACTGTTGCCAAGCGCCAGTCGAAAGACTGGCCCTTTCACTCACTGACAGATGGGAGCGCGCTCGATTCGGATTGGAGCGCGGCGCCCGTTCCGCCGGAAGAAGCTCGCTGGTAGCACCGCCATTCCTGGCTGTGCTCGATCCTCGTGCACACCCTGGGTCGCACAGACAGGAATACCTGTGCCAGAAAAAGCCCAGTGCGCCAAAAATGTCGGCGCGCCGACATTTCAAGTAAAATCTGAAGGTTTGCCTAGCCTCCGTCAGCCGCAAACCCCCATCCTGCGGCTCAGGCCTTCAGGCTTGAGGGTTTCCCATTCCTCAGCCCAATCCTGCTTGGCAGGACCTGGCCACGGCATGAACCCTGGCAAGGCCTTGCGTCCATACAGCCGGGACACGGCTGGGAAAAGCCTCACCCCTGAAGGGGTGCGCCAGAGAGGTTACGCTTCGCCGCCGAGTTCGGAGAAGTCGGCAATGGTGGTGAACTCGCGCAAAAGTTCCGACAGCAGGGCGAGGCGATTCTTGCGTACCGCTTCGTCCTCCGCCATCACCATGACTTCCTCGAAGAAACTGTCGACCACCTTGCGCAGCCCGGCGATCTCTTCGAGCGCCTCCTGATACTTCCCCGCGCGCTTGTCCACGCCAACGCTGGCCGCGGCCTTGCGAACGGCGACATGCAGATTCTTCTCCGCCTCTTTCTCGAACAACGCTGGATTGACGCTTTGTAGCTCCCCGGCGGGTACGCTGGCCTTCTCGAGAATCTTCCGAATGCGCTTGAAGGAAATCGCCAGCGGCTCGAAGTTGCGCGACTTGCGAATGGCTTTCAAGGCTTTCAGGCGCTTCTCGACGTCGACCAGGTCGTCGGCGCCGGTGCGGAAGACCGCCGCCACTTCGTCATAGGCGTAGCCGGACTTCTCCTTGAACACGAACTTCGCGCGCTCTTGCAGGAATTCCAGCACCTGCTGCTCCTGCTGCGGTGACACCTGTTTTTTCGGAGGGTGCGCGAGCAGCGCGCGTGAAGCGGCGCTCACGGCCAGCGAAAGCGAGACCGGGAGCTTCTGATCGAGGATAATCTTGACGATGCCGAGCGCGGCGCGGCGCAGCGCGTAGGGATCGCTGGAGCCGGTGGGGACGACGCCGACGCTGAAGCAGCCCACCACGGAGTCGAACTTATCCGCGAGCGCCACGGCGCAACCAATGATGTTGCGCGGGATAGGATCGTCCAGGCCCACCGGGCGATAGTGGTCGTAAACCGCGTCGGCGACGGCTTCGGGTTCACCCTGCGCGCGGGCGTAGAGGCCGCCGACAACACCCTGGAGTTCCGTGAACTCGCGCACCATCTCCGTGGCGAGGTCGCACTTGGCGAGTTCCGCGGCGCGGTCGGCGTCGGCGACATGGGCCTCTACCATGCCGAGGTTGTACCACTGCTCGGCGAGCCAGCGGGCGATGGCGCGCATGCGCTCGACCTTGGCGTGATAGCTTCCGAGGCGCGATTCGTAGGTGATCTTCTCGAGCTTGGGAAGGATGTCCCCAAGGCGTGTTTTCTGATCGGACTCCCAGAAAAAACGCGCATCGGCGAAGCGCGCGCGCAGGACGCGTTCGTGGCCGGCGCGGATATGCCCCTTGGAATCCTTGTTCAGATTGATGACCGCGAGGAAGTGCGGCGCGAGTTCTCCGCTTGCACCGAGCCGCGACGCGCCCCGCTTTTCGACGGCGAAATATTTCTGGTGGCCGCGCATCACGGTGATCAGGATCTCATCGGGCAATTCGAGGAAGGACGGATCGAAGCCTCCCTCGATCACGTGCGGAAACTCGTTCAGATAGGTAATCAGTTGCAGCAGGTCCGGATCCGGGTGGACATGGAACCCGGTGCGCTTCGCGTAGGAGGCGAGCTCCCGCTCGATTTTTTCGCGGCGGTCGTTCTGGCGGACGATGACGCCATTGGCACGCAGCTTCTTTTCGTAGTCCGCGAAGCTCTTCACCTGGATTTTCGGCTTACCGAGGAAGCGGTGGCCCACCGTGGAATCGCCGGCAGCGAGGCCGCCGAATGCGAACTTGAGGGGCTTGCCATCGAGCACGCCAACGAGCCAGCGAATCGGGCGAATGAAACGCGCGCCCTTCAGGCCGGTCCACGTCATCGTTTTCGGCCAGGGCAGGTCGTGAATCACGCGCGGAAGAATATCGAGCAGTAGTTCGTGAGCGGTGCGGCCGCGCTTGACGACCTTGGCAGCGAGGTACTCGCCTTTGGGTGTATGCACCAGATAAACGGAATGCAGCGGCACGCCCTGCCGTTCGGCAAAACTGACGGCAGCGCGCGTGGGTGCTCCGGAGGGATCGTAGGCGACCGACTTGGGCGGGCCGGTGACTTCACTTTCCACGTCCGCTTGCTTGGCGAGAAGACCGCGCACGCAGGCGGTGAGGCGGCGCGGTCCGCCGAAGGTTTCGATGGCAACGCCCTGGTGGAAATTTTCTGCGGTGAGGTGACGTTCGAGGATAGCCTTCAGGTCCTCGATGGCCTTGGGGAGCATGGCGGAGGGAATCTCTTCGGCGCCGATTTCAAAGAGGAGTTCGACGCGGCGGCCGGCCTTGGGGGGGGTTGCCTTCGGGGCAGGTTTCTTCGCGGTAGTCATTGTGCCACCGCCAGCGGACGAGACGCGAGCCTTGTGTAGTGGCCGGTGTTTAGACCGGCGGTTCCGGGCAGGGCGAAGAGCGAAGAGCCGGCCTGAAGGTCGGCGATTACAAAAGGTGCGTAGCGCTCGCTGCCAGCAGCCAGCCACGGCAACGCGGCCAAGAAAAATGTCGGCGCGCCGACATTTAAAGTAGTTTCTGAAGGTTTGTTTTGGAGTGCAGACCCCTTGCTTCCCCTTTTGTGGTCGCAACCAAGGTTTCTCAATCTGAATTTGGTGGCAACCCCTTGCGAGTCAAAAGCGGCGCCGAGCCGCCGCATTTCAGAAAATGTCGGCGCGCCGACATTTAAAGTAAGTTCTGAAGGTTTTTTGAATGCCATATCCCGGATTGAAACGGCCACCTGCCTCATGCGCGCACCCCCGCCTTCGGTATTGCGCCCGTAGACTGCTCCAAGTAGGCCGCCGCAGCCCGGCAGGAAAGCGTACGTACGCGCTGCATCAGGGCCGCGCGCTCGGTGACGGAGATAACGCCACGGGCGTCCATCAGGTTGAACAGGTGCGAGCACTTCAGGCAGTGATCGTAAGCGGCCAGGATGGGGTAGCGCTGGATGGCCTTCGTCGAACCGCCACCGGTTTCACCGCGATTCTTCCAGCCGTCGAGAAGCTCTCTGGCTTCCTTCTCGTGAAGTTCGAATTCAGAGCGCAAAGCCTTGGCGTCGCTGCGATCGAAGCTGTATTCCGAGAGCTGCTGCTCTTCGGCGAGGCGGATGTCGGCGTACGACTTGTCGGCGGTCCAGCGAATCTGATAGACGCTTTCGACGTCCTGCAGAAAGGCGCAGATGCGCTCGAGGCCGTAGGTAATTTCCACGGAGATCGGGTCAAGGTCGATGCCACCGCTCTGCTGGAAGTAGGTGAATTGGGTGATTTCGAGGCCGTCCAGCAATACCTGCCAACCGATGCCCCAGGCACCGAGGGTGGGGGATTCCCAGTTGTCTTCCTCGAAGCGGATGTCGTGCTCGCGCAAGTCGATGCCAATGGAGCCGAGGCTGCGCAGGTAGATGTCCTGAATGTCCGCGGGAGAAGGTTTTAGGATCACCTGATACTGAAAATGCTTGTAGAGGCGATTGGGATTTTCGCCGTAGCGGCCGTCGGCGGGGCGGCGCGAGGGCTGCACGTAGGCGACGCGATAGGGCGCGGGGCCGAGGACGCGGAGAAAGGTCTCCGGGTGCATGGTGCCGGCGCCGACTTCGGTATCGTACGGCTGGTGGAGGACGCAGCCCTGGCTTCCCCAGAAGTGCATGAGTTTGAGGATCAGGTCCTGAAACAGGAGGCCTTTGGGCTTGGCGGGCGCCGATTTGATGGATGTGCTCATCGTTGTGTCGCCCCTCCGGGGCTTGGATCATTCCGTTTCTCGCTGCCAGCGCTGGAGCGCCGGGCTAGCTTGTTTTGCGCCTCCGGCTCTTGGTTCTGGGCGGTCTGGAGCACGGAGGATGGCCTTCGCTTTGTGATGCTGACGCTGGCACCCAAAGTAAGCCTATGTCTCGAATCCTCACACGTCAAAAGCGGCGTCGAGCCGCCGCACTCCAAAAATGTCGGCGCGCCGACATTTAAAGTAGTTTCTGAAGGTTTGGATTCTCTCACCTTCATAGCCAACCCGCCGACCTGAAGGTCGGCCACTACAAAACCCTGCCTGGCCCTTGAAAGGCCTGACCCCTGAATGGGTCCACAGGATCAGGAGGGCTCCAGCAGTTCGCGGGTGGCGAGCTTGCGCTCGGTGTGGTGCTCGATCCAGTTGAGCGCCGCTTCGCGCAATTCCCTCACCCCCGGCTCGGACTCGAAGACCGCGTCGATTTTGTCGAGCCGTTCGCGCGCAAAGAGTTCCGCCAGATCGCGCGCAGGCTTGGAGACCGGCTTCATCCCCGGGCGGCGATGCTCTTCGCAGAGCAGGCCGGGATGCCACGACGCCTGAAACGCAGGGCGATCGCCAAACGGCTTGCCGCAATCGGCGCAGGCGTCGAAGCGCGGAAGCCAGCCCGCCAGGCGCACCGTCCAGAACGCGAAGTACGCCAGCGGCAGGGAGCCTTTTCCGCGACGCTCGACCTCGCGGACCGCCAGGAGAATGAGCCGGAACATTGGCTCGTTCTGCTCGTGCTCCGGCAAAACCATTTCCACGGTTTCACTGACCAGCGCGAGGCCAGTCGAAAGGGCGTAATCGCTCTGGGCCTTGTGAAAGGACTCGAGCAATTCTGCCTGCTGGATGCGAACCAAATCCCGCGTCTCGCGTTCGACGTACCAGAGCTGGACGTGGGCGAGCAACTCCAGCGTGGAGCCGTAGCGGTTCTTGATGCGCCGCGCGCCGGCGGCTACACCCCGCATGCGCCCCGAACCGCGACCCAGAAAACTAACCAGGCGATCAGCCTCGCCCAGCGGGAAGGTCTTCAAGATGATGGCTTCCGTTTCGCGGGCAGGCATGAAATGTCGGCGCGCCCGGTTGTGGAGAGCAGAACCGCGTGTCTCTACGCAAGCGGGACACACATGCAGGACTCACTGTCATAACACAGATGGAAAAGCAGAGCAATGCGGGCGTTGGTGAGTTGTGGAAGAAATGAAGAGATAATCTGGTAGCCAGTAGTCAGGGCAGAGGCGTTCCATTTTGAAATTTAGTTCTTCGAGAAACCTTCAGAAATTACTTTAGATGTCGGCGCGCCGACATTTTCGCCGAGAGGAGGGACACAGGACGGTAATCAAAACGGGAACTCTGATATGCTGACGGGGACTCCATGATCCCGCTGAAGGATATCAACCCTACAAAGACGTTTCCGTTCGTCAACATCCTGTTGATCGTGGCCAACGTGGCGGTGTTCGTCTACCAACTGACATTGCCGCCGCGCGCGTTCAAGATGTTTGTGTTCGCGAATGCCACCATCCCATCGCGCATCCCGGCCCTCCTCGCTGGGCATATCTCGGCGCAGGCGGCGCTCGGCCCCCTGTTCACCAGCATGTTTCTGCATGGGGGATTCATGCACCTGGCGGGGAATATGCTGTTTCTCTACATTTTTGGGGACAACGTGGAGGACGTGTTCGGGCACATCGGGTATCTGTTCTTCTACATTTTCTGCGGGATCGGATCCGGCTTGCTGCACGTGCTGTTCAACTGGCATTCGGCGATTCCGGCGCTCGGCGCGAGCGGCGCGATCAGCGGCGTGATGGGAGCGTATGCGGTGTACTTCCCGCGGAATCAGATATTGACCTTTTTCTTTATCTTTCTGGTTCCGATCCCGGCGATTTTTATTCTGGGCTATTGGTTCGTCTTGCAGTTTCTGGAAGGGCTGAATGGGCTGGGAATGGCGCAGGCGGGTGGAGTGGCCTGGTGGGCGCACATCGGGGGATTTTTGATGGGGGTGTTGATTGCGCTGCTGGTGAAAGATAGCCGGTAGTTGGCAATGGGGGGCCGAAGTTATTCGTTATACGCCGTTGGCTTCTGTTTTTCAGCTTTCGAGAAGTGGGGATGGAGCGGCCCGCTCGCCCGCATGTCCTGGCGAGAAGCGGGCCGCACCAAAATCGGCGAACCCAGGAACCACAAAGATCAATACGGCAAAAGCTTGAAGACGAAATTCAGGGACTGGGACTGTCCGGGCTCGATGGTGATCCGCCGGGATTGCGAGCCGTAGAGCTCGTGCCACGCGGTGACGGTGTACTTCCCCGGTGGCAACTCCGGCAGGTCGAAGCGCCCTTCCCCGTCGGTGACGGCGTGGTGCGAATTTTTGAAGACGGCGACAATGCCGCGCATCCAGGGATGCAACTCACACTTCACGGGAATGATTTCGGGATGATCAAAGCGCAAGACGACGGGCGGGGTGCCTGGCGGCTGCGAGCGGTTCCACTCGGGGTTGGCGTGAGCGAGCGGATGGATGGAGTGGGTAACACTGTCGTCATTGCGAACCCAAATCTCCTGAGTGGTTTCGGCAGCAACGATGTGCGGATTGTAGCGGCAACCGCGCTGCTCGAGACGCAAGGGCGGACCTATGGCGGGCTTCTCGTCGGGCGCACCCTCGGAGATAAAGACGATCACATTTTGCAGGGCGTTGGCGGGGCCGGTGGCGGACTGCTCGGGCTGGGGCGGCTTTTCGTAGAACTTCGCGCAGGCGGGCTCAGCGGACATGTCGATGGGCTTGAGTTTTTTCGGAGTGCCTTCGTAGGTGACTCTGCCGGTGAGACGGCCGGGTTCGGCGGCATCGGGCGTGACGGACAGGATCAGGCGCGGGTGCGGCGCGTAAAACGCCGCGACGAAACGCGGAAAAGTAAGCGCAAGCAGCACGACGATCGCGAGACCCAGTTCAAAAAGGTCAGCGCGTCGCGAAGGCCGGGCATCCGGGGATGAAGCCTTCACAACCAAGCGGGGGACGACTGCGGGGGACATAAGTGCCTCCAGGGTAAGGATCGCGCGCGGAGGCAACCGTGCGCTTGAGAAGACGATAGCGGCGGTTTACGACCTTACCGAGTGCAGGTGGCGAGGCAGAAAATTCACACGCGGAAAATAAAAGGAAAGAAATGGGTTAAGCGAAGAAGTGAAGAAAGAAATGACGGCAACTTGACTTTACAGAGGAGAGGAGGGGACGAACACAGAGGCGCGAAGAGTTTAAGAGTTCAAAAGTTCAAGGGTTCAAGAGTTCAACGGCTCAGGAGTTGAAACCTCGGAAGAGATGAAGATGAGGTCCACAGAGGACCATCGCCTTCAGTTCGGGGAAGAAGGCGGGCGACACAGAACCTTCAGAATTTACTTGAAGGTTTGATTGTGAACTGCCGGGCATTGCCGCTGACACAAATCAATCTTGCTGCTGAAGAATGCGAGATACCAGCCAGCGCCCGTGCAGTTCGCCTGGATGGCAAAGTCTGTAGCTCGCCTCTTCAGGGGCGAGGGTTTTCCGACAGGTGGCAAGGCCGTGCAAGGGAGGGACCATTGTTACTGCCGGGAACAGCCTCAGGCCTGAAAGGCCTGAGCTACACAGATGGTAGCGTCGCCATTCTGGCGGCGTGAAGGCTTGCCTGCTGGGAGCAGATGCTACAGAGTCGGCCGGTCTAAAGTCCGGCGACTACATATGTTTGGCGAGGTGGTTGACGAGGTAGTCGGAAACTTGGGCGGTGGTGTGGGAGCCGCCGAGGTCGGGGGTGGTGCAGTTGTCGTTGAGGGCGGACTTGACGGCGTTTTTGAGCGCGTGGGCTTCGTCGTTCCAGCCGAGAAATTCCATCATGAGGCCGGAAGTGAGGACGGCGCCGAAAGGGTTGGCAATTCCCTTCCCGGCGATATTGGGCGCCGAGCCGTGGACGGGCTCGAAGAGCGAGGTGCGGCCGGGGTGGATGTTGCCGGAGGGGGCGAGGCCGAGGCCGCCGGCGAGTTGCGCGGCGAGGTCGCTAATGATGTCGCCGAAGAGATTGTTGGTGACGATGACGTCGAACTGGCGGGGCTCGCGGACGAGCTCCATGGCCAGTGTGTCGATGAATAGATGGCGGGAATCGATGGCGGGATAGTCGGCGCGGACGGATTGGAAGACGCGCTGCCAGAGGTTGCCCGCGTAGGTCATGGCGTTGGATTTGTCGGACATGCAAACGCGCTTGAGGTTGTGCGCGCGCGCGTATTCAAAGGCGTGGCGGATGATGCGCTCGACGCCCTTGCGGGAGTTGACATCTTCCTGGACGGCGATTTCGTCGGGCGTGTCTTTTTTGTAGAAGCCGCCGACGCCGACGTAGAGGCCTTCGGTGTTTTCCCGGAAGACCATGAGGCGGATGTCGTCAAGCGTGACATCGCGGAGCGGCGTATAGCGCGTGTGGAGGAGTTCGGTGGGGCGGGCGTTGACGAAGAGATCGAGCTTGAAACGCAAGCCAAGGAGAATGTCGGCGGCGTGTTGATTGGAAGGCACGCGGGGATCGCCGAGCGCGCCGAAGAGAATGGCGTCGAAGTGGTCACGAAGCATTTCGACAGCGCCGGCGGGGAGGGTGACGTTTTCGCGGAGATATTTGTCGGCGCCCCAGTCGAAGTCCACGAATTCGATCGGACGGCGATGCTTCGCCGTGGCGGCCTGGATGCATTTCACGGCGACGGGGATGACTTCCTTGCCGATGCCGTCGCCGGGAATAACCGCGATACGGGCTTGGGGACCGCCGTTGCGAAGGGGAATGTTGGTCACGGGAGATGCTCCGATGGGTGTGTGCGTTGCGGTGGTACGGTAGCACGGCAGAGCGGGTGTGGGCCAGAAGGAGAGTGTAGCTTTTAGCTGCTAGCCGTTAGCTGTTGGCAAGAGGAAGGGGAAGAGGAAGAAAAAGAAAGAAAGAAAGAAAGAAAGAAAGAATGAATGAATAAATTAAAGTAAGTAAGTAATTAATTAAGTAAGTAATAATAATAAGAAAAGACAAACACAAAGGCGCTGAGAGCGAGGAATTGCACGGAGGGAAGCTGGCAGCAATCCCTCTTGCTAAAGGCTAAGGGCTGACAGCTAATGGGTCGTAGTTTATTCCTGCGACTGAGCGCGGACGACGGATCGCCAAGAAAGTGTTGGGAGAATGAGGCGAGGATGAGTAGAATCGCGGCAACCGCAGGGCGGAATCCGGAGGAAACGATGAGAAAAGCGACGGCAATGGCGGCACTGGTGGCGCTGGCGATGGTGGTTGCGAGCGTGTGGACGGGACCGGCGGCAGCGGCAGGGGAGGAGAAGCCGGAGATTGTCGAGTTGACAGGAATTCTGGTGAAAGTGTCCGCGGTGGGAGCGGAGACGACCGGGTGGGAACTGCACCTGGCCAATCCAGTGACCATCGACGGGAAGTCCGTGCGGTCGGTGGAACTGGAGGGAGACGCGCACAAATTTCAGAAGCTGGAGAACCTGCGCATCGGCGTGAAAGGAATCGTGACCCATCGCCAAGGGACGGAGAACGGCGACCGGATCGTGATCAAGGTGCAGAAGATCAAAGAGAATGTGTAGGCGCTCGGGAGCGACCGGCGATCAGCGGCGAGAGGATGACCGCCGAAAAAAGCGGATATCCGATGCGGAACTAGGGCTGGCGCTGGACGTGGTCGAGGGGCTTCCAGTCGCCATTGAAGAGCGAAGAAGGGTTGAGATTGGGATCGTCGCTGAGGACGAATTCGTTGTTGCCGTTGGTCCAGGCATTTCCGTAAAGGCTGCTTAGCTCGTAGGTTTTGCCCGTGGCCGGGTCCCGGTAGGGTTCGACGCCGCGAATCAACTCGTCGGCGCCGACGACGGTCTGGTTCATGCCGCGAGCGCGATTGGCCACCACGCCGTTGATGACTTCCACTTCATGCTGCTGGAATTGCCGGATCATCTGAGCGCGAATCTGGCGCTGGTTCTGCTGGAACTCGGTGAGGTGATCGACCATGCCGATATATTGCCTTTGCCACTCGGGTTCCCAACGGAGACTGGCACGGATCATGCGGAAGAGCGCTTCGTTGGCGCCGAGCTGGCCTTGCGGCGCGCGCATGGCGTAGAGCATCACGGCGCGGCAGTTGATGCCCTGCGTGGCGCCGGAACCGGTGGAGATGGTGGTGGCTTCGGCGACGCTCACCGCGGTGATCCACTCTTCGACGGGCTTGCCATCGAGATCGTATTTGAGGCGGGCGCGCGCCGAGTCGCCCTGAAATTGCACAGGCTGGCCGCCGCGAGAGGCTTGCTGGCCCAGGGCCTGCGCGCGGTTACCGATGAGTTGCTGGATGTCGGGGAGCGGCTCGAAGCTGACGGGCTCCTTGCCCGGGCGGTATTTCGGAAGCACGACCCTTTTCAGGACTTCGGCGGCGGGGATGGGGGGATTTACCGGGCATGGTTTCAGACCCGTCTGCTGGCCCTGCTGATTTTCCATCACAAGATATTTCTGGACCGCGGGACTATTGGCGTATTGCCAGGTGAAGGAGGGAAAGGCCTCGAAGGCCAGCTTTCCGTCCGGGCTCCGCGCGAGGAAGGAAACGGCGGCGAGGTCCGGGAAACACCCGCGATTGCCCCATTGGACTTTGCTTTGAAATTGCCAATCGGCGGGGATCAACAGGTCGGCAGCGGGAACGGGTTTGCCAAAGCCCGCCTGGTCGACTACCTGGACCTGTTTCATTTTGAAGGCCGAGCCTTTGCCAGCGGTGAACGCCCAGGCAGAAGCAAGCAGGACGGCAAAGCTGACGACCAGCCACCTGGGACTGGAAGAGAGAGGAGCCATGCGGAGTCCTTTCGTTTTCACGGCACGCCGGGTATTGGGAAAGAATCGGGATGGCCCGGTTGGACCGACGGCCGACTATGCGGGACTTGTGGGAACCGGCAAAGTGGCAGGAAGGGGCACGAGAAGACATATCGGGGCAGAAGGAGGCGGAAGACGGTTTGGGGAACGCCAGGAATAAGGAGGCGTGGCCCCGGAGAGCGCCGGTTTGTCAAACGTCCACCCAAGCGGACTGGGACGTGATGGCGGACACCGCCCGCAGCGCCGCAAGCGCGTTTTGTGGTGGGAGCAACGTATCCACTTCGACGTGCCATGGGCTGGCGCAAGCTGCCGGCTCATGGCACGACTTTTTTATGGGACGCGGAAGGGCGCTGAGTGATGAGAGTGGACGGCGCGAAAGACTCGGAGGGTGAAGTGGGCAAGCGATAGCCCGTGCAAGGCAAAGCGCGCCGTTGAAAGAAATGTCCTGGAGGCCAAGGCTTAAGGATGAGCGATATCCGCGGCGGCGGATTTCGCGTCCCGGAGTTGAGGGCTACGCCAGTTCCAGACGTTGTAGGAATAGAGCGCGATGCAGAAGAGATTGGCGGGGATGAAGCCGAACTGGGCGGTGCGGGCGGCGATGACGCAGACAATCACGCTGTTTGCGCCGGCCACCATCCATCCTTGCCAGAATTTCCTTCCGATGAGCAGCGTCGAAAGAATGGTAAGCACGCAAGAGATGTAATCCAACCGGAGCACGATCACTTTCACCTGGCCACTGGGTCTTTGGTGCGCGTTACGCGCATCAGACCGCATTTTTGCGGCCTGGAGTCAGGCTAGCATCGGGGTTTCAGGTGAATAACTGTTCTGGAGTTCAGTTTCGCCTGGAATGTCCTCAGCTGGTAAACGGGCAAACGGATGAGTTGGCTCTCATGCTCGGATGGCGGGACGGTGGGCGCGGGAGGATGGAATGATGAGGCCGATGTTCCGGTGACTTGACGAGGCTTCGCGAAGGAGAACGAAGCGGGATTCACGCAGAGACGCGGAGTGCGCAGAGTTTCTGAGCAAGGAAAAGTCCACCCGCGGGTGAGGCCGCAGCGCTGACTGAGCCTGAGAATGGCAAAGCGAAAAGAAGGAGGCGCCCGGCCGGTAAGGTGCAGACAACTTCGTTTGTGCCAGAGAAGCCGGGCAAGACAACGAGAGTTGCACGAAGAGATACAGTGCGTTTGACTGGCTACCTGCACGAAGATATGCTGAAGTTCCTTCCCGAAAGGCGAGACTTCCGCGCCTTTCTGTATTGCACCGTTAAAAACCAATCGTCCAGCCCAACCTCTCGCGGCCAGGCGGAGGCTGCAGAATGCGCCCGTCGAAAAAAACGGGAACCCATCCGAAAGGGACATCGGCGGTCGAAGACGTCCGCAGCGATGGATATGGAGAAGAGTTGCATGAAGTGCATGAATCGCAGCAGATGCGCCGGATCGCGCAGTTGGAAGAGCAAGTAGCGGCTTATCGCGGCTGGCTGCAGAAAATCGGAGAGGTGGCCGAGGAAGCGGCACAAGGCAACCTGGAATCCCGGCTGTTGAGACTCGAAGAAGCCGTGGACCTCGGGGTGGTGGGAAATTCCGTGAACCACCTTTTGGACCTGATGGACGCATTCCTGCGCGAAGCAGGCGCGACTCTGGAGCACGCGAGCCACGGAAAATTCTACCGGCGGGTTTTGCTGCGAGGAATGCGCGGCACATTCCGGCACAAATCGCAGCTGATCAATGAGGCGATTGAGAGAATGGCTGGGAACGCGGCGTCACTTGAGAAAGTAAAGCAACTGGTCCGGCAATCGGCGGAGATCGCCGCCGGCGCGGCGGAAGAATCGCGCCAGGCGAATACGGTGGTCAAGCAACTCTCGGACGCTTCGGCAAAGATCGACAATGTGGTGAAGTTCATTTCCAACATGGCCTGGGAGACAAGCTTGCTTTCGCTGAACGCCACCATCGAAGCGGCACGGGCGGGAGAGGCGGGACTGGGCTTTGGAGTGGTGGCGCAGGAAGTGAAAAATCTGGCGGAGCAAACCTCCTCGGCCGCGGAGGAGATAACCCGCGAGATCGCCGTGATCGGCACGGAAGTTCGCCGGACGGCGCAGGCCATCGGAGCGATGGACCAGACGATCAGCAAGATGAAGGAGATTTCGGCCACGATCGAGCACGCGGTGATCAACCAAACGGCGAAATTGGGAAAGAGCAACGGGGCGGGCCGCAAGGGGGTTGGAAGGAAAATTTGAGTGGCGAGCGAGAGGGAGGCAAACAGGAGAGCCGTGGCGCGGAGTCCGCGCGGGGAGCCGATGCGGGGGATGAAACAAAGAGAACGCAGAGGATCGGGAAGAATAGGCTGGCATGGAGGCTGGCGCTAGGGGTGTGAAGAAAGCGGGGGAAGAAAAACCAGCGCCTCGAAAAGCACGGGGTACAGCAAGCGGCGAAAGCAGAGAGGGCGGGGTGATTCGCAGAGAAGAGTCTCACCACAGAGTTAACAGAGGGGGGCAGAGGGAGCGGAGAGTTGGGCGGCGAGAGTTGGAGTCGTTCAGGTAACTGACGAAAACCTGCACCCTGAAAATCACAAGGTGCGGCACCCGCATGGTGCCAATCGGGAGATTTATCCCGCAGAGAGCGCGGGGTGGCGCAAAGTTGGCGTTCCCGGGGGATCAGGAAGACCGGGCGGATTCGGTGAGGAAGAGGCCGACTAAGGCGAGGGCGGCGCCGAGGAGTTCGGCGAGGGAGCCGCGTTCGTTGAGGAAGAGGATGCCGAGGAGGGTGGCTGCTACCGGGAGGAAATAGGTGAAGGCGCTGAGCTGGGAGGCCTGAAGGTAGCGGAGGAGCCAGAAGTAAAAGAGGTAGGCGAGCGTGGAGCTGAAGCAGGCGGTGAAGGCGAAGCAGGCCCAGGCTTGCCAGGGGACGGCGCGGTAGTTGGCGAACGGGCCGAACGAGATGGCCTGGTGGATGGCGATGGGAAGGACGATGAGGGCGCCGAGGAGGTAGTTCCAAGTGGTCATGGTGAGGGCATCGTAATTCCCTGCTACGCGCTTGCCGAGGACGACATAGAGCGCAAAGGCGATGGAGCCGCAGAGGGTGATGAAGTCGCCCAAGAGCGTGGGCGAGTGGCGGCCGACTCCGCCGGAAGCGGAGGCGAGGATGGCAACGCCGATGAAGGAGACGGCCATGCCCAGGGCTTTGCCCCAGGTGAGCGATTCGAGGCGAAAGAGCACCGCGAGGATGAGGGCGTAGATGGGTCCCATGCCGAGGATGATGGCGGAGTGGGCGACGCTGGTGTAACGCAAGCCGACCGTGAAGCACATCTGGTTGAGGGAAACGCAGAAGAAACCGAGATAGGCGAAGGTGAAGAGGTCGCGGAGAGTGCGGGGCTGCTTGTGGGCCTTGAGGTCGGCGGCGAAGGCGGGCGAGCGCGCGGCGATGGGGTAGACGAAGAGCATGAAGGCGGCCGCGGCGACGACGCGGAACGAAGCCATGGTGAGCGGCGGGAGATAGCGGAGAGCGTATTTGGTGGTGAGGTAGTTGACGCTCCAGATGGCCATGATGAGGGTGATGCAGGAATAGAGGATGGAATTGGAAGGACGGTGGCCGTCGGCGTTGGTTATGCGCACGGGAGTGGGAGAGGCGAGGACATTGCCGAGGACAATTATACGCAGGAAAGTTTAGGCAAGTGAGTGCTGGAAAAACGGCCGGCAGCCGGCGGAGGGCAAAGAGAGAGAGGGTGAGAAAGGCGAAAATAGAAAATTAGAATGGGATTGGGTTGAAATCGTGCCTCGGTCCCTCCACTTCGGCCCGCAAACGTCGCGGGTCTTCGGTCGGGATGACAGCGCGCATGAGGAGGGCGCGGAGAATCGGGGGGCAAGTATTTGAGGGGTGCCGCGATCCCTCCGCTTCGCGGCCCGGGGCGCAAGAACCGCGCGGAAGAAAATCGGGCCGCTCCGGTGGGGATGACAAAGAAGGAGAAGCGTCAAGCGAAGTGGAGTTTGCGGACGGTGAGGGAGTCGATGCGGTCGGGGCGGGGTTGGAAGCCGATGCCGGGGGCGTGCGGGACTTTGATGGTGCCCTGGGGAGTGACGGTGACTTCGGGGGAGATGATGTCTTCGTGCCAGTAGCGGGCGCTGGCGGAGACGTCGCCGGGCAGAGAGAAATTGGACAGCGTGGACAGGGCGATGTTGTGGGCGCGGCCAACGCCGGATTCGAGCATGCCGCCGCACCAGTTGGGGATGGAATATTTCTGACAGAGATCGTGGATGCGTTTGACCTGCAGGTGGCCACCGACACGGCCGAGTTTCACGTTGATGATTTTGCAGGCGCCGAGGGAAGCGGCGGCTTCGGCTTGTTCGTAGGTGTGGATGCACTCGTCGAGGCAAATGGGGGTCTGGAGCTGCTTCTGGAGCTGGACGTGGTTGTAGAGGTCGTCCCAGCCGAGAGGCTGCTCGATCATCATGAGGTAGAAAGCGTCGAGCTGCTGGAGGAGCTGGAGATCGTCCAGGGTATAGGCGGAGTTGGCGTCGACAGAGAGCTTGATGCGGGGATGAAGATTGCGGATGTGGTGAACGACGGCGACATCCTTGCCGGGTTTGATTTTGAGCTTGATGCGCTGGTAGCCGGCATCGAGTTCTTTTTTGACGGTGGCGGCGAGTTCCTCGAGCGTGTCCTTGATGCCGATGGAGACGCCGCAGGGAATTTCTTCGCGGGTGCCACCGAGGAGTTTCCAGAGCGGAAGATTCTTGAGTTTAGCTTCGGCGTCCCAGGCGGCGGCTTCGAGGGCGGCCTTGGCCATGTTGTGTCCGCGGACGCGAGCGAGGAGATCCCAGATTTCGGCGGCAGAGGCGATGCTCTTCCCTCTTAGCATGGGCCAGAGATAGGTGGTGAGGATGTGCCAGCAGGTGTCGGTGGTTTCTGGAGAGTAGAAAGGATCTTCGCCGGCGGTGCATTCACCCCAGCCGATCATGCCGTCGAGGTCCAGTTCGGCGAGAAGGATGCGGCGTTCCGTGACGCGATCCATGGAGGTTTCGAAAGGATGAAGGAGCTTGAGATGGATTTCGCGGAGGGTCAGTTGACGAATTTGCATCGAGAGTCCTTGGGATGAAAAAGGTGAGAATAAGAATTATCACAGAGACCACAGAGAAGCACAAAGGACACAAAGGCAGAAGGGGACATTTCAGAAGTCGGACCAAGGATGGAGGAGGTAGTCGGCGCCATCGGGAGTAAAGCGGACGGAGGTGGCAGCGTAGTTTTTAGAGAACCAGTGCTGAAATTCGGAGCGAACTTTGGACTGAACGCGTGCAGCGGATTCCGGATCGAGTTTGGGCAGGTGGATGACGGCGGGGGTGTCCGGAGGCTCGGGGGCCACATCGTTGATGGCGGCGACGACGCGAGGGGAATCAAGATGCCATTCGCAGAGGAGGCGATCGGTGGGCAGGCCGCGATGGAGCGGGCTCGAAGTGATGCCGTAGAAATTGGGGATGTAGGTGCGGACGATGGCGCCGAGACGGTTGAGATTGAAATGGGCGTTGCGGGTTTCGAGCGGGTCGAAGGTCCATTCGACGAGGCGGATGTCGCGCGAAAGGGCTTCTTCGCGCTGGAAGAGTTTGAGGGAGCGGCCGACTTTGCGATTGCGGTATTCGGCGAGGACGCCGGTCATGTGGGAGTGGAGGTAGGGGATTTTGTCGCGGACGCCAGCGAGAGCCATGGTGAAGCCGATCATGTGGTCGCCGTCGAAGGCGCCAAGGACCTGGCCACCCGTGTGATTGGCGACGACAAAGGTGACGTAGGGTTCGGTTTCGAGGTCGGACTCGCCCCAGACGGCTTTTTGGAGATCGACGCAGCAGTGGAAGTCTTCCAACGTGGTGCAGCGGCGGATTTGGATGGGAGAAGTCATGAGGAAGAAGTGGCGAGGAAAGGGGAGAAAAAATAGTAATTGGAAGATAGAAAATAGTGGCGGGTTGAAATTGTGCCCGGGTCCCTCCACTCCGGCCCGCAAAAAACGGGGGCCTCCGGTCGGGAAGACAGAAAAAGAAGAAGACAAGGCGGTGACAAAGATGGACGCCAGGTGTTACGGCCAGGGCTAACGTTTGCCGCGCCAGCGACGGTTTGCAAAGATGAGGCGTCGAGGATCATTTTGTTAGCGCCTTTGTGCGAGCGGCTGTGGGAGCGGCGGTAAGTTCAGATTGTTTGGATTGTTCCCAAAGGGATTCGAGCTGGGGGCGGGGAACGTCGGCGAGGGTAGTTCCCTGCTCGCGAGCGATGCGTTCCATTTCATGGAAGCGGCGAGTGAATTTGGAGTTGGCTTTCTTCAAGGCGAGTTCGGGGTCGACGTGGAGGAAGCGGGCGAGATTGACGGCGACAAAGAGAATGTCGCCGAGTTCGCCTTCGATGCGGCCGGTGGGTTCTTTTTTGAGAAGGGCTTCGCGGAGTTCGTTGGCTTCCTCGTGAAGCTTGTCGAAGATGCCGTCGACGTTGTCCCAGTCGAAGCCGATGCGGGCGGCCTTGCGGGTGAGTTGGAAGCCTTCGAGGAGAGCGGGGAGGGCGTGAGGGACGCCGTCGAGATAGGAGGTAAAGGAGGCCGAGGAAGCAGAGGACGCAAAGGGTTCGGAGGAAGAGGCGCCGGCGGCTTGCGCGTCGCTTTGGGCTGGCCTGCCAGAAGCAGGAGCTCGCGCGGAGCGCTCGGCGGCTTTGATTTGTTCCCAGTTGCGGAGGACGTCGGCGGAGGTTTTGGCGCGGACGTTGCCGAAGACATGCGGATGGCGGCGGATCATTTTGCCGTAAATTTCGCGGATGACGTCGTTGATGGTGAAGCGGCGCTCTTCGGCGGCGATTTGGGCGTGGAAGAGGACCTGGAGAAGGAGGTCGCCGAGTTCTTCGGCGAATTTGGCGTCGTCGTGGGAGTCGAGGGCGTCGAGGACTTCGTAGGCTTCTTCGATGAGATAGGTGCGAAGGGTGGAGTGGGTTTGTTCGCGATCCCAAGGGCAGCCGCCGGGGGCGCGGAGGCGGGACATGACCGCGGCGAGTTTGGAAAAGGCGGGGCCGGGATTTGGGTAGATAGAGGATTTTTGGGCGCCGCGCAGCTTAGCGGGAGGCTTCTTACGAGAACGTTTTTTGCGCGGCATGCGGATGCGTTTTCCTGAAGAAATAGCGTAAGGCGAAATCAGGAAATTGAAAATAGGAAATCGGAGGGCGAAAACTGTTGAAACTGCGCGGCTCTGTTGACGTCCAGGCAGGAAAGGTGCGAGGGATGAAAAGCAGATCCCTCACCCCGCAAAAAACGCGGGATTCGGGATGACAAAGCTTGCCTGGGTGCGCCTTCCACGAAGATGTCAGCAGAGCGAACTGTGCCGGGATCGCTCCGCACCGGCCCGCAAAATGCGCGGTCCACCGGTGGGGATGACAACCAAGGAAGAGTCCCCGGCCGAGGGCATTGGACGTGTCTGCGGAATCCGAAACCAGCGGCCGGGAACCCTGACGGGAACTAGAGAGTGTTGAGGAAGGCGATGAGTTCAGCCTTCTCCTGATCGGTCAAATTCATCTGAAAACGCTGATTGTAGAAGTTGAGGAGCTGCGTGAGATTTTGCGCGGCTCCGTTGTGGAAGTATGGGGCGCGAGCAGCGAGCCCGCGGAGGATGGGCCCCTTGATTCGGTTGAGGTCGCTGCATTTGCCGGTCAGCAAGGCTTTGCCGGGATCGGTGGTGTAGATGACGTAGGGCGAGGTGGAGGAGGGATCGAAGGGATTGGGGCAGCCTTCAATCTTGTAGACAGGCAGGTCGGGAAAATCAAGCTGCGAAGTGGCGTTGGCGATGATGGGGTCGGATTCGTAGGCAGGGTTGTGGCCGGTGCCGATGTCGAGCGGAAGCGGGAAGGAATGATTACCGACGTTGGGCGTGTCGTGGCAGGTGGTGCAAGTGCCCATGAACGGCGCGACGGGGACCGCGCCGAGAGCGGAATTATCGTTGAGGCCGCGGACGCTGGAAATGAGGAGGGGGCGCGTGTTGAAGAGGACTTCGCCGGCAGCGACCATCTGGCGGAAGTTGTCGTCATCGCCGGAGAAGAAGCGGGAGCGGGAGTTTTCCCAGGAAGTATAGAGAGTGAAGGTGCCGGCAGGATTGAAGGGCTGGCCGTTTGGATCCGCGCCGAGGGAATCGTTGGTGCCGGGATGATATTCCTGATTGAACAGAAACATGGGGCCGCCATGTGCGCCGCGCGAAGAGAGGAGGCCGGCCTGGTTATCGAAAAATTGCGCGCTGGTGAGACCGAGTTCGAAATTAACGATGGCGGTTTGCTGATCGAGGGTGGGAGCGGAGGTGGCTTGGGCATGACCCGTGGTGGCGTCGACGGCCTGATGCATCAGGTCGGTGACGAGATTCGCCTGAAAAGTGCTGGCGTTGTTGAGAGGCTGGACGGTTTCACGGCCATCGAACATGACTGCGCTGAGAAAGCGCAGGTTGGTGGAGGGAAGCGGGCGGCGGTAGACGGAGACAGACTGGCCACCGGCTTGGGGATCCGGAAGGATGGCGCAGCCGTAGGGATCGTGGACGGCGGAGATAGTGAACTGAGCGCCGGCCGGGAGAGTGAGGGCTACGCGGATCAAACCACTTTTGAGCAAGAGACTGTGGTCAGCGGGATTGCCGGGGACGCCGTTGGGGCAGTTGGCGCCGTCGACGGAGGCGAAGAGGGGATCTTGGCCATGAGTCCTTTGGTAGGTGGCACGCACGGTTTGGGCGCTAAGGCCCATGGCATCGCTGGCGAGATGGCAGGTGGAGCAGGAGCGGCCGTTGGTGCCGAGGCTCTGGAAGAACGGATTGCTCTGGTCGATGGGGCCCGCAGAGTTATAGGTGGAAACCAGGCCGGTGGGGTCGCGGAACGGAAAGAGACTGGGAATAACCATCGCGGAGGCGACGGAGGCCAAGGCCAAGCCAAGCAAGATGATGGGCCAACGCATCCGCCGGGGACGAACAGGTTCTTTACGCAGACTAACGACAGGCATGGAGAATTCCTCCTAAAGATGGGCCGCGGGGAGGCGGCAAATGGGACGACCTAGCGTGGTGAGAGGAATGGCAGATCCAGGGGGCGAAGACAATGGAAGGAAGGTGAGGTTTGGATGGAATGATGGTGAAGAAGCAAGTTATTCAATTTAAGAAATTTAGATTGTAAAAGCAGGGAGGGCGGTGCAGAATTTCGAGCAACTTTTCAGGCCTTTGCATGAGCACGGAACCCTGCAAATACCGGTTTGGCATCTACGAAGCGCGGCCCGGCACCCGGGAGCTTTACAAGGACGGGCGGAAGCTCAAGTTGCGCCCGCAGGCGTTCCAAGTGTTGCTGGCGCTGGCTGAAAAAGCTGGAGACGTGGTGACAAGGGAGCAGTTGAGGAACCGGGTTTGGGCCTCGGACACGTTCGTGGACTTCGAGCACGGGCTGAACACGGCGATCAAGGAGTTACGGGCAGCGCTGAATGATTCGGCGGCGGAGCCCAGGTACATCGAGACCTTGCCCAAGCTGGGTTATCGAATGGTGGCAGCGGTGGAGAAGGAAGGAGCAAAGGAAGAAAAGGAAATACATGAAGTAAAGGAGGTAAAGGAGGAGGAGATCTCGGAAAGCGGTCGAGTTGAGAGAGAAGCGAGGAGGATTTGGTGGGGATGGATTGCCGCAGTGGCGGCAGGAATATTTGCGCTGACCTTGCTGGGCGCCTGGATACAGAAGCGAAGAGAAGCGACGACGGAGAAGGCGGGGACGCCACGGGTGGCGGTATTGCCGTTCGATAACCTGACGGGGGATGCGGAGCAAGAGTATTTCAGCGACGGTTTGACGGAAGAGATGATCGTGCAACTGGGCAGAATCGACCCGCAGCAATTGGAAGTGATTGGACGGGCTTCGGTGATGCACTACAAACACACACAGGAGGCGGTGGGGCAGATCGGGCGGGAACTTGGCGCGCAGTATGTCCTGGAAGGAAGCGTGAGGCGGGATACGGAGCGCGTGCGTGTGAACGCGGAGTTGATCCGGACGAAGGACCAGAAGCGGTTGTGGTCGAGCGAGTATGACCGAGAGCTGAGCAATCTGCTGGAGTTGCAGGCGGAGATTGCCCAAACCGCCACGGCGGAGATCGCGCGAACCCTGCACACGGGAAGGCCAGTGAATGCGAGCGCCAGTGCGCCGGAATCAGGTGAAAAATACGAGGCATACGACCTTTACTTGCAAGGTCTATATTTCTGGAACAAACGGACGGTGCAGGATTTCGAGAAGGCCATCCATTATTTTCAGGCAGCGATAGAGAAAGATCCGAACTATGCTCCGGCGTATGCCGGATTGGCGGACTCGTATTTGTTGCTGACGGGTTACAGCTTTTCACCGGGGACGCGGTACATGGAGAAAGCGCGAGCCGCAGCCAAGCGAGCGCTGGAGTTGGAGGGGAATCTGCCGGAGGCCCACACCGCCATGGCGCTGGTGGTACAAAACTACGACTGGAATTGGCAGGAAGCCGAGAAAGAATTCCGGCGTGCGATTGAGCTGAACCCGAACTATGCGACAGCGCACCATTGGTACGCGGAGCATCTGGGATTCCGCGGGAGATTTGACGAGGCTTTTGCCGAGAGCGCGAAGGCCCAGCGTCTGGATCCGCTTTCGCTAATAATTGGAGCGGATCACGGGGTATTGCTACTGTACGCAAGAAAGTACGCCGAAGCAGAGGAACAATTGCGGAAAGTCAAGGAAATGGATCCGAACTTTTCCCGTTCGGGGGTTGTTTTGGAGGTCTACATCGCGGAAGGACGCTATGCACAAGCGGAGAATGAGATAAACAAATGGAAGCAAGACGGCGGGGGCGGAGTCATGTATTGGACCGCGAAGGCCCGTTTGTATTTGCGAACGGGAGAGCGGGAACAAGCCAAGAGGGCTTTGCAGATGCTGAAGAGACTCCAAAATCCACAAACGACGGACCCAAGCGTGATGGTCTGGGGCTACCTTGCAGCGGGAGAGCGAGAAGAGGCATTCCGGTGGCTGGAGAAAGCCTACCAGACGCATTCCAATATGATGACAACGCTGAAAGTGGATCCCGCGCTGGACGAGATACGAGGGGATGCGCGATTTCAGGAGCTGCTAAGAAAAGTGGGGCTGGATACGAACTAGGAAATGCGGGATGAAACGGTGGGCGGAACCCAGTGGGATCACGAAAAGCGGCGGAAAAAAGCGACAGCCAGCAGGCCGAGGGCGAGGAGGAAAAGCGACGCGGGCTCCGGGGCGGGGACGGGATTTGCGGTGACAGAGCCGGTGAGGCTGGTGCGAATAATCGTGGCGTTGCATTGCGAATCCTGGCAATAGGTTTCGACGGCGTAAACGGGATCGGGGACGCCGGCGCTGGTGAGCGGATTGGTGAAGATCAGTTGGAGAAACGTGAGGCCGGAATAGTCGGAGGGAAGCGTCGCAGGGCCAAGACCGAGCAGGGTGCTGCCGGAAAAATACGCGGGAGTGAGCGTGGTGTAGAGGGTGCCGGCCAGGAGCAAACCGGAGGTCGAAGAGACGTTGATGGCGGAATAAGCGTTGGAGGTGGCGTTGTAGCAGAAGGAGCCGGTGACGGCGCCACCGTCGCTGAGATCGACGCCAGTGAGGGACCAGGTGATGCCGTCGGCCCAGGCGTGTGAAGGGACCAGCAGCAGGACGACGGCGAGCGCAGCGACCAGCGCGAAACGGGCATGGCGCATAAGCGAGTCCTTTCGGGACGTAGAGAAACCTTAGATGAGTCTTATTTTGGGGGAATAAGGAACAAAGTAAAGGCACAATCGGAGGTACCACGGGTACCAAGGTGAAAGAAGCTTAGGAGGTAAGGGATCGGAGCGCACCGGATGGAGCCAGGGACGGCACCACAGGAGAGTTCCCTTCCCGTGTTAAACTGAGGCGGAAGACTGAATGCGCGAGGGAAGGTACCGTGTCCGAACACAAGCAGGATGAGGGATTCAAGGTGATTGACCGGCGGCCATTTACCGCCGAGGGCGAAATCCGCAAGGAGGTGGTGGAAGAGCAGGAGCGGGAGGCGAAGCGCGAAGAGGTAAAAGAAAAGGCAGTGGCGGCCGCGGCGGAGAAGGCGGCGCCGGCGACGGAGACTCCGAAGAAGATTCACGCGTTTGAAAACCTGGTGCGGATGATCGGGAGCAACGCGGCGATGGTGCTGGGCGCGTATGCGGACCCGCGGACGGGCGAGCCGGTGATCGATCCGGAAGCGGCGCGGGAGTTGATCGACATGCTGGATGCGCTGCACGTGAAGACGAAGGGCAACCTGGCGCCGGAAGAGGATTCGATGATCCTGGATTTGCTGGGGAAATTGAAGATGACGTATCTGGAGGTCAACAAGGCGCTGGCGGCGCAGATGGCGCAGGTACAAGGGGCGATAAAGGGGAAGAAATAGAAGATAGAAAATAGAAATTGGAAAATGGAAATTGGCGGCGCGGATATTGGTTCGCGCCGTTTTTGTTTTTGCGGAGAAGAAAAGGAAATAGCACAGAGGGGCGCAGAGATCACGGAGACGGATTTGCCAGCGAAAAAAACGTTGGGATCAGTGGGAACTGGAGGCAGATGCCGAGGCGGGTCCGGGAGCGGCAGGGGAAGGCTGCGTGGCAGCTAGGTAGACTTCGTGGATGGCGGAGATGACGGCGTCTGGGCGGAGGAGGGGGATCATGTGGGAGCTGTTGGGGACAACGATTTGCCGGCCGCGGGTGGAAAGATTTTTCTCGCGGACCTGAAGATCCGTGATCCAGACTTTCTGGAAATCGTTCATCTCCTGGAGCGAGACACCTTTGGGGAGATCCTTTGTATCCTGAGGCTGGCCGGCGGTGAGGACGAGGAGGGGGCGATCGCCGAGATTGCCGGCGGCGCGAACCTGCTGGGCGCTGCGCTCGAAATTTTGCAATTCGGAAGCGGAGGCATCGACGAACTTGGTTTGCAGTTCGAGATAGTTGAGCTTATTGATGAAGTCTTTGCTGACGCGGGGGTCGGAGATGTCGTCGGTGGACATGATTCGAGCGACGCCGAAGAAGATCAGCGCCGGGAAGAGTTTTTTCTCGGTATCGAGCTGTTCGGTCATGGATTTCATGGTGGATTTGAGGGTGGGAGGGAGGTAATTGTTCTGGTCTTCGTTGGAGGTATCGACGAGGACGAGGCCGGCGACGTCTGCGGGGTGCTGCGCGGTGAAGACGCGAACGTTGAAGCCACCGAAGGAATGGGCGACGAGGATGTAGGGAGGCTTTTCGCCCGCGGCGGCGAGGAGCGCGTGAAGTTCCCGGGCGATTTCGTCGCTGGTGCGCGGGAAGGGGCCGGGGGTGCTCCAGCCATAGCCGGCGCGATCGTAAGAGCAGACGCGCGTGAATTTGGCGACGTCCGGTTGGACGAGATCCCAGCCGGCGGCGGGAACGCCGAGGCCCGTATCCAGGATTACGGTGGGCGAGCCGGAGCCGGTGCAATTGAGATTGAGAGAGACACCGGGAAATTCGGGGCCGAGAGGGATGGAGCGGCCTTCCTGGGGATAGCGGCGGGCATCGCGGGCGTTGAGGACGGACTGATAGATGATGCCGAAGATGGCGGCGGCAACGACAAGAAGGAGAACGCCGATGAGGAGGCGTTTCACGACGCGCCAGAGGCGGGAAGATTTTTGGGGAGAAGAGGATTCCATGAGAGCTCCTGAATAATTGGGGAGAGTATCACGGAAGAGTAAGCAGCACAGGCGAAAATTGAAACCGGAACCCGGTGGAAGAAGGAAGAGAAGAAAAAGGATTTACCACAGAGGCCGCAGAGGCGAGCAGAGGGCACGGAGAAAGCACGCAGAGGAAGAGAAGGTGCCGGTCGATGGATGAGCATCCCCAAGAAGGCGGCGTAACCTTGGGCAACGCTCAGGGCGAGAAGCCGCCGCTACAGCGGAGCGTTGAGCGGGAGAAAGGCGGATACAATTGAGAGTGGGATGAATGGCGAAGAAAAAATACGGGTGAGGGTGCTGGGGTCGGGAACGTCGATGGGCGTGCCGACGCTGGGATGCCATTGCGCGGTTTGCGATTCGGGAGACGCGCGGGACAAGAGGCTGCGCCCTTCCCTGCTGCTTTCGCGGGGCGGGCAGAACGTGGTGGTCGACACGACACCGGATTTCCGGACGCAGGCGTTGCTCGCGGGGATCAACCGGCTGGACGCAGTGGTGCTGACACACGGGCACGCGGACCACATTCTGGGCTTCGACGATTTGCGGCCGTACAACTTCAAGCAGCGGGCGCCGATGCCGGTGTATGGGAGCGAAGAGACATTCCGGATTTTGCGGCGAGTGTTTGCGTACGCGTTCGACGACAAGCCTTCGCTGAGCAGCGTGCCAAGCGTGGCGCTGCACGAAGTGAAGGGGCCCTTTTCGCTGATGGGCGTGGTGTTCACGCCAGTGCCGCTGCTGCATGGAGAGATGGACGTGCTGGGGTACCGCTTCGGTAAGGCGGCGTACTTGACGGATTTCAGCAAATTGCCCGAGGAGAGCGTGGGGCTGCTGGAGGAGCTGGACGATCTGATACTGGATGCGCTGCGGGACGTGCCGCACCCGATGCACATGACCGTGGAGCAATCGCTGGGAGTTGTGGAGCGGCTGAAGCCGAAGCGGGCGTGGTTCACGCATATTGCGCACGATCTGGGGCATGCGAGGACGGAAGAGCGTTTGCGAAGGCTGGGATATCCGCAGGTGAAGCTGGCGTATGACGGGATGGAAATTGAAGTGGCGAGTGGCCCTTCGAGTCCGGTCAGGGCAAGCGAGTGGCGAGTAGCGAGCAAGAAGAAAACGAATGTCGCGGTTGGCAGGCGAAAAATGAATGTTTTCGCATCGGCAGAGGAGTGGGCCGCGGTCTATGGGAAAGCGGCGAGTGGAAAGGGGAGCGTGATTGCGATTGGGAATTTTGACGGGATTCATTTGGGGCACCGGAGAGTGCTGGAGTATTGCATCGGGTTAGCGCGGGAGTGCGGGGCGGTGGCGACGGCGTTGACGTTTGAGCCGCCGCCACTGAAAGTGCTGCGGCCAGAGTCCGCCCCCTTGCGAATTTCGACGAACCAGCAGAGGCAGGCGTGGTTTGAGGCACTGGGGATGGAAGCGGCGGTGGTGCTGCCGTTCACGATGGAGCTAGCGCGAATGACGCCGGAAGATTTTGTGGACGATCTTTTAGTGCGGCAATTGCAGGTGAAGGCAGTGGTAGTGGGAGACAATTTCCGGTTCGGGCACAAGCAGGCGGGGAACGTGAAGTTTTTACGCGAGCTGGGAATGAGGAACGGGTTTGACGTGATCGTGCACGAGCCGGTGACGATCCGCGGGGAAATCGTGTCCAGCACGCAGATTCGGAAACTGGTGGCGGAAGGGAACGTGACGCGGGCGGCGAGGATGCTCGGGCGGCCGTTTGCGATGACGGGGGAAGTGGTGCCGGGGACAGGGACGGGGCGGAAGTTCACGTTTCCGACGTTGAATTTACGGCCGGAGCAAGAATTGCTGCCGGCGAAGGGCGTCTATATCACGCGGACGGTGCTGGATGGAGAGACGAACAGCCACCGGAGCGTGACAAACGTGGGAATGCGGCCGACGTTTGACGGGACGCGGTTAACGGTGGAGACGCACCTGCTGGATTATGCGGGGAATTTTTCGCCGAAGAGGATGGAGGTGCGGTTCTGGAAGAAGCTGCGGGAGGAGAAAAAGTTTTCGGGAGCGGAGGAGTTGAAGGCGCAGATCGGGAAGGACATCGCGAAGGCGGGAGCGTTTTTCGACAAGCTGCGGAAGACGCGGGAGAAGTGGCGAGTGGCGATGCGGGAAAACGAAAATAGAAATTAGGAAATGGCTGAGGTTGATCCGCGGGTCGCGCCGGACGTCAGACAACGCATGGCTCATCCGAGGACGCGGAGTTCTGGCGCGCCTACGGCGCTGGTGATTCCGCGAAGCTCTCCCCGGGCTGGCGACGGGGGCTACGGCTGGGGGCTGAAGAGGGAGAGGAGATTGAGGGAGCGGGAAGGGTCGAGCGAGAAAGTGGCGCGGATGAGTGGGGAATCGATGAACTCGGCGAAGCCCGAATGCTTGATGAGGGGTTCCTTGGTGAGGTCGTGGAACCCCATGGGCATACCGGGAAAGAGGCGGCGCTCGGCGGGGCCGCGCATGAGGACGAGAATTTCGGAGTGACGAGGATCCTGGGAGATGGTATTGGCGAGTTTCGTGACGGCCGCTTCCTCGCCCTCGAGGCACTGAAGGAAGTTACCGTCTTTATAGAGAAGCATGCCAGTGATGCCGAGGGCGTGGTTTTTGGGGCGAGCGCGCTCAAGCATGGTTTCGATTTCGGAGATGTCGAAATATTTCGAAGCGGAACTGATGTAGACGATGCGAAACATGGGCTGCTCCGGACTCGAGCAAAGTATACCGGGGAGGTGACCCGCGCTCAGTGACCCGTGACCCGAAGAGGAAAGAGGCGCACCGGGGCCCGGGTGCTACTTTTTTTCGGAGGCGAGGCAGGCGTCGCAGATGCCGCCGACCTCGGTGCGGGAGACGGTGACACGCATATTGAAGTCGCGGGCGATTTGTTCCTTGAGCTGTTCGTAGAGGCGGGATTCGAATTCGCGAACCTTGCCGCAGCGGAGACAGGCGACATGGATGTGGTCGCGCGGGCCGTGAGTTTCGTAGTAGTGGCGATCACCACGGAGGTGGAGAAGATCGAGCTCGTCGATGAGTCCCTCTTTCTTGAGGAGGTCGATGGTGCGATAGACGGTGACGAGATGGACGGCGGGATCGATTTTCTGGGCGCGTTCGAGGATCTGATCGACGTCGAGATGCTGCTCGGCGTTGTCCATGACTTCAAGGATGACGCGGCGCTGGCGAGTGAGGCGAATGCCCTTGGCGCGGAGGGTTTTCTGGAGATGGCCGGTGGGGTCGGCGGAATTGAGGCGTTCGCCGGAAGAGACGCGATGAGTGGGAGTGGCGGCCATGAGTGGTCCTTGAGGGGGTAGTTTAGCAGAAACTTGGGGAATGGGCCGCTGAGGGAGAGGCAGGGCGGCCGGTGGGAATGGAAGGCCGGGATAGTAAAAAGACAGCGGTTTGACGGGAGGCAACCAGCCCGTCAAACCGCTGTGAAGGATTGGACCTCAGGCAAAGAGCCTGAAGAGTGCGTGGTCAGGCAACGATACGATCAGGCGGCCAGCTTGCGGCGGCGCAGATAGCCGATGCCCGCGAGACCGAGACCCAGCAAAGAAAGGGTGGCCGGTTCGGGGGTCGAATTCAGCACAGCCTGGTAGTTGGCGGAAAGATCTTCAATCAAGGTGCCGGCGGAGGAAGTGCCGCCGGTGACGCTGATGAGCTTGATGAAGTTGCCGTTAGCATCGAATTCAGCAAGGCTCGAGTTGAAGATGCAGGAGACGAAGAAATCGGTGCCGTCGAAGGCGATGCCGGTAGCGTTGCCGTTGCAAACGCTGGAGGCGTCGATGAAGTTCGACTGCAGCAGGGTGCCGTTCAGGTTGTAAAGGTCGTAGTGCGGACCGGAAGCATCGGCTTCATTGGAGATGAGTTCCCCGCCGTTGGCAGCCAGATACTCGAGGCCGTCGCAATAGCCGGTGCACTGGCTGAGGCTGACGGTCTTGAGCAAGGTTCCGGTGGGAGTGTACTCGTAGACATTGTTGGTGCCGCTGTAGTCGCCGATCCAGAAGTTGGTGCCGTCGTAAGCCATGGTGGAGAGACCGGAAGCGCCGGCAACGGTGAAGACCACGCCGAGGGAAGTATTCGTCGTGAGGTTGTAGCCGTAGACGGCATTGGAATTGGCTTCGGTGGTGTAGAGGATGTTGCCAACCTGGACGACGCCGCGACCGTTGCCGGGCGAGACGTTGTATTGGTTGGTGACATTTCCGCCGGTGGTGATATCGATCTGATAGACCGTATCGGGACCATAGCTGGCGTTGTTACCGTAGATGTACTCGTCGGCCCGGCTGGTGAAGCCAAAAGCCAGAACGCAGAGGAAGGCCACGGAGAGCTTCAGAGCAAGAGAAGTGGACCTGACCATCGTAAGCAGATCTCCTTTCAAATTAAAGGGACTACCCGGAGGCAAGCCAGGAGCGAGGACACCTGGTTGAGAGGGAGGGAGCAATTTGCTGGCCCATTACCAAGGGTTTAGAACAGGCCTAAGTACAGTGGGAACTATATGTTAGGGGAACATTGGGGGGTAGGTGGGGTTCTGGTACGGCAAAGGTTTGCACAGTTTGGTCGAAGCACAGGCAAATGGTTGCGCAACTGGAAGTTAATGGATAAATCGAGCAAGCTTGGAATCGACACGAAGGAGAAGATGCGCAGGCGGCAGGCAGGCCGAAGGAAAAGGGGCTCGACGCGTCTTGGCGACGCGCCGAGCCGGGAGAGATCGGCAGAGGTTACCGGCGGCTGGCGGGAGGAACGATGCCGTTCATGCGCAGATATTCGACCATTTGGCCATAGTGATCGAAGCAGTGGCCGACGGTGAGTGTGGCCATGGCAAGACGCGTGGTGTTGCCCTCGCCGAAAGGATATTTGATCGGCGAGAGCATGTTGGCGTCGTTAAGGGAGCCGACGGCTTTGTGAACATACGCGAAAGAGTCCTTGAGGAATTTGATGATTTCCGCTTTGGTTTTGACGGAATCCGGACCGTTCTCCCCACCGATTTCGATGGGCGGCTTTTCCTGCAGGATGGTGGAACCGAGAAAATAATTGACGGCGGCGACGTGCTTGACCTGCTCGGCGAAGGTACGCACACCCTTGAATTCGCCGTTGGTGGGAGCGAAGGAATATTTGCCTTCGGGCATGGCTTCGGCGGCGGGGACGAATTCGTTTTCGACGCCGGTGAGACTGTGCTCCATGGTTTGAGCGACCGTGGGGTGTTCGGGCGGCTTGGCAGCCTGGCCGAGGGCGAAGCCGGCACCTGAGAGCAGAAGCATGGACGACATGAGAGCTTTTATTTTGAGCATGAAGTGATCTCCTTAAACGGCGGAAAGAGAGTTTAGCTCAGAACGAGGAGAATGCGAGGGGGAACTGCAGGGGAGAGACAGAAGCCCGCGGAGGGAGCGCGGCGGAGTTGGGGGGCGTGCACGGCGAGGACAATGCGGACCCGTGCGGAGGCGCCGGTAACCAATTGGCTCCTAGATTGCCGCTCATCCTTATTTTAGGGTGCTTTTTCCATTCGTGAGAGCCGGGCAGAACGAGCGTGACAAGGTGCCTCATAAAAAGGAGTGGTGATGGAAGCATTTCCCCAGGCGCCGAAAAACAGATCCCGCACCCCGCAAAAACCGCGGTGATTCGGGATGACAATTTTCCTCACTGGGCAGAACTCGGAGGGAAATCAACAAAGCCAGATGGCAGCTAGTTTTCGGGAGATGGGCTGCGGCGGAGTTCGAGATACGCGGAGAACAGTCCCCAAACGTACAGGGCGAGGAGGAATACCAGGCAGAGGGTGGCCAGGCGGAGGTAGCGGTCGACGAGTTGGGTGAGGGACCAGCCGTACATTTCGGTGAGCAGGCTGGGATCGGAGAGGTTTACTCCTTCGATTTCACCGAACGGAATATCCTCGAGCGGACCCGACCAGACCATAAAGACATGCATGAAGCTGAGCGCGCCGATTGCCAGGAAGCCCCAGCGCAGGCCCTGATTTTTGCGGAGCGCGCTTTCGCGCGGAGCATAAAAGGAAGCCATCAGGATGGTGCCGAAGAACAATGCGCCGCCATCGCCGAAAAATACAATCAGGGCTCCCGCAGGCAAAGACAAGGCGATGATCTGGAGAAGGAACAGCACGGCGGCGGCAGAGAGCCAACCCCAGCGCCGGGCTTTCCAGGAATGAAAGCCGACGAAGAGGATGGCGGCTGACAGAATAAGGACAATCGACCAGGAACGTTCTTCTCCGTGCTGGGTGACCCAGAGCAGAGGCACGGCCCAGCGTCCGGTGAGCCAAGCGGTGATGGCGTGGCCACTTTCATGGAGGACCATGGCGAGCATGGAGGCGGCGATACGCAAATTGGTGCCACAGAGCAGGCGCGCGAGTAGGAGTGCCAAGGGAAGGGCGAGGGCGCGGTACTTCAATTCCCTTTCGGCGGCGCTTCGGTCAACGGGCGAGGATTGAAAGGCGAGAAACGGGGGGACGGCGGGAACAGTTGGAATGGCGATTGGATCGAGTGGCGGCTGGTAACGCGAGAAGACGATGCCGCACTTCAGACATTCGGTGGTTTGCAATGGGTGATCGAATTGACATTTTGGGCAATGCATCCAGAGAGACCTCAGTCCATTGTAGGAGGGCGAGGCAGGGCAATCGGAAGCGGAACGGGGATGCCTGACGAATCAGGTACTAGCATTCCGGGAAGCATGCGACGGCAAGGCATTCTGGCGTTCATCGAGTTGGGAAAAGAAGGGACGAAGCGGGGGAGGAGGCGGGGACGCGAGGCAGGGGCGCGGAACGCGGTTGTTCCATAGGATGAAGACAAGACAAGAGGAAGGTGGCCGGTCTAAAGTCCGGCCACTACATTAGGGCCTAGGAGTGGGAAGGTAGAAGGCGCACCACGTCGTTGTACATGACGTAGGCGAAGAGGACGAGGAGGAAGACCAAGCCGACCTGGATGAAGCGCTCCTTGAAGGCAAGACTGAAATCGCGGCGGCGGATGCCTTCCATAGCAAGCAGAAGGATGTTGCCACCATCGAGAATGGGAATGGGAAGAAGATTGAGGATGCCCAAATTGACGCTGATGATGACCATCAGGGAGATGACAGTGAAGGCTCCCTGCGAGACGGCTTGGCCGGCGGCGCGAGAGATGCCGACGACGCTCTGGAGCTGCTTGACGGAGACGCGGCCGCTGAAGAGCTTGCCGAAGACGCTGAGAGTGTCGTCCACGATTTCGTACGTGCGGCCCGTGGCTTCAGACAAGGCGAGGGGAAGGCTGACGCGGCGATACGCGAGAGAAGGCTCGGGAGCAACGCCGATCTGAAATTTTGTGTCGGACTTATCGGAAAGACCCTGCTTGGGAGTAACGGACATGGTGAGCGTTTGGCCGTTGCGGGCGATCTCGAGCTGGAGCGTTTTGCCGCCGGAAGCACGAACGACGTCGACGAACTGATCCCAATAGGAGATTTTCTGGCCGTCGATGGAGAGGACAGTGTCGCCGGCGCGGAGGCCAGCGTGGCTGGCGGGCGTGTCTGGAGCGACTTCGCTGATGCGCGGCGGAATGGGGTAATAGCCAAAGGGACGACCCGCGGTCTCATTCTTCAGAGGAATTTCGAGGTTGCGGGTGGTGCCGCTGTTCTCGACGGTGACATGGAGAGTGGCGTCGGGAGGGATGCGGGAAAGCAGGTTTTGCACCTGATCCCAGGTGGGGTTCTTGAGGGAGTTGACGGAAACCACGTGATCGCCGGAGCGCAGGCCATTGGAGGTGGCCGCCTGGGAGGTGGAAGGCTCAGCAACCACGATGGGCTTATTCAGAAAGGCGGGATAGGGTACGCCGACGATCATGTAGTAGCTGCCGAGAAGAACGATGGGGAAAAGGAGATTGACGGCGGGGCCGGCAAAGGTGATCAAGGCACGCTGCCAGCGGGGCTTGGACATAAGTTCATCGGGAGCGCCGGTGGGCTTCTGGTCACCGGAGTCGATTTCGGTGAGGTCCTGACCAGCCATGCGGACGTAGCCGCCGAGCGGGATGGGGCTGATGCGCCAGTCGGTGTCGCCCCATTTGACGCCGAACAGGCGCGGGCCGAAGCCGATGGAGAAGACGTCGACACGAACACCAAAGAGGCGAGCGACGATGAAGTGTCCCCATTCGTGAACGAGGATGATGACGCCGAGAACGAGAACGATGCCGATTGCGATATTCATGCCGTGCGGGTGACCTTTCGAAGTTCAAAATATTTTCTCATAAACCCTGGAGCAATGCATGAAGCGAACTGGGATGAGACCTAAGAGTTAGATGCGGGAGGAGGGGTGTGGGTGAGCGAGGACCGAGAAAGAAAAGGCGGACATAGAAAATGGACATTGGAAGAAGGTGGAGAACGAGTATTGCCCCTAACGGCGCAGAGCGCCCCGCGCGGCAGAGCACAGAGAGGAATGGCTGTGCTACAGGCAGAGGATGTGTCCACCCGAAGCAAGCCAACCGGCACGAGGCACCGCACAGTTTGGTGTATGATTTGGTGTCCCAGGAAGCGCGGGAAAAATCAAGACAATGACAAACGAAGAACGGAAAGCGGCACTGGAAGCGATTATTTACGCGGCGGATGAGCCGGCGACGCTGGAACAGCTGGCGTCGGCGCTGGGCGAAGAGAAATTGACGGTGCAATCGGCGCTGGACGAGTTGATTGCCGGGCAAGAGACGGAAGAGCGCGGGATCGAGATCCGGCAGGTGGCGGGCGGGTACAAGATGTACACGAAGCCGCAGCACCACGACGTGGTGCGGAGATTTATCAAGTCGCTGCGGCCGCCGTTGCGGCTTTCGATGCCGGCGCTGGAGACGCTGGCGGTGATCGCGTATAAGCAGCCGGTGACGGCGCCGGAGATTTCCGATATTCGCGGGGTGAATACATCGGGGGTGATTTCGACGCTGCTGGACAAGAAGCTGATTACGACGGCGGGGCGCAAGGAAGTGATGGGGCGGCCGATCCTTTATAAGACTTCGAAAGAGTTTTTGATGCGGTTTGGACTGAGCGATTTGGATGAGCTGCCGAGCTTGAAGGAGTTTGAGGCGCTGGCGCGAGAGGCTCTGGGAACGGATGAAGGGATTGCGACGGGAGAGGTGAGCGAGGAACCGATTGGGGAGCTACATCCGGAGGTGGATGCGGCGAATGGCGGCACTCTGCCGAACGGACCGGATGCACAGGCAGGAATGCCTATGCCACATGTGCATGCGAGTACGGCCGAGGCGATCGAGCACGTGAAGGAAGAGTTGAGGGGGGCGGAGGAGTTCCGAGAACACGAGGCGCTGGCGACGGCGGAGGGGATGCCAAGCGGGGAGCTGGATGAAGACGCGCCACCCCCGAGTGCGAAGAGTACAGCGGCGGGGGAATAAGAGCGGAAAATAGAAATTGGAAGATGGAAAATGGGGAGTTGGTGTGTTTGGAGTTGGGTGGGTTGGGTTAACACCGAGAGCGCAGAGGAAGAGCAGAGAGAACACGAAGGGCTGTGGCACGGGATCGCCAGAGCCCGCCCTTCGCGCAAACACCGAGCGCAGGAAAAATGGGCCGCTCCGGTCGGGATGACAGCAAGGTGGAGCAGGCAGGCCGAAGCCTGGGCTACGGTAAGGTGGCCGATGTGAAGTTCGGCCACGAGATGGGGAGAAGAGGCGGGGTAAAGCCGCCCCACCACGAGGCGGATGGATGCAGGAACGATTGCAGAAGATTATTGCGCGGGCAGGGATTGCTTCGCGGAGACATGCGGAGGAGTTGATCCGGTCAGGACAGGTGTCGGTGAATGGCAAGGTGGTTACGGAGCTGGGGACGAAAGCGGATGCGGAAAAAGACAAGATTGTGGCCGCGGGACGCGAGGTGCGGTGGGAGAAGCAGAGGAAGGTGTATCTGCTGCTGCACAAGCCGGCGGAGGTGGTGAGTTCACTGGCGGATCCGGAAGGAAGAAAGACGCTGCGGAATTTGCTGCGGGGATTTCCGGAGAGAGTTTATCCAGTGGGAAATCTGGAGTATGCGGCAACGGGATTGGTGTTTTTGACGAATGACGGGGAGCTGGCGGCGCGGATGTTGAAAGCGTGGGATGCGCTGGAGCAGACGTATCACGTGAAGATCAAGGGGATGCTGACACGGAACGATTTGGAGAAGTATGGGCAAGAGATTGGGGTGAAGATGCAGACGCTGCGGCAGCCGGACGCGAGCCGGGGTCATGCGGCGAATTACTGGTATGAAGTGAAGATGCGGGGAGCGCAACTGGAGCGGATGCGGAACGTGATGTTCCGCGAGCACCACCCGGTGGAGAAGGTGATGCGAGTGGGGCTGGGAACGTTGAGCATTGAGGGAGTGCCGCGGGGACGGTACCGGTTGCTGGAGGAGAAGGAGCTGGGGGGATTGGTGGCGAGCAGGAAGGAAAATAGAAAAGAGAAAAGGGAAAACAGGAAAAGAAGCAAGTACTGACCCAGAGAAAGGAAAGTGGCGAGTGGCGAGAAAAGAGAAGAGGAAGAAGTCACCACAGAGGTAGCGGCAAGGAGCGGCCCGGGCCGGGCCACAGCTGCACAGGCAGGAGTGCCTGTGCCACAGAGAGGCTGAGTGAGATGGAATTTGAGTTGAAGGACCATCAGAAGCTGATACGGGAGACGGTGCGGGCGTTTATGGAGGCGGAGGTGCGCCCGAAGGTGAAGGAGTGGGAACGGACGGAGCACTTCCCTGCCGAGGCGATCGCGAAGCTGGCGGAGATGGGTTGCTGCGGGATGCTGATGCCGGAGGAGTGGGGCGGGCCGGGGCTGGACACGATTTCGTACGTGCTGATGCTGGAAGAAGTGGCGCGGGTGCACACGGCGATTTCCACGGCGCTGGGAGTAACGAATTCGGCGGTGCAGATTCCGGTGCTGAAGTATGGAAATGAGGAGCAGAAGAGGAAATATTTGCGGCGGCTTGCGGAAGGAAAGATTCTGGGCGCGTTTTGCTTGACGGAGCCGGCAGCGGGATCGGATGCGGCGGGGATCCAGACGACGGCAGTGCGCGAGGGCGACAGCTACCGGATCAATGGGACGAAGACGTGGGTGACGAACGGGTCGGTGGCGGGAATTTATATCGTGTTCGCGAAGACGGATCCGGCGGCGGGCGGAAAAGGGATCAGCGCGTTTCTGGTGGAACCGGGGACGCCGGGATTCAAGGTGGGGCGGCACGAGGACAAGATGGGGCAGAGGTCGTCGCCGTCGGTGGAGTTATTGTTCCACGATTGCCGCGTGGCGGCGAGCGCACGCGTGGGAGAGGAAGGACAAGGATTGAAAATTGCGCTGAGCGCGCTGGACGGCGGGCGGATTGGGATTGCGGCACAGGCGGTGGGATTGGCGCAGGGGGCGCTGGAGGAGTCGGTGAAATACGCGAAAGCGCGGAAGGCGTTTGGAAAAGCGATTGGGGAGTTTCAGGCGATTCAATGGATGCTGGCGGATATGCAGACGGAGATTGAGGCGGCGCGAGGGCTGCTGTACCAGGCGGCATATCTGAAGGATTCGGGCGGGAAGATGGGGGCGGCGGCTTCGAAGGCAAAGCTGTACGCGAGCGAGATGGCGAACCGCGTGGCGGCGAAGGCGGTGCAGATTCATGGGAGTCAGGGGTATTCGCGGGAGTCGGAAGTGGAGCGGATGTACCGGGACGCGCGGGTGATTACGATTTATGAGGGGACGAGCGAAGTGCAGAGGATGATCATTGCGCGAGAGTTGTTGGGAAAGTAGTTCGAACATAGAAATGGGAACATAAGAAGAGAGGAAAATCCCAACGCAGAGACGCGGAGAAGAGGAAGAGTTCACCACAGAGATAGCAGAGGTAAACAGAGGGAACGGAGGAAGAGCGGCCCGCCGAAGAAGGCGGGCCCTACATTTTGGGACGGAAGTGTTTGAGTTGGGCGACTTCGCGGATGGTTAATGGGCGAAACTTGCCGGAAGGGACGTCGAGTTTGAGCGGGCCGAGTTGAGTGCGCTTGATTTTTTCGACGAGGAAGCCGACGGATTGGAACATACGGCGGATTTGGCGGTTGCGGCCTTCGATGAGGGTGACTTCGTACCAGGGATTGGGGGCGTCTTCGAGGAGACGGATCTTGGCGGGTGACGTTTTGACGCGGCGGTTGTCGTCGAGAGTGATGTGGACGCCAGAGCGGAGTTTTTGCAAGGCGGCTTCGTTGGGCTTGCCGTTAATTTTGACAAGATAGGTTTTGGGGACGTGCGAGGCGGCATTGGTGAGTTGCTGGGCGAGGGCGCCGTCGTTGGTGAGAAGGAGAAGGCCTTCGGAGGCGTAGTCGAGGCGGCCGACGGGATAGACGCGCGTGGAGAGGTTACCGAGAAGTTGCAGGACGGTGGGGCGGCCTTCGGGGTCGCTGGTGGTGGTGACGTAGCCTTTCGGCTTGTTGAGCATGAGATAGATGGGAGGCTGGGCGGCGTGGATGGGTTTGCCGTCAACGGTGATGGTGTCGGCGGAGAGGTCGGCTTTGGTGCCGAGTTCGGTGACGACTTTGCCGTTGACGGAGACGCGGCCGGCGAGGATGAGTTCTTCGGATTTGCGGCGAGAGGCGACGCCGGCGGAGGCGAGGAGTTTTTGAAGGCGTTCGGGCATGGGAGAAGAGGGCTCGTGGCCGGTAGTTGGTAGTCAGTAGAAGGATAACAGAGAGCGGATAGCGGCGAGCAGGAAGCGAAGAGAAGAGCGGCTGTGATGTTGGATCGTAAGAGCCTGCCCTTCGCACAAAACGCGAAGGATGGGGCACCCTCAAGTTCAAAAGGTGATGGCCCTGACAAAAAGTTATAACCGGAGGAGCGTGCGCAACAAATTGGAAAATGGCGGAGTCAAAAGACCGCAGAAGATTCCAATAAAAAGAGATTGGCGGACGACCGGCCAATTCCTAGAGCCAAAGTCATGGAGCAGGAATAACGCATGAGCCGCAAGAAAGCCGACAATAAAAAGCAGGCAAATAGAAGTTCGAACGATGATTTCTCGCTAAGTGGTCAGTGTCTGCGTTTGGGCCATTGGACTTCTCCCGTTCATTAGAGTTTGAAGAGTTCGCGGAGGCGTTTGGTTTGCTGGCGGGAGACGGGGATTTCGGATTGTTTTTTGTCGTCCATCTTGAGCATGAAGCTGGATTTGAACCAGGGGACGACTTCCTTGATGTGGTGGATGTTGACGAGATAGGAGCGATGCGGACGCCAGAAGGATTCGGAGTCGAGGGCAGCGTGAAGTTCCTCGAGGGTGCGGTAGTTGGAGGAGCCTTCGAGATCCTTGGCGAAGACGGAGATGAGGCCGCCTTCGATGGAAGCGAAGATGAGATCATCGGCGTCGACGAGAAGCATGCGCTGCTGGGAGCGGATGAGGATCTTGGTGGGCTGCAAGTTGGCAGGCTTGGGAGCGGCAAGCTGGGAGACGAGTTGTTCGAGGCGCTCGGTGGGGCTGGTCTGGGCTTCGATTTCTTTTTTGGCTTTCTGGATGGCTTTGGAGATGCGGGCCTTGTCGAAGGGTTTCAAGACGTAATCGACGGCGTTGACGTCGAAGGCTTGCACGGCGTAGTGGTCGAAGGCGGTGGCGAAGACGACGTGAGGCACTTTGAGTTTGCGCTCGACGAGTTTCTGGAGGACGCCGAAGCCGTCGAGGCCGGGCATCTGGACATCGAGGAAGACGAGGTCGGGGGCGTGTTCCTTGATGAGATTGACGGCTTCGAGGCCGTTTTTGCCCTGGCCGACGAGAGAGATTTCCGGGAAGGATTTGAGAAGGTAGGCGAGCTCCTCGCGGGCGGGCTTCTCGTCGTCGACGATGATGGTTTGGATGGGCATTTTGGTGAAAGGAAAGTATAGCGCGGGGTGGAAGAGAGTGGCGAGTGGCGAGAAAAAAGAGCGACTGGTGACTGGCGTTGGGGGACTGATGGGCGGGGGCGGTGAAAATAGAAAGTGAAAATCGAAAATCGGGAAAGGAACCGAAGCGATTGTGCCTTTATCCCTCCACTGCGCGGCGCTACCCGACACGCCACACAACGGCGCGAAGGAAGAGCCGGGCCGCTCCGGTCGGGATGACACAGGTACGGGCTGAGCCAAGGTGCAGCGGTTGGTCGTAAGGTATGATGCGAAGGGCAAGCGGGAGGCTGGCATGAAAGCCAGCGCTACATTGAGGATTCAAACTGGGAGATCGGCGAGCAATGGCTGCTAAGGACAGACGGAAGAAGGATACGGATGCAGTTAAGGCGAAGATTTTAGGGAGCGAGATGATATATGAGGGGCCGGTGTTTGGGCTGCGGAGGGATGAAGTGCAGGAACCGAGCGGGGTGCGGACGAGGAGAGAGGTGATCACGCATCCGGGATCGGTTGTAGTGCTACCAGTACTGCCGGATGGGAGGATCGTGATGATCCGGCAATACCGGCATGCGACGCGGCAGTACATGTGGGAATTGGTGGCGGGAAGGAAGGAGCCGGAGGAGTCGCCGGAAGAGGGAGCGGCGCGGGAGTTGCTGGAGGAAACAGGATACCGCGCGAAACGATTCAAAGTTTTTCTGGATATATTTCCGACGCCGGGATTTCTGGAAGAGCGGATGTGGATTCTGCTGGCGGAAGGATTGAAAGCGGGAGAAGCGCAACCGGAAGATGACGAGAAGATCGAAGTGCAGGCGTACAAGCTGAAAGAATTGCAACAAATGATGAAGGAGGGGGAGTTGAAGGACGCGAAGTCGATTGCAGGGATACTTTACTACTCTACTTTTTTGCGGTAGGGATCGAGAGATGGAGCGATTGAATCGATTGAACGCGTGAATAAATATGCACAAGGGGGTAAGAAAAGTGTTAGAGATGTCTTGACTGGAATTCCCGATTTGATACAGTACGCGCCATTCGTGCTCTTGGCGGCGCCTTGCAGTTCCGCCCCAGAGTCACCGTCCAAAGGAGACACGAAGTGCAAGGAACAGTGAAGTGGTTTAACAATTCGAAAGGATACGGATTCATAGGCCGAGAAGACGGGCCGGATGTATTCGTACACTACTCAGCAATCACGGGAGATGGCTACCGGACACTGCAAGAGGGAGACGCGGTCGACTTCGAAATTGTCCAGGGCCCCAAAGGACCACAGGCGTCGGAAGTGAAAAAGACCGCTTGAGCGAATTTGGAACTGAGTGGAGCCGGCGGGAGCGAAAGCTTCCGCCGGTTTTTTGTTTGGGGAGCAATCGGCCGGCGGAGATTGGTAGTGCGGGGACGGTGGAATGCTCGAGGCAAAGTCGCCGGATTGTGCCGCGCCCACGGCGCTTGTTCGTGTTTGGATTTCGCACCCCGGGCTGACGCCCGGGGCTCCATTGCGCCGCCCCGCTGGGGCTGATGTACGGGATGGGGAAAGCCGGTGGCATCCTCACGATTCCCATGCTCAAAGAAGGTGTGTGGGAGCACTGGAAGGGTGGAGAGAGGCATATAATTGCGGCGGAAGGGTAGCGCGAGGACGAGACGATGGACAACAAACAGATTGCGAAGATTTTGCGGGAGACCGCTTCCCTGCTGCAGATTGACGGGGCGATTATCGGGCGCTACCGGAGTTATGAGAAAGCGGCGGAGCTGATCGACAGTTTGCCGGAACCGATCGAGAAGCTGGTGGAGACGCCGGAGAAGTTGACGGAGTTGCCGGGGATCGGCGAGCGACTGGTGGAACACCTGACGGAGATCGTGAAGACGGGAGATTATTCGCTGCGGAAGAAACTGCTGAAGAAATATCCAGAGACGATATTGCAGTTGTTGGATTTGCAGTCGCTGGGGCCGAAGAAGGTGGCGTTTTTGTGGAGCGAGTTCAAGGCCGGCAGCGTGGAGGACGTGGAGAAGCTGGCGAAGGCCGGCAAACTGCGGGACCTGCCGGGGTTCGGAGAGAAGAGCGAGCAGAACATTCTGAAAGCGGTGGAGGTATTCAAGAAGTCATCGGGAAGATTTTTGATCAGCCGGGGCGAGGAAGCCGCGAAGGCGATCGGGAGGTACATCGAGAAGTACGGGAAGCTGGTGGAAAGCGTGACGCCGGCGGGGTCGTTGCGGCGGGGTAAGGAGACGGTGGGGGATTTAGATTTGCTTGTGACACTTGCGGAAAGTGGCGAGTGGCGAGCGGCGAGTGGCGAGAAAGAGAAAAACAAGAAGGAGAAACCCAAGAGCACCGGCAAGAATGCCGGTGCCACACGGCAAGCAGAGGTGGATGAGCTCGCCGCGTACATCCTGAAGTTTCCGGGGATCGACCAGACGCTGGCGCACGGCGAGAACAAGGTGAGTTTTACGCTGGAGGACGGGCTGCAGGTGGATGTGCGGCTTTTGGAGAAGGAGAATTTCGGAGCGGCGCTGCTGTATTTCACGGGGTCGAAGGAACACAACGTGGCGTTGCGCGGACGCGCGAATGAGATGGGATGGACGTTAAATGAGTATGAGTTGGCGGAATTAGAAGAAAGTGGCGAGTGGCGAGCGGCGAGTGGCGAGAAAGAGAAGAAGGAAGCCAAGCATAAGAGCGGACCGAGCAAGCCAGGCGCCCACAAAGAGGAAGAGCGAGTCACTAAGGGAGGTAAGCATATAGCGGGGAGGACGGAGGAGGAGATTTACGGGAAGTTGAAGCTGGCATGGATTCCGCCGGAGCTGCGGGAGAACACGGGAGAGATCGCGGCGGCGGAAAAGCACAAGCTGCCGAAGTTGATTGAACTGCGGGACATCAAGGGGGACCTGCAGATGCATACGACGGCGAGCGACGGGAAGAACGCGATCGAAGAGATGGCCGAGGCGGCGCGGGAACTAGGACACGAGTACATCGCGATCACCGACCATTCGAAGGCGGTGACGGTGGCGAACGGGCTGACCGAGAAACGGATGGAAGAGCACATCAAGCGATTGCACGGAGCGGACAGAAAGGGATTGGGAATCCGTGTGCTGGCGGGGTCGGAAGTGGATATTTTGAAAGACGGGTCGCTGGACTATTCGGAAGAAATCCTGGAGCAACTGGACGTGGTGGTGTGCTCGGTCCATTCGTATTTCAACCTGGACCGGGCGGCGATGACGGAACGGATGCTGGCGGCGATTGAGAATCCGTACACGCAGATCATCGGACATCCGACGGGAAGGGTACTGTTGAAGCGGGATCCCATTGATTACGACATGGAAAAGGTGCTGGAAGCATGCGCGAAACACGGCGTGGCGATGGAGTGCAATTCGTATCCGGACCGGCTGGATTTGAAGGACGTGTATCTGCGGATGTGCAAGGAAAAGGGCGTGAAGGTGGTGATTTCGACGGACGCGCATGTGGCGGGGAATTTGAGTTTCATCCGCTATGGAGTGACGATGGCGCGGCGGGGGTGGTTGGAGAAAAAGGACGTGATCAATACGCTGCCTTGCAAGGAGTTTCTGGGAGCGCTGCGGGCGAAGCCGGGACAGAAAAGGAAAGTGGCGAGTGGCGAGCGATGAGTGGCGAGAAGCGAAGAGAGAAAATAACAGACATCGTGCCGCGAACGCTCCACCGCGCCCTGCAAACGACGCGGGCCTTCGGCCGGTATGAAAGCGGGCTGCCAGGGTCATCGCTCAAGTTCAATTGTTGGTGGCCCGGTAGAAGAGCACAGCCCCGCGCAGCTGAGGGCAAGCAAGGGGGAGCGCGGAGCAGGGAACATTTTTGGGGAGAGATGCGTTTCTGGTTATAGAACGGGCAGCGGAGGCCCAGATATGAGCATGGCGGAACGCATGGGCAAAGCGAGGATGTGGATGAAAACGAGGGGTTTGAGGAGGGCGAACGGGAACGTTGAGGCGAGGGCCGGATTGGCTGGATGGGCCAGCGTGGCGCTGGCTGGGGCAATCCTCGTGGCGCCGACAGGGGCGCGGGCGGATGAGGTGGTGAAGACATTCGCGGTGACGGGACATGCACAGGTGCACGTGTTGACGGATGATGGTGCGGTGCGCGTGTCAACGGGTGATGTGCAGCAGGTGGAAGTGCGAGTTGTGTACACGGGATACAAGCTGGACCGGGATTTGCGGGTGGATGCAACGCAAACGGGAAATTCGGTGGAAGTTGTGGCGAAGACGGGAACAGGGAGCTGGTTTAGTTTTGGCGTGCGGCATACGAGCTTGCGGGTGGAAGTGCACATGCCGAAGGACGCGGATTTGACGGTGAACACGGGAGACGGGCCGGTGGAAGCGGATTCGATCACGGGAAACCTGGATGTGCAGACCGGCGACGGGCACATCACCGTGCAGGGAGCGAAGGGGAATATCCGGCTGAAGTCGGGAGACGGACACATCGAGGGCCAGGGGCTGGATGGGCGCGCGGACATCAACACGGGCGACGGGCACGTGAACATTCAAGGACGGTTTGACGCGCTGAATATCCGGACGGGAGACGGAAGCGTGACGGCGCGGGCGGAGAAGGGGTCGACGGTGAGCTCGAGCTGGAACATTCACACGGGGGATGGAAGCGTGGATCTGGAGTTGCCGGGAGAGATGCAGGCGAATCTGGATGCGAGCACGCATGACGGAAGAATCAGCCTGGGGATTCCGGTGATGGTGGAGGGGACGTTCAGTTCGACGAAGATTTTTGGGAAGATGAACGGCGGCGGGCAGGCGATTATCGTGCGGACGGGGGATGGATCGATCCGGCTCAATAAGGTTTAGGTTGAGAGAATGGGGAGAAGTAATCCGTAATCAGCAAAAGAGCGAGCGGATAACAGATAGCAGCGAGCAGGAAACGGAGTCCTGCCCGCTGTTTTGTTCATGGGACGTCGTGCAGACCGTGCCTCGATCCCTCCGCTGCGGCCCGCAACTGTCGCGGGCGGGCCTCCGGTCGGGATGACACTTCGCCACATTTTCGACCGTGAAGAACAACAAGGGGGTAATAGGAAGAAGGTTGTAGGACGAAAGAGCAAGGTGGGGGCAGGGAGAGACAGGCGTGTCCGTATGTCGCCGCAATGGTGGGCGGAGTGGTTCGTAAGGTATTGAAAACAAAGGCAGGGAGATGGCAGCGGGGTTGCAGGGTAAGGAGGCGTTTGGAGGATAACTCCGTGATGGTGATGCTCCTGACCTTAGCGGTGTTCGGGTTGTTTGTGTTTTCGATTGTGAGCGGGTATTTGTCGGAACGGCGCCGGTCCTGACGCTGATTTTTTCATAAGAAAAGTCGAGCGAGTTCCCTGCCCTTGGCGGTGGTGTGGGTGCCTGGGCAAAGTGGCGAGCGACGAGAACGCGGAAGAAGAAAATAGGATTGAACGCAGAGACGCGGAGGGCGCAGAGAAGAATCGTAGGAAGGTTGTGACGCGATTATAGAAGCGAGAGGGTGGCGGGTCTAAAGTCCGGCCAGCACATTGGGCGGAGGACGGAGGGGGCCACATGAAGAGAACGGGGAAGGGCTAGTGAGCGGACTGCGGGAGGGAGAAGGTGAGGAGGGTGGTGCCGGAGGAGATGGAGACGTACTGGCGGCCATCCAGGGAAAAGGTGATGGGGGCGGCGTAGATGGCGGCGCCGGTCTGGATATGCCAGAGGGGCTGGCCTGTGCTGGAGTCGAGGGCGATGAAGTTGCCGTCGAGATCGCCGGTGAAGACGAGATGACCGGCGGTGGAGAGATTACCGGCCCAGGTGGCGGAGAATTCCTTGTACTCCCAGCGAATGTCGCCGGTTATGGGATCGATGGCGCGAACGGCACCCCAATCTTTTTGCTTCGACGAAGGAATATACATGCTGCCGAGAAAGAGGCGGCCTTCGACGTATTGTTGGGGATGAGTGTAGAAGACATCACACTGCTCGCGAGCGGAAACGTAGAAGAGGCCGGTTTGCGGACTGTAGGAAGGAGCCATCCAATTAGTGGCGCCGGCGGCACCGGGACAGGTGAGCACACCTTTTTCTTCGCCGGGATCGGGATTGGGAAGAAGAACGGGGCGACCGGAAGGATCGATGGATTTTGCCCAGGTTTGTTTGGCGAAGGGCTTGGCGAAAAGAAATTTGCCGTTGGTGCGATCGAGAACGTAGAAGAAGCCATTGCGATTGGCGTGAAGGAGAAGCTTGCGGGGCTGGGCGTCGAGTTCGGCGTCGAGGAGGACGGGAGTTTCAGTGGCGTCCCAATCGTGGAGATCGAAAGGCGTGAATTGGAAATACCACTGGAGCTTTCCGGTGTCGGGATTGAGAGCAAGGATGGAGTTGGAATAGAGGTCGTCGCCCTTGCGGCCGGAGCCATCGTCGGAGGGTGAAGGATTGCCGGTGGGCCAATAGAGCAGATTGAGCTGGGGGTCGTAGGTGCCGGTGACCCAGGCGGGAGCGCCACCGCGAGCGGCGGCTTCGGGAGAGCCCCAGGAATCGCCGCCGGGCTCACCTGGTGCGGGAATGGTGTAGAAGCGCCAGGCGCGCTTGCCGGTGGCGACGTCGTAGGCGTCGATGAAGCCGCGGATGCCGTATTCCCCGCCGGAGACGCCGACGATGACTTTGTCTTTCACGATGAGAGGCGCGACGGTGAAGGCGTACCCCTGCGCGTAGTCGGCGGCCTGCACATCCCAAAGAACATTGCCGGTGGCGGAATCGAGCGCGACGACGTGTGCGTCGAGGGTGGCGAGGAAGAGGCGGGAGCCGAGAATGGCGAAGCCACGGTTGGAATGTCCACAGCAGGCGCGGAGTTTTTCGGGAAGAGTGCGCTTGTAGGACCAGAGGCGGCGGCCGGTGCGGGCATCGAGAGCAAAGGCGAGATTTTCGGGGGCGGTAACGTACATGATGCCGTCGACGACGAGGGGCGTGTTTTCGAAGAAGCCGGGCGTGGCGGTCTGGAAGATCCATTGAGCGGTGAGCTGCGAGACATTGTCGCGATTGATTTGGGAAAGAGAGCTGAAGCGATGGCCGTCGTAAGTGGCGGAGTATTGGAGCCAGTTGTTTGGAGTGTCGGAGGAGTGGAGGAGCTGATCGTTGGTGACCTGGGCAAGCGAAGCGGTTGGCGAGATTAGGAGGTAGAGGAAGTAAAGGAGGTTAAGGAAGCAAAGGAACGGAGAAGGAGGGCGGCGGCCTCCGGGAAAGAATCCGCCGAGACGAAACGGTCGCACAGGCAGGAATGCCGGTGCAAGAAAGAAGCAGAGCGAAGAAGGGCGGAGGCGGGTCACTTGGAGTCTCCCCGGAGCGAGGTGAGGTAGGCGACGAGGTCGTTGAGCTGGGAGTCGGAGAGTTGCTGCGGGGCGTAGGCCGGCATGGGAGAGCGGTGTTCGTGGACGATGGACTGAAGTTCGGATTTGGACCAGGAGTGGATTTTTTCGCGGTCGTCCATGAATTGCAGGGAAAAGGAGTCTTCGTTGAGGATCACGCCGGAAAAGCGAGTTCCCTGACGAGTGGTGACGGTGACTAGTTCGTAGGTGGTGGCAACGCTGCCGAAATCGAGCGGGACGAAACGCTCGGTGAGTTCCGCGTCGGGATTGCGGATGGACTCGATGAGAAACTCGGGCGGGCGAGAGGCGCCGATGCGGGAGAGTTCGGGGCCGAGGCGTCCGCCCTGGCCAAAGACCATGTGACAGCGGGAGCAGTAGGCTTCGCCGAAGAAGAGTTTGCGGCCGGCTTCGGGACTGCCGGTGATTGGAGCGGAGGCGGGTTTCTGGAGGCTGCGCAGGTAGGCGATGACTTCGCGGGCTTCGGATTCCTCGAGGTCATTGGCGGGCATGGCGGTGCCGGGGATGCCGTGAAGGATGTTGTTGAGGAGCGCATCGTCGGAATCACCGTGGGAGAGATGGCCGGAGATGAGGCTGGGGGCGCGGAAGCCACCGTCGGCGTGGATACCGTGGCAATAGGAGCAAGCGACGCGGAAGGTGGATTTGCCGTTGGCGATGGATTGTGTAGAAGGGGCGGACGAGCCGCCCTTCGAAGCTTGCGAGAAAAGAGGAGGAGAGAGAAACAGAGAAAGCGCGCAGATTGCAACTTGATGGAGTTTCACCAATGGGTCCGCCTCGAAGAAGTGAGTGAGAGTATACCGCTATTTGGCGTTGGAGTGGGCCTGGACGGCATCCATCGCGCGGAGGGAATAGATCAAGGCGGCTCCGGCATTCATGGCCATGGCGACGCCGAGGGCTTCGGAAATTTCTTCGCGAGTGGCGCCGGCTTTGAGAGCAGCGTCGGTGTGGAAGGTGATGCAACCGTCGCAGCGGGTGGTAACGGCAACGGCGATGGAGATGAGCTGACGCATTTTTTCGCCGAGATGTGAGTGCTCCTTGTTGGCGTTGGAAAGGGTTTGATAGCCCTTGAGGGAATCGGGAGTAAGTTTGGCGAAGTCTGGGATGGATTTGGTGAGTTCGTTTTTGTAGGTGGTCCAGTCGAATAGCATGAGGGTCTCCTATCGGAAGATGAGTGGCAAAGCCTGGGGATTATACGACAGAGACAGCTCAAGGCGATTGGCAACCGGTGGAAAAGCCGGAAGGAGACCGAACGCAGAGACGCAGTGGATGGAGGTGGGCAAGGCAGGCGGAGAGGCGGCCTGAGGAGAAAGTTCCCGCTTCGCGGATCGATGGTGCTTAGCGGTTGGGAAGGCCTCCGGCCTGAAGGACTGAGCTACAGGAGGAGGCGTAGAACCGCTCCTACAGGCGGAGGGACATGAGGATTTCGTCGGAATACTGGTTGTTTTGTTTGAGGGAGCGGGATTCGAGGCCGTATTGGGTGAAGCCAAAGGATTGGTAGAGGCGGATGGCGGGGGTGTTGGTGCTGACGACGGAGAGCTGGAGTTGCTCGACGCGGGTGCGGGCGGCGTCGATGACGGCCTGTACGAGGAGACGCGATGCACCGGTGCGGCGATGCGAAGGACGGACGTACATGGCACGAAGCCAACCTTTGTGGGAGTCCTTAGCGCCGGTGAATTGGCCAAAAGCGGCGATGCCGACGATGTGCGGGCCATCGAAGGCACCGAAGATTTGGGAATTGGCGAGCCAGCCCGCGTATTTTTCGAGAGGGGCGGATTGTTCGGATTCGTAGGTGCTGCCGAAGGCTTCGGGGTTGAGACGGAGTCCTTCGAGACGAATTTCGCGCATGGATTCAAGATCCGAGGGACCGAGTTGGCGGACGGTGAAGGACATAAATTATAGATAGCTTAGACGGCGGAGGAAGGCAACGGGGGCGGAGGATTTCGAGGGAGAGAGGCGGTGTGATATTGTCTTTGGTTCGGTGAGGAGTGGGAAAGAAGCGAGAAGGCAAACACCGAAACGCGCAGAAGAGCCAGACAGGGATGATCGGTTGGCACGATCCCTCCACTGCGCGGCCCAACCCGCCAGAAGCTGGCGCGCAAGAGAAATCGGGCCGCTCCGGTCGGGATGACAAACGAGAAGAAAAAACCACAGAGCGAGCAGGAAGCGCTCGCCCTGCGCTACAAGACTTGAAGTGGGTTACGGGAGACCTGACATGAAGAACGCGTACAACGGAGTGGGAGTACCGGCGGACGGGAAGGCGATAGGGTACGAAGGCGGAAAGCTGCAAGTGCCGGACAATCCGATTATTCCGTTTATCGAGGGAGACGGGACGGGAAGGGATATCTGGAAAGCGTCGCGGCGCGTGTTTGACGCGGCGGTGGAGAAAGCGTACGGCGGGAAGCGGCGCGTGGTGTGGTTCGAGATTTACGCGGGGGAAAAGGCGTTCAACACGTTCAAGGAGTGGCTGCCGAACGATACGGTAGAGGCGGCGCGGGATTTCCGCATCACGCTGAAGGGGCCGTTGACGACGCCGGTGGGCGGGGGAATCCGTTCGCTGAACGTGGCGCTGCGGCAGATTCTGGATTTGTACGCTTGCGTGCGGCCAGTGCGGTATTTCCACGGAGTTCCCTCCCCTGTACGCGAACCGGAAAAGATGGACGTAGTGATTTTCCGGGAGAACACAGAGGACGTGTACGCGGGGATCGAATGGAAGAGCGGCACGCCGGAAGCGAAAAAGGTGCTGGAGTTTTTGAACAACGAGATGCTGAAAGACGGGAAGAAGCAGGTGCGGTGGGATTCTGGCGTGGGGATCAAGCCGATTTCACCGACGGGAACGAAGCGGCTGGTGCGGAGGGCGATTCAGTTTGCCCTGGAAACGAAGCGGCCGCTGGTGACGCTGGTGCACAAGGGCAACATCATGAAGTTCACGGAGGGGGCGTTCCGGGATTGGGGCTATGAACTGGCGCGGGAAGAGTACCGAGCGGAGACGGTGACGGAACGCGAAAGCTGGATCCTGGACAACGCGGAGAAAAACGCGGGGCTGACGATCGAGCAGAACGCAGCGATGATCGAGCCGGGACTGGAGCAGGCGACGGAAGATTTCAAGAAAAACGTTTACGCCGAGGTGAAGCGGACGCTGGACGCGATTGGGGCTTCGCACGGGAAGGGCGCGTGGAAGAAAAAACTGATGATCAACGACCGGATCGCGGATTCGGTGTTCCAGCAGATGCTGCTGCGGCCGAACGAATACAGCGTGCTGGCGACGCCGAATTTGAACGGAGATTATCTGAGCGATGCATGCGCGGCGCAGGTGGGGGGATTGGGCATCGCGCCGGGATCGAACATCGGCGACGGGTATGGAACGTTTGAGGCGACGCACGGGACGGCGCCGAAGTACGCGGACAAGGACGTGATCAATCCGAGTTCGGTGATGCTGAGCGGCGCGATGATGTTCGAGTTTTTGGGATGGAAAGAAGCCGCGAAGCTGATTGAGGACGGGATTGCGAGCACGATCCAGCAGAAGCGCGTGACGTATGACTTGGAGCGGCTGATGATCGGGGGGACGAAGCTGGGGACCAGCGCGTTCGCGAGCGCGATTATTGAAAATATGGTGGGGCGGGCGGCGGGACGGTGAAAGAGGAAGGAATGAAGGTAAAGATGCAAGAGTGAAGAGGGGTTGCGGCTTTCGAACGTAAGACCCGCCCTTACAGCCCAAGGGTGGGGCACCCTTAAGATCATTTGGTGGAAGCCGCAACTAGGGCGCGCGCTGTTTGCGGATATCCAGCGGGGATTTGCGTGATCTTTCAAAACGAGGAGAGACAATGAGCAGGAAGAAGGTGACGGTGGTGGGCGGTGGGTTCGTGGGATCGACGACGGCGCAGCGGATCGTGGACATGGAGCTGGCCGACGTGGTGTTGACGGATATTCTGGACGGGCCGCCGGCGGGCAAGGCGCTGGACATGGTGGAATCTTCGCCGATTACGAAGACGGACGCGTTTGCGCGCGGGATTTCGACGGCGAACGGAGATTACAGCGCGACGGCGGGGAGCGACGTGGTGGTGATCACGGCGGGCTTTCCGCGGAAGCCGGGGATGAGCCGCGACGACCTGCTGAAGGCGAACTACGACGTGGTGAAAGCGGTGGTGGAGCAGATCGTGAAGCACTCACCGAACTGCATCATCATCATCGTAACCAATCCGCTGGACGCGATGGCGCAGGCGGCGTTTCGCGTGAGCGGATTCCCGAAGAACCGCGTGCTGGGGATGGCGGGAGTGCTGGATTCGGCGCGGATGAGCGCGTTTGTGGCAATGGAGTGCAAGGTGAGCGTGGAGAACGTGCACTCATTTGTGCTGGGCGGGCACGGGGACGACATGGTGCCGCTGCCGCGGTATTCGACGGTGGCGGGGATTCCGCTGCCGGATTTGCTGCCGAAGGAAAAGATCGACGCAATCGTTGACCGCACCCGGAAGGGCGGGGCGGAGATCGTGAATTTGCTGAAGACCGGGTCGGCATATTACGCGCCGTCGGCGGCGGCGGTGGAGATGGTGGAAGCGATTCTGAAGGACAAGAAAAAGATTCTGCCATGCGCGGTGTATCTGGAGGGCGAGTACGGGATCAAGGGATTGTTTGTGGGCGTGCCGGTGAAGCTGGGATCGCGAGGCGCAGAGGAAATTATCCAGATCAAGCTGACGGGGGAGGAGAATGCGGCGCTGCAGAAGAGCGCGGGGAGCGTGAAGGAGTTGGTGACGGTCCTGGGGATTTGAAGAGTGCCGGGTGACTCGTGATTGGTGACTGGCGAGAATGAGAAGCTTGCTTGTTTCTTTTGTTTTCGTGTGCGGTGCCATCCTGGCGTTTGCGCCAAGCGGCGGAAAAGGTTCGCCGCCGGGGGAGACCTACAAACAAAGCGAGGACGGGCTGGCGAAGGAGTTTGAGGCGTTCCTGAAGGCGTATCACAAGGGCGACGACGCGGGGATGGATGAAGGATTTGCGGTGTTTCGGATTCCCAACGCGAAGGCATGGTTTGCGGCGAATTTTTCGGCGGAGGATGCGGCGCAACTGAGCGCGGCGTACGGGCAACAGGTGAGCGACGCGCAGAACTCGTTGATTGAAGATATGAACCACGCGGGAGCCGGGAACAAGTTCGGGCTGCACTGCGAGGCGCGCGGAGATGTGGCTCCGGAGACCAAGAAGCGGGGAAGCGATACGGTAGTGCCGGTGAAGCCGGTGCGCGTGGAGCAGTTTCTGATGGAGTTTCAGGCGCTTGGGACGCGGGAAAAGTTTTTGTTCATGGCGAATTTTGTGTATGTGGACGGGGCATACCGGTTTGTGGGCGGAGGCGGAGGGCCGTTTTGGGTGAAGAAGTGAGAAAAGCAGTGGCGAGTGGCGAGTGACGAGTGGCGAGAATGAAGAAGCGGAGATAGAGAGAAGACGAGAAGAGCAGCGGGTACAACGGGTTTCTTAGGACAAGACGAGAGAGAGGAAGAGGGGCGCGCCCGATAACGCGCCCCTCTTTTTTTGCAGTGCCGGTGAAATTTTGCGCCGGCCTACAAGAGCGAAACATCGCGCGGACATCCCTCCAAAATCCCCACACGAAAATTCGGCGTAAGGGGCAGTCCAAAAAAGCCACAGGGCGAGCAAAAGACGCTCGACCTGCGCTACAGATGGAAGAGTTGGTCGGCGCCGATTACAAGCACCAGGGTAAAGGCGGCGATGGCAATTTCGCCGACGAAGCCGACGACGAAGGGGCGAAGGCCTTGCCGGCGCATTTCGCGGAAGTTGGTGCGCAGGCCGACACCGGCAAAGGTGAGGAGGAACGCCCAGCGGGAAAGGTTGGCGAGAGAGGCGTTCTGGTCATTGGTGAAAAAGCCGACGGTGGCGAGGATGGAGACGAGCAGAAAACCGAGGACGAACTTCGGGAATTTCTGCCAAAGGAAGGCGGCTTTGTTGGCGACGACGCGGGCCTGGCCGCGGGGCGCGTAATAGATGGCGTAGGCGAGGACAACGAAGCCGATGAGGGCGTTGCGGGTGGTTTTGACGAGGACGGCGAGTTTAGCGGCGGAGTCGGAATAGAGTGCGCCGGCGGCAGTGGCTTCGGCGGTGTTGTCGACGGCGAGGCCGGCCCAGGCGCCATAGGCGTGATCGCTGAGATGGAGCGCGTGGCCGATGAGCGGGAAGACGAAGAGAGAGATGGCGCCCAGGGCGAGGATCGCGGCGATGGCGAAGGAGGAGTCTTCGTCTTCGGCGTCGATAGCGCCTTGCGCGGCAATGATGGCGCTGACGCCGCAGACGGCGGAGCCGACGGCGAGGAGCGAAGTGAGTTTGGGGCGAAGGCCGAAGAGACGGCCGAGAAAGGTCATGAAGACGAGCGAGCCGGAAATTTCGATGAAGACGAGGAGGAGGCTGACGCCGCCAAGTTTGGCGAGATCGCCGAGAAGGAAGCGGGAGCCGAGCAATACGATTCCGGCTTTCAGCCAGAATTCGCAGGTGGCGATGCCGTGCTTGAAGATTCCGGCGACACCGATGGTGTTGGAGATGGCCAGGCCGATGAGGATGGCCCAGAGGACGTATTCGATGTTGGGAATGATCCAGTGATGGGATTTGGCGCAGAGGTTGATGTTTTTTTCGAGGAATTTTCCGGCAAGCCCGATGACGGCAAGGAGAGCAACACCGGGGAGCAGCCGGAGGAATCTCGAGGAGATGGAGAGCGGAGGATTTTGGGGGAGAGCAATCGCGTCGGCCATGATTTAGTTCCCTTCCTTGGTGGAGAATGCAAAAAAGTTGTTAGTGGACAGTAGTCAGTGATCAGTTATCGGAAAGCGGCGAGCACAGCTAAGAATGGCTGTGCCACCAGAGGATAGGCTGAAGCCGGGCGCTACGCGCATCACCATGGGATGCGGTGGATCACGCCGAAGCGGATGAGGATGGCAGCGGCCAGGGCGAGGAGAACGGCCCACTCGTCGAGGGTGAGGCGCGGGGAGGAGTTGGCGGCGGGTCGCGTGTTCTCGGTGATCATGCTGCAATTTCCTTTCGTTTTGAAGTTTGGTTGGTGAAGTTTGACGGATAGAGGCTGAAGCTTGTGCTACGGGTTCCGATACGACCGGAAGAGGCTGACTTAAAGGCCGGCATTCCACGGGGTGAAGAGGGTGGCGTAGGCGGCGCCACACTCCGGCCGGCGCGCCTGCCAAGTATTGTGGAAAGGCCTCAGGCCCGAAGGCCTGCGCTACAAGGGCGAAGGCGGCCGGTACATCGGGGAACGCGCCAGTGTGCAGGCGGCGTAGAGCCGCGCCTACATCGGCTACGCGAGGCGCACAGCGGAAGGGTGTGCAGGGTGCGTGGCGATCGGAGATTAGGAGAGGCGGGCATGGCCAGTGGCTCCCTGGATGGCGTCCTGGAAGAGATTCCGTGCTGCGGCGGCATCGAAGGCGGAAGAGACGACGCGGCCGATGATGAGCAAGGCGGGAGCGGGGAGCGGGGCGAGATCCGCGAGGGCGGCGACGGTGGTGGTGTGCTGAGATTGACCGGGGCGCGAGGCTTTAGAGAGAACGAGGACGGGCGTATCGGGAGAAACGGCGGCGTTTTGCAGCCAGTGAGAGACTTCGGCATAGTCGGGGCCGGGCATGTAGACGACGACCGTGGTTTCGGAGGTGACGCCGATGCCGGGGAGGAATTGGGATTCGGGCGCGCGGGAGAAGGTCGTGAAGAGAACGTGGGACGCCAGGCGGCGATCGGTGAGGGAGAGTTTTGCGGCGGCGGCGGAGGCAAAGGCGGCGGAGATGCCGGGAACGATTTCAAAAGAGATGTTGGCAGCGCGCAGGGCTTCGATTTCTTCGGCGGCGCGGCCAAAGAGGAGCGGGTCGCCACCTTTGAGGCGGACGACGATTTTGTGCTTACGGGAGGCGTCGAGGAGAAGAGAGTTAATGTCTTGTTGGGTGAGGAGGCGGAAGCCGGCGCGTTTGCCGACGTCGATGCGCTGGGCGGTGGCGGGGATGAGATTGAGGATTTCAGGAGAGACGAGAGAGTCGTGGAGGACGATGCCGGCAGATTGAAGCAGGCGGAGGGCCTTGATGGTGAGGAGGCCGGGATCGCCAGGGCCTGCGCCGATCAGGTAGACCTGTGGGGCTGGGACTTGGGGGGCGAAGTGGCGAGTGGAAGAGGAGGATGGAATCAGATTGGACCCGGCAGCGACCGAAATCCCATCTGCGTGGGAGGCCGCCGGAGCACAGGCTGGAGCCTGTGGCACTTGAGCTTGCAGATAGAGGCGCTTGAACATCAGGAGGCTCCTTCGGAAATGATTGGGACGGAGGTATCGCGGAGGAAACGCTCGAACATGGGGCGGCTGGCAAGGGCGTGGAGCCAGCGCCTGGAGGTTTCCGGGTCGACGGAAGGAGATTGAGCGCGCAGAGTTTCGCGAGCGGCGCCGAGCCATTCGAGCCAGGATACGTATTCGGGACCGAATTGTTGCTCGAGTTCCCTGCGAAGGCGCTGAGCGAGCGCGGGGCTTTTGCCGTTAGTGGAGATGGCGATCTGGAGATCGCCACGCTGGACGATGGAGCCGTAATAGAAATGGCAGTGATCGACGTCGTCAACGGCGTTGCAGAGGATGTTGCGTCGGTCGGCTTCGGCAAAGACTTGAGCGTTGAGATCACGGATGGATGTAGCAGCGATGACGAGGAATACGCCGGCGAGATCTTCGGGATGGAAGGGCTTGGGAGACCAATCAAATTGGCGATCACGGAGAAGTTCGGCGAGGGCAGGGTTGAGTTTCGGAGAAACGACGCGGAGTGTGGCGCCGGCTTCGAGAAGACCGGGTATTTTTTGCGCGGCAATGGCGCCACCGCCAACGACGAGGACGCGGCGGTTGGCGAGTTTCAAGAAGGCAGGAAAGAGGCTCATGGAAGAATCTCGATGATGTGGATTTCCTCGTGCGGGTTGCCGTACGAGCGGCGAGGACGGAAAAGCGAATAGAGAAAATGGAAAATGAAAAATGGAAAACGGCGGGGGTGGATTGGGGTCAGCCTGGAGATAGTTGAAGTTGAATTTAAGACAGAGGGCGCGGAGGAGGAGATGACGGAAGCGGGAGGGGAGGAGGAAGGAGGGCGCGTGCTTATCGCGCCTACGGCGCTTTGAGCGTTGTTGCGGGCATCGTCCCAGCACTGACGCGCCAGGTGAGTATCTTGCGCGCCTCCGGCGCTGGTGCGGATGCCAGGTGAGTCAACCGCGGTGAAGTGGGGCTCGCTTTTGAAAGTGATGCGGTGAAGGAGAGCGCTGGGCCACCTGAAGGCGGGGGATGCTAGATGTTTGTTCATGGGCGGTCCTCGATGGAATGGGGAACGCGATCGGCGGGAAGATCGCGAAGGGCGATTTCCGTTTGGTGGGCCGGTTGGCCGGAGAGGATGGAACGCAAGTGGCCGGTGGTGTGGCGAGCGAGAAAGCTCCGCAGGGGCTCGGCGTGATGACGGTGGGAATGGAAATTGTGGAGGAGGCGCGCAACGGCGTTGGGGACTTCGCTTGCGGGGCAACGATAGCCGATGGGGCGCGCAATAGCGGCGATTTGGCCGACGCTGCCGCCGACGCAGAAGTAGTAGGCGTCGATCATATTGGCGCCCTGTTTGATTTTTTTCCCTTCGATGCCAATGTCGGCGATCCAATGCTGACCGCAGGAGTTGGGGCAGCCGGTGATGTGGATCTTGATGTCTTCCTGGTAGCCGGGGAAGCGGGAGTCGAGTTCCTCGGTGAGCCAGCGGGCAAAGGATTTGGTTTCGGTGAGGGCGAGTTTGCAGAATTCGGAGCCGGTGCAGGCGACGGTGCCACGAACGAAAGAAGAGGTCTCGACGGGAAGGCCGTTGGCGGCGAGATCGCGGACGACGGAGTTGACGCAGGACTCGGGAATGTTGATTAAGAGGAGATTTTGCATCGGGGTGGTGCGGACGTGGGCGTCGCCGTGGCGCTCGGTAAGATCGGCGGCGAGACGGAGCTGCGCGGGAGTAACGCGGCCGCGGACGACATTGGCGCCAATGGAAAATAGGCCGGGCTGCTTTTGCGGGACGACGCCGAGATGATCGCGGTGGAAGGAGGTCGGGAGTTGCTCGGGTTCGGCGAGGTCGAGCTTATAACCAAGCTTGGCTTCGATGGCGGCGAGGAAGGAGCCGGGGGTCCAGCCGTGCTCGAGGAAAAGATATTTCAGGCGCGCTTTTTCGCGGGACTGGCGAAGGACTTCGCTTTCGCGGAAGACTTCGGCGATGGCGCGGGCAACAGGAATGACTTGGTCCCAGTGGATGAAGGCGTCGAGCTTGACGGCGAGATGAGGTTGGGTGGAGAGGCCGCCGGCGACGCGGAGGGAGAAGCCGAGTTCGGAGGTGGCGAGAAGAGAGCGGGCAGCGGGCAGCGAACGGTGACCAGTGGCAGAGCCGACTGAGCGCGAGTTGGATTGTTCCATGGAAATGGGCGACAAGGAGTGGCTGCCAGGATCCCTCCACTGCGGCTGGACAAAAGACGCCGGGCCTTCGGTCGGGATGACAGAAGGAACACTGGCCGGGCCGATTGCGGACCGGGCGCCAGTCGATTGGGAGGTCGTCGGAGCACAGGCAGAAGCATGCGCCGCGCTTGCCGGCTGGAAGCCGGCGCTACCAAGAGGGCGAAGGGTGGCGGTAAAGGCGATATCGTTGATTTCGGGGTAGGAGCACCAGTCGGGGCAGGCGGAGATGGTGATTTTGAATTTGCGAGGGAGATTGTAGAAGTCAGGATTGCCGCCGAGTTCACGATCGAGGGCGAGAGCGAGGGAGGAGACATCGGCGAGTTCGTGAGCGTGGATGCCGGCGAGGGGGCAGCCGGTGATGTTGCGGGCGACGTCGCCGCATGCTCCCGTGGTACGGAGGCCGACGGACCAGAGGCGTTCGAGAAGCGCGGGGAGATTCTCAATGGTGACCCAATGGAGCTGGATATTTTGGCGGACGGTGATGTCGGCGACGCCGTTGCCGTATTGATCGGAGAGATCGGCGATGGTGCGGGCCTGTTCGCTCGTGAGGAGGCCGTTGGGAATCCGGATGCGGACCATGAAGCAGGGGACGGACTTCCCTTCTCCGTTTTTGCCTCCGGTGACACCCGCGCCGTCGCCCTGGGTGTAGATGCCCCAGGGGCGGAAGTAAGTGCCCAGCCATTCGGGAGGGATGGAGGCGAAACCAGTTTCAGCGAAGGAGCGGATTTCGTCGAGATGATCCCAGGGATTTTTAGCGCGTTTGAGGCGCTCGACGCGCTGGGCTTTGGTTTCCTTGAGTTCGGGCATCGGAGTGGTCCCTCGAATTCGTTTCCTTGCAACCTTGCCAAGCACTTCGGAAAGGCCTCAGGCCTGAAGGCCTGAGCTAAAGAACTTGGGCAAAAAGAAAAAGCCCACGGGCCAAAAGTTCTGGCACGTGGGCTTCGAAGCTAAGAGATCAGATAAAGCTTACGTTCGGAAGCACCTCTGGCCAGAACGCGTCTGCCGACAGCAACAGCAGACCGCTTCACAACAACAACAGATCTGGCAAGAAGTACGCATTGGTTCGTCAGGTTACGTGGGAAATGAGACTAAGTCAATCCCATTTGCCCTGCAAAAATTCGATGCGGGGTAGGGGGGATTTGGATACATGGTGGTGAGACCAGGGGAAATCGAAAAGCCTGAAAAAGGCAGAGCGCATGGCCAAGTAGAAGCCTGCATCGCTCCATTGCGAGGCCCGACGGGCCACAATTCGGATCGAAAGAATGCGTGGGGCCGCTCCGATCGGGATGACAAGGTCCCCTTATTGGTTGGACTTGGGAGTCGAGGAAGCCGGCTTTGCCGAGGTAGCTGGTTTGGCGGCGGGTTTCGCGGCAGGCTTGGCCGGGGGGGTGGCGGCGGCGCCGATGAGGGTGGCAGAGGTGATTTTGTCGAGCTTGGGCCAGTGCTCGGCGAGATACTTTTCGCCGCCCTTGGTGATGTTTTCCTGGTCCATGCCGGCGGATTCGCCGTACTGGTCGTACATCATTTCAACGACGTTCATGCCGGTACCATCGACGGCGCCGAAGGGAGTGAAGCCCTGGGAGTCGAGGGAGGGGCCGTTGTCTTTGAGATTGATGAAGAGCTGCGTGGTGCGGGTGTTGGGGCCGGCGGTGGCAAAAACGAGGGTGCCGCGCTTGTTGGATTGGCTGTGCGGATCGTCCTTGATGGTGGCTTTCTCCCAGACGGCGTTGACGGCGGGATTGGCGTTGAGGCCGAACTGGACAACGAAATTGGGAAGGACGCGGAAGAAGCGGGCGTTGTCGAAATAGTGGTGCTTGACGAGATTGTAGAAGCGGTCGGCGCCGAGGGGAGACCAGGCACGAGTGACGGTGACAGTAAATTCGCCACGGGTGGTGACGAACTTGACCTGGTAGGAGTCCGGAGCTTTTTCGGTGAGAGTGGAGGGATGGAGGAGGGCGCGGTCGAAGGCGGGAGTAGCGGCCGCGTGATGAGTGGTGGCGGATTTTGGTCTGGCGGCGGGCGCGGGGGTTTGGGCGACGGCGGGGATGGAGAGCGAGAGCCCGGCGAGAACGAGCGCGCAAGATTTGAGGGACATGATCGGAAGCCTCCGGAAATTTTATGGGTGATTGGTGAGACGAGAGTAGTTTTGCATATTTCTGAGGAAAGAAGAAGGGAGCTTAACGCAGAGACACAGAGGGAGCAGAGAAGAAAGAGTGGGCTTAAAAGGTGTCCAGGGCCCTCCACTCCGCGGCCCGACGCGCGAAAGAAAGTCGCGGGGTGCCTCAATCTCGGGCGCGGTTCGGCGCGCATCCGATTTCCAGGCGCCGAGGAGCCGGGAATCGTACCTGGCTCCCTATTTCGAGGAGTTTAATTCGCGGGAGACGCGTTCGGCTTCGGAGAGGACGCGGAGGGTGTTTTCGCCGAGGATTTTGCGGACGTCGGATTCGGAGTAACCCTTTTTGAGGAGGGCGCCGGTGATTTGCGGGAGATGGGTGACGTCCTGCATGCCAATGGGCATGACGGCGCCGTCGAAATCGGAGCCGAGGCCGACGTGATCGATGCCGGCGATTTTCACGGCGTGGTCGATGTGCTCGACGATTTTGGTCCAGTCCACCTTGGGGAGCTTGCCAGCTTCCATGAAATCGCGGACGACCTGATCGCCGGTGGTGAGTTTACAGGCTTCGTTGTCGCCACAGCGTTTTTTGATTTCGTCGTTGATTTCCTTTTCCGTGTCGGGATGCTCCTTTTCGTAATCGCGGAATTCCTGGGAGAGGAAACCGACGTGATAGTTGATCTGGATGACGCCGCCGTTTTTGGCGAGGGCGCGCATCATATCGTCGGTCATATTGCGTGGAGCGTTGCAGATGGCGCGGCAGGAAGAGTGGGAGGCGAACACGGGGGCCTTGCTGACGGCGATGGCGTCCTCGAAGGTCTTATCGGAGACGTGGGAGACATCGACGATGATGCCGAGACGATTCATTTCGCGGACAACATCCTTGCCGAAGTCGGTGAGGCCGTTGTGGACGGGCTTGTCGGTGGAGGAATCGGCCCACTCGTTGTTGTCCATGTGGGTGAGGGTCATGTAGCGGACGCCGAGGGCGGCGAAGGTACGAAGGACGGAGAGATCGTTGCCCATCATGTGGCCGCCTTCGACGCCCATGAGGACGGCGATTTTGTGCTGCGTTTTGGCTTGGCGGACGTCGGCGGCGGTGGTGGCGAGGAGAAGATCGTTGGGATGCTTGCGAACGGTTTCGCGGACGGCGTCGATCTGGTCGAGGGCTTGTTTGACGGCGTCAGGGCCGAGGATTTTGGAGGAGATCCAAATGGAGAAGAAGATGCCGGTGAGGCCGCCTTCGCGCATGCGGGGAATGTCGATGTTGCCGTCGGAGTGGCGGACGGAGAGATCGAAGTTGGGATCGAGGAGGCGCTGGGTGGTGTCGTCGTGAGTGTCGATGACGATGGAGGAGGAATGGAGCTTTTTGGCTTGGTCGGAAACGGATTGCGCTGACAGCGAGACGGGCATTAGGACTCCCAGGATTAGAGTGGCGAGGATGCGGGTCATTTTTTCTCCAGAGACGAGCGGGGATAAGAGTAGCAGAAAAGCATTGGCGAGTGGCGAGTGGCGAGTGGCAAGTGACAAGTGGGGAGAAAGAGGTAACAGGTGACTGGTGGATACTTGGACTGGGTTTCGCAGGCAGCAAGCCAGGAGTCGAGCCGGGTATTCCTACGTTTCAGCAAGATGTCGAGGTTTGCGGCACCATAGGTTTCGGTCAGTGCGCGGTCGAATTTTCTTACAAAACGTTCGCGGCGAAAGTTCCAGTTCGAGAGTTCGCAAGGAGTTCCCGAATCGCCCGCCAGTTTTTCCCATACCTCGCCGCATAGGACATTGAGCAATTTCCCTGCCGCAACGGAATCGCGATCATCACGTCCTTTTGAATAAGGAAAGAGCGGCCAGCGCCTCAACAGGAGGAAAAGGTGATCCGCGCGGCGCGTAGGCGGAAAATCCCTGCCGGAGATGATATGCGCGGCATTCGATGAAGAGGACGGATGAAGAAGAGAGTGTGCTGCCAGATCGCAAGAGCCCCCTCCGCGCAAAAGGCACAGGAAGGATGGGGCATCCACAAGTTCATTTGAGATGTGGCGTGACGATGATCGAAGAGCACAGCCAGGAATGGCTGTGCTACAGGTCAGCCGGCGCCGAGGATTTCGGAGGCGGGGCGTTCGAGGAAGGAGGCTTTGAGGTAGTCGCGGTTGGAGCGGGCGATGACCTCGAGCTTGATGTCCTTGGGGCAGGCGGCTTCGCATTCGCCGATGTTGGTGCAATTGGCGAAGCCTTCGGCGTTCATCTGGCGAACCATGCCGAGGGCGCGGCGATCGCGTTCGGGCTGGCCCTGGGGAAGATGGCCGAGGTGCGAGATTTTAGCGCCGACGAAGAGGGCGGCGGAGGCGTTGGGGCAGGCAGCGACGCAGGCACCGCAACCGATGCAGGCGGCGGCGTCCATGGCGCGGTCGGCGTCCTGCTTGGGGACAGGGAGATTGTTGGCGTCCTGCGCGGAGCCGGTGGGGACCGAAATGAAGCCGCCGGCGGCGATGATGCGGTCAAAGGAAGACCGATTGACAGCGAGGTCCTTGACGATGGGAAAGGCGGAGGCGCGCCAAGGCTCGAGGTAGAGCTCGTCGCCGTCCTTGAAATGGCGCATGTGGAGCTGGCAGACGGTGGTGCGGGGTAAGCCGCCGTGGGCCTTGCCATTGATCATGAAGCCGCACATGCCGCAGATGCCTTCGCGGCAATCGTGATCGAAGGCGATAGGGTCTTCGCCCTTGAGGATGAGCTTCTCGTTGAGGACGTCGAGCATTTCGAGGAAGGACATATGTTGGTTGACGTCGGGATGCTCGTAGCGAACGAGGCGGCCCTTGTCCTGGGCATTTTTCTGACGCCAGACGTGAAGAATGAGTTTCATGTTAGGCGAAGCTCCATAGGGTAAGGCGAAACTGGAAATTGGAAAATAGTGGCGAGTGGCGAGTGACGAGTGAGGTGAAAGAAGAAGAAAGATAACGTCGAAACGCCGAGGATGCCGGGACGCGCAGAGAGGAAAGAGGCTGGCGTATAAGACCAGCGCTACAGGGAAGAAGGAAGAGAGAAGAAGCGAGGCTAGCCGTTGGATCGGCAGACCCACCCTTCGGAAAAGACGCGAAGGATGGTGCGCCCTCCGGTTCATTGGAGTTGTAGCGTAATGGAGCATCGAAGAGCACAGCCAGGAATGGCTGTGTTAGAAGAAGGCGGCGTAAAACCGCCCCTATATGAGGAAGGAGCGTCATTTGTAGCTCCGTTGGGAGGGGTGGACGTAGTGGAAGTTGAGGGGCTCTTTGGAGAGGGCGGGCGGATTATTGGGGCCGGTGTATTCCCAGGCGGCGACGTAGGAGAAATTGGCGTCGTCGCGGAGGGCTTCGCCTTCTGGGGTCTGGTATTCCTCGCGGAAATGGCCGCCGCAGGATTCGCGGCGATCGAGCGCGTCCAGACACATGAGTTCGCCGAGTTCGAGGAAATCGGCGACGCGTCCGGCTTTTTCAAGAGATTGATTGAATTCTTCGCCGGAGCCAAGGACGCGGACTTCCTTCCAGAACTGTTCGCGCAGCGCAGGGATCAGCGAGAGGGCTTTTTTGAGGCCGGCATCGTTGCGAGCCATGCCGCAGTAATCCCAAATGATTTTGCCAAGTTCGCGATGGAAGGAGTCGACGGTGCGGGTGCCGTTGCCGTTGAGAAGCTTTTTGGTGAGGTTGGTGACGTTGGCGACTGCCTCTTTCGCCGCCGGGGCATCGGCGGCGACTTTGGCGAGCTTGGCGTTGGCAAGGTAGTTGCCGATGGTGTAGGGAACGATGAAGTAGCCGTCGGCCAGGCCCTGCATTAACGCGCTGGCACCGAGACGATTGGCGCCGTGATCAGAGAAATTGGCTTCGCCGAGGACGAAGAGGCCGGGGATGGTGGACATGAGGTTGTAGTCCACCCAGAGGCCACCCATGGTGTAGTGGGTGGCGGGATAGATGCGCATGGGGACTTCGTAGGGATTTTCGCCGGTGATGCGCTCGTACATTTCGAAGAGGTTGCCGTAGCGCTCGGAAATTTTTTGCTTGCCGAGGCGCTTGATGCAATCGGTGAAGTCGAGATAGACGCCGAGGCCGCTTTCACCGACGCCGTGGCCGGAATCGCATTCGGCTTTGGCGGCGCGGGAAGCGATGTCGCGGGGGACGAGGTTGCCGAAAGAGGGATAGCGGCGCTCGAGATAGTAGTCGCGCTCCGATTCTGGAATCTGGCTGGGCGGGCGCTTGTCGCCTGGAGTTTTGGGAACCCAGATGCGGCCGTCGTTGCGGAGGGATTCGGACATCAGGGTGAGCTTGGACTGATAGTCGCCGGAGACGGGGATGCAGGTGGGGTGAATCTGCGTGTAGCAGGGATTGGCGAAGAGGGCGCCGCGTTTATAGGCGCGCCAACTAGCGGTGACGTTGGAGCCCTTGGCGTTGGTGGAAAGATAGAATACGTTGCCATAGCCTCCAGAGGCAAGAATTACGGCGTCGCCGATGTGGACTTCGATTTTGCCGTCCAAGAGGCTGCGAGTAACGATGCCGCGCGCCTGGCCATCGATGACGACCAGGTCGAGCATTTCGGTACGCGGATGCATGGTGACGGAGCCGAGACCGATCTGGCGCTCGAGGGCCTGGTAGGCACCGAGGAGAAGCTGCTGACCCGTCTGGCCGCGAGCGTAAAAGGTGCGGGAAACCTGCGCGCCGCCGAAGGAACGATTGTCGAGCAAGCCGCCGTATTCGCGGGCGAAGGGAACGCCCTGGGCAACGCACTGATCGATGATGTTGACGCTGACTTGAGCAAGGCGGTAGACGTTGGCCTCGCGAGAGCGGAAGTCGCCTCCTTTGACAGTGTCGTAGAAGAGGCGGAAGACGGAGTCGCCGTCATTGTGGTAGTTCTTCGCGGCGTTGATGCCGCCTTGCGCGGCGATGGAGTGGGCGCGGCGTGGCGAATCCTGGAAGCAGAAGGAGTGAACGTTGTAGCCGAGCTCACCGAGGGTCGCGGCGGCAGAAGCGCCGGCGAGGCCGGTGCCGACGACGATGATGTTGAATTTGCGCTTATTGGCAGGATTGACGAGCTTGAGATGAAACTTGTGGTCGTCCCAAGCGGATTGAATGGGCCCGGTGGGGGCGTTGGATTTCAGTTCCATGAGGAATGGCTCCGAGAAAGCGAGAGATAGGTTAGGTGCGAGGCGAAGAGCCGACCTGAAGGCCGGCCATTACAGAGGTTACAAGCACGGGCTAGAGAGCGGGAGCGACGAACCGAGGAGGCCGGCAAAGAGCGGATACAAACCCAAGAAGGCGGCGTATAGCCGCCCCTACAGGGACGAAGAGCACAGGGCCTTCCAGGGCAGACAAGAATGCCTAGGGCCGAGGAAGCGAATTGGGAGCAAGCGGGCATTGGGTTAAACGGGCTTGATGAAACCGGCCATGACGGCGACCGGGATGGAGATATTGCCGGCGGCGATGAGGATGGCGACGAGCTTCGCGAGAGTGCGGAGAATCGGGGTATAGACCGGATGGCTGATGCCGAGGGTCTGGCACATGCTCCAGAGGCCATGATAGAGGTGATAGCAAAGCATGATCATAGCGATAATGTAGAAGAGTGAGACGGGCCAGAACTGAAAGCCGGTGACAACGTTGTGGTAGACGTCGTGCTCGATGAAGGCGCCGCCGGGATGGACAGTGCCAAAAGTGAAGTGGAGCAGATGGAAGATGACGAAGGCGAGGATGATGGGGCCGCTCCAGACCATGGTACGGGAGGCATACGTAGAGTGAGCGTTGACCTTTTTCACGTAGCCGATGGGGCGCGCAGCGCGCTGGAGGAGCCAAAGTTGCCAGGAAGACCAGATGTGCAGAAGGGCGGAGACGAGAAGAGTGATGCGAGCGCCCCAGAGAAGCGCGGGCATGGAGTGGAGCATTTCGGAGTAGCGATTGAGTTTTTCGGGCGATTCGTAGATCTGCAAATTGCCGAGCAGGTGGGCGATGACGAAGCCCACGAGAACGACTCCGGTGAGGGCCATGATGGCCTTCTTGCCGACGGTGGTTTGCCAGAACCGCAAACTGCCGGCGGGGAAATGAACCGCGGTGGCGCTCATGGTTTGCCAATCCTTCCGTAATATTTGAGGTAAATCCTGATGGGGAGATGCTTGCCGAGCAGAGGTGATTCGTCAGGCCGGGTTGCCGTCAAAGACATGCCCTCTCCGCCGCGAGAGTCCCAAAACATTTTGGTGGAGCACAAACGCAGGCAGGCGATGGGATCGCAGCCCCTCCAGTATAGGGAGTTGGCGAAAGGGTGGCAAGTGGCTCGCTGAAAGCTGCGAAAAGAGAAAGGCGAAACCAGAAATTGGAAATTCGAAGATGGAAAGAGCGGCGATTCGTGGGGGCGAGGAGGATGACCAGAAACAGAGACGCAGAAGGCGCGGAAGATCGCAGAGAAGCGCGAGACAAACTGGACACGGGGAGACGAAACGGGGGTTGCGGAGACCGAGGAAAGCGTTGAAGATGAAGGAAAGTTGACGGAGAACGCAAGGCAGGTCCCCTCAAACCCACCTGCGGAGGGACAGGATATTTTTCTATGAGCACGAGTCTTGTGAGCGAACTGGAGCGACTGGCCGAGGCGCTGGAAGGCGAGCATTTGGCGGGCACGGAAATCCCACTGGCGGCGATGGCGGAAAAGATCGCGAAGAGCCTGGGAGTGAAGCCGGACGAGGTGGCGATCCTGGGGGTTTCGACGCGATGGAGGCACCTGCACTTTCTGGTGCCGCAGGCGTTGAAGAACGTGGGGTTCATTCCCCTGACGAGCACTTCGGCGCTGGCGGCGCGGACGGTGCGCGATAACCGGCCGGAGATCAACAACAATTTTTCGGCGGTGCGGCACGCAACGGTATTTGAAGGGGTGAAGGCGGCGACGACCACGGGGGAATCGATCCAGAAGATCATCAGCGCGCCGATATTGTGCGAGGGGAAAGTGGTGGGCGTGATGCAAGTGAGCCGAAAAGGGCTCACGCCGGCGGAGGCGGGACCCGATTTTGCGGCGGAAGACGTGGGGAAGGTGCTGGCGGTGTGCAGACCGCTGGGAAAATTGGTGAGACATTTGGCGGGAGAATGAAGCACGGAGCAAAGAAGTGATGAAGTAACGAAGCAAGGATGAAAAGAGCGGCAACAGAAAAGAGGCGCGGCGTTACTTTTCCCGACCGGACAGTCCAAGAAAATCCGAGTTCCCTTCCCCGGCGATTTCCGAGCAAATAATTTGCGGAAGAGTGAAGAGGAATGGATTGACAGTGGGTGCGATGCTTGTTACTTTTCCACAGGACGTAAATATTTCAGACAAAATCATTTAGGGACGGTGACGGAGCACTATGGCGTTTGTCGCAAAGAAGATTTTCCTGACCAAAGGCGTGGGAAAACACCGCGAGCGGCTGTCGAGTTTCGAGCTTGCGCTGCGAAACGCCGGAATCGCGGCGTGCAACATCGTGCGCGTATCGTCGATTTTTCCGCCGAACTGCAAACTGATTTCACGGAGCGAAGGATTGAAGCTGATCAAGCCGGGACAGGTGGCGTTCACGGTGATCAGCGAGAATTCGACGAAGGAGCCGCACCGTTTGATTGCGGCGAGCATCGGACTTGCGCTGCCGAGCGAACGGCCGATGTACGGCTATTTAAGCGAGCACCACTCGTTTGGAGAGACGGAAGAAGTGGCCGGCGAGTACGCGGAAGAACTTGCGGCGGAAATGCTGGCGACGACGCTAAACGTGGAGTTCGATCCGGATTTGTCCTGGGACGAGAAGAAAGAGGTCTACCGCATTTCGAACAAGATCGTGCGGACGATGAATATCACGCAGTCGGCGGTGGGCGATAAGCGGGGATTGTGGACGACGGTGCTGACGGCGGCGGTGTTGCACGGGGACGATGATTGAGGAAGGCGGCCGTTAGATAGTAGCCGTCCGCTATCGGCCGTTAGGCAGAAGCAACAGAAGAGGAGATTGGGGCGCTTCGCGGGTTGCGAGGCGCCTTTTTATTTGGCGAGGGCAAAGTCGAGAAGGGAGCAGAGAGTCGCGCCATTAGATCGTCAGAGTTCACCCTTCGCAAAAAACGAGAAGGATGAGGCAGCCTCAAGCAGTTCGAGACACGATCCGATGAAGAAGAAAAACGAACAACGCAACCTGACGCCGCCCTACACAAACCGAAGAGGGCGGAGCAAGCTCCGTCACTACGCGAAGGGCACAGCCAGGAATAGCTGCGCCACTTTTATTTTTGGGCGGGGAGGGTGTAAGCGAAGTCGTAGGAGTGTTTGCCGTCTTTGATGATGATTTGCATGGAGCCGGAGAGGCCGGTGAGTTGGGTGGTGCCGGAGCCGGGGACGACGATGACGTTGAGGTGGTAGGAACCGTTTTCCATGGTGCCATTTTGCATGAGGAGGAAGGTGCCGGTGCGGCCGTGGAGCGTGCCGGAAACGCGTTCGATGGCGACGTAGCCGCCGTAGCCTTTGGCGGGGGTGCCGCCGGAGAGCATCTCGCCCTGACTGGCGGCTTCGAGATCGCCGTGGAAGTGTTTGTCGAAGGAGAAGCGGCCGATGGGATTTTCGTCGAATTTGAAGGCGGGATCGATCGGGGAGATTTTGACATCGAAGGCGCCAGTGGCGTGCTGGGTCATGTCGGAATCCTTTTGGCCGGCGACAGGGAGAGCGAGGCAGAGGAAGAGCGCGGCCGCGAAGAATTTGGAGTTCATGGTTTTCTCGTGGTGAGGATTGGGCAAGAGAGAATAGCACGAACAAGGGCAAGTCACAGAGAAGAAATCTGAACGCGGAGGCGCGGAGGGCGCAGAGAAGAGGAAGAATTCACCACAGAGCGAGTAGAGATGAACAGAGGGAACGCAGAGAGAGAGGGTGGCATAAAGGCCAGCGCTACAGTGAATACGGAAGATAGGAAGCAGGTGGCGTAAGGCCGTGGCTAGACGAAGAGCACAGCCAAGAATGGCTGTGCTACTTGAAGTATTTGAGGCGTTCGAGGACGGCGCCGACGACGAGCGGAAGGGCGACGGTGGCGTCTTCGAGGACTTCGGCGAAGCGGCCGCCTTCTTCAGGGGGAACGAATTTGCCCCAGGAGACGGCCTCGGTGTAAGTGCTGCCGCTGAGGCCGCCCCAGTGAACGGGTTCGGGACAGATGCGGACACCATAGTTGTAGCGTTTGAGAGGAAGCTTTTCGTAGCCACGACGGGCCATGAGTTCGGCGTAGACGCCGAATTGCTGCGACCAATTGCGCGGGACGCCGCCGCCGATGGTGAAGATACCCATTTTCTTGGTGGCCATCATGGTGTGAGCGAAGGTTTCAAAGTCCTCAAAAGGATCGAATCGAAGGGCGGGACGCTTGTCTTTCTTGCGCGCGTAGTTGTTCAAGGCGAAATCGAGACCCAGCTCGGAATCGGAGAAGGCGGGGACGAAAACGGGGACCTTATGTTCGTAAGCCGAACGAAGGATGCCGCGACCCTTGGTGGTCTTATAGAGAAATTCGCCGATGCGGTGATGGAGTTTGTAACTGCAAACAGCCTCCGCAGGATCCCATTGTTCGAGGATGCCGTCGACGACTTGTTCGACGTGATCGAGATTGGTTTCGGGCTCGAGAGAGTCATAAACGCGGTTGTAGCCGGCGAGAAAGAGTTCCTCGTCGTTCATTTTGGAAGGATCGTAGCGGAAGTGAGAGAGGCCAGTGGCTTCGACGAGGCCGTGGGCCATGAGGGCGCCGGTGGAGACGATGGCTTTGACGATGCCGGATTCGATGAGGTCGCAGAAGACGAGTCCCATTTTGCCGACGGTGAGGGCGCCGGCGAGGGTCATGACGACGAAGCAGTCTTTGTCGCGGGCCATGGCTTCGAGGACGTCGGCGGCATCGCCGACCTGGCGGGCGGTGTAAGCGGTGTTGCCCATGGCGCGGACGAGATCGTCGATGGTTTTGATTTTGGAGAGATCGAGGGGATAGATGGGACGGAGCTTGTCTTTGACGGGATCGTGGAGGACGCGGCCGGTGACGGTTTTTTTGGTCTGTTTGGGCATCAGCTCTCCTGAACGCAAGAAGAATGAATGCAGTGTTACAAGGCAAGACACTGAACATCAAATGCGATCGGAAAGAATTGTAAGGCCTGTGGAATTGATAGTACAAACAAAACGAGAAGGAAAGTAGAATTCTTCGCGGAACGTCGGGCGCCGTTTACCGCGAGGGAGCAGCAAAAAAAGAGATTTAACACAGAGACCCCAGAGGAAGAGCACAGAGGTCGCAGAGAGTAGGAGAGGAATGGCGAATAAGTTTACGGTGGGACTTGTGCAGATGAGCTGCACGACGGACAAGGAAGCGAATCTGGGGAAGGCCGAGGCGCGGATTCGCGAGGCGGCAAAGCGCGGGGCGCAGGTGATCTGCCTGCACGAACTGTTTGCGGGGGAATATTTCTGCCGGACAGAGGATGCGGAGTTGTTTGAGCTTGCGGAAGCGGTGCCGGGGCCGACGACGGAACGCCTGGCGAAAGTGGCGAAAGAGAAGAAAGTGGCGCTGGCGGTCTCCGTATTTGAGCGGCGGGCGGCGGGCGTTTATCACAACGCGTGCGCGATGATCGATGCGGACGGGACCTATTTGGGGAAATACCGGAAGATGCATATTCCGGACGATCCGCTCTATTACGAAAAGTTTTATTTCACGCCGGGGGATTTGGGATTTTTGAATTTCGATACAAAGTATGCGCGGGTGGGAGTGCAGATCTGCTGGGATCAGTGGTATCCGGAGGGTTCGCGGCTGACGGCGATGCAGGGCGCGCAGGTGATTTTTTATCCGACGAGCATCGGGTGGCATCCGCATGAGAAGGCTGCGGCGGGAAAGTCGCAACTGGATTCTTGGAAGACGATTCAGCGGGCGCATGCGATTGCGAACGGGTGTTACGTGGCAGTGGTGAACCGCGTGGGTTACGAGGGACGGCCGGAGAAGGGCGATCCAGGGATTGAGTTTTGGGGAAATTCGTTTGTGGCCGACCCGGCGGGGCAAGTGCTGGCGGAAGCGTCGAACGATAAGGAAGAGATTCTGGTGGTGGAATGCGATCCGAAGAAGAGCGAGGAGCAGCGGCGAAATTGGCCGTTTTTCCGGGACCGGAGGATCGATGCGTTTGGAGGGTTGACGCAGCGGTGGCTGGGGGAAAAATGAAGAGATGTAACGAAGCGACGAGGTAAAGACGGAAGAGGTTTAAGGATAACGCAGAGGCGCAGAGGGCGCGGAGGCTTGAAGAGAAAAGAAAGTTTTCACCACCGAGTTACCAGAGGCGAGCAGAGGTAACGGAGAGTTGGCCGACAAGACGCGGTGATTGAGATCCTCCGCTTCGCTTAGAACGACAACGGGCACGAATCGCGCTGAACGGGACAACTACTATTCATGACGAATACGGAAGAGAAGACACCGCAGGAGATGGGGTATCGGATGCCGGCGGAATGGGAAGAGCACGAGGCGACGTGGCTGGGGTGGCCGCATGAATTGACGGACTGGCCGGGGAAGTTCGCGCCGATTCCGTGGGCGTTTGCGGAGATCGTGCGGCTGCTTTCGCAGGTGGAACGCGTATTCCTGATGGTGGAGAGCCGCGCGGCAGAAAAGAAGGTGCGGGGGATAGTGCGGAGAGCGGGTGCGAAGCTGGAATCGGTGGAATTTTTCGTTGCGCCGACCGACCGCGGATGGATGCGGGATTCCGGGCCGATCTGCGTGAAGAGCGCGGCGGGCGAAGTGGCGTACAACAATTTTGTTTTTAACGGGTGGGCGAAGTACGAAAACCACAAGAAAGACGCGCAGGTGGTGCGAAAGGCGAATGCGCGGCTGAAGCGGAAGATTTTCTTTCCCGAACATAAAGGACGGCGCGTGGTGCTGGAGGGCGGGTCGATTGACGTGAACGGACGCGGGACGCTGCTGACGACGGAAGAATGTTTGCAGAGCAAGGTGCAGGAGCGGAACGCGGGATTCACGAAAGAGGATTACGCGGAAGTGTTCCGGAAGTATTTGGGAGTGACGAACGTGCTGTGGCTGGGGAATGGGATCGCGGGCGACGACACGCACGGGCACGTGGACGATTTGACGAGGTTTGTGAGCGAGTCAACGGTGGTAACGATTGTGGAAGAGGATCGCGCGGATGCGAATTACGCGGCGTTGCAGGACAATTTGACGCGACTGAAGGGGATGAAGGATCAGGATGGGAAGGCGTTAACGGTGGAGACGCTGCCGATGCCGCATGCGGTGACGTTTGATGGGCAGAGATTACCGGCGAGTTATGCGAATTTTTATATCGCGAACAAGATTGTGATTGTGCCGACGTTTAATGATGTGAATGATCGGGTGGCGCTGAATGCATTGGCGAAGTTATTTCCGGGGCGCGAGGTGGTGGGCGTACATTGCAGGGATTTGGTGCTGGGGCTGGGGACGTTGCATTGCATGACGCAGCAGGAGCCGAGGGGAAGAAGTGGCGAGTGACCCTTCGGCTGCGCTCAGGGCAAGCGAGTGGCGAGAGCAGAAAGGGGAAAATAGAAGTTGGAAAGTAGAAGATTGCATGAACAGCTGGCAGATGGCCGCAGGAGAAACCTTCGGGAGAAACGGGAGATTGTGTCGCACCTATGGCGGCAGGCAATTTCCAGGGCTCGGAGCCAGGGCCGATACCCTGGGCTAGAGTCATAGCGCGCCGCTGGCGCTGGGCCTAAGAACAGGAGAAAAGATAAGAGTTCACCACAGAGATAGCCGAGGAGAACAGAGGTAAGGGAGAATCTCCGTGATCGGAGGAATGATGATGGGACAAATGGCGGTATTGGCGTTGGAGATGCAAGAGCGGGTTGTGGTGGTGGAGTGGAGGCGCGGATTGATTGGGTGGCTACTGATCGGGTTGCTGGCGGGGTGGCTGGCGGGGAAGATTGCACGCGGGAGAGGATTCGGGTGCATTGGAGATATTTTGATTGGATTGATCGGGTCGGTGCTGGGCGGGTGGATTTTTACGAAGCTGGGGATTGTGCACGCGAATACGTTCTTATTTTCGCTGGCGGCGGCAACGGTGGGGGCAGTGGTGCTGGTGAGCATTGCGCATCTGTTTTTTGGAGGGAAAGAGTAGGGGGAAAAGATCCGTGTGGTATTGGCAAAATGGAGAAAAGATGGAGCGAAAGCGACACACAGCATCTGAATCGGCGATAGACGGAATCGGTAATATTGATTCGTGCGGCGCGGGGGTATAGGCTAAAAAACCGCCGGCCCACTGGCCGATTTGAAGTTCGGCCAGTACACGGAACGGCTTGGGCGCTTGCAAGAGGCCGCTACTAGGGATTGGAGGAGGCGACTATGGCTACGGCATCGACTGCGATTGAACCGAAGGTAAAGATTTCGGCGACGAAATTGATGATTGGCGGGAAGTGGGTGGATGCGGCTTCGGGGAAGACATTTCCGACGATCAACCCGTCGACGGGAGAAGTGATTACGCAAGTGGCCGAGGCGGACGCGGCCGACGTGGACAAGGCGGTGGCGTCGGCGCGTGGGGCGTTTGAGAAGGGGGCGTGGAAGAAGATGTCGGCTTCACAGCGCGGCGTGCTGATGAACCGGCTGGCGGATCTGCTGGAGAAGAACATTGAGGAGCTGGCGCAGCTGGAATCGCTGGACAACGGGAAGCCGTATCACGTGGCGCTGGCGGCGGATTTGCCGCTGACGATTGCGTGTTACCGATATTACGCGGGATGGGCGGACAAGATTCAGGGAAAGACGATCCCGGTGAATGGAAGGTATTTCACGTACACCAAGCACGAGCCGGTGGGCGTGGTGGGACAGATCATTCCGTGGAATTTTCCGCTGTTGATGCAGGCATGGAAGCTGGGGCCGGCGCTGGCGGCGGGGTGCACGGTGGTGCTGAAGCCGGCGGAGCAAACGCCGCTGACGGCGCTGCGGGTGGGGGAACTGATTCAGGAAGCCGGATTTCCGGATGGCGTGGTGAATATACTGCCGGGGTACGGACCGACGGCGGGAGGCGCGATCGCGCGGCACATGGATGTAGATAAGGTGGCGTTCACGGGGTCGACCGAGGTGGGCCACTTGATCATGCGGGCGGCGGCGGATTCGAATCTGAAGCGCGTGACGCTGGAGCTAGGCGGGAAGAGCCCAAACATCGTATTTGCGGACGCGGACATGGACCAGGCGATCGAGGGAGCGCACTTTGCGCTTTTCTTCAACCAGGGGCAGTGCTGCTGCGCGGGATCGCGGCTGTTTGTGGAGGAGAAGTGCTACGACGAGTTTGTGGAAAAGAGCGTGGCACGCGCGAAGAAACGGACGGTGGGCAATCCGTTCGACAAGGCGACGGAGCAGGGGCCGCAAGTGGATCAGGACCAGTTCAATAAGGTAATGAGCTACATCGAATCCGGGAAGAAGGAGCACGCCAAACTGCTGGCGGGCGGAAACCGCGTGGGCGACAAAGGATATTTTATCGAACCGACAGTGTTCGCGGACGTGCAGGACAATATGAAGATCGCACAGGAGGAAATCTTCGGTCCGGTGATGGCGATTTTGAAGTTCAAGGACATTGCCGAAGTGGTAGAGCGCTCGAACAAGTCCAACTACGGGCTGGCGGCGGCAGTCTGGACGAAAGACATCACGAAGGCGCACGCGATTGCGGATGGCGTGCGGGCCGGAACGGTATGGGTGAACTGCTACGACGTGTTCGACGCGGCGGCGCCGTTTGGCGGGTTCAAGCAGTCGGGGCTGGGACGCGAACTCGGAGAGTATGGATTGGCGAATTACACGGAAGTGAAGACGGTGACGGTGAAGTTGTAGGGAGTGATTAGCCTCCAGCCATAAGTGGTAAGCAAGAGAAAAGAATGCGGCGTATTCCTGGGCATGGCTCGGGACAAGAAGGCGCCACTACAGCGAGGGGTCCAGCCAAGGCTGGGCCCCTTGGTTTTTTGGAAGGGGTCTGTGAAGATGACGGGCAAGTATGACGGTCATAACGCGACAATATGAGGCGAAGGATTTCGCGAAGTTGCACAAGCTGGACCAGGAGTGTTTTCCGCCGGGGATTGCGTACAGCAAGTGGTCGTTGCGGTATTACCTGAATTTGCCGGGTGCGGATTGCCTGGTGGCGGAAGAGGGTAAAGAGCTGGCGGGATTCATTCTGGCGGAAGAGAATCCGCCACTCGGACACATTATTACTTTGGACGTAGCGGAGAAGTTCCGACGGCGGGGAGTCGGGTCGATGCTGCTGCGGGAGATGGAAGAGCATTTTGCGTTTCGCGGAGTGGAATCGGTGCTGCTGGAAACGTCGGTGGAGAACAAAAGCGGGATTGCCTTCTGGGAGCGGCATGGATATCGTACGAAGGCGGTGGTGAAGAAATATTATCTGGGAAAGATCGATGCGTATGAGATGAGGAAGAAAATGAAAGGCAGTGGCGAGTAACGAGTGGCTAGCGGCGAGAAAGAAGAGGAGGAAGACAGCGTAACACCAGACGCTTAGGGTGACTAGAGCGCAGGAAACGTCGATTGCCACGATCCCTCCCCTGCGGCCCGCAAACTGCGCGAGCCTGCGGTCGGGATGACCGTTCCAGGAATGGCAGCTTCGGATCAGCAAAGGCAAAAACACAGGCCAAAGCCTGTACTACTTGGGCGGGGCGAGAGCCGCGCACCTACAAACGCGGGAGGAATAGTGAACGATTACGTTTTGAGCGTGCTATTGGGGATTGTGGAAGGATTAACGGAGTTCATTCCGGTGAGTTCGACGGCACATTTGCGGCTGACCGAAGTGCTGATGCACCTGGACCTGGGAAGCGGGTACTGGAAGATGTACACGATCGTAATCCAGCTGGGAGCGATTCTGACATTGCCGATCTATTTTCGTCACCGGATCGCGAACTTTTTGGGGACGTTTCCGCAGGGGGAGCGCGGCGATCGGACGATGTGGACGCATCCGCTGAGCTTGACGCTGATCGCGTTTGTGGTGACGGCGATTCCGGCGTTTTTATTGACGAAGGTGATTGGGAAAAATCTGGAGAATCCCTATGTGATCGGCGGGGCGCTGCTGATCGGCGGAATCGTGATGTGGTTTGTGGACGCGCGGAACGGCAAGGCGGAAGCGGCCGGAGAGACGGCGAAGGGCGGGCTGATCCGCACGTGGCACATGGAAGAAATGAGCATTGGGCAGGCGGTGTGGATCGGAGCGTGCCAGATATTGTCGGCGGTGTTTCCTGGGACGTCGCGATCGATGTCGACGATCGCGGGCGGGCAGGTGGCGGGCATGTCGCGGGCGTCGGCGCTGGAGTTTTCGTTCTTTTTATCGATGCCGACGATGGCAGTGGCGACGCTGTACACGCTGTTCAAGTCTGTGCATGGGAGCAAGACGGAGAATCCGATTGGGGTTACGAGCCTCACGGGGCATGAGTGGATCGTGCTGGCGATCGGGTTCGTGGTGTCGTTTATCGTGGCGTATGGGTCGGTGGCATGGTTCATGGCGTACGTGAGGAAGCGGGGATTTGCGCCGTTTGCGATTTACCGGATTATTTTGGGGATCGCAGTGTTGTATTTTGCAGGCCGGATGATGTAGGAGCAGTGGCGAGTGGAGAGAGAGAAAAAGAAAACTTAGCGCAAGGGGCTGAGGACGCAGAGAAGCAGAGTTCCCCACAGAGATAGCAGAGGGGCCGCAGAGTTAAGGGAGAACTCTTAAACGGAGGCAGGGAGCGCGATGAAATGTCGGCGATTGCGGGTTGGTGTGGTCGTGTTGAGTGGATTGGCAAGCGTGCCGGGAGTGATCGGTGCGGAAAGAGCGGCGGCACAGGAGAAGGCGGCGCCGAGTGAGGATGCACGGGTGGATGCGCTCGTAGGGGAGCAGTTGGGATTGCAGCGGATTCCGGGAGTGAGTTTGGCGGTGCTGCGGGACGGAAAACTGGTGAAGGCAAAGGGGTATGGGCTGTCGAATATCGAATTGAACGTGCCGGTGACGCCGGAGACGATAATGCAGACGGGGTCGGTGGGGAAACAGTTCACGGCCACGGCGGTGATGATGCTGGTGGAAGAGGGGAAGGTAGGGCTGGACGACAAACTGAGCAAATATTTTGCGGGGACGCCGGAGGCTTGGAAGGACATTACCGTGCGGAATCTGCTGACGCACACGTCCGGGATTCCAGAATACACAGACACGAAGAGCGCAAAGGTGAAGGACCTTTTCAATTTCCGGGCGGATTACACGGAAGAGGATTTGTATCGGCGTCTGATCCAAATGCCGCTGGATTTCGAGCCGGGGACGAAGTGGCAGTACAGCAATTCGGGGTATCTGCTGCTGGGGATCCTGATTCACAAAGTGACCGGGGAGTTTTACGGGGACTTTCTGCAGCAGCGGATTTTCCGGCCACTGGGGATGGCGGCGACGCGCATCATCAGCGAGGAGGACATCGTGCCGAATCGCGCGAGCGGCTACCGGATTGTCCAGGGGGAGATCAAAAATCAGGAGTGGGTATCGCCTACTTTGAATACGACGGCAGATGGCGCGCTATATACAAATGTGCTGGACCTTGGGAAATGGGATTCTGCGCTTTATACGGAGAAGCTGATCAAACGGTCGAGTTTGGAGCAGATGTGGACGCCGGTGGTGCTGAAGGACGGGACGACGTACGGCTATGGATTCGGCTGGGGCATCGTGAAGGTGAATGGCCACCGGCTGCTGGAACACGACGGGGCCTGGCAGGGGTTCACGATGAGTATTCAGCGGTATGTGGACGACCGTTTGACAGTAATCGTGATGACAAATCTGGAGGAAGGATCTTCGGATCCGGCAAAGATTGCGAATGGAGTGGCGGGAATTTTGGAGCCATCGTTGAAGGTGGTTGAGAAGAAGAAGGAGTAGGGGAAGGATTTCACCAGAGAGTTAACAGAGGCCCGCAGAGGTAGCGGAGAATCGAGCGGACGATTTGGCACAGAGTGCACGGAGGAAGCGCAGAAAAGAGGAGGAATGCTGGCCGACAGGATGCCGGCGCTAGCGGGCGGGGATATGGGATTGGAAACTGGATGGAAGAGGGGCTTGTAACGGGGTTGCGGTTTGTTATGATGCAGATGTTCCTCAGGAGGGGCGCACCAGCGCCGCGTCCCGTCCGGCGACACAACGGTTGAGTTGTGCTCGCGAATGCTCAGCCTTCCCCGGCTCGAGTAGAAGATTGCCCCGCGGAGAGCGGGGTATGGGCGCACCAGCGAAGGCAGTCTCTACCCAAGCAAAACAAGAGTAAGTGAGGTGTATTTACACCCGAGGCGAGGAGTAGCGGGCATTTTCGGCCTTGGATAGATGGGCGGGCCGGGATTGGCCCGGGTACACAGGCCCGTCCAGGATAAACAGGAGTGCGTGTGCCACAGTTGAGGAGAGGATCGTGCGATTTTTGACACCGACGGAAAACAAGCGTCTGAATGAGCTGACTGGATTTTTGTGCATCGTGACGGCAATTTTGATTGGGCTGGCACTGATTTCGTATTCGCCGCGCGATGCGGCGTTCAACGTGAGCGCGACGGGCGGCGAGGACCACCTGACGCGGAACTGGATGGGGCCGGTGGGAGCGTACACATCGGACCTGTTGTTCCAGATATTCGGATTTGCGGCGTTTCTGCTGCCGGTGGCGCTGGGGATTCTGGGCTGGCGGTGGTGCAAGAGCCAGGCGATCGATTCGCAGGCGGCGACGCTTTCCGGATACGTGCTGCTGATGTTGTCGCTCCCTTCCCTGCTTTCGCTTTCGCATTTTCCCGGGGTGCGCGGAGCGGTGCCGGCAGGCGGGGCGCTGGGGACGCTGGTGTCGCACGGATTGCAGAGCGGATTCAATTTCTGGGGGGCGCTGCTGGTGGCGGTGGCGCTGTTTGTGGTGGCGCTGTACATGACAACCAGCTTTTCGTTCAGCGGGGCTCACGCGTGGGCGAGCAGCCATAAGGGGCCGCTGGGGAGAGTGGAAAAGTTCGGGATTTTGCAACGAGCCCAGGCGCGCTGGCAGGAGTGGCGAGAAGAACGCGAAGAAGCGCGGATGCGGCGCGAGGTGGAGGAGCGGCGATTGGCGGGCAGGAAGCCGGTGGCCCCGCAGGTGGTGGGCAAGGCAGAGGCGGAGAAGGAGAAAGACGAGGGGAAGACGATCAAGCTGGAGGATTTGAGCGACATCTTCAGAAAGAAGACGTCCGCGGGGGTGGCGGAGAAGGAAGAAGAGGAGCGAGAGGCTCCGCACAAAGCCCCGGTGGTGATGCTGGGACCCGACAAGACCGAGAAAGCGAAGAAGGCAGAGCCGAAAATTGCCAAGGGGAATGCGAATTACAAGCTGCCGCCAATCAGTTTGCTGCGCGAGGGCGAGGGCGGGCAGAAGCTGGATGAAGATGAACTGAAATATCGCGCGCGGGCGATCGAGGAGAAGTGCCACGAATTCGGTGTGGAAGGCCGCGTGACGCAGATCAATCCCGGGCCGGTGGTGACGACGTTCGAGTTCAAGCCCGAGGCGGGGATCAAGTACAGCCGGATCATTGGGTTGACGGAAGATTTATGCCTGGCGCTGCAAGCGGAATCGATTTTGATCGAGCGCATTCCGGGAAAATCGACGGTGGGCATCGAGGTGCCAAACGACCGCCGGCAGACGATTGCGCTGCGGGAGATCATCGAGGCGCAGGAGTTTGCGAACTCGCCGAGCAAGCTGACGCTGGCGATGGGACGCGATCTGCACGGGCGGATTCGCGTGACGGACCTGGCCTCCATGCCGCACCTGCTGATTGCGGGCTCGACGGGAACGGGCAAGAGCGTGTTCATCAATTCGCTGATGATGTCGATTTTGTACAAGGCGACACCGGAAGAAGTGAAGATGGTGCTGGTGGATCCGAAGCGGCTGGAATTGAATCTGTACGAGGGGATTCCGCACTTGATCGCGCCAGTGGTGACGGACCCGAAGGTGGCTTCCAATGTTTTGCGGAACGCAACGCGGGAGATGGAAAACCGGCTGAAGTTGCTGGCGCAGCGCGGGGTGCGGAACATCGACCAATACAACCGGACATTCCAGAAGCAGCAATCGCTTTCGCTGTTTGAAAACGTGGAGGAGGGCGAACACAAGCCGCTTCCCTATTTGATCATCATCATCGACGAGTTGGCGGACCTGATGATGGTGGACACGAACAATGTGGAGGAGTCGATTACGCGGCTGGCGCAGATGGCGCGCGCGGTGGGCATACACCTGATTCTGGCGACGCAGAGGCCGTCGGTGGACGTGATTACGGGGTTAATCAAGGCCAACTTCCCTGCCCGGATTTCGTTTCGGGTGGCGAGCAAAGTGGACTCGCGGACGATTCTGGACTCGAACGGATCAGAATCGCTGCTGGGCAAAGGCGACATGCTGTATTTGCCCGCGGGCTCGGCACGATTGCACCGCATTCACGGGCCGCTGGTGACGGAGGATGAGATTACGGGCGTCTGTGATTTCTGGCGACAGCAGGCGCAGGCGAAGTACAACGAAGCGCTGCTGGAAGCGCCGAAGGAAGATGACGGAAAGAGCGGAGGCGGGAACGGCAAGGGCGCGAGCCAGCGGGAGCGGGAGGAGGATGAGGTCAGCGCGGGCGGCGAGGATGTGGATGACGATTTGTACCAGGATGCAGTGAGGATTTGCTGCGAAATGGGAAGGGCGTCGACTTCGACGTTGCAGCGGCGGCTGCGGATCGGGTATGGGCGCGCGGCGCATTTAATTGATTTGATGGAGAAGGACGGAATTGTGGGCCCGCCGGATGGGACACGGCCAAGAGAAGTGTTGAAGGGGCGGGAGTGGATGAATGAGTTTGACCAGCGGGAGAGCTGAGAAGAGGATCAAGGGTTCAAAGGCTTAACCTGCAAAGTTGGCGGAGGACAGTGCCTGGGTTGGAAACCGCCCAGGCAAGAGTGCCTGTGCCACATTGACTCGCATCGAAAAACACTCGAGAGAACAAGCTGGACAAAAAGGGTTTGACGGAAGGGGTGTGAGCGGAAGAAAGTTGAAGAGATGACGATACGGGAACGATTGGAATGGCTGGGGCGGATGACGTTTTTGGTGTTCATCCTGGCTTCGGCGGCGTTTCTGAGCGCAATTACGGCGATGCGCATCGCGATCCACGGGCGCGAAACGACGATGCCGAATCTGGTGGGCAGAAACGTGGCGGAGGCAAGCCAGGCGCTGCGGTCGAAGGGATTGATTTTGCGGGTGGCGGACCGCGTGTATAGCGATTTGCCGATCAACCAGGTGGTGCGGCAGACGCCTCCCCCGGGAATGTTGATGAAAGTGTCACAACAAGCGCACGTGGTGCTGAGCCTGGGGCAAAAGCAACTGGAGATTCCGTCGCTGGAGGGGAGTTCGCTGCGCGTCTCGCGGATCGAACTGCTCCGCGAGGGTTTGCAGGTGGGCGAAGTGTCCGCAGTGAGCTTGCCGAATGAGCCGGCGGACAAAGTGCTGCTGCAGAATCCGAAGCAAGGGAAGATGGCGGCGACACCGAAGGTGGATGTGCTGGTTTCCGCGGGACCGAAAGAAGCGAGTTACGTGATGCCGTATTTGATCGGATTGAGCGAACTGGAAGCGATGAAGCGGCTGGATCCGGGATTGCCGAAACGGAAGGTGAATTTCCTGGCGGCGCCGCAATGGCCGAAGGGGGCAGTGATCGATCAGACGCCGCTGGCGGGAACGAAGGTGGCGGAGAGCGTGGAAGTGGAGTTGACGGTGGCGGAGTGACGGGGAGCAAGGGTTCAAAAATTTAAGGGTTCAACGGTAGAAGCGGAAAATCCTCCGGGAAGTTGCCGGGGGATTTTTGTTTTTGGGATTGGGAACGGCAATTTAGGCAATGCGCGTGGATAGAGAGTTGTGTCGTGCCTCGATCGCTACATTCCGTTGGGCGACGCGGCCCGTACAGTCATGGCGAAGAGCAGGGAGGATCGGTGGGCCGGCGGTGGCCGATCTGAAGTTCGGCCACTACAGGCGGAGGGAAGAGGCGGCGTGAAGCCGCCCCTACGGTGGTAAACAGGCGCCGACAAAGTTATTTGGCGGATTGTTTGCGATGGAGGTCGATGCAGACGGATTCGGCGGTGTTGGGGTCAACGGCGGAGTCGCCGCCTTCGATGTGGCGGATGATGCCGTCCTTGTCGATGACGATGTTGGCGCGCAAGGCCCACTGGTAGCCCTCGCCTTCCACGTCATAGGTTTTCAGAATGCCGTAGGAAGTGAGCATTTTGTGGTTCATGTCGCTGAGGAGGGGGAATTTGACGTTAATCTGCTTGGCGAAGGCTGCATTGGCTGCGGGAGAGTCCATGCTGACGCCGAAGACTGCGGTGTCGCTCGTATCAATCTTGCCGGAGTCGATTCCAGACTGGACCGCCTGGAGTTGTTTGGTTCAACCACCGGTGAAAGCGAGGACATAGACAGCCAGGAAGACATTTTTCTTGCCGTGAAAATCGCTGAGTTTGACGGTTTTCCACGCGTCGCTGAGGAGGGTGAAATCGGGAGCGGGATCGCCAACTTTGAGGGACATTTTGGCGACCTCGTCCTTTTTTTGTGGGCCAGCGGAGAGCGGAAGCACCGCGCCAACGGAAGCGAGCACTAACGCTGAAGCGAGCAAGCGTTTCATGGGGACTCCTTGGGAGAATTTCGCGCGGTGAAGATGATAACGGAAGGCGACGCCAGTTCAAAGATGAAAGGTACAAGAGGTTAGGGAGAAGTCGAACAAGATTAAGGAGCTAAACGCAGAAGCGCGGAGGACACAGAGAAGAGTTCACCAACGAGCCAGCGGAGGAGCGGAGAGTCAACGGAGACGCCGCGATTGAAGTGGACGCGGCACAGACAAGAGCGCCCTTGGAGGCTCGGGGCAAGCCTGTGCAACACACCGCCGAGGTCGGCCAGGTATGTGCGGACGAGGTGGCCGATTTATAGATGAGGCGGCCGATCTAAAGTTCGGCCACAACAGGAGGGCAAAAAATCCGACACACGCGGGTGAGGCTAGCGGAGATAGCCCCAGTTGTGAAGCTTGTCGGAGTCTTCGACCCAGCGGTCACCGATGTCGGTGCGGTAATACATGTTGGGGATGAGGATGTTTTTGATGCGGGAGTATGCCTGAGCCTGGGCTTGCTTCATGGTCTGGCCAAGGCCGCAGACGATCAGGACGACACCTGAGGTGCCGGCAACGAGCCACTGTTTGTTGACGATTTTCACATCTTCGATGTGGATGCCTTCGTTCATGGGGCGCTTGAAAACAATGGCGGCGTTTTTGGAGAAGGATTCGAAGGTGGCTTCGTCGTCGAAGGGGAATGGCGGAACGACGATGCGGATGCCGATCTGAAAACCGCTGCGGGTGCGCCATTTGGGTTCCTGACCGTTGGCGAGTTCCCAGAAGAAATCGCTGATGGGCGTAAGGATACCTTCCTGCTGAATGCTGATGGTGGGATAGCCGAAGCGGGAGGTGAATTCGAGCGGGTAGATGCCGTTGTTGTTGACGATACAGTTGAGATCGATATAGCCGACGTAGCCTTCCTCGGCGAGCTTGGATTCCATTTTGAGGAGCGTGCGAGTGAAGAGCACATTGGGCTCACTCCAGAACATAGTGGTGCCCATTTCGCCGGTGGGCGGGCCGACTTCGCCGGGAAAAAGCTTTTTGTGCTCGAAATTGATGTTGATGGGGGTGATGAATTTCTTGCCGTTAAAAAAGGCACCGACGGCGACTTCGACTCCGGTAACGCGACGTTGGAGCTGGAAGACCTTGATCTCCTCGGAAAAGGCTTTCTTGTAGGCCTCCAGCATGCCGATCACATCCTCGCCGTCTTCCTCCTCGCCGACAAAGAGGCGGCGCTTGACGTTCTGGGCTTCGCCGCTAGGCTTGATGACGTAGCGGTCTGGATTCTTCTTAACGAATTCGATGGCGGGATCGAAAGAATCGAAGTCCTGATAGGGGATGATAGTGACGCCGGCTTTTTTTAACTCTTCCTGGCCGAAGGAGCGGTCGTCTTCGAGATTGTCGGTATAGGGAGTGCCGCCGATGACGGGCTTGCCGGAGGCGCGAAGGGCCTGGGCCTTGGCGCCCTGGCCGAGAGTGTCGTCGAAGACGACGATGTCGGCCCATTTGCAGTCTTTTTCGTAGTCGGTGGATTTGGGAACAAAACCGTCGGCGATGTCGCGTTCTTTTTCGTTTTCGACGTAATAACGGACTTCGTGGCCTTCCTTGACCACTTGCCAGGCGATGTCACCGATGAGGCTGGAGATGGAGGCAAAGAGAAATTTCTTTTTTTCCATGTGGAGAGGCGCGTCCCCCTAAAGAGGAAAGGCTCAGATTCGATTGTAGATAGGGACTCGGGCGGGAATGTTACAGGATGTTTAAAATTGGCAGAGGTAGAAGAGCGCGAAGTTGGAGAGTTCAAGAGTTGAAGCAAGGAAAGAAAGGAAGGAAAGCGCACCGGGGAGAGGAAGAGGGCGGAGATGCGGAAAACCGGGGGGAGGGGTGTGGGCATCGTAGGAGAAGGCGTCCGTGTGCTGGTCGAAGGGACGGGTTTTTGGGGTTGGCTGTCCGTTCGTTCAGGTTATACTGGATAAGTCCAAGCCAGCGGCGGGGGGCCATCGAGCGACCCGGCGGCTGCGGCGCGGAGTCCGAACGCCAAAAGTGAGGTGAGGATTGAGGCGCATATCGCTTCTTCTCCTGGGTGCGCTGGTGCTGGTTGCGGCCAGTCCCAGTTCCGCCCAGTTTCCCTTCCATAAGAAGAAAAAGATCAATAAGTCGACGGATGCCAGCAATTCGGCCGAGCCGGACAAGCAGCTCTATGAGAAGTCGCTGGAGGATATCAAGCACGGGCGGCATGAAGTGGGCCGGCTGGGGATGCAGACGCTGATTAACACGTATCCGGACAGCGAATACCTGGCCAAGGCAAAGCTGGCGATCGCGGATTCCTATTACAAAGAAGGGGGTACGGCGAATATCACGCAGGCGATCGCAGGCTACAAAGATTTCATCGTGTTCTTCCCTTTCCTTCCGGAAGCCGCGTACGCGCAGATGCAAGTGGCGATGGCCAACTACAACGAGATGGACAAGCCGGACCGGGACAATACGCACACGAAGATGGCGGAAGAAGAGTTTCAGACGTTCCTGCAGAAGTATCCGAAGGACCCGCTGGCACCGAAGGCGGAGCAGAAATTGCGCGAGGTGCAGGAAGTAATCGCGGAGGGGCAGTTCCGGATTGCATACTACTATTACGTGAAAGGGGATCCCAGAGCCACGGCGGGGAGGCTTGCGCCGCTGGTGCTGCGGTATCCGCTTTACAGCAAGACGGACCAGGCGCTGTGGATGCTGGGCGATGAGTTCGAAAAGAACGAACGGAAAGACGTGGCGGGGTGGTACTACGCGAGATTGGTGAAGTATTACCCGCTGTCGAATTATGCGGCAATGGCCAAGGACAAGCTAAAGGCATTTGGACAGCCGATTCCGCAGCCGGACCCGAAAGCCATGGAATGGATGACAGCGGAGCAAAACACGCCGAGACCAAAGGAATCGATTATCCATCGAACGATGGGGATCATGCACTCCGCGCCGGACGTGCACATGGCGGCAGCCCATGGAACGCCGCAGATGATGCCGGACTCGGAAACGCCGGGAACGGACACGCTGACGGGAGGCGGAAATACCGCTCTGGTGAGCAGCGCCGGGCCGGGAGGGGGCGGTACCTCGAACGGAGGAGCGAGCAGTTCGCGGGCGGTGGTGGAAACGGTACAGCCCGGAGAAGCGGCGTCGGCGAAGGCGGCGGATGACGCGAATTCCGGGACGACCGAGGACAACAGCGCATCGAGCGCGTCGACGGATGCGAACAACCCGAACGCAGGCGACCCGCCGACAGGCCAGTCTGGGGATGCATCCACCACGACGGAAGGCAACGCAAATGGCGATGCTTCCAAGGCAGGAACGACGGCGACGACATCGAGCGACAACGGGAATCCGAAAGAGTCCAGCAGCAAGAAGAAGGGGATCAAGAAGATCATCCCCTGGTAAGAGAGAACCGAGCCTCAAGTTATAAGTTCAAGAGTTGAAGGTTCAAAAGTTTTAAGAGAGAACAAGGGGTGCGGCGAGGGCCGCACCCCTTGTCCGTTGGGACAGGTTGTTTTTTTGGAACGAAGCGTAGGCGCTTCCGACACACGGCGCATGGACTTGATTGACGGGGTCGCCGCTGGATGCTCCAATACATTTTGTATCATCGTGTCCGAGGAAGTTCGGGTGTTTGGAGGACGTTCCGGTGGCCAAGATCCTGGTTGCGGACGACAACAGTAACATTCAGAAGATGGTGGGGCTGGCCCTGAAGGATCAGGGCATCGACGTCGTCGCCGTGGGCAACGGTGAGGCCGCAGTGCGGAAAATTTCAGACGTCAAGCCGGATTTGGTTTTGGCCGATGTGTTCATGCCGGTGCGGAATGGATATGAAGTTTGCCGGTACGTAAAAGAAGATTCCGCGCTTTCGCACATTCCCGTGATTCTGCTAGTGGGCGCGTTCGATCCCCTGGATGAACAAGAAGCGCAGCGCGTGGGCGCGGACGGCGTATTGAAGAAACCGTTTGTGCCGCCCGATCCGCTGATTTCCATGGTGAAATCGGCGTTGACGCGCGCGGGAGTTGCAATTGGAAATGAGCCAGCGCCGGAAAAGGCTCCGGAAGTTGCGGCAGCGCCCGCAGCCAAGGAGTTGCTGAATGCAGGAGTGAGTTCGAAGTTGGCGGCGCTGAGCGGAACACCGATTCCCGAGGCTGAAGCGGAACCAATGGAAGAGTTCCCTGCCCCGGCGTCGGGGGTGAAGATTGCGGCCGGTTCGGAGCCGGTGGCGTTTGGGAGCTTGCTGGAAACGCCTGAAGCGGAAGACGACATGGCGTTTGTGTCCAAGCCGATCGAGGAACTGGAGCAGGCGCGGAACTGGGGCAGCGGCGAAGAGACCGACGAAGTGGAGGAAGAAGAGGAAGAGGAGGCTCCGGCGCGCGGCGGCTGGAGACCCGGCGGACTCGACGAGATGCTGGAAGAGACTGGAGCGCCATTGGGCGGCAACAAGGCGAAGGATTGGCGCGAAGAGGCATTCCACGGAAATTCGCCGGCAAATATCGCGTCGGGACGCGGCTGGAGCCCGGTGCGATCGACCCAACTGGCGGAAGTTGCCGGAGCACCGTCGGTGGGAGTTTCGACCATAGAGGGTAAGCCGGCGGAAACGGCGTTTCCGTTCGCGGGCGACGCTTGGGCAGCGGCGTTGGCGAACACCGTTGAGGAAAAGATTGCGACCGTGAAAGAAACTTCGGAGGCGCACGAAGCACCTGCGGGGGTTGCGACTGCGGCACCGGTGCAAGAGGCCGGTACCCCGAAAACGGCGGAGGCGCCAGCAGCGCCGGCGGCCGAAGCGCCAAGTTGGGGTGTTTCCGCGGAGTCCGCGTGGGATGTGGAAGCGAAAAAGGCTTCGATGCTGGCCGCGACCTGGGATGCGCCAGAGCTGGTTGCGCCGGGATCGAGCGTAGCTGAAGCGGAGAAGTTCCTGGCAGACGAACCGGAACCCGCGGCGGTTGTAGAGACGGTGAGTGCGGGCGTAGCGGAATTGGCGGAACAGGGCGGAGTGCAGGCTGCCGGAAGGGCTTCGGCGCCCATGGAGACGTTCACGGAAGCGCCCGCGGTGGCCGAGTCCGCGGCACCAGAATTTGCGGAGCCGGCTCACGCGGAAGGGCCGGCGCAGTTTGTGCCGGAGGAACGCGGAGCCGAAGAAGCTCCCGTGGAATCGGTCTATGCGGCGGAATCGCCTTTGGATGTGAATGCGACGCAAGAGGTGCCAGTCTACGCGGAAAGCGAATCGAGGTATTCCGCAGCGCCCTTGACCCAGGAAGAGTCGGGGCACGAGGAAAGAGACGAAGAAGCAAAGGCGGAAGCAATTGCGGAAAGCGCGCCGCCGATTGAGACGCAGAGGGCTCCGGCAGCGGCGGCGCAGCAAACGGACATGGATGCGCTGGTGGCGCGGGTGCTGGCGAAGATGAATCCGGAGGTTTTGCAGAAGGTGACACAGGAGATTTTGAAGCCGGTGATTGAGGCGATTATCAAGGACGAGCTGGACGCAAAGAAGTAGGATTCAATCGAGGCAAATTGGAATTATGCGGCCCGCCGAAATGGCGGGCCGTTTTGTATTTGGGAGGCGTGCGCGGTGCATGGATGATAACGGAGCGGCCGCACAGGCAGGAGCGCATGTGCCACGGCACGGACGGCCAAATTACGTGAGCATCTCAGTTTCATTGACGGGTTAGCGAGGGGACCGTATATTCGAAGATTAACCTTTGCGGGAGGAAATTTGCAGTGCGCTGTGGAAGAGTTGGGGCACATGGATCGGCTGCACAGGCAGGAGCGCTTGCGCCACTTGAAGAGAGGGAGTCGGGATGGGGCGGGAAATAGCCAAGGCGTATGAACCGAAGCAGATTGAGCCGAGGTGGGCGGACTACTGGGTGAAGGAAAAGCTGTTTCGGGCCGACCCCGCGAAGCCCGGGCCTGTTTTTTCGATTGTGATTCCGCCGCCGAACGTGACCGGATCGCTGCACATCGGGCACATGCTGGACCACACGGAGATCGATATCCTGACGCGCTGGCACCGCATGCGCGGGTACAACACGCTTTATTTACCGGGAACGGATCACGCGGGGATTTCGACACAGCGCGTGGTAGTGCGGCAACTGGCGGAGCAGAAGATCAATTACCGGGACCTGGGGCGGGAAGAATTCCTCCAGCGGGTGTGGAAGTGGAAGGAAGAGAGCGGCGGGACGATTCAGCGGCAGATGAAGCAGATTGGGGAATCGTGCGACTGGTCGCGGGAGAAGTTCACGCTGTCGCCGGAACTTTCGCGGGTGGTGAATGAAGTTTTCGTGCGGCTATACGAAGAGGGATTGATCTACCGCGATTTCCGGCTGATGAACTGGTGCCCGGTGTGCTTGACGGTGCTGAGCGATCTGGAAGTGATTCATGAGGAGCGGCCGGGGCATTTGTGGCACATCCGCTATCCGGTGGCGGGGTCAAAGGAATATTTGACGGTGGCGACGACGAGGCCGGAGACGATGCTGGGGGACACGGCGGTGGCGGTGCATCCGGAGGATGAGCGCTACCAACACTTGCTTGGGAAGAAAGTGATTTTGCCGCTGATGAACCGGGAGATTCCGATTATCGGCGACGAGATGGTGGACCGGGAGTTTGGCACGGGCGCGGTGAAGATTACGCCGGCGCACGATCCGAACGACTGGGAAGCGGGCAAGCGACACGGACTGGAACAGATTGACGTGATGACCGAGGACGGTCACATCAATGCGAATGGCGGCGCGTATAAAGGGCTGGAACGGTTTGCGGCGCGGAAGAAGATTGTGGAAGACCTGAAGGAGCAGGGCTTCTTGGAAAAGATTACGGAACATGTGAGCGCGATCGGATTGTGCGAGCGGAGCAAGACGATTGTGGAACCGCGGGCTTCGACGCAGTGGTTTTGCAAGATGAAGCCGCTGGCGGAGCCGGCGATTGAAGCGGTGGAACGCGGCGACATCCAGATTATTCCGGAAAACAGGCGGCAGGAGTTTTTTCACTGGATGCGGAATATCCGCGACTGGACCATTTCGCGGCAGCTCTGGTGGGGGCACCGGATTCCAGCGTGGTACTGCGGAGATTGCCAGGAAGTGACGGTTGCGAGGGAAGCGCCGAAGAAGTGCGCGAAGTGCGGGGCGGGGGAATTGAAGCAGGATCCGGACGTGCTGGATACGTGGTTCAGCTCGGGATTGTGGCCGTTTTCGACGCTGGGCTGGCCGGAGAAGACGGCGGATTTCGAACGATATTACCCGACAAGCTTGCTGATTACGGGTTATGACATTTTGTTTTTCTGGGTGGCGCGGATGGCCATGCTGGGGATTCATTTTACGGGACAAGTTCCCTTTCGCGCGGTGTACCTGCATTCGCTGGTGAGGACGGCGAGCGGGGAGAAGATGTCGAAGTCGAAGGGGACGGGGCTGGATCCGGTGGCGCTGAACGAGCAGTACGGGACGGACGCGATGCGGTTTTGTCTGGCGTCAATGGCGGCGCCGGGAACGGACATTGTGCTTTCGGACGACCGGCTGCTGGGGGCGCGGTCGTTTGCAAACAAGATATGGAATGCGGCGCGGTTTTTGTTTGTGAATTTGGACAAGTATGAGGAGGGCGGGGCGCCGATTGAGGCGCTGGCGGGGCCGGAGACGCGGGGTAAGGCGCCCTACGCAGGGAATGGGGGCGTGCCGCTGATTGACCGGTGGCTGTTTGCGCGTGTGGCGGAGACGGCAGAGACGGTGAACGATGCGCTGGCGAATTACCGGTTTCATGAGGCGGCGCAGAGTGTTTACCAGTTTTTCTGGGGAGATTTCTGCGACTGGTACATCGAGTGGGTGAAGCCGGAGTTGCAAAATGCGAACCGCGAGCGCGCGGACGCGGCCTGGAAGAATCTGTTTGCGGGATTCGACGCGGCGCTGCGGCTGCTGCACCCCTTCATGCCGTTTTTGACGGAAGAGTTGTGGCACCAACTGCCGCAGCGGGCGGGGGCAAAGTCGATTGCGCTGGATACCTATCCCGAAGCACGGACGGAATGGAAAGATGCTGCAGCGCTGGCGGATTTCGGATTGATCCAGGAAGTGATCCAGGGAACGCGGACGGTGCGGGCGGAGATGAAGCTGGATCCGAAGAAGAAGGTGGCGGCGGAAATCGCGAGCGGGAGCGCGAGAACGCGCAACACGATCGGGGCGAATGCGGAGGCCATTCAGAGGCTCGGAAACTTGAGCGAACTGAAGGTGCTCTCGGGGAAATTGCCAGCGGGCGACGGAGGCATGCGGTCGACGGCGGAATTCGACTTGCGGATTCCGTATGCGGCGGAGACAGTGGATGCAGCGGCGGAACTGGCGCGGCTGAAGAAAGAGCTGGAGGGGTTGGAAAAGGCAATCGCTTCCAAGGAGAAGCAGTTGGGAAATGAGACGTTCCGGAGCCGCGCGCCGGAGAACATCATTCAAGGGATGGAAGAGGCGCTGGCGGGGCAGAGGATTGAGCTGGAAAAGATGAGGGAGAGGAAGAGGAAGTTGGAAGGCTGAGGAGTTCAGAAGTTCACGGTTCAAGAGTTCAAAGACGAAGAGAACTTAACGCAGAGACGCTGAGGACGCAGAGAAGAGGAGGAGACTGGCATAGAAGGCCAGCGCTAGGTGGAAGAAGGAAGAGGAAGAGCGGCCCGCCTCGGTCCCTCGCTGCGCCTGGGATAAAAAGCCGGGCCCTACTGTTTATGCCAATGGGCAAATTCATTCTGGTGACGCGAAATGAGATTGCGCGCGCCGGAGGTGTGCGCGGGGCGGTGGAGGAGGCGCTGAGTTTGGCGGCGCTGGGGATGACGCCGCGGGCGATGACGGCGTATGAGGCGGTGGGGATGGCGGAAACGGAAGAAGACCGCGCGGACGTTTTGGTGAAGGTGGAAGTGGAAAATGAGGAGGAGTTGCGCGAGGCGATTGCGGCGGGAGCCGGATCGGTGTCATTGGTGAAAGTAAATAAGGAGGAGGCAGGGCGGTTGTGCAGTCTGGCGAAGATGCTGCGGGCAGAGGCGAGCGCCGGATAAAGAGAGGGAGGTATGGTGGCGTGAAGCGGAAACGCCCGCCCTCACAAAGCAAGGTTGAGGCACCCTCAAGTTCACCGGATCGCGGTCTAACGAAGGGGTACACAGGCTGAAGCCTGTGCTAGCGGAGAAGAAGGCGGCGTAAAGCCGCCCCGGCAAGGCGGTATGCAGACGGCCGGATACTTGTGGGAAGGCAAAGGGGTGAGTAAGCTTGGGGCGTGGAGAACCGGGCAAATTGTAGGTTGAAACGAGCGGTGCTCACCGCGGACGGCGGCCGCTGCAAAGGCAAAGAGCACAGGACCAGGACCTGATGCCGCAAACTACTTCCCTTCCAGGGACAACCGATCGGAGACTGGCAGCGCTGCTGACGCTGCTATCGGAGAACGCAACGATTGTCATCAGCGGGGCGCGGATTGCGCGGGAGATTGGAGTTTCGCGCTCGACGGTGTGGCGCTGGGTGGAACGATTGCGCGAACTCGGGGTGCGCGCGAAGGGACAGCCGCACACTGGTTATTTCCTGGAAAAAGTGCCGGACATACTGACGCCGGACCTGGTACGGAGACGGCTGAAGGGAAGTTTGTTCGGGAAGCGCGTCTACCACTTCTTCAAGACGGATTCGACGAACCGAGTGGCGATGGAGTTGGGATACGCGGGGGAGCCGGAAGGAGCGGTGGTGCTGGCCGAAGAGCAGACGGCGGGGCGTGGCCGGGCAGGGCGAAGCTGGCATTCGGAGCGCGGCGCGGGATTGTACGTGACGCTACTGCTGCGGCCGAAGCTTTCGCCGGTACAGGCACCGCTGCTGACGATGCTTGCGGGACTTTCGGCGCACTCGGCGGTGGCGGCACAAAGCGGAGTGAAGGCCGAATTGAAGTGGCCGAATGATCTGCTGGTCAACGGGAAAAAGCTCGGCGGAATCCTGACGGAAATGCACGCGGAGCCGAGCGCGGTGCGATTTGTGATTGTAGGGATGGGGATCAACGTGAACCAGGAGAAGTTCCCGGGGGAGCTGGGGGGAATCGCGACTTCGCTGCGGCGGGAGACGGGGAGATCGCAATCGAGGCTGGAATTTCTGGCAAAGTTGCTGAGGCAATTCGAGAGCGACTACAATCGGTTTTTGCGCGAAGGCGCTGCGTATGTGGTGGAACGGTTCGAGCTGGTGTCGAGCTTTGCCCATGGGCGAAGAGTGCGCGTGGATACAGGGACGGAGACGTATCTGGGAACGACGGAGGGGTTGAGTCCGGAAGGGTTGTTGATGGTGAAGAGGGATTCGGGCGTGCGTGCGACCGTGATTGCGGGAGATGTGAGCGAGATGAAATAAAGGGGTGGCGAGTGGCGGAAGAGCGGATTTAGCACAGAGGGCAGAAAGATAACCCGCACCTTGAAAACCACAGGGTGCGGCACTCCTAGACTGAGGGGTCAAGATTGCTTGAAGTGGACGCTGCAGAGGCAAGAGTGCCTGTGCCAGATGGGGATGGGATGCTGCTGACGATTGATGTGGGGAATTCGAACACGGTGCTGGGAGTGTTTCGCGGGGAGGAGTTGATCGCGCACTGGCGATTGACGACGGCGCCGGCACAAACGGTGGATGAGTACGGAGTGCTGGTGCGGAATCTGTTTTCGTTTGCGGAACTGGATGAGAAGGCGATAAGTGGAGTGATGATCAGCTCGGTGGTGCCGCCGGTCAACTGGACGCTCTCGGAGATGTCGCACAGGTATCTGGGAAAGAGGGCGCTGTTTGTGGAGCCGGGCGTGAAGACCGGCATGGCAGTGCTGGTGGACAATCCGAACGAGGTGGGAGCGGATCGGATTGTGAACGGAGTGGCGGCGTTTCATGCGTACGGGGGGCCGTGCATCGTGATCGACTTCGGGACGGCGATTACGTTTGATGTGATTTCGGGGAAGTGCGAATACCTGGGCGGAGTGATTGCACCGGGCATCGGGATTGCATCAGAGGCACTGTTCAGCCGGGCAGCGCGGTTGCCACGCGTGGAGATCAAGGATCCGGGCCGGGTAATCGGAACAAATACCGTGGCGCACATGCAAGCGGGGTTGTACTACGGCGCGGTGGACATGGTGGACGGAATGGTGGCGCGGATGAAGGCGGAAATGAAGAACGAGGCAATGGTGGTGGCGACGGGTGGGCAGGCTGCGCTGGTGGCGAAGGGAACGAAACAAATTCAGCATGTGGACGAGTTTTTGACGCTGGCGGGATTGCGGTTGATTTGGGAGAAGAATCAACATCTAGAGACGGCGCACGGCACGGGCGGAAATACCAAAAAGGTGAAACGCTGATTGCGAATCGTCGTCTGAGTTCCCCTCGGAGGAAGAGCACAGGCAAGGATGCCAGTGCCACGTGGCAAGCAAAACCAGATGGACAATTGGAACTACTTTCATTACTTCACGGAAATTGAGGAGCATTTCTGGAAAAAGCGGGGGGCGCACCTGCTGGTGTCTCCACTGGACTGGGCAATTATGGAGGCATGGCAAAAGGCGGGCGTCCCGCTGGAAGCGGCCCTGAAGGGGATGGACCGGGCGTTTGAGAGTTATGCGAGGTCGCGGCGCGGGGCGGGGCGGCCGCTGAAGAGCCTGGCGTATTGTACGGATGCGGTGCTGGAGGCGGCGGAGGAGAGTCAGGAGGCCGCGGCGGGAGCGCAGCGGGCCGGCAGAGGCACGAAAAATAAAGAGGCATTTTCGCGGGAGGAAGTGCAAGCGTTTCTGCAAAGAAACGTGGAGATGGTGAAGAAGGCGGAGGAACGCTGCGCGGGCGCGCCAGCGGCGGTGAAGGGGATGCTGAGTGAAGTGGCGAGTTCCCTTTCCGGGGCGATGGTTTTACTGGAAGCGCCGGGACGGGTGGACCTGGAGGATTTGGAGCGTCGGCTGACAGTGATGGATGACAAGGTGCACGCGACGTTGCTGAGCGCAGCGAGCGAGGAATTGCTTTTGAAGTTGCGGCGCGAGATGGATTCGCAATTGGCGGCGTACCGGAAGAAGATGAAAGCGGAGCAACTGGCGCTTGTGGAAAAGCAATATTTGCAGAAGAGGCTGCTGGAGGAGTATCGGATGCCGAGGTTGAGTTTGTTTTATTTGATGTGAAGAGAGAGAAGAGCTGAACGCAGAGACACAGAGGACGCAGGGAGAGGCAAAAGACGGACGAGGGGTGGCATTCGATCGTAAGAGCCCACCCATTGCGCGAAACCGCGCAAGGGATGGAACACCCTCGAGTTCAAGTAATGGTTGGCTCAACGAAGAGCGGCCCGCCTCAGATGGCGGGCCCGACAAGGATAGCAATTGAATACTATGGCGGATGAGTTATTATTGACGGTGGAGAAACTGATTTACGGCGGAAACGGCCTGGCGCACGCGGAAGGGAACACCGTGTTTGTGCCGTACGTGCTTCCGGGAGAGCAGGTGCGCGCCGCGGTGCGGACGCGAAAGAAAAAACTGATCGAGACCAGCCTGGTGAAGGTGGAACAGGCGGCGGCGACGAGGATTGCGGCTCCGTGCCCGCACTACCAAGTATGCGGCGGCTGCCAGTACCAGCACATTGAGATCGCCGAGCAAGTAAGGCAGAAGAGAGAGATTTTACGCGAGACGCTGGGGCGGCTGGGAGGGGTGAACTGGAGCGGCGAGATCGCGGCGCACACGGGAGAGCCATACGGTTACAGGAACCGGGGGCAGTGGGCGTATCGCGATGCGCTGCCGCGGGCACTTGGATATTTTCAGAACGAGAGCGCGCGGATTGTGCCGATCGATACGTGCCCGGTGATGTCGCCGGCGTTGCAGGCGGCATTCGGGAAATTGCAAGAGATGGCGCGGGGGAACACGCTGGCGCCGGGATTGCTGGAGATTGAGGCGTTCGCGGATTCGGCGGACGAGAAGATTGCGCTGAACGTGGCGTTCGAGCGGTTCGTTAAGCCCGCGAAGGACCTGGTGAAGGATTTCCGGGAGGCGCTGCCGGCCCTGGAGAGTTTATTGCTGCTGGACCAGAGCAAAAACCGGTTTGAGCTTTCGGGGCCGGGATTTCTGCAACACCGAGCGGGAGGGTTTTCGTACCGCGTGAGCCACCTGTCGTTTTTTCAGGTGAACCGGTTCTTGACTGATGAGATGTTGCAAGCGGTGGTGGGCGGGAAGAAAGGGGGATTCGCACTGGATTTGTACGCGGGAGTGGGATTTTTCACGCTGCCGCTGGCAAAGAGTTTTACACGGGTGATGAGCGTAGACGCGAACCTTGCGGCGACCCAGGATTTGCGGGAGAACGCGAAGGCCGCCGGCGTCGAAGTGATTTCGGAAAACGAGCATACTGAAGAATTTTTGAAGAAGTTCACAGAGCAGCCGGAGTTTGTGGTGCTGGATCCGCCGAGGGCGGGCTTGGGAGCGGAAACGGCGGCGCGACTGGCGAATCTGGGAGCGGCGGAGATCGCGTATTTGTCCTGCGACCCCTCGACGCTGGCGCGCGATCTGGCTGTATTGGTGGGTTCGGAGCGGCGGCAGAAGACGGAAGTGGAGCCGGCGCACCGCTACGCGATCACGGATTTGCAGTTGTTCGATCTGTTTCCGCAGACGTATCACATCGAAACGCTGGTGAGGTTGCGAAGAGTGACATGAGACTCCCGGCTGTAGCAATTGCCGCTGCGTTTGGAAGCGGCATATTGCTCGGCCGGGCAGGTTCCCTTCCCTCTTTTTTGGAGACGCGAAGCGTGCTGGCGGCTTGCTTCGCGGCGGTTTTTCCTCTGCTGGTTGCTTCCCTCCTTTTGGCAGCGCGCGGGCGTGTGTGGCGGGCGGCGCTGCTTTCCCTGACAAGTTGGTGCGTGCTCGGAGTGCTGGCGATCGGGATCGCATCGCGGCCGTTGCCGCCGGAGCACGTCTTGACGCGTCTGGGGAAGGGCCAGATCGAGTTGAAGACGCCGCTTCGCTGGTTTGGAACGTTGCGTGACGAACCGGAGCGGCTGCCGTGGGGATACGGGTTGGATCTGGAGCTTTCCGGGGTGGACACGGCAGAAGGGCGGATCCCGGTGACCGGCGGGATGCGCGTGAGCTTTACGCCGCGAGGCGACGAGGCGACGCTGCCGGAGGTACATACAGGCGACGAAGTGAGCGTGCTGGCGCAGGGGCGTCTGCCACAAGTGTTTCGGGACGACGGAGCATTTGACCGGCGAGCGTATCTGGCGCAGCAGAACATACATTTGCTGGCAACGCTGAGGGCAAGTTCGTTGCTGGAGCGAATTGCAGCGGCGGAGCCAACGATGCGGGCACGAACGGCGCGGCTGAGGGCAAGGCTGCGCGAAGAATTGAATGTGCTGTATCCCAACGCTCCGAGAACGGCGGGGATTTTGCGGGCGATGCTGCTGGGCGACCGGAGCTTCGTGGATCGGGAGGAGTCCACGGATTTCCAGAAAACGGGAGTATTCCACGTGCTGGTGGTGTCCGGATTGCATGTGGGCGCGCTGGCTTTTTTTGTGTACTGGCTGGGGAGAAAGTTGAAATTGCCGCGCATGTTGACGACTGTGATTTTGCTTGCGGCGTTGCTGGCGTATGTGGCCGTGGCAGAGCAGCGGGCACCGGTGTTGCGGGCGGGTTTGATGGCGGGAATTGTGGTGCTGGCGAATCTGTTATACCGGAGACTGGATATCTTGAATTCGGCAGCAGTGGCGGCGGTGATCCTGCTGGCGGCGAGGCCGGCGGAGCTGTTTGACACGAGTTTTCAATTTTCGTTACTGGGCATTGGGTGTATCGCGGCAATTGCGCTGCCGTTGCTGGAGCGGCATGTGCAGCCGTACGTGAGCGCACTGAACGGGTGGAGGGATGTGACGCGAGATGGAGCGTTTTCGGCGGAGCAGGCGCAGTTTCGGCTGGATTTGCGGGACTTTACGAGTGGCGTGGTATCGCGTCTTAAACAAAGAGGACACAGAGAAGGAGCACAGAGAACACGGACAAGAGGAGAGGAGCACGCATGGCGAGCCTGGGTGGAGGAGGCCGTACCCATTGGGATGCGGTGGGGGTTGCGGGGGGTGGAGTTGGCGGTGGTGTCGGTGGTGTTACAGATAGGGATGCTGCCGATGATGGCGAAGGATTTTCATCGGGTGACGTTGCAGGGGCCGGTGGTGAATTTACTGGCGGTGCCGCTGACGGGCGTGATTGTGCCGCTGGGATTTTTGACGGTGGGAAGCGGGATGGCTTGGCCGTGGCTGGGGCACGTGTTGGCGCGGCCGCTGGGATGGCTCGTGGCGCTGCAAAGCTACGTGGTGGGATGGTTCGCGGGGATGGCGCACGGAAGCTACCGGATACCTGGTCCGCCGGTCTGGGTGATGGCATTGTTTTTTACGTGCGGAGTGATTGTGGCGGCGTTTTTGCGAATCGAAAGCGACAGATGGAGGTGGATAAAGAGGGCGGCGATTGCGGCGGGCGTGACGGCAACGGTGGTGATTGCGACGTTTCCCTTCCCAGCGCGAGTGGGGCGCGGAAAGCTGGAAGTGGACGTGTTGGACGTGGGGCAAGGCGATTCGATCCTGGTGATTTCGCCGAAGGGGAGCACGCTGCTGATCGACGGAGGAGGGCGGTTCGCGGGAATTCGCGGCCACGAGGAGGCACCGGGACCGGATCCGGGAGAGGAGGCGGTGTCGGCGTATTTGTGGTCGCGCGGGATTCAGAGGCTGGACGCAGTGGCGCTGACGCACGCGCACCAGGACCATATTGGGGGATTAGCGGCGGTGTTGGAGAATTTTCGCGTGGGACAGTTATGGCTGGGACGTGAGACGCAGACGCCAGCACTAGCGCGCCTGAAGGAGGAGGCGGCGGAAAAGCACATTCTAGTGGAACACGAGTTGCGCAGGCAGAGCTTTGATTGGGACGGCGTGCGAGTGGACTTTTTGTGGCCGAAGATTGCGCCGACGGAAGTGGCGGCCGCCGCGAAGAATAACGACTCGCTGGTGATGCGGTTGCAGTACAAAGAACGCAGTGTGTTGCTGCCGGGAGATGCGGAGAAACAAGCGGAGCATGCGATGTTGGGCGAGGACGACCCGGAAGAGTTGCAGTCGGACGTTTTGAAGGTGGGACACCATGGCAGCAAAAATTCTTCGATGCCGGAATTCCTCGATCGGGTGGCGCCGAAGCTGGCAATCATATCGGCGGGGCAAGGAAATCCGTATGGGCATCCAGCGGCGGAGCTGCTGGAGAGGTTGAAGCAGAGGGGCGTAAGGATTTTGCGGACCGATGAGGATGGAGAAATCTCGGTGGTGACGGACGGACATGGCATCCGGGTGCAGTGGTTTAGGGGCTGCGAAGAAGCAGATACCGCCGAGGCGCAGGGGACGCAGAGGTGACGCAGAGGAATGAACAAATTTCACCACCGAGGCAGCAAAAGGCAAGAGAGTTAGCGGAGAGACTGGGCAGACTTATGGAGCCAAAGCCCCGCGCACAAAGACGGTGTGCGCAGCATCCAACTGATAGTCCAATGGAAATCTCCAATCTGGACCCTCCAGATAATCCATAAAAGCAAAAGCAGAAAGACGAAGCCGAGGGCGGCCTGGTGTTCGTGATTGCGGCGATATTGGGACCAGGAGAAGGCGCCGGGTTCGGTGGCGGAGGGTTCGATGGAAGAGACGGTGGATTGTCTGGCGGGGGTGAGGCGGGGAAAGAAAAGCGGGACGGATTGGGCGTAGGCGTCGAAGGCGGGGCCATGATGCCCGCGGAGTTCGAGTTCTTCGCGGCGCATGACAAACGTGTAGACGAGCGCGAAATACGCGAGAAGGAGAATCGCGGAGGCCCACGAACTCATGGCGATGGCGGCGCCGAGGGCGAGAATGCTGCTGCCGAAATAGAGGGGATTGCGCGTGTGGGCATAGGGGCCGGTGGTGGTGAGGACGGATTGCTTGTGGAGGTAGCCAGCGGCGTACGCGCGAATGACGAGACCGACGAAGCCAACGCAAGCGCCAATCAGGATGGAGCGCGGGATGGGACGCGAGAGGCAGAGAGCGAGGATGGCGAGAACGTAGCCGATGCGGACGCGCCAGCGAGCGAAGAAGTCGAGGAGAGTCATGCAGAGGCGGCCCGGATGAAGAAATGACGAGTGACACGAAAAGACAAAATAGAAAATGGAAAACCGAAAATAGCAGGGGGCATGGATCTGGAGGCCAAACGAGGGATCGGGTGCACTGGGAGGAGTGCCTGTGCTGCTGAAGGGAGGGCGCAGGCGGAAGCCTGTGCAATCACAGGGCGCGGAATCATGCGCAGGCTCCGAGGCGGAGGCGGACGGCGTCGAAGACCTGATCGACGGAAATTTTTAGCAGCGAGGGAGACGTTTGCGACTGGCGCTCGTGAGTGGTGGCGGCATCGGGAACGCGAAGGACGATGGGCTGTGGAGGATAGGGGCCGTTCCGCGCGGGATTGGTAGGACCGAAAATTGCGACGGCTTTGACGCCCAAAGCGACGGCGAGATGGAGCGGGCCTGTGTCTCCGCCGACAATACACTGGGCGCCTTGCAGAAGGGCCATGAGCGGACCGAGTTCGCCATCGTAGACGATGGGCTCGGCGCCGCCGCTGAAGGATTTGACGGCATTCGCGAGCGATTCTTCCCCCGGGCCGTAGTTAATTACGCAGCGCAGATTGAGATGCTGGCGAATTTTCAGGCAGAGCGCGCCGAAGCGTTCCGCCGGCCAGCATTTGGAGCGCCAGCCGCCGCCCGGGCTGAGGACGATGTAGCTTTCGATGCCCGCGGCTTTCCGATCGCGGCAGACGCGCTGGCGGTCGGCCTCGCTCACTTGCAATTGAACGCCAGCCACAGGACACGTTGCTCCGGCGCGGAGGGAAAGCTCGCCGTTCTGGTCCGCGATATGAACGCTTTTGACGCCGACGCGGTCGGAATAGAGGATGGGGACGCCGAACTCGCGGACGGTGGCGGAGGAGAAACCAATGCGCTTGGGAACGCGGCCAAGAAACGGAAGCAGGGCGGATTTCCACAGGCCCTGGTAGTCGATAGCCGCGTCGAAGGATTGCGCACGGATTTGAGAGAGAACGTCGCGGACGTTCGAGAGATCGCGGGAGTCGACCGGCCAGATTTCCGAGGCGAGATTGCTGGCGGCGACAAGACCGACCCAGCGGGGATGCGTGAGCCAGATGATTTCGGAACGCGGGAACGAGGAGCGAAGTGCGGAGACAGCGGGAAGGGTGTGAACGATGTCACCGAGCGAGCCGAGGCGCACAACGAGGAAGCGCGGCTCAGGCATGCGGCACCTTGCGGATCGCGTCGAAGAGCGAGCGGGTGGAGTGGTCTTTGGGATCGCCGACGATGGCGACGCGGATGCCGAGGCGATCAGCGACGGCGCGTTCGGGCACGGATTCGGGAGTGTAGTCGGTGCCCTTGACGTGGACGCCGGGACGAAATTCCTCGAGGAGCCCTTCGACGTTCGGCTCGGAGAAGATGACGACGTAATCGACCACGCGGAGCGCGGCAACGAGCAGCGCGCGGGCGTTTTCGTCGAGGACGGGGCGGCCGGGACCTTTCAGCCGGCGGACACTGGAATCGGAGTTCACGCCGACCACGAGGATGTCTCCTTGCTCTTTGGCGCCCGCGAGATAGCGGACGTGGCCGACGTGCAGCGTGTCGAAGCAGCCGTTGGCGAAGACAATGGATTGGCCGCGACGCTTTTCGTGGGCCAGGAGTTCTTTCAACTGATCGCGGGAGACAATTTTGGACAGGGCGGCGCGCATGGGTCAGGAATGTGCTCCGGAGGCGGAAGCGCGTATGGCTTCGAGAAGCTCAGCGCGAGAGGCAGTGGCGGTGCCGCGCTTCATGACGACCAGGCCGCCGGCGATGTTGGCGAGGTGAGCGGCTTCGAAAGGCGAAGCACCACTGGCGAGCCCGAGGGTGTAGGCGGCGAGAACGGTGTCGCCGGCGCCGGTGACGTCCACGGCTAGGTCGCTGCCGTGGATGGGAATGTGCGCCGTCGGCTTGCCAGGCTCGAACAGGGCGATGCCGTCGCGCCCGCGAGTGACGAGAAGAGACTGGAGATCCATAGCCGAGAGCGTGGCTCGGCCGCAGCGTTCGAGTTCGGCGGAATTTTTCCCGATGGAGGCATGGTGCAGCGCTTCCACTTCGCTCTCGTTCGGAGTGGCGGAGTGAATGCCGGCGCGGGAGAAATCGGTGAGGTGGTAGCGGGAATCGAGCGTGGAGATGAGGCGCTTGTGACGGGAAAGAAGTTTGCCAAGCGCGAAAGGATTGGCTGCACCGAAGCCGTAGTCGGAGATGGCCAGGGCGTCGGCTCCTTTGAGGGAACCCGCGAGCTGGGCGTGGATTTTCTTTTGAATTTCGGCGGGGAGTGGATAGCCCGGCTCATAGTCCACGCGAAGGACTTGCTGGGCGACCTTGTGAGCCCAGCCGGCGAGGAAACGGGTTTTGGTGGGCGTAGCCCAGTTTTTGACACGGAAGACGCCGGAGACATCGACTTTTAGCGCGCGGAAGTATTCGCGAAGGCGGTAGCCGGGTTCATCTTCGCCGACTGCAGTGATGGGAATGACTTTGGCGCCGAGAGCAGCGAAGTTGTTGGCGGCATTGGCGCCGCCGCCCGGTGCAATTTGCGTTTCGCGGTGCTTGAGGATCAGGACAGGAGCTTCGCGAGAGACACGCGTGATGTCGCCAATCTGGAAGGTGTCGGCGACGAAATCGCCGAGGACCACGATGGTTTTGGAGGAGAAGCGTTCGACGTATTCGGCGAGGGCGAGGAGATCCACGGACGGGGTGATGGCGGGCTTGGATGGCAATCGCTTCATGAAGGGTCCTTGAATGGGTTAAGGGGAAACATACGGGAACAGCGGGGAGTATTCAAGGCGGGGAGCAAAAAGGCAGTGGCGAGTGGCGAGTGAGGAGCGGCAAGGAAGAGGGGGCGAAAATAGAAAATAGGAAATGGAAAATTGCAGGGCGCAACGCGCGGAATACCTCTGGAGGTTACACAGGCAGATGAAAGGGGGCGAGCGTCCAGAGGCGAAGAACCAAACAAAGGCTGCAATCGACGACGACCGCGGCCGGGGCAGGCAAGAATGGGGGCGACCATTCGCGAACGGTCAGAAATATCTGAGTTGGAAACCTCAAATTTCGGCCCGGTCTCAAGCAGGTCTCTGCTTACTCCTCGCCATTCGACACTTGTCACTCGCCACTTGTTCCATCCGGTAAACCTCGTCCAGTCGCTGTTAGGCAGGGTGCACCTCCTGAGCGAGGGAGGAGAGGACGGATTCGACCATGGGAGGAGTGACGGCGGTCATGCAGCGATGATCGGTGGGGCAGCGGCGGAGGAAACAGGGGCTGCAATAGGGCTTTTGCTGGACGAGGGAGGCGCGCGGGGTGACGGGCGAGGTGCCGCGAGGATCGGTGGGGCCGAAGATGGCAACAACGGGAAGACCCACGGCGGCGGCAACGTGCATGGCTCCGGAATCGTTGCCGAGAAAGAGATGGCATTGGGAGAGAAGCGCGGGAAGATCGGCGATGGAGGTTTTGCCGGTGAGGTCGATGGGAGGCTTGGGGAGATTGGCAGCGATGGCGGCGGAGACGGGGTGTTCGGCTGGAGTGCCGAAAAGGATGACGTCGGCGTCGCGCTGCACGAGGAAGGCACCGAGCGCCGCGGCAAAACGTTCGGGAGGCCAGCATTTGGCGGAGCCGTAGGAGGCGCCGGCAGCGACGGCAATGCGGAGCGCATGGGGGCGCGCGCCCGCTTCGAGGAGGATTTCCAGCGCGCGCCAGCGGGCAGCGCCGGAAACTTCGAGAGAGATGTGTGGAACGTCCGGTAGCTGGTCGAGCCAGCCGGCGCGGCGGAGGAGTTCGAGATAGTAGAACTTTTCGTGGGCGGGAATTTCGCCGGGCTTGGGAACGCGAATGGCTTTGGTGAGGAGCAGGCCGCGTGCGTCGCGGGCGTAGCCGATGCGTTCGGGGATTTGCGCGCGCCAGGCAAGCCAGGCGGCGTCGAAGGCGTTCTGGAGAAGAAGAGCTACGTCAAATTTGCGGGCGCGGAGTTCCCAAATGAGCTTTTCGCGGCCGGGCCAGCCGTGATGTTCGCGATTGGAATCGTAGGGGATAAGCTCGTCGGAGACTTGCTGATCGCGATAAATGTCCGCGACGTAAGGGCGGGCGACAATGCTGATGCGCGCTTCGGGATGGCGCTGACGAACGGCGCGAATGGCGGGCAAAGCGAGTATGGCGTCGCCGACCCAGTTTGTGGCGCGAATCAGGATGTTCATGCCGCGGCGCTCCTGGCATCAAGTGCGGAATGGATGGCGGCGAGGAAAGCATCTTGCTGGGAGATTTCGAGATCGATGATGACGAGGAAAACCGGAAACTCGTTGAAGGCGAGTCCAGCCAAATTTTGCGCGTCTTTTTCGGTGGTGAGGAAGGCTTTGACGCCGGCGGCACGGGCGGCGGCCTGAAGTTCGTCGGCATCGCGCTGATCGTAACGGTGGTGGTCGGGAAATTCGCTGGCAAGGGCGAGGGGAAGATTCCAGTTTTTCAGGTCCTGAAAAAAGGCGCGAGGGTTGCCGATGCCGCAGAAGGCATAGAAGGGACCGGCGCCGATTTCGGCGGCCGCCAGGGTCTGAATGCCAGCGCCGAGGCGGCGAAAGCCAAGCAGGCGGGTGGAAGCGGAAAAGACAGGAAAGTTTTGAAGTATGGCGACGGCCGCCTGGGTCTGCGGGGAGGTTTCGGCGCGCGTGAGGACGAGAATATCGGCGCGCTGCATGGCAGAGAGGGGCTCGCGCAGCGGTCCGGCCGGGAGAAGGAGCTGGCGGTTGAGGGGCTGCGAGGCGTCGAGAAGGAGGATGTTGACGTCGCGGGCAAGCGGAAGGTGCTGGAAGCCGTCGTCGAGAAGGAAGAGGTCCACGGCGGATTCGAGTTGCTTGCCTTGGGCGTAGCGATCCGGGCCCACACCGAAGAGAGCGCGATTCTGGAGGCGGAATTTCATGAGTTCGATTTCGTCGCTGGTGCCGGAGGAACCTTTGTAGCCGCGGGAGAGAATGGCGAGGCGCTTTCCTTCGGCGAGAAATTTTTCGGCGAGCCAGATGACCATGGGAGTCTTGCCGGTACCGCCAACGGTGAGATTGCCGACGCTGACGACCGGGCGAGTGAGGCGCTTCGGTTGAAGGTAACCCTTTTCGTAGAGCCAGACGCGGAGGCGGGTGAGATCGCCATAGAGCACCGAAAGCGGCCAGAGGAGCAGGCGCAGCCACGGCGGAAGATTCATTTCGCGAGACCACCAAGGTGTCTGGAGATTTCTGCCACGGCGCGATCGAGGGCACCGCGGCTGGTCTCGACGAGTTGTTTCGCGGCGTCGCCCATGCGCTGCATTTTTTCGGAGTCCTTGAGCAGGTGGATCATTTCGACACCGGCGTCCTCCGGGCTTTCGACCTGAATAGCGGCTTGCGATTCCACAAAGCGCGCAGCCACGGAGGCGAAATTTTCCATCGAAGGCCCGAAAACCGGGACTTTGCCGAAAGCGGCGGGTTCGAGAATGTTGTGGCCGCCGGAATTGACGAGCGAGCCGCCGACAAAGACACCGTCGGCGAGGCGATAGAGAGAAGCAAGCTCGCCGATGGAATCAAGGAGAAGGACAGAGGCATCATCAGGAATGGAATTCTGGTTGCCGTTTGGGCTGGCGCCGGGGCCGGGGAGAGCAAGCTCGGAACGGCGAACGAATTTGCGATGAGATTCTTCGATGAAATCAGCGGCGGCGGAGAAACGTTCGGGTTTGCGCGGGGCAAGCACGAGGAGAGCCTTGGGAAAATCGCCCTGGACGACGCCGAAAGCGATGAGTGCGAGGGGTTCTTCGGTGGCGACGACACTGCCCGCCACGATCAGTGGACGACGATTGCGGCGCTGGCACTCTGCCTCAAGCCACTGGGCGAGCGGCGTGGGAGCGGGGAGCTGCTGGTCATATTTCAGGTTCCCGCTGACGAGCACGCGATCGGCAGGAGCGCCGAGGGCCTTGACGCGGTCAGCGTCTTGTTGCGTCTGCATGAGAAACGCGGTGACGCTGGAGAGCGCGGACGAAAGCAAGGGTTTTAGATAGAAGCCGAAAGCGCCGAGGTAGCTTTGCCAGCGAGCAAAGGAACGATCGGAGATGCGGCCGCTGACGAAGAGAACGGGAATATTGCGGCTGGCGGCTTCGCGCAGGAAGTTGGGCCAGATTTCGGTTTCGAGGATGACGACGAGGGCAGGCTTGACGGCGTCGAGGACGCGGCGAACGCAGAAGACCCAGTCGAGGGGGAAATAGATGACGGCATCGGCGAAGGGCATGTGTTCCTTGGCCAAAGCAAATCCGGTGAGGGTGGTGGTGGAGATGACCAGTGGAAGCTGGGGATAGGTGTCTTTGAGGCGTTTGGCGAGGGTGACGGCGGAAAGGGCTTCACCAACGGAGACGGCGTGAATCCAGATGGCGCCGGGGCGATTGGCGGGGAGTTTCTCGAGGGCGGGAATGGAAAAGCCGAGACGTTGGGTGAGATTCGAGAGATATTTGCCGTGACGAAGGCCCTGGACGAGCCAATAGGGCGACGTCAGCAGGGCGGCGAGGCCCATCAGAAAGCTGTAGAGAAAGTACACTCGATGTGACTCCGATACTAACCGGATTGCTGTATTGTGGGCAGCAAGGACTTCGCACCTTGGCCCTGATAAAGCTCTTATCTGACTTCCCCTGCTGCAACAGCGAGCTGAGAGAATTTCAGTTGGTTGCAGGCAGCCAGGCTGCACAGGCAAGAGTGCCTGTGCCACAGCCGGGGAGCAACCCCGCCCCCGCTGAAAGAATCGAAGGCCTCAGGATGCAAACAGTTTATTATAGCCCGATGAGAAAAATCCTGGCTTGGTCCATGGTGGTGGCGGGGTTGTGCGGCGCCCGAGAGGCGAGCGGCCAGCAACAGAGCGCGCCGATGCGAACGTCGATCGTGGATTCGCATGAAGGCGTGACCATAGGCGTGGACCCGTGGACATCCGCGGGCAGGTACCATGGCAAATTCCCGAAGAAAAATCCGTACACGGGCGGAGTCCTGGCAATCCATCTGACAATTCGAAACGACAATGACGAGCCGATCCGATTGAATCGCGGGCGGATCCGGCTGGTGGTGCAACTGGACGAAGACAATAAGCAGGAACTGGAACCGCTGAATGCGGACGACGTTGCAGACGCGGTGTTGCTGGAGAATCACCAGAAAGATCCTACAATCCGCAGGAGCCCGATTCCTTTGCCGACATCCCATGCGAAACCGACGCGAGACAAAAAGTGGGAAGAATTGCGCGACGATTGCCAGAACGCGGCGCTGCCATCGCCGGTGATTGCGCCGCACAGCACGATGGAGGGGCTGGTGTATTTCGATGTACGCAGCGAATGGGATTTACTGGAGAATGCGCGCTTGTATATTCCGGATCTGGAACGCATGACGACCAAGCAGGCGATTTTGTATTTCGATATCGGATTCAGCCAGGAATCCAACAATTAACAATTCGTTTGTGGGAACGTGATTTGCCCGCTTCGGCGGCGTCGGCTACCATGGGTGTGCGAAAACTTTTTTGAAATATTGGAATTCATGGAAAACCTGCTCGAACAATTAAACCCGGAACAGCGGCTGGCGGCGGAAACGACTGAAGGGCCCGTATTGATCCTAGCGGGCGCAGGGACCGGAAAGACGCGCGCGATTACCTTTCGAATGGCGAATCTGATCACCAAAGGGATGCCAGCGGAAACGATCCTGGCGGTGACGTTCACGAATAAGGCCGCGGAAGAGATGCAATCGCGCGTGACGGACCTGCTGCTGCGCGCGGGCGTGCCGCCGGAGCGGCCATGGATTTCGACGTTTCATTCCCTGTGCGCGAGGCTGCTGCGCCGGGAAGCGGCGAGCGCGGGACTTCCCAAGGATTTTGCGATTTACGACGACGACGACCAGCTTGCGGCCGTGAAACTGGCGATGGCGAAATTGAAGATCGACGAGGACGGACTGACACCGCGGAACGTGCTGGGCCGGATCAGCTATGCCAAGAACCACGCGCAGACGCCGGAGCAGGTGCGCGCGGAGGCGTTCGGACCGGACACGAGGAAAGTGGCGGACATTTATGCCGGGTACGAGCAACTGCTGAAACAGAGCAACGCGGTGGATTTCGACGACCTGCTGCTGCGATCGGCGCGCTTGCTGCGTGAGGAGCCGCAGGTGCGGGAGCGGTGGCGGAAGCGGTTTGCATACCTGCACGTGGACGAATATCAGGACACGAATCGCGTGCAATACGACCTGCTGCGATTGCTGACCAACGAGCGGCAGAACGTGTGCGTGGTGGGCGACGAGGACCAGTCGATTTACCGGTGGCGCGGAGCGGATGTTTCGATTCTGCTGAGCTTTTCGCAGGACTTCCCCGCCGCGAAGGTGATCCGGCTGGAGCGGAATTACCGGTCGACGCAGACGATTCTGGATGCGGCGGGCGCAGTGGTGGCGAACAATCCGGACCGGCTGGGCAAGACGCTGCGCGCGCAGAACGAAGCGGGCGGCAGGCTGCGGTATTTCGAGGCGCGGGACGCGCAGGCGGAGGCGGAGTTCGTTGCCGGGGAGCTTGAGAGACTTTTGAGCGACGATGCGGACCAGACCTGCGCGGTGGAGTACCGGACGAACTTCCAGTCGCGATCGTTTGAAGAAGCGTTCCGGCGGCGCGGGTTGCGCTACAAGCTGGTGGGAGGATTCAGTTTTTACAATCGAGCGGAAGTGAAGGACGCGCTGGCGTACGTGCGGCTTGCGCTGCACCCGGAGGATGACGTTTCGCTGCTGCGGGTGCTGAACGTGCCGGCGCGAGGGATCGGGAAAACGACCGTGGATGCGCTGCGGGACACGGCGCAGAGGGAGTCGCTGTCGTTTTGGGATGCGATGGAATCGCTGATGACGAATCCGGCGTCGAGCCGCGCGGTAGCGCCCCTGCGTGCGTTTCGGGAATTGATTGTGCGTCTGGCGGAAGCGTACGCGACGAAAGAGCCGGCGGATTACATGCGGTTTGTGCTGGAAGAGACCGGCTACATGGACATGCTGAAGGACCGCAACACTCCGGACGACGTGGCGCGGATCGAGAACCTGGAAGAACTGGTGCGCGCGCTGGCGGAGGCGATGGACGCGGGGGAAACATTCACGGATTTTCTGGACGCGGCGGCACTGGTAAGCGACGCGGATTCGTTCGAGGGAAAACCGGGCGTGACGCTAATAACTTTGCATAGCACGAAGGGGCTGGAGTTCGATCACGTGTTCCTGACAGGGATGGAGGATGGAATTTGCCCGCACAGCCGGTCGCTGAACGAAGAGAAAGGGATCGAGGAAGAGCGGCGACTGGTGTACGTGGGAATGACGCGGGCGAGGAAGACGCTGACCTTGACGCGCGCGGTCTACCGGCGGGTGTTTGGAAACGAGCAGCAGATGCGGGCGTCGCTGCCGTCGCGGTTTTTGAGCGAAATCCCGAGCGAGTTGGTGGAGACGGTGCGCGGATCGATGGCGGAGATTGGCGAGACGCGGCGATACGAGCCCGATCCGGAGTATTCGTATTCGGCGGAGGAGTTCACGCGGCGGGTGCGAGGATTGCCGACGCCGGCGCAGAAAATGGCGCCGCGGAGAACCGAGCGGTCAACGACGCCGTCGTTTGGACGGCCGGCGATGAGGCGCGGCGGGCAAGCCGATTCGATGCTCGGAACGAAGGTGCGTCATCCAGAGTATGGAGTAGGGACGGTGGTCGGCGTGGAAGGCGATGAGGATGACCGGCGGGTGAGCGTGAGTTTTCCCGGGCGCGGGACGAAGAAGTTTGTGGAACGGTATGCGCAGTTGCAGCAGGTGTAGGCTGCCGCGCGGACGGGCGAAAATAGACAGTCGAAAATGGCGGCCAAGCAGGTGGATCGTGCGAGGACGGCAGGCCGGCAAGAATGCCGGCGGCGTGGCGCACCTGGATCGTAAGACCTACCCTAGGCGCAAACAACGCGCAAACAACGCGCAAACGATGTGTCAGCCGCAAGTTCAAGGGTTGAGCGCGTGACTCGCGATAGGAGCAAAGTCGCTTCCAGGGGAGGCAAACGTGCGTGTGCCACAAGTTGCGCGGGGGGCGAAGTCGCGATAGATTGGGGCGTCATCATTCCCACATGGCGTATCCGGGCTGAAACAGGGTGCGCGGCCCATACTCGGCCGCAGGGGCGCCCGGATGCGAGCGGAGAGCATGGGTGGACCCACAACTTTTCCGGTGTAAGAACATCGATCAACTGATCGCAGACGCAGAACACCCAGAACGCCGACTAAAGAAAACCCTCGGATGGATCAGCCTGACAGCGCTGGGCATTGGCGCGATCATCGGCACGGGAATATTTGTACTGACGGGCACGGCGGCGGCGGGAGAAGAGGTATTGGTACCCTCCCTGATGAAGGCGCCGGTGCTGGACGTCTTGCTGCACGGGAGTCATGCCCTCGGCGCCGCAGGCCGCCCGGGAGCCGGGCCAGCCATAGCAATCTCCTTTTTCATGGTGGCGGTCGTGTGCGGGTTTGCGGGCCTTTGCTACGCGGAACTCGCGTCCATGATCCCAATTGCGGGAAGCGCGTACACCTACACGTATGCAACGATGGGCGAGCTGGTTGCATGGATCATCGGCTGGGACCTGATTCTGGAATACGCCGTGTCGAACATGGCCGTGGCGGTGGGCTTTTCCGCGTATGTGAATAGCCTGCTCGGCACATTCGGGATTCAACTGCCGGAGACGTTGAGCACGCCAGCGTATCAGCCGGGAACGGGGTGGCTGCCGCACTTCAATCTGATCGGGTTCCTGATTGTGATGTTGCTGACCGTGCTGCTGGTGACGGGGATCAAGGAGTCCGCGACGTCGAACAGCATCATGGTGGGCGTGAAACTGGTGGCCATTTTTGTCTTCATTCTATTCGCGTCCAAATATATCAAGCCCATCAACTGGAAGCCGTTCGCACCAAATGGGTTTCAGGGAATTTTGACGGGCGGGGCGATCGTGTTTTTCAGCTACATCGGGTTTGACTCCGTATCGACCGCGGCGGAGGAGTGCCGCAACCCAAAGCGGGACCTGCCGCTGGGGATCATGACGTCGTTGCTGATCTGCGCGGCGCTCTACGTAGGCGTGGCCGTGGTGCTGACAGGAATCCAGCCCTACCATATCTTCAAGGGTGATGCGGCGCCGGTGGCCACGGCGCTGCACAACATCGGACTGGATCGCCTGCAACGATGGGTGACCATCGGCGCGCTGATGGGAATGATCTCTTCCCTGCTGGTGTATCAGTACGGGCAAGCGCGGGTGTGGTTCGCGATGTCGCGGGACGGGCTGCTGCCCTCTGCATTTTCAAAAGTACACGCGCGCTTCCGGACGCCGCACTTCGCGACGTGGATTGCGGGGTTTGTGGTGGGGATTCCGGCAGGCATTTTCGATATCGGGACGCTGGCGGATCTTTCGAATATCGGGACGCTGTTCGCGTTTGTGCTGGTGGCGATCGCCGTACTGGTGCTGCGCAAGACGCAACCCGACCGCGCGCGCGGGTTCCGTGTGCCGCTGGTGCCGCTGCTGCCCTGGCTTTCGATTGTGACCTGCGTGCTGCTGATGGCGAGCCTGACGCTGGAGAACTGGATCCGTTTTTTTGTGTGGCTGATTATCGGACTTGTGATTTACTTTGCGTATAGCCGTCATCGGAGCGCGCTGAATCCCGCCCCAAAGGTTTAAACTTTCTGGCATGCAATGGCATCGCGATTTCTGGTACAGCAGAGCGGCGGCGATAGTTGCGGTCTTGCTCCTGGGCTGCCTATTGTCGCCGGGGCGAGCGCTAGCCTGGGGAGAGAATGCGCAAAAGCTGATCATAAATCGCGCGGTGGACACGGTCCCGAACGAACTCCGGCCGTTTTTTGAGAACAACCGAAAATTCCTGATCGACCATGTGGACGACCCGCTGGGATTGATTGACGAGCATCCCTGGGAGCGTAACAACCATTTCGTCGAATTGGACAAGTACGGAAAGTTTCCGTTTGAAGCGCTGCCGCGCAACTATAAAGCGGCGATCGAGAAGTACGGGAAGTCGAAGATATTGTCGACCGGGGTGTTGCCATGGCAGATCGGGGTTTACAGCGAGAAGCTGACGGAAGATTTTCGCGCCGGAAAATGGGAACAGGCGAAGATGGACGCGGCATTCCTGGCGAACTTCGTGGCCGAGGCGCACGACCCCTTCAACACGACGGAAAATTTCGACGGGCGGCTGACGGGGCAGAATGACGTGAACGACCGGTTCAACAATGTGCTGATAGCGCGATATGGGTCGTTTTTCCCTCTGAGTCCGCGCGACGCGTTTTTCGTCAGCGACCCGACGGACTATGCGTTTGAAGCATGCCTGGAAGCGCACAGTCTGGTGGAATCGATATTGCTCGCGGATCGTCACGCCAAGAAGGGGCTGACCTCGTATACGGACGAGTATTACGACCGGTTTTACAATTTGACCGCGGCATCGCTGATCCGGCAACTTTCGGATGCCGCGACCGATGTGGGCTCCTACTGGATGACAGCGTGGGTGAATGCGGGGAAGCCGGCATTGCCGCGGTAGCGCGGGAGCGCAGTAATCCGGGATCAGCGATAAGTAATCAGAAAGAAAGACCAAAACTGGATATTTCGTGTTTGGTACCTGAAGTGTCAAAGATCCCTCTTCCTAAACATATTGCTCTCCTGCCCAAGGCGGAGCTACATCTGCATTTGGAGGGATCGATCCGGCCGCAGGTGGCGGTGGCGCTGGCGGCGCGGCACCACGTGCGCCTAACAGAAGACGAGGTGCGAGGAAGATATTCGTACACTGATTTCGCGGGTTTCCTGGACGCGTTCAAATGGGTGACCTCGTTTTTGCTGGACCCGGGGGATTTTGCGCTGCTGGCGGAGGATCTGGCGGAGCAACTTTTGGCACAGAGGGTGGTGTACGCGGAGGTTACGCTTTCGGTGGGGGTGATGTTATTGAGGAAGCAGCGGCCAGAAGCGAATTTCGAGGCGATGTTGAGAGCCGTTGAAGGATATGAGAAACGCGGTTTGCGGATGAATTGGGTGTTCGATGCCGTCCGGCAGTTCGGGGCCGAAGCCGCAATGCAGGTGGTGGAGGCGGCGAAACAGTGCTGCTCTGACCGGATTGTGGCATTTGGGATTGGCGGTGACGAACTGAGTTTGCCGACGGTGGAGTTCCGCAAAGTGTATGAGCGGGCGAGGGAGCACGGATTGCACCGGCTGATTCATGCCGGGGAGATTGGCGCACCAGAGAATATTCGCGAGGCCATTGAAATTCTGGGTGCGGAACGAATCGGGCACGGAATCACGGCAGTTCTGAGCGAGGAGCTGATGGACTCGCTGGCGGAGCGACAGATTCCTTTGGAACTTTGCCCAAGGAGCAACTTGTTCACCGGAGCGCTGGCGAAGTTGCGCAAGCAAAGCGATGTGGGACTCGACAAACATCCATTACCGGAGCTGATGAGACGCGGAGTGCCTGTGACACTATCCACGGATGACCCGGCGATGTTCCATACGACGCTGGAAGAGGAATACGGAGCGGCACATTCGGCGATGGGGCTCACAGAGGAGGAGTTGAACAGGCTGGTGGATAGCAGTTTTCGACATGCGTTTGGATGGGAGAAATCAGAGATCGGTAATCAGACTGAATGAGAAGCAGGCGGCGTAAAGCCGCTTCTGCACTTTCGGGCAGGATGAAGGCGCGAGAAGGAATTGCTATACTGGCTGGCATGAAAGCACATGTATGGGTAATGCCGAAACGGACGGTTCTGGATCCGCAGGGAAAAACGATCCAGCAGGCCCTTTCGAGCCTGGGTTACGCGCAGATTTCGGATGTGCGGCAAGGGAAGTTTTTCGTGCTGAATCTCGAGGGGTGGAACCGGGACGAGGCGCAAAAACAGGTCGAGCGGATTTCCAAAGAGGTGCTGGCCAACCCGGTGATCGAGGAATACCGATTCGAGATCGTGGACTAAACCAGTAGCCAATGCAAATAACCCTTCCTCCATTTTCCGCGCTTTTGCGGGGACGCTCGCCCCTGTGGGGAATCACATTAATTTGCGCACTGCTGCTGTGGATGGGGGGTTGCCAGAAGGTGGAACGCACCAACGACCCGAAGCTGAAACCGCTTCAGGAGATGCTGGACGCGCAATTGCCGGCCGGCACGCCGGAGTCGAAGGTGCTGACGTTCCTGGACAATCGCGGGTATCCCGTGTTGCCTTCGGGAGAGCCCGGAACCATCGTGACCAGCATCCGGCACATCGACCAGCAGACGGTGACGCCGGTGACGGCGCGCGTGACTTTTTATTTTGACGCGAACCGCAAGTTGAACACCTACGAGCTGCAACGCACGTTCAATGACCCGCTGCCTAAAGCGAAAGAACAACCAGCGGAGGCTCCTCCCGCCGAGCCGCAGCAGCTGGCGCAACCCAACCCGCAGTAACTCCGCTGCGCCAGAGTATGTCTTTTCCCGCGCGCCCTAGAGGCGCGTGTTACCCTGAAACTATCCATCTGAGGAGAGCGTCCGCATGTGCGGGATTGTCGGCTATATCGGCCCGAAAAAAGTAGTGCCCGTGATTATCGAGGGACTGCGGAAGCTCGAATACCGCGGCTATGACTCCGCGGGGATCGCCGTTGTGAATGCAGCGGGAAAGATCGAGATTCGCCGGGCGCCGGGAAAACTGAAAAATCTGGAAGAGGTATTGCGCGAGTCGCCGATCGAGGGAACTTACGGAATCGGGCACACGCGCTGGGCGACGCACGGGCGGCCGACGGAAGAGAACGCACACCCGCACCGCGACTGCACCGGGCAATACGTGGTGGTGCACAACGGGATAATCGAAAATTACCTGGAGCTGAAGGAGAAACTACAGGGCGAAGGCCACAAGTTCGCCACGGAAACGGATACGGAAGTGGTGGCGCACCTGGTGGAGAAGTACGCGAAGGAGCTGCCGTTCGAAGAAGCGGTACGGAAAACGCTGAAGGACCTGCGCGGGATTTATTCGCTGGTGTTTTTGTCGGCGAAGGATCCGCAGAAGCTGATCGCCGCGCGAATTGGACCTCCTTCGGTGATTGGACTGGGCGAAGGTGAATTTTTCGTCGCCAGCGACATTCCGGCGCTGCTGGAGCACACACGGAAGATTTTCTTCCTGGCGGACGGCGACGTGGCCGTGCTGAGCCGCGACGGAGTGCGCGTGACGGACGTAGATGGCAAGCCCGTGGAGCGGCCGGCCCATCACGTAGCCTGGGATCCGATCATGGCCGAAAAGGGCGGCTACAAGCATTTCATGCAGAAGGAGATTTTCGAACAGCCGCGGGCAGTGCGCGACACACTGCTGGGCCGGATTTCGCAGGACACCGGGAAAGTGTTCCTGGACGAAATGGCGATTACAGAGAAGGAGTTCCGCGAATTTCAGAACGTGCGAATTCTGGCCTGCGGGACGAGCTGGCACGCGGGGCTGGCGGGAAAGTTCCTGATCGAGCGGCTGGCGCGCCTGCCGGTGGAGGTGGATTACGGCAGCGAGTTCCGGTATCGCGACCCGATCATTGACGGACGGACGCTGGCGGTGTGCATCAGCCAGTCCGGCGAGACGGCGGACACGCTGGCGGCGCAGCGGGAGGCGAAGCAGAAGGGGTCGCCGAGCCTGGCGATCTGCAACGTGAAAGGCTCGATGATTACGCGCGAGGCCGCGGGGACAATCTTGACGCACGCGGGGCCGGAAATTGGCGTGGCGTCGACGAAGGCGTTCACGTCGCAACTGGCGGCGCTGGTGCTGCTAGGGTCGTACCTTGGGCAGGCGCGCGGAAAGCTTTCCGAGGATGCGGCGCGAGCGTTGATGCTGGAGTTCACACGAATTCCGCACAAGATGGAGACGATTCTGCAGGCCGAGGAGACGGGGTTTTACGAAAATTTGGCGCGGCAATTCTTCCGGCAGTCGGATTTTCTCTACCTGGGACGCGGGATTCATTACCCGATTGCGCTGGAGGGCGCGCTGAAACTGAAGGAAATTTCCTACATCCATGCGGAAGGCTATCCATCGGGTGAGATGAAGCACGGACCGAACGCGCTGATTGACGAGAATTTGCCGGTGGTGGTGCTGGCGACGCGGGATGAAACGGATCCAGCTTCGATGACCCTGTATGAAAAGAGCGTTTCGAACATCAAAGAGGTGAAGGCACGAGACGGGATTGTAATTTCGGTAGTGACCAGGGGAGATCGACTGGCGCGGGAAGCGTCCGATCACATCATCGAGCTGCCGCCGGCGCCGGATTTGCTTGCGCCGCTGCTGGAGATTATTCCGTTGCAGCTTCTGGCGTATCACATTGCGGTGCGCAGAGGGTGCGACGTGGACCAACCGAGAAATCTGGCGAAATCGGTGACAGTGGAGTAGGCAGACGTTAAAGGCGGCCCGCATCGGAAGGCGCGACCTACGCGAACAAGCGGAGCATAGCCATTTCCGGGTGCACAATGCTGGGCAGCCAGGATGCCGGCGCTACCAAGAAAGAAAATCGGCTAGAATTGGAGCATGCGATCACGCCTCCACGTCTTGCTGGTGGTAGCGCTCCTTCCCTTCCTTGCCGCACCTGAAGTGCGGGCACAAACCGCGGCACTAAAAGAAGTACACGTGGAAGGCTTGAAGCACCTGACCGAAGCCCAGGTGATTTACCTTTCCGGGCTGAAGACCGGTTCGCAAGTGGGCCGCAGCGACTTGCAGGAAGCCGCCGACGCGCTGGTACGAACGGGACTTTTCGCGAAGGTGACCTACAAATTCGACACCAAAATGGAAGGGGTTTACCTGACGTTTCAAACGGAAGAAAATCCGCTGCTGCTGGTCTCTTATGACAACTTTCCGTGGTACGACGATTCGGAGATCGATGCGGCCATCCAGAAATTGCTGCCCTTTTACGACAGGCATTTGCCGGAAGCAGGCGAGGTGGTGGAACGGGCCGCGGATGCCCTGAAGCAACTGATCGCGGCGCGGGAGCCACACGCGGACGTGACGCATCAGGTGGTCTTAAGCCCACTCGCGGATGGATCGGAGCAACAGTTCAGCGTCGTCGGATTGGTGCCGAAGATCGCGAGCGTGCAGTTCAGCGACGCCACACTTGCCGAGGATCCGGCGGTGCGGACGCACCTGGGAGAGATTCTGAATCATCCGTACTCGCGATTGAATATAGATTTGTTCCTGGCAGAAGAGATTCGTCCGATTTACCAGCAAAAGGGCTATTTGCAGGCAAAGATCGGGCCGCCGGAAGTCCGGCTAACGGGAGATCCCAACACGCAGAAGCTAACAGACCAGATTCCGGTGTACGTGCCGTGCGCGCCCGGAGCGATTTACAAGTGGAAAGGCGTGGATTGGAAGGGCAACGCCGCGATTTCGACGATTACGCTGACGAATTTGCTGGGGATGAAGGCGGGCGAAGTGGCAAACGGGCAGGCCATCTTCGGGTCGTGGGATCGCGTGCGGGAAGAATACGGGGAGCGCGGGTATCTGGAGGTGAAAGTGACGCCGACACCGGTTTACGATGATGTGGCGCACACGGTTTCCTACGATGTGGAGGTGAACGAAGGCATCCAATATAAGTATGGGTCGATGACGATTTCCGGAATGTCGTTGAGCGGGGAAAAGATGATCCACGACGCATGGACGGCGAAGCCGGGCGACGTGTTTAACAAGAAGATGTTCGAGGATTTTCTGATTCAATTGGAATCGCACAAAGAGAAAATATTTCGGGATTTGCCGGTGCATTACGACACCGTGGGTCATTATTTGCAGACCGATCCGGCAAAGGGAACCGTGGAAGTGTTGCTGGATTTTAAGTAAACATGAAGTTAGGGGAAAATAAGAGAACAAACCAACGCGGGGATGAGTGTGCTTGCATTTCAGGTTGAGAGCGCGGACCGGCTGCACGGGAAGGAGCGCCACTGCCACGGCGGAATATGGAAATGCTGGTAAACATACGGATGGATGAGGCGTCGGAGGCGGTGGCCGACGGGAAGGAACGCGCGCTGTTGGCGCGGCTGGCGAAGCTGCCTTCGGTGGTTGTGGCGCTTTCGGGCGGGATTGATTCGGCGTACCTGGCGTGGGCGGCGGATCGCGCTCTGGGAGAGAAGGCGCTCTCGGTGACGGCACTGTCAGAAAGCTACTCGGCATACGACCGAGAACAGGTGAAAGCACTCGTGAAGGCCACAAGGGTGCGGCACGAATACATTGCGACCCACGAACTGGAAAATCCGGCGTACCGGGCGAATGCAGCGGACCGATGCTACTACTGCAAAGACGAGCTTTTTTCAGCACTGGATCGATTGGCGAAGGAACGAGGCATTGCGGCCGTGACGTACGGCGTGAATGCCGACGATGCGTCGGACTTCCGGCCCGGGCAGCGGGCGGCGGCCGAGCACCAGGTGCTGACGCCACTGCTGGAAGCGGGAATGCACAAGGCGGAAATCCGGCTGTTGGCGAAGCGAGCGGGAATTCCCTGCTGGGACCGTCCGGCTTCGGCGTGCTTGTCGTCGCGACTGCCGTACGGCACAGAAGTAACGCCCGAGCGGCTCTCGCTGGTAGAACGGGGCGAGGCGGCGCTGCGGGCGCTGGGATTCCGGCAGTTTCGCGTGCGACTGCACGACAAGCTGGCGCGGGTGGAATTGGACCAGAAGGAGATGCCTCGAGCCCAGGAGGCAGCGATGGCGGCCGAAATCGTGCGCAGCCTGAAGGAAGCTGGTTTCACCTATGTGGCTTTGGATTTAGAGGGTTACCGTCAAGGGTCGCTGAACGAAACGCTGCGCAAAGCGGCCGGAACATCCTAGGGGCTGCTAACGTATCTTTGCATAGGAGGGCCCGGCTGGCAGGGCACAATACTTTGATGAACAGACGACCCCTCAACCTCCCGTTCGCAGCGCTCCTAGGGATGGCTTTTCTCGGCATTTCGATCCCCATCCAGGCCAGCGAGAGCGCCACCTTTGACCGTTCGTTCCAAGTGACGGCGCCGGTGCGTCTGGAGCTGAATAACGCTTCCGGGAATACCGAGATTCGCGGCAGCGCTGACGGGGTGGTGCGAATTCACGGGAAAGTGACACCGGGAGGATGGTCGATTTTCGGCGGGGGTGCGAAGAGCGTGGATGAGGTGGCGGCGAATCCTCCTGTGGAGCAAAACGGAAATACGATCCGCATTGGAAAGAACGCTTCCTGGTTCAAGAACGTCTCCATCGACTACCAGATCGAGGTGCCGCACGGAACAGAGATCGATTCGGATGTTGCGTCCGGCGGCATCACGATTGACAACGTCAAAGGCCCGGTGAAAGCGGGTTCGGCGTCGGGGTATGTGCACGTGTATCGCGTGGACAGCGACACGTCGGTGAACGCAGCGAGCGGATCGATCGAAGTTTCGGGGATTGGGGGATTCTTGCGCGTGTCCAGCGCCTCGGGCGACGTAAAAATCGCGGACGTGAAAGGTGAGCTACGGGTGAGCGCAGCCAGCGGATCGATTCGCATCGAGCATCCGGGGGATCGCGTGGATGCTTCGGCGGCGAGCGGGTCGATTGAAGTCACGGACGCCAATAACGATCTGAAGATACACGCGATATCCGGCGCGATCCAGGTTTCGGGGAATCCGAGCGCAAACCGGTATTGGGAGTTGAAGACGGTGTCCGGATCGGTGGAGCTGCACGTACCGAAGAGCGCAGGTTTTCTGCTGTCGGCGGAATCGACGTCGGGAGACATCCGCACGAGCATTCCGGTGATACTGGAAGAGCAGAGCAAGCATTCGCTTCGGGCACATATCGGGGATTCGGCCGGGCGGGTGGAAGTGCATACGATTTCTGGAAGCGTGAACGTGGGCGGAGCGTGAGGAGAAGTCATAAGTCTTAAGTCATAAGTCTTAAGTCATAAGCCTTCTGTTTTAAGCGTTACGTGTATTGTTTTGATCTCCACGTCAGAGTTGTCCTCACTTCATATTTCAGACCACATCTGGATCTGTTGACATCCTGGCGGCGCAAAACTCCTCGAACGAGGAGCAGATCCCTCAGCCCGCAAAAACCGCGGAGGATTCGGGATGACAATTTCTCCCTTGCGCACGATAAAAAGGAAATCGACGGCGCCACTGAATCTCTCGACCTAGAGGTTTGACGTCTTTTACCGAGAGGCCGGGGCAACAGGGGCGTAAACCCGGTACAATGACAAGGTGAGAACTGGTCGCATATACGGAAGAGTCCTCGGGGCTAGTTCCCTCCTGATTTTTCTTGGGCTTCCGCCGACAATTTGGTGTCAGGAAAAGCCGGAGACGGTTCCGGATACACCAGCGCCAGCCGCGGATGGAAGAAAAAACTCCACCAAACAGGCGGCGGCGCATGAACTGGCGCAGGAACAACAAGAATTGCAGAAAGCCATTGACCAGGCCGGAAACGACCGCGCGGCGATGGTACGGAACCTGCGGGAGTTCCTGAAGAAGTATCCCGAAAGCTCGCAGCGGCCGCAGATTTACCGGGCGCTGGTGGAATCGAGCTTGCAGCTACGCGATTTTTCCTTGGCTACCGAATACGCGGAGCGCATGGTGGCGTTGAATCCGAACGACCTATCGATCAACGTGCTCTCGGTGCAATTGTTGGAGCGCTATGGCGACGCGGCAGGGTGGCGGCGCGCGGTGAATTACTGCACGCGAGTGCTGGAGATCGTGCAACGAGAATCGGCTTCGGACAAATCACCGCGGCAATCGAGCGAACAATTTGAAAAAGACAAGCAGCGCGACGAATCGGCGATCCTGGTCGTGCGCGGCAGGCTCTATCAGAAACTCAAGGAACCCAAAAAGGCGCAGGAGGATTTCCAAGCGAGTTACCAGATTCTGCCAAGTTCCAGCGCCGCGGAACATCTGGGAGAACTCGCCGAGATGCGGCAAGACCCGGCGACGGCGGTCCACGAATACGCATTGGCATTCGCGCTGGCGGATGGTTCACCGGGGAGCGCTTCGCGGCCCGAAGTACGGAAAAAAATCGGCAATGCCTGGAGGCTGGCGCACGGGTCTGAGGACGGACTGGGAGATTATCTGCTGCGTGTCTACGACGAGACCGCGGCGGCTAGCGCAGCGGCAAAAACCGCGCGAAACAAGGGATTGAAGGAGCCCTCGCAGTTTGTGCTGCGAAAAGTGGCGGATGGTTCGGAGTTCCCGCTTGCCGATACCAAGGGGAAAGTGGTGGTGATGAACTTCTGGGCTACCTGGTGCGGGCCGTGCCGGGAGTGGGAACCTCATTTTGAAAGAGTGGCGAGCCAGTTCGCGGACCGGGAAAAAGACGTGTTGTTTTTCGAGGTGAATTGCGACGAAGACGAAACGCTGGTGGGACCATACGTAGCGGAAGAGAAGCCAAAGTCGCCAGTGTTGTTTGCAGATGGGCTGGACGCGCTGCTGCAGGTGAATTCTTTTCCGACGACCGTGATTCTTGACCGGGCGGGCAAAATTGCTTATCGGGCGGAGGGTTTTGATCCGGATGGAGTGGATCAGACGCTGGCACAGGCGATTGAGAGAGCGATGAGTTCGAAGCCGTGAGGTGTAGGGCATAAGCTGTTAGCCATAAGCGACAAGCTGTGAGGAATTAGCCGTTAGACTGGCGCTGTTGAAATCCCGGCGGTGCAGGACGCCGGGAGCAAGAAGCAGATCCCTCACCCCGCAAAAACCGCGGGGATTCGGGATGACAATTTTCCCCACTGCGCACAATGAAGAGGGAAACGAACAGAACCTACTAAGCTTTAGCAAGAGAGCGGAGAGCGGTGGCGGGGATGGCAACTCGGCAGAAGCGGCATGCCCCTTCGCAAGGGTCAGGGCAAGAAGCCGCCCCTGCACAACGAAGAGCGGCGTGGCGAGCAGAACCATTGGGAGTACAACGCGCGAACCCCGCAGGAGGGCCCTAGGGAGAGGCGGCGTCGGCTTGCGTGGGGAATATTTCGGCGGTTTCGCGGGCGGCGAGGATGGTGTTGATATGGATTTGAACGGTGTCTTCGACGCGGCGAGCGTAGCCTCCGGCTTGCGCGGTGACCACAGGGATGCCGCGTTTGCGGGCTTCCTCGAAAACGCCCGCGTCGCGCCGCTTTAGTCCCTTCAGGGTGAGATTCAAGCCGCCGAGCTGGTCCTCGCAATAGGGATCGGCGCCTCCGACATAAAAGAGCATCTCCGGCTGAAACTCCTGGATTGATTTCTTCACCGCGGGAAGCAGGGCGGCAAGATAATCGTCGTCGCCCACGCCGTCTTCGAGATTGATATCAAGCGAGGAATGCGGTTTGTGAGCCGGGTAATTGTTGAGCTGATGGATCGAAAGGGTGAAGACCGAGCGATCCTTGGCGAAAATGGCGGCGGTGCCGTTGCCGTGGTGGACGTCGGTATCGACGACCATGGCGCGGTTGATTTCCCCGCGTGACTGCAGAGCGCGAATGGCGACGGCGACATCGTGAATGGCGCAGAAACCTTCGCCGTGGCCGGGAAAGGCGTGGTGGAAGCCGCCGCCGATGTTGCAGCCGAAGCCATCGCGCAAAGCGGATTCAGCGGCGACGATGGTGCCACCGGCGGCCAGCCAGAAGGCGCGGACAAGTTCGGCCGAGTACGGGACTTCGAGTTTCATCTGTTCGGAGTGGGAGAGCGTGCCGGTTTTGAGTTTGTGGACCCAGTCGCCGGTGTGGACGCGGAGGATGTCCTCGTCGGAGGCGGGCTCGGGGCGAAGGAAGTCTTCGACTTGGGCGATGCCATCGTTGAGGAGCTTGTCGTGAACGAGGCGGAATTTTTGCGAAGGGAAAACGTGCGCGCCCAGGTGCAAGTCGTAACTTTCGTGATAAATAAGTTTGAAGGGCAGCATGATGAACTCAACTCAACGTATCACAATCATGAAGTTTAATCGGACAGGAAGGATGGGATCCTGAGTATAACAGCGCAGTGGGAAAAAATGGCCAGGGGACAATCGTGATCCTATCTGCGGAAAGAGAGTGCCTTCCGACGGCGGTGAGTTCCTGGAAAGAATAGGCAACAGAGGCGGAAGCCACAGAGGAAACCAAAAAGCCAGAAGCCAACAAACGGAAGCCGCCGCTTGGATGAAATTGAGCGGCAGCCTTCAAGGGCGGAAAAATGACCATGGCCGCGGCAATCCGCAACAGCGGCGCGGAGATTTTTCACTCCGCGGAGCCGCTGTTGACTGGACAGGGGCAACGCCGGAAGTACTCGGTGGAAGTTGAGATGCGCTCAGAAGAACTGGATGATTCAAAATCGCGTCCACGGTTGTACCGGGACGAAGTTCCGCTTCAGGACCGTGTGAAAAGACAGCTACGAGTACGCCTGTGAGCAGGCCCGTGCCTCCGCCAGCGGCCACACCTGCACCAAGCGCATGAGGCGAGCCGGTTGAAACCGATCCTATCAGGCCGCCATAGGTTCCCAGCGCCAGCCCCGCCAAAGTGGCTGCGCCGACTGCGCTTGCCGGATCTATCGCTTTCCCTGGAGCAGCTGCAATTTTCCCCCCATCTTCCACAAACAGTCTGGAGCTTTCACTCAGGCTTGCCGGAATCGCTGCCAGATCAACGGTGTAGCCGTTTGAAAAGGTCAGCAGGTTCATGCGGATGAGCAATTCGGCACGACCTTTAAGGCGGCCGGCAGGCTTGGCGCTGACCACTTCGCCGCGAACGAAGCTACCCATGGGAATAACGATTCGGTTGTTCCGCGCGACGGGGTAGATGGTTTGAAAATAAACACTATCGCCGGGTTTAGCGGTTCGCGTGGAAAGACCGCTCTGGAGCATTAGAGCCAGCCGGGTGCCGGCCGGGAGAATAATCTGGTCCTGGGGTGCGGCAACCGCGGTGGAGGAAGGTGATTCTGCCGGCGGAACCGGCCGGGGTGGCTGCTGAGCCGTGCCACGAGCACAGCAAAAGGGGGTGATTGCAGCGGCGGCGAAGAACAGTTGAGGCAGGTGCTTTAGCATTTGAAAGGGCCGTGAACCGGCCGTTGCGCGTTGAGGCAGCTAGGTCGCCAAAAAGCGTTCACCGCCCTCCTTTACGCAGGGGTGAACAAACGGCCTATTTTCTGCCACCTAGGCGAAAAATGGGGAAGGGTGCGTTGCGGAAGGCCGCGCGAGGGGGCCATGGAAACCTGCCAAGTGTCGGTTGTCGACGGCGGGAATTTGGACCGCCTGCTTCGAAACCATCGTCGGGCAAGAGTGGAACCTTGGGGAAATAAGTTTCTTCGCCTTATTGCAAACTGCGAGATGACTCTAGTATTCGCGATCGAGGATGAAGTCGGGGAGAGTGGTGAGGGCGCGGGCGTATTCGGAATAGCCGCTGCCGTTGAGGCAGGCTTTGGCGCGGACGGCGTATTCGAGAGCGAGATTGCGGGTGCGGTCGAGGGCTCCGGAATCGCGGACGAGCGCGACCAGCGTTTCCGGTTGGACGGAAAGGAATTCTTTTTCGTGTAAGACGCAAGCGACCATTTCGCGGGCTTCGCTGTGGCCGTTTTGCATGGCATAGATGAGCGGAAGGGTGACCTTGCCTTCCTTGAGATCGCTAAGGACAGGTTTCCCAAGCTGCTCGCTGGAAGCGGTGAAGTCCAGCAAATCGTCGACTAACTGAAAAGCAAGACCAGCATAGCGGCCGTAGTCGTCGAGGGCTTTTTCGTGCTCTTCGCCGAGGCCGCCGAGCACGCCGCCAAGGCGGGCGCAGCCGCTGAAGAGGCAGGCGGTTTTGTAATTGGAAAGCTTCAGCGCGTCTTCTTCAGAGACATCGATGCGGCCGATCTTCTCGAGCTGCAACAATTCGCCTTCGACCATCTTTTGTGTGAGATCAATGAGAATGTCGAGGACGTGGAAATTACGTTCCTGCAGGGCGATCTGAAAGGACTGCATGTAGAGCCAGTCGCCGGCGAGGACGCTGCGATGATTGCCCCAACGGGAATTGGCGGAGGGGCGGCCGCGGCGGGTGTCCGCGGAGTCGATGACATCGTCGTGAATCAGGGTGGCGCTGTGGAGGAGTTCGACGACAGCGGCAAGTTTAATAGCGCTCTGGCGGTTGCCTTCGCTTCCGGTAGCATAGCCATGGGCAAGGAGAAGCAGTGCGGGGCGAAGGCGCTTCCCTCCTCCACCAAGCAAATAGCTTGTGATTTCGGAGACCGGCTGATAGGCGGAGGCGCTTTGGCGCGAGAGTTCCTGCTCGACCTTGACGAGGTCTTCGCGCACCAATTCAAAAATCTCTCTGACGGTCAGTAAGGCGATGTCCGATCTCCGCTCCCGCTCCCTGTCAGCGGGGCAAAACGGCCGAGGACGCGTCCGGCCGTGGCAACCGGAAGAACCGCCGGAAATTCCCGGAAGTCGCCGCGGCTGTTTCCAGTAAGTCCAAGTTTCTCACATTCGCGAGAGTCTTTGCCACCTCCAGAACGTAAGCGGGCTCGTTTCTCTTGCCACGAAAGGGCTGCGGAGCGAGAAACGGAGAGTCCGTTTCGATCAAAACGTTCGAAAGGGGCAGAGCTTTTGCCACGTCGCGAATGCCTTGAGCCTTGGGGTACGTCAAGTTGCCGGTGAACGATACCATAAAACCCAAATCGATGCCGTGACGCGCGTGTTCGAGGGTGCCGGCGAAGCAGTGCAGGATGCCGCCGAGGCCGGTAGGCTTCCAGGCGTCGTCGAGGATGCGCAGGCAGTCATCCCAGGCGTCGCGGCAGTGGATGACGATGGGGAGTTTGGCGGCGGCAGCGAGTTCCATCTGCTGGCGGAAGACGCGTTCCTGGACCTCACGCGGAGAGTGGTCGTAGTAGTAGTCGAGGCCGATTTCGCCGAAGGCGATCACTTTGGGGTGCCGGGCAAGTTTGGAGAGGGTGTCGAGATGGGCGGGAGTGACTTCCTTGGCTTCGTGCGGGTGAATGCCGACGGTGGTGTAAATCCAGTCGTGGGCTTCGGCGTAAGGGAGGGCAGCGTCAAGTTTTTCAGGGCCGGGGCCAACGCCGATCGCGAGGATCGTGGAGACGCTGGCGGCGCGGGCGCGCGCGAGCATGGCGTCGCGGTCGGCGTCGAATTGGGGGAAGTCGATGTGGGCGTGGGAGTCAATGAGATCCATGGACGAGAGTAATCCGTAATCAGATGTCCGCAATCAGAAAGCGGCCGTTCACGTAGATCGAACCGTGCCCAAGTTACGTTTCTGCCCCGATCCCTCCGCTGCGTGCCGCAAAGATGCGGCACTCCGGCCAGGATGACAGAGAAGAGACTGTCCTCACTTCAGGCGAGCGCCGACTTCGACGTCTTCGAGGAAGGCGGTTAGGACGGGGCGGCCTTCGGGGCCGACCGAGGCGGCGACGATCATGCCGTTGGACTCGACGCCGCGAAGTTTGCGCGGCGCGAGATTAACGACGACGGCGACTTTGCGGCCGATGAGCGATTCGGGCTGGTAGTATTGCGCGATGCCGGCGCAAATTTGACGAATTTCCGTGCCGATGTCCACGGTGAGCTTCAGGAGCTTGTCGGCGCCGACGATGCGCTCGGCGGTCTTGATCTGGCCGACCCGCATTTCGACCTTGGTGAAATCTTCGATGCCGATTTGGGCGGATGCCGCTGGGGCAGCAGGGGCCGCGGCACCGGCACCCGAGGGGGCCGCAGGCGCGGCAGCCGGGGCCTGCGCGGGTGTTGGATTGAGTTCTTCGTTTGCCATGGCTTCGATCCTCTCGATTGCTTCAGTTTTTTCCACACGCGGAAACAGTGTCTGTGCCTTGCCAAGCGCGGCGCCAGGAACGAGCTGGCCCCAACGCAGGCCGTCGAGCGCAAAAGCGCCGGGCGAACCGGACTGGCCGAGCAGCGACCAGATTTTCGATGTGCTGTCCGGCAAGACCGGATAAGCAAGCGCCGCGACGATGCGGAGAAGCTCCGCGACGGTCCACAAGATCGTGCCTTTGCGGCTTTGATCGGCTTCGGAAGCGCCGAGAGCCCAGGGCTGTTCGCTGGTGAGATATTTGTCGGCAGCGGCGATGACCGCCCAGATGGCTTCGAGCATGCGGGCGAAATTCAGTTTGTCGTAATTCTCCAGGACATCACCAATGGCATTCCGGGTTTCGCTGGCGAGGGCTTCGTCCTGCGGCTGATGCGCGCCGGGCTTCGGGATCTTGCCGGCGAAGTTCTTCTCGATGAGGGCGGCAGTGCGGCTGGCGAGATTGCCGAGGCCGTTGGCGAGGTCGCTGTTATAGCGGGTGACGAGCGCGTCGTAGCTGAAGTTGCCGTCCTGGCCGAAGACGACTTCGCGCAGCAGGAAATAGCGCAGCGCGTCCATGCCAAGCATGTTGACGATGGGTCGCGGCAGGACGACGTTGCCCTTGGACTTGCTCATTTTGGCGGCGTCCATCAGGAACCAGCCGTGCGCCCAAACCTGCTTGGGAACGGGCAGCATGGCAGCCATGAGGAACGCGGGCCAATAGACGGTGTGGAAACGGATGATGTCCTTTCCCACTAGATGCAGGTCCGCGGGCCACATACCACGCTTTTCCCATTCGGGGCCGCCGACGGCGCTGAGATACGCGGTGAGGGCGTCGAACCAGACGTAGAAGACGTGCGGCTCTTCGCCGGGAACGGGAATGCCCCAGCGGATGGTGGTGCGGGTGATGCTGAGGTCTTTCAGGCCGCCTTCGACGAAGCTGATGATTTCGTTTCTGCGAGTTTCCGGCTGAATGAATTCGGGATTCTTGCGATAGAAATCGAGCAGCGGTTTCTGGAAAGCGGAAAGTTTGAAGAAATAGTTTTCTTCGGTGACGGTTTCCAGCGGACGATCGCAATCCGGGCAGAGATTGCCGGGATTGGGCTCGGTGACGAAGGCGTTGTCGTAAACGCAGTAGAGGCCGGTGTAATGGCCTTTATAAACGTAGCCGTTCTCGCGGCACTGGCGGAAGAGCCACTGGACGGTGCGCACGTGCTTGAGATCGGTGGTGCGGACAAATTCGTCGGCAGGAATGCCGAGTTCGTCCCAGAGAGCGCGCCAAGCGTCGGCCATTGTGGCGACAAATTCGGATTCCGGGACACCGGCCTTCTTGGCGGCGCGTTCAACGTTGACGCCGTGCTCATCGGTGCCGGTGGTCATGACCACGTCATAGCCGCGCATACGCTTATAGCGGCGGATGACATCGGCGACGATGGTGGTGTAAGTGTGACCGATGTGGGGCAGCCCGTTGGTGTAATAGATGGGCGTGGTGAGGTAGAACTTTTCTTTGTTCTCTGGCATTCGGGTGTCTCTGGACTAAAAGCCGTACGCTGTTAGCCGCCAGCATCAGGCTAAGGGCCTTTAGCTGTTAGCCATAAGCAAGAGAGAAGAGTCGGTTCGTCTTGCGAGTGGCGCGACCGTTCTCTGCGAGAAGTTGCGGACGGCCCGCCTCAGAAGGCGGGCTCTACAATTCTACGACAGAAGCCGATCGCCAACGGAGTTACGCATCCGACAAACGGCTATTGGCTAAGGGCAATAAGCGAACGGCTTAAAGCGTATGGCTCAGCGTACAGTTTACGGCTGACAACTTGCCGAGCTATTCCCTGGCCGACCAACGACGCATGGCTTCTTCCATGACGCGATGTAGCGGCACATTCTGCGCTTCCGCCAGTTTACGGCAATCTTCGAATTCCGGCGAAGCCTGGCGAACATGGCCGTTGAGCCGGGCGACTTTGATGCGCACGTCGCCGAAAGGGGTGTGCACGGTTTCCCAGTGGCGGGCGAGGATGCGGCGTTCGGCGGCATAGCTGCGGACGCCCAAGGTGGTGGTTTCGGCGAAAAAGATGTCGTGGAAATTGGCTTCATCTTCGGGTTTGCAGAGGACGGTGACGAGCATGCCCGGACGATTCTTTTTCATTTGAACTGGAGTGGAGAAAACATCGAGCGCGCCGGCGGCGAGCGCTTTTTCGAGAAAATAGCCGTAGATTTGCGGGTTCATGTCGTCGAGATTGGCTTCGAGGACGCGGATGATTTCGGAAGTGGCAGCGGAATGCCGGGTGGCGGCTTCGCCGATCATCAGGCGGAGGACGTTGGGCTGGGCTTCCAGATCGGCGGTGCCGGCTCCGTAGCCGATGGCGGAGACGCTCATGGGAGGTTGTGGCCCAAAGGAAGTGCAAAGCGTAGCGACGATCGAGGCGCCAGTGGGCGTGACAAGTTCCTTTTGGATGCCGGTCGAATACGTGGGCTTGCCGAGCAACAGGCGCGCGGTGGCCGGAGCAGGCACGGGCAGGATTCCGTGGGCCATATTCGCGGTGCCGGCGCCGACATTGAGCGCGGAGCAGGCGAAGGAGTCGATGCCGAGCGCGGCAAAGCCAATGCAGGCGCCGACAATGTCCACAATGGCGTCGACGGCGCCGACTTCGTGGAAGTGAATTTTCTCGAGCGGGACGTCGTGGACGGCGGCTTCCGCTTCGCCGAGTTTCCGGAAAATGGCGGAGGCTTGCTGCTTGACGTTGGTGGCAAGGCTGGATTTTTCGAGGATATGGAGAATCGTGCTGAGCGAGCGATGGGTTTGCGCGTCCTGCGCGCGCACTTTGGCGCAGGTGGCAGCCATGCCGTTTTTCCAGACTTTTTCGGCGGTGAGTTCCCAGCCGGGGAGGCCGAGGGAGCGGAGTTCGCGGCGGAGATGGTCGAGGGAGACGCCGGCGTCGAGGATGGCGCCTAGGGTCATGTCGCCGGAGATACCGCTGAAGCAGTCGAAGTAGGCAAGGTTCATACGAGAAAAACCAGCATTGATAGTAACGAAGAGGACGCGCGGAGGTAAAGCCACGTGGCACAGGCACTCTGGCCTGTGCGTTGATGCGTGGTCGTGACTCGGGTGCACAGCCCCTTCGAGGCTCAGGGCAAGCAGGAATGGCTGTGCTACAGGGCGCGGCCCGCGGCAGCGGCGGAGGACCAAGCCCATTGAAAGTTGAAGCCCCCGAGGTGGCCGGTGACGTCGACGACTTCGCCGATGAAGAATAGGCCGGGGACCTTGCGGGCTTCCATGGTTTTGCTGGACAGATCGTCGGTGTTCACGCCGCCAGCGGTGACTTCGGCTTTTTCGAAGCCTTCGGTGCCGGCGGGGCGAACTTGCCAGGCGTGCAATTCCCTTTCGAAGGCGTCGAGCGAAGCGTTGGTCCAGGATTTCAGCGGATGAGATTGCAGCCAGCGTTCGGCGAAGCGTTTGGGCAGGAAGGATTGGAGCGCTTTTTCGGCGGCAACGGCGGTGCGCGTGCCGGCTTCGCGGATGGGTTGCGTGGCTCGGCGATCCGGGGCGAGATCAATTTGCAAGGGTTCGCCTTCATGCCAGTAGCTGGAAGCTTGCAGGATAGCGGGACCGCTGAGGCCGCGATGGGTGAAGAGCATTTTTTCGCGGAAGCTCTCGCGGCCGGCGGTGGCGATGATTTCGGCAGAGACTCCGGCGAGGTCGGAGTAGCGTTTGCGATCGGAGGCGTGGAAGACCAGCGGCACCAGAGCGGGGCGCGGCGGAATGATTCCGAGGCCGAATTGCTTGGCGAGATCGTAGCCGTAACGGGTAGCGCCCATTTTGGGGATGGAGAGGCCGCCGGTGGCGACGACGAGCGCTGGGGCGCGGTATTCGGAGGTTGCGCAGCGGACGACGAATGAGGTGTCGCGGCTCACTTCGCGGATTTGGGCGTTGACGACGATTTTGACGCCGGCGGAACGGCATTCGGATTCCAGCATCGAGACGATTTGCGTTGCCGAGTTGTCGCAGAATAGCTGGCCAAGCGTTTTTTCGTGGTAGGCGATGCCGTGTTTTTCGACAAGGGCGATGAAATCGGCGGGAGTGTAGCGAGCCAGGGCAGACTTGGCGAAGTGCGGATTCCGCGAGAGGAAATTCTTTGGCTGGCAGTGGAGATTGGTGAAATTGCAGCGTCCCCCGCCGGAAATGAGGATTTTTTTGCCGATTTTTTCGGCGCGTTCGAGGACGGCGACGCGGCGGCCACCTTTGCCGGCCTCGATGGCGCAGAAGAGGCCGGCTGCGCCTCCGCCAAGAATGAGGACGTCGTAGTCAGTCAAAAGATGGTCACCGTTCAAAGAAAAAGCGCCGGTCTAAAGACCGGTCATTACACAGGCGCGGACGCGCGCGTGATAAAGACGGCATAAAGCCGCCCCTACACAAGCGCATACTGAGTGTGTATACTGCTCGAACTGAACCTCTACCGCAAGGCGCGTGCGAAGAGCGCCGCAAGGATGGAACGATGTTCATCGCACGAATGGCCGCTCTCCTCTAACAGAGCGCTGAAAGGGCATCTTCGGGTAACTTCAGGGGCTAAAGCCCCAGCCTCCTAAAGAAGCGGGACTTTTCAGCAAGCTATCCAGAGCAAGCCAGCCACGCGAGGGATGCGCCTTATCCCAATTCCCTACTGACTTTTCCGCGGCCGCGTTTTGCCTTTTGCAACGCCCGCGCAGACCGCCCAGGTATTTATGTCCTTGCAGGAATCACAAACCAGTTTAACTGCGGCATTGCCTCCGAAGCCGCCGCCGATTTGGAGTTCGATCCGGGAAGCGCTTCGTGGATCGCATCAGGATTTCACAACCGGCAGCCTGAACCGCGCCATTTTGTTGCTGGCGATTCCGATGGTGATGGAAATGGTGCTGGAGTCGCTGTTTGCGGTGGTGGATGTGTTCTGGGTGGGGCGACTGGGCGCGGAGGCCGTGGCGACGGTGGGCCTGACAGAATCACTGCTGAGCCTGGTGTTCGCGGTAGGGCTGGGTTTGAGCCTTTCGACGACGGCGATGGTGGCGCGGCGCATCGGAGAGAAAGATCCCGCTGGTGCGGCCGTTGCTGGGGCGCAGGCGATTTTTCTGGGTGTTGGCGTGTCGCTGGCGGTGGGCGTTCCGTGCCTGATCTATGCACCGGATTTGCTGCGGCTGATGGGAGCTTCACCGGCCATTGTGGCGACGGGGGGCGGGTACGCGCGCATAGCGCTAGGCGGCAGCGGCGTGGTGCTGCTGCTGTTTCTGAACAACGCCATTTTCCGCGGCGCGGGCGACGCGGCGATTGCGATGCGTTTGCTGTGGGTTTCGAACATCATCAATCTGATCCTGGACCCGTGCTTCATTTTCGGGCTGGGGCCGTTTCCGAAGCTGGGTGTGACCGGCGCGGCGCTGGCGACGTTCACCGGGCGCGGCATCGGGGTGCTTTATCAGTTTTATCGCCTGCTGCGCGGCACCGAGCGGATTCGCATTCTGCGTTCGCAGATTCGCGTGCAATGGGAAGTGCTGTTGCGGCTGGTGCGCGTGTCGCTAACGGGGATTCTGCAGTTTGCCATTGCGCACACGAGCTGGATCGGGTTGGTACGCATCATCAGCGTGTTCGGCTCGGCGGCGCTGGCCGGATACACGATCGCCATCCGCATTGTGATTTTCGTGATTATGCCGTCGTGGGGGTTGAGCAACGCGGCGGCAACGCTGGTGGGGCAGAATCTTGGAGCGCGAAAGCCGGAACGCGCGCAGATATCCGTATGGCGAACGGGCTTTTACAACATGGTGTTCCTGGGGGCCGTGGGCGTTTTCTTTTTGATTTTTGCGACCCCGGTGGTGCGGCTGTTCACGCAGGATCCAGAGGTGGTGCCCCTGGCCGCGTCGTGCCTGCGCATATTGAGCTATGGGAATATAGGGTACGCGTACGGAATGGTGATGCTGCAGGCGTTCAACGGAGCTGGCGACACGGTGACGCCGACGGTGGTGAATTTCTTCGGGTTCTGGCTGCTGGAGATTCCGCTGGCGTACGTTTTGGCATTGCGCATGGGATGGAAGGCGAATGGGGCTTATGTGTCCATCGTGGTGGCAGAGTGCGCGATCGCGTTGGCGGGCGTGCTGCTGTTCCGGCGAGGGAAGTGGAAGGGACAGCAAATTTAGCAGGAGATGGAAGACAGTCTAAGGGTGGGGCGCGCTTGCCTGCAGGAAGCAGGCGTTACCACCGGCGACTACAAGAATGGTTCACGGGCACGGAGCCAGGAGGTAAACTCGCGGCATGGCACACGCGGTGATGACGCCAAAGCTTTCTCTCCCGCCGGGACCCAAGGGAGATTTCCTGCTGGGGAGCGCGCGGGAGTTCGCGCGAGATTGGCCCGGGCACATGGAACGTTGCGCGCGCGAATTTGGGGATATCTGCTACTACCGCTTTCTGCATGTGCCGATCTGCCAGATCACGCATCCGGATCAAATCGAACAGGTGCTGGTGCGCCAATCCGCGAATTTTCACAAATCGCGCGACTACGGCGCGCTGAAATTCATTCTGGGCAATGGACTGCTGACCAACGAAGGCGCTTCCTGGCAGGAGCAGCGGCAGTTGATCCAGCCGGCTTTTCGCCACGAAAACATTCTGGCGTACGGGGAGATCATGGCGGATTCGACCGCCAGGCATCTGGCGCGGTGGGAGGATGGCGAAGCGCGAGATCTGCATCAGGAGATGGCGGAATTGACGCTGGACATCGTCAGCAAGTCGCTGTTCGGCACGAATGCCGCTCATCTGGCGCACGAAGTCGGCGAGGAGATCGCCGCGGTGATGGAAAGATTTCAGGCCATGGCGGCGCTCTCGTTTCTGTTGCCGGCCAACTTCCCCATTCCCAAGACGCCGCGAGTGCTGCGGTCGAAGAAGAAACTGGATGGAGTGGTGCTCTCGATGATCCGGGACCGGCGGAAGAACAAGACCACCGGGGAAGACCTATTGCAGCGGCTGCTGGATGCGCAGGATGAAGCCGGCCGGCAGATGAGCGACGAGCAACTGAAGGATGAGGTGATGACGCTGTTCCTCGCCGGGCATGAGACAACGGCGAATGCGCTCACGTGGACGTGGTATTTGCTGGCGCAGCATCCGCAGGCGGAACAAGCGCTGGGCAGGGAGATTGATCGCGTGCTCGCGGGCCACGCTCCGACGCTAGGCGATCTGCCGCGGCTTCCCTACACCGAAATGGTGGTGAAGGAATCGATGCGATTGTTTCCGCCGGCGTGGGGCTTCGGCAGGCTGGCGCTGGAAGAGTTCGAACTGGACGGCTATCGAATCCCCGCGGGGACGAATATTTTCATCACCCAATGGCTGACGCACCGCGATTCGCGGTTCTTTCCGGATCCGCTGCGCTTCGATCCGGAGAGGTGGCGCGAGGATCCAGTGCGCAAAGGCAAGATTCCGAGGTTTGCGTACTTTCCGTTTGGCGGCGGGCCGCGCGTGTGCATTGGCGCGGGCTTCGCGATGCTGGAAGCGGCGCTGTTGCTGGCGACGATCGCGCAGAGGTATCGCTTCACGCTGGCGCCGAACGCGAAAGTGACGCCGCTGTTTTCGGTGACACTGCGGCCGAAATGCGGGTTGCCGATGGTGCTGCACCGCCGTTAGCGTTTCCGGTTCCCTTCCCCTCAAGTATCTGGCGTATAAAGGATTTTCGCCTTACAATTCCCGGCGGTGGTATACCGTCTTTTCCGTTTCAACCGAATCCAGTTTCCGGGAGCCTGTCAGCCCATGAGATGCAAACTCGTGTTGTTGTTGGGATACGCGTTCGCGATGGCCGCAAGCGCATCCGCCGGCGAAAAGCCGTGGATTGAAGTGAAGAGCCCACACTTCCGGGTGCTGACGGACGCCGGCGCGGGCGAGGGACGCCTTGCCGCGCGTGAGTTTGAGAGACTTCGCGCGGTCTTCGCGGCACGATTTCCCAACTTCCGGCTAGATTCCGGTTCCCCTTTGACAATTTTCGCAGTGCGCGATGAAGAAACTGCAAAAACCCTGGCCCCCTATTACTGGAAAACGAAAGGAGCGAAACCCCTTGGTTTGTTCAGCCATGGGTGGGAGAAACAGTTCGCCCTGGTCCGCATGGATACTTGGAATTTGGGGACGGAACACGTCGTCTACCATGAGTATACGCACTCCATCTTGGCGTTGAATGCGCGATGGCTGCCTATTTGGCTGAACGAAGGAACAGCGGAATTTTATGGATACACGCGGTTTGAGGAACACAAGACGCTCATCGGCGCACCGACGGACCACTTCCGACTGCTGCGGCAGCATTCGTGGATACCACTGGAAACCTTGATTACGGTGAATCAGAGGTCGCCCTACTATCGTGACGAAGACAAAGTGGGTATGTTTTATGCCGAATCCTGGGCGTTAGTGCACTACTGCATTTTCGGTCCAAACATGGAAGGAGGGAAAAAACTTGATGACTTCTATCAACGGCTGCAGAGCGGGATTGAGCAAAAGCAGGCATTCCAGGAGGTTTTTGGCAGCTTTAAAGAAATGGACCGCCAGCTTGACGATTACGTCCATAAGTTCACGTTACAGGCCGCAGTGGTGAATATCGCGCCGGGAATAAGTGAAAAGGATTATCAGACACGAACACTAACGAGGGGAGAGACATTTAGCGAACTGGGCGCCTATTACCTGTGGAACCACGATCTCGATAATGCGAGGGCGTATGTCAGCGAGGCGCTGAAGGAGGATGCGAAATTGGGGCTAGCCCATGAGGAGCAAGGGTTCCTGGATTTTTACGACGGGAAAGACCATGACGCTGCCAATGAGTTCCTTGAAGCAGTCAGCGACGACAAGTCGCTGTATCTTTCCCAGTTTGCGAAGACAATGCTGTCTCCTCAGGCAGTGTCCGAAGAACGCGCCGATCAGTCCGTGTTCCGTCAAGGCTTGACCGATACCCTGAACTTGAATCTGCAGTTTGCGCCAGCTTTCATCCAACTGGCGCGGCTGGCGGTGCGCCAAAACGATCTGAACACGGCATTGAAGTACTCAATGCGTGCGGAAACCCTCGAACCGTCGCGAGCGGGATATCACACCATGAGCGGCCAGATTCTCCTGCGGTTGGGCCGAGGAAAAGAGGCAGCGGAGTATGCAAAGTTTGTGGCCGACCGATGGTTTGGAGCAGACCACAATGAGGCCGTAGAGCTGTGGAACAAAGTGCCCGAATCGGAGCGTCCGTCAGGAGAACTCCTCCTGGATTGGAATCCAAAAGAGACAAAACGGGCCGAAGGGATCTTAAAGGGGGCTGCCTGCGGCGATAAATCGAAATGGTCTCTCAGCGTGTTGCATGGCGATGAAATGCTGACTTTCCATTCGCAAGGCCCGTATCTGTGGGGATTCGCGGATACACTGTGGTATGGGCACGACCACATTAATTTTTGCCATCACCTGGAAGATCACCGGACAATCGTATATTACAAACAAGTCGTAGATAAATCGTATACAGGAGACGTCGTCGAGTTTGAGATTCGGGACGATCTGCCGCCGGCGCCGAAGGTAGCCGCGGATTAAACCCCGAATTCAAAAACCCTGCCATCTCAGGCGCGGCACAGGCAGGAGTGCCTGTGCCACTCGAGGCCAAAACCGCTGAACTAAAAGCCTGGGGGAGTTTCGGCAGCGACGTTGAAGGCGCGCTCGAGAGCGATGCCGGCGGCGCCTAGAGTGCCCTCTTCGAAGAGACGGCCGATGAGCGTGATACCGTGGGGAACGCGGCGCGGGGGATTGAATTTAGGCAAGGGGCGGCTGGGATCGGGGGCCCAATCGGAGCGCGCTTCGGAAACTTCCACAAAGCCTGCCCGCATGGTGAGCGAGGGATGGCCGGTGTTGTTGGTGATGACAAGCATTTCGTCGCGCAACGACGGGACCAGCAGCAAATCCACTTCAGACATAACGCGGTGCATTTCTTCGGCAACGCGGCGGCGCAAGCGATCCGTTTGCACAAAATCGACGGCGGAAAGGAATCGCGACTGGCGGAAAAGATTCGGCCAGGCGTCGTAGGTCTGGACTTTGAGCTCATCGGCTTTGCCTGTGAGGGTTAGTTCCTCGAAGGAAGCGGCGCTTTCGGCAAAGAGAATGACGTTGAGGCAGTCGTAGGGCCAGTCGGGGATGGAGACTTCGACGGGAACCATGCCGAGCTTCTTGATGGTTTCGAGCGCGGCGCGATCGACGTTGGTTGCGGGAGGTTCATTCATCCACTTGGGGAAATAGCCGACGCGCAAACCTTTTACGCTGGCGTTGGCGTCGAAGTCGAGTTTGCTGGGAACGCTTTGCAGGTCGCCGGAATCGGGGCCGGAGATGGCATGAAGGACGAGGAGGGCGTCTTCGACGCTGCGGGTCATGGGACCGAGCTTGTCGAGGGACCAGCAGAGCGTCATTGCGCCGGTGCGAGGGACACGGCCATAGGTGGGACGCAGGCCGGTGACGCCACAGCGCATGCTGGGCGAGACGATGCTGCCGCCGGTTTCGCTGCCAATGGAAAAGCCGACGAGGCCAGCGGCGGTGGCGGCACCGGGGCCGGCGCTGGAGCCCGAAGCGCCTTCTTCGAGCAGCCAGGGATTCACGGTTTGCCCGCCGAACCAGATGTCATTGAGCGCGAGGGCGCCGAGGCTGAGTTTGGCGACGAGGACCGCGCCGGCAGCGTGGAGGCGTTTCACGACGGCTGCGTCCTCTTTGGGGACGCGGTCGCGAAACGGTTCGGCGCCGTAGGTGGTGGGAATGCCGGCGGTGTCGAGGAGATCCTTGCCGCCCCAGGGAATGCCGTGGAGCGGTCCGCGGTACTTGCCGGCGGCGATTTCAGCGTCGGCCTGCTTGGCTTGCTGGAGAGCAAGGTCTTTCGTCAGCGTGATAACGCAGCGGAGTTTGGGATTGTATTTCTCGAGACGGTCAAGATAAATCTGCGTGAGGCGCGTGGAGGTGATTTGCTTGGTTTCGACCCAGTGAGAAAGATGGGTGACGGGCGAGAAGGCGATAGCTTCGTCACTTTTGGGAAGCGCGGGAGCGGAGTCGCTGCGGAGGAAGCGGTCTTGGGTTGGTCCAACATGCATGCCGGGCAGCGCGGGATTCCAACTGGAGTACGGAACAACGGAGGCGGGGAGCTCGACTTTGCGGGGCCCGGTGCGGCGCTCGTACATAAAAGAGATGTTGCCGCGCCAACTGGAGGCGGCCTGTTCGAGCTGCGGCTTGGTCAGCGCGACCTGCATGAGTTTTTCGGCTTCGACAAACGTTTCCGAAGACACCTGTGGACCCATGCCCTGGCCGGTGCCGAAAGCGGGCGGTGCGCCGGGGGGTAATTGTGAAGGCGACTGCTGTTGGGCGGGGTCTTGCGCTTCGAGAGGCAGCGCTCCTGCCGCACCCGCCGCCGCCCCCGCCAGCCCAATTGTTGCTTCCGTCAAAAATTCGCGCCGTGTTTTCGTCATGTCGCCTCCGCGGCGACATTCTACAGCAGCCAAAGGCAAGTCTGTAAATTTCCGGCCCCAACCAAATCGCTCCCGAAACTGGAACAAACGCTGGCTGCGAATTGCCAACTATTTGTTCGAGAGGAGCCCCATGAGCTTTTGGCGCTCGGATGCAATCTCTTGGCGGGTATCATTTACTTTTGTCAAGGACGGAGTGAGTTCCTGGTAGAAGGGATTTAACGCACTGATGGATTTTTGTAAAACCGGGAGTCGCACGGCACTTTGGTCCGGTGTGAGGCGCAAGGCTTCCTCCGCGGAGGACATGAGTATGGCGAAGGCAGCGGCGTCCGAGGCGGAGAGTTTGGTCCCATCGAAGGGTGCAGACTTCCCCGTCAGTTGCCGGTAGTCCTGTGCGGGGTTTGCGGATTTCCCGATTTTTTCGACGGCGATTTCGATCGCGCCTTGTTCCAAGGCAAGAGCGCGGCTCCAGTCGAAGCCGGTTTCGGGCAGCGCACGAACGACAGAGGCAACTTGCGCTTTCTCGGCTGAGGAGAGAATGCCCTGCTGAGCCGCTTGCGTGAGCGCGTTGAGGTTCGAGAGTAACGCGGTTTTGGCGATAAGAACAAAGATAAGCGTGCCGCCTTTGGCAAGATCCTGGGAAAAGCGGATACCCGCCAGCCAGGCGTCCACCGCGGATTGGGTCTCGCCTTTCGAGGCGAGACGCATGCCGTAGAGCGTGTTGAGGCGCGCGAGAACCCGGGCACGAGGCGCGTAAGCGATGGAAGCGGCGGGGCCGCGGCGGTATTCGAGGCCCCAGTCGCAGTCGGGCAGCCTGGTGGCGCGCTGCATGATCTGGATGGCGTCCGCGTTTTTGTCGAGGACGGGACCGAGTTTCGCTTCGTCCCACGGAACCTGACCCGCAGCGGTCTTCTCGAGGAGTTGCGAAGTTTCCATGCCGGCGGGCGGGTCCTGCATTTCCGCAAAGGCCATCCAGTAGCGGAGGGCGGCGTTACGCGTTTCGGGCGGAAGCTTTGGAGCGGCGGAAGCGGAGAGCGCGCAAAGCAGGAGGGCCGCAAGGATCGACGGAGTTCGCGAGATTTTGTTCTTGGCGTGCCATGTCTGCATGTGACTAGTCCTTTGCCAGCGGGGCAAGCGCGCTGGCGTTTCCTTGGAATCCCGGAAGAAGCTTTCGCGACGCGGCATCCAGCACTGCGTCGAGCTGCCGCGGATCCTGCTGCGCGAGCCGGGTCCATTCGAGAAGCGACGACGGCTCCGCCATCGCAGGAGGCACGGGCGAGGATCGCGTTGGGGACTTTACATCCGGCGACTGCGTCCGGTTCGGGCGACGGGCGGCAAGCCACCAGGAGGCGCTCGCGGCAAGAATGACTACGGCAGCAGCCAGGAGCCTGCGGAATGCGAAGGTCCCCGGGCGCGACTCCATCGGCAGCGGGGCCGGCGGCCGCGGTTGAAATTCGCGGAGAAACGCTTCGAATTTTTCATCGTCTATCATCCGTTCGCCTTCCCTTCCCGAGATTCGCGGGCCCGGAACGCCACGCGGAGCTTTTGCAGCGCATATCGGTAGCGCGGGGCAGCCGTGTTCACCGAAGTCGCGGTTCCCGCGGCTACCTCCTCCAACGACATGCCATCCCAAAGGCGCATAATCACGACCTCGCGCTGCTGCTCCGGCAGCACAGCCAGCGCGCCTTGCAAAGCGAACTCGGCCTCACGATCCCCGCCGGGATGCACGAGCCAGTTCGCACGCGACTCCAGGGGGACTTCGCGTACGGTGTCCCTCCGGCGATTCAGGCAGGTGTTGCGAACGGCGCGGTAGAGATAGCCGGCCGATAGCTCCAGGGAAGAATGCTCGCCGCTCAGGAGCTTCAGAAAGACTTGTTCCACGGCGTCCTGCGCGAGCGCGAAGTCGAGGCCGAAGGACCAGGCATAGGTGGTGAGCGGCCCGCCGTGGCGTTCGTAGTGCGACAAGACTTCGCGTTCGCTGAGGCGTTTCCGGTCCAAGGCATCCTTTGCACGGTGCGCGGCTCTAGAGTGATAACACGGGAGCCGGTGGTTTTTGTCTAATCGGGATTTGTTTGGAAGGACCCATGGCAGCCGTCCGTGACCAAGAGAAGAGCGGGTCGCCGCAGGCGGAAGGCCCTGCAAGCCCGCAAGCGGAGGATGGTGTAGAAAGTGGCCTTACCTGGGAAGGAAGAGGCGGCGCACCCTTCGCATGCGCTCAGGGCAAGAAGCCGCCCCTGCACGATGCACAAAAGCGGCGTGCAGCCGCCCTACACAACTAAGGTTGGCGGGGACCACGGCTGGTATACTGAAAATTTACCAGGGCAGGCATAGATCAAGCTGGTGGATCGAGGGAACGTGTATCAGACACTGCTGCAAGGGCTGAAAGGGGCGTTGGCGGAGCATATCCGCGAGAAATATGGCGTGGAGTTGAACGTGGTGCTGGAGCGGCCGCCGAAGCTGGAGATGGGAGAGGCGGCTTCGCCGGTGTGCTTTGAACTGGCAAAGCGGCTGAAGAGAGCGCCGCGGCATATCGCGCAGGAGATTGCGGCGTCGCTGCCGAGGATTGAAGGAATCGCACGCGTGGAGGTGGCGGGCGGCGGGTATTTGAATGCATTTTTTGACCGGGCAGCTTTTTTTGCGGCCACGGTGGCGGAAGGAAGTGGAGAGTGGCCCTTCGCGGAAGGCGCTCAGGGTAAACGAGTGGCCCCTCGGCAAGAGCCGGGGCAACCGAGCGGCGCGAAAGAAGAGAAGAAGGAGAAGAAAAAAAAGGTGATCGTAGAACACACCAGCATCAATCCGAACAAGGCGGCGCACATCGGGCACCTGAGGAACGCGGTGCTAGGGGACACAATGGTGCGACTGCTGCGATACACGAACCACGACGTTGCCGTTCAGAACTACATCGACAACACCGGCGTGCAAGTGGCCGACGTGGTGATTGCGTTCCAGCAGATGGAGAAGAAGTCGCTGGCGGAGGTGAAAGCCCTGGCGGCGCAGCCAAATTTCGACTATTTGTGCTGGGATTTATACGCCAAGGCGACACAGTTTTTCGAGGAGGACAAGGTCCGGGCCGGGAAGCTGCGTGGCGAGACTCTGAAGTCGATCGAAGAAGGCCGAGGGGAAGCCGCCGAGATGGGCGCGGTGATCGCCGATGCGATTGTGAGCTTACATCTGCGGACGATGGCGCGGCTGGATATTTTTTACGAACTGCTGGCGCGGGAGAGCGAAATTCTACACCTGCATTTCTGGGACGCCGCGTTTGAGAAATTGAAGGCCAGCGGGGCAATTCGATTGGAGGCCAGCGGGAAGAATGCGGGTTGTTGGGTCATGCCCTGGAGGAAAGAGGCAAATGAGGTAAAGGACGTTAAGGAGGTAAAGGAGAAGAGCGCCGCAGCAGCGGCCGGCGAGGCAAGCACCAGCGGGCGGACCGAAGAGGATTTGGACAAGATTATCGTGCGGTCGAATGGGACCGTGACCTATGTTGGGAAAGACATCGCGTATCAGCTTTGGAAGTTTGGGTTGCTCGGAAAGGATTTTCATTATCGCCGGTGGCCGAATGCACCCGGAGCGGAGCAGCTATGGGCTACAACCACGGAACCCAATGAACCCGGTGCGCCGCAGTTTGGCGGGGCGGAAGCGGTTTACAACGTGATTGATACGCGGCAGGCGTATTTGCAGGACGTGGTGGCGGAAGGATTGCGGGCGCTGGGGCATGCGAAGGAAGCGGAGAATTCGATTCACTTCGATTATGAAATTGTGGCGCTGACGCCGCGGTGCGCAGCGGAGATGGGCTATGAGCTTTCGCCGGAGGACGCCAAGCGGCCGTATGTGGAGGTGAGCGGACGGAAGGGATTTGGGGTGAAGGCCGACGACCTGATTACACGGATGCTGAAGGCGGCGGAGAAACGTGTTCGGCAGAAGCATCCGACGATGGCGGGGGCGGAGTTGCAGGCGACGGCGAATGCGCTGGCCGTAGGGGCGCTGCGATTTTTCCTGCTGAAGGTGACTCGGAACACGATTATCGCGTTTGATTTTGACGATGCGCTGAGCGCGGAGGGAGAGACCGGGCCGTATTGCCAGTATGCGATTGTGCGGATCCGCGGGATTCGGAGGAAGGGGCACGATCGGGGATTGGAAAAGGCGAGCAGCACCGAACTGAAATCCGATGCGAATTTATTGGCACCCGAAAGCAGAGCGGCGATTCAGGAAATTTTGGCAGGCGCGGGCAACGAAGATATCTGGGACCTGCTGCTGCATGCGGGTTCGCTGGACTACGCGGTGGATGCGGCGATCGGGGCGCAGGAACCGGCGTTTGTGACGAAATACGCGTTCCAGCTGGCGCAGGCTTTCAACAATTTTTATCACAAGCACCATATTTTGTCGGAGGCCGACGCGCAGAAGCGGGCGTTTCTGCTGGGATTGACGGAGTTGGTGGAGAAGCAGTTGGTGCAGGCGCTGGTATTGTTGGGGATTCAGGCGGCGGAAAAGATGTGAGGAAAAGATTTCGCCGCAGAGGTCACAGAGGTTCGCAGAGAACATAGCGAAGAGCGGCCTGCCTCGGCCCTTCGCAAGGCTAAGGGTAAAAATGACGGTGCTTACGATGGCACAGGCATTCTTGCCTGTGCGCGGTTGGTTGCTTATGGCACGAGTGCACAGCCAGGAATAGCTGCGCTACAGGGCGGCGTGAAGCCGCCCCTGCAGGAGAGGGACGAGCACAGGCAGGAGCGCCTGTGGCATGGGAAGAGGGCGGGGCAAGCGATCCCGCAACGGCGAGCGCACGGGCCACCTGAAGGTGGCCGCTACAGAGACATGACCAGGTGAACCAGGGTGCGGAGGCTGACGCCGGTGGGGCCTTTGGCGAGCCAGGGCTTGGCGTCGTCGTTCCAGGCGGTGCCGGCGATGTCGAGGTGAATCCAGGGCGTGTCGCCCGCAAATTCGCGGATGAACCACGCGCCGGTGATGGAGCCGCCGCCCTTGCCGCTGCCGATGTTTTGAATGTCGGCGAAGCTGCCCTTGATGAATTCGCGGTACTCGTCGTCCATGGGAAGTTCCCACATTTTTTCGCCGGCGGCTTTGGCGCTGGCCAAAAGCTTGTCGGTCCAGGCGCGGTCGGAGCCGAAGACGCCGACGTTGACGTTGGCGAGGGCCACGACGATGGCGCCGGTCAGAGTGGCTGCGTCGACCAGATGCGTGGCACCAAGTTGTTTCGCGTAGTGCACGCCATCGGCGAGGATCAGGCGGCCTTCAGCGTCGGTGTTGAGCACTTCGATAGTCTTGCCGGACATTGCCGTGTGAATGTCGCCGGGCTTCTGGGCCTTGCCACCGGGCATATTTTCCGTGGCGGGAACTACGCAGATTACCTTGACTGACGGCTTCAGGGCGGCGATGGCGCGCATGATGCCGATCATGGTGGCGCCGCCCGCCATGTCGTACTTCATTTTTTCCATGCCGTCGGCGGGCTTGATGGAGATGCCGCCGGTGTCGAAGGTGACGGCTTTGCCGACGAGGCCGACGACGGTGGCGCCGGGTTTGAGATTCGCGGGCGTGTAAGTGATCACGATCATGCGCGGCGGCTCGACGCTGCCCTGCGCAACGCTGAGCAGGGCGCCCATTTTTAGTTCCGCGATTTTCTTTTCATCCAAAATTTCGACGGCAAGGCCGGCTTCCTTGGCCATGGCCTGGGCCTTTTCGGCGAGGATACGAGGGGTGAGCTTGTTGGAAGGCTCATTCACCAGGTCTCGCGTGAAATTCTGTGAATCGCCGATGATGCGGCCCTTACCAAGTCCCTTTTCGCCGGCGGCTTTTTCTGCGTCGGCGTAACCGGCAATTGTGAAAATTTCGATAAATTTGTCGTTTTTCTTGTCGGTTTTGTATTTGTCGGTCTCAAAATCAGAGACAATGGCGGCTTCGGTAACGGCCTGCGCGACGTCTTCGGTGGCATCGCCCTCGCGGACCAGGAAGACAACCTTGTGCACACCGCGCGACTTCAAATAGCGCAGCGCGGCCCCCGCAACTTTGCGGAGGGTCGCGGGGTTGAACTGCTCGCGCTTCCCTGCCCCGACGACGAGCAGACGCGCGGCCTTCACTCCCTGGGGAGCGTGAACGAGCGTGGTTTCCAGCGACTTGCCGGCGATTTCGCCGCCCTTTGCCAGGCGCGCGAGCAGACCGCCAGTCAGTTTATCGAGTTCGGCGGCGCGTCCCTGGATGGGATCGCTTTCGTCGAAGACATAGGTCACGAGGGCTTCGGTTTCCAGCGTGGCAAACGGTTTGGTATCCAGTGTGATTTGCATGATGGTGTTATCGCCTCCGGTTGCGATAAAGAGCTTGTTCGGCTTCCTTGCGGGCTTCCCTGGCGCGTTCGTCCTGGCGGCGGTCCCAGGACTTTTTGCCCTGCGCCAAAGCGATTTCGACTTTGGCGATGCCGTCGCGGAAGTAGATGCGCAGAGGAATGACGGTTAACCCCTTGGATTGGGTACGGCCCGAGAGCTTATGAATTTCGCGTTTGTGAAGAAGCAATTTGCGTTCGCCGAGAGGCTCGTGGTTCCACGGGCCGCCGGGCATGTATTGCGCGATGTGGGCGTTGACCAGAAACGCGCCGCTGGGCTTGAAGTCCACATAGGCGTCGCGGATGTTGGCCTTGCCTTCACGCAGCGCTTTCACTTCGGTGCCGTGAAGAACGAGGCCGGCCTCGAGTTTTTCGAGGATGTGATAATTGTAGGAAGCCGCCCGGTTCTGCGCGACGATCTGTTCGCGGGGACTTTTGGCCTGCTTACTTTTCGGCTTCTCGGCGTTCTTGGTCGGCTTGGTCACAATCTTTCATTTTACCTGATGACACGTCTAATACGGATGTCCGGAACAGCTGCCCAGTCTGGCTCGCGCGTTCCCAGCTACCGGTCATGTGTTGGAGGAAAGGCTGCGGAACTGGCACATGGGACAGTGTAACGAGCGGGAAAAGCAAATGGACGCGGCTTGCCGGGCCGACAATCCCGATGCTAGACTGCAAGAGCAAGTAAAGACACGGGTTGCCCCCAAGCGAGGTTCCGGACCGTTGAAGCGCCGCAGAAGTCAAATCGCGTTGATCGCCGCTCTGGGGATGTTTGCCGCGGGATGTCCCAAAGGCAACCAGGACTATAAAGCCGCGAGGCAAGCCGTGGACTTGCAGGATTATGACGCCGCGGTGGACTTCTACCTGAAGGCCGTAAAGGCTGATCCCCACAACGTCAATTACAAGATCGGGCTGGACCAGGCGCGATTTGAGGCCGGGCAAAATCACGTCCGGCAAGGGATGCAGCTCCGCGATAAGGGCGACTTGCAAGGGGCCCTGGCGCAGTTTCAACGCGCGCAAATTTTGGATCCTTCGAGCACCGCCGCCGACCAGGAATTGAAAAAGACCCTGAAGATGATTGCGGACCAGGCGCAAGCCAATCAGGCGGCCGAGCAGCCCCTGATGGAAAACGGAGAGCCCGCGCTGGCGACTGCGCCGCCGGAATTGAAGCCGCTCTCGCGCGCGCCGATCAATCTGCGGATGTCGAATGACGTCAAGGTGGTGTTCGACACGATCGGGAAGCTCGCGGGATTGACGGTGATTTACGATCCAGATTTGCAGGCGCGGCGCATCCCGGTGGATTTGAACAACGTGACGCTGGAGCAGGCGCTGGATATCGTGTCGCTGGAAGCGAAAGCCTTTTGGAAGCCGGTGACCGAAAACATCATCATGATCGTTCCGGATAACACCCAGAAGAGGCGCGACTACGAAGAGCAGGTGGTGCGGACGTTCTACCTGAGCAACATTTCGATTCCGCAGGATTTGACGGAAATCACCACCGGTTTGCGGTCGTTGCTGGACCTGCGGCGCATCCAGCAGGTGAACGCGCAAAACGCCATCATCATCCGCGATACGCCGGACAAAGTGGCGCTGGCGGAAAAGATCATTCGCGACATCGACAAGGCGAAGCCGGAAGTCGTGATCCAGATGGAAGTGCTGCAAGCGCGCACCGACAAGCTGAGGAATCTTGGCATCCTGCCGGGGCAAAGCGCTTCAATCGCCATCAATCCGAGCACGAACACAACGAACACCACTTCCGGAACCGGCACGACGACCAGCAGCACCGGCACGGTGACGCTGAACCAGTTGACGCATCTGAATCAAAACGATGTAGCGCTGACACTACCCAACGCGACGGCCAACTTCGTTTTGACCGACAGCGCCACCAAGATCATCGACAATCCCGAGATTCGCGCGATCGACGGGCAACCCGCGAAGCTGCGCGTCGGCGACCGCGTGCCAGTGGCTACCGGCAGCTTCCAGGCGGGCGTTGGCGTGGGCTCGACGGCAGGCGCGGGCTTTGTGAACCCGTTGGTGAACACGCAATTTCAATACATCGACGTTGGCGTGAACGTGGACATCACGCCGCACGTGCACCCCAATCGCGACATCAGCTTGAAGGTAGCCGTGGAAGTTTCCTCCGTGACCGGTCAGGCCACCATCGGCGGCATCCAGCAGCCCATCATCAGCCAGCGCAAGATCGAGCATGAAATCCGGCTGAAAGAAGGCGAAGTGAGCATCCTTGGCGGCTTGTTCGAACGGATTGACACGCGAACGCTGAACGGGTGGCCCGGATTGGCGAATGTGCCGATCATGCGCTACCTGTTTTCCACGGACAATATTGAGCACCAGGAAAACGAGAACCTGATCGTGCTGATTCCGCGCATCGTGCGCATGCCGGAATGGACGCGAGAAAATTTGCGCACGCTTTATGCCGGCACGGAATCGCTTCCAAGCGTGAAGCGGGAAATGGACGTGAAAGCGCCGGCCTCGAATCCGAATCCGACGTTGCCGCCGGCAGCAGCGCCGCAAGCGAATCCGGCGGCTCCCACGGTTCAGCCCGCGCCGGCCGCACTGACGCCGGCTCCCGCTCCGGCCGCCCCTACGGCAGGGCCACAAGCGCAAGTAGCTGGACCGCATATTCGCTTCGAGCCGGCCGCGTTGAATTTATCCCCCGGCCAGACGGCTACCATCGGCGTGGTCGTCGAAAACGTATCCGATCTTTTCTCCGTGCCCATGCTGCTGCAATACAATCCGGCGATCATCAGCGTGGAAGAAGTGCGGCACGGCGGATTCCTGACGGGCGGTTCGCAAGAGATTGCGCTGGTGCAACGCGTGGACAAGGAGCACGGGCAAGCGATCATTTCCGCCACGCGGCAGCCGAACACGCCGGGCGTGAACGGCACGGGAACGCTGCTGGGCGTGGTGGTGAAGGCAATTGCGCCGGGAACGACGAATCTCTCGATTGTGCAGATTAACGCGAAGGACTCCCAGCAACGGCCGATTCCGCTGGTCACCAGCGAAGCAACGCTGCATGTGCAGTAGGCCGTCTTACTAAGGAAGGCTCGGAGACGTTTTGATGCCACGCAAGGTTCGAACCACTTCCGAAACCGGCATGACGCTGCTGGAGCTGATTATCGCCTGCACGATTCTGCTGGTGCTTTCCTCGATGGCGCTGCCGATCGCGAAATTCACGGTGATCCGCGAACGCGAAAAGGAATTGCGCTACGACCTGCGCGAGATGCGCAACGCGATCGACAAGTACAAGGACTTGGCGGATCAGCAGAAGATTCGCGTGGAAGTGGGCAGCGAGGGCTACCCTCCGGATTTGGACACGCTGGTAAAGGGCGTGGCGCTGGGCGGCAGCGGCGCGGCCGGCAAGAACATCCGGTTCTTGCGGCGGGTTCCCGTGGATCCGATGACCGGGCGGGCGGAGTGGGGTTTGCGCTCGGTGCAGGATGATCCGGATTCGACGAGCTGGGGCGGGAACAATGTTTTCGACGTGTATTCGAAATCGACGGGAATCGCGCTGGATGGGACCAAGTACTCAGACTGGTAGAAAGTGAACGCAGGAGTAAAGGAATGAAGAGGTCTTGGAAATTGCGGCGCGAGCCGCGGCTTTCGGACCGCGGGCGTGGCGGCGCGCTGGGATTCACGCTGATCGAGCTGATGATCGTGATGATGATCCTCTCGATCCTGATCGGCATGGCCGCGATTATTTACGACAAGACCGTGAAGCGAGCGCGCGAGGCCGTGCTGAAACAGGACCTGCAGACCATGCGGCAAGCCATCGACAATTATACGCTGGACAAGCAGCAGGCGCCGCAGTCGCTGGACGATCTGGTGGAGGCACATTACCTGCGCGAAGTACCGCTCGACCCGGTCTGCCACCAAAATGATTGGGTGGTGCACATCGGCGATACCGTTTTGAGCCCGGACCAGACCAGCACGGGCGTGGACGACGTGCATTCCGGCTGCGAGCAAAACGCCCTGGACGGGACCTCCTATACCACCTGGTAGTATTTCCTTGTAGTGGCCGGATTTCAGACCGGGCATTTTGCCGCACGCTGGAGCATCCAACGGCGTTGCGTGCAAGGCTTCGAGTGAGCACAGACGAAGGGCGAATCTGCGCCAGATCGGAAACATGTCGTGAAATTTGACGGAAGGTGGCAGCTCCGCTATAGTGGATGTGCGGGGTGGAGCAGCCTGGTAGCTCGTCGGGCTCATAACCCGAAGGTCGTCAGTTCAAATCTGACCCCCGCAACCATTCTAAGGAGTTGAAATAACAAAGGGTTGCTCGCTCCAGAGCAACCCTTCTTTTTTGCCTAAAATCTCCAGATGTAGTGAAAACTGTAGAGGGCAATCTTCATTTTGCGATTGCAACGACTTTTTCCCGCTGGGTTTTTCGGTATTCTTCCGTCCGCCTTGCGGCTTCGCGCATGTCGTCCGTGGTCAGAATCGAGTAGCGCTCGAACATCGAATCAGACTTGTGGCCCGACCACTGCTTTGCAACCTGGGTGTTGACCCCGGCCTTGACCATATTGCGCACAGCCGTGCGGCGCAGATCGTGAAAGAGTTTACCCTCGTACTTCCGGGCGGCCTTGCACTTCTTGCAGTATTTCTCCGCGCTCTGCTCCTTGCACTTTGGACAGCGCATGAGGCCGAGCCCCGCGGCGATGGCCGCTGTCTGCCATGACTTCCTGAGTTCCGCAACAGCCGAGCCACCACGGTGAAAGATGAACTCGCACATTTGGACTGTGCCATTCTTTTCACGAGGCAGAGCAGCGCGGCGCCGCTCGACAATCTCAGCCAGTTCTCCCGTGAGTGGCAGCACGCGGCCTTTGCGGTTCTTGCAGATGTCAGCGGGGATGTGAAGTTCGTCGCCTTCAACCATCTTCCAGGTGAGCCCGGCGATCTCGCCCTTCCGCATTCCACATGCGGCCGCAAAACGGGTGAAGTCTTGGAGCTCCGCCGGTAAGTGCGCTATGAGAGCGTCAAGTTCTGTTTCGCTCAGAAATCCCTGGCGCGCGTTGCCGGCCTCACTGAGCTTTTCCATCTTGGGCGCAGGGAGTCCAGCGAGTTTGTAAGCACGGCGCAAAACCTCCGTCACCCGGTTGATGGTTGCGTTTTGTGACCCGGTGGCCTTCCTGCGTTCCATGTATTTCTTGAGATCGTCCGTAGTCAATTCGATGGCGAGCTTGGAGTCGAAAGCTTCCTTCGCGCGGGCCAGGAGACTTTCGTTTTGAGGGCTCAGCTTACCGTTGGCTTCATAGTTGGCCTTAAGTTCATCCAGCAACTGTCCAACTGTGCGGCGTTCCTTCTTTTCAGAAGTGATACCGACTTCGCCCTTCGCCAGGGCAGTGCGATAGGCCGACTCAATGTCGATCGCGGCCTTGCGGTTGCCCTGCTTCGTTGATTTTTGGATTCTCCGCCCATCGAAAACGAACGAGAACCAGTAGACTCCTCCTCGTTTGTAGATTGCCATCACTCCCTTCCTTTCCCGCGATGATCGCGCCACCAATTCCGCTTACTTGCTCGCCTTCCCCAAGCTTTGCAGTCAGGCGAACAAAACTCTTCACCCTTCTTTTGCCGAAAGAAGTAGGGGGCCGAACACTCAGGATTTCGGCAGACGCGCGCTCGGTACAGATTCCTTTGGAGGTGAAAGAACGCCTTCTCAAATGGCGTCATCGTGGGCGGGGTTGCTTCCTTGGCTTGTTTGGCGAGATCAGCGTCATCGCAGTTATAGAGCAGCTTGGCTAAGTTCGATTCGTTTTTGAATCTTTCCAACCTCAGCCAATCGCCCTGCGTCTCCCTGGTTGTGTGGAACTCGCGAAGGCGTTTCTTGCCGCCATCTTCAAGGAAGGCTTGGCCGAGGCGTGTGACCTGGGCGTGAAAATTCCTGATGACAAATACAAGCCACTCTCGTTCCCGCGGATTTGACGATTCCCAGGCTTTGCGGAGCAAATGCCGTAGAGTGAAGATGTCGAGGTCAGTGCAACCACCGAATAGGTCAGGGTAATTCATCCGCAGAGACTGAGCTGCTTCCACGATTTCAAAGGCGACTTTTTTTTCCTTCAAGGACCGGATCACGGCTGGCGACGGAACATGCTCGATTAGCACCGTCCCCACTGCCGATGGGAGATCCCGTAAATTCGCAAGCTCCGTCAAAACCTTTTCTACTAGAACTTGATGGCTTGGCTTTTTGCTAGTCATTGTTCAGTCTTTGATTTGTATTGCGGTCTAGTCCTATCACGGCGTATCGTCAGACGTCAAGGAGGATTTGAAAAATGGTCAAAGTGAATCCGACGCAGGCCGCCGCATCGGCGGGAGATTTTGTCACTGTCAGGGAAAGTGCCGCGTTGCTGAAACTCAGTGAGATCACCGTCCGCAGGATGCTCACGCTGAATAAACTCAAAAGATATAAGGCCGGAAGCAGGACACTCCTTCGCCGGTCGGAAGTTCTCTCTTTGATTCGCGAAGCCTAACCAATCAGTAGGGGGTTTCTACAAATCTCGCTACACCGGGAGGGTTAGGAGTGCGAAAGGCCCATAAGAACGAGGCACTGCATCGGGTTGATCACCCGAAGAGGGCTTGATGAGTACAGGCGGCAAATCGAAATTGACGTGTTTGTTTTGGGTCCGCGACGTACTTCTCGCGCTCCACGATTGTTCGCCTGTCTGGAAATCGATCTTGCTGTACCTGGCGAGTTTCGCTGACCCGGACGGACGAAGCATTTACCATAGCGACCGCAGTATCGCTAAAGGATTGGGTTTCGACCGAAACACCGTCAGGCGCGCGCTTATCTACTGGCAAACCGCGCGCGCGCTCGTCATGGATAAGCCCGGCAAGCCTGGCCGGGGTCACGGGCCGGAATGGTCGATCCCAGTCCCACAAACGGGTGAACCAGTCACCCATTTGCGCCCGGAAACGGGTGCGCCATTCACCCATTCAGGAAGTACTAAAACGGGTGAATGGAGAACAGAAACGGGTGACAAACGGGTGCACCATGCACCCACACCGTACACCGTAGAAGAAAAAGCCACCGGTAAGAACAAAACAACCTTGCTCGCGCATATCGAGGAAAGGAGAACTGACGTGGTCGAAGAATTCGGGGAGGAAACGTATTTGGCATTACTCAAGTTTGAGCAGTTTAGAAAATCGATCAAGAAGCCTTTGACGCAACACGCCTGGGATCTGATTTACAAAAGGCTCGGTGAATTGCGCCGTCAGGGGCAGGACCCGGTCAAATGCATCGAGCAGAGCATCATGTGTGGCTATCAAGGAATATTTGCAGTGAAGGAGACGCAGCATGGATCGGCAAAATCGTTCCACGAACGTCGAAGCGAAAAATCAGCGCAGGCCATCGACAAAGTTTTGGGACGTCTTGCGGAAGCATCTGGCGGTGTTCAGCGAGCACTACCGCCAACCCGTAAGTGAATTGTCGGTGATCGCCTACGCTGAGGATCTCGCGGATCTCACACCGGAACAACTCGACGCGGCCTGCATCGAAGCTCGCCGCACGTCGGAGTTTATTCCGGTATCCGCAACCATTCGCGCGGCACATGAAAAGTTGCGAAAGAACAATCAGAGTATCTATCTCGGTCCGCCGTTGCTGGACTACACCGAAAAACTGACAGCAGAAGAGCGCGAAGAGGCCATTAAAGAGTGCGAGAAGTTTACTTCCGCGTTTCGTAAACACGTTGACCGCGGATGAGGAAAGACAATCCCAATCATCCGATTTTTTGTGGCGCCAACTCATTGGAGGATTCGTGCGTCTTTGCTTTGCAACGCGCCAACGAATTGCACCTACACGGTCAGCGGAAGCGTCAGGAAGGAGAACTCTTTGCCGCCCGCCAAGAAAGCGACACGGAAACAGCGCACTACCAGGCGACAGACGACGACTTGCCTGAAATCTTTTGGACCGAAAAGGAGGAGTGCCGATGAGAAAGGTAGAAAAATCAGCAAAAAGAAAATTTCTTCAGTTAATTCGGGAGTCGTATGGTGAAGCCCGCAACTGGCGAAAACTACTCAAGCTCTTCGAGCAATGCGAATCCAGATTCGAACATTTCGCGGACCACTTGCCGAAACCGGAGTCGGTGCCGATGGAAGATTTCACGGCCGCCGAGAACGATGAGGTCAGAACACTGCTAACGGACTTAACAGAGAGCAGGGATCAATTCATGGGCGCCGTACTGAAGGCGTGCACGAACCTGAATCAGATAACAGACAGGAAGCGAGGCATCAGCAAGGAATAGCTATCAGCGCAAGGCAGGATCGCCTATGGCCACGCAGTTCTCTTCGGTATTGGCTGGACCGTGGGGGTTCGGCAAATCGCCTCTAAACCGTTTTTCTCGGGTTGCAAACCCGATGATTTCTGGGTTCATCTTTCCCTTTTTCAATGATTTGCCATTTCCAGGAAGCCCAGATGTAGCGAGATGTGTAGAAGCTCAGCCTAGACATTAATGAAGGTGAATACGGAGTGGTGAATATTCCCAGATTCCCTTTTTGCTGAATTGCATCATGATGAGCACGAGGTGCAGAAATGAAACTCAACAACATCCGGGCAACAGCGAAGCGCTTTGACTGCTCGCCGTGGACGGTGCGCCGGGCAATCATCCGCGGCGAGATCGCCGCCGTGCGCATCGGACGGCGCTGGAAAGTCACCGAACAGGAAATCAAGCGCGTCCTTGCCAGGGGAACCGCGAAACAGGAAGGCCGCTAGCGATGGCTCGCAAAGCGATACACGCAACGGAACGGTTCAAACGGGGAACACAGATTCAGATTGTCTCCGGGCCATACGCCGGACACCGAGCGGTATTCATCGAACCGGCAAAGCATGGTCGCGTCCTCGTGTGCATAGATTTCGGACGGATTCAGACGCGCTTGGCTCTCGAGCCTTACCAAATTCGCCATCTAAAAATGGCCAGAAGCGGCCAGAGATGAACGATCCCCAATTCATCGAAAAGGCCGTAACCGCCGTCCTGTCAGAGAAAACTTTCTCCGCGGCGGCCAGGAAGTGCGGTGTCTCCATCCGAACCCTTCGGCGAGTTCGCAAAAGCCCGGAGTTCGAGCAGGCATTTAGAGAAGCGCGGACCGATTTGGTCAAGGAAGTCACCAGCCAGCTCGTTGCAAAACTGGGCGCGAACTCTGCCCCCGCGGTGGAAATTCTGCGGAAAATCTTCTCCAGCAGCAAATCGTCCGCGGGTTCGCGAGTGGCGGCAGCGGCCCAGACAATCAGGCTTTGCCTGGACAGTTTTAGACTTCAAGACCTAGAGTCGCGCATTTCCGCACTCGAAAGGCAAACCAGTGAGCGGTTATAGAAATTTGAAAGATCGAGTACGAAACATCGAACAAGGCCGCGGTACCAACTCTGTGGTCTTCACGTTTTCGGACGGATCTCGACGTTCGTTCAGTTTCTCGCGGGCAGACCGAGCGTCGATCATGGTTGCCGCCTTTGCACGCGAACGCGCGAGGCGCAAGGGAGAGGATTTTGTCCCGCGGAACGCTCGCGCCGACGAAGTCGCGCAGCTCATCCGCAAAGCTACTTCGGTGCGCCCCATGTCACGTTTCTGGCTTAGCGCTGGCTTGGGAGCCGATGTACCGTTGCAAAGCTTTCCCAATTCTGAACAGGAGGACAGATAGATGGCTGACGAAAACTTACAGGATGAATCATTGGAAAACTGGTGGGAACAGCACGAGCCGCGAGAGTTGGCCGGTATCGCGCTGAAGCCATTCGCGCCCCACCGGGGACCAGCGCCGCAGTCACCGTTGACACCGGCAGCCGACGAGCAAAAAGACGACAGCAAGCCCGGACCTGGAAATGAACCGCATAGCCAGGTCGCGGCTGATCGCAGTATCGGCATGGACGGTTTCGGAGTCGCCCTTGACCGACTCGCCTACTTTGCCAGTGAGCGTTTGTCGGAAAACATCAATCGCAGCCCGGAGGGTTTCTTAATCTGTACAGGTTGCGTCATCGCCCGAACGGGATTCCAAAAGTACCGCGTCTCTGAGCTCAGCGACCCGGAAGGATTGCTCGACGGCCGCCGCGCCGACGAAGAAGTTGATGTCTGGCGTGATCCATTCGAGGTATTCAGCCCTCAATGCATTGCCTCTTTCGAGGCAAAGAGCCTTACCCTTGGCCATCCTTCCGAACTCCTGTCCGTTGAAAACGAAAAGCTTTTTAGCGTCGGCCACGTCCAAAATGTCCGCCGAGGCAGCGAGCCGCTTGGTTCTGGCGACTGGCCACTCCTCGCTGATGTCATCGTCAAGGCGGAAGACGCCATCCTTGCGGTTAAGACCGGTATGCGCGAGCTTTCGTGCGGCTACACCTACGAACTGGCGAAGCGCGGTTATCGCTTGGAGCAACGGCGCATCATTGGCAATCACATTGCGATTGTCGAACAAGGCCGCGCGGGCTCACAGGCGCGCATCTATGACGCGGCGATCTCCTCTTCCCCAAAGAGATCACGAATGCTCACGGAAACCCAGCAGTATGAAATCGATGCCCGCGAGCGTGGGCGCCGGCAGGTTGAACACTTTCGAAATCTGGTTCGCCCTCGGAGGCCGATGTGAACTACTCAGCAAGCGGTAGCATCCGCGAAGTCACCCCGCGATCACAGGATGAGGACTCGCGCCTCACAGCCCTGTGCGAAGCCCGGAAGTCCGTCAACACTGAAGAGTTGAACAGAACAATCCTGGACCGCTATGAAGTGAATGAGCGAATCGACAAGCTCATTGCGAAGCTGCAGGCGGAAGCCCGCTTGCGGTTGGAGGAAGACTTCGAGCAAGCGAAAGCAGCCGTCCGCGAGCAGTTGCAGGTCATTGAGGACCACAAAGCCAAAGCTGGACGTTTGCAGAATGAAATCGACCGTTTGGGCGATGCTGTATCCAAGCGGGAGTCAGCATTAGCCCGCGCCCGCGAGCGCCGTGCTGAATTAGGCCCTTACGCAGCAAAAAGCGATCTTCAAAGGGCAGACGCTGATATCGAGGCTGCCGAGGACAAGATCGCGGAACTGTACGCACAGATGGCTCCGCTCACCAGCCAGCATCACCATTTGGTGTTGGTTGAGTGGCCCAAACTGGGCGAGGAGTTACAACGTCGCACCGGCGAGGAGCGCCGACTACGGTCTGCCGTCGAGGGCGTGGAGAGTTACCAACACGAGTCCGGCCTGCAGCTACCCTCGGGCAAGAGGTTTTGACGAGTTTGTCGGGTGGATCTGCCTCCGCTCGACAAACGCCTGTGTTGCTCCACAGGCGCAAGGGGGCGGCGTAGCGGCGTCGCCCCTGAAGGATTCTAAGAAAATGAAACTCTGCCACCCACATCTCGCCCGAACTGGCAAAAAGATCCCCGCCGTCCGCGATGTCGATGGCACTCCGATGTGTCGAGCGTGCTTCCAGGGCAAGCCGATTGAACTTTTTGAGGAGCGAGAAAAGTTGCCGTCTTTCCTTGCCGAAAAACTCAACGAAAAAACGTCTGCGAATAGTGGCACGCGAGGCCCTCATCGATCCCACACTTTGGGGTGATCTGAGTCTTATTCCTTGAGGGCCGAAAGTTTCTGCTCCGTTAATCAGAGCCGAATTTCCTCATATTTTTCTGGTTCGCTCCATTCAGACCAAGCTGGTTTGTCCGAGTCTTCCGCAAGCCGGGCTCCTTGCACATGGGTTATTCTTCCACCGAATGCCACTGCATAGATGTCAGCTAACGCATTTTTGGCCGCGTCTCGCAGCTTCAATCGAGGTTCTTCGCTTCTTCATATCTCTTCCGAACGATTATTTCGAGCATCTCTCTAAATTCTGCTTCTGGATTTGACATTTTTTCTCCTTCGGGAAGGCTGTAGTGAAAACTGTAGCGAGTCTCTTCCTCTCAGCATGTATCAGCATGACTCACTCGCCCGAATTGTATCCTTAGTATGAAACATGCTGTCACACGCTGATGCAGCCAGACATATTTGCGCGGAACTGGCTCATAACCCGAAGGTCGTCAGTTCAAATCTGACCCCCGCAACCATGGGCGCTTAAGAGGCAAATCCTCTAAGCGCCCTTCTTATTTATAGTTATGAGTTGAACCGTAAGAAATTCCTTCGCCTAATTTAACGCCGTAAAGTTGTTCCTGTTCTCGATATTGGGAACAACTGGGAACAAATCGCCATAGATTGCCCGTTCTAGAGCGATTGCAGCGTCGCGTTCCGCTTCCGCAGAAGTGTGCGTGTAGATGTCTGCGGTCATCTTGATCGTGGAGTGCCCCAGGAACTTCTGCGCCAGCTTCAGGTTTCCCGTCTGCTCGTTAACTATGCTGGCAGCCGAATGCCTGAATGTGTGAAAGCCTGACGCGCCTTGTGGCGGCATGCGCCGGGACATGCGATTCTGTTGGTAAATCATCAACAATCGTGACTGCGGCTGCCGTAGACGGTCGGTCCTTTCCGTTGATGTTCGATGGAGTTTCCATGGCGACTGCAGAGCGTGAGTCATATCGTCGTTGAGACGCTGGGTTCTCACGCTTATCGAATTGGAGACGGCGGTGCATGGGGCGTCATTTCAATTCCAGTTGGAATGCCTCCTCTTTCTTGCTTGGTTCGGAAGTTGTCGCGTGTTGGCCTGAAAGCCACGCCTGAAATTCCTTGTCTTTGTTGCAGATGAGCTTTAAGGCTTCTGAGACGACGTAGGACGGAGAGGAATCAAGAAATTCGGCGTACTTTGTGAGCTTCTCTCTTGCATCGCCGTCGAGCCGTAACTGCACGACGGTGGTTTTGGGCTGCTTTGGTGGTGCTTTCAGAACTGCCATTGGGATTTTCTCCTTCCTGAACTCAAAGCTGTTTCGGCTCCGCAATCGGTCTGATTACATCTCTGCATGCACGCGGCAAAAACACGGCCCCGAGCTGCTCGGGGCGGGCGGGAGCGACCCGAATGGACTTTGGGCGGCTGAAAGCCGTCAAAGTCCGGGTCGCTCCCGCCCTTCCTAGTGTTTTTGCTGCGTGCATTTGTCACCTCTTCCTCCTACGCATTTGCTTTTGTCGGAAGGACTTGTTGTTCGAGCCTTGGTGACCTGCGAGGTGAATTCGCCCGTGAACTGCCTCGCACCTTCCAACCGTCACCCCATCTCTTTATTTCCGTACCGAAAACGGCGTCGTGGCCGTAAACAGTTATCAACTTGAATGCACAGTTCGAATTGCAAAAACCTTCGGCTCGCAGGTCTTTCGGCAGTTGGTTTCGTTTCCAGAGGTAATACAAAGCGGCGAAGCTTTCTCCCGTGTACCGCTTGCGGCCTTCGCTCAGAAAGATCACTTCGTCCTCGCAAAACAGTCCATATTGACGGTTGTCCCATTTCGTTTTCAGGTCGAAATACCGCAACAGATCTCCTAGGCCCTTGCCCTGGATGAGCAAGGCGAAAAGCTCCGCCGCCTCTTCCTGTTCTTTTGAAGCAGTCGAAACATAGACAAACTCGAAGTACGGGAGCTCCGCATAGAGCCGTCTGTTCATCCGAAGGTGCCTGATAAAAGGACCAAGTCCAAAATGCTCTGAATCGACGTAAGTAAAAATGACTATAGGGGCAGATTCAGCGGAAGCCTGCGAAACACTCATCGGGAAACGGTCCGGCAACGTAATCCATTCGGTGCCATCCGCCTCCGGTAAGAAGATGTCGTCCGGCACTTTGAGCGTTTCGACCAAGTACCGCCATTTAGCTCTGGCAGTCTCGAAGTACTCGTTCTCTGAATGCGCGAGGATATAGTCGAGGGCCAAAAGGCGCGCTTTGATGTGGCGAATCTCATGGTTGCGTCGATTGCGAAGCTCGCCCTTGCCGATGGCGTCGTACAGGACGCGAGAGTGCAAATGATAGACGCAACTCCTCCGGCGATATCTTTGAGCGGTTGCATGGCCTTGAGAGAAGAGTTTTTCGATGAGATGAGCATTCCTCTTACCGCTCTTGGCTTGAGCAAACTCTAGGAACTGCCGTACTGTGAAGTACCCGGAATGCGTTGCCACAAGGTAAAGGAAGCGGGACTCGACCTCGGTATAACCGAAGGACCGAAGTGTTGCGAGTTGGTCTGGCTCGATAGGCATGGGTCACATCCTGAAGATCGTGGTCATCAACTCTTCGCGGTCCCGAACGCGCCGCAAACGGTCGGTATCTTCGGCCCTTGCATAAACCTGAAAGCCGGCGCGTGCTTTTTCTGAGAGTCCGCGGGGCCGGTAGTGATCGGTGGCCAGCTCGAGGTCTTTGCGACGTAGCTGCCAATCGTTCTCGTTGACATATTCGATGCGAAGGTCGGGTATCGGAATCTTCCCGTCCACGATCTTGAGGTGAAGGCTTTCGGCCATTTCTTCGCGAATGGATTCCAGAGATTCGTGCCTTAATTTCTCGGCCTGGGCGATGCTCGAATAGAGTTCGTCTTTCAACTCATAGTCGAGCCGGACGCCGACAACTCTCCCGCCCTTCGATCGAATCTCGTCGCTGACCTAGTGATACAGGCGGTACAAATCTGCGTCGTGCGCCGCTTCATTCGGCTTCTTGAGTCCGTGGTAAGTGCGCTGGCCAGGTTCCAGAATCCCGCCTTGCCGCAGGAATCTGTTTCCTTCCTTGGTCAGAGTCACGACTTTCATGGGATTGTGCTCGATGTCCGGGATCGTTTTGACTTCAGCCAATCCCTGCCGCTCCAGATTTTCGATATCGTGTTCCATGCTGTTCCGGTCGCCGTTGTACGCGAATTCCGCAAGGTCGTTTTGCGCTACGACGCGGAACTTTCCTTACCTCCGAAAGCAGATGAATCTCCGAATCTCTGAGTTCAAACGTCTTGTCGCGGTTCCTAAAAACGGTGCGAACCCGCTGCGCCAGAATCTCCCGAACACGTTCTTCGCGATGAAGCAGTGGACGCTCCTGTCTTGGACGGTCTCGGTCCTCGCGGTCACGCGCGTCAGCAGACTCTTCTCTTGTATGGAGTTGGCTGAGCCGGACCCGCAGGCTCCAAAAGGACTCCGAGCTTCCGCTTGTGCCACGATCAGGTTCATCGGGGCTGCGGAAGTCGTCGCGGTCAAACGCATCGAAGCTGCGAGTCATAGCGGCACCTCCAATCTCTGTTTGATTGCCAGTTGATTGTGGCGAACAGAGAAAAGCTCTCTCGGGCCAGGCAGCTCGATGGAACGCAACCGGAGGGGCAAAACGAGGAACATGGAGTGGGACTTGTTAGCTAGACGGCGGGATTCGTCGTTGCTGGTAGTTCGTTCTCCTGATAGAGAAAAACCTCTTCTACATTCTTTCCAAAGGCACGCGCGATCTTGAAAGCCAGCAAAACACTCGGATCATACTTGCCGGTTTCAATGGCATTGATGGTGCCGCGCGCGACTCCGACAGTGGCCGCGAGTTCAGCCTGCGACCACTCCTTCTCTGCGCGAAGCACACGCAGCCGAGTCTTCATTGGTCCCGCCAGGAATACAGAATTAGTCCAAAGCTCCACAAGGCGATCATTACTGCAGGAAGCCCGAGCCAGGGCACGGGATGAAGGCCAAGCTGCTGCGCCATGCCGACAACGAGCGAGAAGAGGAGCGTACCGACGAACGCGAATGTCAATGCGCGGTAGTTGATCTGGCGTTCGCGTTCATCTCTCGAACGCAGGAAAAGCACGAGGAAAAAAGCAGCGGCGAGAGCCATCACAAGGGCGAGGACAAGCAAAGGTCTGTGGTAAGAATCCGAGGCGTAAGACGCTGCCCCGAACAGGATGGCTGACAGAAATGCGGAGGAATAGAAGAGCCACAGCACGCTGCGAGGAGAGCTGGAATCAAGGAAGGACATAGCAGACTCCGGCCATCTAATGTACGCTATAACGCACACTATGTCAACTATAAGAGGATCTCTGTTCGATATGACGCTCTTGACTGGCTATAGCCTATGAGCTATATTCCTTCCATGGAATGGGAGGTCGAATTCACCAGCGAGTTCGAAGATTGGTGGAACAGCCTCTCCGAAGATGAACAGGTGGATGTGAACGCGAAAGTGATCCTGCTGCAGAAACTCGGACCAAGTCTTCCCCGGCCACACGCCGATCTGATTCATTCTTCGCGGCACGCGAACATGAAGGAGCTTCGGATTCAGCATTCGGGGAGGCCGTATCGAATGCTGTTTGCGTTCGACCCCCGCCGCTGCGCCATCCTGCTGATTGGCGGCGACAAGACTGGCAATGATCGCTGGTATGAAGAATTTGTTCCAGTCGCGGACGGCCTCTATGACCGGCATCTTGAGGCACTGAAGAAGGAACAGGAGAAAAAGTAGCCATGGCCAAGAACTTCAAAGAACTTCAGGAGAAGATGCCGCGCGAAGCGCGTCTCCGCAGCGAAGCATCTGCCAAGAAAATGATTTCGGAAATGGGCCT